>OUMS01000007.1_pt1 | contig 481215 bp, 396 predicted proteins | sample 1691071 | NCBI WGS metagenome assembly OUMS01 (sample SAMEA3914864, study PRJEB12502) | metagenome | biome: forest; material: soil | place: USA | collected 2012-03-12 | depth 0.3 m | reverse complement strand
CCCTGCAACCCGGTCTTTGCGAAGATGCCGCCACCTTGATCCGCACGCTTGCCATTCTGCTGATGCTGCTGGCATTGCCGTCGGCCGGGCTTGCGGCCCACCGGGGCAACTTGCACCACACCTACGACGACAGCGGGAACCTCTCGAACGTCAACGATGGTCTGGCGGAGAAGGAGTGGAATGAGGACCTTGGAACCTGGTCCGTCACGTCCGGCACCGGCCATGTCACTGCCTTCACCTACGACGGCCTGAACCGCAAGACTTCGACCACCTGGGATTCAGGGACCTCGGTGGTAAGCGTGGTCCGTAGCACCGTCCGTAGGTTCTTGGAGCTGGGCAATCGTCGGTGTCGGATACCCGACACCTATGGATCGGGAGACGGGATTGATCAGGACGGACCAACTCGGGAGGCTGCGCTTCACCAAGGAGCAGCGCCGGGTTCTGCTGGAAGCCTTTGAAAGCAGCGGCCAGACCGCCGGCGGCTTCGCCGCGCAGCACGGGATCAAATACATCACCTTCACCGGCTGGATTCAGCAGAGACGCAAGGCCGCCAAGCCGGGTTCGGGTCTCGTTGCTGCCGGGCCGCCCGCAAAAGCGCTCCTGCTCGCCGAGGTTTCCTGCGAGGACATCTGCCCGCCGCCGGAAGCATCCCCCGGCATTGGAAGTGTGCTTGCCTGACGGAACGAGGCTCGCCGTCTGCGGGATTGCCCAAGTGCCGTTGGCCGCGGCTCTGATCCGCGAGCTATTCCGGTCATGCTGAGCTTTTCCGGCAGCCTCAAGGTCTTCGTTGCGGTGGAGCCTGTGACATGCGCAAGTCATTCCACCGTCTCCACGACGCGGTGACGGGCATTGGATGGGGGCAGTGGATGGGGTCAGGTCTCGCATTTTAACATCTCCGGGTATCCGACCTGCCAGAGGCTACAGGCGACGAGATCGCGCTCCTGCGGTAAGCGATCCGCCGGGCACCCGCTGACGGGCATCGGTCTGAGCCTGCCAGTGGCGTCGGGCCCGCAATCGCCCCGCAGCCGCTGCTTCGATCCATGGAATCCCACCAAGCCCAAGCGATGAAAGCCACCACCAGGATGCCGGACCAGAAGGTGATGGAGCGGTGGAGGGCGGGTTTCATTTGAGCCGGTCGATACTGATAAAAAATGCATCAGGCTTGCGCCGCTTCGATTGGCGTCGCCCGTTTCCTGCGGCGCGCCCTCCAGCCGAGCAGGGCGGACCATGGCAGCGCAAAGGCAAGCAGCAGCAGCCAGTGCGGGATGAAGACCGCCCGGACTCCCGCTTGCGGAGGGAAAAGAACTTCGGCGAAGTGGCACGCTGCCGCATTGCGCGGGCCGAAGTCGGGTTCGTAGTAGTCGAACTTTTGGTCGGGTCGGCCAGTGCCGAGGACCATCTCGGGAGCATCCAGCCGGAATTCCTTCAAGAACGGCTGCCACATGGAGACCGGCTGGCGGGACCAGTCATCCGGAGGGTTGATCTGCACTGCCAGGTCGGCCAGGCAGATGCCCGAGCCTGCCTGCGCGAAACGGTATTGCCCGTGCCGGGCGGAGCTTTCCCAGTGCATGGAATCCCACCAGGTCCACGCGATGAAGGCTATCACCAGGATGCCGGACCAGAAGGTGATGGAGCGGTGGAGGGCTAGCTTCATGGGCAAGCGGAGACGGGTGCTAATCTAACAGGTGTCACGAGGCTTGCGATGCTGTCTGCGCCACTCGCTTCCTGCGCTGTGCCCGCCAAAGCAGCAGCCCGGCCCAAGGGATGGCGAAGGCAAGCAGCAGCAGCCAGTGCGGGATGAATACCGCCCATGCTCCCGCAACCGGGGTGAAGAGGATTCCGGAGAAGTGGCCGGCCGCCGCATTGCGTGGGGCTCCGGACTCGGGTTCATGGTAGTCGAATGCTTGCTCGGGCCGTCCGCTGCTGCGCAGCATCTCGGGAGCGTCGAGCCGCCATTTTCGCCAGACGGCATCCGTGGGGTCGAGCGGCAGGCGGGACCACTTGTCCGGGGAACTGACCCGTCGCCCGAGATTGGCGAAGCAAATGCCCGATCCAGCCTGAGCCAGGCTATAACGTTCATGCCGGACGGATGTCTTCCAGTGCATGGAATCCCACCAACCCCAAGTCAGGAATCCCATCACCAGGATGCCGGACCAGAAGGTGATGGAGCGGTGCAGGGCGGGTTTCAATGGCGTGGCTGGAGAATGCCGAAACCCCGCCGAAAAGAAAAGCGCTCCAATCGCCACCAGCTTCCCCTTGCGCCGCCGCCAGCTTGACTCATGGTAGTCCGCGGAATTCCCGATTCCCCACGACCATGTCCTCTTCCATCCGCGCCTACGCCGCCACTTCCGCTAAAGGAATCCTGGAGCCCTTCAGCTATGATCCCGGCCCGCTGGGTCCGGAGGAGGTGGAGATCCAAGTCAGCCACTGCGGGATCTGCCACTCGGATCTCTCGATGCTCGACAACGATTGGGGCATGTCCGCCTACCCCTTCGTTCCCGGCCATGAGGCCACCGGCACGGTGGTCGCGCTGGGCGAGCAGGCGAAGGGTTTGAAGATCGGGCAACGCGTCGGTGTCGGCTGGACCGCATCGAGCTGTCTGAGCTGTCCGGAGTGTCTTGCCGGCCGGCATCACCTTTGCCCGCAGGGGCAGGGGACCATCGTAGGGCGGCATGGCGGCTTTGCGGATCGCCTGCGGGCGCAGTGGCCCTGGGTGCGCCCCTTGCCGGAGGGACTGGACCCGGCCAAGACCGGGCCGCTGCTCTGCGGCGGGATCACCGTTTTCGCGCCGCTCTTGATCCACGGCATCTCGCCGGTATCGCGCGTGGGCATCATCGGCATCGGCGGCCTCGGCCACATGGCGCTGCAGTTTGCGAAGGGCTGGGGCTGCGAGGTCCACGCCTTCACCACCAGCGATAGCAAGGAAGCGGAGGCCAAGAAGCTGGGAGCCCACTTCGTGCACAACACGAAGAATCCGGATGCCCTGCAGAAGCTCGCGGGCAAGCTGGACATGATCATCTCCACCATCAATGTGCCGCTGGATATCCCCGGCCTGTTAGGCACCTTGGCACCGCTGGGGCGCTTGCATGTCGTCGGCGCGGTGCTGGAGCCCATGCCAGTGCCGGCCTTCGGCCTGATCATGGGGCAGAAGGAGATCTCCGGTTCACCCACGGGCAGTCCCTCGGCGATCGATCAAATGCTCACCTTCAGCGCACGCCATGCGGTGGCACCGGTCACGGAGACCTTCCCGATGTCGAAAGTGAATGATGCCATGGAGCACCTGCGCTCCGGCAAGGCACGCTACCGCATCGTGCTGGAGAATGATTTCGCGTGAGCTTGAACCTGATCGCGAAAGGCAGGCTCAACCACGAATGAACACGGATGGACACGAATGAAAGGCAGGGGAGCTGCGGGGACTGAATTCTTCATTCGTGTGAATTGGTGTCCATTCGTGGTTCCCCCTGCCTTTACGAGGGCCGCCTGTTGCTCAGTCCGGAGGCAAGCGCGAGCATGCTCAGGCCGAGCAGCAGCCAGGCCACGCCATCCTCCCAGATCCCAGCCTGCAGCATGTCACTCGGGCTGTGAGAATTTCCCCCGCGGAAGAGCGCGAAGACCGCGTGGCTGATGCCGATGAGGCCCAGCCAGGTCCATGCCTTCCGCAGCGCGAAATCCGGGAAGCGCTCCGGCTTGTAGGTGAAGAGGCCGAGCAGGAGCAGGTAAGCGATGAGGATCCAAGTCATGGAGGGAGATGCGCGGAATCGCGCACTAGCATCCTTTGCAGTAGTGCGCCCTCCAATCAAGCGGCCAGTTTTCCATCGACAGGCCGCCCGCCAGAGATGCCCTCTCCTTGGATCTTGGAGTTTAGAATTTGGAATTTCGCCACCGGAGGGAACGCGCGCACACGTCACGACACTTCCTACCGAGACCGATCCCATGCCTGATCTGAAGGAATTCACGCGCGTCGTCGCAGAGAACCACGCGAGCCTGCGATACTACATCCAGGGGCTCGGGGTGGCGGCGGCGTGGGTGGATGACATGGCGCAGGATACCTTCCTCGTCGCCTACCGGAAGTGGGAGGAGATCGGCCGCGTGGAGAATCCGGGCGCCTGGCTGCGCACGATCGCCCGGAACCTGGTGCTGAACGAGACGGCCAAGCTCAACCGCCGCCAGCGCCTGCTGGATGAGAATCTCACCACGCTCTTGCTGGAGGCGGATCACGAGGGACCGGCGGCGGGCGAACTCTCCGATCTCTGCGAGCGGCGCGAGGCTCTCTATACCTGCCTGAGGGGGCTCTCCGAGCGGGCCCGCGGCGTGGTGGAGCGCCACTACTTCAATGACCGCAAGTCAGAGGACATCGGCAAGGAACTGGCGATGAAGCCGGCGGCGGTGCGGAAAATGCTGTTTCACGCGCGCCAGGCGCTGGCAGTTTGCTTGAAAACGCGGGTGCGGGAAGCATGAGCATGAGCACGGAAACGGAAATTCCAGATGAACTGATCGACTTGCTCGAGCTGCTCCAGGAGGGCGGCCTGGATGAGGCCGGTCGTGCCCGCTTGCTGGCCATGCTGAAGGAGCGGCCGGAATACCTGCCGACCGTGGCAAGCCACTTCGCGGTGGGGCGGGCGCTTGCGCAGCTTGAGGCACCGGAGATGGATTTCGCCGCGCGCACGGCGGCGCATGTGGTGAAACTGGCGAATGAGAAGGAGTTCGCCTTTGTGGACCGGCTGAAGCGCCGCATCGTCATGCGCCGGACCGTGAAGGTGCTGGCGGCGGCAGCGGTGTTGGCCCTGGCGGCCTTGCCCGTCTTCTTCTGGAAGCGGACCACGCCTGTCGCTCCGCAGCCGGAGGAGGTGGCCGTGCTTTCCCGCCTGGATAAGGACGGCGGCACGGTGCACACGGAGTCGGTCCGCGTGGGCAGCCATATCAAGGAGGATGCCGGGCTCGTGCGCCTGAACTTCAAGAATGGTGCCATCGTCGCGGTGGAAGGGCCGGTGGATTTCACGGTGGTCTCGGCGCTGGAGCTTCTGTTAGAGACGGGGCGGCTGAATGCCTGGTGCCCGGAGGCCGCGCATGGCTTCAAGGTGCGCACTGCCTCCGGCGATCTCACGGACCTGGGGACTTCCTTCGGGGTGTCCGCCAGCACGGATGGCCGTTCGGAGTTCGTTGTGCTGGATGGCATGGTGGAAGTGGAGAAGGGCAGCGAGAAGCTCCGGCTCGAGAAGGGCAGCGCCGTCGCCGCAAAGGCGGGGGATACGCTGCAGTCCGTGGCCTTCGCGCCCTCGCCCTTCAAGAAGACCTGGCTGCTTGCCTGCGGCATCCTCTCCACCAAGGGTCAGGTCGCGCCCGTGGATCCGGACGTGCCGGAGAAGGTGGCGCTCGCGGAGAATGATGAATACGTGATGGTGATCCCGGAGAAACGCGGCGTGATCTTCAACCGTCCGCTGGATGCGGAGATCATCGAGCCGGGCCACCTGCCGGGGGAATTCGACGGCAAGGTGCACACCGTCACGCCGGTGCCGGAGAAGCGCCTGCGCAGCGTGCTCCTGCGCTTCGATCCGGTGGGTGCTTGGCCGGATGACTACTTCCTCAAGCTGCAAGGTGAGGTGACTTTCGACCGCCCGGTGGTGGCGATCAGCTGTCAACGCGACAGTCTGGAGAAGAGCGACGAACTCTTCGCCAACCGGACCTGGGACGCCGTGTATCGCGGCATCGAGCTCAAGCAGACCAACAATCCGCCGGACTCCGTGAGCCTCTCTGCGGATCGCCACACCGTCTCCGTGCTCTTCTACGCCGGCGCCTCCACGGATGAGGTCCGGGTGTTCCTGGAGGATAACTGAGGAGCGGGGACGATAGGTGTTCAACTAAGGCGCGGGTGCCAGAATTCTTCGTCCCAAGGGGACGGCTTATAATAGCCCGGCACGATAGTGCCGGGTGGGGTGATAGCGCGGATTGCGTCCCAACGGGACGCCTCATGCGGGGAAGATCCGGTGTATCGGAAAGTCCTCCATCAAGCGCAGCCCTTCCAACCCGTGGTCTCCAGCTCGCCCTAGATCCTTGCCGTCAGAAGCATAAGGCGTCCCTTCAGGACGCAATCCTGCCGTCGGCCCTACCTGGCACTATCGTGCCAGGCTATTATGAGCCGTCCCTTTGGGACGAAGAGGAGGCCGCCATCGGACGAAACCCGCCTTCGCTGAGTTCCATTCGAGCGGGGACTTTACTGTCCCCAAGAGCTGCCTCGCCTACCGGTGCCAGCGACAGTAAGGTCGCTGCTCCCTACCGCGCCGCGCAGTAAACATACAGATACTCCGCAATCGCCTTCGCAATCACCGGGAATGCCTCCTTCCGCTTTGCCAGCAGCTTCTCCTCCACGTCCGGCCGGTCGATGAACTCCACTTCCAGGAAACACTTGGGCACCTCCTTCAGCGCGGGCCGCAGTGTAAGCTGATGGAAGAAGTTCGAGCCCTTGCCACCGTGGAGCTCGGAATCGTCGATCGGAGCCAGTGGCTTGGAGGCCGGGAGGAAATCATCCACGCCACTGCTGGCGGCGGCGATCAAGCCCTTCGCGAATGCCTCGTCCCGCGCATGGTTGGCATTCGCCTTCGCCTGTTGGATCACCGCCACCGTTCCCAGCGCGTGATGGTTCTCGGAGGCATTGAAATGAATGCTCACGATCGCCGCGGGCGGGCGCGCTTGGCTGGCACAGATCTCCGCGCGCTTTGCGAAGTCCGGATTCGCATCCTCCCTGCGGGTCAGCACACACTGGACGGGTGTCCCCGGATGCTCCGTGGCCAGGGCCTGGATCTGCTTCTCCACTTCGAGCGAGAGTTCCAGTGTTAGCTCCTTCTCTAACAAGCCGCCGGGGGTCTTCGCATTATTGGCGGAGGACAGCGTCCACTCCTTCTCCGTGCCAGAATCTTGCGCTCCGCCATGGCCGGGATCGATCACCACGATGTGTGGCTGTTGCTCGCTATGCAAAGGCAGGCAGAGCCAGCCAAAAAGCAGGAGAGCGAGAATGAAGCGGCCACGCATGATGCGATCCCTTGCGCAAGGCAGCGGGGGAGTCGAGCGGCAATTGCCTTTGCACGGAGCCCGTGCTCCAGACGGCAAGGTATCTTCATCCCGGAGGGATCTCAGCAAGTAGCCGGGGGTCGAGCGCGATAGCGCGAAAACCCCCGGTATGGGGTGCGAGTGGATTGAATCCCAGAGGGATTCCAGCGGGTCCGCGTCGACCTCCAGGGTTTCCTATGAACGTAGAATCGGGGCTCACTCTCTGGAGCCCCTGCCGAGGCTCAATCGATGTGACCATATCTCATCCGGGGGTTTTCGCGCTATCGCGCTCGACCCCCGGCTACTCGCCATACTCCCTCCGGGAGAGAGAATGCGGTGGACAATCGCCGCCCGGGAGCAGGCCCCGCTCGAATCACTCCACCTCCACGATCCTATCGATCTCCACCGTCATCGTGCCTCACCTCACCAGCACTGGTCCCGTCGACGCGTCTTTCCCGAACCGGTAATTGAACTCGTAGGACGACTCCTTCTCGCCTTGGGAGACACGATACTTCAGCCGCACCTCATCATCCCCGGCGAAGCTTGCGGAATCGACGTAGTATTTGAAGCCGGTCCACTCGAACTGCGGCTTCCTCTCTTCCCCGGAAATCACCACCGGCCAGTCCGGCTCCTTGAGCTCCTTGAATCCCAGCGGCTGAACCGACTGGTCACAGAAGAACACCGTGTCGTTGTAACGCCAGCCTGCCACCATGATGATCCGGCGTTCATCCTTGGACCAGGTGAAGCTCAGCTTATGCGGCGGTGATTGGCTCAGGCCGATGTCGTCCGGTAGGTCGATCGCCTTGCCCGGCAGATGGCCCCGGTCCTTCGCGAGCAAAAGTTCGGTGCCGACCATCTCGGCATCCCGTGACTTGCGGACGAAGATCGAAGACTTCCCGCTCGGGGCCGTCGCCAGCAGCTCGGCATCCTGCGCACGGTCAAGCCCGGGCTTGGCGCCACAAGCCGCTAGCACCAGCGCGGCACCAGCCGATGCGCAGCGCGCAGCGCCCTTCATCAGCCCTCCACCTCCACGATCATATTGATCTCCACCGCCACATTCAGCGGCAGCGCCGCTGCACCTAGCGCCGTGCGCGAATGCTTGCCCTTGTCGCCGAAGATCTCGATCAGCAGTTCGCTGGCGCCGTTGATCACCTGCGGGTGGCCGTAGAAGTCCGGCGCGGAGCTCACGAAGCCATTGAGGGCGACGATGCGGGTGACCTTGTCCAGCGAACCGATCTCCTGCTTCACCACGGCAAGGCGGTTGAGCACGATCATCCGCGCGCCTTCCTTCGCCTCGTCGATCGAGACATCGCCGGGGACCTGGCCGATGACCTTCTTGTCACCCTCAATCGGCAGGCCGCCGGAGAGAAAAAGCAAGTTGCCGCTGCGCACGCAGTTCACATAGGCGGCGACGGGAACGGGAACTTCAGGCAGGGAGAGGCCGAGGGACTCGATGCGGGCGAGGATGCTGTCCATGGGGAAAGTCAGAAGTTCCAAGCTAGAAGTGCCAAGTGCCAAATTCTGGAATTGGAATATCGAACGCGGTCCCACGAATGCATGCCTGTCCCCCGAAAGGGTAGAATGCCCGGAGGTCTTGAAAGACCCCCGTCACACGCTCAGTCTTGGAGCGCCGTGAAAACCCACTGCCTCTCCATCGCCGCCCTTCTTCTGGCTGTCCCGCTGCAAGCCGCGCCGCAAGAAACCCGCTTGTCCGATCTCGACCTCAGCGGTATGAGCAGCGGCTGGGGCAAGCCCACGGCGGATTCGGAGGTCAATAGCGCGGTCCCGCTTGCCGTCGGCAAGGTCGAGTATGACTCCGGGATCGGCACCCACGCGGACTCCACATGGAAGCTCAACCTGGGCGGCAAGGGCGTTGAGTTCCGCTCGAAGGTGGGCGTGCAGGATGGCAGCCCGGGCAAGCTCGAGTTCATCGTGCATGGCGATGGCAAGGACCTCTTCCGCTCTGGCCCGATGAGTGGCGGTGATGCCGCCCGGGACATCAAAGTCAGCCTCGCCGGCGTGCAGACGCTTGAACTGGTAGTCGATAGCCTGGGCAGCGCCACCTCGGATCATGCCGATTGGCTGGAGCCCGTGATTGTCCACGATGGCGCACCCTTGCCGCCGCTTGTTAGAAAGCCCGCGGAAGAGGAAGCACTCATCCCGGACCTGCCCGGCGAGCCGCCGAGTGCCGGTCTAACAGCGAAGTGGTCCGATGGCAGCCTGAGCCTGAACTACGAGGGCAAGCCGCTCTTCACCGGCAAGGCGACCGCCGCCGGCGCGATCGAGTTCAAGCAAGAGCTCAGTCGCAAGCGCCAGGCCCTCACCCAGGAACTTGTCCTGCGCGGCACCGGCATCAAGCTCGACGGCATCGTGACGGCGGGCAGCGAGGCGCTCGCCGCGGAGACCGAGGGCGCGGCGCAGAAGAAGTTCCCGCTGATCCGCACCACCATCGGCGGGCCGAGCCAGAGCCTGCGGAACAATACCGTCTACGACCGCGGACGCGATTGGATGCTGGAAGCCTCCGCCACGGATGCCACCCGGGTCACCGGGGGCAAGGAAGCGGCAGCGCGGTCCTTCTCGCTGCAAGCCAGCGGTGACGAGATCCGCCTCATCTTCCGTCCGCGCTTCTACCAGCGCCACAAGAACATCGCCCACTTCAGGCCCTGGACCTATCCGGTGCGGAAGGACTCCATCACCGGCTGGTCTTCATGGTGGGCCTTCATGCGGAACTTCTCCCAGAAGGACTGCGATGAGCTGTTAGCCGTGTGGAAGGAGAAGCAGTTCGCCGACTACGGCTACCGCTTCATCCAGATCGACGACTGCTTCCAGAATGAGTTCGGCAAGGGGCAGGGGAGGCAAGGCTATCCCGGCGCGAATACCGGCTACGTCGCCCGTGGCCCGGAGACCTGGCTCGACTGGCGGAAGGATCTCTACCCCGCCGGCATCAATGGCTACGCCAGCGCCTGCCGGACCGCAGGCTTCGAGCCCGCGGTTTGGATCGGCTCCTACTTCACCGATAACGAGCTGATCACGCGGCACCCGGATTGGTTCATCCGCAGCCAGGACGGCAAGCCCTTCGTCGCGCCATGGGCGAGCTGCGGCATCGATGCCACGAACAAGACGGCCATGGATACCCTCGTGCGTCCCACCTTCCGCGGGCTGCGGAAGGCCGGCGTCTCTTACGTGAAGGTCGATCTGCTGCGGCACTACCTCTACGACAACCTTCATCACAACCTGGACTACTGCAAGGCACACGGCGTCACTCCGGACCAGATGTATCGTAAGTATCTCGGCGCCATCCGTGAGGAACTGGGGCCCGATACCTTCCTGCTCTCCTGCTGGGGCGTCTTGCCGGAGTCCGTCGGCATCGCCGATGCCTGCCGCATCGGCGGCGATGGCTATGGCCCGATGACCATGCAGCAGTACAATTCCTGGAACGGCATCGTCTGGCGCAATGACCCGGACCACTGCGATGTCTTCCCGCACTTCAAGCCCGCGGAGGCCGGCAACGTCACCAAGACCACCGCCATCGAGGCATCCCCCGCGGACACCATCATCCGGCCCGCGCTGGCCTCCATTGCCAGCTGCATGCTCATGCTCAGCGATCGCCCGCAGGTCTATCGCGACGAGGCGAATCTCCGCGGCCTGCGCCGTGCCGCACCGGTGCTCTTCAGCGTGCCCGGACAGCTCTACGACTTCACCCCGGATCGCTCCCGCAATCTCATCCGCATCCCGCGCACCGCCATCACCAACGGTGCCGATCCCTCGCCGATCGATGCGCTTCAGTTCGGCACCATCAATCCATGGTGGCTCAATGAATACAACACTCCGGGCGGAAGCTGGGTGGTGCTCAACCGCATCAACTGGAGTAACCAAGCCGCGGCGAAAACCACCGTGAGCCTGGTCGACCTCGGGCTCGATCCTGCCAAGCCATACGTCGCCTACGAGTTCTGGTCGAACCGCTATCTCGGCAGCTGCGGCAATGACGCCATCACTTTCGATGAACTGCCGGCCATGGGCATCTCCAGCATCGCGATCCGTGAAGCCACGGACCATCCGCAGATCGTGAGCACGAATCGCCACTTGAGCCAGGGCGGCGTTGATTTGGTCGTCGTCACTTGGAGTCAGGGCGTCCTTTCCGGCAAGAGCCGGGTTGTGGCTGGGGATCGCTACGAGATCTCCGTTCGTGTACCCGCTGGTTACACGCTCAAGTCTGGGGCAATCGATGGCAAGGCGGCAACCATCACCACGGATGGGGAATTACTACGTGTATCGTATCTTCCCGCCGCCACCGGCGAAGTGGCATGGCGCCTCGAGTTCGAGGCGAGGTAATACGCTGGTCCCGCCGCGTAGCGGCTTTGGACTGCGTGCAACCCTGTTGCCGCTTTCGGCAGGCAACCCTGTTGCCGTGAGTGGGCCTTCGATGCACCCGACCACCAAACAATCCCCACCCGAGCCGACCTGCGGTGGTGATTCACCAAGAGGTCCCTGCAATCTAACGGTGGATCTCACGGGCGCTTGGAAAGCCCTTCCCTAACTGCGGGCCCTCACGGGATGGTGAAGGGTGACCTTACCCGTGCTGCGGTTTTCCGTGGGGGGCTTTCGGGTGGAATCAGCATCGCACGTGGGCCGTCGGGTGCAGGGAAGGGTGATGGGGGGGATTGAGGGCTCGCTCACGGCAACAGGGTTGCACGCACTCCAAGGCGGCTGCGCCGCGGAAAGGCAAGGCCCCTTACTCCTTCTCCTCCTTCTCCTCCTTCTCTTCCGCCTCCGCCTTCTCCCCTGCCGCGTGCGGTGGCACCTTCGCCCCATGCACCGCGGCCTGCGGGAAATTATCCGTCAGCAAGCTCAGCAACTGCTTCCCGCCGCTCGTCAGCTTCGCGGTATTCCCGGTGCCATCGATCAGCTTCCTTGCCAGGTAGCGATGCCCGATCCGTGAGTTCCGCACCGCGCTCACGATCGGCTCCGTCACCTCGCGGTCGCTCGGGCAGATGCTCACCGGCAGGCCGGTGGCAGTGAAGGAGATCTCCCAGCTGGGCGAGGGCGCGCTGGCATCGCCCTTCATCATCCAGCGGTGCCGCTCGGCGAATTCCCAGGTGCCCTGGTGGCGCGGCAGTGTGACCTTGAAATACGGCGAGGCCGAAAGCACGAAGTCCTGCACGCGCAGGCTCGGGTTCTTCTGCCGCTCCAGGAAGAGGCTGGCCACGTCCATCCCGATCAGATTGATCCCGTTGAAGTTCCCGTGGTAGTTCACGCTGCCAGCGCTCCAGTTGTCGTAGTGCGTGCTGGCCAGCAGGCACAGCTCCAGGTGCAGGTGCGCGCGCACGTTGCTGCGGTTGAAGCCATCTCCCGTGTAGCCCATCCGGCCCAGCAGCGAGCCCATGTGCACCGCGTCCCCCGGCTTTACCGAAATGTCCGCCAGGTGCGCGTACACGCTGTAGAAGGCATCGCCGTCGAACTTGTGCTCCACCACCACATACTTGCCGTAGTTCGAGCGCCCCACCGCGGTGCAGGCGTAGACCACCGTGCCATCGCCGATCGCGTTCACCAGATCCAGCGGGTTGCCCGCCTTGTCACGCGCCATCGGCGCGATGTCGATACCCTCGTGGAACTGCGTCAGCACCACCTCATCACCGAAACGGATCGGCGTGCGCACGAAACCGAAACCGCCGGCTCCCCAATCCTTGACGGTCGCACCCTCGAAGTTGCGCTCCACATACATGTAAAACTTCTCCGGCTCGCCGGACAAGAGGTGATGATTCTCCGTCGGGAGCTGGAGCTCCACGGCGGAGGCGATCAGGGTGGGGAGTAGAGTGGCGGCGGCGAGGGCGAACGTCCGGAGCATGTCGTAACCGTTACTTCTTTTTTCCGCGGGGTTTTTCCTCCCCGATCCGGGGAACCATTTCGTCGAAAGCGGCAATCTCACCCTCCCCGATGCCCTTCCAGATGACCATCTGGCCATCGGTGATCTGCTTGTCGATCAGCACGGCATCCACCGCGCGGCCATTGACCATGGCCATCAGCCAGCGGTTCTGGCTGGCCGCGGTGATCGCGGCCCAGCGGTTGCGCACCGCTGGCTTGAGCTGGAGCAGCACGCCGAAGCCCTCGCCATCCCGCGAGGGGAAGGGGGCAAAGGCGGCGATGTCCTTGGTGATCACCTCCGGCAGGCGCTTGTAGGGCGTGTCCTTGCCGTTGGTGGGCAGGACGATGAGCATCTTCTGGTTGTCGTTGGAGTCCGCTTCGAGGTGGAAGGAGATTCCGGTGGGCTCACCCTTCTTGCCATTGGCATGCAGGGGCTGCAGCGCGGTGAGGGCGAGCAGGGCGGCGGCAGCAAGGCGCGGCAGGGTCATGGGGCGCAGCTTGCCTGCCGCAGCGGGCCTTGAGAATCCCAAAATCCCTCCCGGACCCGGGCGCAACTTGTGAGCAACTTGTGAATAATTCGGATTTCTGAAGCATTTCCCTAATTTTGAACAACTTGTGTGAGTGGTGTTCTCAGCTTGCGAAAGCGTGGCAGGGGGCGAACACGAGCGATGGGAGCAATGGGACTCGGTCGATACCGGCTGGGCGCGGCACGGGCGCGGTGTGCGGCAGCGCTACGCCGCCCCGCCGCGGCGTGGTGCGCGGGCCTGCCGGGAGTCTTGGCATCGGCTGCGGACCTGCGAAAAGGAGGGCATGCCCGAGCTGATCCTAGCCCCGGAAGAGATGAAGGATGCCATCGAGGTCCGCGGCGGCCTTTCCTGGCGCCAGTGGGCTGTGGAGATCGTGCTCGCCGCCGGGCTCTTCCAAGCGGCTGTCTTCTTCCCCGCGGCTGCGGCTTGGCTGGTCCTGCTCTCGCTGGTCTTCCTGTTACGGCTGCGGCGCGCGGTCACCGGGCGGCGTGCCTTCTACGGTGGCCTGCTGGTCGGCCTCGGGATCTTCGTGCCGCAGCTCTTCTTCTTCTACAGCGTCTTCAAGCTGCTGGTCTTGGTCGTCGTGCTCTGGTTGCTACTCGCGGTCTGGATCGCCGCGTTCGTGGCGCTGGCCAGGGAGACGGAGGCGCGTTTCGGCAAGCGCTGGGGCCTGGCCGCCGCGCCGGTCCTCTGGATGGGCTTGGAGTTCATACGCTGCGAGGTCTGGCCGCTCAAGTTCGCGTGGCTCACGCCTGGCTTCGTCCTCCCGGCGGAGCAATTCGCCGGTGCCTTCCACTGGCTCGGCGTCTATGGCATCGGTGCCCTCTTCGTCTATGCCGCGGCGTGGGTGGCGGATACCTCACGCGGCCCGCTCAAGTGGCTGCTGCCCGCCCTTCTGCCGCTCGCACTCATGCTCCTGCCGCATGCCAAGACACCGGCAGAGAAAGGGGCCACGCTGGCAGTGGCCGGCGTGCAGGAGGAAGAGCCGATGCCGGAGGACGTGATCCACAATCTCGATCGTGCCCTGCAGCAGGCCCCGCAAGCGCAGCTCTTCGTGATGAGCGAATACACCTACGGCGAAGCTCCGCCGAAGGAATTGCTCAAGTGGTGCCGCGAGCATGAGCGCCACGTCCTGGTCGGTGGCAAGGACGTCATCTGGCTCGGGAATGGGGACACGGAGGTCTACAACACCGCCTTCGTCATCGGCCCGGATGGCGTCGTGCAGCACAAGCAGGCCAAGTCCGTGCCGATCCAGTTCATGAACGATGGCCTGCCCGCCAAGTCCCGCCACGTCTGGGACGGCCCGCTGGGCAAGATCGGCATCGCGATTTGCTACGACATGAACTACGCCCGCGTGACGGACGAGCTGATCCAGCAGGGTGCCGCCTTGCTTGTCATCCCTGCCTTTGACTCCATGAGCTGGGGCCTCCGCGCCCACCGCTTGAGCGCCCAGCTCGCCGCCGTACGCTCCGCGGAATACGGCGTGCCACTCTTCCGCCTCGCCAGCTCCGGTTACTCCCGCATCGCCACCCCGGATGGGAAGATCGCCGTGGAGCTCGGCGTGCCCGCGCAAGGCCAGGTGATCCAGGGCGAAGTCACCCTCTCCGCAAAAGGCCGCCGCCCCCTCGACCGCTGGCTCACCTGGCCCTGCCTCGTTCTAACAGCAAGCTTGGCCATTTTCCTCATCATGACCTCCATCCTCCGCGACCGCGCCATGAAGCGCGCGAAGGCAATGGCGTAAGGAGTGTCGCTCTCCCGAGCGTCCTTTGGAGTGCGGCGGCATGACGCCGCTTTGGCTTCGGGGGCGCTTGGTCTTTCAATTCGTGACCGCTTCCCGCCGCGTGAACGAAGCGCCCACCGGAAAGCGCACATACCGCCAATCTGTGGCCATTTATCGCGGCATCACCCACCCGAAGCCAAAGCGGTGTCGAGCCACCGCACTCCACAAGCCGTCCTGATCACCGGCAGCCTACCTCAAGTAGGTGCGCCACCCATCATCGCATCCCGCTTCGCAATCCTCCTCGCCCGCCACATGGAAGTCCCCAGCCAAGGCGGCAGATAGCAAGCGATCAGAAGCCAGTGGGAGATCTGCCAAGAGTCATTGATGAATATGAGATCGGGAAGGGGAGCGCCATCACCCTCTGGCCCGAGGCCGCAGGCGATCATGGGAAACGCGGTTACCTCTGTTTGCGCGGAATAGCCCGGCCAAGCTAGCCATGGACTTGGCTCGAAAGGAGGGTATCTGAAGAAGTTCTTGGAAAAGAGATTCCCCGCGATCGGAATATCTTCGAGTGGAGATGCCATGCTGCCGCCATCCCCGCTGCGGCTCCGGTGCAGGACGATCTTCGCGCCGTTGTTGGAGAGATCGAACTCGGAGAGCTTCGAGGGCGATTTCCAATGTAGATGCGACTCATGCGCCATCGAATCCCACCATCCCCAAACCAGGAACGCCAGCCCGCAGGCCCCGAACCAAAACAACAGCGAGCGGTGGAGAGGCATTTCAAGGAAGGACCGGCGAGGAGATCCTCCCCATCCAAGCACCTCGAAGTGCCTTTCCAAGCGCGAATCGTCCTACCCCACCGCACTGCGTTTCATCTCCCTGAACCGGTTGAAGTGAAAATACGAAATCCCCAGGATCACCAGGAAGCTCAGGTGCCCGATCTCTAACAGCACGCTATCCCCGCTGGAGAGATGCGCAATCGGCGCGGAGATCAGCGTGAGGCCGAAACCAAAATACGCGAACTCCCTGATCCGGTCCGGCACCCCGGGGAACACCAGCGCCAGCGAGCCGAGGATCTTCGCCACGGTCAGCTCAACCCGGAACCAATTCGGCAGGCCGAAATGCGCGAAGGCTCCTTTCATTTCCGGATCGAAGGAGAACTTGAAGGCGCTCCACAGCATGACCGCCGCGATGGTGCCGGTCGAAATCCAATAGATGACTTTGTCCCTTTTCATGATCGGTAGGGTAGGATGCGTCTCTCACCACCACGGCTTGGCCTCCATCAGCCAGGTGATCATCACGATCACCACGCACATGCTGCGGAAGATCCAACGTACCGCGACCGGAGGCGGCGCCTGGGAAGGATCCTGCTGCGCCTTCCCGAGCAATCTCCGGCCAAGCCCGTGAAGGAACCCGAGGAGCAGGAACAATCCGAAGGAGGCCTTCATCCAGAGCCCTTCGCCCATCGCTCCATGGGTCATGGCGATAGCTGCGGCTCCGGTCGCCAGCACCGCCAACAGGCCCCGGACGCTGAACCGCATCAGCCGCCCGATGCGGTCGTAGGGATAGGGAGTGGGCAGGGCTCCGCTGGTGGCAATCACCAGCACGCTGACCGGGCCCAGCCCCAGGATGACGGCAATAACATGGAGGCTAACAATAAGCGAATAGGAGTTCATTCCGGAGTCGATTCGATTTGATCTTCTGCGATCGAGAAGACCGGCGAGGGCCAGCGCTTGTGACACCCCTGCCCAAAATTATACTCCGGGCCTTAGCTCCTTACGCCGGCCGTGCGAGATGCCCGAGCTTGTCGGGATTCGAGATCACGAAGATCGCCTGGATGCGGCCGCCAAGAATCCCGAAAGCCATGACCCGCACCGCGCGCGTCCCTTCGAAGGTGACGAAGCCAGGCAGCCCGTTGATCCGCGCATGCTGGATCTGCTGCGTCGCCGTGCGGAATTTCCGGGTGGCATTGATCATCGGGCGGGCGATCGCTTCAGCCCCGTGGACCGGCTGCAGGAAGGCCTTGGCTTTCCCTCCCCCGTCGGAGACGAACACCACGTCCTCGGCCAGCAGATGGATCAGGTTTTCCAGTTCGCCATTCGTGACCGCCTGGTGGAAGCGCTGCATCAGTTCCTCCGCTTGGGTAGGGGAGGCATCGAAGCGCGGCCGGCGGTCATGGACCCGCTTGCGCGCACGGGCCAGGATCTGCCGGCAGTTCGCCTCTTCCTTGCCCACCACGGAGGCGACCTCGGAGAACTCGTAAGCCAGCACCTCGCGCAGGATGAAGACCGCCCGCTCGGTCGGCGTCAGGGTTTCCAGGAGAACCAGGAATGCCAGGGACAAGGAATCCGCCAGCTCCGCGTTTCCGTCCGGCTGGCTCTCCCTGTCCATATCTTCGATCAAGGGCTCGGGCAGCCATGAACCGACATAGGCCTCCCGTTTGACGCGCGCGGAGCTGAGGTGGTTGATGCACAGGCGGGTCAGCACCGTGGTGAGCCAGGCCCGCGGCGACAGGATCGGCTCCGTCGCCTCATGCCAGCGGATGAAGGTATCCTGCACCATGTCCTGCGCATCCATCACCGTCCCGAGCATCCGGTAGGCGATGCTGAATAGCAGCGGGCGGTGTTCCTCGAAGAGAGCGGTGGCGTGGTGGCTCATGATCGTAGGGTCCCGACAATCGGGACGCCGCATTTGTGACAGCCGCCACCAAAAAATAAGAAGCAGCGACCTTACTGTCGCTGGCACTGGCAGGTGAAGCAGTCCCGGGGGGGGCGCTCTCAGGGACAGTAAGGTCCCTGCTCCCTATCGCGCACGAGTCACTCCGCCGCCTGCTCCGGCGCAACCTTGCCCGCCTTCTTCGCCGCGGTCCCCTTTGGCGGCCGCGGTGGGAATTCAAACCCGATCTTCCCTGCCGCCAGATCCAGCGTCAGGTGCGCATCGAAGGGGCGCTTGGTCCGGTTGGACACGAAGCCCTTGATCAAATCCGTCTTGCCCTCCGCCAGTAGCTTGAAGGCCTGGTCCTGCGGGATCTCCTTGCGCAAAATCTCACGGCCCAGGCGCAAGCCATCCGGATCGGACTTCGTCTTCAGCTCCGGCACCATGTAAGCCTTCTCCGTGCCATAGACCTTCACGCTCTTGCCATCGGCCATGGTCACCGTGCCGATCACCATTTCCTCGGTGAGCTCCACGACCCGGTCCTCCTTGCCTTCGAAGACGAAGTTGACCTTGAACTTGTCATCCAGTTCCAGCGCCGCATCGAAGGGCTTGTTGAACTTCGACTTGAAGCCTTCCAGCGGACCCACCAGGCGCTTCTTGAAAAGCTCGCGCGCCTCCTCTTCCGAGATCAAGCGGCCCGCGATGTACTTCTTCATCTTGAAGCCGCAGTCCGGCGTCCGGCACTCGTAGCTCTCATCCGTCTGCTTCAGGCCTTCGGCCCCGCACTTCGGACAAGTCGCCTTCAGATCGGGGAAGGCGCGGTTCTTGATCTCCGTGGCGAGCGACTTGGCGCGCTTCACGATGTCGCGCGTGTAGTCCTCGATCTCGTTCATGAACACGGCGCGCTGGAGCTGTCCATGCTCCATCTGCCGCAGCTTGAATTCCCACTCACCGGTCATGCCCGGTGAAGTCAGGCCCACGATCTCCATCTCCTTCAGGATGTGGATCAGGCGCATGCCATTCGGCGTGACGTGCAGGTCGCGGCCATCGCGGACGATGTACTTATAAGCGATCAGTCCTTCGATCGTCGCCGCACGGGTCGCCGGCGTGCCGAGACCACGCTCGGCCATGGCTTCGCGCAGGGCTTCGTCGTCGATGAGCTTGCCCGCACCTTCCATCGCGGAGAGCAGGGTGGACTCGCTGAAACGTGCGGGTGGCTTGGTCTGCTCGTGGCGGACTTCGATCTCCAGGGTATCGGCTTTCTCACCTGCGGCGACGGCAGTGAGCTCATCCTTGCCGGAGGCGACTCCGGGGCGGCGGCCATAGACTTCCAGATAGCCGGGCTTGACCAGCACGCGGCCATCGGTGCGGAAGGTGTCGGTGGTATCTCCGGTCGTGATGCGGGTCAGGCGGGTGGTCTGCTCAAACTCCGCGTTCGGGAAGAACACGGCGATGAAGCGCTTCACGATCATGTCATAGAGCTTCTCCTCGGTATCGCTGAGCTTGGCGACCTTGCCGGTGGGGATGATCGCAAAGTGGTCCGAGACCTTCTTGGAGTCGAAGACTCGCTTGGACTTGGTGAAGCGCGGGCCGTTCTCGGCCTTGCCGTCCAGCACGGCCCGGGCGTAGCGGGCCACGTCCAGATCCGAGCTGGCGATCTCACGCAGCGTCTCGCGCACGGTGTCCCCGTAGTCCTCCGGCAGGTAGCGGGAGTCGGTACGGGGATAGGTGATCATCTTGTGCTTCTCATACAGAGCCTGGGCGATCGCCAGTGTGCCCTTCGCGGTGAAGGGAGCCTCGCGCTGCAGCGTGGTCAGGTCGTAGAGCTGCGGGACGATCTGTGACTGCGCCTTCTTCTCTTCGGAAACAGTGCCGGGCTTCCCATCGCAGCGGGTCTTGATCGCCTCCGCCTTCGCTTGCTCCCAGATCCGCTCCTGACGGCCGTGGGGATTGAGCTCGTCCTTCTTCCACGCCTCGTCGATCCAGCGGCCGGCGTATTCACCCGCGGCCACGCCGAAGGTGGCATGGACCTCGAAATAGGGAGTCGACTGGAAAGCCTGGATCTCCGCCTCGCGGGTTGCGAGGATCGCCAGCGTCGGCGTCTGCACCCGGCCCGCGGCGGTGATATTGAAGCCACCGTGGCGCGAGCGGAAGCAGGTCAGCGCCCGCGTCGCATTCAGGCCCACCAGCCAGTCGGACTCGGAGCGGCACTTCGCGGCGTCTGCCAGTGGCCGCATCTCTTCATCGGAGCGCAGCTTGTCCCAGGCATCCATGATCGCCTGGTTGGTCATGGATTGCATCCAGAGCCGCTGCACCGGCTTGCTGATGCCGCCGATGTCCATGATGTAGCGGAAAATCAGCTCGCCCTCGCGGCCGGCGTCACAGGCATTCACGACCCGGTCCACGTCCTTGCGCTTGGCCAGCTTCAGCACCTGCTTCAGCCGCGCCTCGTTATCCGGGATCGGATCGAGCTCGAAACGGTCGGGAATCGCCGGCAGCACGTCGAACTTCCACGGCAGTTTCTTGCCATTCGGGCCGGTCGGCATGCGCAGCTCGACCAAGTGGCCGACGGCGGAAGTGATGATCGCCTGCTCGTTCTCGAACCACGTATCCCGCCCGGAACCCTCCTTCTCAAACTTTCCCAAAGCCTTGGCCAAGGCCTTGCTGAGGTCGGTCATGACGCTGGGTTTCTCGGCGATGATGAGGGTCTTTCCCATGGAACGGTGGCGAATCGGTGACAGATTCCGGGGCGAGGGACTAGACGGGGGGAGCCGCGCTTGGCAAGGGGATTTCCCGTTGCAGCCCGCCATCCCCGTAGGGGATATTTTTTCAGGGGCCGTCTTGCCCTCGCCGCGGGGGTGGCGGATTCCGGGCGTTTCAAAGGCCTTCCGGCAGGGGAAAGGGCGGCTGGTTCCAAGCCCTGTACCATTCGCGGATACGGGGCCTGAAGCGGCGGAAGCAGAAAACCGTGGCCGAAGCTCCGCCTGCTCCCGCCGAAATCAGGAGAAGGGTGTTGCGGACAAAGGAAGGCACGACGGTCAGGAAAGGACGGCCCGGCCGGCTAGCTTTGGTCCGGCTCTTTTTTCGGGGTAAAGGGGTTCCAGGGGTTTTGGATCGCAAGAATGATCAGGAATAGCAGGCCGCTCGCGAGGAAGGCCGCAAGGGCGGCGATCCACATGCGGTGTTCAAGATAGCCCATGCCCGCCACTGCCGCGCAGGCGGACAGCAGGGCCAGAACCATCTGACCGATCCGCGTGAAGACCAGCCGCGGAGGCTTTGCCCTCCATGTCCTTTCCCCTGCATTCAGCATCTCTGCGATGGTCCCCATGCAGGTCCCGACGCCGAACATGAGGGCAGAGCCCACGATATAGGCGAAGAGACGAAGGTTGCCTTGGAAATCCGGCTCCAGCAAAAGGGCGATCACCGAGAAAGCTGCCCCGCACGCCCCCATGACTGTCAGTAGCATGCCCGGTAAGGAGAGAAACAGACCGAAGAGTAGACGACGCAGGGCGGGGTTCATGGGAGCTTCGCGACCGGTTGGCTTGGAGATTCTTCGGAAAGACCTTCGGGGTTCTGGCGGCAGAGCTTACGGCCCTTTGCCCTCGCCCGGGAGGCCCCGCGCGGACTGGAGCACCACGATGAGCAAAAACAACAGCCCGCCCGTGATGACGGCTGCGAGCGCGGGCAACCACTTCCCGTGGTTGAGGTAGTTGATCGCCACAATCGCCGTACAGCCGCAGAGCAGGGCCATCACCATCATGCCGATGCGTGTGAAGATCACCCGCGGCTGCTCCCGTCGTCTGGGGCTATCCGCCCCTTCCTGCATGTCGGCAAAGGCTACCATGCAGCTTCCCAGTCCGGACACGATGGCGGAGGCCAGGACGCATCCCACGAAAGGCAGGACACCCGGGACATCCCGCTGCGAGCTGAGAGCGACCGCGGAGAAAGCCGCCGCGAGGAATCCAGCGACAGCCAGCAGCACGCCCGGGAAGGACATGAACAAACCGAAGAGCAAGCGGCGGAGGGCGGGGCTCATCAGGAGTGGAGGTAAGAGTTCAGCTTGCGGATTCCTCCGGAAGATCTTCCATGGACGGCGGAGAAGTTTCCGGCGTCGCGCGACACAGGTCGCAAGGCCCGTGCAGGACATCACCAAGAGGGCGACAGCCGCGATACCTTCGCCTCGCCCGCCCTTGGCTGCAAGGTTCTTCGCGCCTACCGGCGCTAAAGGTAAAGCGCTCACCGCCTCACATACCTGAAGCCCGGCAAGGCCCGCACCAGCTTCCGCATCTCCAGCTTCATCAAACTTGTGGCCACTACCGGCGCGCTCAAGCCGGTGCTCTCCACGATGCGGTCGACGCCGCTCTCGCCCTCGCCGAGCGCGGCGAAGACCTTCGCCTCTTCCTTGGGAAGTTCCGGCAGCGTGGACTTCTCGAAGGTGGGCAGGGAGGCAGGCACCGCGAAGGGTAGCTCGCCGAGATCATCGATGATGTCCGCGCCGCTAGTGACGAGGGTAGCGCCCTCGCGGATCAGTTGATTGCAGCCGCCCGAGCTTTCCTGATCGATCGGTCCCGGCACGGCGAAGACCGGGCGGCCGTAGTCGCCGGCCAGGTTCGCGGTGATCAGGGAGCCGGACTTGCGCGCGCACTCGGTGACGACCAGCGCGCGCGACCACGCGGCCACGATGCGGTTGCGCTGCGGGAAGGTCTGCTTGTCCGGCTTGGTGTGCAGCGGGAACTCAGACACCACCGCGCCGCGGCCATCTGCGATCTTCTCTGCAAGCGGCAGGTTCTCCGCCGGGAAGAGCTGCGCCAAGCCGGAGCCAAGCACCGCGATGGTCCGCCCGTTCGCCGCCAGCGCCGCCTCATGTGCCACCGTATCTACCCCGCGGGCCAAGCCGGAGATGATGGTGAAGCCCGCATGCGCAAGCTGGAAGGAAATCAGCTTCGTGGCCGTGCGCCCGTACATCGTGCAGCGCCGCGTGCCGACGATGCCCACCGCGTGGCGGTCACGGGCCTCGATCTTGCCCCATACGTAGAGCAGCAGTGGCGCATCGTAGGCCTCGCGCAGCGCCGGCGGGAACAAGCTATCCTCCTGCGTGAGGATCGAGATCCCTCGCTCCGTCGCCTCGCGCAGCTCCGTGGCCGGATCCGCGAAGTCCTGCCATTTTGTTAGAATGGAGGCCGTCTCTTCCCCGATGCTATCGACACGCAGTAACTCATCCTTCCGCGCAGCCAGCACTGCATCCGCATTTCCGAAGCGTTCTAACAAACGCCGGATGCGCACGGGCCCGATCTTCGGGAGGGAGTTGAGGGCGAGGAGGGAGGTCACGGCGGGAAGACAGAAGGCAAATTACCAATGACTAAGCACTAATTTTTAAACCGGAGTGTGGAGGAGAGAGAAGTGTTGGTCTAACAAGAGCGTGTCCGCGATTCGGGGCGCTCCAGCTCAAGAGCCCCATAGGGGCGGGCGGGAGATAGCCCAGGGTCAGCGAGCCTTAGCGAGCGCAACCCTGGGTATGGTGCCGGAAAATGATCCGCGCCCTGTAGGGGCGCAGGGAGGTCGCGGATGAGAAAGCCGTCTGGAGTCACCACACCACCGGCCCCCAATTCAGGGGGCGATGAATCGGGCGATCCAACCCAGGGCTGCGCTATCGCTTGCCCTGGGCTATCAACCTGTCGCCCCCTTGGGGCTCTGGAGTTGGCACCAGCACCACTCTTCATCACACTCTCGTTTGAAAATTAGTGCTTAGTCCTTAGTGCTTTTCTTCTCCTCCCGTCCCCACTGCATCAGTTGCTCCGGAAAGGGGCAGTCCGCGCAGTCACTCGCGTCCTCCAGACAAAAGTCCTTGTACACCTGCAAGAGCCCCTGATGGTGCACCGCCTTCTTCAGCCAAGGTGCCGCCGCCTCTTCACTTCCGAACAAACGGATCGCGCAGCGCTTCACCTTCTCATTCCGTGCGCCTGCGGTGAGCTTGAGGTAATTGTTGAAGGGCTCGCCATCGTGCATCGCCACCGGGAAGAGATGATTCGCCAGCAGCTCGATCGCCTTCGCCTCGCCGAAGAGCGCCACGGACACGGCCGATGGCGCGGAAGACAAGGTGTGCCGGTGCGTCCAGAAAGGATCACTGAGCTTGCCGAGATAGGCCATCAGCCCCTTCACATCCAGCGGACGCGTGGCCGCCAGCTTCCGGAAGCGCGGCCAATCCTTCGCCAGTGTTGCGAGTGCCGCCACCCGGCGGTGCGGGTGATTCGCCGGACGCTGGCCCCCGGCATTCCACGGGATCTTGTGCGTGGACTCCCAGCGCCCGCGTGCCTTCCACCAGGTATCCCAGAGCAGGCGCAGGTGATCCCGCGTATCTGCCGGTGCCTTTTCATGCAGATCCGGCGCGAGGAAACCCGCGGTGCCGAACAACAAGGCCTCCGCCTGCTCGGGCGATTCCCGCAGCGCAGTCAGCGGCATGCGCTGCGCCAGCAAGCGCATCCCCAGCGTATTCGCCCGATATCCCAGGGTCTCCGCCACCGCGTGATACAGCGCGGCATCCGTGCCGTGCACATCCGCGGTGCGCAGATAGCGCGCGGCCTTCAGCTTGGCCCGGTGCGTGGCCGCCTCCGTGATCAGATCGGACACCGCCACCGGTGGCAGCGCGGCCAGCGGATGCACGCAGCGCCCCGGCTTGGCGATCGCCGTCTCGCGCCGCGGCATCATTAGCACTTCCTCTAACAGGTCCGCCGGGATCACCACCCGTGGTACCTCGCGATGGCCATGCGTGCGGGTGAAGCTCCGGGGTCCGCCATCATGGAAGACCACGTGCAGCACCGTCTCTTCAAAAGCCGGATCCGCCCCATGTCCGTGCGCCTCCCAATCCGAGGCCCGCAGGTCCAGCTCGATTGCGCCTTCCCGCCGCGTGCCACCCGTCTCGATGGCGGCGTGGAGGAAGTCCGGCCCGGCCGAGCGGTTCCATTCCCCGAATTGTACGATGCGCACCGTACTTCCCGCGCTGTCCCGGAACTCCCGGCCGAATGCCCCCGCAAACCACAGCGCCTGCAATTCCAGCTCCGGTGGCATCACCGGGCGCGCGGGCTCCGCCAGCATCTGCGGCGTCCACACCCGCTCTAACAGACCGCTGTAGTCGCTCCTCATCGCGGCGGATTCGTGGCCGGAGGCGGCGCGGGCGGATCGATGATATTCAGCCAGGCCTGGGCTGCCAGAGCCTCCGGCAGGTTCATGTAGAGCGTGCGCGCGCCGCGCAGCGTCTTGGCCGCCGCGGCATTCCGCCCGCCCGCGCGGTCGACCGCCGCCACCTCCAGATCCATGCGCAGGCGGTCCGCCTTCTCCGTGTAGTAGTTCTTGGCCTTCTGGAAATCCATCGCGGCCTCCGCCGTCTTGCCCATCTCGATTTCGTGCAGCGCCAGGGCCTCGATCAGCACGCCGCTCTTCAGGCGGTCCGCACCGTCGCGGATCATCGTGTCGTATTCCTTGGGATCGTCCTTCCAGCGCAGGGTGGCCACACGCAGCGCACGGTACTCGCGGTCCGGCTCGGCGGTCTCGCCATCGCCATCGATGTGCAGGTAGGGCCGGTAGAGCGGATCACCGACCACGATGTTTTGCCAGGATAGCACTGGCACGGACATGTAGGCCGCCTCCACCACCGTGTAGCCGGCCAGCAGGCGCTCATGGAAGATATCGAAATGGTGGGTCATTTCGAGGTAGGGCTCGAAGACATTCCCCAGGGTCACCGCCGCGCCGCGGGTGAGCAGGGGCGCGCACCAGTTCTTCCCGGGGTCGCGCAGTTGCGCGGCGCTGAAGGAGTGCAGGTGCACCGCGATCGCGCCCTTCTTGAAGTTGAAGGACGGGTTGAGGAAGGGCCCGCTCACATTCCAGTCGTACCAGCCGTAGTAGCAGGCCACGTCCCGCAGCGGATAGTTCTGCGGCAGGGTATCCGGGAAGCGGTCCACCAGCGTGGGAATCCCGCGGCTGTCATTCATCCGCACGATGTTCTCCAGCGAGGGATCGCCCGCGTCCACCTCCGCATACTTCTTGGCGATATCGATCACGCCCATGCCCCACAGGCCGGTGCGCTCTGTCTCCACGGCATCGCGGATCATCTGCTGGCAGATCCCGAGCGAGGGCCCGTCGATGCGGCCGACCAGGGTCATCGGCAGCCGGCTTTCGGCGACCGTCTTCTCCATCTTGAAATAGGGATTCTTCAGGGAGGCCGCGATCGGCAGACCTTCCATGCCCAGCAGCGCCAGTTCGGAATCGACCGCCGCCTCGCTGGTATTCACCGGCGGTTGGCCGCCCGGCTTCATCTTCGGGTCGCTATCCAGCGCGGAGATCCGGCTCGGCACGCCGAGCATGCAGGCGAGGATGCGGATGCGGTTCTTGACCGGCTGCAGGTTGCCTGCGGCGTCCTTCCGCCGCTCCCACCAGCCGCGGCGATCGTACTCCGCCTTCAGCGGCTCCAGGATCGTCTTGTTGAATTCATCGCGGCTGATCTCCTCGCCCTCGGAGAGCTTCAGGCCAATCAGTTGGTCCTCCGGGATCTCGCGGGCCTTGGCATAAAAGGTCGCCAGCGACTTCGAGTCCGCGGAGGCGGAATTGTAGAGCACCGCCACACTCTCCGGCGGCGGCAGGGCCGGGGCCGCGAAGAGGGGGGCGGTGAGGAGAATCAGGATACCGGACAAGCGGAACACGCCTCCAGAATGACCGCCCCAGCCCGCGGCGCAAGCCGCCGCTGGCCGAAATCACCCGGAAAGGGAGACTTGGGTCTGGCACCGAGCCGGAAGGCTGTTCCTGCCTTTCCTGGCACTTGGAACTTCTTCTTCACTTGGCACTTCCGTCACGCTAGGATCCGCAGCCCGTCCCACGCAACTTGCACGCCCTGTGGCAATACCGCCTCCAGCTCAGCGTGCAGATTCTCGTGGCTCAGGTGGGTGAGCCAGGCCCGCGGGACCCGGCATTCCGCGATGACTGCCAGTGCCTCGTCCCGGGAGAGGTGGGTCGGGTGCGGCTGCTCGCGCAGGGCATCGATGATCAAAATGTCCGCGCCTCCCAACAGCGCCATCGTCGCCGGGGGGACCTCCTTCACGTCCGGGATGTAGGCCACCTTCGGCCCGGAGGGCGGCTCGAAGAGGAAGCCGACGGTATCCGCCTTGGCATGTACCACGGGCAGCGGCGTGACCTTCAGCTCGCCCACGTGGAGCGGGCCCTCGATCAACTGCGGGTCCGGCTTGATGTAGCCGCGGAAGACATTCTCCGTGGAAAAGGCCCAGCCGAACATGCGCTTCAGCACCTCCATCGTCTCCGGCGTGGCGTGCAGCGGTAGCGGCGTCTCGCGGTGCCAGCAGAAGGCCCGCAGCTCATCGAAGCCGACGACGTGGTCCACGTGGGCGTGGGTGTAGAGCACGGCGTCCACCTTCGTGAGGCCCTCGCGCAGCGCCTGGGCCCGCAAGTCCGGCCCGGAATCCACCAGCACGGAGATGTCCCCGCAGCGCAGATGGATGGACGAGCGTGTGCGATTATCCCGCGGATCCTCCGAATGGCACACCCGGCAGGGGCAGCCGATCACCGGCACGCCCACCGAGGTCCCCGTGCCGAGAAAAGTCAGTTCGAAATCCGCTGCCACCGCGCGCGAAGGCTGGCAGGGGCAGCGCCGCAGCGCAAAGGGAAATCCCGCGGGAGGCACCACGAATCAACAGCACAATCTTACGAATGAAGAAGGGGCGGGCTGGTGCATGCCCCTGTTTTCTCTTCTCCGTGCCTTTGGATTCGTTGGATTGGGCTGTTGATTCGTGGTGCCTCCCGTCTTTCCCACACTTCATTCGGCATTCGGAAATTCCTCATTCGTCATTTGCCTCCCTCCCCGGTCCCTTGCATCATGCCCCCGCCGTCGCCACGCCCATGCTCACCCTGCTCAAGATCCGCAATCTCGCCCTGGTGGATGAACTCGTCTGGGAACTCGGCCCCGGCTTGGTCGGGGTGACGGGGGAGACCGGCGCGGGCAAGTCCGTCATCGTCGGCGCGCTGAAGCTGGTGCTCGGCGAACGCGCGGACAAGGGGCTGATCCGCAGCGGCGAGGATACTTGCACGGTGGAGGCGGTCTTCGAACTCGCCGATGCCGCGGAGGTGAATGCCGTGCTCGCGGAGGGCGGGCTGGATGCCTGCGAGGATGGCTCGCTAATCGTGCGCCGCGTGATCGGACAGAGCGCGAACCGGCAGTTCGTGAATGATTCGCCGGTCACGCTCGCCTTGCTGAAGCGGCTGGGCGAGCACCTCGTGGATCTGCACGGCCCGCACGATCACCAGTCGCTGCTGTCCACGGAGCGGCAGCTTTCGATGCTGGATGCCTATGCCGGCAGTGATGGCTTGTTAGAGAGTTACCGCAGTGCCTGGCGTGCCTGGCGCGACAAGGAAACCGAACTCGATGACCTGCGCCAGGCGGAGACCGCCGGCACGCAGGAGCTGGATTTGCTGCGCCACCAGGTCACGGAGATCGATGCCGCGCAGCTCAAGCCGGAGGAGGAAGACGAGATCGCCGACCGTTACCGCCGTGCCAGCAATGCGACGCGCCTGGTCGAGCTTTCCGCGGCGGCGGCAGCGGCGCTGGGAGAGGATGAATCCGGGGTGCTCACGCGTCTGTTAGAAGTGCAGCGCCTGGTGCGCGAACTGGAGAAACTCGACCCCAGTGTCCGTGACCGCACCCAGGGCCTGGAGGCCGCGGCGATGGAGCTGCAGGAGCTGGAGCGTTCGCTGGCCGATTACTCGGAAGACCTCGATATCGATCCCGCCGAGGCGAAGCGCCTGGAAGATCGCGTGAATATTTTCGAAACACTCAAGCGCAAGTATGGCGGCAGTGACCTGGCGACCGTGCTGGCCCACCGCGACCGCGCGGCGGCACGCCTCGACTCCGTGGAGAACCGCGGCGAGCGCTTGGAGCAATTGGCCGCGGAAGCCGCGAAGCTCCGCGAGGAAACCGACAAGGCGGGCCTCGCGCTCTCCGCCAAGCGCAAGAAGGCCGCGCCGAAGCTGGCGAAGGAAATCGCCGCGCAGCTCAAGGACCTCGGCTTCAAGCAATCTTCCTTCGAGCTGCAGGTCGCGTCTAACAAGGAGCCCGCTGCCTCCGGTCTGGAAGGGATCGATTTCCTCTTTGGCCCGAACCCCGGCGAGCCCTTGCAGCCGCTGCGCCAGATCGCCTCCAGCGGTGAGATCAGCCGCGTGATGCTGGCCGTGAAGAGCGCCCTGGCCGAACAGGATGCGACGCCGCTGATGGTCTTCGACGAGATCGACGCCAACGTCGGCGGCGAGATCGCCCGTGCGGTCGGCAAAAAGATGGCGGTGCTCGGCGCGCGCCATCAGGTCGTGGCGATCACGCACTTCCCGCAAGTCGCTGCTCTCGCCGCGCGCCACTACGTGGTGGAGAAGGAAGTCGCCGGTGGCCGCACCCGCTCCCGCATGTATCCGGTGAATGGCGATGGCCGCATCAACGAGCTCGTCCGCATGCTCGGCGGGGGAGGGGACTCTGCGCGTGCGATGGCGGCAAGTCTGTTAGAGGAGGGGAAGTAGAAGTTTGGTGCGCCCCTCGCAGTTCGCCGAAGCGCAATGCCCTTGAGGATTGCCGCGGCGCAGCCGCCCTGGAGTGCGTGCAGCCTGCTGCCGCTTTCCGGCAGGCAACCTTGTTGCCGTGAAGCGACCGGCTCGGCTGCTTTTGCCCTGTGCCCCCGGCACGGTGTTTCCTCGCGGCATGCCGGTTTCGTTCCCCTTGATCCCGCCGCTCTGAGTCTTGGGAAAAGCGATGCCCCAAGGTGGCGCACCACGCCCGCCGGCAGGCCGTGAACCAACACGCTCGCGGGGTCCCAAGGTAAGGAAAACCATCCCCGTGCTCCACGACAGCAGGGCTGTCTGCCGGAAAGCGGTAGCAGGCTCCCGCACTCCAGGGCGGCTGCGCCGCGGCCAACCCATAGTATAGTCTGTTAGACCGCAGCGCCGACCCTCCGTAGGAACCCGTAGGCGGCGGCTAACGATTTCACAGCACAATTCCACGTGCCGCGGGTTTCCTTCCTACAAGGGGAACACCATGAATCATCTCCGTTTTGCTCAATCGCATTTTCTCTTCCAGGTGGGTCGGACAAGCCGGCGGGTGCGCCCCGCAACACACTACCACCACAGAGAATATGAAATTGCCCAATCCCACGAAGAGCAAACGCCTCGGCCTCATCGCTTGCCTCGGCTTGTTTCCCGTCATGGCCTTCGCCGCCGGTCCGCAAGGCTGCGTCCCGCTGGCGAGCTTTGACACGGATGGCGACGGTGCCATCACCGCTGACGAACTCGCTTCATCGAGTGCCACCCAAGTGGCCGATCAGGTCGCCGCATTCCTCGCCAAGTACGATGACGATGCCGACGGCACCATAAGCACTGCGGAGGCGGAGGCCGTCTTCGCCTACATCTCGGCCGATTGGCTGGAGGACACGCTCGCCTTCTACGATACCGATGGCGACGGCGCGATCACTCCCGCTGACTACACCAAGCTGCCCAAGTCCCTGCGCCCGCTGCTGGCCGATGCGGATGTCGATGGCGATACCTCGCTCTCCGCCGCCGAACTCCAAGCCGCCGCCGATGAGCAAACGTCCGAGCGCCTGGCCCGCTTCCTCGTGAAGTACGACACGGACTCTGATGGCTCGGTGACCACTGCCGAGATCACCGCGATCTATCAGACGCAGGTGTCATCGCAGGTCACGGCCCTGCTCGCGAAGTACGATACCGATGGTGATGGCGCGATCTCCGCCGCGGAGATCCAAGCCGCCGCAACTTCATCCAAGCGCGGCCAACGCCCAAGCAAGCACTGATCGGCGATCCACCTTGGAGGTTCGCCGGGTCACCGGGAAAGCTGCCCTTCCCGCACAAGACCAGGCGGGCCTCCAAAAACGGCAAGGCCTCTCCGAGAACCTCAACGAGGTTCCCTAATAGAGCCCAGGGTTGGCCGCCCCGTCCTCCGTTGCCGCAGGCAAAGGAGGACGGGACGGCCAACCCTGGGTATACCAACAAAACCGATTCGAACCCTGAAAGGGTTCCCTAAGCCCGGATTCACCAAAGGCTCCGCGGAACGGCTGCCAGCTCACAAACGCAGCTTGAGAATGCCACGGATGCCTGCTTCATGTGTGAAGCAAAGGCATGCCGCTCCATCGCTTCCTGCTGCTTTTCGGACTTTTGATCCTCTTGTTCCTCCGCTGGGTCTACGTGGATGACCGCATTTACGCGCTCCAGTATAAATCCGGGAACGACCTCTGCTATGTAGGGGTATTCCGCGAGCGGGTCGGGTATCTGAGGATCAAGAGCGCCTTGGTCGGCCGCCCGCCGCTGCCCAAGGACATGGAGTTCGTGCACGGGCGGCCTCGCGAAGTTGGGAGCGACTACGATGCCTTCTGGTCCGCCTGTGGGGTGGGCGTGCCCCAGCCGGAGGAAATTGTCCACGCCCTCAAGCTCACCCACGTCAGCGCCTTGTTCTTTGTTACTTGGGCTGGCTCGGTCGTCTGGGCCTCGCGGCGGGTGGCGCGCATGCGGAGAGGCTTGGCATGAGCGTGCCGCATGCTTCCTCTCGCGATGCGGGATGATTTGCCATGCCCGCCCGCGGGCAGTTAGAACTTGGGCAAGAAGGCAAGGGCCTTTTCCGAATGAAACGCAAGCCCCGCAGCTTCAAAGCCACACCCCAGCAGGTCGACGCTCCGTCCGGCCAGGTGGCGCGCGAGCTCGGGCTGCCGTGGAAAAACACCGGCATGCCGCGGCTGGTGCTCGGCCGCCGCGAGTGGATCGCCCTGCCGGAATTCGGCGTGGGCCCGTTGAACGCAAAAACGGACAGCGGCGCGCGCACTTCCAGCCTGCACGCGGAGGAAATCCAGCTCGCGCCGGACGGCCTGCATGTCTTTTTCGTCACCCGGGACCATTACGGACGCCGCCTCACCTGCGAGGCGCCGGTCGTGAAATCGACCCGCGTGAAAAGCTCCACCGGGGTCTCCCGCCGCCGCCACGTGATCGAGACGGAGGCGATGCTGGCGGGCGGTTTCACCTGGCGGATCCGCCTGACCCTGGCGAACCGGAAGGACATGCGCAGCCCTATGCTTTTAGGGCGGCAGGCGCTTGCGGGATATTTTCTCATTGACCCGCAGGGCAATCATCTTGAGGGAGCGCTGCGCGATCTCGAAGCGCACTTCCCCGGCTGCCACCGTCCATGAAAATCCTCGTCCTCTCGCGCAATGCGAATCTGTATAGCACCTCCGCCCTGGTCAAAGCTGCGGAGGCACGCGGGCATGAGGTCCGGGTGATCGACTACCTGCGCTGCTACATGAACATCACGGCGCACAACCCGAAGATGTTCATCGAGGGCGAGGAGCTGACGGCGGACGCCGTGATCCCGCGGATCGGCGCCAGCCACACCTTCTACGGCAATGCCGTGGTGCGGCAGTTCGAGATGATGGGCGTCTTCACCGTGAACGACTCCGTGGCGATCGCCCGCTCGCGGGACAAGCTGCGCAGCATGCAGCTCCTGGCACGCAAGGGCGTGGGCCTGCCGATCACCGGTTTTGCCCACTCCACGGATGCGACCATGGAGCTGATCAAGATGTGCGGCGGCGCGCCGCTGGTGATCAAATTGTTAGAAGGCACCCAAGGCGTGGGCGTGGTGCTCGCGGAGACCGCCAAGGCTGCGGAGTCCGTGATCGAGGCTTTCAAGGGCTTGCGTGCGGACATCCTCGTGCAGGAGTTCATCAAGGAGGCCAAGGGCGCCGACATCCGCTGCCTGGTGGTGGATGGCAAGGTGGTCGCCGCCATGAAGCGTCAGGCCGCCGAGGGCGAGTTCCGCTCGAACCTGCACCGCGGCGGCACCGCGGAGAAGGTGAAGATCACTCCCGAGGAACGCTCCGTCGCGATCCGCGCGGCCAAAATCATGGGCCTGAATTTCGCGGGGGTGGACTTGCTGCGCTCGAACCACGGGCCGGTGGTGATGGAGGTGAATTCCTCGCCCGGCCTGGAGGGCATCGAGAAATCCTCCGGCAAGCCGGTGGCGGACATGGTGATCGACTTCATCGAGAAGTCCGCCGTGAAGCCACCGAAGCCGCCGAAGCCGACGGATAAGTAATCCGGAGCGCGGCTTTGCAAGCCGCACGAGCGGTCCTTGGCGGCCCGCCCTCACCAAGTGCCCACGGGTGCGCCTCGCCTCACCCTCCTCAAGGTCCGCCAGTGAAAAGGTGGTCCGCACTGTTTGCTGTGCGGCGAAGCAGTTCTGGCGGCGCGCACTACCAAGTGCCCCCGGGTGCGATACCGATCCACTCTCTTCAGGCCGCTTCGTGAGAAAGGTGGTCCACGCTCCCCCTGATGCGGGACCGCCCTTGCTTGCGCCAACCTCGTGCCGCGAGAGGGGTGAGTCGAAGCACTCCGTAGGGCACAGGGTCTCCGTCCGCCACCAGAACTGCTTCACCGCACAGAGGGCTGTGCGGACCGCCTTCCAATACCACCTTTCAGGCCATCACTTCAGCCCCTTGATCCGGTACAGCACCACCTTCGACTTGTAGTCATCCTCGATCATCACGCGGTATTCCCCATCGCCGGCAAGCCTTGCACTCACCGTCTCCCGCAAGTCCTGCAATCCAATCTCCCCGATCTCCGCACCCGGCTCCACATGCCCCACCGCACTGCCATCTCCGGTGCGGAAGATCTCCACCCGCCCCGTGCTCACCCCCGCGGCCTTCGATGCTCCCGTGTAAGGCACGAAGATAAAATCCCCCGCGATGTCGAAGCCCATCGGTTCGCAGGACTCATGGCCGGATGATCCCTTCACGTAGGGCATGGTGATGGTCCACGCGCATTTCCGCTCGCCCTTCAGCCAGTGATCGTAGCGGGCTAGCACCGGGCCCATCGGCTTCCAGTGTTGGTTCTTTTCCTCCGCCGTGGTCCCGCCGAGATACATCGTGTCCGTCGCCGGATCGTAGCGCAGGCGCTTCACTTCCTGGAACTCCGCGGGATGCGGGAAGCTCTGCATCGTGGCGTAGTCCCAGCGCGGGTTGCCATAGGGATCGAGACCCTGCGTGGAGAAGAGGCGGATGCCGTCCTTCTCCGTCGCCAGCCAGACATTGCCCGCCATGTCCACCCACCAGCCTTGCGCGCTGGGCGCATCGGTCCCGCCATGGGTGGTGAATTCGCCTTCATCGAAGGCCCCGTTGCCATTCCCATCGCGCCAGATCCACTCGCCCTTCTCCGGCTGATGCGGCGGCCACTCGGCGCTCTTCACCTTCACGCGCTTCTTGGCGAAGAGACCGGAAGGAATCGCGATCTCGCCATCGGACTCCGGCGCGAAGCGATAGACCTGCAGGTTCTCGCCATTCATGTCATTCACGAAGAGCACGCGCTGCCCGCCGATCCGCCGCAGCCACGCACCGCCGGACCAGATGTGGAGACGTGGGTCCTCGGGATACTTCACCCGGTTCAGCGTGAAGCCCTGGTAACTCGCTTCCTTCCCCGGCGCTTGTTTTGGATCGAAACGGAAGTGCTCCTCCTTCGTGTAGACCCCGCTTTCATCCCCGGGATCGAAGTCCGCCATGTCCACGAAGGTCAGGCCCATCAGCCGCCAGACCAGTGCCTGCGTCTTCAAGTTGTAGCAGCTCAGCACCGTGCCACCGCCGCCGCTCTGGCCGTCTTGTGCGACGTAGAGCCGGTCCTTCGCATCGCAGCCGATGGCGGTGATGTGATTGAACTTGTTGTAGCCGCAGACTCCAGAAACGGGAGCAGGGATGCCTCCGTCTGCGCCGATGCTACTCTGGAACACGAGCATCTGCCCGTAGGCTTGATAGTGATCGATCCGCTCGCCGGGCCCATCCTCCGCGACCAGCGCTTCCCCGCGTGAACCAAAACAGAAAGCTCTCGCGTCACGAATCGGGTAGCTTTCTCCCGCCGGTTTGCCCTCGGGGGTGAAGGAATCGATCCTCGCTTGGGCATCCTTCGTCCGCCCGCCCAAGATCCAGATATTCCCCTTTTGGCCGAGAACGAGAGGTCCCGTCCTCTGGACTTCCCAGGATGTGACCTGCTGCATCGTCTCGCAGTCGAAGGACTTGATCTGGAGCCCCTGCGGATCCGCCACGTAGAGCCGCTTCTCATCCGCGCAGATCCCGGGGATTGGGTTGCTGTCATCATCCGGCACTTCCGCGATCACCAGGAAGGACTCCTTCAGCGTATCGCCCTTTCCACCCTTGCCGCCAGCGAAAGGGGCACCGGCCTTGATGTCCGCGCGCGGCCGGCGCGAGATGCCGTACCACTTCTTCCCCTTCGGCGGCCAGGTGCCGGGATCGACCAAGCCGCCACCCTCGTTGCTCACGCACATGGCGATGAAGAGATACTTCGAGTTGGCAGCCACCGCCTTGCCGCCGCCATTGCCCCAGCCGTGGGTGTGGCCCGCGTAGCCGATGAGTTCGCCATTGCGATACTCGCCCACATTGCCGCCGCCTTCTTCCCACTCCACGTTGGTGAAGACCGTGCCGTCCGGCATCACGCAGATCCCGGCGATGTCCTGCTGCACCCACTTCTGCGCGCCGCCATAGCTATTGCCGATCCATGAGGACACCGCGGGCAGGGCACGGCTGGTGAATTCCGCGGTTAGGGCGCAGGTGGGGAGAGACAGTGCCAGGCCAGCCAAGGACCGGAGGACAAGTGAAGGCATCGGTATAGGGCTACTATTCCATGGCCATGGTTGTTTCAAGGGGCTGGAGCGCCAGGCACCAGCCTGGCTGAATGGTCCCTTGGTGTATCCTCACCCCCCGGTCTGAAGAATCGCTGCGGCGCGATCCGCTCGGCCTCGTAGTGTCGCTACGCGGACGGGTGCTGCCGGGAGCGCCAGGCACCAGCCTGGCTGAATGGTCCCTTGGTGTATCCTCACCCCCCGGTCTGAAGAATCGGCGCGGCGCGATCCGCTCGGTCTCGTAGTGTCGCCACGTGCAGGGGTGCTTCGGCCAGGCCAGAGCCTGGCGCTCCCGCTCCCTTTCATTTCCCGATTGTCCCCACCGCCGGGATTCGCTGGACTGCGATCCATGCGCACAGCCTTGCTCGCTCTTGCCCTGCTCAGCTCCCTCGCCACCGCGGACCCGGCGATCATCCCGCTGCCGGAGGAGATGAAGATGGGGGAGGGGAGCTTTGATTTGACGTCCTTCACCCCCGTCCGCTACGAGGCCGCGCTTGAAGGAATCGCCACGCTCTTCGCAGCGGATCTCAAGGAGCGCGGCGGCGTGGAGTTCAAGACGCTGCGCGAGGATCCCGTCATCATGCAGACGGCTTCCGGGATCCGCTTGCATGTCGATGACAAGCTCCCCCTCAAGCCCGGGGGCTACAAGCTCGATGTCAGCCCCGAGGGCGTGACCATCACCGGCAAGGACATCGCGGGCGCGTGGTACGGCACCCGTAGTATCATCCAGATGCTTCCCCCGAAGGACGCAGGGATCTGGCGCTCTTTTCTCACCTATGCCACGAAGGGGCCCAACGGTGTCCCCATCCCCTGTGTCTCCATCACCGATGAACCGCGCTTCGCCTGGCGCGGCATGCACATGGACGTGGGCCGGCACATGTATCCGGTGGAGGACATCAAGAAGTTCATCGACTGGCTGGCTTTCCACAAGCTGAACACCCTGCACTGGCACCTCACGGAGGACCAGGGCTGGCGGATCGAGATCAAGAAGTATCCGAAGCTAACAGAAGTCGGCGGCTTCCGCGAATCCACGCCGCCCTACGGCAACCGCGATAGCGACGATAACAAGCGCTACGGCGGCTTCTACACCCAGGAGCAGATCAAGGATCTCGTGGCCTACGCCGCCGCGCGCCAGGTCACCATCGTGCCGGAGATCGACATGCCGGGCCACATGGCCGCCGCCATCGCCGCCTACCCGCAGTTCGGGAATAGCGACATCCCCAACTACGCGCCGAAGGTCCGCACCCGTTTCGGCGTCCTTTACGATACCCTGGCCCCCACGGAGGAGACCTTCCAGTTCATCGATGACGTGCTCACGGAAGTCTGCGAACTCTTCCCGTCCCCCTACATCCACACCGGCGGCGATGAAGCGCCGAAGGACCAGTGGGAGCAGTCGCCACGGGTGAGGGAGCTGATGAAGAAGGAAGGCCTGAAGGACGGCCACGAGGTGCAGAGCTACTTCGTGAAGCGCGTGGAGAAAATTCTCGAAAAGAAAGGCCGCAAGCTCATCGGCTGGGATGAGATCCGCGAGGGCGGCCTCTCGCCCAAGGCCACGGTCATGTCATGGCGCGGCGAGCAGGGCGCGATCGATTCTGTTAGGGAAGGCCACGATGTGGTGATGGCCGCCACCAGCCACCTCTACCTCGACCACTACCAGCTCCCGAAAAACCCGGAGCTGGCCAAGGGCGTGGAATACGAGGCCTGGGGCGGCTTCCAGCCGATCTACAATGTCTACTCCTATGACCCCGTACCGAAGGCGCTGAATGCGGAGGAAGCCAAGCACATCCTGGGCGTGCAGGGCCAGCTCTGGTCGGAATACATCCGCTCCTACGACAAGCTGGAATACACCGCCTTCCCGCGCATCGCCGCGGTGGCAGAGATCGCGTGGAGCCCGGTGGAGAAGAAGAACTACGATGACTTCCGTACTCGCCTCGATCCCATCATGAAGCACTACGATGCCGCGAAGGTCCACCACGCCGTGCCTCTGGCCCCGCCGAAGCGCGAGACCAAGGACGGCAGCACCATTAGCACCTCGCTCGGCACCTTCCGCCCGCTCTTCCTGTGGCCGGAGCTTGCTTACGATGGTGACCCGGAGACCTTCTTCTGGTCCTCCGCCAAGCTGAAGGCGGGCGACTACTTCACGCTCACCCTGCGCTCCGCCAAATCCGGCAAGGTCAAGGTGGCGACCGGTGGCAAGGTGGGCCCTTTCCCGGATCACCTGGAGAACGGCGTGCTGGAAGCTTCCGCGGATGCGAAGACCTGGACCACCGTGGCCGACTTCAAGGACGGCACGGCGGAGGGCGAAGTCCCCGCCGGCACCACCAGCCTGCGCATCCGCGTGACGAAGGGGCAGGAGTCGTGGTTTACCTTGGGGGAGATTGTGTTTGAGAGGTAGGCCGGGAGCGGGAGCGCCAGGCTCTAGCCTGGCCGAAGTCGTTCTGAGGGTGGATCACACCAAGTGGCCCCCGGGTGCGTTCCGATACTCCCATCATCGGCCCACCACCAGCGCCAGCCGAGCTGTGGTCCGCCCAGCGGGGTGGATCACCCGGCTCGCGCTAACTCCGGCCCGGGCGAGGGTAAGTCGCAAGCCGCCCGAGGGCACACCGTATGGCATGCCGCCAGAACTGCTTCAGCCAGGCTGGAGCCTGGCGCTCCATGCGTGCGCTCCGCGCGCGTCACGTCACAAATCGCATACCCCCTTCGCATTTTCCCCGTTGTTTCCCCGCCCCCACCTCCGTTGAATCGCCACCATGCGAAAAGCCCTGCTAGCCACCGCCCTACTCTCCTCCCTCGCCGCCGCGGACCCGACCATTATTCCGCTGCCGAAGGAGATGAAAACCGGGCAGGGCTCCTTCCCCGTGGTTGCCGATACCGGCATCCGCTTCGATCCCGCGCTGGACGGCATCGCCAAGATCTTCGCCGTGGAACTGAAGGAGCGCACGGGCCACGAGCCGAAGGCCGTGCGCGAGGAGCTGCGCATCATGCTGCCTTCCGAGATCAAACTCGATCTCGATCCCACACTGCCGCTGCAGCCCGGCGGCTACAAGCTGGACGTCACCCCGAAGGGCGTGACCGTCGTCGGCAAGGACGTGGCCGGTGCGTGGTACGGCACCCGTAGTATTCTCCAGATGCTCCCGGCGAAGGGCGACAAGGGCTGGGAAGTCAGCACCGGCGCCCCGGTCCCGGTGGTCTCCATCACCGATGAACCGCGCTTCGCCTGGCGTGGCATGCACCTCGACGTGGGCCGCCACTACTTCCCCGCAGAAGACATCAAGAAGTTCATCGACTGGCTGGCCTTCCACAAGCTGAACACCTTCCACTGGCACCTCTCGGAAGACCAGGGCTGGCGCATCGAGATCAAGAAGTATCCCAAGCTCACCGAGGTCGGCGGCTTCCGCGAATCCTCGCCGCCCTATGGCAAGCGCAATAGCGACGACGGCCAGCGTTACGGCGGCTTCTACACCCAGGAGCAGATCAAGGACATCGTGGCCTACGCCGCCGCGCGCCAGATCACCATCGTCCCGGAGATCGACATGCCGGGGCACATGGCCGCGGCCATCGCCGCCTACCCGGAGTTCGGCAACTCCGACATCCCCGGCTACAGCCCGAGCGTGCAGACCCGCTGGGGCGTGCACCCCTACACCCTCGCGCCCACCGAGCAGACCTTCAAATTCGTGGACGACGTGCTCACGGAAATCTGCGCGCTCTTCCCTTCGCCCTACATCCACATCGGCGGCGATGAAGCGCCGAAGGACCAATGGGAGCACTCTCCGCGCGTGAAGGAACTGATGGAGAAGGAAGGCCTGAAGAACGGCCACGACGTGCAGAGCTACTTCATCAAGCGGGTGGAGAAGATCCTCGAAGCGAAGGGCCGCAAGCTCGTGGGCTGGGATGAGATCCGCGAGGGCGGCCTCTCGCCCAAGGCCACCGTCATGTCATGGCGCGGCGAGGACGGTGGCATCGCCTCCGCGAAGGAAGGCCACGATGTGGTCATGGCGCCTAACAGCTACACCTACTTCGACCACTACCAGGCCCCGGAGAAGGCCGAGCTGGCCAAGGGCCCCAAGTTCGAAGCCATCGGCGGCTTCCTGCCGATCACCAAGGTCTATTCCTACGACCCCGTGCCCAAGGCCCTGAATGCGGAAGAGGGCAAGCACATCCTGGGCGTGCAGGCGCAGCTCTGGACGGAATACATGAAGGACTGGGACAAGGTGGAATACATGGGCTTCCCGCGCATCGCCGCGCTGGCGGAAGTCGCGTGGACCCCGGTGGAGCGCAAGGACTACGCCGGCTTCCGCACCCGCCTTGATGGCATCATGAAGCACTACGATGCCGGCAGCGTGAAGCACGGCGAGCCGCTCGATCCGCCGAAGCGCGAGACCAAGGATGGCACAACCGTCACTACCTCGCTGGAGATCTATCAGGACCACTGGCCGGAGTTCGCCTACGATGGCAAGCCGGACACCTTCTTCTGGGCCGCCAGCGCGCTGAAGGCGGATGACCACCTCACCCTCAGCTTCCGCTCCGCGAAGTCCGGCAAGGCAAAGGTCGTCACCGGCGGCAAGGCCAGCCAGAACGGCGACAAGCTCGGCAGCGGCGTGCTGGAAGCCTCCGCCGATGGCGCGAAGTGGACGCAAGTCGCCGAGTTCAAGGACGGCAGCGCCGAGGGGCCGCTACCGGTCGGCACCACCCGCCTGCGCATCCGAGTGACCAAGCCGCAGGAGAATTGGCTGATCGTGCACGAGGTGGTGGTGGAGTGATCAGAAGGCAAATCACTAATCACTAATCCTCTAATCATAAATCAGAGTGTCCTGTAGAGAGCTGGGCTGACGCCAGGGGGCGGGCCTTGGATAAATCAGACTGGAATTCCGCCCGGGGATCACCCGGGCGGCTGGCGCGGGTCATCCTTCCTTTCTTTCACACACTCTGATTTGTGATTGGAAGATTGGTGATTGATGATTGGCTGTTTCCCCAATGCCTCGCCGCCAACTCATCCTGATCCTTGCCGCCGCCACCGGCTGCGCGGGGATGATCGTGGCGCTGGCTCAGGATACGAAGGGCAAGGGCCGGCCTAGCCCCGAGAGCTTCGCGGAGTCCTTGACCGCAGGAGTCGAAAGCCGCCTGAAGGGCAAGACGCCATCCGAGGGAACCCGCAATGTCTTCTCCAAGAAGGACCACGCCGCGGGCAAGTACACCCGCAACCCGAACCTGTGGTGCGCCGACCTGGTGCCGCAGCTCACCGGTTGCGCGGTCTGGAAGCCGCCGCTGGAATACGCGGGCGAGCGCTATGGCGGCGTGATGATCACCTCCCGCCACATCCTCTTCTGCAAGCACTCCCACCCCGCGTGGGACGGCGGCTGGATGAAGGTCCAGCCGCAGATCATCCGCTTCGTCACCGCGGACAACAAGACGGTGGACATGAAGCTCATCGCCGATGTGAATTCACAGGATCAGGATCTCTGCGTGGGCCTGCTGAATGAGGATGTGCCGCAGGGCATCCACGTGGTGCCGCTGATGCCGCGGCTAGCGCCTCTCCAGAGGGATTTCCTGGATAAAAAGCACGTGCTGGATCTGGGCATCTCCCAGGCTGGCATCCGCCCGCCGAAGAACGAGAAGCACGAATCAGTCGTTTACCCCGGGCCGCCGGGACTTGCGGCCGATTCCCCGGGCAAGCCGTGGACCTTCGAGGTTTACCCCGGAGACTCCGGCACGCCGCGCTTTTATGTCACACCGGCCGGGCTGGCGCTTTACGAGCTCACGGGCGCCGGGGATGCCGATCCGCCGGTGCTGGAGGCCCTGATCGCCGCTTGCGATGCCAATGCCGTCCAGCGCGGCGTGCTCAAGCAGCCCACGGGCAAAAAGCCGGTGGTGGCGAAGCTGGCCGTCCCGGCGGAGTGAAGGGGCCGCGGATGACGCGATTTGCTGGAAAACTTGCCTCTTGTCCGCACCTTCCAGCGTGTTAGGAGTGTTCTATCTTCGCATGATGCCTGCCCACCTTGTCTCCGCCAGCCGCTGTCTCGCCGGTGCCGCTCTCGCGCTGCTTTGCGCGTCCTGCGGGATCCGCCAGATGAATTCCACCGCCATCCCGGCCCTGCCAAACCGGGCGACCGCGATTGCCGGTTCCGTGGGCCACCTGATGGCGGTCAAGGCGGAGCAGGAGTTCCCGGAAGAGGGCATGCGCACCCGCTCCTACAAGGGCCAGTCCGTCAATTTCCCGGAGCCGGTTTACATGCCTGCCCCGCGCTATCCGGTCATCTATCACCCCATCGCCACCGAGAAGGACGTGTGGGTGGCCTTGGTCGTGGATCGCGAGGGCAAAGTGCGCCGGGCCAAGTGCCTGGACACCACGGAGTCCTACCTGACGCACTCCATCCAGCGCACCTGCTCCACTTGGACCTTCACCCCCGGCACCGTGAATGGCGAGGCCGACGAATTCGTGGTCGCCGTGGCCGTCAAGTTCCGCTGGAAGGGCTACGAGATCTGATCGGATCTGGTCGGTTTCGCGCCGCTCCGCACCACGCCCACGAATCGGATTGCCACGCCGTGGAACCGGTCCATCATGGGATGTTATGGATAACGACGTTTACGTGAAGGAGCCCGGCAATGGCTTGGTGCGGATGGCGGGCGCGGAGATTATCGATACCTGGGAAGACGGCTGCCTCATCCGCTCGGAAGAGGCGCTGCCGGAGGAAACGGGCCGGAGCTACTATGTGGAGGAAGGCGGTCATCTCGTGGCGGTTCACTTCCCGCCGGCCCGGCAGCAGCAGGGTCCCTTCGACTACGCGGCGCAGATGGACCGTACGGATACCCGCAAGCTTCCCGCACGTTCCACCGCGCTGGGCAGCGCCTGAGTGAGAAGGCGGAGATCCGATCCATGCTGGAACGCATTATCAGCGGCGGCCAGACGGGTGCCGACCGCGCGGCACTCGATGCGGCACTGGCCGGCGGCTTCCCGCACGGCGGCTGGTGTCCGCGCGGGCGCTTGGCGGAGGACGGGCCGATTGACGGGCGCTATCAGCTGAGCGAGACGGAAGATGCCTCCTATCCCGTGCGCACCGAGTGCAATGTGCGGGATAGCGATGGCACGGTCATCCTGACTCTTGTGGTCTTGGGCGGCGGCTCCGCCCTCACCGCGGACTTCGCGCGGCGGCACCGGAAGCCATGGCTGCATCTCCGCTTGGATGAGATGGAGGATGCCGGGGCAGTGGAGCGGCTGCGGGAATTCATCCATGGGAACGGGATCCGCACGCTGAACGTGGCGGGTAGCCGCGCGAGCACGGAGCCGGGGATCTATGAACGCTGCCGGGCCATCGTGGCCGCAGTGCTAGCGCCGCAGGCGTAGGGAGCAGCGACCTTACGTCGCTGGCACCGGGAGGGAAGCAGCCCTGATAGGATGCTTCGGAGAAGCGGCATGCGGAGTTCCTACGCCAAAATATCCTTCACCACCCTCGCCGGTTCCACGCCGGTGAGCTTCTGGTCCAGCCCTTGGAACTTGAAGCTGAGCTTTTCGTGATCCAGGCCGAGCTGGTTGAGGATGGTGGCATGCAGGTCCCGGATGTGCACGGGGTTCTGCACGATGTTGTAGCTCATCTCATCCGTCTCGCCGTAGACTTGGCCGCCCTTGATGCCGGCGCCGGCCATCCAGAGGGAGAAGCAGCGCGGGTGGTGGTCGCGGCCGTAGTTGGTTTCGTTGAGAGCGCCCTGGCAGTAGATGGTGCGGCCGAATTCACCGCCCCACACGACGAGCGTGTCTTCCAGCATGCCGCGCTGCTTGAGATCCTGGATCAGGCCGTAGCAGCCCTGGTCCACGTCCATGCACTGCGAACGCAGGTCGCGCGGCAGGTCGCCGTGCTGGTCCCAGCCGCGGTGGAAGATCTGGACGAAGCGGGTGCCACGCTCGAGCAGGCGGCGCGCCATCAGCGCGGAGCTGGCGAAGGTGCCGCGCGTCCTACTATCCTTCCCGTACATCTCATAGATGTGGTCCGGCTCCTGGCTCATGTCCGCCAGCTCCGGCACGCTGGTCTGCATGCGGAAGGCCATCTCGTACTGCTGGATGCGCGTCTGGATCTCCGGATCGCCCACGGTCTCGTAGGAGCGCTGGTTCATCGCGTTCAGGCCATCCAGCATCTTGCGCCGCAGGTCGCGGGAGATGCCTGGGGCATCCTGCAGGAAAAGCACCGGATCACCCTTCGAGCGCAGCGCCACCCCGGCGTGCTTGCCGGGCAGGAAGCCGGAACCCCAGAGGCGCGCGGAGATCGCCTGCACGTTCGAATACGGCGACGAGTGCTGCGCGTGCAGCACCACGAAGGTCGGCAGGTCCTCGTTCATGGTGCCCAGGCCGTAGGACAGCCAGGAGCCCAGCGAGGCCTTCCCCGATTGCATGTTGCCGGTGTAGACCAATTGGTTCGCCGGCTCATGGTTGATGGCCTCCGTGTGCATCGACTTGATGATGCAGATGTCGTCCGCCATCTTGGCCGTCCATGGCAGCAGCTCGCTGATCCACGCGCCGCCCTGGCCGTGCTGGTCGAACTTGAAGATGGTGGGTGCGAGCGGGAAGGCCTTCTGGCCGGAGGTCATGCCGGTCAGGCGCTGGCCCTGCGTCTTCAGCCACTCGTTGAGGTCCTCCTTGAAGCGCTTCTGCAGGTCCGGCTTGTAGTCGAAGAGATCGAGCTGCGAGGGCGCACCGATCAGCGAGATGTAGATCGCCCGCTTCGCCTTCGGTGCGATGTGCGGCAGCATCGCCTCCAGTGCCGCTGGAGATGAGAAGGCGCGCGAAGTGCCACCCAGCAGCGAGCTCAGCGCGGCCACGCCCAGGCCGGTGCCGTTCTTGCGGAAGAACTGCCGGCGGGTGAGGGCGGAGTTGTAGTCTTGGAGATCGTTCATGGCGGGAAAGGTTTTCTTTAGCAGTCGGGGTCGCTTCGTCCGCTCAGAGGACTGAGCGGACTACTTTGGACTACTTGTTCAGTGTCTCATCAAGGTTCAGCACCTGGCTGCTCACCAGCGTCCATGCCGCGAGCTCCGCGGCATCCAGTTTCGGGTCCGGCTTGGTCTCGCCGTTGTTGATCAGCGCCTGGGCTTCCTTGGCATCGGCGCGATAGACGGTGAGGGCGGCATCCAGGGTATCGAGCACGAGCTTGCGCTCCGCCTCCACCAGGGTGCGGGAGATCAGGCGCTGCGTGATGAAGTCGAGGCGGGCGGAGGGATCCGCGGAAGAGGCCATGGCATGCTCGGCCAGCTCGCGGGATGCTTCCACGAACTGCGGATCGTTCAGGATCACGAAGGCCTGCAGCGGGGTGTTCGTGCGGTCGCGGCGCACGCAGAAGACCTCGCGTGTCGGGGCATTCAGGATCTCCATGGAGGGCGCGGGCGCGGTGCGCTTCCACAGCGTGTAGATGGAGCGGCGGTAGAGTGCCTCACCGCTGTCCTGCTTGTAGTTCCGCGTGTTGGATTCCTTCATCGCCACCGCTTCCCAGATGCCCTCGGGCTGATAGGGCTTCACCGGCGGGCCGCCCACCTTGGGCGAGAGCAGGCCGGAGGTCGCGAGCGCCATGTCCCGCAGAACCTCCGCATCCATGCGGTAGCGCGGGCCACGCGAGATCAAGCGGTTCCCCGGGTCCTTCTCCAGCTTCTCCGGAGAGATCACGGAGGACTGGCGGTAAGCCGCGGATGTCACGATGAGCTTCACCATGTGGCGGTAGTCCCACTTGCTGTCCACGAACTCGGAGGCCAGCCAGTCGAGCAGCTTCGGGTGTGTCGGGCGCGCGCCCATGATGCCGAAGTCCTCGTTCGTCTCCACGATGCCCGTGCCGAAGTAGTAGTACCACAGGCGGTTCATCGTCACGCGGGCGGGCAGGGGATTCGCGGGATCGATCAGCCACTTCGCCAGGCCCAGGCGGTTCTTCGGCGAGTCCGGGGCCATCGGCGGAAGTACGGCAGGCGTCGTAGCAGTCACCCGCTCGGCCTTGTCGGAGTAGACGCCGCGCGTCAGCACATGCGCGAAGGCCTCGCCCTTCTTCTCCTCCATCACCAGGGAGACGGAGCCGCGGCTGCGGATGTCCGCCTGCTCGGACTTCAGGTCATTGATCTTGTCTGCCAGCTCATGCGAGGGCGTATCCACCGCGGTGAGGAAATACTGGTAGGCGGTCTCCGTCTGCTCCTTGGTCCGCTGCGAGGCAGGCATCGCCACGATCGAGCGCACGATGCTGTCGTTCGCCAGCTTGGCGATCTCCTGCGGCGTGAGCAGGCGGCGGTAGAAGCGGAAGTCCTGCAGGGCCACCTTGCCATTGAGCTTCGAGTCATTGCCCTCGCGCGAGCCGAGGCGGAAGTGGACCTTGGTCTCGATCTCCGGGCCCACGCTGGCGGGCGAGAGCGAGCCCTTGAACTTCTTGCCATTCACATACAGCTCCAGCGCCTTGTCGCCGCCCTTGCTGCCGTCGAAGGTGACCATCACGTGGTTCCAGGTGCCGGGCTTGAGTGCCTCGCTGCCGGTGAACTTGGTGGCGGAGCTATCCCACTTGTCGATCACGTGCGCGGCGGGGGCACCGCCTTGCAGGTAGAGGTCCCAGCCGCGGAAGGCTTCACCGGGATTCATGCGCGCCACCACCGCACCGGTGGGCGTGCCCTCGATCATGATGAAGCCGCCGTAGCTCACCTTGTCGCCGCGCTTGAAGCTGGCGATGTCACCCATGTCCACGGAGGCATCGCTGACCTGCACCGCCTTGCCCAGCGGCGCATCCACGCGGGAGAGATTCGCGGGCCACTCGCGGGACTGGCCGTCCACGCTGCCGTGCAGCGGGCCCTGGGCTTCCGTGAGCGGCAGGTGCAGGGCCAGCGCGGGATCCGCCGTCGGTTCCGGCGTGACCGCTGTGCGCGCCGTGGCCAGCCACATGTCGAAGTCCTTGCGCGCTGCTTCCTTGCGCGCGGCGATCTGCTGCTCCACGCCGGTGATCTCTCCCGGCAGGGCGGCCCAGCGCGCGCTGTCATCGAAGCGCGGCACGAAGACATTCGGCGGGTGCTCCGCGTTGTTGCCATCCAGCGCGGACATCGGCGTGTTCCGGAAGAAGGCTGTTAGAGAATAGAAGTCCTTCTGGGTGATCGGGTCGAACTTGTGGTCATGGCAGGCCGCGCAACCGGTGGTCAGGCCCAGCCACACGGCGGAGGTGGTGTCCACGCGGTCCTTCGCATAGATCGCATCGTATTCCTCCGCGATCGCGCCGCCTTCACCGGTGGTTGCGAGACAACGGCTGAAGCCGGTGGCGACCTGCTGTTCCAGGGTGCGGTCCGGCAGCAGGTCCCCGGCGATCTGCTCCAGGGTGAACTCATCCCAGTGCATGTTCGCCTGGAAGGCGCGCACCACCCAATCGCGGTACGGCCAGATCGCACGGTAGTTGTCGATGTGGATGCCGTGGGTGTCCGCATAGCGCGCTGCATCCAGCCACTGGCGGGCGAAGTGCTCGGCGCTGGCGGTGGTGGCGAGCAGCTTGTCGGTGGCCGCTTCGATCGCGGATTGCGGATTGGCAGCGGCTTCCTTTTCAAAAGCGGCCACTTCTTCCGGCGAGGGAGGGAGACCTGTTAGATCGAGGTGCAGGCGGCGGTAGAAGCGCGCCATGTCCTCCGGGGCGTTCGGCTTCAGGCCCTTTTTCTCCAGCTCGGCGGCGATGAATTGGTCGATCGGGTTGGCGGCCCAGTCCTTCCCCGCGCTCGGCACCTCGGGGCGCTTCACCGGCATGAAGGACCAGTGGGCTTCATACTGCGCGCCTTGCTCCACCCACTTTTCTAACAGCGCGATCTGATCCGGCGTGAGGGTCTTGTGGGACTCCAGCGGCGGCATGATCTTCTTCTCGTCCTTCTCGTGGATGAGTTGGATCAGCAGCGACTCCGCGGGCTTGCCCTTCACGATCACCGGCTTGCCATCGGCGCGCGGGGCGAAGGCATCGGCCTCGCGGTCCAGGCGCAACGGCGTGTCCTTCGGCTTGCGCGTGCCGCTGTCCGGGCCGTGGCAGTGGTAGCAATTCTCCGAGAGGATCGGCTGGATGTGCTCATTGAAGGAGATCTTCTCCGGCAGGGGCGTGGCTGCCGATGCGGGTGCCGACGCCGATACAGCGGCCATGCCGAGGGCGGCGGCGGCCAAGGAGAAGCGGAGATTGCTTGAATGAAGGCGCATTTTCAAACGGGTTTCATGCACAATGGCGGCATTCCGCCACCTGAGAATCCGAAAACGAGGGGCCCGGCAAGAAACTTTCATACGGTGCCCGGGCCGTGGGCTTTCCGGCTTGCAGGTGGCCGCCGGGTCCGCCCGACTTCACACCATGGCGCAAGAGGACCCGGAAATGAAGTCGCCGTTCCATGCGACCTCCTTTTTTTCATTCCCGGGCTGCCCGCTCCTGCCGGAGGTGACGCATCCGCACGGCCACATGGTCACGCGGGCCCACGCGGCGCTGAAGGGCGAGCGCTACTACCTGGCCACCCTGTGCTACGCGCAGTCCCTGTGGCGGGAGGGCAAGCCGGCGCAGGCGATCCTGCAGCTGAACAAGGGCTTCATGGCAGACCTGCGCGGGGACGAGGCGGTCCTGGCCAAGTGGCCACCGCCGTATGCGGTGCTGGTGTGGTTTTTGAAGAACGCGCCGGAGGGGCGGTTTTTGGGGAATCCGGTGAGGCATTTCCAGCATCTGGCCACGCGGGTGAGCGGGGTGAGGAAGGAGATAAGGGCTTGGCGGGCCTGGGCGTGTTTTCACCTGGCGCGGAGGGTTTTGGAGGAGGAGGAGTTCCCGGTGGACCAGGAGCAGGTGGAGCGGGAGGGCGTGGTATTTCCGGAGTGGGAGAGGGTGGTGGGGGAGATAAGGGATGCGGGGTGGATGGGGGAGGGGGAGTGGTTGGTGGCCGTGGCCTCTTGAGTTCCGGGATGCCGCCAAGCTGGAGCGATAGGCCGCATGCCTGCCCGCCGGGACCGCGGAGGCTCTGCCCCGCAGAAGCTACCAGCCCGGTGCACTGCATCTCGCGCTCTGAACGGAAAGCGCCGTTGCTCTTGCTCCGACCTTTTCCTGCGCACCACTCCAAGGGACCATTCTGCGGGGCAGAGCCTCCGCGGTCCCGGGGGCAGGCATGTCCCGGAGCGTGTCCCTAAGCTTTGATCCACCCCATCTGCGCCGCCCCGCAAATCCCGAAGATCACCATCAGCACCCCCCACACCACCGCGAACAAACGGTGCATCGCCATCTCGAACTTCATCCCCTTCCACCACGCCGGATCGTACGTAAACAACTGACACCACAGCCTGGTCGCCCAGAAGACACAGAGCAGCCAGGAGGCCCAGGCCCCGGCGCGGGACTTCTCCAGCAGCAGCCCGGGATCCAGCGCCAGGGGCAGGCCCATCATCACCAGCACCAGGCAGACGAAGAAGATGTGCACGTGGAAGACCGCCGCGTTGAAGGGCGTCATCAGCGCCGCTTGTTCGGTCCACTTGCAGCGCTTGTAGAGGTGGATGTGCGAGAAGGACTGGGCGATCAGGCAGACCCCGATCAAGCGCAGCACGGGCGAGAGGAATTCGATCACGGCGAATGTTAGGCCCGGGCGAAGGGGCGGCAGGAAGAGGGAATCGTGAAATTCCAATGAGTTTCCACCATCGCAGCCCCGCATTGCTGCCGCCTTTTGCAAGGCAATGCCCCCGATTTTTCGGGAGGCTGGCCTTTTTTCCGTTGCCAGTCTGGAACGTGATAATCAGGATTTTTGCCCGCCGCCGGAAATAAGCCTCCGGTGGCTCGCGAAAACGCTTGTGAAAAATTTCACAAGCGCCCAATTTTTCCCCGCCGAGCACTCGACGCAGCAACCGTCATGGCCAATTTCTTCCCGCGCTGGACCAATTTTCTTCCGCTGAAAATCGCCATTTGTGCAGGTGCCGTGGCTACGGGCGCGGTGTTCGCCTTCACGTATTACGCGACGCCGAAGACGCTGACCGCTGGTTATCAACCATCTCAGCCGATTCCGTTTTCACACAAAATTCACGTCGACCAGCTCGGCTTGGACTGTCGCTACTGCCACTCCTTCGAGGACATTTCCGGCACTTCGAACGTGCCGAGCAGCAATACCTGCTGGAATTGCCACCGCCACGTCCAGAAGGAGAGCCCGAAGCTGCAGCCGCTGCGTGATCGCATGGACCCCGCGCTGAAGTCCCCGGACTTCGGCAAGCCGGTCCAGTGGGTGCGGGTCCACAAGCTGCCGGACTTCGTCTACTTCAACCACTCCGCGCACTTGAACCGCGGCGTGTCCTGCCAGGTCTGCCACGGCCAGGTGGACCAGATGGAGGTGATCTACCAGAAGAACAGCCTGTCCATGGGCTGGTGCCTGGAGTGCCACCGCGATCCGGGCCAGTTCGTCCGCCCGCTGGAGGAAGTCTTCAACCTGAAGTACGACAAGGAGGTCTACTTCAAGACCCACAAGGCCGATATGGAGCGCCTCGGCGCCGTCACGCCCGACGATATCGGCAAGAAGCTCGTCGAGCACTGGAACATCCACACCAAGGAGACCTGCGCGACCTGCCACCATTGATCATCACTGGTCTCTCCGCATTCCGCTTCCCGCTTTCCGCCTTCCTTTTTTGATCCACCGCCCATGAGCAAGCGCATCTGGCAACACCCCGAGATTCCGGCCAACGAAACGACGATTTCGTGGCGGAGCTTCGGCCAGCTTGAGGATACCCCGGAGTTCCGCACCTGGATGGAGCGGGAGTTCCCGCAGGGTGTGGCGGAGATGGCGGACGGAGAAGATGCGGAGGTTTCCCGCCGTTCCTTCCTGAAGCTGATGGGCGCGTCCACCGCGCTCGCCGGATTCGGCCTGGCTGCCTGCCGCCGCCCGGAAAGCTACATCGTCCCCTACAACACCGCTCCGGAGTGGGTGATCCCGGGGAAGGCCACCTTCTACGCTTCCAGCATGCCGCGCCCCGGTGGTGCCGTGCCGCTGGTGGTGACCACCTTCGAAGGCCGCCCGACGAAGGTCGCGCCGAATGCGCTGCACCCGGACATGAGCGGCACGGATGCCTTCACGCAGGCTTCCGTCCTGGATCTCTACTCGCCCTCGCGCTCGCGCACGGTGCTGAACAATGGCAATCCCTCCAACCGCGGGGACTTCGAGAAGGTTCTCGCCGCCGTCGCCGCGGACAAGGGAGCCAAGGTCGGATTCGTCTTCGGCCACGATGACTCGCCGACCCGCGCACGCCTGATCAAGGAGCTGGCGAAGAAGTTCACGCCAGAGGGTGCGAAGGAGAGCAACGCCAAGTTCTACGCCTACGAAGCGCTCGAAGGCTCGAGCGATCTGCCGAATGGCACCCGCCTGATCGCGGACTTCGAGAATGCGGACGTGATCCTCTCGCTGGACAGCGACTTCCTCTGCCTGGACGGGCAGGGCAAGACCAATGCTTTCTTCAACCGCCGCAAGCCGGAAGGCGCGGCTTACACCCAGAAGGCCGATCCGAAGTTGATGAACCGCCTCTACCAGGTGGAGAGCATCTACACGATGACCGGCGGCATGGCGGATCACCGCCTGCGGGTGAAGCCGAGCGATGTGGCCCGCGTGGCCGCGCAGGTCGCGGAACTCGTAGGTGCTCCGGGAGTCAAAGGTAACATTACCGATGCCAAGCAACTCCTCTGGGTCACCAAGATGGCCGAGGACCTGAAGACTTACAAGAGCCGCGCGCTGGTGCTCGCGGGTTCCCGCCAGCCGGCCGTCGTCCACCAGCTCGCTGCGGCGATCAATGCGGCGATCGGCAGCAAGGCCGTCACCGCGGTGAAGACCGATACGAGCGGCCTGAAAAACATCGAGGCTCTCGTCACCAGCCTGAACGGCGGCGAGATCGACACCCTCTTCCTCATGGGCCCGGCGAACCCGGTCTATGATGCCCCGGCGGACTCCGGCTTCATCCCGGCGATGGCGAAGGCCAAGACCGTGATCCACCTCGGCACCCGCACGGATGCCACGGCCCACGCCGCCACCTGGCACGTCCCCGCCAGCCACTATCTGGAAAGCTGGGGCGATGCGCGCTCGCTGACCGGTGTCTACACCATCGTCCAGCCGCTGATCCTGCCGCTCTATCCGGCCTGTGCCGCGGAGCTGGAGATCCTGGGTGCGCTGCTCAGCGATGACGGCAAGCTCATCAGCGGCGAGACCGCCGATGGCAAGCCGACCCCGGCCTACCACGCGGTGCGTGCGACTTTCGAAACGATCGGCGGCAAGGGCGATGAGTCCTGGAAGAAGCTGCTGCGCGATGGCTTCCACGCGGGCTCCAAGTACGAGGTCGCCGCACCGGCCGCTGCTGCCGCCTCCATCCCCGCCGCCGCTGCGGCGAGCACCGGCCTGGAAGTGATCTTCTCCACGGACGGCTCCGTCTATGACGGCCGCTGGATCGACAACGGCTGGCTGCAGGAAGCTCCCGATCCGATCTCCAAGATCTCCTGGGACAATGCCGCGCTGATCGCCCCGGAGACCGCGAAGAATCTCAAGATCTATGATCTGCTGATCGAGCCCGAGCCGGTGGGCACCACGCTCGGCGTGGAAGGCAAGTTCGCCCGCAAGGGTCCGGATGCCGAAGGCCCACAGCGGACGAGCCCGATGATCAACGTGAAGGTCAACGGTCAGGATCTGACCATTCCGGTGATGATCGCCTTCGGTCAGGCGGAAGACACCATCGTCATCCCGCTCGGCTACGGCCAGGGCTTCGACGGGGAAGACAAGTTCAACCGCGATCCGAAGAAGGTTTTCCTGCCTAGCCACGTGGGCCAGGTGGGTGTGAACTCCGGTTTCAATGCCTACCCGCTGCGCACCGCCGCCACGAAGTACTTCGCGACCGGCGTGAAGGCGGACAAGGTGGAAGGCCGCTACCCGATGGCGCTGGTGCAGGAGCACTTCGCCATGTATGGCCGCGCGCTGGCCCGTGAGATCTCGACCATGACGGACGAGAACCACCACATCGGCACCTTCGAGGAGCAGCTCGAAAAGGTGGCCAAGCAGGGCAACGACGCCCACGCGCCGCCGAACGTCTCGCTCTACAAGCAGGAAGACAAGAAGGGTGACCCGCACCTGAGCGACAAGCTGCACCAGTGGGGGATGACCATCGACCTGTCCTCCTGCATGGGCTGCAATGCCTGTCTCATCGCCTGCCAGGCGGAGAACAACATCCCGATCGTGGGCAAGGAGCAGGTCATGAAGGGCCGCGAAATGCACTGGATCCGCATGGACCGCTACTTCGCGGTGCAGGAGCCCCAGAAGCCCGGCGAGGAAGTTTTCGACAAGGGCAACCCGGCGCTGATCCCGCAGCCGGTGGCCTGCCAGCAGTGCGAGGCTGCCCCCTGCGAAACGGTCTGCCCGGTCAACGCGACGATTCACGATGAGGAAGGCCTGAACGTGATGGCCTACAACCGCTGCATCGGCACCCGCTACTGCGCGAACAACTGCCCGTACAAGGCGCGCCGCTTCAACTTCTTCGACTACAACAAGCGCAACCCGCTGATCGCCCACAACCTCTACAAGGGTCCCTTCGGCGAGAAACAAGTCGGCACCGCGCCGCACCTGCAGCGCAACCCGAACGTCTCGGTCCGCATGCGCGGCGTGATGGAAAAGTGCACTTACTGCGTGCAGCGCCTGAAGGATGCGAAGATCCGCCAGAAGCGCGGCCAGAAGCAGGAGATGCTGCTTACCGGCGAGAAGTCCACCGACCAGACCGTGAGCAACGAAACGCTCCGCATCGCGGTGGATTCCGTGAAGGTCGCTTGCCAGGAAGCCTGCCCGGCCGGCGGCATCGAGTTCGGCAACAAGCTCGATGGCGACAAGTCGGTGATGATGCGCGCCAAGGCCAGCGAGCGGAACTACGACCTGCTCAACTACATCGGCACCCGCCCGCGCACCAGCTACCTGGCCCGCGTGAAGAATCCGAACGACAAGATGCCGGACGCCAAGGACGTCGGCAAGGCGACGGTCCACATGCACTGACGCGAAACGCGAAGTCCCAAGTTTCAAACTCTAAATCTCAAATAAGATCCAGATGGCACACGCCGCAGATCATACCCACACGGCACCCCGTGAAGGTCCGAAGATTCCGGTCCTGGAGCGCGAGAAGCTGATCCTGAACGGACGCTCGTACCACTGGATCACGGAGCGAATCGTCGGTGTGGTGGAGAACCGCCAGCCCTTCTTGTGGTGGCTGCTCTTCATCCCCTGCGCGCTGATCGCCATGATCGGCGTGGGCATGGGCCTGACCTACCTCGTGTCCACGGGCGTCGGCGTCTGGGGCATGTCGAACCGCGTGTTCTGGGGCTGGGACATCACCAACTTCGTGTTCTGGATCGGTATCGGCCACGCCGGCACCCTGATCTCCGCGGTGCTCTTCCTGACGCGCCAGAATTGGCGAACGTCCATTAACCGGGCGGCGGAGGCCATGACCATCTTCGCCGTGATGTGTGCCGGTATCTTCCCGGCCTTCCACGTCGGCCGTGTCTGGATGGCCTGGTTCCTGGCGCCCATCCCGAACTCGAACGCGATCTGGCAGAACTTCAAGTCGCCGCTGCTGTGGGACGTGTTCGCGGTCTCGACCTACTTCACCATCTCGCTGATCTTCTGGTATCTCGGCATGGTGCCGGACCTGGCGACCATCCGCGACCGCTGCAAGCCGGGCCTGCGCAAGATGCTCTACGGCATCTTCTCCCTGGGCTGGCGCGGCGGTAACCGCCAGTGGAGCCACTACGAAATGGCCTACCTCCTCTTGGCCTCGCTTTCCACGCCGCTGGTGCTCTCCGTGCACTCGGTCGTGTCCTTCGACTTCGCCACGTCGGTGGTCCCCGGCTGGCACACCACCATCTTCCCGCCCTACTTCGTCGCGGGTGCCATCTTCGGTGGCTTCGCGATGGTGCTCACCATCATGGTGCCGGCACGCCAGATCTATGGCCTGCACGACATCATCACGATGAAGCACATCGACAACATGGCCAAGATCATCCTGCTGACGGGAACGATCGTGGGCTATGCCTACCTGATGGAGCTGTTCGTGGCCTACTACTCCGGCGCGCAGTATGAGATGGACGCCTTCAAGTTCCGCATCACCGGTCCCTACTGGTGGGCCTACCTGGCGATGATGAGCTGCAACGTGCTTTCGCCCCAGGTCTTCTGGTTCAAGGCCGCCCGTGAGAACCTGTGGGTGATCATGGCCGTGTCCATGTGCGTGAATGCCGGCATGTGGTTCGAGCGTTTCGTGATCATCGTGACCACCCTGGCGCGCATGTTCCTGCCGGGTGACTGGAAGTCCTACAGCCCGAGCTACGTGGAGATGGCCCTCTTCATCGGCACCATCGGCATGTTCCTGGCGCTCTTCCTCCTCTTCCTGCGCCTCCTGCCCTGCATCAACATCGCGGAAGTGAAGTGGACCCTGAAGGAGTCCGACCCGCACCACGACGATCACGTGGAGCACCCGGACGAAGGGACGCAAGTCATCCCCTCCTACCAGCACGAACTGCACGCCGGCGTGAGCAGCGCCGCCCCGCAGCCCGGCCCCGGCACCGCCCCCGCTGGCGCCTGATCGATCTGAAATTTGAAATCTGAAATCTGAGATTTTCCCGACTGTGAGCACGACCCGCAAACGAGTCTACGGATACCTGGCCGAATTCGGCAGCGCCTCCGCCCTGTACAAGGCGGCGGAGAAGGTGCGCGATGCCGGCTTCCGCAAGTGGGACTGCCACAGCCCCTATCCCATCCACGGCCTGGACGGCGCGATGGGCATGAAGCGCTCGATCCTTCCCTGGTTCGTGTTCTTCGGCGGGATGCTGGGCACGGCCACCGGTTTCGGCCTGGCCTACATCACCCAGGTGGAGATCTACCCGACGGTGGTGCAGGGCAAGCCGGCCAACATCTTCACGGTGCCGGCCTTCTTCCCGATCATGTTCGAGCTGACGATCCTGCTCTCCGGCTTCACCACCCTCTTCGGGCTGCTGGCGCTGATGAAGCTGCCACGCCTGAACCACCCGCTCTTCGCCAGCCGCCAGTTCCACCGCGCGACGGACGATGGCTTCTTTATCTCGCTCGAAGCCAAGGATCCCAAGTTCCACCCCGACGCCACCCGCGGCTTCCTTGAGGAGATCGGCGGCAAGAGCATCGAGCTCGTTGAAGAAGAGGACTAACCCTGACAAGCGGCCGAAACTCTAAATTCCAAACTCGAAATTCCAAGTTTCAGAACTCCGAGCTTCCGGCTTCCCCTTCCGCTTACCGCCTTCCGAATCCCGACTTCGCCGTGAAATACTTCTTCATCGCCTACGCGATCATCGCAGCCCTCTTCATCGGCCTGATGCCGATGCGGGGCTCGAAGAGCCCGAACGCGCCGGTCCGCTTGTTCCCTGACATGGACGAGCAGGACAAGCTCAAGCCGCAGAAGCCGGATGACTTCTTCGCGGACGGGCAGGGGAGCCGTTTGCCGGTGCAGGGCACGCAGCCGCGCGGCTTCAATCCGGACGGCCTGTCGGAGATCGGCGGCATCCCGGAACTCGAGTTCGGCGGTGGCACCAGCTACTACGCCACCGGCGCCATCGATGGCTACTACGGCAATGGCATGCCGGAAGAACTGAAGCTCACGAATGACAATGTGGGCGCCTTCCTCCGCCGCGGCGAGGAAGCCTTCAACATCAACTGCGCGATCTGCCACGGCAAGTCGGGCGATGGCAACGGCATCACCAAGGAATTCGGTGTGCCCCAGCCGGCCAACCTGACGGACGACGCCCGCAAGCAGGAGAACTATCCGGATGGCCGGATGTTCGCCGTGATCAGCGAGGGCAAGGGCATGATGGGCTCCTACAAGCACAACGTGCCGCTGCGCGACCGCTGGGCGATCATCGCCTACGTCCGCACCCTGAGCTATGCCCGCAAGGCACCCTACAGCAATGCCGCGGTGAAGGAGGCCTATGACAAGGGCGCGCCCAAGCCTGCTGCCGCTCCCGCCGCACCTGCCGCCAAGTAGCACCACCACTTTCCCTAACGAGACGAGATGTCCCATCACTTTGTCACATCGGCCGACATTCCGGTAGACGGCGAGCGGATCCAGAGCACGAAGCTGGAGTCGGTGAAGCGCATTGCCGGATTCGCGGCGATCGGCACCGGCCTGATCAGCGCCTTCCTGCTCTTCGGTGCCGGCGAGGCCGTGACCTCGCAGTATGCCTACTCCTGGCTGTTTGCGCTGTTCTACTTCTTCACCCTGGCGATCGGCGGTTGCTTCTGGCTGCTGCTGCACAACGTCTCGAACTCCAGTTGGGGCACCTCCGTGCGCCGCATCATGGAGAACCTGGGCGCAGTCTTCCCGTGGATGGCGATCTTCGCCGCGCCTCTGCTCTTCCCCGCCGTGCAGAAGTGGCTGTTTGAGTGGATGAACATCCACAATGCCCAGCATGCTGGCACCTTCGACGGTCCCTTCTTCGGCTTCTACGGCAGCACTTCCCTGAAGGCGGCGCTGCAGGAAAGCGGCAATGGCCTGCTGGCGAACAAGCTGTGGTACATGAACAAGCTGGCGTGGTACATCCGCTTCGCCTTCTACTTCATCGGCATGGGTCTGGTGATCAAGAAGCTCCGCGGCTTCTCCGTGAGCCAGGACACCGATCCGAATCCCGGCACCGGCAATCTCTTCAAGGCCCGCGCCCACTCGAGCTACACGATGGTGATCTTCGCCATCACCATCACCTTCGCCGGTATCGACTGGCTGCAGGGCATGGAGTATGAGTGGTTCTCCACCATGTGGGGTGTCTACCTCTTCGCCGGTGCCGCGCTGAACTCGATGGCGGTGATCATCATCACGGCCACCCTGCTGCAGAAGGCCGGCTACCTGAAGCGCGTGACCGGTCCGGAGCACTTCCACATCATGGGCAAGCTCCTGCTCGCCTTCACGATCTTCTGGGCCTACGTGTCCTTCTCCCAGTTCTTCCTGATCTGGTATGCGAACATCACGGAAGAGACCAAGCACTTCCTGATCCGCAACACGGGAGGCTGGAACACCGGCAACATCGTCCTCGTCTTCGGCCACTTCGTGGTGCCCTTCGTGATCCTGCTGCAAGCCTGGCTGAAGCGGAACCCGAAGCTGCTCAGCGTGGTGTGCGTCTACACCCTGGCGATGCACGTGCTGGACACCTACCTGAACGTGATCCCGGAGCGCTCGATCTCGCTGATGAGGATGGCGAAGGAAGGCTTCTACCACGGAGTGCCCTCCGGCCTGCCGGAGAAGTTCGCGGAGTTCACCACCGTGGCGCCGGGCGCCTTCTGGGGTGACATCTTCGCCTTCATCACCATCGGCTCGGGCTTCGTCTTCTTCTACCTGCGGGCCCTCTCGCAGACCGCGACCTACCCGCACCGCGACCCGCGCATCCTCGAATCCGCGAACGTCTCCAACTGAGACGAGACACAAGACTTCAAGACGCAAGACACAAGACTTGAAAACAGCCATGGTTCTTCACTGATCACCGATCACTGATCACTTGGCACTCTGACTTTCCTTCCGACAATGTCTTCCAACAGTGACAATCCCCTGATCCGCTTCGTCGCCTTCTGGTGGGCGCTGGGCGTATTCTCGCTCTTCGCGGTGATCCTGCTCGCGGTGAAGCTCCTTGGCGGTAGCGGCGATCCGGACGTCAATGACCTGGAAGTGGCCGCAGCCTCCAAGCGCTACGAGACCGCTGCCAAGATCAAGACGGCCCAGGAAGCGAACCTGACCTACAAGGAAGTGGAAGCCGGCAAGGTGGTGCAAGTGCCGCCGCACGATGTCTTCGGCATCATGGGCAAGGCGCTGCTCGACGCGAAGCCCGCGCCGGTGAAGCAAGATACCCAGATCGTTCCGGGTGGCGTTGCCGACAAGGGACCTGGTGCTGCCATCGACTACGCTGCGGTCGACAAGCTCACGCCGCCCGTCGGCACCAAGCCGGATCCGGCGGTGATGGAAAAGGGCAAGTCGGTCTTCATGACCGTTGCCGCCTGCTTTGCCTGCCATGGCATGGACGGCAAGGGCACGCCCAACGTCGGCCCGCCGCTGGAAGGCTCCGAGTGGGTGAAGGGCCCGGTCTCCAACCTGATCCGCATCCAGTTCCGCGGTCTCGAAGGCCCGATCACCGTCCACGGCCAACCGATGACCTTCGCCGCACCGATGGCGGCGGTGATGGGGAACCTCGGCCCGGCGATGGCAGATGATGCTACCGTGGCGGCCGTGCTGACCTACGTCCGCAACAGCTTCGGCAACGAAGCCCCGCCGGTCCTGCCCGAGCAGGTGAAGATGCTCCGCGGCGAGATCGCCAACAAGACTCCGCTGAAGGAGGCCGACCTGATCAAACCCGCTCCCTGAGTTAGCAAGCCCCCGCGACTCCTACCTTTTTCCCATGTCCACACCATCCCAGACTCCGGCGAACGACGCGCTGCGGCGCGCGGAGATCGACATTTCGCTGCGCCACCCGGTGATGTTCTTCTTCACCAGCGGTGCCGCGTGGCTGGCCGTGGCGATCCTCCTGGGGATCATCGCCTCCGCCAAGACGCATAGCCCGGATTTCCTGAGCGGCTGCTCTTTCTTGACCTACGGCCGCGTGCAGAGCGCGCACCTCGCCGCGCTGATCTACGGCTGGGGCTGCCAGGCCGCCTTCGGCTCGCTGATCTGGCTGATGGCCCGCCTGTCCCGCCAGGAGTGCCGCTCCGCGGGTATCATCCTGGTGGCCGGCCACGTTTGGAATTTCGCCATCTCCCTGGGTGTCATCTCGGTGCTGTGCGGTGCTGGCACGGGCATGCCCTGGATGGAGTTCCCGGTCTTCGCCTGGGTGCCCATGCTGCTCTCCTACGCCGCGATCGCGATCTGGTCGATGGTGCAGTTCAAGGTCCGCCCTGCGGGTCACGTTTACATCTCGCAGTGGTACATCCTGGCCTCGCTGATCTGGTTTCCCTGGGTCTTCGGGAGCTGCCACCTGCTGCTCCACGGCTTCGCGGGGAATCCGGTGATGGCTGCTGCCATCAATGCCTGGTACCGCTCGGCGATGCTGCTGCTGTTCTTCGTGCCTGCGGGCATCGCGTCGGCCTACTACCTGGTGCCGAAGGTGACCGGCCGCCCGGTCTATAGCTACTCGCTCTCGCTGCTCGGCTTCTGGTCCCTGGCGATCATCGCTCCCTGGGCTGGCATGCAGAAGCTCGCCGGTGCACCGATCCCGAACTTCATGCCCTACCTGGGCGCGGCGGCCACCATCCTCTTCGCCATCCCGGCGATCGCGGTGAGCGTGAACCTGCTCAAGACCGCCGCGGGTGCCCCGGAAACGGTGGCGAACAGCCCGACGATGCACTTCACCTTGGCCGGTGTGATCGGCCTGCTGGTGCTGGGCGGCGCCTGTGTCTTCCTGAACAATCCGGCGATCCTGCCGGGCACGCAGTTCTCCATGGCCAACTACGGCTTCGACCTGCTGGCGCTCTACGGTTTCTTCAGCTTCGTGGCCTTCGGCGTGATCTACTTCGTGGTGCCGCGCATCACGCGCCGCGAGTGGCTCTCCAGCCGCCTGATCAAGATGCACTTCTACTTCTCGGTCTACGGCGTGGCCCTGATTGTGATTGTGGCGGTCTTCGGCGGCGTGATGCAGGGCATCGGCCTGGAAGACTACAAGATGCCCTTCGAGGATGCCATGACCCGTGCGAATCCCTACGCGGTCGCCACCACGCTGGCCTGGTGCTTCCTGCTGGTCTCGAACGTCTTCTTCTTCTTCCACCTCACGCTGATGTGGCTGCGCCTCGGCCGCCGCAGCTCGCACCCGACCCTGCTGGGCGTGCACCACGCTGACTCCCTGCACGACGCCGCCCACGGCCCCGAAGGGGACATCGACAATGGTGGGCCCGGAACCCCCGCCGCAGCGGCAGCCGCAGGGCACCATTGAAGCCGAAGTGCCAACTGCCAACTTTGAAATCCCAAATCTCAAATTCCAAATTCCAATAAACAGCCGGAGACAGCCAACCAGCCCGTGAAGGGCGCGGAAGCGCCAGGGGGAGAAAGGTCCGAGTGCCAAATCTGAAATCTGAAATCTCAAATTTGAAATCTCCCATCCCGCCTCTTCAACACACTTCGGTTTAGTCATTAGAATTTAGTAATTAGAATTTCCCCGCTCCTATGAGTTTCCGCCAATTCGCATTCGGCCTCACGGCATCCTTCGGCATCGCCTGGATGGCCTTGGTGATCGTGCCCTTTTTCCTGATGCGCCACCCGAAGCCGGTGCAGTTCACGGAGAAGGCGGACGGCAAGGAGGGGATGTACTTCCCGAAGCGGACGGGCCGCGTGCTGAATGGCGCGGAGGTCTATGCGGCGAACGGTTGCTACCACTGCCACAGCCAGCTCATCCGCCCGGTCTACGCCGGCAGTGAGTTGGGCCGCCCGGACTGGGCCGGCCTGAAGAAGGACGAGGAGCGCGGTGACACCCGCCGCCAGTCGAACATCTTCGACTACAATGGCGAGCGCTTCGCCCAAGTTGGCAGCAGCCGCTTCGGTCCGGACCTTTCCATCGTGGGCCGCCGCGTGGAGAAGATCTACGCGCCGGAAGACAGCAAGTCCGCGAAGCAGTGGCTGCTGGAGCACCTCTACAACCCGCGCCTGAATCCGAAGCGCGTCACCTCCAAGTGCCCGTCTTTCCCCTTCCTCTTTGAGACGGAGAAGGTGGTGGGCCAGACCCCGGCCAATGCGATCACGATCGCGAGCGGCATGAAGGAGAACGAGGTCGTGGTGCCCAGCCCGGATGCCCTGGCGCTGGTCGACTATCTGCTTTCCCTGCAGCGCGATGACGCGGTGCCTGCCTCCATGAGCAACCTGCCCCCGGCCGGCCCCAAGAAGCCCGCCGCGCCAGCACCCGCCGCAGCACCTGCGGCGCCCGCCGCCGCCGCCCCGGCCGCAGCCCCGAAGGGTTGAGTTGAGTTTTAGTCCGATTTCCTTTTCGATTTCCTTTCCCGATCCACCCATCCCGATTCGATGCACGATCCAAGCAAGCCCGACCTCGAGGAATCGGTGAACGTCACCGAGGCCCACGATCGCGTTCTCCGCGGTGCGGCCGCCGTTTCCCGTGAGCACAAGCTGAACGAGAATGGTGATGCACCGCTCTCGCTGTGGGTCACCGTGCTCTGCGCCATCCCCATCTGCTTCGCCGGGTGGACGGCCTTCGGCTACGGTGCCCCGCTCTTCTCCTACAAGGACACGGTGAAGACGGGCTACGTGCAGGTGATCCCCTCCGATGGCGGGGACGACGTGATGCCGCCGGAGCCGGCGGTGGTCGCCTACGCGCGGAAGGGCAGCAAGGTCTTCGGTGCCAAGTGCCAGGGCTGCCACGGTGCAGACGGCCGGGGTGACGGCAATCAGTTCCCCTCGCTGGTGGGCTCCAAGTTCGCCATGGGTGAGAACGAGCGCTTCTCCCAGATCATCCTGAACGGGCTGACCGGCCCGACCTCCTACGGCAAGGTCTTCGGCGTGATGCCGTCCCAGGCCCCGGTCAGCGCGGAAGAGCTGGCCTGCGTGATGACCTACGTGCGCAATAACCTGGGCAGCAACAAGGTGGGCGACGTGGTCAGCAAGGCCCAGGCCGCCGAGGCCCTCAAGATTTCCGCCGGCCGCGCGAAGGCTGGCTCCCAAGTGACGGCAGACGAACTGGACGCCGACCACAAGAAGACGCTGCCGGGCGCGGTGATCGCCGCCGATACCCTGGTGGATCCCTTGACCCTCGAGCCGGTCGCCAAGTAATCCGATTTCGATCCCGTTTCCTTTTCCCTTTTTTAACGCATGAGCGCCCAAGCCGCACACGCCGACCCGCATCACGACCATGCGCACGGCCATGGTCACGGTCACGATGACCATCATCACCACGATCCCGGCTTCCTGAAGAAGTACGTCTTCTCCACGGACCACAAGGTCATCGGCTTCCAATACGGGCTGACGGCGATGTGCTTCCTGGCCTTCGGCTTCTACCTGATGATGGTGATGCGCTGGAGCATCGCCTATCCGCATCAGCCGCTGCCGGAGTGGCTGGCCTGGGCATTCTCCGACCACTGGAAGGCCCGCTGGCTGGTGGATGGCAAGGTGACGGGTGAGACTTACAACATGTTCGGCGCCATGCACGGCACCATCATGGTGTTCCTTGGCATCGTGCCGCTGGGCTTCGGTGCCTTCGGCAACTACGTGACGCCCCTGCAGATCGGTGCAGTCGACATGGCCTTCCCGAAGCTGAACATGACGAGCTACTGGCTCTACCTGCTCGGCGGTCTGATCATGTGCGCCTCCTTCTTCATGGAGTCCGGCGCGGCCAAGTCCGGATGGACGAACTACTCGCCGCTCGCCGGCTTCGCGGACACCCAGATCGTGAACCAGTGGCTGGCAGGCCAGACGCAGTGGCTGATCGGCCTGGTGTGCCTGATCTCATCCTCGCTGCTCGGCTCGGTGAACTTCGTCACCACGATCATCAACCTGCGGGCCCGCGGGATGACCTGGATGCGCATGCCCTTCTTCGTGTGGGCCATGCTGGTTACCGGCTTCCTGCTCCTGCTGGCATTCCCGCCGCTGGAGGCTGCTGGCCTCATGCAGCTCATGGACCGGGTGGCGCACTCGTCCTTCTTCATGCCGACCGGCCTCTTCTACAAGGGTGACGGCGCCTTGGCAGAACTCTCCGGTGGCGGTTCGCCGCTGCTCTTCCAGCACCTCTTCTGGTTCCTGGGTCACCCGGAGGTGTACGTGCTTCTGCTTCCGGCGATCGCCTGCGTGGCGGAAATCATCCCGGTGAATACCCGCCGCCCGCTCTGGGGCTACAAGGCGATGGTGTATGGCGTGCTCACCCTGGGCTTCCTGTCCTTCATCGTGTGGGCGCACCACATGTATCTGACCGGCATGGGCCCGGTGGTCTCCACTTTCTTCCAGACCACCACGGTGCTGATCTCGATTCCATCGGTGATCCTGCTCACCTCCATGATCATCTCGCTGTGGGGTGGCTCGATCCGCTTCTCCCCGGGGATGATCTGGGCCTGCGCCTTCCTGCCGATGTTCGGTATCGGGGGGCTGACCGGCCTGCCGCTGGCCTTCAACCTGGTGGACCTGCACCTGCACGACACGTACTACGTGATCGGCCACTTCCACTACGTGGTGGCACCGGGCATCCTCTTCGGCCTCTTCGCGGGGGTTTACCACTGGTATCCGAAGATGACCGGCCGCCACATGAGCAAGACGCTCAGCCATGTGCACTTCTGGCCCACGCTGATCTGCATGAACCTGATCTTCTTCCCCATGCTCACGCAGGGCATGGCGGGCTTCCACCGCCGCTGGTACAATGGTGGTGACGCCTACATGCCGCTGTCCGAAGGCAGCAAGAACGTCTTCAGCCTGACCGTGGCCCAGCACATCCACCTGAATGAGCTGATGTCCTGGGCGGCCTTCGCCATGGCGATCGCGCAGATCCCCTTCGTGGTGAATCTCTTCGGCTCGATCTTCTTCGGCCGCAAGGTGGAGAGCGACAACCCATACCACGCCACCACGCTGGAGTGGGCGACGCCGACGCCTCCGGGCCACGGCAATTTCCTGGAAGAGCCCTCGGTCTACCGTGGTCCCTACGAATACAGCCGCCCGGACTGCGAGGAGGACTACCTGCCGCAGTGGGAAGCTCCGAAGCGCGAGGAAGGCGTACCTGCCGCCTCTGAGCTTCCGGGCAAGCCCGCGACCCACGCCGACCACCACTAAGCCAAGCGGAGCCTGAGCTTTCCAGCCTGAACGTTTTTCCTGCAGCCAAGCCAAATGGAAATCCCCTACATCGTCACCCCGCGCAAGGACACGGGCCTCTTCAATGCGAAGATCGCCATCTGGTTGTTCCTCGCGTCGGAAGTCATGCTCTTCGGCGGCTTCTTCTCCGCCTACATCTTCCTGCGTCTGGGCGCGGACTACCCGTGGCCGGAGCGCACGCTGCCGGTGCTGCCGGGCTTGATCAATACCTTCGTGCTGATCGCGTCCTCCGTGACGGTGGTCTTCGCTTGGGCCTCGCTGAAGATGCGCCAGTGGGGACGCTTCCAGTTCTTCATGTCCATCACGGTGGCCTGCGCCGGCATCTTCATGGTGCTGAAGGGGATCGAGTATAACGTGAAGTTCCATCACCAGGCGCTGCGCCTGAATGACTACGCGGTGGTGGAAGGTCACCTCGGCTTCGAGCTGAAGGAAGGCGTGCACGTGGAGCACGGCCAGCAGCCGAAGGAAGAAGACTTCGCCCTGGATCACCACGGCAAGAAGGTCGAGGAGAACGTGATCAAATTCGAGACCACGGCGGTGAACTTCAATACGCTCCGCTACCACCACGAGTGGGTGGAAGAGATGGTCGCCGAGGCGGAAGTGGAAAAGGCCGAGGTCACCCTGAAGGATGACATCGTGATGGGCACCGGTCCGGCCGTGAAGGTGAACAAGGACGGCACCACCGAACTGGTGGTGAAGGTGGACAAGGATGGCAAGGAGCTGCCCTTCACCCCGCTGTCCAACGCCAACAACTTCGCCAAGGGCAGCGCGCTTTCGGTCAAGCTTCTGGATCGCATCCAGGAACTCAATGACGGGAACCGCTCGCACAATGCGGATCTGCGGATCGATGCCCACCGCAAGGCATGGAAGGTGGCGCACGAGACCCACCCGGACAAGACGGACCGCGAGCTCGCAGGGGACGTGAAGATCGATGACGCCGTCCTCGACATCAAGCACGAGCAGCAGGCGATCGCCTTCGAGGTGAAGCCCGCGACGGTCTTCCACTTCCACCCGCGCGATATCCAGGAAGGTGCCGCGGCCAGCACGCTGCGCGATGGCACTGCCCTGGCCGGCACGCTGAAGGAGAGCCCGATGGTCTTCCACTATGTCGACTCCATCGACTTCCGCTACCTCGCCCTGAAGGTCCGCCAGAAGCTGGGCTTCGAAGAAGGCAGCGAGGACGCGGACAAGGCCGCCGAGAAGGCGATCGAGGAAAGCTGGCTGCTGACGAAGAATCCGGAGCTCAAGGAGATCTGGGAGAAGCAGCAGAAGGCTCTGGCCCAGCTCCGCGAGGAACTGAAGAAGGATGACCGCGTGCCGACCGAGAAGGACAAGTACCGCATCAACTGGGAGGAGATGGCTTACTACTCCACCACCAAGCTGGAGGATGTGAAGATCACTCCCGGCCAGCACGCGATGCCGGTGATCGAGAAGAAGCTCAAGGAGCAGTTCTTCGGCCCGGACTACGAAAGCCGCGCGGAGGTGGCGATGGACGAGCACCACAAGGGTTCCTTCCCGCACCTGGAAGTGCCGCGTGAGCAGGTGGCCTTCGCCTCCAAGTTCGCCCCGGCCTGGAACACCTACTACGCCATCTACTTCACCATGACCGGCCTGCACGGCCTGCACGTCATCGGCGGGGCACTGGTGCTCGGCTACTACCTGTTCTTCGGCAAGAAGATGTATCTGAGCAACCCGGAGTGGCTGGCCAACCGCGTGGAAATCGGCGGCCTGTTCTGGCACTTCGTGGACCTGGTGTGGATCTTCCTCTTCCCGATCCTGTATTTGATGTAAGTTTCCCGGACCAAGCGATCCGATCGACCTGATTTCCATTTTCACTCTTTTCGACTCCCATGGCTGGTGACTCTCCAGAAGCAATCAAGAAGGCGCAGCGGCTCTACCTGTTCATCGGCCTCATCCTGTTCATTGGCACGGGTGTGACGGTGGCGGTGGCCACGGTACCGTGGCTGGACTTCGGCAAGCATGGCTTCGATACCATGGACTTGCTGATCGGCCTGAGCATCGCGACGGTCAAGGCGACGCTGGTGGCGCTGATCTTCATGCACTTGAACCACGAGAAGCGCCTGGTTTACTGGCTCTTCAGCTTCGGGCTGGTCGCCGCCTTCTTCATGGTGGCCTTGATCGGCCTCGCGAAGTGGGACCCGATCCGCTACAATGGTTTCTGGAATGGCAAGCCGGGCTCCGAGAAGATCACCCCCTTCAAGGAAGAGGGCGAGCGCAAGGATGACGGCGAACCACACAAGGCCGAAGGAGTGACTGCCAGCCACTAAACCTACCCGCCAAGCCCATGTCCCTGAGAGCTTTCCATATTGTCTTCGTCACGATGAGCACGCTGCTCTTCGTGTTCCTGGCGGTGTGGGCCTTTGCCTTCGCGAAGGACCGCTCGGGCTTCATCATGGGGCTGGGTGGGGTCAGCTCGGTCTGTGCGCTGCTCATGCCGGTTTACGGCGTCTACTTCTACCGCAAGGTCCGCAAGATCGTGCTCTAACCGAAACCAAACCGCTCATGAACCTCTACTCGCTGCCGCTGATCGCCTGCGCCACCTGCGTGGAGACCAGCAAGAACGACACCAGCAATGCCGCCGGTTGGTCGATCTTCTTCATGCTGGGCGTGATCCTTCTCACCTTGGGCTCGGCCGTGTTTTTCATCGTCCGCATCGCCCGGCGCAGTGGCGCCGCGCTTGATCCGGAATTCTGCGATCCCCGTGATGCGCAGCCCGTGACCGTGACCGCCGCGCCCTCACCCGCTTCCGCTTCGATTTCCCTTTAGATTTCATGAGTCCCTCGAAATTCCTCAGCATCCCGGAATGCTTCTCGGCCCACGGTGGCCGCGTGGATCACCTGATCGACGTGGTGCACTGGTTCATGATCGCGCTCTTCGTGGGGTGGACGCTGTTCTTCCTCTACTGCCTGGTGCGCTTCCGGGCCTCCGTGCATCCGCGCGCTTCCTACCACGGGGTGCGGAACCACATCTCCAGCCACTTGGAAGTCGCCGTGGTCATCATCGAGGCCGTGATGCTGCTGGGCTTCGCCTTCCCGCTCTGGCATGAGCGCACGGACAGTTGGCAGGACGTGCAGAAGCTGAACCCGGTGCGCGTGCGCGTGGTCGGCTACCAATTCGGCTGGGCCTATCACTACCCGGGCAAGGACGGGAAGTTCGGTCGCATCAACCATGACCTGAAGAAGGGCAACAATGATGTGGGCGTCGACTACACCGATCCGAATGCGGCGGACGATTTCGTGGTGACGACGGGGCTGAAGGTGGCGAAGGACCGCCCGGCGATCCTGAATATCACCTCCAACGATGTGATCCACAACTACGCGATCGTGCCGATGCGCATCCAGCAGGACGCGATCCCCGGCAAGGAGATCCCGATGTGGTTCACGCCGATCAAGACGCTGGAGACCTCCGTGGTCTGCGCCCAGCTCTGCGGTGAAGGCCATGGCAACATGGTCGGCCAGATGGAAGTGGTGGAGCAGAAGGAATTCGACAAGTGGTTCGCCGAGCAGAGCGCCGAGGCCGAGAAAGCCCACGCGCCCAAGCCGGCAGCGACGGCGAGCAAGTAAGGCTACTCCGGAAGGAAAGATTTTAGAAGAGAGCGGGAGCGTGATGCTCCCGCTCTTTTTTGCGGGGTGGCGCGACCTGGTCGGCTTGCTCCTTCACGGCTGGAGTCTGCGTCAGCAAGGTGGTCCGCACTGCTTGCTGTGCGGCGAATGGTTCCCGGCAGGGGGCGGAGATCGGGTGCCCCCGGGTGAGCTCTGACCCACCCTCTCCCGGCTGGTGAGTGCAGGCCCAGGTGCTCTCTCATCTCGCAAAAGGTGGTCCGCACAGCCCTCTGTGCGGTGAAGCAGTTCTGGCGGTGGGCTTCATCAAGTGCCCCCCGGGTAAGGTCTGATTCACCCTTCCCAACTGGTCAGCACGGGCCTGGGTGTCCCTCTCATCCCACATCCCTCGTCGACTCATTTGCAGACGGGTCGGCAGACCGCAGACGTTCCCAGCCTCACCACGCCCCGGTGACCTCTCGCGGAACCGCACCCGGGGGCACTCCGTCTCCCTCCGCTGCTGGGAACCATTCGCCGCACAGAGGGTTGTGCGGACCACCTTTTGCCGCCCCGGATATCCGGCACCTCCCGGCGGACGAATTTGCGGACGTGCCGGCAAACCGCCGCCGTCCCTTAGACTCACCACGCCCCAGTGACCTCTCGCGGGACTGTACCCGGGGGCATCCTATCTCCGTCCGCTGCCGGGTACCATTCACCGCACAGCAAGCAGTGCGGACCACCTCTTTGCCCCCAGGGTGAGGCGGCACCCTTCGCTTGCTCATTCGCTTTACCAAGCATCATTCGCCCCCGCTCCCTGAGCCTGGCGGCCCCTAACCCCGCGGATGGAACTTCTTGTGCACCGCCTTCAGCCGCGCGCCATCCACATGGGTGTAGATCTGCGTGGTGGAGATGTCCGCGTGGCCCAGCAGCTCCTGGATCACGCGCAGGTCCGCGCCGCCCTCTAACAAGTGCGTGGCGAAGGAGTGGCGCAGCAGGTGCGGGTAGACATTCTGGTCGATCCCCGCGAGCGCCGCGCGTTCCTTCACCACTTGGCGCACGCGGTCCGGGGAGAGCTTGCCGCCGCGCACGCTGAGGAAGATGTGCGAGCTCGTGCGCTTCTTCACCAGCTCCTTGCGCTCGTTCCGCAGGTAGTCCTCGATCGCTTCCTCCGCACGGCCGCCGATCGGCACGATCCGCGTCTTGTTGCCCTTGCCGGTCACGCGGATGAAGTGCTCTTCCATGTCCATGTTCTCCAGCCGCGCGGAGCACAGCTCGGACAAGCGCAGGCCGGAGGAGTAAAAGAGCTCCAGCATCGCACGGTCGCGCCGGCCGAGGAACTGGGAGGGATCGATCGATTCTAACAGCTTGGCCACCTGCGTGCCGTGCAGGGTCTCCGGCAGGGTCTGCTCCGGGCGCGGGGAGAGCAGGGGCTCCGCGGGATCCATCGGCAGCTTGCCGCGCGCGGCGAGCCAGCGGAAGAAGACCTTCACGTGCACGGTTGCGATCCGCAGGGAAGATGCGGCCAGGCCCTCGCTCTTGCGCTCCGCGAGGAAGGCGGAGAGTTCATCCGTGCCTACATCGGTGAGCGGCAGGCTCTTCTTCTGGAGATAGGCCGCGAGGGCGTCCAGGGTCTGGCGCACGGAAAGCTGATAGGCGGGCGAGAGACCGCGCTCCGTCGCCAGATACAGGATGAAGCCCTCGCACTCCGCTTCCACGCGGGGAGTGTAGAAGAGGGCAGCACGAATCAACAGCCAATCTTGCGAGTGGGGAGTGGGGGACTGGGTGCGCCGGCTTCAGCCGGCTTGGACGGAAGGGAAGTTACGGGGTGTGCGAGCGATTGATTAGGCCCGCTGAAGTCCGATGCCTTTAAGGATTCGCCGAAGGCGCGGCTTTCTTGCCGCGGCGCAGCTGCCCTGGAGTGCGGGAGCCTGCTACCGCTTTCCCGCAGGCAACCTGCTGCCGTGAGCGAGGAGTGCGTCCACCCGATCACCGAAGGACCCTCATCCGAGCCGGCGTGCGATGCCGATCTACCAGGAAGGCTCACGCAAATAACCGCCGCGCAGCGGCCTTGGACTGCGTGCAACCCTGTTGCCGCTTTCGGCAGGCAACCTTGTTGCCGTGAGCGAGCCAGTGGATCCACCCTTCCACCAGACGATCCCCACACAAGCCGGCGCGCGATCTTGATCCACCAGGAAGTCCCCGAAATCTAACAGCCTGAATCACCCTACACCCCGCTCCCACCGCGGGAGCCTACGGTGGGCTAAGGGTGAGCCGCTCGTCCTGCGGCTTTTCGTGGCGGGGACTTTCCGGTGGAATCAGCACCGCACTCCGACCGTCGGGTGCAGTGAAGGGTGATCGGGCGGATCGAGGGCTCACTCACGGCAACAGGGTTGCCTGCCGAAAGCGGCAACAGGGTTGCGCGCAGTCCAAGGCGGCTGCGCCGCGGCCCAAGGGTTGACTCCATGATGAATCCTCAAAGGCATTGGGCTAAAGCCGACGCACCCAGCGCTGCCGCTTCACGGAAACCGCCTCAACTGAATGCCATCGCTCATTCATTCGTAAGATCGGCTGTTCATTCGTGGTGCCTCAATCTCACTTCCTCTCCGCCTTGTGGTCGCCGTTCTGGTGCAGCGTCAGCGCCTCCACCTTCCCGTCCTTCTTCTCGAACTCCACCGTGGCCTTCACCACGTCGTATTCGAAGTAGTCGGCCTTGGTCTGGAAGACCGGGAACATCGGTTGGCCGGTGCACTGGGCCATCAGCGTGTTGTCGCTGACCGTCACGGTGAGGATCTTGCCCGGGGCCAGCTCATAGTCGCCGGTGTAGGCCTGCAGGTCTTCGGCCTTCGGGAAGAGGATCGCGGGCAGCTTCTCTTCCAGGCGCTTCGCGGGAATCTCGCGGCCATTCTGGTGCAGCACCACGGAGACCGGCTTGCCGCCCTCCCGCGCGAACTGCAGCTCGGCGGTCACATTGGCATAGCGGAAGCGGTCCTTGCCCAGCGGTGTGACCGGATAGAAGGGCTGCCCGGTGAGCCGCACCCATAGGCCCTCATCGCGGCGCAGCACGGTGAAGCGCGCTGCCGGCCCGATCTCATACACGGCGGTGAAGGCATCGAGTTCCTCCGCGCTCAGCTTGGCCGCCGTCACTTGCTCCTGCGGGCCCTCGGTGCGCGCCGCAGCCATCACGCGCTCCGCGGGGATGGTGTCGTTGTTCACCAGCACCACGCGCACCAGCTTGCGCGCGGGGATGACCTGCAAGACGGAACGATAGCCGCCGGTGCCGCCATTGTGCCAATAGTCGTGCTCGCCATCGAGCTTGCCGATGAAGATGCCCAGGCCGATCTCCCCGCCGACATCGACGAAGGGCGCGTGGGCTTCCATCATCCGGCGCAGCGCGGGCGCGAGCGCTGGTGTCTTGTCGGGATCGGCGATGGCCGCGCCGAACTTGAGGAGATCCGCCATGGTGGAGCGCAGGGCCCCGGCACCGGCCAGCGCCTGGAAGGTCCATGAAGTCCCCTTGTCCGCGCCGCGGTAGGGCGGGGCCAGGCGCTTGCGCTGCTCTGCATTCAGGGTGACCACGGTATCGCTCATGCCCAGCGGGCCGGTGATGACTTCCTTCACCGCAGCTTCCCAGCTCTTGCCATGGGTCTGCGCGAGGATGTCGCCTAACAGGCCAGCTCCGAGGTTGGAGTAGGAAGCAGGGCAGGGCGGTGCCGCGGCCAGCTTCACCTCCGCCAGATAGGCACGCATCTTCTCGCGGTCATACTTGGCATAGGGGTCCTTCTCGGCGTCCGGGTTCGGGCCCATGTTGCCCGGCAGTCGGGGCAGGCCGCTGGTGTGAGTGGAAAGTTGCTCCAGCGTGATCCCGCCCACGCGTTCATCGGCGAAGGTTTGCTTGGGTCCTAACACCTCCTTCAGCGTGGAATCGAGCCGCAGCTTCTTCTTCTCCACCGCATCGGCGAGTAGCAGGCCGGTGAAGACCTTGCTGATCGAGCCGATCTCGAAGATGCGCTTCTCTGCGGCGACACCCTCGGGCTCCGCCTTGCCCAGCACAGCGAAGGTGGCTTTTCCATCGATCGACTCGCCGCTCACCAGGCAGCCGGCGGGCAGATCTTTCTCAAAGGCCTGCGCCGCCTCCGCCAAGGGCTTGTCGGCATGGGCGAGAGAGGCGCTGGCAATCATGGCGGCGAGGACGCGGAAGGAGGAGCGTTTCATCCGGCCATGTTGGAAGCTCCGGCCTCCGCAGGCGATGGGGAACTTTTTTGATTTTGGAGTCCGTTTTTTCCGGAAGGCGTGTTTCGTGAAAGCGCAGGAACGAGGGAGATGCCCGAACGGAGCTCGGTTAGGCGGTTTGTGGAGTGCGGTGGCCCCGAGCTTTTGATGACCTAATCAGCGGTAGAGCTCTACCGCCGGGAGCGCGGAGCCACTGGCCCGCAGAACGGTTCCCAACTGTGGTCAGCGGAAAAGATCTGCAGTATCGCTACGGCAGGATGCTTCGGAGCCTTCGGTGATGTCATCCCTTCGGGGACCACTCTGCGGGCCAGTGGCACCGCGCTCCCAGCGGTAGAGCCGCCCGTTCGCCAGGCAATTGGAGACGATTCGGAGGCGCAACCCCTCACCGATCAAAAAGAAACCCACCCGCGCTCCGCTGAGCCGCACCGGAGTATTCGATCCGCGTCCCCTCCGGCATGCCCGCCTTCTGCGCTGCCTCCCGGATGATGGCGATGCTACGGGATCCATCGTAGATCAGGAAGTCCATGTAGGCGGAGCGGCTGCCGCTTGCACCGCCCAGGGTGGTGCCAGACTGCGCGGCTTCCAGGGCTTCGATGATCACGTCCTCCATCTCGCCGCGGGCATCCACCTCCCGGCCTGCGGGCAGCGTTGACATATCGACCGACAGGTAGATCCAGTGGGCGGAGAAGGGGGCAAAGGGGTCCTTGTAGTTCACAGGATCCCTGGCGAAGTCGCGGGTGCCGGTGTTGAAGCGGGTGGAACCGGTGAAGACGTCGCCGCGCGGGATCCCGGAATTGCTTTGCTCCGTGGAAATCTTGTAGCTCACCCACGAATCGCAGGGCGTGCGCATCTTCCAGCCGCGGGCGGCGGCGGTAGCTTCCACGAATTCCTTGAGCTCGCTGATCGGCATCGACTCCGCAAGCTTGGCTTGAGTGAATTCCATGCCCCCGATCCAGCGGTCAGTGCCGAATTCACCGAAGATCTCGTCCAGAATCAGGAACAGCGCGGTCTGGCAGGTTTTCATTTCAACCTGGTCGGCCAGGGGATGCCAAAGGCTGATGTGAACGCACTCATCCTCCTCATCGATTTCCGGCGTGACCCAGAACTCGATTGGCTTGAATTTGATCTTACCCATCACCAGCGTGAACCCACCCGGTGAGGAGTCCGGCTGCCGGGAAGCGTGGAAGGTCCACCCGGGAATCACCGGTGCGCGGCTCAGCCAGTAGTCAGAGAGCATTTGCTTCGGCTGGAAGCCTTCTCCGGAGAGCGTGAAAGAGTGACCCTCACCATTCGGACCTGCACTGAAGACCCAGGCCATGCCGTCGGGGAAGAGTTCATCGATCTTCTCACTCACTTCATTCGTCAGCGAGGAACACTGCTTGTCCTCGATCGTCTGATAGAAGCGCTCCGCCACGCTGGCATACCAGGTCCAGAAGGCCTCCACGCGCTGCTTGAAGTTGAACTCCGGCGGCGCTTCCTCCGCAGCAGTCGCGGGAGCGGCTTCCTTACTCCTGAAGAATCGCGAGAGGAAAGACATGAGCTCACTCCTTAGTCGAATCGTCCAGCGGCAGGAAGCTCCCTTTCAAGTAGCGGCAGCGGAAAGGCGGCGCGGCCTTGCGTGCATCCCAACCATTCTTCAGCGCGAACTCGATCGCGAGCGGCACCATCTCGCGGTTCACCACGCGCGGCACATCCGCCACGAGATACTGCCCGCCCGCGGAAGCGCTGGTTTCGACCCACAGCTCATTCTTGCCGCCAACGCGGTTGCGGAAGATGAAGCGGTAGTGGGCGTCCTTGTGGTTGATGGCGGTGAGGCCTTTGGTGGGGAAGCTCATGGTGGTCAGTGAAGTGCCAAGTGAAGAAGAAGTGCCAAGTGCCAAGCCGCTCGTGCGGAAGTTCAAAGTTCCAACGGAAAGGCAGGAAGAGTCGTGGTGGGTCGGGGCCTCTTCACTTCGATGTTCAATGTTGGACGTTCGATGTTCGATGTTCGCCTTCAAATCTTCGCCAGCACCTCCTCAAACACCCCCAGCGTCTCATCCAGATCCGCCTCGGTGTGCGCCAAGCTGAGGAATCCGGTCTCGTAGGGGCTGGGGGCGATGTAGATGCCCTTGTCCAGGCAGCCCCAGAAGAACTTCTTAAACAGCTCCAGATCCTGCTTCATCACGTCGCTGACGTTCACGATCTCGCGGTCGGTGAAGAAGAGGCAGAACATCGAGCCGGTGCGGTTCAGGCGGTAGGGCAGGCCCTTCGCATCCATCACGGCGCGCAGGCCTTTCTCGAAGTAAGCGCCGAGCTCTTCCAAGCGCGGGTAGCCGGAGACCTTGCCGAGCTCCTTCAGCTGCGCGAGACCCGCGGCCATGGCTAGCGGATTGCCGGACAGCGTGCCCGCCTGATAGACCGGGCCGATCGGCGCGAGCATGTCCATCACATCGGCGCGGCCACCAAAGGCGCCCACCGGCAAGCCACCGCCGATCACCTTGCCGAAGCAGCTGAGGTCAGGTGTTAGATTCTCGATCCCCTGCACGCCGGCCTTGCCGAGGCGGAAGCCGGTCATCACTTCATCGAAGATCAACAGCGCTCCATGCTTCTTCGTGATGGAAGAGAGCAGCTCCAGATAGCCGGGGCGCGGGAAGACCAGCCCGGCATTCGCGGGATAGGACTCCACGATGATCGCGGCGATCTGCTCGCCCTGCTGCGCGAAGACTTTCTCCAGCGCCTCCGGGTCATTGTAAGGCAGCACGATGGTCTTCTCCGCGAAGGCCGCGGGCACACCGGCGGAGTCCGGCTCGCCGTGGGTCAGCGCGCCGGAGCCTGCCGCGACCAGCAGCGAATCACTATGACCATGGTAGCAGCCATCGAACTTCACGATGTAGTCGCGCTTGGTGAAGCCGCGCGCCAGGCGGATGGCGGACATGGTGGCCTCCGTGCCGGAGGAACACATGCGCACCTTCTGCACGGAGGGCACCCACTCGGTGATCACGCGGGCCATCTCCACCTCGAAGGGATTAGGGATGCCGAAGGAGATGCCGTCCTTCGCCACCTCATGGATCGTGTTGGTTACCACCGTCGGCGCGTGGCCCAGAATATTCGGGCCCCAGGAGCCGATGTAGTCGATGTAGGTCTTGCCATCCACGTCCTCGATCCGGCTGCCCTTGGCACGGCGGACGAAGAAGGGCTCGCCGCCGACATTGCGGAAGGCGCGCACGGGAGAATTCACGCCGCCGGGAATGAGGCCCTTGGCGGCGGCGAAGAGTTTCTGGGATAGCGGACCGGTCACGGGGGGAGCATGGACGACGCGGGGGAAAGTCCAAGCCCGGGGGTTGGAAATTCTAAGTCTCAAATTCCAAGGTCCAAGGAACAGCCGGCTGCTACGAGAGCAAGGAATACACCATCAGCCCCAGCGGCGTGCCGATGATGTAGCCCCACAGACCTGCCAGCAGGCCAGGGAGGACCAGTGGCTTCCAGCCGCGGGATGCCGCCATGGCCGCGGCGGTGGGCGGGCCGCCGAGGGTGGCATTGATGGCGAGCAGGAGTTCTTCCAGATCGAGACGGAAGAGCTTCCCGAGGACCATGGTGAAGACCACGTTGCCGATGGCCATGATCAGGCAGAGCACGAAGAGCGGGCGGGCCTGGTCGAAGACCATCCGGATGTCCGTGGGCAGCCCGATGCTGAAAAGAAACAGGAAGAGCATGAAGGTGCCGATGCGCTCGTAGCCGCGCAGGCGCCCCAGCAGGTGCGGCGCGGCGGTGGCAGGCAGGAGGGAGAAGGCGGTGATCAGCACGAACTTGTTGGTGGCGATCATCCGTGCCAGGCCCATGGCAGAGGTGGCTTTCAGGTCCGCGGGAAAGAGCCCGCCTAACAGCTTCCCCGTGGCCATCGCCAGCGCGACGATGCCGAAGGCGAAGGCCATCGCCGCGCCCAGCCCGTTTACGGTGAGGCTCACGGGTTGCTCCTTTTCTTCCTCCACCGGGTGGCCGTCGCCGGTGCTATGCGGATGCGGGAAATGCTTCAGGAAGAACTGGTTCCCGGCCATCCACAGCAGCACCAGGAAGAAGCCGGCCATCACCAGATTGTCCGCCACGGTCAGGCTGGCGTTGAGCTGGCTGCTGCCCTCGGTGCTTCTCAGGATCGCCACCGCATTCACGGAGCCGCCGATGTAGCTGCCGGTCATGATGGCCGCGGCCTTCTCGATCTCCGGGACGCCGTGACCCTTCAGCAGGGCGACCGCGGCGAAGGCTCCCACGATGGTGCCGGCGGAGGCCAGCAGCACCGCGAACATGAGGCGCCCGGCCTCGCGCGCGATCTTCACCAGGTTTGCCTGCATCAGCAGCAGCGGCAGGGCAAGCGGCACCAGCCAAGTGCCGATGAACTCATAAGCGGGCACTTCTTCCTTCGAGGGCATGATGCCGGTATTCGACAGTAGCATGGCGATCAAGAGGCCGATCACCGGCGCGCTGAGCTTGTCTGCCCAGCGGTAGCGGCCCTCCAGCCAGACCGCAAGGGCGGTGCCCGCGACAATGATGGCGAAGAGCGTCCAGGTCTGGTCTTCTGGGATGAGCGCGGCGATCATGCTAGTCTAACAGGCCTACGCCATTCCCATTCACCTCCGGAAAGACCGCGCGCCCGTGGTCCAGGCTCACGCCCGTGGCCACGTCCTGCGAGATGAGCACGGCACCATCCATGTCCACATAATCCAGCAGCGGCAGGAGCTGGGCGATCGCGCTGATGCCCACGCTGGACTCCGTCATGCAGCCTACCATCACCTTCAGCCCCAGCGTGCGCGCTTCCGCGATCATCCGCAGCGCCGGGGTGAGGCCGCCGGCTTTGGTGAGCTTGACGTTGATGCCATCGAAGTATCCCGCACAGCGCGCGACATCGCACTCGGTCTGGCAGCTTTCGTCCGCGATCACCGGCAGCACGCAGCTTTCCTTCACGCGCTTCATGCCCTCCCAATCGTCGCGCAGCAGCGGCTGTTCGAAGAACTCGACGCCCAGCGCCTTCATCTCCGGGGCCAGCGCGATGGTCTGCTCCGCGGTCCAGGCGGTGTTCGCATCGATGCGGAAGATGGCGTCCGTATGCTTGCGCAGCTCGCGGACGATCGCGAGGTCATCTTGGGTGCCGAGCTTGATCTTGTAGATCGGCCAGCCGTCGAATTCCTTCATCTTCATCACCATGGTTTCGACGGTATCGATGCCGATGGTGTAGTCGCTCAGTGGCAAGTTCTCCAGGCTCAGGCCCCACAGCTTCCAGACTGGAGCGCCTTGCAGCTTGCCCCACAGGTCATGCGCGGCCTCGTCCAGCGCGCAGAGGGCGAAGCGGTTTTCGCCCAGCACGGGAAGCACGCGGTTCCAGAGTTCCTCTGGCGTGGTGAAGTCGCTGCCCTCGATCAAGGGCCGCGCCGCCTCCAGTGCGGCGCGCATGGACTCCGGCGTGTAGATGTGCCAGGCGTGGGAGGATGCGGCCTCGCCATAGCCAGTCGCGCCCTCGTGTTCCAAGATCACCAGCAGGTTGTGCTGCACGGTGGTGGTGCCCAGGGAGATGGTGAAGGGGTGCCGCAGCGGCAGGTGGATATCGCGCAGGGAGAGCTTCATGTTAGATTCTTATTTGATGCGGTCCAAGCGCATGTTCGCCAGCTCCACCGCGGTGGCGTGGCCCGCGTCATCGGTGATGAAGACGGCCTGCTCCTTGAAATACATGCCAAGGGGCATGGCGAAGACGTGGCGGTTCACGGGCGTGAGGTGGTAGTCCACCATGTTCTCCGTGGTGGCGTAGAGCCGGCCATGCTTCACGTGCACCACGAAGGGGATCAGCCCGGGACCGTAGCTGCCACTGAGATGCTTCCACTCCGCGGGCGTTTCGCGCTGCTCCGGAACGCGGGTGAAGTGCTGCGGGCCGGCGTTCATGACGGTGACATTGCCCTGGGCATCGCGCTCGACGGTGAGGGGCAGGTTGGCGTGGATGCGGCTGTTGAGGAGCAGGCCATTGTCAGCGCCCCGGCTGACCGTGCAGGCCTGGCCAGAGTAGTTGCCGCGGACTTCCTCGCCTTCCGCCTTCAGTTCGAGCCAGAAGCTCTGCGATTCCCAAGTGCCGGCCAGCGCGCCCGCCTTTTCGCCCACGGGCTTGATCACGGGCATCTTCGTCTTTACGCCCTTGGCCTCCAGCATCAGCGCGAGCGCGGCATCCGCCAGCGCCTGGGTGCGGCCGTTCACGATGTCGTCATTCGCCAGCACCACCACGCCGATCTTCTTGTCCGGCAGGTAAGTCATCGCCGTGCTGTGGCCATAGACCGCGCCGCTGTGGCCTATCGTCTTGAGCTCCTGCCACTCGCCCAGGGAGAAGCCGATGCCGAAGGTCCCCTGCGGATCGAGCTGCGGCTTCCACATCTCATCCAGCGTTTCCTTCTTCAGGATCCGCCCGCCCGGTGAATTGCCACCGGCCGCGAGCATCATCACGAAGCGGCCCAGGTCCCCGGCGCTGGTGTAGAGATTGCCCGCAGGGATCGTCCCCAGGTCGAAGAGCGGAGTACTACGCGTCTCGTAGCCGCCCTTGCCATCCGCCACGCGGATGTGAGAAGGGAGCACTTCTGGCACCTCCTTGCGCAGCCAGCCGGAGCGCGACATGCCCAACGGCTTGAGGATGCCATCCGCCTGCAGCTTGGGGTAGGGGAGGCCCGCGGCTTCCACCACGAACTGCCCGGCCACGCTCGGCGCGATGTTCGAGTAGCGGTTCTCGCTATTCGGTGCGGAAGCCAGCGCGGAGCCCTTGATGCTGGCCACCGTGGCCTCCAGTGTCGGCTCGCTGGTATCGAAGTAGCCGCCCACCGTGGCCTCACGTTGCAGGCCCGAGCGATGGCAGAGCAGGTGGCGCAGGGTCAGCGCTTGTCCGTCGAAGGGATTCACCGGCAGCCGCCCCGCGGGCAGTGGTGTATCCAAGTTCAGCTTGCCCTTCTCCACCTGCTGCATCACGGCCACCGCGTTGAAGACCTTCGAGATCGAGCCCGCGCGGAAAACGCTGTCGGACTTCGCCTCGCCGAAGCCCGCCTCAAGCACGATCGACTGGTCATCGATCCAGGCCACGGAGACTCCGCCGAGATCCCAGGTCTTCATCTCGGCGGCGACGATCTTCTCATAGGCATCGATGGCCGGGCCGTAGTCGGTGGCGGAAAGCGCGGGAGTGGACATGGCTAACAGAAGGGGGAGAAAGGTTTTCATGGTCGTTCAGAGCAAGCCTTGGAGAGTCGCCAGCAAATCGTCGATAGCCGTCAGCGAATGGCGCGAGCAGACCGCGAAGCGCATGATGCCCTCCGGCCCCGCGCCCACATAGGAAGTCACCGGCACGATGAAGCCGGCTTCCTTCAGCTCATAGTGCAGCCGCGCCATATTCTCCGCCGTGCCGATCGCCACGCCGACCTGCGCGGAGGGCTCGTGGTGGACGTCGAGGCCCAGCGCCTTCAGGCCCGCGCGCAGGTGCAGCGTATTGCGGCGCAGATCCGCGAGGTAGGAAGGATCACCGGCGATAATCTCAAGCGCCTTCGCCGCGGCCATCGCCACCGGCACTGGCGGCGCACTCGCACCGTCATAGTAGTTCGAGGCCCCGCGCACGCGCTGCATGAAGGCAGCCGTGCCCGTGATGATCCCGCCGAAGCCGCCCATCGCCTTGCCCAGAGTGCCGCCGCAGTAGATCTCCACGCCCTTGGGTGCCTGCCCGCCATTCGTGATCGCATCCAGCCCGAGGTGCTCCAGGCTGCCGCGCCCGTGCAAGCCCAGCACGCCCAGGCCGTGGGCATCGTCCACCATCAGCACGGCGGGCGCGAATTCTTCTAACAGAACCGCGTAGGCATCCAGCGGCGGCAGCTTGCCGGTGGCGGGCACCACGCCATCGCTCATCACCAGCGGGCGGCCACCCGGCGGCAGGTGCATCAGCAGCATGGCCCGCAGGTAGTCCGGATCCCGCGGGCGGAAGCGGTGGACCGGCACGCCGCGCAGCTTCGCCGCCTCTACCACGCAAAAGTGCGCCGCATCATCCACGAAGACCGCATCCGCTTTCTCCACCGCCTGCACCAGGATGTGGTTCGCCGCGTAGCCGGAGCTGAAATGGAAAGCATCCTCACGGCCCGCATGCTCCGCCGCACGCCGCTCCACCTCCAGCAGCGGCGCGCTATTGCCGAAGCCCGCGCGGCTCGTCGCCGTGTGCAGGCCGTATTGGCGGAAGCCCTCACATCCGGCCTCGATCACCGCCGAGTGACCGTGGAGCCCGTAGTAGCTGGTGCCACCGAAGTAATGATAAAGCCGCCCGTCGATCCGCACTTCGGGACCGGGAGGGGACTCCATGAGGGGGAGGGGGGGAGTAGCCATGGATAGGGTCAAGCGGGGGAGGTCTGCCCCAATGGCAGCGGCGCAGCCGCCTTTGGACTGCTGCGATGATTCGCAGCTCTTGAATGAAGGGTAGGGCGGGCAGTTGGGGTGGGATGAAGCGATCCGTGCGGGCCGCCTCCACCCGCGGGGGATGCATGATTCACCCTGCACTCGAAAGCTGCGAATAATCGCAGCAGTCCAAGGGCCTTCGGCGGCCATCCGGCGGGCGCGCGGAGTGCGAGCGGGATTCTGGCTCTGGTTCGTTCGCTCCTCATGCCAGCACTGCTTTCACCACCTCCCCGTGCACATCCGTCAATCGATAGTGCCTCCCCTGGAACTTGTAGGTGAGCTTCTCATGATCGATCCCTAACAGATGCAGCAAGGTCGCCTGGAAATCGTGCACGTGCACCCCGTCCTTCGCCACGTTGAAGCCGAATTCATCGCTCTCTCCATGCGTGTAGCCGGGCCTTACCCCGCCACCTGCCATCCATAGGGTGAAGGCATAGGGGTGGTGGTCGCGGCCCCAGTTCGGGCGATCGTTGAAGTCGCCCTGGATGAAGGGCGTGCGCCCGAACTCCCCGCCCCAGATGACCAGCGTGTCTTCTAACAGGCCACGCATCTTCAGGTCCTTCACCAGCGCGGCGCTCGGCTGGTCGGTGTCCTTGCACTGGGTGTAGAGCTCGGTGGTCAGGCTCTTGTGCTGGTCCCAGCCGGCGTGCATGAGCTGCACGAAGCGCGTGCCGCGCTCGATCAAGCGCCGTGCCAGCAGGCAATTCCGCGCGAAGGTCCCGGGCTTGTGCACGTCCGGCCCGTACATCTCCAGCACCTCCTTCGGCTCGCCGGAGATGTCCGCCAGTTCGGGCACGCTGGTCTGCATGCGGTAGGCCATCTCGTACTGGGCGATGCGCGTGGCCACTTCCGGATCCCCGCTGTCCTCCTGCTTCTTCTCGTTGAGCTGCGCGATGCCATCGAGCATCTGCCGCCGCAGCGCCGGGCTCACGCCCTGCGGATTGTTCAGGTAGAGCACGGGATCGCTGCCGGGATGCAGCTTCACGCCCTGGTGGCGGGAGGGCAGGAAGCCCGAACTCCAGTAACTATCGTAGAAGATCTGCCCGCAGGTCGTCGCGGGATTGACCGAGGTCATCGCCACGAAGGTCGGTAGGTTCTGGTTCAAGCTGCCGAGTCCGTAGGAAAGCCAGGCACCGATCGTCGGCCGGCCGGGGAGCTGGTTGCCGCTCAGGAAGAAGTTGATCGCGGGCGCGTGGTTCACCTGCTCCGTGAACATGCTCTTGATGAAGCACAGCTCATCCGCGATCCCTGCGGTGAAGGGCATCAGCTCGCTGACGGTTGCGCCGCATCTCCCGCGCGCGTGGAAGGGCTCCAGCGGGCCGAGCAACTTCTTGCCGCTGGCGTTGCCGGTCATCGTGCTGAAGCGCTTGCCCGCCAGCAGGCTGTCCGGCACCGGCTCGCCGTGGCGCTTGGTCAGCTCGGGCTTGTGGTCGAAGAGCTCCACGTGGCTCGGCGCGCCGTTCTGGAAAAGATAGATCACGCGCTTTGCCTTCGGTGCGAATTGCGTGATGGCTTCCGGGATCTCATCACCGAAGGCGTCCTCGCCTAACAGGCTGGCCAGTGCCGCCATGCCGATGCCCGTCGCGCTCTTCCCGAAGAAGTAGCGGCGGTTGATGAGGAGCTGGCGTTCGGTGATGGGGTGCATGGGTCAAGGTTCGCTAGATGCCAGCCTCTTCGTCCCAACGGGACGGCTTATAATAGCCCGGCACAAGGAACGCAGTGCCGGGTTTGCGGTCCGTGGGCATTGTGTCCTGAAGGGACACCTGATGCGGGAAACGCTTTGCTAGTTCGTGGCCATTCCCGAGACCAGAGAGGCGGTTCAGCGGTCTTCCGTTAACGTGCGGATACTCCACATCGTCCCCGCATGAGGCGTCCCTACGGGACGCAATCATCGCCCGTGCCCTACCCGGCACCGCGTGCCGGGCTGGTATGAGCCGTCCCGTTGGGACGAAGAGGGGAGCCGCTTGGTTGGCGGTTGGCGTTGAGGATGTCTCGTTGCTTCGCATCACTCCTTCGTCATCGCCTCATCCGTGTTCAAAATCGAAAGGCACACCGAGGCCAGCGCCGCCAGATCCACTGGCTCCATGGCCACGTCTGCCGCGGCATCCCCGTTTGTGAGGAAGGCCTTCGCCGTCGCTGCATCCGCCGCGAAGCTCTCCCGCGCCCGGCGATGCATCTCTAACAAAACCGCCTGCTCCTGCTCTCGCGGCACCCGCGAAGTCACGATCGCAAAGGCCCGGGCCAATCCCTTCCCCGCATCCCCACCACTCTCCTTCACCGCCCGCCCCGCCAAGGCCCGCGCCGCCTCCACATAGGTCACGTCATTCAACATCGAGAGCGCATGCAGCGGCGTGTTCGTCCGCGATGGATTCACCGTGCAGGTCTCGCGCTTCGCATTATCGAAAAACATCGGCGGCGCGCTGATCCGGCGCCAGAAGGTGTAGAGGCTGCGGCGGTGCAGGCCATCGCCCTTGTCCCGCACATACTGCACCTTCCCGAAGGTCGCGTCCGGCCACAGGTTCTCCGGCGCATAGGGCTTCACCGGCGGCCCGCCTTCCCGGCGCACCAGCAGGCCACCCGCGGCCAGCGCCTGGTCCCGGATCATCCAGGCCGGCATGCGGAAGCGCGGCCCGCGCGCGAGCAAGCGGTTCGCCGGATCCTTCTCCAGCATCTCCGCCGTCACCCGCGACGACTGCCGGTAGGTCCGGCTGGTCACGATCGTGCGCACCAGTTGCTTCATGTCCCAGCCGCTGTCCATGAAGCCTGCCGCCAGCGTGTCTAACAACTCCGGCTGCACCGGCACCTCGCTCTGCACGCCGAAGTTCTCCGGCGTCTTGATCAGCCCGATCCCGAAGAACTCCTGCCAGATCCGGTTCACCGTCACCCGCGCCGTGAGCGGGTGATCCCGCGAGACCAGCCAGCGCGCTAGATCCAGCCGGTTCGCCGGGCCTTCGTGCGCTGGCAGCGGCGGCAAGATCGGCGGCGTCGCGGAGTCCACCTCCGCCAGCGGCCGGTCGTAAGATCCCACCGACAGCACATGCGTGGCACGGCGCTGCTTGCGATCCGCCATCACCATCACCTTCGGCATGCTTCCACGCAGATCGTTCAAGCGCTTCTCCAGCACGGCGCGCGTGCCGCTCAGCTTGTTGAATTCTGCATCGCTCTTCAGATAAGCCTCACGCACGAGCTTCACCTGCTCCGGCGACCGCTGCCCTGCATCCACCCGTAGCGCCGCCGCAATCTCCTCCGTGCCGGACAACGCCGGTGAAGCCTCACCCGTGGCCGACAAACGGAAGCGCCCCAGGTTGTGATGCGCATGCGGCGAGTCGTGCCGCAGCGTCACCTCCAACACCGCGCCCGCAGGTAGCTCCAGCGCTTCTGCTAGATGGAAGATCGCCACGTGATCGCGATCGATCGGCTTGCCCTCCCAGATCGCCCAGCCGCTCTGCGGATTGTCATCCAGCGCCGCTGCCACCGTGAAGCCACCGCGCTGTTCGTAAGTCGCCTCCGCCCGCGCGAAGCGCAGCGCCTGCCGCTTCCCACCCGGCAACACCAGCGCCGCCTCAAAGCCTGTTAGAACAAAGTTCCCGCTATCCGAGCGCGCGATGCCCCCGCCGGTCATGCTCGGGTGCCGCATCGCCTCCAGCCGCAGTGCTGTTAGAGGCCCCTGCGGCGCGGGCATGCGCAGCACGTAGGTCGCATTCACCGGATTCTCCCCGTAGGTCAGCACCGAGCGATCCTCCAGCACCTTCGCCTCCACGCCCGTGATCGAGCTCACCTCCAGCGCCTGCCACGCATCCCCCTGCTTGCCGCGCCGCGCCGACTCCCACTCCGCCTGCAAGGGCTCCAGCACCGCCGTCCGCGCGGCCAATGCTTGCTCCGTCTCCTGATACTCTGCGGCCAGCTTGCTCTCCTCCTGCCGCTGCGCTTCATCCGGCACTGCCAGCACCGGTGGCGTCTGCGGATCGCCGCCGCTGCCATCCACCGGCGTCTGGTTGAAGAAGGCGAGCAGGCTGTAGTAGTCGCGCTGCGTCAGCGGATCATACTTGTGATCGTGGCAACGGCAGCAGTTCATCGTCAGCCCCATCCACACCGTGCCGGTGGTCTCTGCCATATCCATGGCATAGTTCACGCGGTTCTCCTCCGGGATGCTGCCACCTTCGCCATTGATCGGGTGATTCCGCAGGAAGCCCGTGGCCAGCACCTGCTCCGGCGTGGCATTCGGAATGAGATCGCCCGCAAGCTGCCAGATCGTGAACTCATCGTAGCGCAGGTTCCGGTTCAGCGCGGACACCACCCAGTCCCGCCACGGCCACATCGTCCGGTCCGCATCGCCCTGATAACCGTTGGAGTCCGCATAGCGCGCTGCATCCAGCCAGGGCCATGCCATCCGCTCGCCATAGGCCGGATCTGTTAGAAAGCGATCCACCAGCTTCTCCCAGGCATCCGGCGCCTGATCCGCCACGAAGCCCGCCACCTCCTCCGGCGATGGCGGCAACCCGCGCAAGTCCAGCGACAGTCGCCGCACCAAAGTCTCCTTCGATGCCTCCGGCGCGAAGTCCAGACCCTCCTTCGCCAGCCGCCGCCGCACCGCCGCATCCACCGGATGCTCACCCGCAGGCAGGGCAGGGAACTCCACCCGCACCAGCGCCCAGTGCGGCTGATAGACCGCGCCGCCCTCGATCCAGCGCTTGATCAGCGCCTTCTCCGGATCGGACAGCTTCAGGAAGGAATCCGCCGGCGGCATCACCTTCTCCGGATCCGTGGACGTGATCCGCTTCCAAGCCTTCGACTCCTCCGGCTTCCCCGGCACGATCGCCTGCTTCGCATAGGCCCCCTCCGCCACATCCAGCCGCAGCTCCTCCTTCCGCGCCTTCGCATCGAAGCCGTGGCACGTGAAGCAGCGGTCCGAGAGGATCGGCCGGATGTCCCGGTTGAACTCCGGCACCGGTAGAGGCTCCGCCCCATGCGCCGTCGCGACCACCGCCACCAGCAGGCTGATGGCTTTCACGGCGGCGCGAACTTGGGATAGTCCCGGGATCATCACACGACTCACTTGTAGGACGGGAAGGCAGGCCCCGTCGATGACGAGAACTAGCCATTGTCCGAAATGCCGAGGTAATACGGACGAAGGTGAGCATTCTTCCCATCCGCCGCCCCGCCGTCAATTTCTCCCCTTCTGTGCGATTCCATAGGAAGAAGCATCCCCACAGACCTGCCAGAGGGAGTTCAACCGCGGATGACTCCGCTTCAGACTCTACCCCCTCCTGTCTTTCTCCTGCCTTCCTCCTGTTCCAATACTTGCCTTTCAAGACCCACGCCACGCGCCCGGCATGCGACCCAAGGCAGTTTTTTGAACAGGAGGAAGGCAGGAGGAAGGCAGGAGGTTTGAAATTAGAGCTTGTCCATCAGCACGCTGCCTCTGCCGCGCCTCTGATCCCATCCTCCCATCCATCCCGGTCCAAACTCTCTCGTGCATCTGGCTCAGCACGGCGGCGCTCACGAAGCCAAACTCACCGCCTCGCCTGTCGCCGCATCGACCACCTGGTCCACCGAGACAAGATCCGGCAGCAAGGTCTCCACCGTCGCCCCCGCTTGATGAAAGCGGTTCTGCGTGAGCTTCCCGCGGGCAATCACAATCGGGTGGATGCGGATCATGTCCGCGATCACCCGCGCATCGAAACCGCGCTCATCATACTGGCAGAGCCCGACGAACTGGCCGGGGAAATTCTCGTGCAGGCGTGTTTCGTAGTCGGACAGCTGGGCCAGCGCGGAAGGAAGGGTCAGCGCCCAGCTCATCTCACCCGCCGCGCGGAAGGCGGTGTAGCCCAAGCGGATGGATTCCTTGACCTCCTCGATGAGGTCGGCGGTCATCTTGGCTGGCTCGAAAATGCCGTGGCGCAGATAGGTATCGTGCTTGGTGGAGATCCTCAGCGCACCACTGGCTTGCGCGGCATCCACATCCACGCCGCCTTTCCGCAGCTCCCGGATGATCAGGGCCACGCTGTTGTCCTCCGCGATGTAGAGGCAGCGCTCGCCCCGCTCCAAGCCGATCGCGATGAAGGGCACCACGATCGCGAGCTGCTCCGCGCGCGTGCGGTAAAACAGAGCGGCGTGGTCTCCCGCGCGGAGATTTTCCATGACAGAGGCCAACGTGCTCATTTGCCCACTGAATCATCTCGCGGGGCATCGGGACAGCTCAATCGCTCCGCCATACTCGGGGTCCGGTCTCAGCGCAGGGTGATCCGATCCACCGCAGAGGCGCAGAGGTCGCAGAGGTCGCAGAGGAAAGAAAGGGAACCGCCAAGACGCCAAGAGCGCCAGGATTCCAAATCTTTGCGAACTTGGCGTCTTGGCGGTGCATCCTTCTCTTTCTCTAACTCCGCGATCCCTCCGCGACCTCTGCGCCTCTGCGGTGGACTTCGCTCGGCCCGCGGCGGATGGCTCCCCGCAAACGCCGGATTGCAGCCGCCCCGGAAACCGGGCATCATGCCGCCACTGTGAAACACCCTTCCCCCATTCACCCCGGCACCCTTGCCGCCGCCTGCCTCCTCCTCGCTCTCCAGCCGCGAGCCGGCGCGCAAGACCTGGGCCCCGATCCGAAAGCTCCCCAGGATCCGGCCCCCGCCGCCGCGCCTGCCTCCGCTCCCAAGCCAATCGGCTTCATCGCGGATGCCAAGGACCCGGAGATCGACCCCCAGACCCAGCAGCCGGTCACCGGCGGGAAAATGAGCCTGGACTACAACTACGGTGCCGATTCCCGCCTGATCCTCGTCGTCCACGGCGTGGAAATGAACGGCGCGGCGAACAGCAACCCCGGCAAGCTCGTCGGCGGGGACCTGGCCGTGAAGGGCAACCAGATCCAGATCTTCCCCCACGAAATCTACGGCACGGAAGACGCCGCCGCTCTGCCGAAGATCTACTCCCTGCGCTACATCATCCCCAAGCTCGCCCCCGGCGTCTACCGCCTACTCCACGACGACTCGAACACCGGCGGCACCGACCGCGTGATCGACATCAGTCTGGACCTCAAGAAGCCGGTGAAGAAGACTATCGTGGTGGAGGGCAAGGTGGCGCCCCCGCCGGCGGCAGCTGCGGCACCCGCGCCTGCAGCCGCTGAGCCGGCCGCGCCGGTGATTAAGGACGAATAAGGTGAGACCCCAGAGTGTCCGACAAACGGGCGGCCGCCCCGGGAGCGCCGTGGCACCGCCCGGCTGGACGGTCGGGTGCCGCAGCGGTCCCTTGCAACTTGGCACTCTGGTGGCTCGCCGACCTGCGAAAGCCGGGGGTGGTTCCGGGGATCCCCAAGTCCTTCGCACGACCATCCAAGCCGGGCAGTGCCCGGCGCTCCCGGGTGGGCCGCCCGCTTGTCACGCTGCCGGGATACCCCGAAACCCTCCCCCTCAATTCCGCGGATTTCCCTGAATAGGATCGCCTCCGCCCGCGTCGGAAGATTGCAGACTTCCGTTTTGCCCGCGTAAATGCCAAGCTACCTTCCAGAGTCATGAAAGCCGTGCTGATTTCCTCGCTGCTGCTCTCCCTGCTCCTGCCGCTGTCTGCCACCGCGCAGACCAAGCACGGCGAGCGCAAGTCCACACTGATCGACCGGGACCCGGACGTGGTCCACCTGGCCGAGCAGGTGAAGGACCCCATCGAGCTGCGCGTCATCAAGGACGCCACGGTCTTCTCCGACAAGAATGGCAAGACCAAGCTCGGCGTCCTGGTGGCCGACCAGACCGTGGTGCTGGAGGCCATGACCGCCAAGGCCTACCGCGTTCGCGGCAAGGGCGAGAAGAACGGCGTCGCCGGCTGGGTCGGCCCGCAGTTCTTCGCCTCGAAGGACCCGAACTTCGTCGAGAACCTCAAGAAGCTCCACAAGCGCCAGCTTGAGGTCCAGCGGATCATCGAGGACAAGCAGCTCGCGATCGGCATGACCCCGGACGAAGTCGAGAAGTCCCGCGGCGCCCCAAACAAGACCCAGGTCAAGAAGACCGAAAAGGGTGAGACCGGCCGCTGGGAGTACGTGGATATCGAGGTGGTGAACCACTACAACTACGTCCGCGACCCCTACTCCGGCCAAGTCTTCCGCCAGCTGGCCTACACCACCCAGGAGGAAAAGAACAAGACCGTGGTCGAGTTCGACAACGGCGTGGTCTCCTCCCTGGAGGAAGCCGAGACCCGCCACAAGACCCCGGTGAAGATCATCGTCCCGCCCGTGGTGTTTGCCTGGTGAAGCCGCTGGGGCGGGGGCGGGCTGGAAGTTCCAAGTATTGAAGAAGTTCCAAGTGCCAAACCGGCAAAGCCGGAAGGGCCAAGGAAAGGCAGAAGTTCCAAGTGCCAAGGAAAGGCAGAGTCGGAGAGTCCAGCTCCGGACCTTTGCTTCATCATGGGGAGCCGGTTTATAGGTAGCCGTCGCGCCATGGCTCGGCCCGAATTCCCTCCATGTCACCGGAGGCGAGCATACCCCAGAGTTCAAGCACTTTGGCTTTCGCTACAGGATGCATGTGCCTGCCTCCGGGTTCGAAGAGGTTGACCAGAACCACCCGCCCGTCGCGGTGCGCCGATATACTCCATCCGCTATCTTGGTCCGTCACGGACACATCCCCATGCTCTTGATCGCTCTTTTCAAGCGCCTCATAGAGATCCGAAAACGATTCTACCGGGGGATCAATTTCGCCAGAATCGTCAATCCCGCGTGTACTAATCATAGGTTGGCGATTGGGTGGTTCTGGTGGCTGGAACGCCCTTTGAAGGCCTGCCCATGAAAGCGGCTTTTCTGAAGAAGTCGAAGCGATCCTACGGGGCTCTCGGTCCCCTTGCCGCCAGAATTGGCCGGGGGCTGCACCAGCGCGTGGTCTCCGAGGGAGGAGATCCGCCATCCGGGCGGCTGTTGGCTGTTCCTTTGAAATTTGGAATTTGAGATTTAGAGTTTCCCCAGAGCCGGTGACGCCCTTTTCCCCCGGATTTGCCCGCCTGCGGCGCTTTCGGGTTGAATCATTGCCCGGAAGTGATGCCTTTGGGGCAAGGATTGTCGTCCCTGCCGCCTGGCGGGTCCGGCCCAGCCCGATTTTCAATATGAAAAAACCAGCAACCCTTACACGCACAGGCCCACGCGCCGCCGGCAGCCCCGGCTTCACCCTGGTGGAGCTCTTGGTCGTGATCGTCATCATCGTCACCCTCGCCGCGGCCACCTTCGCCATCTCCACCAGCGTGCTGACGAAGTCGCGCCTGAATGCCAGTATCGGCAAGGTCCGTGACCTGGGCATCCGCGTGGAAAGCTACAGCCAGGACAACGGCGGGGTCCTGCCCGTCTACCACGACACCGCCCAAGACCTCTACTGGTGGGGCATGCTGGTAAAGGACGAGAAGAACGAATCCGAACTCGAAATCTTCAAAAGCCCGGGCGACAAGCGATTCGACTTGAAGAAGGTCAGGGACACCGTCTCCTACGGCTGGAATGCCCACGTCTGCGGCCGCTCCGAAGACGCCCAGGGCGGCGAGGGTCCCCAGCGCAAGAACAGCTTCAAGGACCCCACCAACATCCTGGTCCTGGTCGATGGCCCGAAGAACGGTGGCCAAGGCCTGTTCGACGAGGCCAACACGCCCGACCCCAAGCGCTACGGTGGCAAGGCTGCCGCGCTCATGCTCGATGGCTCCGGCAAGACCCTGAACGTCGAGACCGAATTCAAGGCCGGCTCGAAGTGGTTCCTCACCGAGGCCGAGCGCGAGGCCAAGGGCATGCACTAGGCCGCCGCCCCGGCCCGCTCTGCCGCGATCCCGCGCAGGCGCTCCTGAACAAACTCCGGCCCTTCGTCCGTGTTCACCACATGGACGAAGGGTTCGTCTTTTAGGGACAGAAAGATCTCCCGGCAGCGCGAGAGCGCATCGCGCTTCTCGAACTCATTCGCCGTATCACCGCGCGCGCCGATGCGGGACAGCGCGGTGTCCACATCCAGGTCCAGGATCACCAGCAGGTCAGGTCGCGGGGCGAAGGCCTCGTTCCGCGCGCGGATCTCCACGGGATCGAATCCGCGGGCCCCTTGGTAGGCCATGGTCGAAAAGTAGTAGCGGTCCAGGATCACCACCTGCCCCGCGGCCAGCGCGGGCGCGATCAACTGCTCCACGTGCTCCCGGCGGTCCTTCAGGAAGAGCTCCAGCTCCTCCTCCGGTGCCAGCCGCCCGCTCGCCGCCGTGGCCCGGATCTGGCGCCCCCAGGGCCCGTCCGTCGGCTCACGGCTCGCCACCACCTCCCGCCCCTGCGCCCGGAACCACTCCGCCAGCAGCTGCGCCTGCGTCGACTTGCCAGTGCCGTCGATGCCCTCAAGGACGATGAATAGACCCGCGTGCTTCATTAATCAGTACGGGGTGACGCTCCCAGACTCGGCAAGAAGTGCCAAGGGGGAAAAAGCTCCAAATCCCAAGCTCCAAATTCCAAAGGAACAGCCAAACAGCCGCCAGATGGCGGATCGCTCCGAACGCGAAAAGGCGGCCCGGAGGCCGCCTTTCTTCCAACTTGGAAATTGGAATTTAGAATTTGGAGTTTTTCCCCGCTTGGCACTTCCTGCCGGAAGCCGCCAGCACGTCTACCATCACCCAAACATCCCCTAGTTCTTCACCCGCTCCAGGAACCTCAGCACCGTGCGCCCGGTCTGCTCCAAGGCTCCAGCATCGATCACCGCCAGCGTGTCGCCCGCCTGGTGCCAGTAGGGCATCCCACCGGAATTCACGCTGAAATTCCCGATCAGGTGCAGCACCGGCATCTTGATGTTCTGCAGCGGCACGTGGTCGTCCGTCATCGCTCCGCCGTAGTCCACGATCGCCAGGCCGGAATCCTTCGCCGCGGGGATCAGCGCCTCGTGGAAATTCTTTTGCAGGTCCGTGTTGTAGCGCGGCGGGAAATTCTTGTCGCCGATCAGGTCCAGCACGATGCCGATGGCTGGCCAGGTGCTGCGCCGGTTCACTTGGGTGGCGTAGTACTTGCTGCCGTAGAGGCCGTCGAACTCGGTGATGTCGCCGAGCAGCGCCTCCTCCCCATCGAAGAGCACCAGCTCCACCTGATCGGCGGCCTTCGGATCGGTGGCCAGCACGCGGGCCAGCTCCACGATCACGCCGGTGGAAGAGCCCCCGTCATTCGCGCCCAGGAAGCGGATGTCCGGCATCAGCTTGCTGTCCACGTGGCCGGAGATCACGACCGGCACGGACTGGGTCCAGTCCGGCGTGGCGCTGTGGCGGGCTAGCAGGTTGGTGAATTTCACCGGCTGGCGCTCCGCGGACTCGCCCGGCCTGGAGGGCGTGCGGGTGAAGCTCTGCCGCATCGTCGTCCAGCCGGCCTTGGCGAACTCCGCCTCCAGGTAGACCAAGCCCTTCTCGTAGCCCTCGCTCGCCGAGGGACGCGGGCCGATCTCCGTGAGCGCCTTCACGTGCTCATAGGCCTTCGCCCCGGAGAACTGCTCCGCCAGCGCGGGCAAGGGCGTGAGGCTCAAGCGCCCCCCGCTGCCCGGCGCGGCCAGCTCCGTGCCGGCCTTGTTGTGGCTGTAGAACCAAGCACCGGCGCCGAGCGCCAGCAGCAGAAGCAGGATGATGGGTAAACGTTTCAAGGCTCAGGAGTGCGGTGACCCCTGCCGCTTCTCACATTTCGCCCACGCCGAGAAGCTCCAAGATGCGCTGCAGGTCATCGTCACCGTAATACTCGAACTCGATCTTCCCCTTCTTGCTCCCGTGCTGGATCATCACGTGGGTGGCAAAGCGGTCGCGCAGCTTGTTCTGGATCGAGCGCAGGTGGGCATCCGGCGCGGCCGCGCTGGAGGCGGCACCGGCCGCCTGGGACTTCGGCGTCTCATTCGTCACCGCGGAAGGATCGAAGCTCTGCGCCAGTTTCTCTGCCGCGCGCACGTTCAGCTTCTTCTTCAGGATCTGGTCGGAGGCCAGCAGCTGCGCGTCCTTGTCCTTGATGGAGAGGATCGCCTTGCCATGGCCCACCGTCAGGTGGCCGCGCGCCACCAGCACCTGCACGTCCGGGTGCAGGTCCAGCAGGCGCATCGCATTCGCCACGCTGGCGCGGGACTTGCCCACGCGCGCGGCGATCTCTTCCTGCTTCATGGAAAACTCCCGGGCGAGGCGCACATAGCCGCTCGCTTCTTCGATCGCATTGAGATCCTCGCGCTGGAGGTTCTCGATCAGCGCCATCTCCAGCACATCGCGGTCGGAAGCCTCGCGCTCGATCACCGGCACCGTGGCCAGGCCCAGCTTCTTGGAAGCACGCCAGCGCCGCTCACCAGCGATCAGCTCGTAGTTGCCATTCACCGGCCGCACGATCAGCGGCTGGATGATGCCGTGCTGGCGGATCGACTCCATCAGCTCGTCCAGCGGGCTCTCGATGAAGTGGGTGCGCGGCTGAAGGGGACTCGGGACGACTTGGTCGATGGGCACCTCGCGGGCGCGGCCGTGGCCATCCACGGGGGCCGCTGCGTCCTGCGGTGAGGGGCCGTTGCCAGATTGTTTGCGGATCAGGGCTCCGAGCCCTTTTCCAAGTGCCGGTTTGGACATGGGGCGCGGAGCCTGACAAAGCCCGCTAGGGATGCAAAGCCGATTCAATTCACAATCCGTGTAATTTTAAAAAATGCGCTTCAGGATTGGCGGTGGCTAAAAATCGTGAAGAATCCCGGGTTTTTCCTGCGCTTGGCGCTGTCGCTCGCGTGCCACGATTCTCCGGACTCCGGACTTGCATCCGGGGTGAGTTTGGATCTCTGGCGTGCCTCGTTGCGGCTGATCCGCATCTTCGCTCACGGCGAGTCTGCACGGCATAACTGGTCCGCGCGCTTGATCAAGGTGGGCACGCGGTGTGCGCCGTGCATCGCCTCGATTCCGCGCATGGCCTCACCGGCATCCATGCCCTCGCTGGTCACGAAGAGAGGGCGCTGGCTCGTTCCTCTCAAGAGCGCACAAGCATCATCGATGCCGTGAAAGTGGTTCTTGGCGACACCGATGACGGGCACCTTTCCCTCCAGCGCAGTGAACAGGTGATATCCCAATCCCGGCCGCTCATGACCCAGCCAGACATAGCCATCGATGATGATGAGTGCGGGTGTCGTTGGAAGTTGCGCCAGGAGTTCAAGGATGCAGGGAAGCTCGCGCTTATAGAAGGCCCCCGGCTCATACTCCGCCAGCACCGCCGTGGAGATGGTGATTTCGTGGATAGGCTGCGGGTCTGCCCAATCCCGGAAGAGAACGCCGGCGACCTTTGCGGTGAGGTCCGCATACTGGACATCCACGCAGATCTTGTAGTCCTCCTTTGCCGGATCGGGCATGCCCGAGCTTGGCACGGAAAGCCCGGCCTAACAACCGCGATGGCATTTGATCTTCGCGCTGGAGGCGCATCGGACATTAGCCGGTGGTGGAGCGATAGCGGAACCACCGGACAGGCCGCCACAAGGATTGCCGTCCCGGAGGGCCGGCGGAAGGGCCGCTTCTACGGGAGATGTCGTACTTCCTTGGACTTCCCGGAACGGCTACTCAAAATGCCGGAAACACCCCGGTGCTTCCGGCATTCATTTCCGTCGCCCCTGCCGGGGCTCAATGATTTTGTGGTGCTAACCGGTGGTTCCGCAAAGCCTTCACCACCGGCTTATTTCCGACGCGCCTCCCGGCGCTAAGAATCGAGTGCTTCCAACCTCTCCCGCATCACCCGCCAGGACCCCAGCACTCGCCCCGCACGATACTCACTCCCTTCCTCAATCTTCGCGCAGCGAAAATACTCCCCATCAAACTCCGCGATCCACGCCGCGCATGGCGGGAGGAAAGCACCGAGGTTCAAGATCAGCTTCCCCCGCTTGTGCCAGATGCCGGTGCGGTGGAAGTGGCCCTTCACCACGATCTCCGCGCGCGGGAAGTAGCGCTCCGCGAAGTCCGCCGCCACGTCCGCCTGGCGCGCCCACACTCGCAAGATCTCATAAGCGCGGCGCGGCGGGCGCAGTGCCTCGAACACGCGGTGCCAGATCTTCTGCCCTTTCGGATACTCGATGGCGCGCAAGGCCAGCGCGATCTCTCGCGCTAACACGATACGCGCCGCGGGATCGTTCACCGAGGCACCGTGCTGCCTCCACAACTCCGCCACCTGCTCATGCCGCACGAAGGCCTCGCGGCTCCAAGGTGAACCTTCGGCGAAGAAGGCATCGCCATGCGTGATGAGGATGCGCCCGCCCGCAAGCTCCACCCAGCCCGGGCCTGGCCAGCCGGGATCATGGTTACCGGAGAGGAAGGTCGGCTCCGCGCCCTCCTCCGCGCAGATCGCCTTCAGCTCTTCTAACATCGCCGCGGACTTCTCGCGGAAGGGCCGCGCGAGTTCCTGCCAGGTATCGCCATTGAAGATGATCGTGCCCGCACCCGCGATCAAGGGCCGCAGCTTCGCCACCGAGTCGATGCGCGACACGCGGTGGCCCAGGTGCAGGTCCCCGAGGATGCGGACGGGGAACTTCATTCTAGAGGGGAAAATGGAAAACCACGGACCACACGGAAGACACGGAAATCAGGCTGGATCGATGATGATTGAAGAGCATACCCGGAGTCACTTCACCACGCATCCCGCTTCATCTCCTTCCGTGTGTTCCGTGTATTCCGTGGTTTTTTAAATCTGCTTCATCCAAGCCGCTGCCGCACAGCTTCGTAAAGGCAGACGCCCGCGGAGACGGAGGCATTCAGGCACTCGACCTTGCCGGCCATCGGCAGCTTGCCCAGGAAATCGCAGTTCTCTTCGGTCAGGCGGCGCATGCCCTTTTCCTCCGCACCGATCACCAGCGCCAGCGGCCCCTTCAGGTCGAGCTGATAGAGTAGCTTATCCGCATGATCGGAAGTGCCCACGATCCAGACGCCCGCTTTTTTCAAATGCTCCATGGTCCGCGCCAGGTTCGTGACCTGCACGAAGGGGACGTGGTCCGCCGCGCCCACGGAGATGCGCCGCACCGTCTCCGTGATGCCCACCGCCTTGTCCTTCGGCGTGACGACGGCATGCACCCCGGCACCATCCGCACTGCGCAGGATCGCGCCCAGGTTGTGCGGGTCCTGCACACAGTCCAGGATCAGGATGAAGGGCACCTTCTGCTCCGCGACCAGCCGCATCAGGTCGTCTTCGTCCAGGGCGGGAGCCTGGGACTGGGATGCCGGCCCGTCCGGCTTGCGGGCGTGGCGGTTGTCCCGGGCTTCGTGCTCGCGGTTGGGGCGGCGGGGCTTCATGGCGGGAGATGATGGCGGGCGAAGCCGCGGGTGCCAAGCCCTCACCGCGCTTTGGCGCTCCCATCGATAATCGCGATGGGTCGGCGGCCCGAATCGATGCCCATGCCGCGGCGCGGGGAGCTAGAACCGGCCTTACTCCCATGAGCGCTCCCGGTCCCTTTGTGCGGAAGATTCCGCTGCTTCTAACGCTTCTCCGCGCCCTGCTCGCCCCGCTGGTGCTGCTGCTGGCGCTCCATGCGCCCCATCCCGCGGTCTTCGGGCTCTGCCTGACTCTCGCCTTCCTCTCGGATATCTTCGATGGCGTGATCGCCCGCCGCCTGGGCATCGCCACGCCGGGCCTGCGTCGCTTGGACAGTGCGGTGGATAGCCTCTTCTACATCGCCACCAGCTTCGCCGCCTGGCATCTCTATCCCGAGGTGATCCGCCAGCATCTCCCCGCCCTTCTGATCCTGGGGGCGCTCGAGCTAGGCCGCTACGTCCTCGACTTCGCCAAGTTCGGCCGCGAGGCCAGTTATCACATGTGGTCCTCCAAGCTCTGGGGGATCGCACTCTTCGCCGCCTTCTTTGCCCTCTTGGCCTGCTGCCACACCGGCACCTTCATCGCCGTGCCGATCTACCTCGGCATCATCGCCGATATCGAGGGGCTCGTGATCTCGGTGATCTTGCGGAAATGGCGGGCGGATGTGCCTTCCTTCCTGCATGCATGGCGCTGGCGGAGCTGTGGGGAAAATGACGAATGTCGAATTCCCGAATGACGAATGTCTTGTGGGGAAGAAGGGGCTATCGCCAAACGCGGAGCGCCCTCATTCTTCCAGACACTTCATTCGTCATTCGGAAATTCGGAATTCGTCATTTCGCTCTAGGGTGCGCTTGGTCGTAGGCTTGGCGGAGGCGCTCCTTCGTCACGTGCGTATAGATCTGCGTCGTCGAAAGCGAAGCGTGGCCCAGCAAACTCTGCACCGAGCGCAAGTCCGCGCCCGCATCTAACAAATGCGTGGCAAAACTATGCCGCAGCTTGTGCGGGGAGATCTTGAAGGGGATCGAGCTGAGCTTGAGGTATTTCTTCAGCAGCAGGTCGATCGCCTGCTGCGTGATGCGCGTGCGGCGCTTGCCCAGGAAGATCGGGCCATTCGTCACCACCGCCTCGCGCAGATAACGCTGCAGCGCGGAAAGGGCCGGCCCGCCGATCGGCACCAGCCGCTCCTTCGCGCCCTTGCCGGTCACGCGCACGTTCTCGCCGTGGAAGTCCACGTCCTTCACATCCAGCCCGCGCAGCTCCGAGATGCGCAGGCCGCAGGAATAGAAGAGCTCCAGGATCGCCGCATCCCGCAGCGGCATCCACGGCTGCGTCTGCTTGTGGATCGGCACCTGCAGCGGTAGGGCTAACAGCTCATCGATCTGCGAGACACTCAGCACCACCGGCAGCTTCTTCTCCGGCTTGGGCAGCTGCACCTCCGCCACCGGGCTCTTCGCCAGGCCGCGGCGGTGGACCAAGAACTTGTAGAAGGAGCGCACGGCGGCGAAGCGCAAACGGATCGTTGCCTTCGCCAGCTCCTGCTTCATCATCTCGTAGAGCCAGCGCCGGAAATCATCCGCCGTCAGCTCGCGCCAGCCAGGAAATTTTTGGCCGAACCAAGTCCGGCAGCCCGTGAGCGCGAGCTGGTAATTCGCCAGCGTGCGCGGCGAGGCCGTGCGCTCGACTTCCATGAACTTCAGGAAGGCGCTCTCCAGCTCCTCATCCATCGTCTTCGGATGCAGCAGCGGCAGCCTCGGCCTTCTCCCGCCGCGCTTGGATCATCGCCTTCACCACCAGCACGATTCCCGCAAGGAGCATCAAGCCCACCATGCCCATGCCCACGTAGGCCATCTGCAATTCCGACTGCGCCAGCTCGCTGCTGCGGCCGCTCGGGGAGTGGAGCAGCTTCTGTGCTTCCTGCGCGCGCTGTAGGCGCTGCAGGACCAGGAAGATCAGGATCGTGGCGGAAACGAAAAGCGTGAGGGCGATGCGGACGGGGCGGTTCATGTCAGACAGTCGATCAATCAATCCAGTCAATCAGACGCAGGCGGGGCAGGTGCCGAAGAATTCGAGCTCGTGATACAGATTGCGGAAGCCGGTCTTCTTGCGGATCTCATCCTCCAGCTCATGCACGGGGCAGGGGGCCTTCACCGCCTCGATGCTGCCGCACTCCGTGCAGATAAGGTAATCCTGGTGCCGCCCCGGGACCAGCAGCGTGAAGTATGCGGCCCGCTCGTGCAGCCCCAGGCGCCGCACCACCCCCTTCTCCGCCAGCCGCTGCAGCAGGCGGAAGACCGTCGCCTTGTCGCACTGGTCCCGCAGCCGCGGGGAGGCCGCCAGCTCGGACAGGGTCATCGGCCGCGGCGAATCCAGAAGCGTGACGATGAGCTCCTCCAGCGCCTTGGTCCGGCGCAGGCCGGCATGGCGGCAGCGGTCAATGGTCTGGGCAACGATATCGGACATCCTCGGCCCGACTGTAAGCGGGGATCCCGGAATGAGAAATGGAAATCGGGGGTGGGGGGATGGAACGAACGAACCGCGGAGGCGCAGAGGTCGCAGAGGGGAGCGCGGAGGAAGATCCCGAGGCGCAGCCGCCTTGGACTGCGGGAGCCTGTTGCCGCTTTCGGCAGGCAACCCTGTTGCCGTGAGCGAGCCGGCGAATCCACCCGGTCACCGAGAGATCCCCACCCAAGCCAACGTGCGATTTCGACTCCGGTAAGTGGTGAACTTCCTGATTCTTCGCGCTGGAGGCGCATCGGACCTTAGCCGGTGGTGGAGGCTTTGCGGAACCACCGGACAGTCCGCCACAAGGATTCCCGTCCCGGAGGGCCGGCGGAAGGGCCACCTCTACGAGCGATATCGTACTTCCTTGGTCTTCCCGGCACGGCTACTCCAGATGCCGGAGACATCCCGGTACTTCCGGCATTCATTTCCGTCGCCCCTGCCGGGGCTCAAGGGTTGTTGTCGTGCTTACCGGTGGTTCCGCAAAGCCTCCACCACCGTTACTAATGTCCGACGCGCCTCCCGGCGCTAAGACAAACGTCACCCGACGAATGGGTAAGAAGCAGAGCAGGCTACCGCTTTCAAGCAGGCAGCCCGTTGCTCCTCCCGCACCCCTTCAACGCCGGTAGCGGTGCTGCCTCCGCTTCGGCCCGTGCTTGATCAGCCAGTAGCCACGGATCGCGATATTAACGATCACAGCCGTCATCGCGATGATCCCGGCCAATCTGCCACAGGCCGCAAGGAGCGAGCGTCCCTCGATCGCTTCAAAGAGCGAGATCCAGCTGGGATTCGCGGGTACTTCCACCACCTTGTAGATGATGTCCCGGTGGCGGTAGAGCTTCAGGGATTCCAACTGGGAGGGATCCTCCTTCCGCAGGTAAGGGAGCACCAGGTGGCCCTCGGGCACGTGGCAGAGCCAGGCGGACTTCCGGGCATCCCAGTGGTCCTGATCCCGGAGCACCAGTGGCACCTCTTCGATCTGCGCCTCCGACTGCAGCACGGAGGGAAGCCGCGCGTCCTGAACGAATTCGACGATGCTAAACAAGGACAGCCCCACCATGGCAAGTGCCATCAGGCAGACCATCATATGCAGGAAGATCACGCGGGTGATCAAACGCATCATCATGCTGTCTGCCCAATTGATCATGAGTGGAATTTTTGAAGCCCCTCAGAACAAACTCTGCTGCCCATCCGCCGGTGGCGGCATCTTCGTACCGATTTTTGCATAGGCTGCGAGTTTCCAATCCGCATCCTCAAGGTCCCAGGGGGAGTTTCCTCAAGCGGGCATGTTGGGCTGAAATGGTAAGCAGGGCACCTTGTTGGAGAGCCTCCTCGGCAGAGGCAATAAGATCGCAGACCCGGGTTCTTGATCCTTCGTCGAATTCGTTGGTGAGGCGTAAAAGAATCACACTCGGCCCGGAGTCCTGGCTGTGAAAGAGAAGCCGGTTAAAATCCAAATCTTGGGTCAGAACGACCAACCCTGCCTCCCGTGCGTGGCGGAAAAGCTCGGTGTCAGGCGCGTTAGATCTGCCGACTTGGCTCCAGTGGACCGCGTCCCATCCCCGGGCATTCAAGAGAGCAACCCAGCCGGGGCTCAGGTTCATGTCCACGAGGATCTTCACGCCGCTGAGACCACCAGCTCTTCATCATCGATCCTGAGAGCGGCGTAGGCGAGGCACGCATCAAGGTCTTCCGCTTCCAGATAAGGATAATCGGCAAGGATCTCCTCCCGGGTGCGGCGGTTGGCCAACTGGCGGAGCACGTTGGCCACAGTGACGCGCATCCCGCGGATGCAGGGTTTTCCCGACATCACTTGGGGATCGATGGTGATCCGGCCTGTGCTCATGCCAAATCCTTAACCTCTCCGAGTTCGCAATGCAAAACCCAAACCGAAAGGCTCAAAACAAACTCTGCTGCCCTTCTGACGGCGGCGGCATCTTCGCCCCGATCTTCGTATACGCCGCAGGCAAGGCCACCCGCCCTCTCGGCGTCCTCTGCAAGAAGCCCTGCAAGATCAGGAAAGGCTCATGCACTTCCTCAATCGTCGCGGCATCTTCCCCTACGGCCACGGCCAAGGAACCCACACCTACCGGGCCGCCGTTGAACTTGTAGATCATCGCTTCTAGGATCCGCTTGTCCATTTCGTCCAGGCCTTGCGCATCGATCTCGATCATCGCCAGCGCGGCGTCCGCGGCGGGGCCGGTGATGGTGCCATTGCCCTTCACCTGGGCGTAGTCGCGGACCCAGCGCAGCAGGGCATTTGCCACGCGCGGGGTGCCGCGGGAGCGGGCGGCGATCTCCATGGCGCCCTCGTGCACGATTGGGATGTCCAGCAGGCCGGCGGAGCGCTCGATGATCTGCGCCAGCTCGTCCTGCGTGTAGTAGTCCAGCCGGTTCACCAGGCCGAAGCGCGAGCGCAGCGGCGCGGTGAGCATACCGGAGCGCGTGGTGGCCCCCACCAGCGTGAAGCGCGGCAGGTTCAGCTGGATCGAGCGAGCGGATGGGCCGGAATCGATGATGATATCCAGGCGGAAGTCCTCCATCGCCGGGTAGAGGTATTCCTCGATCGCCGGGTGCAGGCGATGGATCTCATCGATGAAGAGCACATCGCCCTTCTGCAAATTCGTGAGCACCCCGGCCAGGTCCCCGGCCTTCTCGATCTGCGGGCCGGAGGTCACGTGGAGCTGGCTTCCGGTGGCCCGCGCGATGATATTCGCCAGCGTGGTCTTCCCCAGCCCCGGCGGGCCGGAGAGCAGCACGTGGTCCAGCACATCCCCGCGCTGGCGGGCGGCCTCCACCATCAGCAGCAGGCGCTCCTTGACCTTCTCCTGGCCGATGAATTCCGAGAAAACCGGCGGGCGCAGGGAAACGTCGTAGGAGCTGACCGGGGCGGTAGTGGTTTTCTGGTAAAAATTCTCGCTCATCCGTGGGGCGCGGGGCCAGCAGACCATGCTGCTGGCCGGATGAACACGAATTTTCGCGCGAGAATCGGCTTTACAAGCCCGGCAGGTTCCATAATTTCCGCGGCCCGCACCGCAACGCCCTTTTCGTCATGAAAGTTCTTTCTTCTCTCTCGTCTTCCAAGCGCCGCCATGCCGATTGCCAGGTGGTGAAGCGCAAGGGCACGCTCTACGTGATCTGCAAGACCAACCCGAAGTTCAAGGCCCGCCAAGGCGCGACCAAGGGTACCCGCCTGTCGAAGAAGGGGGTCAAGTAAGGGTTTCTTCCGGACCATCAGGGTCTGAAGCTCCAAATTCCAAATTCCAAACTCTAAATTCCAATTTAGAGCAAGAGGCGGCCTCCAGGCCGCCTTTTTCGTGTCGCGGGAGATTCCCTCCAATCCGGCTGTTCCTTGGAATTTCGAGTTTGGGATTTAGAATTTCAGGCCCGCTGCACCACCACGCCCACCTCCCGAAAGGAGAAGTAGGGCGACCTCCCATTGTCCGGCCTGCCGATGATCATGTGGTCGAGGAAGGTCACCTGCATCAGGTCCGCGGCCTCCACCAGGCGGCGGGTGAATTGTTCGTCCGCCTTGCTGGGCGTGGCGTCGCCGGAGGGGTGGTTGTGGATCAGGACGAAGCCGTAGGCCCCGCGGTTCACCACCGGGCGCAGGACGTCCCGAGGGTGGGCCACGGTGTTGTTCACGGTGCCGGAGCTGATTTCCACCGTGCCCTCATGGCGCAGGCGGGTGTCCACCAGCGCCACCAGCAGCTTCTCATGGCGCAGCCGGGCCAGCTGCGGGGCGAAGGCCTGGTAGATCAGCGCCGGCGAGTCCAGCGGCTTGTCGGCGATCTGCTCGCGGGCGGCCCGCACCCCCATCTCGAAGGCCGCGGTGAGCTGGCAGGCCTTCGCCAAGCCCAAGCCCGGCTGCTTGGCCAGCTCCGCCACCCCGGCGCAGCCCAGCGACCCGATCGAGCCGTAATGCGCCATCAGGTCACGGCCGATCTGGATCGCGCTGCGCCCGACCGTGCCGGTGCGCAGGAAGATCGCCAGCAGCTCCGCATTATCCAGCGCCCCCGGCCCCAGCCGCGCCAGCTTCTCGCGCGGACGGTCATCCAAGGGCATTTCCGAGATGAGGTTAGACATGGTCAGATGAACACATGTTGCCGCCCGCTTGGCGAGGAAAATCTGTAAGGAGCAGGGACCTTATTGTCCCTGAGAACGGTCCCCGGGGGCCGCTTCCCCGACCAGTGCCAGCGGATAAGAGGGCGCTTCGTTAAGCGAATGAGCGAGCAAGGGTTGCCTTACCCGAGGCAAAAAGGTGGTCCGCACTGCTTGCTGTGCGGCGAATGGTACCCGGCAGCGGACTCTACCCGGTGCCCCCGGGTGAATTCTGATTCACCCTCTCCCGGCTGCTCAGTGCAGGCCCAAGCTTCCCTCTTATCGCACATTTCCCGGCGACCAATCTCCAGGCGTACTCGCAAACCGCAGCCCGGTCCTATGCTCATCACGCCCGGTTACCTTCCGCGGGACCGCACCCGGGGGCATCCCGTCTCCGTCCGCTGCCGGGAACCGTTCGCCGCACAGCAAGCAGTGCGGACCACCTTGCTGACGCCGACTCCGGCCGCGAAGGAGAAATCGCTGCCGGGCGGTCTTTACTGTCCTTGAGAACGGTCCCCGAAGGCTGCTTCGCCTACCGCTGCCAGCGACAGTAAGGTCGCTGCTCCCTATCGCTGGGAATTTCACTTCCTGAGCTCGCTCATCTCCGGCGCGGCACAGACATGAGCGATGATCTCCGCCCTCTTTTGCTGCAAGCGAGCCGCGTCAATCCCAAGACGCTGGAGAACGTCCATCACACCGTCTAACAAGAACTCCAGCGCGGGCTCCGCAAATGCCTCTCCTGCGGGAACGCGGTCGAAGGGCAGGAAAATCGTGAACTCGACGTCCTTGTCTCTCTTGAAGACAGAAGAGCCGCGGATCTCATTGGATTCGATCCCTTTCTTTGCGCTGATGCGGAATCCAAGGCTCCAGTCCGGACCGTACTTCGCCGCAAAAGCCTCGGAAGGAAAAACAAGAGCGGTTACCGTCTCCGAAAGATAGGCTTGGAAGGCAATCGACCATTCAAACGACACCCCCGGTGCGGTGTAGATCTGGCCGAAGAAAATCTTCATGACTACTTGCTGTCGCTAATCCTTCGCCGCCTTCGGATCCAGCGCGTCCCGCAGGCCGTCTCCCAGGAAGTTCAGGGAGAACAGGGTCAGCGAGAAGAAGATCGAGGGGAAGAGCAGCTGCATCGGGTTCGTCAGCATGAAGTTCGCGCCTTCCTGGATCAGCACGCCCCATGAGCTGTTAGGCGCCTTCACGCCGAGGCCGAGGAAGGACAGCGTGGCCTCGAACATCATCACGCCGGGAATGGTGAGCGTGGTGTAGACGATGATCGGCCCCAGCGAATTCGGCAGGATGTGGCGGAAGAGGATCCGCATGTGCCCGATCCCCAGCGAGCGCGCGGCTTCCACGAAGTCCAGGCTGGACACGCTCTGGACCTGCGCGCGGACGATCCGCGAGACGGTGAGCCAGGACAGCGCCCCGATCGCGATGAAGACCGGCACCAGCGTGGTCAGCGGCTCCACCCAGTTGCGGGTATCGCTCAGCTTCTTCAGAGGTGCTTCCTTGCCTGCCACGAGATTGACGGTCCACTCCGTCAAGTCATCGGTCATCGGCTCCAGGATCTTCTTCAGCAGGATGATGATGACCAGGAAGGGCAGGGCGTAGAGGATATCCACCACGCGCATCAGGAAGGCATCCGTGCGGCCGCCGGCGTAGCCCGCCACCGCACCCCAGACCACACCGATGGTCACGGCCACGAAGGTGGTGATCAGCCCGACGGCGATCGAGATCCGGCCACCGAAGATCACCCGCGAGAACAGGTCACGGCCCAGGTGATCCGTGCCGAACCAATGCTCCTTCCCGGGCCGCAGGTTGCGGTGGACCAGGTCGGTCTTGTTCGGGTCCTTCAGGAAATCACTGATCCACGGCAGCACAATGCAAGTGAAGGCGATGAGCGCGAGGATGACGATACCGACCATGGCGGCGCGGTTCCGGCGCAGGCGCAGCCAGGCATCGTACCACAGCGAAGTTCCTTTTTCTTCAGGTGTCATGGAGGCCAAAGGCAAATTACTAATTACTAAGCACTAATTTCTAAACCGAAGTGTGGTGAAGAAAGAGGGCTCAGGAGGACTTGCGGAGGCGCGGGTTCAGCCAGATCCCCGCGAGGTCGGTCAGGAAGTTCGCGGCGATCACCAAGCTGCCGTAGAGCATGGTCACGCCCATGATCACCGGCACATCGGTGGTCTCGATCGACTTGATGAAGTGGCGGCCAAGGCCGGGCACCTGAAACACCGTCTCGATCACCAGCGAGCCGGAAACGATGCCGGCAAAGGCGGGCCCGATGTAGGCCACGGCCGGGATCAAGCCGCCGCGCAGGCAGTGGCGGATCAGGATCTTCCACCCCGGCACGCCCTTGGCCTTCGCCGTGCGCACGAAGTCCTGGGACAGCGTCTCTAACATCCCCGCGCGGGTCAGCCGCGAGAGGTAGGCCCCATAAGCGAGACCGAGCGTGATCGCGGGCAAGATCCAGGTCTTCGGATCCACCGCGTCCCAGCCGAAGGCGGGCAGGATCTGGAGCTGGCGGCCGAAGTACTCCGCGAGAAGCGGCCCGATCACAAAGGAGGGCAGGCAGATCCCGAACATCGCGATCGACATCGACAACACGTCGATCAGGCCATTCTTGCGCGCCGCGGCGAGACATCCCGCGGGGATGCCGATGGTAACCGCCACCGCCATGGCCAGCACGCCGAGCTGGAAGGAGACCGGGAAGGCCTGGCGGATGATGTCCCCCACCGCGCGTCCCTCCAGGCGGAAGGAGTAGCCTGGATCCCCCTGCACGAAGCGGCCGAGCTGGATCGCGTACTGGACCGGCACCGGCTTATCCAAGCCGTAGTACTTTTCCATCTTCACGCGGATGTGCTCCGGCATGGCTTTCTCCCGGGTGAGGGGACTGCCAGGCAAGGCCTTGACCAGGAAGAAGGTGACCGTGAAGAGCACGAACAGCACCAGCAGGCTCTGGAGCAGGCGGCTGAGAAGGGCTTTAAGCATGATGGCCTGGTCGGATCAGGGTTCGAGGGAAATGGTGTGCCAAGGGTGATTGTCGAGCAGCAGCGGCGCCCAGCCCTTCACCTCCGGGCGGTGCAGGTAGTTCCGGCCGCGGTAGGAGATCGGCAGGATCGCCTGGTCCTCGATGAACATGCGCTCCGCCTTCTTGAAGATCGCGAGCCGCTGGGCCGGGTCCGCCTGCTGGGCGGCGTCGGAGAGCATCTTCTCGTATTCCGGATTGGACCAGCCGGTGTTGTTGTTGCCGTTGTCCTTGGTCCACATCAGCAGGAAGGTGGAGGGGTCCAGGTAGTCCCCGGTCCATGCTGCCAGCGCGATGTCGTAGTCGAGCGTCTGCTGGGCGGAGACGTAGGCACCCCAGTCCTTCGGCTGGAGGTCGATATTGATGCCCAGGGTATCGCGCCACATCGCCTGGATGGCCTCCACGGTGCCGCGGCTGCCGGTGGCGCTCATCAGTAGCTTGAAGCGCGGCAGGCCCACGCCGTCCTTGTAGCCGGCCTCCGCGAGCAGGGCCTTGGCGCGCTCGGGATCGAAGCTCACGATCTGGTCCGGGTGGTAGTCGCCCAGGTCCGGGCAGATCGTGCCGCAGGGGATATTGCCCTGCAGGACATTGTCGCAAAGCAGCTTCCGGTCGATCGCCAGGGACATGGCCATGCGCACCTTCGGATTGTCCAGCTTCGGCCGGGTGACATTGCAGCGGATGAAGTCAGTGGCCAGGTAGGGCTCCTGGTGGAGGTACTGCGGGCACTCCTCCTTGATCTTCTCCACCAGCGGCGGCGGGAGCTGGTAGGTGGTGTGGAGCTGCCCGGCCAGGAAGCCGCGGGTCTCCGTGTAGTAGTTCTCCACGGGGATGAAGCGCAGGCCATTGAGCTTCACGTTCGCCGCGTCCCAGTAGAGCGGGTTCTTCACCACATCCACGTGGTCGTTCAGCTTCCACTCCTTCAGGATGAAGGCGCCGTTGCCCACGAAGTTGCCGGGCTCGCACCACGGCGTGAAGCGGGCGGTCATCTTGCCATACTTCAGGACCACGTGGCGCGGGAGCGGGAACCAGGTGTAGTGGCGGGTCATCCCCAGCAGGAAGGGGACCGGCTCGCGCATGGTCAGCTTCAGCGTGTAGTCATCCGGGGCGGCCACGCCCACCTGGGTGAAGTCGGTGATCTCGCCCTTGTTGAACTTCTCCGCGTTCTTCAGGAAGTAGAGCATCTCCGCGTAGGGCCCCAAGGTATCCGGGTGCAGCAGGCGGTTGTAGGCGAAGACGAAGTCCGCGGAGGTCAGCGGGGCACCGTCCGACCACTTGCCCTCCGGGCGCAGGTGGAAGGTCCACTCGGTGAAGTTCTCGTTGTGCTCCCAGGAAGTCGCGGCGCCCGGCGGGTAGGCCGTGTCGGAATAGGCATCGTCCGAGACCAGACCCTCCAGCAGGGAGCGGATCACGTTGTGCTCGATCACCCCGGTGACGAGATGGGGGTCCAGCGACTTGGGATCGGAGGCATTGCCGATCAGCAGGATCTTCTCGCGGTTGGCTTTCTCGACCGGGGTCTCGCCGCTGCAGGGGGCGAGGGGAAGGACCGCGGAAAGCAGGAGAAGGGCACACCGTGTCATGTCGTGCCGCAGCACTAGCGGTTCCCGCGCCGGGATTGCAGGGAAAATTTCACTTCGCGTGACGGTTTTGGTCGGGAAGGGGTGGCGAGGGCGGGGATTTCGGCAAATGGGGGGTGCTGGAAATCACATCTTGTGTGTCCAATCAGGTGCGCCCGTAGGGAGCAGCGACCTTATTGTCGCTGGCACCGGTCGGGGAAGTAGCTCTCGGGGACCGTTCTCGGGGACAGTAAAGTCCCCGCTCCTTACCCAAGGCACCCGACCTGCCAAGCCGGGCGGTGCCACGGCGTTCCCGGGTGGGCCGTCCGCTCATTGCGCTTCCGGGGTCTCCCGTGACCGATTTGCAGGCGCCCCTCCCTCACGGCTCCAGCGAGACCGCCTGCCACGGGTGGTTGTCCAGCAGCAGCGGGTGCCAGCCCTTCACCTCCGGGCGCTGGAGGTAGTTCCGCCCGCGGTAGCAGACGGGCAGGACCGGCAGCTCCTCCATGAACAGCCGCCCGGCCTTTTTGAAAGTGGCCAGGCGCTGGGCCGGGTCGGCCTGGCTGGCGGCCTCTGACAGCAGCTTCTCGTATTCCGCGCTGGACCAGCCGGTGTTGTTGTTCCCGCTGTCCTTCATCCACATGCCCAGGAAGGCGGAGGGATCCATGTAGTCGCCGATCCAAGCCGCGAGCGCCAGGTCGTAGTCCAGCTTCTGTTGGGCAGCCACGTAGTCGGCGAACTCTTCGGTCCGCAGTTCGACCTCGATGCCCAGGGTCTTGCGCCACATCCCCGTGATCGCCTCCAGGGAGTCATGGGGCATGGTGCTGGTCACTAGCAGCTTGAAGGGTGGCAGGCCCGCACCGCCCGGATAGCCGGCCTCCGTCAGCAGGACCTTGGCGCGATCCGGATCAAAGCCGGTGAGCGGCTCCGGATCGTAGTCGCCCTGCTCCGGGGTGATGGTGCCCGCGGGGCGGTTGCCATTCCAGATGTCATCGCACAGGGACTGGCGGTCGATCGCCAGGGAGAGGGCCTGCCGCAGCTTCGGGTTATCCAGCTTCGGCCGGGTGGTGTTCACGCGGATGAGGTCGGTGCAGAAGTACGGCTCCTGCCGTACATACTGCGGGTTGTTCGCGCGGAACTGGTCCACCATCCGCGGCAGGAGCTGCCAGGTGAGGTGGAGCTTGCCGGCCAGGAAGGCGCGGCTTTGTTTGCCGGAGTCACCCATCGTGAGGAAGCGGATGCCATTGAGCTTCACCTTGGCGGCGTTCCAGTAGCGCGGGTTCCTGCCCACTTCGACCTGCACGCCGGCGGCGCTACTCTTGGGCATGAAGGGGCCGTTGCCCGTGTAGTGATCCGCTGAGCTCCACCAATTGCTGCGTGAGTCCAGCGGCCCGCACTTCAGGGCCACGTGCCGCGGCAGCGGGAACCACGCGGGATGCCGCACCAGCAGCGGCAGGAAGGGCACCGGCTCGCGCAGTGTCAGCTTCAGCGTGTAGTCATCCGGCGCCGCCACGCCCACCTCCTTGAAGTCCATCAGCTCGCCCTTGTGGAAGCGCTCGGCGTTCTTGAGGAAGAACAGCATCTCGCAGAAGGGCGCGTCCACTTCCGGATGCAGGATCCGCTCGTAGGCGCAGAGGAAATCCGCGGATGTCAGTGGCGCACCGTCGGACCACTTGCCCTCCGGGCGCAGGTGGAAGATCCACTCGGTTAGATCGGCGTTGTGCTCCCAGGAACTCGCCGCCCCGGGCGGGCAGGCGGTGTCCGAGCTTTCATCGTCCGCCACCAGGCCCTCCATCAGGGAGCGGATGATATTGTAATCAGTCACCCCGGTGACCAGTTGGTGGTCGAGCGACTTGGGATCGAGGGGGGTGCCGACTAGCAGAATCTTTTCCTGGTTGGCCTTTTCCACCTCCGTCTCTGCCCGACAGGGGGCGAGTGACAGGAGGGCAGGGAGCAGGAAGAGGGCGCGCCGGAGCATGGTTCCCTCCGTCCTAGCGGGTCGTGGCCTTGGTCCAAGCCCGAATCCGTTTTTGAACAGGAGGGAAAGGAGGAAAAGGAGGGAGGTTTTTGAACAGGAGGAAGGCAGGAGAGAAGCAGGAGGAAGAAATGAGAGGAAGTCGCCGCGGATCTCGCGGATGGGCGCGGATAAAAGACAGGAGGAAAAACAGCCGCAGAGCCATCTGCCTCTTCATCCGTGCTATCCGCGGTTCCAGACCAGCCTCCTTTTCCTCCTCTTCCTCCTGTTCAAATTCCTCTGCCTCTCGCGGGCGTAGGCTATCAGATCAGACGGATCACCCCTGCCGTGCCGCTTTTGGTCGCAAACCACCAGCTTCCCTAACGATTTCGGCAAAACATGCGCAGATATTCGGCGGGGACTTGCAAGGGTGGGGAGGATCGCTAGAACCGCCGAAACCGTTGTTCCACACCACGAATTGAAAGCCTACTTCCTGCGCCGCCTACTCCTCATCCCGCTGACGCTGGTCGGGATCACGGCGCTGGTCTTCGCGATCAACCGGATGGCGCCCGGCGGCCCGGTGGAGCGCGCGCTGGCAGGCCTGCTCGGCAGTGCGGATGGCAAGCGCGCCCGCGCCCAAGGCCAGGGTGCCCTCTCCCCGGACCAGGTGCTGGAGGTGGAGGAGAAGAAGAATCGCGACAAGGGTTCCATGCGCGCCTATGCCGAATGGCTGGGCCTCGCGCCGCGGGACAAGGAGAAGGTGGGCAAGGAGTTTCCGAGGGACTCCACCACCGTGGAGATCCCGGTGCCAGGCACCACCTTCACAGCCAAGATCGACCGCAAGGGCGGCGAGGCCACGATCCAGCCGCCGGCCAAAACCGGCCCGGATGGCGTGGAGAAGGATCCCGCCGAGCTCAAACGCGAGACCGCGGAACTGGCCCGCTGGGAGGTCCGCCTGCGCAGTCCGGAGGAGCAGAAGCGCTCCTGGGACCGATGGATGGGCGGTGTCAGCCTGGCCCAGTTGCCGGAATACCGCGCGATCCTCTATCGTCCCGGCTTCGATGGCCTGCTCCAAGGCAGCTTGGGCATCTCGGAGAAATACCAGGAGCCGGTGGGCCTGATGATCCTGGAGCGCATGCCGGTCTCCCTCTACTTCTTCGTGGTGGAGATGCTGGTGATCTACTCGGTCTGCGTGCCGCTCGGGATCCTGAAGGCGATCAAGCACCGCACCTTTTTGGATAACTCGAGTTCCGTGGCGATCTTTGCGGGCTTCGCGGTGCCGGGCTACGCGCTTGGCGCGCTGCTGGTGGTGATGGTCGGGGCCAAGCTCGGCTGGCTGCCCATCCGCGGCTTCACCGGGGACGACTTCGAGACCCTGTCCACTTGGGACAAGGCGAAGGATCTGGCCGCCCACACGCTGATGCCGCTGGCCTGTTACCTCATCGGCAGCTTCGCCTTCATGACCATGCTCATGAAGAACAACCTGATGGACAACCTGGCGGCCGACTACGTGCGCACGGCCACCGCCAAGGGCGTGTCCTACCCGCGGGCCGTCTTCCGTCACGCTTTCCGGAATTCGATCATCCCGATCGCCACCACCATCGGGGATAACCTGGCGCTGCTGGTCGCCGGCTCGGTCCTGGTCGAGCGGGTCTTCGATATCGATGGCTTCGGGATGCTGCAGTACACCTCCGTGATCGACCGTGACGAGCCGGTCATGCTCGGCGTGCTGTTCTTCGCCGCCGCGCTCACGGCCATCGGGAAAATCCTCTCAGACCTGGCGGTCGCCGTGGTGGATCCGCGGGTAAGCTACAAGTGAAGTAATGACTTTTCCCCGCAAGATCGGCCTTGTTCTCCTGCTGGTGGCGGTGGCCGCGGCGCTGGCTTACCGCCAGGAGCTCAGCCTGCCCTCGCTGCGCTGGTTCTTCTCCTTCGGGGCCACGCCGGACCAGATCTTCGAGGCGCCGGAGAAGGGCCATCTGATCGAATTTCATTTCGGCCTGCAGCTCTTCCAGTGGATCCCCGTGGATTGGAAGTGGGTGCGGACCCATCAGGCGGAGCTCGTGGGTTACTCGATCTGTGGTGCCGCCGTGCTGCTCGCCTTCGGGCTCTTCATCTTCGGCGGGAAGTTCCAGTGGAATCCGCTCACGCTGCGGCGCTTCGCCCGCTTCCGCTCGATCGGGCGCGGCTGGGTTTCCTTCCGCCTGCTGATGGTGCTGCTGGCGGTCACGCTGCTGGACCAGGCCGTGGTCGGCAAACGCGCGCTGGCGGTGAAGTACCAGGGCCGCTGGCACTTCCCGGCCTTCGAGGTGAAGACCTACAAGGAGCAGGACTTCGGCGGGGAGGGGCTCCAGGAAGCGGACTACCGTGCACTGGGCAAGCGTTTCAAGGAGGCGAAGGACGGGAACTCCGTGATCATGCCGCCGGTCCCTTGGGACCCGGTGCTGGATACGGATGAACTGGAGAAGCGCGAGCTCATCATGCGGGAGGGACTGCTCTACCGCGGGAAGAATGACAGCGAGCCCTTCAATGGCTACGCTGTGCAGTACTGGAAGGAGTCTGCGGATACCAAGATGCGCGATGCCCGCTTCCGCAGCGGCCTGCGTGAGGGACCTGCCACGCTCTTCGATTCCAAGGGTGAGTTCACCGGCAAGCAGAGCTGGCACGAGGGCAAGCTGGTGGAAACTTCCGTTGAAGACACTGCTCCCTCTGCCGACGGGCAGCCGTGGATCGAGGTCATCTACAAGCCCGCCTCGCCATCCTGGGCCGCGCACCACTACCTGGGCACGGACGCGCGGGGCTGGGACATCGCCGCCGGTCTGCTGGGCGGACTCCAAGTGATCTTCAAGGCCGCCTTCTGCTACATCCTGCTGATCTACGGCACCGGCATCACCATCGGCTGCATGATGGGCTACTTCGGCGGCACCTTCGACCTGGTGATGGACCGGGTGGTGGAGATCATCAGCAACGTGCCCTTCCTGCTGGTGGTCATGATCGTGATCAGCAACATCGGGCGCGACAATGTGGACCTCACCACCATCCTGCTGATCTTCTGTGTCTTCCAGTGGATCGGTGTTTCGGTGTATCTGCGCAGCGCCACTTACCGGGAGAAGGCGCGGGACTACGTGGCGGCGGCGCGGGTCCAGGGCGCGGGCACGGGGCGGGTGATCTTCCGCCATATCCTGCCGAATGCGATCTCCACCATCGTCACCCTGCTGCCCTTCAGCGTGGCGGGCCTGGCCACCTCGCTCACTGCGCTAGACTTCCTCGGCTTCGGCCTGCCGGACCGCTACCCGAGCTGGGGCCGGGTGCTGGAGCAGGGCACCTCGAACCTGAACGCGCCATGGATCGTCAGTTCGGTCTTCGCCTTCATGGTGACCGTCCTGCTGCTAATCACCTTCGTGGGGGAAGCGGTCCGCGAGGCCTTCGATCCCAAGAAGTTCACGACTTACCAATGAAGCGTCCGCTGGTCTTCACTGCTGCAGCGGCGTGTGCCGCAGCCTTCGTCCTTGCCGCCCTGCCGGGCTGCAAGAAGGCGGAACCGCCGCCACCCTATGACAATGGCGCCGAACGCGATGCCTTCTTCAAGCGCTTCAACGAGGAGCTGCTTGAGAAGCTGCAGGGCCAGCAGAAGACCCTGGAGGACGCACTGGCCGGCCAGCTGAACGACGAGGAGCGCAAGGACAAGACCGCTGCCCTGGCCGATCTGAAGCGCCATCTGCAGCGCCCGAACTACTTCGAGAAGCTGGAGGAGAAGGATCTGCCCGCGGACCTCAAGTGGGAGGATGGCATGGACCAGCCGGAGATGGGCTCTCCGAATGCAAAGAAGGGCGGCACCTTCCACAGCTACATCCAGGGCTTCGACTATCCGCCCACGCTGCGCCCCTTCGGCGCGGAGGCGAACAACAGCTTCCGCAACTACCACTGGGATGACATGGAGCTCGGCCTGACCGGCCTCCATCTGAATACCGGGGCCATCATCCCCGCCGGTGCCGACCGCTGGGCCGTCACCGATGGCGGCCAGACGATCTACTACCACATCGACCCGACAGCACGCTGGTCGGACGGCAAGGACCTGACTTCCTACGACTGGGTGATGTCGGTCTACATGTACCTCTCGAAGTACCTCACCGAGAATTACTACCGGGACTACTACTCCGAGCAGTACTGGGGCATCGCCACCTACGGGCCGGACTACCTGTGCCTGCGCTTGTCCTCACCCAAGCCGATGGGGGCTGCCTACATCGCGTCCTTCTTCCCGTCCCAGGAGGATTTCTACAAGGAATTCGGCCCGGACTTCGAGAGCCGCTACAACTGGCGCCCGCGCCCGACGATTTCCGGCTACGAGATCCGCGCGGAGGACATCCGCAAGGGCCGCTCGATCGCCATGACCCGCGTGAAGGACTGGTGGGCCAGGGACAAGAAGTACTACAAGTATCGTTTCAATCCCGACGTGCTGGAGTTCACCCTGGTGCGGGACGAGAACAAGGTCTTCGAGATGTTCAAGCGCGGGGAGGTGGACCTCTTCTATCCGCTGGATCCGATCAAGTGGTATGAGCGGACCGAGATCGATCCGGTCTTCAACGGCTACATCGAGAAGGTCACCTTCTACGATGGCTATCCCTCGATCAGCTACGGGCTCTACCTGAACGAGCACAACCCGCTGCTCGCGGTGCAGGACATCCGCATCGGCCTGCAGCATGCCACGAACTGGCAGAAGGTGATCGACTTCGACCTGCGCGGGGATTCCGAGCGGCTGAACCTGCTGCAGGGCGGCTACGGGAAGTATTCGAATCCAAACATCAAGACGCGGCCATTCTCCGTGGAGAAGGCGCGTGAAGCCTTCGCGCGTGCCGGCTTCACCACGGCGGGTGCGGATGGCGTGCTGCAGGATGCGCAAGGCCGCCGGCTTTCCTTCTCCCTGAATTACACCAAGATCCCGCGGATCGAAGCCTACATGCTGCGGCTGAAGGAAGAGGCCCTGAAGGCCGGGGTGGAATACAAGCTGGAAGGGATGGAGAACAGCGCCTCCTTCAGCAAGACCCAGCGCAAGGAGCACGAGATCGCCTTCCTGGGCTTCCAGGGGAACCTGCCGATCCCGGACTACTACCAGAGCATGCACTCCAAGGAGGCCTACGAGCCGGGCACCCACAAGCCGAAGGCGATGTCCAACAACCTCTTCAGCTTCGCCGATCCCGCGGTGGACGTGATCCTGGAGGCGAACCGCGCGGCCCGCACCGAGCAGGAGCTGCAGGAGACCAGCTGGAAGCTGGAGGAGATCATCCACGACCGCGCGCTCTGGGTGCCGGGTGTCGAACGGCCCTTCTATCGCCTCGGCTGCTGGCGCTGGGTGCGCTGGCCGGAGGATTTCAATGTCCAATTCGCCAATGACCCGGAGATGGGCAAGGTGATGTGGATCGACAACGACATCAAGAAGGAGACCGAGGACGCGATGCATGCCATCCCGCCGCGCAGCTTCCCGGAGAAGAACGTGGTCTACGACCAGTACCGCAAAAAGAAGACCGCCGAATGACTGAGCCTCTTCTCCAGGTCCGCAGCCTGATCACTGCCTTCGATACCGACGCTGGCCTGGTCCGCGCCGTGGATGAGGTGTCCTTCGAGGTCACCCCGGGCAAGACGCTCGGCATCGTCGGCGAGTCCGGTTGTGGCAAGAGCGTGACCGCGATGTCGATCGTGCGCCTGCTGCCGCAGCCTTCCGGCAAGATCCTGGGAGGCGAGGTGATCTTCAAGGGCCGCGACCTGACCAAGCTGGAGCCGCATCAGCTCCGCAAGGTCCGCGGCAATGAGATCGGCGTGATCTTCCAAGAGCCGATGACCGCGCTCAACCCGGTGCAGCGCATCGGCAAGCAGCTGGCGGAGTGCTTCAAGATCCACAAGGGCCTGAGCGACCGGAAGGCTTGGGAAGCGGGCATTGAGATGCTGCGCCTGGTGAAGATCCCCGCGCCGGAGCTGCGCGCGTCCGACTACCCGCACCAGCTCTCCGGCGGCATGCGCCAGCGCGTGGTGATCGCCATGGCGCTCGCGCTGAAGCCGGACCTGGTGATCGCGGATGAGCCGACGACTGCGCTCGACGTGACGGTGCAGGCCCAGATCCTGGACCTGATGAAGCGCCTGCAGGCGGAGATGGGCATGTCCGTGATCCTCATCACGCATGACCTCGGTGTCATCGCGGAGACCTGCGATGAGGTGGTGGTGATGTATGCTGGCCGCGTGGTGGAGCGCGCGCCGGTGAAGGAACTTTTCGCCCGCCCGCTGCACGCCTACACGCGCGGCTTGCTGGCCTCCATCCCGCGCATGGACACGCCGCGCAAGGCGGTGCTGCCGGTGATCCCCGGCATGGTCGCCGCGCTGAAGGACTTGGTCCCCGGCTGCCGCTTCTGCCAGCGCATGGACCGCCAGATGTCCACGCTGCTGCGGGAGCGCCCGCGCTTCCTGGAAGTCACCCCGGGCCATTGGGTCGAGGCCTGCCCGAGCTGCTACGCATCCACCGAGCTATGAGTTCCTCTTCACCCATCCTCTCCGTTCGCGACCTGAAGGTGCACTTCCCGGTCTCCGGTGGCATCTTCAAGCGCCAGATCGGCTCGGTGCGCGCGGTGGACGGCGTGTCCTTCGACATCGAGCCGGGCGAGACGCTCGGCCTGGTGGGGGAGTCCGGCTGTGGCAAGTCCACGCTGGGCAAGGCGATCGTGCGCCTGAACGATGCGAATGAAGGCGGCATCCACTTCGAAGGAAGGGATATCACGCACATGGGCCGGCGGCAGATGCGGCCGCTGCGCCGCGAGCTGCAGATGATCTTCCAGGATCCGGTGGAATCCCTGAACGCGCGCCACAGCGTGCGGGAGATTATCGAGGAGCCGCTGCTCATCCATGGCACTGGCTCCGCCTACGCGCGCCGCAAGCGCGTGGATGAGTTGTTAGAGAGGGTGGGCCTGCCTTCGTCCTCCGCGGACCGCTATCCCTTCGAGTTCTCCGGCGGCCAGCGCCAGCGCATCGGCATCGCCCGCGCCATCGCGCTGAACCCGAAGCTGATCGTGTGCGATGAGCCGGTGTCCGCGCTGGACGTGTCCGTGCAGTCGCAGGTGCTGAACCTTCTGTTAGAGCTGCAGCGGGACCTGAAGCTTTCCTACCTCTTCATCGCGCACAACCTGGCGGTGGTGAAGCACATCTCCGACCGGGTGGCGGTGATGTACCTGGGCAAGATCGTGGAGATGGCGGATTCCGACGCGATCTACTACCGCCCCAAGCACGCCTACACCAAGGCCCTGCTCTCCGCGATTCCCGAGCCCAACCCGACCATCGAGCGGAACCGGATCCTCCTGGAGGGCGACGTGCCTTCACCGGTCGACCCGCCGAAGGGCAGCGCCTTCGGCCACCGCATCCAGCACCCGCGCTACGAAGAGACCGTGGGCGCAGATCTTTCGCTAAAGGAAATCGAGCCCCGCCACTGGGTGGCCAGGGACCCCTGCTGCCTGGAGCCCGAGGACTGGGCGAAGGTGGCGGGGAAGTAGATTTAGCGTTCAGGCAAGCAGGGTGGTGTAAAAATGGTTGCGAAATGGTTCCGTGGGTGCTAGGGTGTGCCCGTGAACTTGACCATCAAAGGTATCCCCGAGGAATTGGGCGTTGTCTTGAAGAAATACGCGGAGGCCTCGAACCGGTCCTTGAATGGTGAAATCATCCACCGTTTATCGCATTCCGTGATCAGTGAGCGGGACATGCCTTCGGCGATCGGCAAGGTCTATGACTCTCCGGATGAAGTGGCGGACAAGTGGGAGGCCTTGGCCGGGCGCTGGAAGTCGGACATGAGCGTGGAGGCGGAGATCGCCGCGCTTTATGAGACCCGCTCCGGCGGCCGGGACGTCGATCTCACTTGGTAAGCGCACCCAATGTACCTGCTCGATACCGATACCTGCGTGGAGATCCTGCGCGGCAATGGCCGGGTGATCACGCGGCGGCGGGCGGTCTATGCGCCCGTGATGACGACGGAGATCACGGCCTCCGAGCTGTTCTACGGCGCGGCGAAGTCGCATGACCCGGCGGCGAACCGGCTGGTGGTCCTGGAATTCCTGCGGACCCTGCAGGTGATGCCGATCTCGCTGGCAGGTGCCCAGTTCTTCGGCGGCTTCAAGGCCCAGCTCCAGCGCGCTGGCAATTTGATCCCGGATGCGGACCTCTGGATCGCCTCGATCTCCTGCGCCCTGAAGGCAAAGGTGGTCACCGGCAATGCCAAGCACCTCGGCCGCGTGCCGGGCGTGCAGTGCGAGGACTGGAGGGAATGACGAATGTCGAATTTCCGAATGCCGAATGAAGTGTGCTTTCGGAAAGGATGTTGATCTGGGCGGGAGCTTGGCCTTCTTCCCACAAGACATTCGTCATTCGGGAATTCGGAATTCGTCATTCCGGCCGGGCTCGGTGGCGCCGGGTCTCAAGCAACCGCCTGCGCCGGGCGCTGAACCTCGGTAGCCGCCATGCGGACCTTCTTCTTCGGTCCGCCGCCGGGCAGCCAAGTCTGAAGGTTGGAGGCGGTGGCGGCGATGGCGAGGGCCGAGCAAAGGAGGAGGCGAACTGCTTTGGTCATGGGCGCAGAATCCCACGACCCGCCCCCGGCCACTATTACGCAATGACGGGTAGGGCGGGGAGGCGCGAAATCCCAAGGTCCAAACTCTAAATTCCAAGGAACAGCCTGCTGTGGAGGGCGTTTCCCGGCTGTTCCTGCCTTTCCTTGGGATTTGGAATTTAGAATTTGGAACTTCCGGCTGCCGCCGCCAAAACGGCTCGGCAAACCAAACATGAAGATCGTCGTCGTGGGCAAGGGGGGGCGCGAGCATGCGCTGGTGCGGGCATTGGCGGAATCTCCCGCCGCGCCGGAGATTTTCTGCTTTCCCGGCAGCGATGCGATTTTCGAGATCGCCAAGCCGGTGGCCGCCAATGGCTTGGAGTCGCTGGTCACCTGGATGATCGCGGAGCAAATCGACCTCTGCGTGGCGGGGGAGGAGAGCTACCTGGTCACGGGGGAGGGCCTCGCGAACCTGTGCGAACAGGCGGGCATCCCCTGCTGGGGACCACATTTCCAGTCCGCGCAGCTCGAGGCCAGCAAGGAATTCGCCAAGCAGTTCCTGCTGCGCCACGAGATCCCCACCGGCAAGGCGATCGCCTGTGCGAACCTAGGCGAGGCCCGCGCGGCGATCGGCGGCAGCTACCCCACGGTGCTGAAGTTCGATGGCCTGGCCGCTGGCAAGGGCGTGGCCGTGTGCCTCACGGAGGCGGAGGGCGAGGCCTTCCTGGAGGAAGTTTTCGTGGATGTGCGCTTCGGCCCCGGCCGGGTACTGGTGGAGGAATTCCTGACCGGCCCGGAGGTCTCGATCTTCGCGGCCATCGTGGATGACCGCTTCCTGGTCTTCACCCCGGCGCGCGACTACAAGCGCGTGGCGGATGGCGATGCCGGGCCGAATACCGGCGGCATGGGCGCGGTGGCCAGCCGCCAGCTGATCCCGCAGGCGCTGATGGCGGAGATCCAGTCGACCATCGTGGCACCCACGGTGAATGGCCTGCAGACAGACGGCCTGCCCTACCGCGGCTTCCTCTACTTCGGCCTGATGCTCACGCCGCAGGGGCCGAAGGTGATCGAATACAACTGCCGCTTCGGCGATCCGGAGTGCCAGGCGGTGATGCCATTGGTGAAAGGCGATCTCGCCGCCTTCTGCCTGGCCGGCGCGAAGGGTGAGCTGAACCCGGAGCTGATCTCCTTCGATGAAGGCTGGAGCGTCTGCGTGGTGCTGGCCTCCGCCGGTTATCCGGAGAGTTCGCGCAGCGGGGATGTGATCCATGGCCTCGGCGATGTCGGCGCGGCCCGCGTCTATCATGCCGGGACGAAGCGCAACGGGAATGGCGAGTGGGTCACGAATGGCGGCCGCGTGCTCGCCGCCGTGGCCGGTGCCGCCACCCGCGCGGAAGCTGTTAGTGCGGCCCACGCCGCTGCGGACAAGATCACCTTTGATGGCTCGCAACGCCGCGGGGACATCGGCATCATGCATTTCGAAGACTGAATGGCCTCAACGCGAACGCTCGAAACCAACCTCGCAATCGTGGCGGAAAGGAATCGTCGTGCCTGGTGTGCACGCCAATTCCTTGCCGGTTTCGTGGCGCTTATCCTGTCACTGGGGATGGCTACGGCCACGGTCGCGCCGCCTGCGACTTATGCCCCCGTGTTGGTCGGTGCGCTGGTCTTTATTGTGCTCGCCGATCTCTGCTTCTTCGCCGCATTCCGAAGTGGCGGCACGGTCATGCGGGTGATTTGCTCGATCTGCATGCTGCCCACGGTGTTTGTCGTGCTCGACTGCCTCGACCGTCTCTCCTGAAATCCTCCCTCATGAACCGCACCCTCGGCCCTGAAGAAATCGAACAAGGCATCGACGCCCTTGCCGCGGCGATCCGCGAGCGCACGGCGGGCGAACCGATCGCCCTGGTCGGCATCCGCAGCCGGGGCGATGAAGTCGCCGAGCGCGTCTGCAATCGCTTGGCGGAGGAAGACCGCGAGCTGTCCATGGGCATCCTGGACATCTCCCTCTACCGCGATGACTACGAGCACCTGCACGAGAACCCGAAGCTGCAGGAGAGCGATATCCCTTTCACGGTGGATGGCGCGCACATCATCCTGGTGGATGACGTGCTCTTCACCGGCCGCACGATCCGCGCTGCGCTGGATGCGCTGTCCGACTACGGCCGCCCGGCGAAGGTGGAGCTGGCCACGCTGATCGACCGCGGCCACCGCGAGATGCCCATCCAGCCGGACTACACCGGCATCCTCCTCGAAACGGCACGGCACGATCACGTGCATGTTTCCTTGGAAGCGACGGACGGAGAGGACAAGATCGAGGTCGTCGAACCGAAAGCCGAATAGAGTAAGCCACCATGCTCCCCCAGCGCCGGAAAACCGCCGAGGAAATCGCGAAGCTCCGCGAGGGGATGGGTATTCCCGGCGCGGCCCAAGCCGAGGCCGAGGAGCCTGCCGCCCCGCCGCCAGTAGAGGAGGCACCGGTGATCCAGGAGCCGCCCGCGCCCCGCGTGGCCAAGCCGGTGCGCTCCCTGCGCAAGTCCGAGCAGGGAATCGTCGAGCGCCCGCCAGTGGAGCGCATCGCCCCCGTAGTCCGCGCGGATGGCCACGCCCTGCCGGGGCGCCGCCACGATGAGCGCGAGCTGATGGAGATGCGCCGCGTGCAGGCCGCCCCGCCGGACAAGTCGATCAACTATCTTCAGCACATGGCCGTGCGCTGGTACTGGGTCACACTGGCCTATGCCATGCCCCTGTTAGGCGGAATCTGCGCGCTCCTTGCCGGGTGGCTGCCCACGGTGCCGTCTCCGGATTTCCCCACCATCGCCATGTCGGAGTTCGCGCAGAAGCCCTGGCTCGGCATGCTCGGCTTCGTGCTGCTCGCCATCGGCTGCGTGGGCGGCCTCGCCATGGCCGGCTGGTTCGCGGCGAAGAAGCCGCGCTCCCGCCATCACGCCGGCTTCATCACCATCATTGGCGTGCTCATCCTCGTCTTTGGCATCATCCACCAGTTCTTCACACCTGACTATGGCCCGTAAGGACCTCCTTGATATCTCGTCGCTGCAGCGGGAGGAGATCGACCTCCTGCTCAACCAGGCCGTTCCCTTCAAGGAACTCTTCACCCGCTCCGTCAAGAAGGTCCCCGCGCTGAAGGGCAAGTCGGTGCTGATGCTCTTCTACGAGCCGAGCACGCGCACCCACTCCTCCTTCGAGGTCGCGGCCAAGCGCCTCTCCGCGGATGTCACGAACTTCGATGTGCCGCACTCCTCCGTGGTGAAGGGCGAGTCCGTGCGCGAGACCATCGAGACCCTGCAGGCCATGCGCACCGACTTCATCGTGGTGCGCCACGGCCGCAGCGGCTTGCCCGGCATGATCGCCCGCATGACCAAGGCCAGCGTGATCAATGCCGGCGATGGCGCGCACGCGCACCCCACGCAGGGTCTGTTAGATGCCTTCACGCTGAAGGAAGTCTACCCCGATCTCGCGGGCCGGAAGGTCCTCATCATCGGGGATATCCTGCACAGCCGCGTGGCCCGCTCCACCAGCACCATCCTCAAGCGCCTCGGCGTGGAAGTCGCCTACCTCGGCCCCGGCTCGCTGGTGCCGAAGGTGGGCCCGGAGAACACCCTGCGCTTCACCAACTACGAGGAAGCCATGAAATGGAAGCCGGACGTGGTCTATCTCCTGCGCGTGCAGATGGAGCGCCAGGACGTCCAGTTCTTCCCCAGCCTGCGCGAGTATCACAAGGTCTACGGCATCACCGAGGAGCGTCTCAAGCGCATCGATGGCGAGGGCCTCTGGCTCATGCACCCCGGCCCCGTGAACCGCGGCGTCGAGCTCTGCGATGCCGCCATGGACTACTCCCGCAGCCTGATTAACCAGCAGGTGGAGAACGGCATCGCCGTGCGCATGGCCGTGCTCTACTGGCTGAAGCCGGGCGGGGAGGGGGAGTAGGCTATGCTCCAGGAAATGTCGCGGAGCAAAGGGCAGTCCGCCGCTCCAAAGTCACCCTCGGAGCGGCGGCGCAAGATAGTCCTTCATTCGTTCGGATAGACGCCGGGGCTGCCGACGGGACCTGGTGCAAGCGGCGCGCCGGCCTTCCAGCTATTGCCGACTCCGGCCACGGCAAGCTTCCAGCCGGTGTTGGTGAGGATCGCGCTGACGCCCTCGGTATCCAGCCCGATGGATGCCAAGGTCACACGGTCGATCAGGATGCCGCTATCCTCGTAGATGTTGATCTCATCGACGTTGCCGAGATTGTTGAAGTTGTTCTCATGGATCGCGACTAACCCAGCGGGAACTCCTTCGCCGGAATCGACGTACCACGCTTGGATGAAGACAGCTTCGCTGACCTCGGTGATGATGAAGCAGTCATCCGGCGAAAGGACGGTGGCAGCACTGAACAGGAGGGTTCCCGCCGCGAAGCTCCGGGTATTGTCGTCGTACTTCCAACCGTTGACGTCAACGGCTGTCAGTCCGGTGTTGGTGACCTCGATGAATTCACCGAAGAGTCCTTTGTGCGTGTATTCGGTGACCTTGCAGTCCTGGTCGCCAGCGTGGGCGAAGGGCGCGGCGGCGAGCGCCGCAAGGATCAGTGTGAGTGTGTTTCTCATGTGGATTGAGTCGTGTGTGTTGGTTGCATCCCTGCTTCTGAAGGGAGGATGCAAGTAAACCATGGATTGAAATGTGATGAGTCATAGCATGACTTGGGAGCGGAAGTGTCATGTGACTTTTCCTTTGGGATTGCTGGCTGCGTGAATGCGGCTGCGGTTTGAAAACGGCCTTCAGTTGAGAGGCTTGAAGCGAATGTCCTTTCAGTTGCGCTTGGTCGCCTTGCTTGGAACCAGGCATGTCTCCTGCTTGGCAGATACCGCGGCAGGGATTCGGACAAGTGCATCCGGAATCGGACGATTCGTGTTCCCGGATTGCTGCCCGCCCTTGTTCTGTGAAGCTGAAGGGTTGCCGGTGAACTTTGCAGCGGATCAGGAGGAGCGATCTAACAGAATGCGGCCGGGTTGCCTCATGGTGAGCCTCCCGGTTGTCATACAGTTAGAGGCTGTTCATTCGCTCGGGTGGCGGTGAAGAGCACTTCTGGAGGGGAGAGGTGAGCGCTGTTCTAACAGCCATCAGTTGCATTCCGCCCGGATGCAATTTTGTGAAACGAGTTCTTGGCAAAGGTCTCTTCGTCGTTAAGGGTGCCCAGCCTAAACCCTGATACCGCACTTCTCCGAGGTTCTGTTGGCGTGCGCCCTATACGCTGCGATCCCTTCGTGCCTGGCCTGCTTTTGGCCGGGGCATGAAGAGGCGTTGTGAAGCGTCAGCGGTTGGGATTTCCGGCCCTTCATTTCATGCCGGAGGTCTGTCGACAAGACATGCAAACCCAATACGAAACCCCACAACCCGAATCCAAAAATCCAAACGCATTTCATTATGAAAACCCTTCGTAGAATGCACATGGCAGTCCTCGCCATGGTGGCAGGTGCGGCATCGGTCGCGTCTGTTAGAGCACAGGGCTGGCAGCTCGTCTGGGCGGACGAGTTCAATGGCAGCATCGGACCCGACTGGGTCTTCGAGACCGGCACCGGCGGCAATGGCTGGGGCAACAACGAGCTGCAGTACTACCGGCCGGAGAATGCCACGATCGAGAACAACAACCTGGTGATCACCGCGAAGCACGAGAGCTTCGGCGGGATGAACTACACCTCGGCCCGCATGAAGACCCAGGGCAAGCGCTCGTGGAAGTATGGCAGGATCGAGGCCAGCATCAAGCAGCCGAACTTCACCGGCTCCTGGCCGGCCTTCTGGATGCTCGGCGACAACATCCCGCAGGTCGGCTGGCCTTCATGCGGGGAGATCGACATCATGGAGCACATCAATACCGAGGGCATCGTCCACGGCACGGTGCACTGGTCCGATCCCAACAACAACTACGCCAGCTACACGGGGAACACCGCCGCGGATGTGACCGGCTACCACGTCTATGCGGTGGAGTGGGATGCGAACCAGATCCGCTGGTTCCGCGACAACGTGGTCTACCACACGGTGAACATCGCCGGCGGGGTGAATGGCACTAGTGAGTTCCAGAACAACTTCTTCATCCTGCTGAACTTCGCGGTGGGCGGGAACTGGCCGGGCTTCGCGGTGGATAACAATGCCTTCCCGGCGAAGATGTATGTGGACTACGTGCGCGTCTACCAGTGGGGCAATAACCCGCCACCATCCGGCAACCAGGCGCAGTTCATGCTGGTGAACAAGAACAGCGGCAAGTCGATCGACCTGATCGCCGGCAACCAGTCGAACGGCGCGGCGATCAACCAGTGGAGCTACGACTACAACGGCCCGAACCAGCGCTGGTATTTGCAGCCGACGCCGAACGGCCACTTCAAGCTGATCTCCACGGTCAGCGGCAAGGCGGCCTGCATCGAGCTGGACTCCACAGCGAATGGCGCGCACCTGCACGCCTGGGACTACGTGGAGGGCAACACCTCGATGCAGTGGGACCTCGTCGATGCGGGGAACAGTTGGTACATCATCCGCAATGTGCGCAGCGGCAAGGCGCTGGACGTGGAGAACTGGAGCACGGCGGACAATGCGGTGATCCTGCAGTATGACCAGCACGGCGGGGCCAACCAGCAATGGCGCCTGCAGCCCTGGGGCGACTACTTCATCAAGGCCGCCACCGGCAAATACATCTGCGTGCAGGGTGGCAATGGTAACAACGGCAACAACGTGATCCAGTACCAGTGGGAGAACAACCCGTGGTTCAAGTGGCGCTTCGAGAGCAACACCGAAGGGCACTTGAAGGCCTCCAGCTTGGCAGCCTTGGGCCGTGCGATCTCGGTGAAGTTCGGCTCCACCGCCGCCGCGGCGGATGCCCATCTCTGGGACTACATTCCCGGGGCGGGTGACCAGAAACTGTGGATCCGCCCGCAGTTGAACGGCAAGTTCAAGTTCAACTTCGTGCACTCCGGCATGACCTGGGACATCCCCGGCGGCAATGGCGCGAACAACGTGCCGCTGGAGCAGTATCCGGATAATGGCAACGCGTGGCAGCAATTCGAGCTGGAGCGCGTGCCTTAAGATAAACGACCGGGTGCGCCCGCTCAACTGGGTGCGCCCGCTTCAGCGGGCCCGGATGACGGGCGATCAGCTCCCCCCTCCTTGAAGCTCCGAGCCCGCTAAAGCGGGCGCACCCGGTCCTCAACCAAGCAACCCTCCATGCAACGCATCCTTCTGTTAGGCGCGGGCTCTCTCGTTCTCGCAGCCGGTCTCCTCCTTAACCGCCGCGCGGGAGATTCTCCCCATGCCCGCGCGCCGCATCATGCCAGCACGCCGCGAGGCGATGGCACTTCAACATTGGAAGAAGCTGGGTTCCGTTCGGGCAAGCGTCCCGCCGAGCCGGATGACCCTTTCAAGGCACAAGCACGGCAGCTCGCCGCGATGCCGCAAGACAGCGCGCGCGAGAGTGCGCTCCGCGATCTCGCGCAGTCGTGGGGGAGGGAAGCGCCCGTCGCCGCAGAGCGCTGGGCCCGTGCGCTGTTAGATCCGGCGGAGCGTGAGCGCGCTCTGACCCAGGTGTGTCTTGAGGTCGCCGCAAAGGACCCACGCGAGACGATCCGCATCGCGCAGGCGAATGGGCTGCATCCCGGCATCGTGCAAGCCGCCGCCGCACGCTGGGCTGCGATGGACTTCAGCGCCGCCTTGGCGTGGACCGATGAAGCTCCCGAGGGAGAAGTCCGCGACCGTGTGCTCTTACAGCTCATCCAATCCCGCGCAGGCGAAGCACCAGCGGAAGCCGCGGTGATGCTTTCCGTATCGAAGCTCAATGATGCCGCCAAAGAGGAAGCTGCCATGGGCATCGTCCACCAATGGCTCTTGAAAGATCCGGATGCCGCCCGCAAGTGGGTGGAGCGTTTCCCGGAAGGCCCCGCGAAGGAGCGCGCGATGGTGGAGGTCCAAGGGGCAATGGCGCGGCAGGATGCGGAAGGGAAGTGAAGTCTTCCTGTCTCCCCACATCTTTGGTGGCCTCCCCATGAGAGGCTCTTCCACTGGGAGCGCGGAGCCACTGGCCCGCAGAGTGGTCCCTTGAAGTATGCCACATCTGCCGGTCTGGAGGAAGGCGGCGGCGCTATCCATACGAAGCACGGGAAGATGCGGGCTTGATGGGCCGCTTCTGCGGGCCAGTGGCTCCGCGCTCCCAGCGGTAGAGCCGCTCGTTCCTGGGGCTGCGGGGAACCATTCATCTCCTGCACTCCCACGAACCCATCCTTGCGGTCGCCGCGGGTGTGGGGGAAGCTGTGGCCGATGAGCGATAGCCGCAAACCCCCATCCCGCTGGGACGAGAACAAGGGCCTTGCCCGCGCGATCTTGGAGGACCGGACGATGCGGCGGCGGGTGATCAATCGCATTCTGGCCCTGCTGCTCATCATCTTCGCCCTCGGCCTCTGGGGCATCGATGGCTGGCTGCAAGAGAAGGGTCACGTGTGGCGCTTCCTCCTCTACTGGGCCGGCTGCGGCGCGCTCACGGTCTTCATCCTGATCCTGGCGATCTATGATGCGCTGGCGGTCATCCGCGAGGAGCGGGACAGGTTGCAGTGAAGCTCCAGAGTGGATGGCGCTTGTGGAGTGCGATGGCGTGACCTGGCCGTTGCCCCAAGTGAGTGAATTGCCCGGGTCTTCGCGCTGGAGGCGCATCGGAGACTAGCCGGTGGTGGAGGCTTTGCGGAACCACCGGACAGGCCGACCCAAGGATTGCCGCCCCGGAGGGCCGGCGGAATAGCCGCTTCTACGGGCGATACCGTACTTCCTTGGACTTCCCGGCACGGCTATTCCTGATCCCGGAAACACCCGGTGCTTCCGGCATTCATTTCCGTCGCCCCTGCCGGGGCTCAATGGTTTTTACCGTGCTTTCCGGTGGTTCCGCAAGGCCTCCACCACCGTTACTAATGTCCGATGCGCCTCCAGCGCGAAGAAGCAGGCGGTGCAACCGCTCGTGTGTAAGGGACAGGTCATGCCAACGCACTCCAAGAGACGCGTCGCAGGAAGAGTCTCCCTGCGCTCCTGCCTTTCCTTGGAGCTTGGAATTTGAGATTTAGAGTTTCTCCCCCTCAGATCCCCGATCCCAACGCCGTCCCGCTTCCTGATAGCTTCCAGATCGGCCCATCCGTCGCGTACTGCGCGGCGGGGCCCTGAAGCTTCGGGTCCGGCAGCGAATTATCCAAGCGGAAGAGCGGCAGGATCGGTGCGCCGGTACTAGCCTTCTCGTACTTCGCGCCGATCTCCTCGATCATCAGCGACACGCCGAAGAAGCCACCCGGGATCTCCCCGATCAGGATCTCGATCGGATAGCTGGAGCCCTCCCGCACCTGGAACTCCGGGCCCACGGCGAAGCCGCCGATGTTGTCGTTGTAGTTCGGGGAGGTCTCGTACTTGTAGAACTCGATCGGCACCTTCATCGGGCCCATCTTCTTGATGTCCTTCGCCAGGTCCGGCACATCGCGGCTGCCATCCACATCCCCGGCGCGGCCGAACATGTGGACGCCGGTGCAGGCCATGGTGTAGCCGTAGTCGAAGATCAGGTGATTGTTGAAGCGCACCGCCAAGAGGTCATCGCAGGCACCCACGAAGCGGAACTTCCCGGTCTTCGGCGCCTTCACCACGCCGCGATAGACGACGATCCAGCGCCGCGGCTGCACTTCCTTCTCGCAGTTGAATGCCGCGGGCGCGCCATCCGCCGGCATGGTGGGCATGTAGAGCTTGGTCTGGTAGAGCTTCTGCGAGGCGTGGTAGTACTTCTCGAATTGCTTTTCCTTGAAGCCCTTGCTGACGATCTCCCGCACCGTCAGGCGCATCTCATCATCGGTCATGTTGGTGGCGTCCCTTTCCACCGTCTGCTTCAGATCGTAGAAGGTGCCGGTCAGGCCGCCGCCGGAGGGATCGAGCATGCCGAAGGGATTGCTCAGGCCCATGCCGCCCTTGCCGGGGCCCACGCCGCTGCCATTTCCCGGGCCGTTCCCGCTGCCGAAGCCGCCGCCGCTGCCCGTGCCGCCCTTGCCCTTCGAGAGGGCGCCGCCGCCCAGATCACCCAGCGAGGTGATGGCATTGGTGGGATCCGGCTCTGGCAGGGTGATATTGGAGCTGGTGACATTCAGCGCCGCCACGCGGGAGAGGGTCGGCTGCATCAGCTGCTTCTTGCGCGCCTTTTCCTGGCTGCTGGCCTCCGGCGAGCCGCCGCCGCCCGCCGGTGGCATGAAATCCACGGTTTTCTCCGGCGGGTGGATCACCTTGAAGATCCAGAAGGCACCCAGTACCAGCAGGGCCACGTGGAAGAGGATGGAGATGCTCAGGGCCCCGCCGCCCAGCCGCGCCCACACGGTTTTCCGGCCCGGCGTGGCTGGAATCACCACCGGCTGGGCGCTCTCGTAGGAATCGTCGTCAGTCATCTCATGGGGTCGAACGGGAACGCGTTTGGGTTTCTTGGGGGATTTCCTGTCTTGTGTCATGCGTCCTCGCTTTTTGCGGAGGGCCGTCTCTCGCGCTTGGCTTCCGGGCCGGATTCCCGCGCAATGGCCGCCTGATCGATCCCATGGGCAAAGAGGACTCCCCGCTGCCGCAGCTCGCCTTCAAGGACGCGGCAGCTTTCACCAAATGGCTGGCGCGGCAGGATGCCAGCTCGCCCGGGCTGTGGCTGAAGTTCGCCAAGAAGGACTCCGGCATCCCCAGCATCACGCCGCGGGAGGCGCTGGATGCCGCGCTCTGTCACGGCTGGATCGATGGCCAGCGGCTCGCCTTGGACGCCACCCACTATCTCAACAAATACACCCCGCGGCGGGCACGCAGCAATTGGTCCCAGTTGAACCGGGCCCGGGCGCTGGAGCTGATCGCGGAGGGCCGGATGAGCCCGGCTGGTCTAGCCGAGATCGAGCGCGCGAAGGCGGACGGCCGCTGGGAGGCGGCCACGGCCCCGCCGAGCAAGGCCGAGGTGCCGGAGGATCTGGCCAAGGCGCTGGGCCGGAATGCCAAGGCCAAGGCCTTCTTCGCCACGCTGGATGCGCGGAACCGTTTCGCCGTCCTGTTCCGGATCGAGCAGGCCAAGAAAGCCGAGACCCGCGCGGCCCGGATCGCGAAATTCGTGGCGATGCTGGCGGCCGGGGAGACGATCCATCCGCCGCGGAAGGGCTGAGGCGGCGGCGATTGCTGATTTCTCGCCTTGCCGGGCAGGGGAGGGGGCGGCTTGGATTCACGCATGACGCCGGAGCTTGAGGACCTCTTCGCTTTTCTTCGTTTTCCCAGTGTTTCCACGGACTCCCGGAATGCCGCGGATGTGCGCGCCTGCGCGGAGTGGATCGTGGCCAAGCTGACCGGCATGGGCTTGGCCACCACGCTGCACGAGACGCCGCGCCACCCGGTGGTGGTCGCGAAAAATGAGCACAAGCCGGGCCGCAAGACGGTGCTGATCTACGGCCACTACGACGTGCAGCCGGTCGACCCGCTCAATCTCTGGACCACCCCGCCCTTCGAGCCCGTGATCCGCGACGGCAAGATCTGGGCCCGCGGCTCCACCGACAACAAGGGCCAGATGCTCGCCCACATCCTGGGCGTGGAGAAGACGCTCAAGGAAAAAGGCGAGCTGCCCGTGAACCTCATCTTCCTCTTCGAGGGCGAGGAGGAGATCGGCAGCCCGAGCCTGGCGCCCTTCCTGGCGGCCAACCGCGAGTTGCTGAAGTGCGACATTATCGCCATCTCCGACACCGGCATGGTCGCGCCCGGCCAGCCGACGCTGAGCTACGGCCTGCGCGGCATCGCCGCCTGCGAGGTCATCCTGCGCGGCCCCGCGCGCGACCTGCACTCCGGCATCTATGGCGGCGCGATCCGGAATCCCGCCACGGAGATCGCCCGCCTCGTCGCGACCTTCCACGATGCCGATGGCCGTGTGCAGGTGGAAGGCTTCTACGATGATGTGAAGCCGCTTGAGGAATGGGAGCGCGAGATGTGGTCCAAGCTGCCCGGCACCAGCGATGAAGATTTCCTGCGCTACAGCGGTTCTTCCAAGACCCATGGCGAGGCTGGCTACACCTCGGCCGAGCGCACCTGGGCGCGCCCGACCGCTGAGATCAATGGCATCGGCGGCGGCTATCAGGGCGAGGGTTCGAAGACCGTGCTGCCCGCCGAGGCGATGGCGAAGTTCACCTTCCGCCTGGTGCCGAACCAGGACCCCGCGGACATCATGGAGAAGGTGAAGGCCCACTTCGACAAGCACTGCCCGCCGGGTGTTTCGCTGCTCTACGTGGGCGGCCACGATGGCAAGCCCTTCTACACCGATCCGCATGCACCCTTCGGCAAGGCGGCGCAGGAAGCGCTGCGCAAGGCCTTCGGCAAGGAGCCGGTGCTGATCCGCGAGGGTGGGAGTATTCCAATCGTGCAGGCCTTCCGGGATATCCTGGGTGTGGATACCATTCTGCTTGGCTTGGCGCTGGCCGACTCGCAGATCCACTCGCCGGATGAGAACTTTCCGGTGGAGAACTTCGAGGCGGGGATTCGCTTGAACCAAGCGCTGCTGGAAGAGCTGGGAAAATGAGCTGTCCTTCAGATGAACGTCCCACTCTGTGTATTTCTTCAGCTTCCATGTAGTGCCTGAACCTGGCTCCGATCTCGCAAAGGAGTTTGCCGGAGCCATGGTCAATTGCTGGATTGATTTCAAGAGCCACCGGGGAGCCCGCAAGCTTGCAGAGATCTCAATCGAAGAGGAAGGCTGGACGATCAAGGAGCTTGATCGGGAATTCGAAACCGGCCGCGAATCCTACGACGGAGAAGAAGAGGATTTCCGATACTTGGAAGAAGCTGAGCGTGATGGATGGTGCTTCGTTTTCTACACCTATCCTCACGACGCCCCTGACAAGGACGACGATCCCTCTGCTAACTAGTCACAATTCAATTTCATGTCCGATACTCCCAAGTCCGATTTCATCCGCGACATCATCGCCGCGGACCTTGCCTCCGGTAAGCACGAGACCACGGTCACGCGCTTTCCCCCGGAGCCGAATGGCTACCTGCACATCGGCCATGCGAAGTCGATCTGCCTGAACTTCGGGATCGCGCAGGAGAATGTGGGCATCGGCGCGCGCTGCCACTTGCGCTTCGATGACACGAACCCGGAGAAGGAGGAGACCGAGTACGTCGAGAGCATCAAGGCGGACGTGAAGTGGCTCGGCTTCGATTGGGGCGAGAACCTGTTTTTCGCGAGCAACTACTTCGAGTTCTACTACGAGTGCGCCGTGCATCTCATCAAGAACGGCCTGGCCTACGTGGACCAGCAGACCGCGGATGAGATCAAGAGCACGCGCGGTAACTTGACCGTGCCGGGCACGCCATCGCCATGGCGCGACCGCAGCGTGGAGGAGAACCTGGAGCTCTTCGCGAAGATGCGCGCCGGTGGCTTCCAGGAAGGGGAGGCGGTGCTGCGCGCGAAGATCGACATGGCCTCGCCGAACATCGTGATGCGCGATCCGGTGATCTACCGCGTGCTGCACGCGCACCATCACAATACCGGCGATGCTTGGTGCATCTACCCGATGTATGACTACGCGCACCCGCTGGAGGATGCGCTGGAGAAGATCACGCACTCGCTCTGCACCCTGGAGTTTGAGATCCACCGCCCGCTCTACGATTGGGTGATCGAGAACTGCCCGGTGCCGGCCAAGCCGCGCCAGATCGAGTTCGCGCGCCTGAACCTGAACTACACGGTGATGAGCAAGCGCAAGCTGCTCCAGCTGGTGAAGGAGAACCTGGTGAGCGGTTGGGATGACCCGCGCATGCCCACCATCTCCGGCATCCGCCGTCGCGGCTACCCCGCCGCCGCCATCCGCAACTTCAGCCACAAGGTGGGCATCACCAAGTTCAACGGCATCACCGATGTGGCGCTGTTAGAATTCGAGGTGCGCGATCATCTCAATACCGTCGCGGCCCGCCGCATGGCCGTGCTCGATCCGCTCAAGCTGGTGATCACGAATCTGCCGGAAGGCCAGAGCGAGGACATCGAGCTGGACAATCACCCGAAGGACCCCGCCATGGGCACGCGCCATGTGGCGCTGTCCCGTGAAGTGTGGATCGAGGCGGATGACTTCATGGAAGTGCCGGAGAAGAAGTTCTACCGCCTGGGCCCGGAGCGCCACGTCCGTCTGCGCGGCGGCTACATCGTGAAGTGCACCGGGTTTGAGAAGGATGCTTCCGGCAAGGTGGTGAAGGTCACTTGCGAATACCTCCCCGGCACCAAGGGCGCTGATGCTCCTGCCGGTATCGAGTGCCGCGCCGCGATCCACTGGGTGAGTGCAGAGCACGGCGTGCCCGCGGAGGTGCGCCTCTATGATCGCCTCTTCACCGTGGAAGATCCGGATGGTGCCGAGGGTGGCTTCGTCACCGTGATCAATCCGGACTCTTTCAAGACGATCCAAGCATGGGTCGAGCCTGCCCTGTTAGATGCGGAGCCGGAGTGGATCTGCCAGTTCGAACGTCTGGGATACTTCGTCGCGGACCGGCATGATCACAAGGCGGGTGAGAAGGCGGTCTTCAATCGTGCCGTGGCGCTGCGGGATTCCTGGGCGAAGAAGTAGGCGTCCTTTGGGGGCCGCTCTGCGAACGCGAAGGAGTGCCGCTCTCCGAGCGACATTTCAAGGACGGGCTTTCTCCAGAAAGCCCGTCGAGTAGATGTGCCTCTTCACCATCCTGTGATCCCTCATGGAAGCGGCGCAGCCGCCATGGACTGCTGCGATGATTCGCAGCTTTTGAATGAAGGATTAGGCCCGCCGCATCCAAGGGAATGAAGCGATCCCCGGCTGCCAAGCCACTTCTTGGGCGGCGGGCAACCCCATGGTCCACGAAGCAATAGCGGCCCACCCGGGAGCGCCGTGGCACCGCCCGGCAGAGTGGTCCCCGGTGGCATGCAGCGGGAAAGGTCCGCAGCACACACGTGGCGGTATCTACTCAGCCCTCAATGTGCGGTCAGCCGTTTTGGTCGCTTCTGCCGGGCGGTGCCACGGCGCTCCCGGGTGGGCGCTACCAAATAGCGCACCTTGGGATGGGAGGCAGACCGCTTGAGGGATCGCTTCCACCTCCCTCCGCTGACAGCCCCTCCCTGCACTCAAAAGCTGCGAATCATCGCAGCAGTCCATGGCGGCTCATCGGGCGCCACCCACCCCAAACCAGTCAACCCGCTAGTCAACCGGTAAGGACAGCTCTTTTCACCGGTCACCATTCCCTTCTTCACGTCCGGGCCTAGCGTGGGGACGTTGATCTCCGTTCGCGAACCCATGTCCCGTCCGATCTCCACCCCCTTCCTCCGTGCCACGGCGGGAGCTCTCGTCCTGCTGCCGCTCACCGCCAGTGCCATCGACTGGTCCGGCAGCACCGGCCCTTTCGGCACCGGTTCGAACTGGAGCGGCGGCAATGTCCCTTCCGGCAATTCCGCGAACATCACGAACACCGGCACCGCCACCATCGCGACAGGCAATAGCTTCAGCGTCACCTCCCTCTTCCTCGGCAATTTCTCCGGCACCGGCTCGATCACGCAAAACGGCGGCGCTATCACCGCCACCTCACAAGTCTCCATCGGCGGCACTAACAACAATGGTGGCACCGGTACTGGCAGCTACGCCATCAGCGGCGGCACGTTGACCAGCAGTGGCGGCGGTGAGTTCTGGGTCGGCTCGCGCGGCGGCACCGGCACCCTGACCTTGAGCGGAAATGCCGTGGTCACTTCTAACAGCACCACCAACATCGGCCGCGATACCAATGGCACCGGTACCCTCACCATCGGCGGCACGGCCGAGCTGAAGACCACTGCGCAGGACATCAATGTCGGCGTGAACTCCGGCAACTTCGACTCGACCATCACCGTCCAGGATTCCGGCAAGCTCACCTCCGGCAATGAAATCGCCGTCGGCCTGATCGGTAGCAATACGACCAAGGGCAATCTCACGGTGAAGGACGGCGCCACGGTCACCAGCGTGAACAGCCTGGTGATCGGCAAGCTCGGCGTGCGCGGCGCGATGACGGTGAGCGGCGACGCCGCGGTGAACGCTGGGACTTACCTCATCGTCGGCACCGATAGCACGAACTCCAAAGCCGATCTCACCATCAGCGGCAATGCGGAGGCGAATGCCACGCGCCAGATCTGGCTCGGCAATAGCGGCTCCACCGGCAGCATCACGCTGAATGGCGGCACACTGAAGGCGCACGCCTTCAACTCCGACGATGGCGGCGCGGGCATCTCCTTCCGCGGCACCAGCACGCTCACCTTGAACGGCGGCACCATCGAAACGCCAGGCTTCAACAAGACCGCCGGCACCGCTTCCGTCGTGCTCAATGGCGGCCTGATCAAAGCCAACGGCACCAGCTCCAGCTTCTTCAATGCCTTCAGCAGCGGCAGCATCACCGTGCAATCCGGCGGAGCCAACTTCGACACCAACGGCTTCAGCATCGCCATTGATGCCCCACTGGGCGGCACCGGTGGTCTGGTGAAGAGCGGCGCGGGCAGCTTGCTGCTGAATGGTGCGAATACTTACAGCGGTTCTACGCTGGTCTCCGCGGGCGGCATCGGCGGCAGTGGCTCGCTGGCCGGGGCGCTCACCGTGTCCGCGGGTGCCACGCTTGATCCCGGCACGCTGATCGGCACGCTGAGTGCGGGGCCCACCACCATCGCTGGCACCTATGCCTGCCAAGTGCAGGGCGGCTTGTGCGACCGGCTCGCTGTCGCGGGAGTGCTGGACATCAGCGCCGCCACCCTGGCGATCACGGAGACGAGCCCGCCCACCGCCGCGGCATTGGTGATCGCCACCTACACCGGCGCGCAACCGGCACCCTTCGCCGCGGTGAGCGGCATGCCCACCGGCTACCAGCTCGACTACCACTACCAGGGCAACCAGATCGCGCTGGTGGGCTCGGGCAGCTCGGCCTTCAACCAATGGATCGCCGCCGCCTATCCCGGCCAGAATGATCCGGCGATCATCGGCCCCGATGCCGATCCCGACCACGATGGCCGCGCGAATGCGCTGGAGTTTGCTCTCGGGGGAAATCCCGCCGGGGGAGGGGACATGGGTGCGTGTTATGCTATGCCCGGTGGGGGTCTCACCATCGCCGTGCGCAGTGGCACGCCGGCCTTCACCGCTGGGCCGGCACCTGCCGCGGTGCGGGATGGATATCTTTACACGATCCGCGGTAGCCGTAGTCTTGATGGCTTCACCGCAGCGGTCGCACCGGTAGCTACCGTCAGCACCGGCCTGCCGCCCGCGCCCAGCAACTATGAGTATCGTAGTTTCGCCCTGAGCGGCGAGGGCGCCACCGGCTTCATGCGCGTGGAACTGGAAAGCTACAGCGGCGAGAATCTCACGATCGGCAATTTCGACGGCAGCACTTACGGCCCCACCTGGGGCACCACCGGCACCGCCTTCAACCAAGGCCCGGCCAATGGCCCGCTGATCACCCAGCTCGAAATCCAGAATGCCGATGGCGGCGTGGCCAGCAGCGAGATCCAGGGCGATGGACCGCAGGGCCGCCTGACCTCCGCGGAGTTCACCATCCAGCGCCGCTACATCTCCTTCCGCATCGCTGGGGGCGACTACGAGCACCACGCCTGCCTGAATCTATTGGTCGATGGCAAGGTGGTGAAGAGCGCAACCGGCCGCTTCAGCGATTACCTGAACCCCGCTTCCTGGGATGTGGGCGCTTGGCTCGGCCGCAGCGCACAGATCGAGATCGTGGATGAAGCGAGCGGTGGCTGGGGCCACGTCAATGTCGGCCGCATCGAGCAGACCGACGCGCCGCAGGTGCCACCGATCGACAAGGGCGTGCTCTATCACGAGACCCTGCGCCCGCAGCTTCACTTCACCGCGCGCCAGTGGGTCATGGACCGGCTCAATCCCGGCCAGCGCCAGGAGGGCTGGATCAATGACCTGAACGGCATGGTCTACTACGAGGGCGAGTACCACATCTTCGCCCAGCGCTGGAACAAGTGCTGGATCCACGCCATCAGCACGGACTTGGTGCACTGGGCCGAACTCGAGCCCGCCTTCTGGGAAGAGCAGCTGGATAGCGGCGTGCAGTCCGGCTCCTGCGTGGTGGATTACGGGAATACCTCCGGCCTCGGCACCGATCCCGCCCACCCGCCGATGGTCGCCATCTGGTCGCGCAACGACAACAACAGCCACTGCATCTCCTACAGTCTGGACAAGGGCCGCAGCTGGACCCACTACGCGGGCAACCCCGTGCTCAGCTTCCCCGAGCGCGACCCGAAGATCTTCCGCCACGCCGCCACCAACCAATGGGTGATGGTGATGTATGGCAGCGGCAAGTATCACATCTTCACCTCGCCCGACCTGCTGCACTGGACCAACCAAAACCACCCGATCAACAACGCCTTCGAGTGCCCGGACTTCTTCGAGATCCCGCTCACCGGGAACCCCGCGGTGAAGAAGTGGGCTCTCATTCATGCCGATGGCACCTACTCGCTGGGCAGCTTCGATGGCACGCAGTTCACGGAAGAGACCGCGCGCATGCTCTGTGACTTCGGCGGGAACAACTTCTACGCCACGCAGACCTTCAACAACACCGAGACCGGCGATGGCCGCCGCATCCAGATGGCCTGGATGCGCGACTCGAACTTCCCCGGCATGCCCTTCAGCCAGCAGGTCTCCTTCCCCTGTGAGATGACCCTGCACCAGACCCCTGCCGGCCTGCGCCTCTTCCGCCAGCCGGTGGCGGAGCTTTCGCTGCTAGAGAATCCCGGGCAGAGCTGGAGCAACCTCAGTCTAACAGCGGGTCAGCAGATGCCACTGGCGACAAGCGGTGACGTTTACCGCATCCGCGCGCAGGTCAGCATCCCCGCGGGCGCTTCGCTGGCCTTCAATCTCCGCGGCTTCACCACGACGCTGACTTCCACCACGATGGATGCGGGCACCGGCGCCAAGGCCGTGCAGGGCCAGCTCAGCAGCGTGGAGCTGCTGGTGGATCGTGCTTCCGTAGAGTCCTTCGCGAATGCGGGAGAGGTCTCCTGCACCCGCTACTTCCAGCCCAGCTCGGCGAACCTCACCATGACCGCCAGCGGCGGCACGGTGAGTGTGCAATCGCTGAGTGTCGTCCCGCTGAAGTCGATGTGGGAGGGGCAGTGATGTGACTCTTAGCGCCGGAGGTGCGTTGGAAATTAGCCGGTGGTGGAGGCTTTGCGGAACCACCGGACCGGCCGCCAAAAGGATTTGCCGTCCCGGAGGGCCGGCGGAAAGGCTGCTTCTACGGGTGATGCAGTATTTCCCTGATCTCCACGGCACGCCCACTCCATAAGCCGGAGACACCCCTTTTGCTTCCGGCCTTCATTTCCGTCGCCCCTGCCGGGGCTCAATGATTTCACGCCGCGTTAACCGGTGGTTCCGCAAAGCCTCCACCACCGGCTAATTTCCGACGCGCCTCCCGGCGCTAAGAGCCCGGCAGCTGCCTCACGGACTCGTCACCTTCAACCGGATATACCCCTTCGCCCCCCGCGCGATGCTAAACACATGCTGGCTGCCACTCCCCGTATCCGTCACCGGTGTCCAACTCCCGGCCAGCAAAGTGGCGGAACTCTCCGCGCTGTAGGTAACGCCCGATACCCCCGCCGGCTGGGTGAAGCTCACCGTGAAATCGCTCGCGCTCACCACGCCCTGCGGGACCTGTGCGGAACTGCCCTTCGTCGGATCCAGCCCGAAGCCATACTCTAACAGATTCGCCAGCCCATCCTTGTCGAAGTCGAAGTCATCCGCCGCATTCCCGGAATTCGCCGTGGTCCCGAAGAAAGTCTGCCGCCACTGCTGCAGCGGGGTCAGGGATAGGGGCAAACTGAAGGAAGTGCCATTGTTCTTGCTGACCGTGGCCGGGTCGGCGGAGAACACGTAGTTGGCTAGATTGGTGGTGCTAGCTGCCGTTGCTGCGCCAGAGAAGAGGACTCCCTTCCCGCCGGTGCTGGGTAGAGCAGAGCCAAAGGGCGGGCCGAAGTTGCCGTCCACATCGTTGTTCGTGCTTCCGATGTTGGAGCCCGTGTAGCTGGAGCCGCCCCAAGAGAGTGACCAGATGATGGTGCCCGGCGTCGCCACGGTGCCGCCATCTTGCTCAAAGGTCAGGCGCCCGGCCGCGAGGTAAGAAGCGGGAATCGGAGTGGCCAGGGTGAAGTCCGGCGTGAAGCTCGGCTGGCTGGCCTGCATCGCGGTGGTGAAGGCGGAAGTCGCCAGCAGAATGCGCGAGCCTGAAGTGGAGACCGTCACATCCGATGCGATGTTCAAGAGTAAGACCCGGTTGCCTCCCGCCGCGTCTGCCGCCCACACGCTGGCTTGGCTCACGAAATTCTGCCCCGGAGAGCGCATCCGCAGCTGGATCGCCTGCGCCGAGGTATTTCCATTCACACTGCCAATCACCTGCTCGATCTGCATGAGATGGAAGGTGGCGAAGGCGGTGGAAGCCAAGCAGGGCAGGACGGCCAGGACGGCAAGGCCCAGCCCGGAATTTCGCCGCAGGAGGAGAGAAGGCGTCTTCATTTGGGAGATGCTCGCAACATCGCGGTGCCGGCCGCGGATGACAACGCGCAAAGTGCCACGGGTTTGTAGCAGGAGGGCAGCCTGTGGAGCCGAGGGATCACACGCTTGCCTATCAACCGCGTTTGAGGCCACCTTGCCTCATGATCTCATCCGCCTTGATTCCCCTCCAGGTGACCCGCCTGCTCCTCGCCTTCACCGCCATTGGCAGCGGGATCGGCGGCGCAGAGTCCTTCCGCATCTCCCAAGTCGTCATCCAGGCGGGAGAGGGCGTGGAAGAGATGAACTACATCAACGGAGGACACGAGGAGAAGCTCTTCGTGAAGAAGGAGGCCGTGGTCACGGAGAAGGACGTGGAGTTCGCTTGGGTGGACACGCGAAAGGAAATCTCGATTCGATTTAATGAGGAGGGTGCAGCCAAGATGAAGGCCGTCACTTCCAGCATGGTGCCCAGTCATGACCGGATGGCGATGCTCGTCGACGGGAAAGTAGTCTCCGCGCCGGTGGTCACCACCGTGCCGCTGGGCCCGGAGATGATCATTACCGGCATGGAGGCGCTGGACCGGGAGACGCTGCGGGGTTGGGCGGACAAGATGCGCGGTTATCATCTCCAGTTTCTGGAGGACGCCTCGCGGGCGAAGTTTCCCGAGAGGCCCGGCGCCAAATATGTCGAATACACCGAGGAGGAGTATCAAGAGCTCAAGCAATTCCGCGAGAAGAGAGGTTACTACTATCTCGACAAGGCCCCGACGGAGGAAGAGCTCGCCCAATCCCTTCACCCGGGAATGAGTCGGGAGGAGGTGACGAAGATCTTCGGCCAGCCACAGTTTACCAGTGACCGGCGCATGACCTACGAGTTGGCTCCCGAAAAGCGCCCCGCGGATGATGCGGGCGGCAAGATGTATCCGAGCGGCTTCTCCGTCGTTCTCGCGGAAGGCAGAGTCGAATCCTGGGAACACCGCGCGAGCAATGCCCGCCGGAATTTGAAACCGGCGCCTCTTGTGGGGAGTATCCTTACGCAGGCACTTCGGTCGAAGGATTTCTTCAAGCCGGACTTCAATCCCGCCGTCCATTTCGAAGCGATCAAGATTCCCGATGCTTCACTTGCCGCCGTGGAGCCCGCCGACTTCAAGGAAATCGCCATGGTGGTGCAGCTCTATGCGCAATGTGCGGAGGGAAGGCCCGTCGCTGAAGGAGACATTGATCCGGCATGCGACATGGCAGTGCTCTTGGCCCGCCACTTTCCGGAGGTCGCGGCGCTGAAGAAGGAGGCGGGTGAGGGGAAGCTGTCCTTGCGGCGTCTCCGCAGGGCGGTCGCACCCTACGCCGATGGCAAGAAAGAGTCGCCAAATCCCGCGCCGAAGGTGGATGAGGAAGCACCACCCGGGCAGTAGCGCAAAATCCTTGGGAAATCCGCGCGCTTCGCCCGTATCCCTGCGGTCGGACACCCGGCTTCCCGCATGCAACTCCGCGCGCTTCCTCTGATCGGCCTTCTTTCTTTCGTTCCCTTCCACCCGCTGCTCGCCGATGGCGCGGCGGACAACCTGGCCGACAAGGTCCGGCCCATCCCACCGCCGGGCGTCGCCATCCCCGATGACCAGCGCGCCGCTCTAACAGCTGAAGCCGCCCGCCTCGGCGCGGCCATCGATTCAGCCCGCTCATCTCTCGCCGGGAAGCCCGCGCTCGGCTACCTCCCCGACGTCCAGATCTTCCACAAGGCCGTCGATTGGGCGCTGCGCTACGATGAGTTCTACGAGCCCAAGCAAACCGAGTGGGCCACGGAGCAGCTCAAGCTCGGCTTCTCCCGCCTCGATGCGCTGAACCAAGGCAAGACCCCTTGGCTCTCACAGACCGGTCTCGTCCCGCGCGGCTATGTCTCGAAGATCGATGGCAGCGTGCAGCCCTTCGGCCTCGTCGTGCCGCCATCCTTCGATGCGAACTTGCCGCACCGTTGGCGGCTCGATACCTGGTTCCATGGCCGCGGCGAGAAGCTCAGCGAGCTCGACTTCATTCACCAGCGCCTCACGCAAGCGGGCGAGTTCACCCCGCAGGACACCCTCGTTCTCCATCCCTACGGCCGCTATTGCAATGGCCAGCGCTTCGCCGGCGAGACGGACTTCTTCGAAGCGCTCGATGTCGTGGAGCGCGACTACCGCATCGACCCCGACCGCATCATCGTGCGCGGCTTCTCGCTTGGTGGCGCGGCCTGCTGGCACATCGCCACGCATCACGCCTGGGAATGGTGCGCGGCGAATCCCGGCGCGGGCTTCAGCGAGACCGAGGAGTTCCTCAACAGCTTCCAAGGCGAGTCTCTGAAGCCCTATCCCTGGGAACGGCAGATGTGGAATCTCTACGACTCCACCGCCGTCGCGCGGAATCTCGTGAACTGTCCCACCGTCGCCTACAGCGGCGAGATTGATAAACAGAAGCAAGCCGCCGATGCCATGGCTCGCCTGGTCGGTGACAACAAGAGCGGGATCTTCCTGCGCCATGTCATCGGGCCCAAGACCGCACACAGCTACGAAAAGAGCGCGAAGCTGATCGTGGCCGATGCCATCGACAAGATTGCTGAGGTCGGCCGCAAGCCGGTGCCCCGCGAGGTCTATTGGGAAACCTACTCGCTCAAGACGAACCGCGCGGCATGGCTTGAGATCGATGGCTTGGGAGAGCACTGGCAGGCGGCTTCCATCCGCGGCTCACTTTCCAAGGGCGGCTTCCTCATCGATGTGAAGAATGTCAACGCCTTCAGCCTGCACTTCGATCCCGGCACCTTCCCTGATGAAATCGGGCGGACCTTCGGTGTCGATGTGCGCGAGGTCGCGGGTGGTGACAACGTGAGGTATGAGCCTGCGACCGAAGGCAATGTGTCCCGGCCATCCGACCGCTCGCTGCAACTGAGTTTTGTCCGCCAACCCGATGGCAAATGGCACCCAGCGTCTGACAAGACCGAAGGCTTGCGCAAGAAGCACGACCTCCAAGGCCCCATCGACGACGCCTTCATGGACTCCTTCATCTTCGTCCGTCCCACCGGCAAGGCCGCGAACGAGAAGGCCGGCGCCTGGGCCACCGCAGAGCTCGAGCGCGCCATCCGCGAATGGCGCAAGCAGTTCCGCGGCGATGTCCGCATCAAGGACGACAGCGCCGTCACCCAGGAAGACATCCGCTCTTCCAACCTCATCCTCTGGGGCGATCCTTCCTCGAATGCCCTCATGGCCAAGGTCGCACCGCAACTCCCGCTCAAGTGGGACGGCGGCAGCATCCAAGCCGGTGACAAGAGCTTCCCCGCCGCGGACCACGCGCTCATCTGCATCTATCCGAATCCCCTCAATCCGGAGCGCTACATCGTCCTGAACAGCAGCTTCACCTACCGCGAATACGACTACCTCAACAACGCCCGCCAGACGCCGAAGCTGCCGGACTGGGCGATTGTCGATCTGAACACCGCGCCTAACAGCCGCTATCCGGGAGGCATCCCCGCAGCGGGATTCTTCGGGGAGAAGTGGGAGCTTAAGTGATTGGGTGGAGCCCGCGCCTATTCAAAAGCCCCAAAGGGGCGGCCGGGAGATAGCCCAGGGTGAGCAAGCCTCAGCGAGCGCAACCCTGGTTACGCTCGCGAAGAATATAGCCCCCTGAAGGGGGGCAGGGAGGCTACGGATGAGAAGGCCTTCTGGAGTCACCACACTCCCGGCCCCCAATTCAGGGGGCTATACCTCTCGCGGCGAAACCCAGGGCTGCGCTGTCGCTTGCCCTGGGCTATCTCCCGGCCGCCCCCTTGGGGCTTTTGAGCAGGCCTCGCTTCGGTCGCGAGCCGTTCGTTAAAGTTGCGTTCTCCAATCAAACAACTCCGGGAAACCAATCTCCTTGAAAGTGCGGAGCCCTCATGCACCCTGCGCGGCGGATTCCCGGTGAGCTGAGGGACCGACCACCCCCGGCCAGACAGACGAATGCCTGCCATCCCGCGCGGCCACCGCGTGTCATGTGAATGAATCACCCGGTGATTTCCAAGGACCCCTTCTCCTCCGTCCACCCCATGATTGTCCGACCCCGCCTGCTTGCGCTATTGGCGTTTTCCGCCCTGCTCCTCCCCGCCGCCCGCGCCCAGAGCGTGTGGGGCGGCACCATGACCTGGACGCAAATCGAGTCCAAGAAGGTCAATATCGAGATCACCCGCACCATCCGCCGCGGCCTGTTCCCGACGGCGAATGTGGGGGACACCATCGCGACGGGCGCCGTGCTGAATTACGGCGATAACGGCACCACCGATCCGCTCAACCTGGTGGTCAGGTCGGTCGATCCCACGCGTGACAAGCTGGTGGCCAGCGCGGTCTTCCCGCACACCTATACATTCACCGGCAGCAAGGGCTTCACGGCATTCAGCACCACCTGCTGCCGCCCGACCGCGGCACCGGGGGCTGGCGGCAGCGGGATCGAGATGCGCCTGAGTGCCGAGGTGAAGCTGGCCGAGGGTGTGCCCTTCCGCAGCTCGCCGCGCGTCTATCTCCCGAGCCAGGTGCTGTATGCGCCCACCGGTGCTCCCTTCTCCTTCACCATCCCGGGTTCGGATCCGGACCGGGATAGCTTCGCCTACCGCTTCGCCACCACGGCGGAGTGCTCCTTGCCAAATCCCGCCCCCACCGGTGCCACGCTGGATGCGAATACGGGCGTCTTCACGCTGCCTGCCCAGCCCGCGGCGATCCGCCAGTTCACGCAGGTGATCCTGGATGATGGCGAGGGCACGTCCTCGGTGGACTTGGCCTTCAGCTTCGCTCCCTATGCCTCGGCCCCGCCGGCCTTCACCACGCTGCCCGCAGGCGGGAATGTGTCCGGCTATCCAGGTTTGAATACGGACTTCCAGATCGTGGCCACGGATCCGGGGACCACGGCGAATGATCCCACGGACATCTTCTACGGCACGCTCCCGCAAGGTCTCAGCGTCCTGTCTTCCGTGCCCTCCGGCCCGGTGGGGAATATCCGCACGCTCACCCTGCGCTGGACCCCAAACATCGAGTACACGGCTGGCACCGATATCCCCGTGACCTTCACCGCCATCAATGCCGTGGGCGAGGCCGCGATCACCACCATCCATTTCAAGGTGGCGCTGGCGGATCTCGTGTATCTCAGCGGCGCCATCCGCGACTTCTCCGTCGCCCACTCCGACTTCGGCGTGCCAGATGGGGATGCCGCCACGCGCTTCGTCCAGACGCAACTCGGTGCGGATGGCAAGCCGGTCTTTCTGCCTGCCCCGGGCATCAGCTCCGCCAGCGCGGCCACCTTCCCGGCGTGGTGGGATGTTTCCGTCGGCGTCCCGCCGTCGGAGAAGACGGTCTTCTCCATAATTTTGTCGAATGCCTTCCAGACGAACCCGCGGGTGCACGAATACAGCAATTCCAGCTTCTATCCCATCGATGGGCAGCTGTTAGGAAATGAGGGCGCCCCGCACAACAGCTACTTCACCTGGCAGGCCCACTCCTACATCGCGGCGGATGCCGGTGCTTCCCTCACCGTCAAGTCTTCCGATGATCTCTGGGTCTTCATTGATGGACGCTTGGTCGTGGACATGGGCGGCGTGCACGGACTGGAGACCGCCACCATCGCCATGGATACCCTGGTCGATGTGGAGGGCCTGCCGCTGCCGCCGCTTGCGGACGGTCTTACCTTCCGCCGCTTCGATATCTTCTTTGCGCACCGCGGGCAGCACACGCCGCAGCTCACCCTCCAGCTCCTGCCGCCCGTGACTTGCGAGACCATCGATACCACCGCGACGATTGATCCCCAGACCTTCACCGCGCTGGGCCGCGCCTCGGTCCTGGCGGATGGGAACCTGCAGTTGATCGGGCCGAATGTCGTGGCGGCGGATTCCTCCGCGGCCTGGCTGGATAGCCCGCGGCTGCCCGTCTCGCAGGGCTTCAAGCTCGGCTTCGATTTCGAGATGTCCGCCGGCTTGCCGGGCTTTGCCATGGTCCTTTCTGATCCGGCCAATGGCCTGAGCGCCCGCGGTGGCGATAGCGGGAATCTCGGTTACGCCGGCATCCCCGGCTGCCTTGCGATCGAGTTCGACGCGGCGCGGGACACCGTGCTCAATGATCCCGCCTTCACCGGGTGGCCGGACCATGTCTCGGTCCACTCCGCCGGTGCCCAGCCGAATGGCGCGAATGAGAATTTCAGCCTCGGTTCAGCGCGTCTGGAGGACCAGGCCGGCAGCGGCTACACCGTGCGCCATCTGAATGACGGCGCGGTGCACCACATCCTGGTGGAGGTCCTGCCGGACAGGGAGATCACCACCCCGCGCTTCTTCTCGCTGCGCGTCTGGATGGACGTCACCAGCACGCTCAATCAGCCGCCGCTTCTGGAGACCCGGATCGATCTCGCGCAGATGGCGGTCATGACCGGCGATCCCACCGGCCAGAGCTTCAAGCGCTTCCTGTTAGGCTTCACGGCCAGCACTGGTGCCACGGGTTCCGGCGCAAATGGCAAGCTCAAGGTCCGCAACTTCACGCTCACCACCGCGGAGCCGCTCAAGAGCCTCACCAAGCTGATCTCCGCCTCGCCTACCACCGTCACCGCCGGGCAGCTGCAAAACAGCGTCGCCGCCCTGGTCACGAAGTGCAATGAACGCATGACCGCTCCTGGCTACGCTTCCGGCTTCAGCGCCACGCTCACGCATGTTGGAGGAGGGGAGACCACCCCGGTCGGCATCACGGACATGGGAGAAGGCAGCTACGTCCTGGACTACCGGCCCATGCTGTTAGGGCAGTGGACGCTGAACGCGAGCTTCCAGGGCAGCCCGCTCCCCGGCATGCCGCAAACCTTCACCGTCATCTCGCCCTATGCCGCCTGGGCCGCCACCGCCTTCCCGGTGGACACACCCGCCGACCAGCGGGATTCCGATGACGACCCGGATGGCGATGGCGTCATCAATGGCCTGGAGTTCGTCACCGGCGGCAATCCCGTGGCCGCCGCACTCGCCTTCACCACGGAACGCAGCGCCACCGAGCTCATCCTGAGCTACCCCCGCGTGCGCAGCGTGCCCGCCGGTGCGGATCGCCCGCAGCTCTCAGACGCCCTCGATACCTGGGCCCCAGCCCCCGGCCTGCAGCGCGAGGTCCTGCCGCTGGACGCCACGCGCGACACGATCCGCCTCCACCTCCCCATCGGCCCGGAGCTCCAGCACTTCCTGCGCGTGGCGTTTGATGAAGGGGCTTACTAATAGGTTGTTATTCGCGGCATTTGCTCTTCGTGCCGGGAGGCACATCGGAAATTAGCCGGTGGTGGAGGCTTTGCGGAACCACCGGTGAACGCAGCAACGACCATTGAGCCCCGGCAGGGGCGACGGAAATGAATGCCGGAAGCACCAAGGTGTTTCCGGCATATCGAGCCGCCATACCGCGCAGCCTTCGGAAATACTGCATCCCTCGTAGAGGCGGCTCTTCCGCCGGCCCTCCGGGGCGGCGATGCTTGTGGCGGCCTGTCCGGTGGTTCCGCTATCGCTTCACCACCGGCTAATCTCCGATGCGCCTCCAGCGCCAAGAACCAAGCAGTTCCTTCATGTGGGAAGGGCGGCCAAGGCATACGCGTTCCAAGAGCCTCGCCGCTCCGGGGAGTTGGAGCTAGTTCAGCGCTGCTCCCGCCTTTCCCTTTCTGCCCGTATCGTCACGCAACTGTCATCGACTCCACGAAACCCGATCGCCCATCCTGACGGATCATCGTGGGCCTCCCTGTCCAAACCCAAGCTAGTAGGAATCAACAGAGCATCCTCCCCCGCATCGGCAGATATGCCGCGGCGCTGGCATCGCTGCTCCTCATCTCATCTCCCGCCACCGCGGCTCCCGGTCCGCGCCCGCCGGGCGAGCGGCTCTTGCTCTTCGTCGGCTCGAACACCCTCGGCGAAAGCGCCGTGCCCGAACTCGCGAAGGCCTATCTGGAGCAGGAGAAGAAAGTCACCGCCGCGCAGATCGAGAAGCGTGGCGAATTGATCTACGTCACTGGCAAGCTGCCGGAGGGCGCGCCGGTCTTCGTGGAGATCCACGCCACCGGATCGGGCGATTGCTTCAAGAGCCTGATGGGCGACTACCCCGCGGCGGATGACCGCTGCGACATCGGCATGAGCTCGCGCCCGGTGAAAGCGGAGGAGTCGGAGGCGATGATGGACAAACTGGGCAGCGATCTCCACGAGCGCGGCAAGACCCCCGGCACCGGCTGCGAGCATCCCATCGCCTTGGACGGCTTGGCGATCATCGTCCACAAGGACAACCCGCTGCTGCGCATCTCCTTCAGCGAAGTCACCTCCATCTACTCGCGCAAGACCACCGACTGGAAGCAGCTCAAGGAGTGGACGGAATCCGGCGGCACAGCGGGCGGGCTCGCCGTCCGCCCCCTGCGGCGCAAGGAGCCCAGCGGCACGCTCGATTTCTTCAAGGAGCGCCTCAAGCCGGATGCCGCGCCGATGCAGGATCTCGCCCAGATCCCCGCCTTCACCAGCAGCAGTGACCTCGTGAAGGAGGTGGCGGCGAACCCGGGTGCCATCGGCTTCGTGGGCGAGGGCTACAGCGAGGCTCCCGGCCTGAAGCGCTTGCAGATCTACGATGACTCGCCGGGCATGGACATGAAGCCGGAGGAGTCCGTGTTCCCGGACCGCGCCGCGGTGCGCATGGGCCTCTACCCGCTCTCCCGTTTGCTCTATCTCTACACGCCTTCCGTCATCGTGAATCCGGAGGTGCGGCCCTTCATCCGCTTCGCGCTTGCGGAGGCCGGGCAGACGGTCATCGCGGACAAAGGCCACTTGGCGAAGGTCGAAGGCACCTCCAGCCACATCACCTCCTGGGACAGCGCGGAAGAACCGGTCGAGAAGGCTGACCCTGCTCCCGCCAGCGATGGCAAGTCGCGCGTGATCCTGCGCCTCCATGGTTCTAACACCGTGGGCGCGGAGTGCGCCGTGAACCTGGCGATCAACTATTTCAACGTGGTGACCGATGGCGCCAAGACCCCGCCGCCGGTCAATGACATCACCCGCGAAATCGAAACGCCCGAGGGCGAGAAGGCGCTCGAGCACGACGTGGTCTGCGATGTGGATGGCGATGGCGTGCGCGAGGTGATCGAGATCCGTCCCACCGGTTCCAGCGATGCCTTCCGGGATCTCCGCTCCGGAGCTTGCGATGTGGGCATGTCATCCCGCCCCATCACCCACGCGGAAGTCCGCGACCTGCGGGCCAAGTGCGGGAACCTGGAAGACGCGGCCTCGCAGTTCGCCCTCGGTCTCGATGCGCTGGCCATCGTGGTGGCGAAGGACAATCCGCTGGAGCAGATCACCCTGCAACAGCTCCGCCGCCTCTTCCTGGGCGAGATCACGAACTGGAAGGAGATCGGCGGCCCTGACTTGCCGGTGCACCTGCATGCGCGGCCGGACCGCTCGGGCACCTACAAGCATTTCTCCGATGCCCTGTTAGAGGGGCGCTCGGTGCCTGCCACCGCGGCGCGCCATGCGGAGAACTCCCTGCTGGCAGAGCGCGTGGCCGCGGATCCTGGCGGCATCGGCTTCGTGCCCTTCACCGCTGCCAAGCCGGCCAAGGTCCTCAAGGTCGGCCAGGATGGCTCGCCCTCCTTCGTCTGGCCGGGTGAGGATGAAGTGCGCGCCGGCAAGTATCCCGCGCCGCTCTGCCGCTACGTCTACTTCTACGTGCCGGAGGAAAAGCCGGACACCAGCCTGATGGCCCGTCGCAACTGGACCATCGCCCGCCAGTTCGCCGAACAGAGCCAGGGCTGGCGCGGCCAGGCGGTGATCGGCAGCAGCGGCTTCGTCACCGAGACCACCACCCTCGATGAAGCCGGCCAGACCCGCCGCATCGCAGGCGAGCCGATCGCGAAGTACCTCGAACGCCTGCGCACGATCGAGAAGCAGGTCCGCGCGAACAAGCTCAAGATCTCCCCCAAGCTCTCGAATGGCGAGGTCTGCCCGCGCCTGCTCTTCGGCTTCAACCAGGACTTCCTCACCGCGGAGTCCAAGAACATCATCGACCGCAAGCTCGGCCCCTGGCTGAAGATGTATCCCGCCGTCGCCAGGGACGGCCTGATCGTCGAAGGCTGGGCCGACTCCGTGGGCAGCGATGAGGTCTGCCAGAAGCTTTCCCTCCAGCGCGCCAAGAACGTCGCCGGCTACATCGCGGACAAGCACGGCTGCAAGGTGAGCCCGGTCGGCATGGGCAAGTCCTTCGACCCGCCGAACGAAGGCGAGGCGAACAAGCAGCTCAACCGCAGGGTGGTGATCAAGCGGAGTGGTGCGCCGGAGCCGCCCGCGGCTCCGGCGGTGAAAGGGCAGGGGAAGGCGAAAAAGTAAGCGGCAAGCGGTGAACGCCGCATCGCGCGGGGCAGAAAACTTTTTTCCGCTTCCCGCCAAGGATTCCCTTCCGGGCGGCGTCCATCAGGGGGAAGCTACGAACCGCCGCATGGGAAACGACCAGCCGCAGGGCCACGCCCGGGAAGATGAGGAACTCGCCCGCAAGGCGGCGACCGGCTGTGAGGCGTCCTTCCAGGCGCTGTTCGGGCGCTACTACCAGGAGATCCGCAACTTCGCCTTCCGCCGCTGCCGCTGCATGGAGACCGCCAACGACATCGCCCAGACCGTCTTCATCCGCGTCGCCCGCACCATCGCCGGCTTCCGCCGGGAATCGAGCTTCCGCAGTTGGCTCTACCGCATCGCCGTGAACTGCCTGCATGACGAGGCCCGCCAACGGGGCTCGTACGACCGCCGCCTCGTCGAGTTCGGCAAGGTGGCCGCCGGGGATGCTGCACCCAATCCCCCGGTGCCATCCACCCTGCTGCACGCCATCCAGATGGTGGAATCCCTGCCCGAGGGCCTGCGGGATGCCGTGGTGCTGGTGGCGGCGCAAGGGCTCACCCACCGGGAAGCCGCGGAAGCCCTGGGCTGCCCGGAAGGCACCGTGGCCTGGAAAATTTCCGAGGCGAGACGCCTCCTCACAAATCGCAAAACCGCCCACGAAGCATGAGCACCGATCCACTGGATGAACTCGGGAAGGGCTCCCTGGCCCCGGACATGGCCGCGCAGCGCCGGGCCTGGCGGGTGGCGCGGGACACCTTCGCCGCGGAGTCAGGCACCCGCCCGGGCCTCTGGCGCTACTTCGCGCCCCTCACCTCCATCGCTGCCCTCATCATCGCCTGCGCGGCCTTGATGATGGCGATGCACCACGAACTGCCGGCGACCCCGCCCCGCACGCTGCCCTTGACCAATGGCGCCCTGCGCGACTTCTTCATCCAGGGCCGGGAGCTGTTCGGGAACCAGTTGATCGCCGTGACGGTGATCAAAGGCCAGCCGACCTGGCAGCTCATGGAAGAGGGCGGCGAATCCGGCCCGCGCTTCCAGCCCGTCGTCGCCATCGCCCGCATCACCGATTCCAAGGGCATGGTCACCGAGGTCGCGGCACTGCCCGGCATGCCGGTGAAGATCCCCTTCAATGGCAGCGATCTCCAGGTCGAATTCCTGCCCACCGGAAACGACCAGTTGCTCGTCACGGGACCCTCGCTGGTGTGGTCCAGCGAGCAGCCCTCCAGCCCCATCTCCTCACCTTCCATCGCAGCTCTGCCCTGATGAAGACGATGCACTTCCTATCATGGCTTGCGTCGGGCTTGGCCTTCCTGTCCGGCTTTCCGGTCGCGGTGGCCGGACCATCGCTCACGCTCGCCACGCCGCCCGCGGAGAAGCCCGCGCCGCTGGGCCCGCTCCACCTCGCCGGCCCCGGGCCCCACGTCATTCCTCTCGCAATCCGCGGTGTGCCGGGCACCGCCCTCTCGTTGAAAGGCGAGCTGTTCCGTCTGCTGGCGACCACCGCTGCTCCGCTGGGCTCCTTCGTGGGGCAGGGGGAAAGCGTCATCCCCGCCTCCGGTGAATTGCTCTTCCAGCCGGAGCTGTCCTTTCCGGAGACCACGGCACCGGTGAGCTACCTCGCGCGCTTCGGCCAGCCGGACTTTCCTTCCCTCGCCATCATCGTCCATCCTGCCAACTTTCTCGCGCCGCTCCAGACGCTCAGCCAAGGCCAGCCGCTCCAACTGGTCGATGCACCCGGGAAGCTGCCGGCGCTGCTGCGCGAGGCCGGCATCCGCACGACCGCCGCGGTCCAATCCGACGAGCACTCGATCATCCTCTGCTTTAGCGGCCAGGGCCCCCTGCCCGAAGCGCCCAAGCAGGGCCGTCTGATCCTCTGCGATCTCACGGACCCCGGACGTGAAGTCTGGAAGCGCAGCGCCAGCGGCGGCTGGACCATCCACCTGCACCCGGCCGCCCTCGACCCTGCGCGCCTCGCCACTACCGCCGGGCTCAACCACCTGCTCGAACTCACCACCAGCGAACCCCTTCCCTAACAACCTGCCTTCAATCATGAAACACTCACTCATCCCCACGCTGCTCGCGATCGGCTGGACCCTGGCGTCCGCCGCCCTCGGGCAGCAAGCGACGCCTGCCCCGGCCGCTCCCGAGAAAAAGCAAGCCGTCCCGCTCAATGCCGCCGTCTTCGATTTCAGCGAAGGCTCCGAAAGCGTCAAAGGGCTGGGCGAATCGGTGGGCAAGCTCTTGAACGCCGAGCTTTCCACCCAGGCCGGCATCTTCCTCGTCGAGCGCGCGGAGATCGACAAGATCCTCTCCGAGCAGGAGATCACGCTCTCGGGTGCGGCGGCTCCGGAGTCCTCCGTGAAGGTCGGGCAGTTGACCGGGGCCCAGGTGCTCGTCACCGGCCGGGTCTTCACTGTCGGCAGCGAGACCTACCTCGTGGCCAAGATCATCTCCGCGGAGACCAGCCGGGTCTATGGGGCCACCGCGAAGTATGCCACCGGCGGTGACCCCGGGGCTGCCGCCAGCGATCTGGCCACGAAGATCGCCACTCTGATCGCGACCAAGGGCGACACCATGCTCGCCAAGGTCGCCACCTTCGAGGAGCGCGTGGCCGGCCTCAAGCAGGCGCTGGCTGGCACCAAGGATCTGCCCGCGGTCTATGTCCAGGTCAGCGAGACCCACCTGCGCCGCCAGGTCCCGGATCCGGCTTGCGAGACCGAGCTTCAGAAGCTCTTGCAGGCCGCCGGCTTCCCGGTGGTGAAGAACCGTGCCGAGTCGAAGTTCGCCATCACGGGCGAGGCCTTCAGCCAGTTCGGCAGCCGGCAGGGCAACCTCGTGTCCTGCCGCGCCCGGGCGGAAATCAAGATCGAGGATGTCGCCACCAACAAGCTCGTCCGCTCCGACCGCCGCACGGTCGGCATGATTGATTTGGCCGAGGAGACGGCTGGCAAGGCCGCCCTGCAGAAGGCCGGCCTTGAACTTGCGGAAGCCTTTGCCCGGAACCTCCCCCGTTGATTCGAATGAACCGGCTTTGCCTGCTCCTTGCCGTCGCTGGCCTCACCCTGCCGGCGCTTGGCCAAGCCGACCGCGCGGTGCCGGCCACCACCGCGCTGACCCATGCCATCCGCACGGAGGATCTGGCAGCAGCCCTGCGGAACATTACACCGGAGCTGGTCAACCAGGCCGATCTCGGCGGCTACCATCCGCTCACCTATGCCGCCTATACCGGCAAGCCGGAGCTGGTGGAGGCCCTGCTCAAGGGCGGTGCCGATCCCAACCTGACGGAGCCGGATGGCACGACCGCGCTCTTCGCCGCCGCGCAGTATGAGCAGCCGGAAATGATCCGCGCCCTGCAGCGGCACGGGGCCAAGTACCCCGCTGCTGAAGTCCGCCGCCAGCCTGCCGCCGCAGCGGTCCGTGCGGAGGCCTTGGCGAGCTTGAAAGTGCTCTTCGAACTTTACCCCGGGATCGACCCCGCTGCCGGCTGGCCCTGGCCGCCTGAACGGCGCTGGCAGGTGGAGAGCGACCAGTTCAGTCCCTACTATGCGCGTAGTAGTTTGCTTTTCGCCACCTATGCGGGTTGCGACGGGATCGCCCGCGAGTTGCTCGCCCACGGTGCCGATCCGCGGACCGCGAGCTCGATGCGCCGGCAGCCGCTGCATTTCGCCGCGGGGAATCCGCGGATCTCCCCGGAGTTGGTCGCTGGGCTTCTCAGCCGCGGGGCGGACCCCTTTGCGGATAGCGAGGCCCTGCACTTCAGCCCGCGCACCCCGCTCGACTTCGCCGCCGCCGCGGGCTCGATCGAAAAGGTCCGTCTCCTGACCAAGGGACAGAAGCCCCGCGAGCATGCGGCAGCGTACCGCCAGGCGGCCATGCTGGCCGCCGCCGCGGGAAAGCGCGAGACCATGGACTTCCTCTTCCATGAACTCGGGGAAGCACCGCCCAAGCTGGAGGATGTGATCGCCCGCGCCGGGGCACCCTTGCCAACCGCATCGGGTGCAGACCAGGCGATGCCTCCGCTGAATTCCATCGATGAGCCGCTGCCCCCGGTCCGTCCGGATCCGCAGTACAAGCCCGCGCCTGCCGGATCGCTGGCCGTGATCGCTTCCCGCTCGCTCGGCAACCACGTGGCGATGTTGACCCAGGAGCTGTCCACCATCGAGGGACTCACGCTTGTGGAGCGGAATGATTTGGGCGATGTCGCCAGCGAGAAGCTGCTGCAGCAGTTGGCGGGGAAGGACAAGGGACCGGGTAACCTGGACCTGACGCTCATTCCCGCGCAGCAACTGCTCTTCCTCTGGGACGCGGAAGTCGCGGGACGGCGCTTCATCAAGCTCTCCCTGGTCTCGGCCGCCAGCCGCGCCACCGTGATGCGGCAGGTGCTCGAGTTCGCGGAGCCAGACGAAGCCTGGGTGAAGAACCGCCTCGCACCGCTGCTCGATGCCGTGCGCCTGGGACGGCACGCGGAACAGCACTCCACTGCCGTCTCACTGATCCCGCTCACGCCGGCGAAGCGCACCCGCGAGTGCATGGAGCTCGTCCGCTACGCGAATCTCCTGCTGCCCGGCCAGGTCGCGCGCGAGCCGGATGTGACCCTGCTCACCCTGCGCCAGATGCAGCCGCTCGAAACCGAGAACGTGCTGGCCGGCAATGAAGGTTCCTATTGGAAGGCCGCATGGGTGGTCGAAGGGAGCCTGTCTGCCGAAGCGAACGACGATCTTTCGCTGGTGCTCGCGGCCTCGCCACCCGGGCAGAAGCGCCGCGAGGATGTCACCGTGCATGGCCGTCCCGCAGAGCTGCCGGCCACCTTGGAACGCGCGTGGAAGGAACTGGCAGCGAAGCTCAGTCTCAAGGGCGCGGATTTGCCTCCGGCCCCGCGGCTCCCGGGTGAGGCCCAAGAGGAGGCGAAGTCCGTGGCCCAACAGTCGCGCTGGTTTCTGGAGGCGAAGTATCCGCGCGATGCCTTCGACCTGGCCAATGCCGCCTACATCCTGGGTGACCACGACGAGGAACTCCTGCGCACCATGACCGAGGCGGCGATCGACCGCTTGCCGGTGCAGCGGAAGTTCGGCTGCCAGCATGTGGCCAAGGATCCGCGGCTGATCGATCCGGAAGTCCGCCTCGCCTATGCCTCTTCCTTGCCCGACTTCCTGGCACTATGCGACTGTGCCCGGCTCTATGTGTCCGGACTCAAGCAGCAGCTTGTCAGTCCGTACCGGCCGGCGGGCGGGGGGAGATCGCCGGTGTACAACGAGATCGTCGCGCAGGCCCTCAGCGAGCTTCACTACTACCGCTGGCTGATGGAAGACTGCCTGGCCACGGCCCGCTACGGGCGTGAGCTGGAACTGCTCGACCGGGAGATCGCGCTGCTCACCCGCGAGTACCTGGAGCACTGCCGCGGCCATGCCAGCGAATTGGACACGCTGCGGGACGTGCTCTTCCGCCGCTCCGATGGCTTCCACGCCCGCCATGCCCCTGAACTGGGCAAGGAGATTGCCGCGCGCATCCTGGAGCTGCTGCGCCAGAATCCGGCGAATACCAAGGCGACGCTGGTGATGGGTGACCTGGCCAAGTGGTGCGGGAATCCCGATCGGATCTGCGGGGCGGACGATCCCTTCCGCGCCTTCGCCGCACAGCTCGCCGGATTGGACGGGATCGCCGGGGCCTGGCCACTGGAACTCGCCGAACTGCAGGCCGCCTGCGCCACCGAGAGCGCGCCGCGAGTCCAGGCGCTGCGGCAGATGCTGGCTCTCTCCGCGGACCCGGCGCGCTTGAGGGGCTTTCTTTCCGACCCGCGGCGCGAGTGGGAACGCTACTTCGACTGTGCCCGGATCCCCGGCCTCTCGCCGCTGGTGGCGGAAGGCCACCTGTTGGGCCCCGCCGGGATCGGCAGCCTCATCACGGATCCCGCCCCCGGCTTCACCGCGACCGGAGAGTTTGCCCGCCGTGCCGGCTGGTACTACGACCTGCTGCGCTGGCCGCGCACCGAGGCCGCAGCCAGGGAGAAGCTCGTGCTTGAGGAGATCGAGAGTCTCCTGACGCGCCCCAAGGCCGAGCGCGCGGGACCACTGCAACTCGCCGGCATCCGGGATTTTCTCAAGGCGGGAAACATGCTGAGTCCCAACCTGGCCAGAGCCTTCGCCGCCTTGCTTCCGGCTGAGGCCAAGCCCGGTCCGGAAGAAGCTCCGCTGCCCCTGGCGCACCTGCTCACGCTGCCGCAATCCGCTGGCGAAGCCCAGTATGCGCGCGCCAACCAAGCCGTCCTGGACAAGGATGAACTTTGGCTGCCCGCAACCTACTTCGAAGAGGGGGGAAACGTCGTCAATGTTCAGGCTCCGCCGCGCTGCCACCACGTCATTCACGTGATCCGGCTCACGGACCGCTCCGTGCGCAGCATCGAACTGCCGAGGGGCGAGGATCCGGAACGCGAAGGGCCGGCCCCCACGCAGACGGAGGCGAGCGATACCATCGGGCTGCGGCCGGTCCTGCTCGGAGAACAACACGCCTACTATCTCAAGAGCGTGAGCCCCGGCATCTTGTATGCCATCGACCGCCGGACCTTGCAGCTCTCGCAGGTGAGGCTCCCGCTTCCGAACGTGATCGCGATGGCCTACCGGACCCGTGGCGACACGCTCTATTTGTCGGTGGCCGACCAAACGGAACCGCTCGTGGGCCGGGAACGGTTCGGTGCCACCGCGGTGATCGCTGTCAGCGGCGCGCAGGTCAGTGAGACGGTGGTCTCCAACCAGCGGAAGCCGCCGCAGATGCCGCTCGACCAGCCGGACACCTGGGTGGATTTGATCCAGGTCGCGGATGAGCGCTTGGTCCTGGTTTCGCACCGCGACGCCGGCTACATTCACCCGGAGTCGCTGAAGGGGGCCGCGCGTCCTTGGCAGGGCGGCGATTGGACGAGCCTGCAAGCCGCCGGGATCGACAAGGTGCGCGAGTCCTGGCAGGTCGCCTACAACGGGCTCTTCCGCAGCCAGCGCAACTTCAGCATCGGCCCGCAGAAGGTATTCCTGACCGAGGACCCCTACGATGGCCAAGTGCCCGCCGCCATCGTCGTGGCCAGGGACCTGGCCGCGGTGATCGGTTTCCGCGCCTCATGGGCCCTCCAGCCCACGCACGCGGGTCAGTTCCGGCTGCTGCCGGTGGCGGCAGCTCCGCTGGCCGACCCACAGATGGATCGCCGGATGTTCACGCTCGATATTCCCAAGGCGGAGAGGACGGACCCCGCGGTCCGCTACCGCACCATGAGCGCCAATGAGGTGTTGAGGGCCAAGGAATTCAACGTCCGCGTGTTTGGAAAATGGCAGGACCAGTACCTCGTCTTCTTGGCGGGGCAGGGGAAGATCCCGATGCCCGCGATCTGGACCCTGCCGGCGGCGGAGTTCGAGCAGCGGGTAGGCAGCCTGCTTCCCTGGTGAGCGGCGGGCTGGCGGCCCCAATCGCCGCGGCGGGAATTTTCCCTGCTGCCGCCCCTCCCACCCAAATCTTTCATCGGGCTTTGCAGATCCTAAACCATCGTTTATAGCCTTCCGCCATGCCGAGCGACTTCCTCGACCCGTGGGGCCTCCTAGAGAGTGGGGGCCCGCTTCTCTGGCTACAGGCGGCCTTGGCCTTTTTCGGCGCGGTTTTCGTGGTGGAGCGCCTGTTCTTCTTCCACCGCGCCCGGATCAATGTGGGTGACCTGCTGGTGGGCCTGTCCAACCACGTCCGCCGCAAGGCCTATGCCGAGGCCAGCCACGAGGCGGCCAAGGCCCCCGGTCCGGTCGCACGGGTGGCCCACTCGGTGCTGATGCGCCACTCGATGGAGCGCCCGGACCTGCGGGATATCGCGCAAGAGGCTGGGCAGCTGGAAGTTCCGCGGATTGAGAAGAATCTCCGTGCGATCCTGGGCGTGTCCGTCCTGGCCCCTCTGACCGGGATGCTGGGCACCGTCCTGGGCTTGGTGGAGACCTTCCGGCACATGACCGAGCGCGGGGCCGCCGCCGCTTCCACGGAGCTGGCTTCCGGGGTGCTGATGGCACTGGTGGACACCGCCGCGGGCTTGGTCATCGCGATCCCCGCCTACCTCTTCTACCTCTACTTCATCGGCCGGGCGAAGCGGCTCTTCCACCGCATCGAGCGCACGGGAATCGAGATGGTGAACATGATCTGCGACGCGCGCGCCGACACGGGCATCGTCTCGATGCGGGATGAACTGGACGCCCGCCGCCGGGAAGAGCGCAGCAAGAAGTGATGAAGCTGGAATCCACGCTGCCCGAGCGTCCGGGGTTCCTCTTTGTGGTGCCGGCCTTCAACCTGCTGGCGCTGCTGATCGCCTTCCTGCTGCTGGGCCCCTCCTTCCTGAACCAGTACGGCGTGGCCGTGGACCTGCCGATCTCCCGCTACCAGATGGAGCGGCCGGGGGATGCCATCGTGCTCTCCGTGACCGCGGGCAGCCCGCCGGGCTACTGGGTGGAGCGGGAGAGCGTGTCCCTGGGTGCCCTTTCCGAGCGCTTGGATGCCCGCCGCGGGGATGACTCCGGCGCGGCCAGCGCGGTGCTCCTGCGGGTGGACCGCGGCGTGCCGGTGGAAGTCCAGCAGACCGTGGCGGAGATCGCCCTGCAAAAGGGCTTCCGCGTCTGGGTGCTGGGCCAAGCTTCTGAGGATCAATCGCAAGCCTCACCCTCTACTCCGCCTCCGGCCTCCCCCCGCTAAGCGATGTTCGGCTCCCGCCACAAGCGCACCACCCGCGACCGCAGCCACGGCCTGGTCTTCCAGTGGCGGCTGCCGGTGGGGAATACGATGAGCTTCTGCGCCGCCATCCTGGTGGTGTCCCTGATCACCGCCGGCCTGGCCGCCAGCGTGCGGGTCCGGATGAGTACGGCCGGGCAGGCCCACCACGGGGAGCGCCGCGGGACCCTGATCGTGGTGCCTTCCACCCCAGAGTGGGATTCCCTGCGGACCATGGCGGCGGAGGCCGGGCCTTTCCCCGTTCGGGAAGACCCCAGCCGGGATCCCGCGGTGGTGGAACTGATCCGCGAGCGCCTGGCCGCCGCCACCCCGCCCGGCTACCGCTACGACCCAAGCTACCAGAAGGTGGACCTGTCGATCCCGAATCCGGCGGCGGAAAGTGCCGCGCGGATTTCCCGCGGGACCCTGCCGCCCCTGCCGGAAATGGACGCCCCCGCGCCGCTGGACCCCGCCGCGCCCGGGGTGGGCCTGGTGGTGCTGGCCGCGAATGGCCCGCAGGCCCAGGCCCCGGATGGCGCGGCGCCGGCCGGTGCCCTGCCGGGAAACCGCTACCTGCTGTTTTACGCTGCGGAGGGCCGCGTGACCCGCGCCACCACCGTATTCTGCGCCCCGGAGGCCCAGGCGGATGCCACCGCCACGGAGCTCTGGCTGCGGCGCGGCCTCATCCAGGGCGGTGAAAAGGACGGCGGCTGCGTGGCCGTGGAAATCTCCAGCGGAGGCGGGCGATGATATGATCGAGCTGTCCCTGACCGAACTGGCCGCTTGGGCCATCGGCATCCCCATGGTGCTGGTCGTCTTCTTTTCCTGGCTCTCGCGCTGGTCGAACCGGAATGCGGAGCGCCGCGCCCTGCGCCGCCGGGTCTCCTGCCGCTTTTGCCAGCTGGTATTTGAAGATGAGGGCAGGGCGCGTACTTTCCAGTGTCCGAACTGCGGCGCGGCCAACGAACGGGGCCGCAACCGCAGCTTGGGATGAGGCTTGCCACCCACCCCGGCAGCATCTAAGGACCCCCGAAATCCGCCACCCAAGGCCCCATTCATTCAGATCCAATGAGCGAAAGAAGAGTCGTCATCACCGGCATCGGTTGCATCAGCCCCCTTGGCAATGACCTCCAGTCCACCTGGGATGGTATGAAGGAAGGCCGCAGCGGCATCGGCACGATCACCCTGCTCGATCCCGCACCGTACGAGTGCAAGATCGCCGGCGAGGTGAAGGACTTCTTCCCGGACACCTACTTCGGCGTGGCCAAGGACTCGCGCCGCAGCGACCGCTACGTGCAGTTCGCCGTGGCCGCGGCCAAGATGGCGATGGAGGACAGCGGCGTGGATCTGGAGCAGGTCGACCGCCGCCGTTTCGGCGTGATGGTGGGCAGCGGCATTGGCGGCCTGGGCACGCTGGAGCGCGAGCATGAGGTCTGCCTGACCAAGGGACCGAAGCGCGTCTCGCCCTTCACGATCCCGATGATGATTTCCAACATCGCCAGCGGCATCATCTCCATGGAGCACGGCCTCTACGGCCCGAACATGGTGATCGTGACTGCCTGCGCGACCTCGAACCACAACATCGGGGAAGCCTGGCGCATGATTAAGTTCGGCGATGCCGATGCCTTCCTGGCCGGCGGTGCCGAGTCCACGATCCTGCCGATGGGTCTCGCCGGCTTCGCCAACATGAAGGCGCTGAGCACCCGCAACGACGAGCCCGAGAAGGCCTCCCGTCCCTTCGACAAGAACCGCGATGGCTTCGTGATGGGCGAGGGCGCGGGCGTGGTGGTGATCGAGGAGCTCGAGCACGCCCTGAAGCGTGGCGCGAAGATTTATGCAGAGCTCGTCGGCTACGGCGTGAGTGCGGATGCGCACCACCTCAGCGCGCCCTCTCCGGATGGCAGCGGCCCGGCCTATGCCATCGGCATGGCGCTCAAGCACGCCAAGCTGAACCCGGAAGACGTGCAGTATCTCAATGCCCACGCCACCTCCACCGGTCTCGGCGACATCGCGGAAACGCGTGCGATCAAACTGGCCTTCGGCGACTACGCGACGAATGGCCTGATGGTCAGCTCCACCAAGTCGATGACCGGCCACATGCTCGGCGCGGCCGGCGGCATCGAGCTGGTGGCAAGCATCATGTCGATCGTGGACGGTGTGATCCCTCCGACCATCAACGTCGAGGAGCAAGACCCCGAGTGCGATCTCGACGTGGTGCCGAACACCGCGCGCGAAGCGAAGGTGGACGTGGCGCTCAGCAACAGCTTCGGCTTCGGCGGGCACAATGCCTCGCTGCTGGTGAAGCGCTATTGAGTGAATCCGGAGCGCGGCTTTGCAAGCCGCAAGAGCGGTCCCTCGAGGCTGGCCACCTCTTGCAGCCCAACCGGCCTCGCGACTTTGCGTCCGGCTTCTTCGGCAATCTCAGGCTCTCACCCGCGGATCACCTGCAGGGACCGCTCGTTGCGGCTTTCAAAGCCGCGCTCCATACTGCATAGCTCGTCCATGGACCGGCCCCTCTACCGCCACGCGGCGCAAGTCACCTTCGGCGATACCGATTGCAGTGGCTGGCTGCACTTCCCGAAGATCTTCCGCCACGTGGAGGAAGCGGAGCATCTTTATCTGCAGCAGCAGGGGATCGTGGTGATCGACCGCGAGCAAGGCGGCTGGCCGCGCGTGCATGTGTCCTGTGACTTCAAGCGGCCGCTACGCTTCGGGGACAAGATCGAGGTTCAGTTGGGAATCGAGAAGATCGGTGGGGCCTCGGTGAATTGGGTGTTCGAGGTGATGAAGGAAGGGGAGCTGTGTGCGTTTGGGAAGATGACGACCGTGCGCGTGGATAATCAGGGGAAGCCGCTGGTGATTGATGAGGAGACGCGGGGGATGTTGGTGCCTTGAGTGCGCCTGCATTGGATCGAGCGCGGGCTCCTTGGGCATGCAGGCTTCTCAGAGGTACGGGCTCCCCAGTCGTGCGGGCTCAAAAGCCCCAAAGGGGCGGCCGGGAGATAGCCCAGGGTAAGCGAGCCCTAGCGAGCGCAACCCTGGGTTAGGGAGGAAGAAGATCCGGTCCCTGAAGGGGGCCTGGGAGGCCACTTCAATCCCAAACGTACCGCTCATTCCACTCCATGCCGTACCGGGTGAGGAGACGCCGGTATTCCTCTTGAAACGGCACCTCGCGATGATGCTCCGCCTGACGTGCAAAGTAGCGTTCAAGGGCCGGGCGATGCCCGGGGCTGATGGAGAACAATCCGTATCCGTTCTGCCAATGGAACATGGCCAAGTTCTTGCCCTGCTCTTTGATCCACCGCGAGCTGCCAATCTTGATCTCCTTCACCAGGTCCGCGGGGGAAATGGTGCGAGGGTGCGAGATTAATAGATGGATGTGATCCGCCACCGATCCTGCGCAGAGCAAGGTCCCGCCCAGTCTCGCCACAATCCCGCCGATGTAGCCGTGGAGATCGTCGCGGAATTCATCGGCAAGCCATGGTTCTCGCCTTTGGTGGAGAAGACGAGATGAACTAACAGGGAGGAGAGCGATTGGGGCATCTTCCGTGAAGAGATGCCGAATCGGGGACGGTAGGGCAAGAGTGCACTCCTGGGCCCCCTTCAGGGGCCGAATCCATCCTACACCTGACCCAGGGTTGCGCTCGCTAAGGCTCGCTTACCCTGGGCTATCTCCCGGCCGCCCCCTTGGGGCTCTTGAGCTGGCGCTAGTGTGACACGCTCTGGTTGAGGGCGCACTCCCGGGCCCCCTTCAGGGGCCGAATCCATCCTGCGCCGGACCCAGGGTTGCGCTCGCTGAGGCTCGCTTACCCTGGGCTATCTCCGGGCCACCCCGTTGGGGCTCTTGAGCAGGCATTTGCTACCGCCGCCAGAACGGCTTCGTCCGCACACGGAGTGGTGCGGACTACCGCGCCGCCACCAGGTCATACCCGCGCCAATCCCCGATCGTCACCTCCGCGAAGTTCCCCACCGGGATACCCTGATCCACATGCACGGAGCCATCGATCTCCGGGGCATCCCACTGGGTGCGGCCCACGCCTTCTTCTTCCACCAGCACGCGGACCTTCTTGCCCACTTGCTCTTGGTTCAGCTCGCCGGCGACCTTCTGCAGCTCGGCCATGGCGCGGCTCCAGCGGCTCTTGCGGGTCATGTGGTGCAGGTGCCCGTCCATCTTATACGCACGGGTGCCTTCTTCCTTCGAATACTGGAACACCCCCGCGCGCTCAAAGCGGAACTCGCGGATGAACTCCAGCAGCTCTTCGAAATCCTCTTCCGTCTCGCCCGGGAAACCTACGATGAACGTCGTACGAATCCCCAGCCCCGGGATGCCCGCGCGCATGCGGCGCAGCAGGTCGCGAATGTAGTCTCCGCTGGTCACGCGCTTCATCGCGGTGAGCATGCGGTCAGAGATGTGCTGCAGCGGGATGTCCACATACTTCGCCACCTTGTCGCACTCGGCGATGGTGGCGATCAGTTCGTCCGACCAATGCGCGGGGTGGGTGTAGAGCAGGCGCACCCAGAAATCGCCTTCGATCTTGTTGATCTCGCGCAGCAGGGTGCTGAGCGATTCACCGCGCGCGGAGTTCACCGGGCTGTTCGGCTTCGGCCGCTCGCCCTCCCAGTTGTCCATGCCGAAGTAGGTGGTGTCCTGCGAGATCAGGTTGATCTCCTTCACGCCGGATTTCACCAGCGCTTCCACTTCCTTCACCACGGACTCCTGCGTGCGGGAGCGGTGCATGCCGCGGATCTTCGGGATGATGCAGAAGGTGCAGGTGTGGTTGCAGCCTTCCGCGATCTTCACATACGCGAAGTGCTGCGGCGTGAGCCGGAAGCGCGGCGTGGTGTAGTCCGGCACGTACTGCGGCTTCAGCGTCACGAAGTCGCGCGGGTCCTCGGTGGCGGATGGGCCTTCGGTCTTCGCCACTTCCGCGGCGTTGTTCTTGCCTAACAGGTTCTCGATGATCGGCGCGACCTTGGTGATCTGGTCCAGGCCGATGAAGGCATCCACTTCCGGCATGATCCCCGGCAGGTCCTTCGCGAAGCGCTGCGAGAGACAGCCCGCCACGATGATCTTCTGCCGCGCACGGTCCGGATCCTCACTGCGCGCCGTGACCGCGCCGAAGACGGCATCGATCGACTCCTTCTTCGCCATGTCGATGAAGGAGCAGGTATTCACGATCAGCACATCGGCCAGCTCGGCCTCCGAGGTGAGCGCCATTCCGGCCTCCGCGAGGTGACCCATCATGACTTCCGAGTCGATGAGGTTCTTCGCGCAGCCAAGGGAAATGAGACCGACGGTGGTGGACATAAACGATTGCGGATTGGCGATTGCCGATTGCGGATTGAAAAAGCGGGAAAGCGGAAGAGACGAAGCAGCCCCCGGGTGGTGATCGCGGGGGCCGGTGAAGTGCTGGAATGAAAAGGAGCGCGGAGCGCTTATTCGGAGGGGTCCAGGATCAGGTCATCACCTGCCTCGGGCTTCGGCCCGGGGAAGCCGGTCGCCGCGGAGGCGACGACACCTTCGCCGGTGATGCTCTCGATCCGGATCTTGCCGAGGATGCCGCTGTTGCGGCGCACGGAAAGCACGGTGCCCACTTGGACCTTGTCATTCTCCACGATGTTGACGACTGCGAAGCCGCCGAGCTCATCGTCGTGCCACTCCTTCACACTGGCCATGAGCATGGCATTGGCGACTTGGCGGATGCGGCGCTCGCTCTTGTCGTGGCCGGAGAGAATGGCGGCACCTGCACCGCTCATGTAAGCGGCTTCCTTGTCGAGCACGTCGACCTTGCGCTCGTTCTTGGCGTTGGAGGCTTCCAGCGCGGCATTGGCAGCTTCCAGCTCGCGGATCTTGTCCATCGCGGCCTGGTCGTTGATCGCGGGGGCCGCGGCGACGGGAGGAGCCACGGGCACGCGGGTGGCATCCCGCAGCGTCTGCAACTGGCGCTGCTGCTCGAGATTCTCGCGCTCCATGCGCAGCTTCTCGATCTCCAGTTGGATCTGGGCGAGTTCGGTCTTATCACCGTCCTTGCCGGAACTGTTCTTGTTGAGCGCGACGGCGAGAGCCCCCACGAGCAGGGCGACCGTGGCGGCCAGCAGAATCTTCAAGGTGTCCATGGCCGCGGAGGTTGTGCGGCTGCGGGCGGCTTGTCAACGCGGCGGCACAGGGGTTAGACGCCTGACCTTCAGCCGCCGCCAGAGCTGGCGGTCGGACTTTTCCGGGAATTTCGCCTCCCAGGGGGCCAGCGCAGAGGCGGGGAGCACCTCGTTTCCGCCTGCCAGGGTCTCATTCATGCTGTCCGGCGTGGTGATGGAGCGCACCACCGGGAAGCCCTCGCGGAAGGCCGCGCGGGTCCGCATTTGCATGGCGCGGTGGCCGGGGCCGTTCACCAGATTCGCCAGCAGCAGGCCGCCCGGCGCCAGCAAGCGCTTGAGCGCCTTGATCTGCCCGGCGTCTGACTTGCCCGGACGGAAGACGTCGTCCCGCCCCGCAAGATACACATCGTCAATGACGACGTCGAATTTCTCCCGGCACTTGGCGACCCATTGGTAAGCATCGCCGAAATGAATTTCGATCCGCAGATCATCCAGGCGCATGTTCAGCTCCGCGAGGGCCACGATCTCGGTATCGATGTCCACCGCCACCAGCCGGGCCTCCGGCAGGAGCTGGCGCAGGATCCGCATCGCCGTGCCGCCGGCGAGGCCGAGCATCAGGATCGACTTCGGCGGACCCGCGGGCCGTAGCAGCGCCGCGCCGGCCAGGTTGTCCCAAGCCAGGCCGGTCAGGAATTTCTTCGCATGCCACCAGGCATGGATCGCCCCCGCCACGCGGAACTCGCACTGCTTGTCGGATTTCCAGATCTGGACCTGCTGGTAAGCGGTATCGACGACGGCGTGGCAGCGCAGGGGCATGGGGAGGACTTGAGCGGAAGGGGACCGGGATGGATAGGATGAATGGGATGGGAGAGGGGAGGCCCGGCTTATTTGGTGGCGGGCTGCTTTGAAGGCAGGCTCTTCTTCATGTCATTCACGGTGATAACCGCGCCGTCCCGATCCACATAGATATTCTTTCTGGCCAAGTCGTAGCGCAAGACCACCACGGCTCTTTCCATGCCATTGAACTTGGCCTGGAACTCGTCGGGCTTGCCGAGGGTGGTGGGAGGCCCAAAGCGGGCGAAGAGTTCGCCGATGGTCTTCTCCTTGCGCTCCTCCATGTCCAGGCCGAGGGAGATTCCTTGGAGGGCATCGCCAATCTCCTTCGCCAGTTCACTGACGCTCGGGTTTTCCGTGAGCTTCACTTGAAAGCTGTCTGCGAAGAACTTCTTGAAGTCCTCCATTTGGGGTTCGGGGCCGGTCACGAAGTTGACCATGGCAAGCAATCTTGCCCGTTCGGAGGGGTAGGCTTCGGTCGCTCCTTGCACGATCTCCAGGTCGGCCGCCATTTCTTCCCGGTGCTTTTTCATCAACTCCTCCCGTGACACTCCTTCAGCCGGGGCTCCGATGCTGTTGAAGCCGGCCACGAGTTTGGCGACGATGGATCGGGCTGCGGTGGCGAAGCGCTGTTCGGCTTCCGCGGCCTCTTCGGCGTTTGCAACTCGGCATAGCAAGACCAGCAGGACTAGTAGGCGGAGGGCTGCTTTCATGGCCGCAAGCTTCGTGTCTTGTGCGGGCCATGGCAATCCCGGACCCGGCGCTGAGCCGTCCTCGCTAAACTTCTTTCCCTTCCCGGTGAGGGAATGATATCCCAATTTCATCCCATGAAGCCGCTTGCCCTTGGACTCTTCCTCGCAGCCTCTACCGCCCTGAATGCCCAACAACTGGCACCCAATGCGCCGAAGGACAAGCCGGTGACCGTGGAGGAAAAGGCGATGGACAAGCTCATTGCCCCGCACGTCGCGAAGGCGCGGGAGACATACCCGGATGCGAGCAAACGCTTTCGCGCGGGGCTACCGAAGGATCATCACTTCTTCGTGACCACGCGGATCAAGGATCCGGACGGGACCTTCGAGCAGGTCTTCATCTACGTCAGCGCGATCGATCCCGAGAAGAAGACCATCACCGGCAAGGTCTCGAATGACCTGGGAAGGGTGAAGACCTTCAAAAAGGGCCAGACGGTGACTTTCCCCGAAAGCGAGATGCTCGACTGGACCATCTCGAAGCCGGATGGCAGCGAGGAGGGAAATTTCATCGGCAAGTTCCTGGATGAGTATCAGAAGGAGAAGCACTAGCAGGCCTCGCTTGCCCTTCATTCGTGGTGCCTCCTGCCATCATCCGGGTCCTTTTCCTTGCCACCCCCCGGCCAGCCGTTTTGACTCCCCGCCGATGACCCGAGACGGGCGCATGGAATCCGGTGAGAGCCCGGAGCAGTCGCGCTGCGGTATCCGATGAACGACTTCCCACACAGCCAATCCGGGCGCGAGTCCGGGTGAAGGCGGGAAGGAGGCGAGGGGACGGTGAAAGCCGCCACCCCTCAGAGTCGGGAGCCCGAATACTTCGTCCCGCCTCGCTCGTCCCGGCGCCGTGCCTCCGAATGCGGTGCCGCGAGAACCTTCCCGCGCAAGGAAGGGGACGGGAGGAAGAGTGGTCACCGGCGGCACTGCCTCCGGAGTGGCCGCGCTTTCCTTCTCTTCGGGCAATCCAATAGAAGAGATAGATAAGTCATACCCCATGAAATTCCGAATCTTGATCCTGGCCGGCCTCGCTGCCTGTGCCACGGCTGAAGCCGCCACCGTCGCCACCACTTCCGATCTGCTCTACGTCGTTGGTAGCGGTGCCAACCTCGCCACGCTGGTCATTGATTTCAACGATGGCAGCACCATTGATAGCTTCGCCTGGGGCTTCCGCTGGGATGGCGAGGCCTCTGGCGCTGACATGCTGCTGGCGATCACCGCGGCGGATCAGAGGATCTCGCTGGTTTCCTTCGGGAATGGCGATTCCGGCTTCTTCTTCAGCTCTCTGAGCTACAATGATGGCACCACCACCCACAGCGGGAACAGCGGTACCTTCAATACCTTCCCGGATGACTATGTCTCCTGGGGCTACTATCTCAGCGGCGGCTTCGCCGATGGTCCGCTCGGCTCGCCGAATTCCGTGAGCGGTGGCGGCAGCACCCTGCCCACGAGCTGGACCTCTGCCCCCACGGGTGCCGCTGCGGAGAGCTTCGGCGTGACCGGCCGCTTGCTGACGAATGGTGCCTGGGATGTCTGGTCCTTCGGTGCGAATGGCGAGGACTTCTCGCACCTCGCACCGCCTTCCGGGAGCCCGGCCGCCGCCGTGCCGGAACCTGCGAGCGGCCTGCTGGCGCTTGGTGGATTGGCAGTGATGCTGCGCCGCAAGCGGCGTTGATCCGCGGTGAAAACCGATCGTCTCATCCTGGCGTGGTTCGTGGCGTTGCCGCTGGGCAGCGTCGCGAGCCTGCGTGCCGAGGTGCTTCCCGATGTAATCGTGGAGGAGCATGCGGAGCAGGATGAGGACAGCGTGCTGCCGCTGCATTTCGCAGGGGACAGCACGGTGATCGGCAGTGAAGAGATCGCGAAGTCCGGTGTGCGCTCGGTGGCGGAGCTGCTCGCCGCGCAGGGTGGCATCCGCTTGAGCAGCACCACGGGGAATAGCTCGGATGCGGCGGTGCACATGCGCGGCTTCGGTGAGAATTCATCATCGCGCGTGTTGGTGCTGATTGATGGCCGGCCGATCAACCGTCCGGACATGGCGGGGATCTCCTGGCTGGAAGTGCCGATCGCGCGGCTTGATCACGTGGAGATCTTGCGCGGCAGCCAGACCGCGCGCTTCGGTGACAATGCGGTGGGCGGCGTGATCAATCTGATCACGAAGGATGGCGGCAAGGCGTCCACCGTGGTGGAGGGCGCGGGTGGCAGCGATGGCTACTCGCTTGCGCGCCTCAGCCATCAGGATAGCTACGCGGGGAACAACATCGCCTTCGACCTGGAGCGGAACTTCACCGATGGCTGGCGGCAGAATTCCTACAATGAGCTGGAGAGCGCGGCCTTCCGCTGGGGCCGGGACTTCAGCCGCGGGATTGCGACGGACTTCGGCGTCTCGTGGGCGGATGAGAAGGGCGGCTTCCCCGGTCCGCTGACCAAGGACCGCTACCTGCTGAATCCGCGCGAGTCGATTTACGCGCTGGCCGGGCAGGCGGACCAGTATTTCAGCGAGCAGAACCGCTACACCGTGGATGGCGCGCTGCTGTTAGGCAAGGGAGGGGACTACACCGTGAGCATCCCGCTGTCCTTCTATCAGCGGGACCTACAGTGGAACTTCGGCCCCGGCTTCCACACGGATAATCTGTTAGAGACGCTCACGCTATCGCCGCGTTTCGAGGCCCGCGGGGAATCGTGGTCGGCGGAAGCGGGCGTGAGCTACCGCCAGGACACCTTGGACCTCCAGCAGTATGCGGAGATTGCGCGGGTCAACCGCACCACCGAGGCCGGGCTGGATCGCGAGGTGCTGGGCATTCATGCCAGCGCCGAGTGGGATCCGTGGAAGCACTGGCATCTCTCCGCCGCCGCGCGCTGGGAGCAGGCGGAAGTGGATGCCCGGGCCAAGAGCTTCACCGCGCCTGCCGATCCGCAGCTCAATTTCCTCCGCGGGAATGATGAGGACAACCAGGCCTATCAGCTCGGCCTGCGCTGGGAGCCGCGCCCGGATGTCTCCACCTGGCTGCGCTATGACCGGCTCTACCGGCTGCCATCCATGGATGAGATCGCCTCTTACCAGGGCTTTCCGCTGAGCGTGCCCTTCAATGACCAGCTCCATGCGGAGACCGGCGATAACGTGGAGCTGGGAGCAGAGTGGAACCCGGGAGCATGGAGCTTCCGAGCGAATGGATTCCTCCAGTGGCTGGAAGGGGAGATCGCCTACGACTACCTGCAGAACCTGAACGTGAATCTGGCAGACACGAAGCGCAGCGGCGCGGAGATCTCCGCCGGCTATCACGCGGAGCGCTGGAGCGCGGACCTGCACTACACCCTTCTAACAGCCGAGTATGAAAGCGGGCCCTATGCAGGCAAGGAGGTCTACCTGGTCCCGAACCGCGAACTCTCCGCCTCCTTGTCCTGCCGCCCCTTGGACTGCGTGACCCTGCAAGCGGAGTGGCAGTACACGGGCGATGCCTTCGAGGGCAACGATTTCCAAAACGTGCAGGAGAAGTTGCCCTCCTACGCTGTGACCAATTTCCTCCTGCGCTACGAGCCGCGGCCCGGGCTCTCGGTCTATGCGCGGGTGAACAATCTTTTCGACGAACGCTACGCCACGGTGAAGTACAGCGGGGTCTGGTATCCCGCGGCCGGGCGGCAATTCATGATCGGCATCCGCCGCGAACTTTGATGATGATCCGCTTTCCACTGCTCCTTGCCCTGATCGCTGCGCCCTTGCTCCATGCCGGGCCCTATCCTGGACCCGCGGGCACTGCCGGGACGGATGCCATCGCGCACACGGATTCCCGTTTCGTGAATTGGGCCAGCGGCCATCTCGACTACGACTTCGGCGCGAACGTGGCGGCCCAGTGGCGCACTCCCGCGAAGGCCTACGGGCCGGCGACCACGGACACGCTCGACATCGTCTGCCTGGGGGACAACGGCAGGATCACGCTCTACTTCCCGCATCCCATCCGCGATGGCGATGGTGCGGACTTCGCGGTCTTCGAGAACTCCTTCAGCGATACCTTCCTGGAGCTGGCCTTCGTGGAGGTGTCGAGCGATGGCGTGAACTTCTTCCGCTTCCCGAGTGCCTCGCTCACCGCAAGCACCGTGGGAGGCTTCGGCTCGGTGAATGCCACGAACCTCAGCGGCCTGGCGGGGAAATACCGGGTGGGCTTCGGGACGCCCTTCGACATCGCCTCGCTCCCGGCCACGCCGCTGCTCGATCCTGAGCATGTCTGCTTCGTCCGCCTGATCGATATCGTGGGCGATGGCAGTGCCAAGGATAGTTCGAACCATACGATCTACGATCCCTATCCGACCACGGGCACCGCCGGCTTCGACTTGGAAGCGGTCGGCGTGATCCATCAGAACAATGGAGACTTCCGCATGCTCCGCAGCGTGCTGGCTGCCGATACCTGTGAGCTCGAATGGGAGAGCAACCCGGGCCGCAGCTACCGGATCGAGACCGCCACCAAGCTGGATGACTGGGTCACGGTGCAGACCCTCAGCGCGCGGCAGGACCGCGGCAGCTCGCTCTTCACCGCGCCCCGCAGCGGCGGCCTGAGCCAGTTCTGGCGCGTCGTGCGCGTAGGCGAGTAAATCAAGCGTGCCCCCCAAGGTGCGGCGCAGCCGCTTTCGGAGTGCGTGCGAGGATCGCCCCTTTTAGGGCGAGCGTTCCCTTGGAACGTCACACAAGTTCTAGGAGAGTCGACCCCTCAGGGTAGGGGAGAGCCTAAGTCTCGGGGCAAGCGTGAGCAGTGCTCAAGCATCCCTCCAGCAGAGGTGGACGCCCCGAATCACCAAGGGCTCACCCCCCTAGAACTCAAATGCCCCTCTATGGCCACACCCGCCCAAAAAGCGGCGATCCTCGCACGCACTCCGAAAGCGGCTTTGCCGCACCTGAGGGGACACTTCATCAAGAAACCCGCCGCAATGCCGGGGTCGCCTCTCCTTCCATCGCCCCGCGCAACTTCGCGATCCGCTTTGCCCGTCGCAGCGCCAGCAAGATCCACGGCGGAACGAAAAGCGCCGCCAGCAAACCGTGGGGCAGGGAAACCCCGCGAGCGAGATTGGCATAGGCCTCGCAAGGCCCGCTTCTAGGTGTCATGTTCACCTGGTCGGTGACCTTGCTGCCGATCCATGGTGCCGGGAAGTAGGTCGTGTAATACTTCGCCGCAATGGGCTTCTGCAGATACTCGCTTTTCGGGGGAGGCGATCCCGGCGGCATTCCCATTTCGTAGTGCAAGAAATGCACCAATGCTCCGGAGCTGGCTAGCTCCAGCTTGCCCTTCGGCGAGATGGCCAGGATCCAACGGCGCTCCATGCGCTGCGAGTCCCGTGCCATCATGATCAAGAACGCCACGACCAGCAGGCCGAACCAGAAGACCAGCGAACGGTGGAGGGGAGGCATGGTTCCTCACCCTGTATCATCCCCATCCACCTGTCGACACAACTTCCCGCCAACGCTTGCACCCATTCCGCAACACTAACCCGTTTGAAAATTAGTGCTTAGAAATTAGTGCTTCTCCTGCTGTGGCAGCTCATGCGCCGTATAAAAAGCCAGCCGGTTCTGCAGCGGTGACTTGTCATCCTCCGACTTCACATCCTTCGGCAGCTCCAGCTTGTAGATCTTCCCGGCCACGAAGTCCGCGAGCTCCACGTCCACCGTGCGCTTGCCGCTGACCTTGAACTCCGTCACCTCGTGCTTGCGCTCGTTCTCTTCATCGCTGCCGTAGGTCCACTTCGGCTGCACGGTGAAGGAGGAGAAGTCCCAGGCTTTCTTGTCCTTCAGCTTGTCCGGCAGGTCCTTGGTGAAGGTCACCGTGAAGCCTCGGCGCGTGATCTTGAAGGTCTCGATGTCAAAGGGCACGCCACCTATCCAGGTGATCCGCTGCAGGCCCTCTGCCGGGGCGCCCCAGCCGCGGACCGTCTGGCCCACGTAGAGCTGCTTGCCATCCGGCGAGAAGCGCAGGCGGTGATTCCCCGAACGCAGGCCGTGGTTCTGGATGAACTGCGTGACCGCGCCCTGGAAGTGGCCATTCACCTTCTCTAACATGACGCGCGAGATTCGCTCGCCGTTATTGTCCGGGATCAGCAGTTGCCCTGCAAAGGGGCCGAAGGTTCCCTTGCGCGGCAGCTCCATCGGCTCGCCGGCGGAGCGGTTGATCTCCTTGTTCGGCAGCTCCACCACGGCCTTGGTGCGGGCCTTGTTGTAGGCATCCAGGTCATTGCGGTAGAAGGCCAGTGGATCCTTGCCCGCCCATGCGGGGTCCCAGACCAAACTACTAGGGTGGCCGTAGAAGTTTCCCTTCTCCACCAGATAGAGCGGCGTGATCGCCTTCCAGTCGCCCTGGTTGTCGCCGGACCACAGGTTGCCATCGGGGTCCGTGTAGATGCCATTCGCCATGCGGAAGCCGCTGGCCACCGGCTCCACCTTCCCCTGGGCATCCGCATGCAGGATCCAGCCCTTCCACTTCACGGAGGAATAATTCCGCCCGCGGCGTCCGGCCGGGGAATACTCACCCAGCGTGTGCTCAAAAGTCGGCCCCGAATGCGAGGCCGTGCCCACGGCGATGAAGTAACCGCCCTTGCCGTCCTTCGTCAGCGTGTTCGTCTCATGGTAGTTGCCGCTCAGGCCCCAGCCGGAGGCGAAGCGCGCGAAGCGGTCCGCCTTCCCGTCCTTGTCCGTGTCCTCCACCTCCATCATGTCCGCCATCTGCGTGATGCGGATCTTCGTCGGCGAGACCGCATCCACCCCGCAGCCATTGTGGAAGCCGCTCGCGAAAAGATGCCAGTCGAAGGCCGTGGCATCACTCGTCGGCGTCGCCTTCAGCACATCCCCGCGGCGGAGCACCACGAACAAGGAGCCATCCGGCGCGAAGTCGATCGCCCCCACCTCCGGCGGTACACCCTCCGGAAGCTTGATATCCTCGATCTGGTAGCAGTCATCGAAGTTCGCTGCAGAGGTGATCGCGGGTGCAAGGGCGAGGGCCGAGAAGAGTTTCACCGCGAAATGACGCGAAAGAACGCGAAATCTAACAGCCAAAGAGCATGGTGCCTTTCCCATTCGCGTCCATTCGCGTCCATTCGCGGTTTCAAAATCCAAATCCTTCTTCATGCCTTTCAAATTTCGCGGATTTCGCGTGATTTCGCGGTTCATATCCTGGTGCTTCATGGCTCGCGGTCTCACTCGGGCTTGGACAGGGATTGGATGAACATCACCAGCGAATCGTATTCCACATCAGGTAGTCCGAAGGGCGGCATGTAGTTCGGCGGGTAGCCCTTCACGATCTTCGCGTTCGGCGTCTTGATCGACTCCAGCAGGTATTCGCGGTCCGCCTTCACCGGCTTGGTGTCGCCTTCGAATTCAATCATGGTATCCGCGATCCCGCCCACGGACGGACCATGGCCCTTCGAGCCATCCAGCGAGTGGCAGGCGATGCAGCCGTAGTTGTTGAAGAGCTGCTCACCGGCCTGCACGTTCGCCTGCCGCAGGTCGATCTTCACCTTGTAGCCCTGGAAGCTGGCGAGCGTCTTGCCGCTGTAGGTGAAGCTCAGCTTGCCCTCGCCCTTCGCCTGCACGCCCTCTTCCTTCCACTCGATCGGCGCGGGGGGCTCGCAAGTCACCTCCGCCTCATAGGACGATTCCTTCGTGGAAGGCGTCATCTTCACGGACACCAGATAACTGCCCGCCTTGAACTGGAAGCGCGGCACGCCTTTCTCTAACAAATATCCCACGAACGAAGGCCCGCCCAGCTCATCCACGCTCTTGCCGCCGATCGAGACCGGATGCTTGCCGGCGGTCTTGTAAAACATGTTCCCCACCAGCCGCGGGATGTAGTCGAAGGACACGCGCGAGCCGCGCTGCTGGTCGCCCCAGTACGGCGTCATGTCCAGGAAGCCGCCCTGCCAGGCATACAGCGGGCGGCACTCCGTGGTATCGAAGGTGTAGGCCAGCGCGGGCCCGAAGCTCACCGCATAGGCCGCCGCCACTCCCGGCACCGGCTTCTCCTCGCCGGGGATGTCCTCGCCCTTGGTCGGATTGTATTTCGGCGCCGGCGCGCTCAGGTGGTGGTGGGCGAAGACCGCCGGATCCAGTCCGGGGTCCGGCAGATAAGTGCTCATCACCAGCGGCTCCTCCGCCTTGCCGAGCGGGCGGTTTTCAAAAGTGAGCAGTTGCTCGGCACCGAGCGGCTGCAGGCCCAGGGCCGAAGCCAGGAGAAGAAGGGTTTTTCTCATGAAGTGGTCGCGTCGAGTCGAGTCTAGTCCAAGGACGCGGGATGCTGGCATAATTTGTCAGACAGCACACCTACCCAAACGGGGCAGGACGGGAAAAAGGCGCAGCCTGAAATCCTCGTCTTGGCCCGCCGCGCATGCTAGATGCCGCATGCCATGGCCTTCCACCCGACGGTCCGCCTCCTGCCGCTCATCGCCGCGCTCTCCGGCGGGCCCGCCTTTGCTGGCGGCGGCTACGACATCACCGCTTTCACTGCGGCGGATCTCGACGTTTCCGGCAGCCTGAGCGCCACGGAATTCTACACCACGCTCAACCCGGCTCTCTCCCCCAAGGCCCGGGCGAAGAGCTTCCGCCGCGCGGATCTCAACCGCAACGGCTCAGTCCAAGTGAACGAGTTCCTGCTCTTCACCCATGTGATCGAGCCAAAGAACGCCATCGAGAAGTGGTTCTACCGCGCCGATGCCTCCATTGATGGTGAGCTGGACTTCACCGAGTTCACCGCCGGCTATCAAGGGAAGTCCTCGTTGGTCAGCATCCGCCGGGACTTCCTGCGGGCTGACATCGACGCGAGCGCGAGCGTGACGCTGGAGGAATATGTTAGATTCCGCCACGGCATGACCGCCCCGAGTCGGTTCACTGTTTTTGAACTGGCGGACTTCAATGCGGATGGCCGTCTCAGCTTTATCGAATTCAGCTACATCTATTCCCCCAACACCCCGCAGACCGCCATCCTGGAGCGCTTCCTCAAGCTGGATGACAACGGGGATGGCGTGCTCACCACCGCAGAGTGGAACCCGGGTGTGGTGCGTTGATTGTCACAGGCACTGGCAGGGCGATAGGGAGCATGAACGAATGGCACTCAGTTTAGACGTGGTCTCGCGAACTCTTCGTCCCAAGGGGACGGCTTATAATAGCCCGGCACAAGGAACGCAGTGCCGGGTTTCCGTTCGCATATGGATTGCGTCCCAACGGGACGCCTCATGCGGGGGCGATCTGGTGTATCGGAAAGTCTCCCCTCAAGCGCGAGGCTCCCAACCCGTGGCTGCCAACTTGTCCTAACCTTTGCCGCCAGAAGCATAAGGCGTCCCTTTGGGACGCAATCCCGTTTTCGGCCCTACCTGGCACTATCGTGCCAGGCTATTATGAGCCGTCCCTTTGGGACGAAGAGGAGGACGCCGCTTCAGACGAAATCAGCCTTAACCGAGTGCCATTCGAGCAGCGACCTTACTGACGCTAGTGCAGCCCCGGGGAGGCAGCGTTTGGGGACCGTTCTCGGGGACAGTAAGGTCCCCGCTCCTTACCCAAGACCACTCTTCAGACTTGGCCCGCTCACGATCAACACCGACACTCCCCGCGATGCGCGGCTCCCGCGGGCAGTGGAAACTGGACGAACTGATCGACTTCGAAGCCGCGCTCGCGGCTTGGGACGGCAGTTCGCGCCCGGATGAGGTCACCGAGCAGGAATCCCGCAGCGCCACCTTCAAGGCTTGGAAGGACGCCGTCGGCCACCGGGGCCCGGGGCGCGCCTGGACCTCCGCGCTGACTTGGGCCGGGATCGTCTTCTCGCTGATCCTCTTCCTGTCCGGTTTTGGGGCGGCCTGGGGCTGCTTCAATCCGCAGCGGGAGGGCATCCACGTCGTCGTCTTCCTCTGCCTCACGCTCTTCTTCCCCTGGCTGCTGCTCATCGCCGGGATCAGCGCGCTGATCTTCCGCCCGCCCGGCGCGGGTCTGGTGGGTGCCGCCTTCAAGAAGCTCGCCCTGAAGTTCTCCGGCGAGAAGGGCCGCGAGGTCATGGCCCGGATCGAGGGCAATCCGGAGCTAGCCAAGGCACTCGGCTGGCGGATCGCCACGCGGGTCCAAGGCGCGGCGGTCTTTTTCCACGTCGGCTCGGTCATCGCGCTGTGCTGCCTGTTCTTCTTCAAGCGCGTGGGCTTCTTCTGGGAGACCAGCACGCAGGTGGCCATGCAGAAGCTGTTGGAGGGCGCGGTGAAGCTGCTGTCCTCCCCCTGGAGCAAGCTCATGCCGCGCTTCGTGCCGGATGTGGCGGGCACGCGCCGCGGCCCCGGCTGGGATGGCGGGGGGGAGAGCTGGATGATTTTCCTCTGCGCCACCCTGGCCCTGTGGGGTATCCTGCCGCGCCTGCTGCTCCAGTGCTTCGCCCAGGTCCAGGAATGGCGGACCCTGCGGAATCCCAGCTTTCAGGCCCCGCACCACCGGCGGCTCTGGCGCGTGCTCACCGGCGTGCGCCGCGGCAGCGAGCCGAAGGGCCCCACCGATGGCGCGCTGGTCCTGGACATCGGCGGCATTTCCCCGGACCACGATGCCCTGCGGCCTTTCTTCCTGCGCCACCTGCGCATGAACCCGGTCGCCTGGGAAACGCTGGACGTGCTCGATGCCGGGCGCGAGGCCGCCGCCCAGGCCGCCCTGAACAAGGCCACGGCCGGGGTGATCCTGCTGGCCGAGGGCTGGTCGCTCGCCCCGCGCCGCATGGAGGAGACGATCCGGCGCGTCCTCTCCACCCGCGGCGGGCGCAGGATCGTCGTCCACGTCGCCAATTTTACCAAAGAAGGCCGCCCCACGGAACCGAGCGCCGACGAGCGCGCCGCCTGGGAAGCCTTCCTCGATGGCCAGAAGGGCCTTGAAGTCGAGCTCAGCATCCACGAAGAGGACCGCGCATGGGAACCTGGCTGACCGACGACATCCCCGCCTTCGCGGTGGTCGGCCGCGTCAATGCCGGCAAGACCTCGACCTTGGCGACCCTGCTGGAGATCGACGATGACGAGCTGCTGCGCATCAGCGCCACGCCCGGCGAGACCACCGGCGTGCTGCCGCTGCCCGTGCGCTACGATGACGAGGAGCTGCTGCGCTTCCTGGACACCCCCGGCTTCCAACAGCCGGTGGAGGCCATGCGCGAGATCCAGAAGCTGGCGGGGAAGGGGGTGCCCGGCCCGGCGGAGATCACCCGCTTCGTGAAGGAATGCCGCCAGCGCTTCCCGGATGAGGTGCGCCTGTTAGAGCCGCTGATGGAGGGCGCGGGCGTGATCTATGTGGTGGACCCCTGCAAGCCGCTGCGGGATTCCTTCCTGGCGGAGATCGAGATCCTGCGCTGGACCGGCCGCCCGCGCTTGGCGCTGCTGAATCCGCAGGGTGAGCCGAACCCGGAGCTGGAGCGGGAGTGGCGCGAACGCCTCGGCACCGCCTTCAACCTGGTCCGCACCTTCGATGCTCACGAGGCGCGCTTCGACGAACGCCGCCGCTTGTTAGAAGCGCTGCTGCAGATCGAGGAGCAGCACCGCAAGCACATCGAGCGCGTGATCGATGCGATGCAGAACGAGATGGACGACCGCCGCGAGGAAGCCGCGGAGGCGATCCTGGATTTCCTCGAGAAGTCTCTAACACTCCGGGTCAGCGAACCGATCGAAGCGCGCGACCGCAGCGTGCCGAACCGCGCGGACAAGAAGAAGGCGGAGCTGGAAGCGCGCTACTTCAAGAAGCTCGCGGAGATCGAGCAGGACTGCCTGAAGAAGATCCTCAAGAGCTACCGCCACCACCTGCTGAAGCCGGAGATCGACCCCGAGCGCCACAGCGGCCTGAACCTGACCATGGCCGAGACCTGGCGGAAGTGGGGCCTGAACCGCGGCCAGCTCACTGCCGCCGGTGCTGCCGCGGGCGGCGCGGCCGGTGCCGTGATCGACATGGGCGTGGGCGGCCACAGCTTCTTCCTGGGCGCGGCCATCGGTGCGGTGGTCGGCGGCTCGGCGGCTTTCTTCAAGGGCGGCGCGCTGCCGGAGCTGCGCTTCAAGGGCATCAGCCTTGGCAAGCTGGACAGCGATGGCCAGGCCCTGCAGGCCGGCCCGCCGCAGAGCCCGAATTTCCCCTGGGTGCTGCTGGACTCCATGCTGCTTCGCCACCGCGGCATCGTCGCGCGCGCGCATGGCCGGCGGGACAAGGCGGAGCTGGATCTCTCCGGGGAGGACAGCCTGGTGCGGCATTTCCCCTCGGACCGCCGCTCGCTCTTGCAGAAGTGGTTCACCAGTTGCCTGAAGGGCTCACCGGACCGCGGGAAGGAGCCGGAGGTCTTCGGCGAGTTGGTGAAGTCGCTGGAGGAGGGAGAAGCTTCGACCACGGATACTTAAGGCGACGTGGTTCCGCCGCGGACCGCATAGCTGACCTTGTGGGTCACGCTGTTGCTGTAGGCGATCGCGGGTTGACCCGCGGGAGTGAAGGCCATGCTCGCGAGCGTGTCGAAGCGGTCGAGGATCACCCGGCCTGCATAACTCAGGTCCCAAGTGGCACCCTTGAGCACCGCGTAGCTGATGGAGGACGGGGTCTCGTCCCACTCGGGCGCGGTGATGAAGCCGACTGCAGGCATCCCGGAAGGGGTGAAAGCCAGGGTGGGGGAGAAGCCCCAGTCGCCGGCGCTACAGATCACCTGGTGGTCCCAACTGAGGTCAAAACTTCCAGCGGCATAGCACAGCACGCCTTCGTTATCGTAGCTCTCGTAGGCGATTCCCGGCAGTCCGTTCGGTGAGAAGGCCAAGCTCGGGCTGCTGTATTCCCTGTCGTCGGGCTCATTGCCGCGCGCGATCACTTTATCCTGGCTCCAGTCGCCATCGCTCTCCCGGATGGCGAAATAGATGCCGCGGCTGTCCGGGCTGGCCGGCCCTGGCCTGCCGCGATCCACAAAGGCGACTCCAGGCATCCCATCACTGCGGAAGGCGAGTGAAGGAAGGCGGCCCGTAAAAAAGTCGGTGGTCACGGTCTCAAACTCCCAGTCACCGGCCGCGAGACGCGCGAAGCAGAGACGGCTGTCTTCCGGATCATCGTAGGCGATTCCCGGGGTGCCGTCGGGAGCGATCGCCAGGCTGGGATCGTAGCCGGTGTCGCCGTCATCGATCTGGGTCACCATCCAGTCGCTGCCGTCGAACTCCGCGAACATCAGCCCCGTCGTGCCGGCGCCATGATAGGCGATCAGGGCATGACCCGTAGGAGCATAGGCCAGGGACGGAGTTCCGGTGATACCTCCTGAGCCCGGGACGCTGATCGCGGTCCATGCCGCGCCGCTCATCACCGCGAATTTGAGGTCTCCCCCGGAATTGTAGGCGATCGAGGGCACGCCGCCCAGCGAGAAGGCCAGCGAGGGCTTCAAGCTCCCCGGCGGCGTGGCTGCTGAAATGGCCGCCACCTCCTTGAACTGCCATGGCAGGACGACCCCACTGGCCTCCAGCAAGGCATTGTTTTGCAGGGTCAGGAGATTGATCTGCTGTTGCTGCAGGGCCACGGTGCTTTGCACCGCCTGCAACTTGTCCCAGATCTCTTGAAGTGACTTCTGGGTTGCTGCCGGAGGACCGGGCGGGGCCAGCGGACCCTGGGCGTGGAGCGGGGCGGTCATCGGTACGCTGGCCGCGGCAATGCACAGGAGAAAGAACGGGGGGGACCATCTCATGACAACAAGTTGCCGAAGCCCGCGAGATAAAGGCAAGTGAAATGAGATGACAGGAATGATCGCCAAGTGGGATGAATGCCCTGCGATTGACCGCGAGGGGACTCGCGCTCCGGGATTCGGGCTCGCTTTCCTTCCCGTCATCTTCGATCCTGCTCCGACCATGGTAAAGCGGGTCTTCCTCCTTGTCCTTTTGCTCCTTGCGCAGGCCCGGGCGGTGGAGCTGCGCTTTCTTTCCATCGATTTCGGGGCCACGGAGCAGCGTGACTTTTACCTGGCCGACCCGGATCGGAAGACCGCCGAGCCCCTGTCCCTGCATGGAACCGGCCGCGCGGTTCCCGTGAACCCGGTCAAGGGCAGCTTCCTGCTGCGGGTCATCACCCGCGGGGACTCCGCTGCCAAGCCGGTCGAGTTCCCGGTGAAGGTGGATCCGGCCATCAGGAAGGGCTTGGTCGTCCTGATCGCGGACGCCCGGTCCCGGGCCAAGGTGCGCGGAGTGACCTTCGAGTATGATCCGGCGACCTTCGCCAAGGGCAGCTACCGCTTGCTCAATGCCAGCAACCGCGAGTGGACCATCGATCTGGGCGGCCAGCGGGCCCTGCTGCCTGCCAACCACAAGCCGGTGGACATCAAGCCGGCTGGAGAGAAATTCGCGCCGGTGGCGATCTCCACCCTCCAGGAGCCGGCGAAACCACGCCTGACTTCCCTGTGGAAGCTGACGGAGGACCGCTGCCAGTTGATGGTTCTCACCCCCGGCAAGGCGGATAAAGACCCGCCCGGGGTAAGGGGCATCGAGCTGCTCGCGCCGTGAAGCTCCTCGGCGGCGGCCTTGCGGACCCGGAATGCCCATGCTACCCCCTTGCCGTGGATGGGTACGGCAGACCGGGACTATTTTCGCGATGAGGAGCGGCGCTATTCGGGCGGCGGCGGTGGCGGCGGCTTGCCGCCCTTGACCCCGATGGCGAGGGCGCTGCTGATCATCAATATCGCCGCTTTTCTCTTCGACTGGCTGCTCTTCAATCAGGAGCTTTCCCGCAGGGGCGATTTCAATGTCGCCTTCAGTGTCCCGATCTCGATCTACGGGGGCCGGGTGTGGGAGCTGCTGAGCTTCCAGTTCCTCCACGAGGGCCTGCTTTCGCTGATCTCGAATTCCTTTTCGCTCTGGCTCTTCGGCCGCTGGGTGGAGCCGTGGTGGAGCTCGCGCCGTTTCCTGATCTTCTACCTGCTCTGCGGCGTCGCCGGGGCGGTGGTCTACACCTTGCTGGTGATGTTCAAGCTCATGCCGCCCGGGGTGATGGTGGGGGCATCCGGGGGGATCTACGGCTGCCTGGTGGCCGTGGTGGTGATCGATCCCAAGTCGCCGGTCCGCTTCTTCTCCCCCTCGGTGACGGTGAAGCGCCTGGCGCAGATCGTCTTGGGCTTCTCGGCGATCTGGTCGCTGGTCACCATGTTCGCGCCCAAGCCGGACGCGCATAGCAACCCCGGCGCCCAGGCGGCGCTGCTCGCCGGCGCGGTCATGGGCTACGCGCTGATGCGATTCTCGAAGCTGCTGGGCCGCCGCGCGGAGGAGGCCGCCAAGGCCGTGCGCAGCAAGGAGAAGGAATACCGCAGTGAAGCTGCCGGCAGCAGTGCCACCCGGAAGAAGAAGCCCAAGCCAGCCTCCAAGCTGCGCCCGCGCACGACCCTGGAAACCGCCACCGCCACTGAGGTGGACCGCATCCTGGACAAGATCAACAAGGAGGGCATGCAGAGCCTCACCGCCGAAGAACAGGCCATCCTCAAGGGGGCCAGTGAATCCCGCAAAGACCGCTGAGATGACCGACGCCGAAATGACCTCCTGCCACGAGCCCGGCCGCCAGCTCGAGCGCTTGCGCGCGATCATGCACCGCCTGCGCGCCCCCGGCGGTTGCCCATGGGATGCGGAGCAGACCCACGGCAGCCTGGTCACGAACCTGATCGAGGAAGCCTACGAGACGGTCGATGCCATCCAGCGTTGCGACATGAAGGACATGGAGGAGGAGCTGGGCGATCTGCTCCTGCAAGTGGTCTTCCACAGCGAGCTGGCGGAGGAGGCCAAGCGCTTCAATCTGGACGACGTGGCGCGCGGGATTTCCGACAAGCTGGTGCGCCGCCACCCGCATGTCTTCGGCCAGGCCGATGCAAGTACGTCAGACGCCGTACTTCAGCAGTGGGACGAGATCAAGCGGGGCGAGAAGGGAACCACGGATCATCCTTACCTGCACGGTGTCGGCAAAGGCCTGCCCGCCCTGCTCCGTGCCTCCAAGCTCCAGAAGAAGGCCGCCAAGGTCGGCTTCGACTGGCCGACCGAGATGGGCGTGCTGGCGAAGATCCGCGAGGAGATCCTGGAGCTCGAAGCCGCCGTGGATGCGCAGGATCTTCCCGCCGTGGATGAGGAGCTGGGCGACCTGCTCTTCTCCGTCGTGAACCTCGCACGCTTCCGCAAGCTGGACCCGGAGGTGGTCATGGCCGCCGCGAACGAGAAGTTCGAGCGCCGCTTCAATGAAATGGAGCGCCGCCTGAAAGAGAAGGGCAAGACCCTGGAGGAAGCCACGGAGAGCCAGATGGACGACGAGTGGGAGGCGGGGAAGAAGGCGCTGCGGTGAAGCGCCGGAGCGCGCGGGAGCGCCAGGCTCCAGCCTGGCCGAAGCGACCCCGGCGTCCTGCCATCATCAAGTGCTTGCCCGAACAGGTGCCAAGGCATCGCGAACCGTCATGGCTGAAACCGGCCTCTGCCCACCATGACCCGACGCCCCCGGGGTCACAGGAAGAGGCGGGACTTGCTGGTGGCTTCGGCCAGGCTGGAGCCTGGCGCTCCCGGTTCGTTCATCTGAAATCCCAGGTGGGCGAGCGGACGTATGATTCGGATGCGTCTTCTCCTTCTGCTCCCCCTGATCAGCTCCACCTTCGCCGCGACCATCGAGGTCAAGACCCCGGATGAACTGAAGGCCGCGATCCCCAATCTCAAGACCGGCGACACGCTGAAGATCGGCCCCGGCGAATACCCGGGCGGGAACGCGACCAGTGGCTTGGAGAATCTCACGGTCGAGGCGCTCGACCCGAAGTCACCGCCGCTCTTCAAGGGCGGCTCGAATGCTTGGCAATTCTCGCGCTGCCCGGGCCTGAAGCTCAGCCACCTCCAGTGTCGCGGGCAGACCGGGAATGGCTTCAACATCGATGACGGCGGGAAGATGGATCAGCCGGTGAAGGGCGTGGTGCTGGAAGACCTGCGCGTGGAAGACATCGGGCCGGATGGGAACTTCGATGGCATCAAGTGCTCCGGCCTGCAGGGCCTGCGCATCGAGCGTTGCGAGATCAGCGGCTGGGGCGGCCAGGCGATCGACTTCGTCGGCTGCTGGGATTCCGTCATCAGCGCTTGCACGATCACCGGCAAGAAGGGCTTCTCCCAGCACACCGGCCCGCAGTTCAAGGGCGGCTGCCGGAACATCACCATCGAGAAGTGCGTGCTGAAGGACGTGGGCGAGCGGCCCATCCACGCCGGCGGCTCCACCGGTCTGGACTACTTCCGCCCCCAGGGCGCGAAGTATGAGGCGAAGGACATCGTCATCCGCGACAACACCATCGAAGGCGGCGTCTGTGCCTGTGCCTTCACCGGAGTGGATGGCGCGGAGTTCACCGGGAACACGATTGTTAGACCGGAGAAATGGATCTTCCGCATCCTGCAAGAGACCCGTGAGCCCGGCTTCGCTCCCTGCCGGAATGTGAAGATCAGCGGCAATAAGATCATCTTCCGCCGTGAGCAAGTGGGCATGGGCACCGAGCTCAACATCGGCGACGGCACCGCCCCCGAGACCTTCCAGTTCGAGAAGAACACCTGGCTCGCCGAAGACAAGCCCGCCGCCTCCAAGCCGAAGCTACCGGTGGAGGAGAAGGGCGGCGTCTACGGCCTGCCCGAAAAGTGACCCCCCAGGTGCGGCGCAGCCGCTTTCGGAGTGCGTGCGAGCATCGCCGCTTTTTGGGGGCGCACACCCCCACGAGAGCATGTTAGTTCTAGGCTAATACGCCCCACTCCCTCCCGAAGCACCCTTCGATCCTCCCTCCACCCTCCCATGCCCGAAGAAGACTTCCCGTGGCCTCACGCCCCGCCGCACTTCCTCGCTGGCCCAGGCACCTACATGCTCACCGCCGCCACCTACGGAAAGCAGCACTGGTTCCGCTCCCGCAAGCGTCTGCGTATTCTAACACAAAGCATCCACACCCACGCGCGAGATCACGGCTGGCGCCTCGAAGCCTGGGCGGTCTTTTCCAACCACTATCACTGGATCGGCCAAGCCCCGGAAGGCAAGGGCGCAACCAGCTTGCCGGAAATGATCGCCAACATCCATCGCGAGACAGCCACTATCCTGAATCAACTCGACGAAACCCCGGGCCGACAAATCTGGCACAACTACTTCGAGTCGACCTTGAGCTACCAGCGTTCTTACTTAGCCCGCCTCCACTACGTCTCGCAGAACCCCGTGAAGCACGGCTTGGTCTTGAGAGCGGAGGATTACCCGTGGTGTTCCGCCGGATGGATGGAGCGGAATGTGAGCGCTGCGTTCAGGAAGACGCTCTCCTCGTTCAAGATCGATCGCTTGAACATCTATGATGATTTCTAGCCGCTGGGGTGGGGGATGCGCGGAAGACAAATCCGCCGCTGAGATAAGAGCAGGTAACCCCCAAGGTGCGGCGTAGCCGCTTTCGGAGTGCGTGCGAGCATCGCCGCTTTTTGGGCGAATCGGCGGATCGGATCGCCGCGGTAGTTCTCGGGGAGTGTTGTCTTGGTGCCTCGGGGTGTCCACCTCTGCCGGAAGTGCATGGGAGCACTGCTTGGGCTTTCCCCGAGGCTTAGGCTCACCCCCACACAATGGGGGCGACTCTCCTAGAACTCAAATGACGCCTCAAGGGCACACACGCTCCGAAAGCGGCGATGCTCGCACGCACTCCGAAAGCGGCTGTCGCCGCGAAGTGCGGAGACGAAGGGTGTCACCTCACCTCACCTCACCTTGAACCGCGGCCTACCCTCGTAGTCGCTGAAATCGATCAGCCCCATCTGCGCCAGATAGAGGATCTCACTCCGCGCCTCCGGATACTCGCCGAGCCCCTGCCACTTGTGCGCCGCGCGCAGCGCTGCCAAGGTCTTCTCCAGCTTCTCCTCCAACTCCGCCGAGTAGGGGATCCGGCTGTGGAGCGAAGTCAAAGCCTTCAGGATCCCCAGGGGCCCCGCCAGGAAAACCTGCCCGAGCAGATACGCAGGTCCGGTGATGCGATGCGCATAGAAGTCCGTGACGAAGGCACCCGCCGTGTCTTCCCCGAGATCGTGATAGAGCCCGGATTCGTGGTAGCTGTAGAGCCCGCCGCGATTCTTCCAGGTCCGGTAACCCGAGAACCAAGTGGCCGCCAAACCGCCAATCCCGACGCCAACCCCAACCGCAGGAGACAGGGAATAGTGAAGCCACCAAGCCACGAAGGCCGGCACGTAGCGGAAGAAGAGATAAGCCAGCCCGCAGCAAATCAAGCCGCCGAGGAACAGGAACACCGCCTTGAGGGTCTGGGATTGATTGTAGCGCTTGATCACGAAGGGAGGAGGATGCGGGCATCCTCTCCAAAAGCGCCAAGCCATCAAGTCCGCATAGTATTGGGAGCCGCGGCATACGGCAGGCAAATGCAACGCGCGCTCAGCCTAGCATTCTGCAACCGCGCTATTCGCTGTCCTTTTGATCCGAGGATTCGGGGAGATGCACCTTACCCTTCTGAACATAGGTCACAATCTGCTTGAGGCGACGCCAGTGCGCCATCAGAAGGTTCAAAGTGATTGCCGGATCTTTCGTCCTTTTGTTGAGCCGGTCTAGACTGCCGAATCCGAGAATCTTGGCAGCTTCATCACATAGCCGGTTGAGGGCTTTGATCTGATCGGCGCCGAGCTTCGTCAGTTCGACATTCTTGGCGCGTCGCTCTCGAATAATCTCGAGACGGAGCTTATCAATGCGCTTGAATGTCTCTACGGTTGCCACCAAGGAACCTAAAATAATCCCAACCGTTTTAGCTATGCGCAAGGCGACTTCTGGATTCAAAAGCAAATCCATCCATCCAGGAGACGCGTAATGAATGGCCTTGATCTTCGGGCGATCAGCTGGCGGGACTTGGTTTTGCAAAACCGCATAGATGTTGACGTAGCTGTAGCCTCCTCTCCACGGGTAGTCTTGTAAGGCCACGTCAATCCGTTCGGCTTTCCGTGGCTCCAAGTGAGTATCGAAGCAGTAGATGAACGAGTAAGTTTGGCCGAAAGCGTGCGGAAAGAGATGCAAGTCCTCAAGATCCCAACGCTCGTCCATCAACACCCTGTATGTTTCATCTTTTGGCATGTGTCTGGGGAGGTTAGGCGAGTGCGTCGATCATCTCCCAAAAAGCAGAACAATCAAGGAGTCTCCCTAGGGGACTACCACCAAACAGAAAACACCCCGCCTCTCTCAAGGCGGGGTGCTTTCAAAATGCTCTAGCTAACGAAGCGGATCAGATCCCCTTCTTCACCACGTCGAACATCAGGTCGATCACGCGGTTGGAGTAGCCCCACTCGTTGTCGTACCAGCTCACCAGCTTGAAGAAGGTGCTGTTCAGCTCGATGGACGAGCCGGCGTCGAAGATCGACGAGTGCTTGTCGTGGATGAAGTCGGTGGAGACCACTTCGTCTTCGGTGTAGTTGAGGATGCCCTTCAGGTAGGTCTCGGAGGCCTTCTTCATGGCCGCCTTGATCTCTTCCAAGGAGGTCTCCTTCACGGTCTTCACCGTCAGGTCCACCACGGACACGGTCGGCGTCGGCACGCGGAAGGACATGCCGGTCAGCTTGCCCTTCACTTCCGGGCAGACGAGCGCGGTGGCCTTGGCGGCACCGGTGCTGGCCGGGATGATGTTGATCGCGGCGGAGCGGCCACCCTTCCAGTCCTTCTTGGACGGGCCGTCCACGGTCTTCTGCGTGGCGGTGTAGGAGTGGATGGTGGTCATCAGACCTTCCACGATTCCGAACCCTTCCTTGAGCAGCACGTGCACGACCGGCGCAAGGCAGTTGGTGGTGCAGCTCGCGTTGGAGATGATGTGGTGCTTTGCGGGATCGTACTGGTCGTCATTCACGCCCACCACGAAGGTGCCGTCCTCGCCCTTGGCCGGGGCGGAGATGATGACCTTCTTGGCACCGGCAGTGATGTGGCCCTTGGCCTTCTCCGCTTCGGTGAAGAGACCGGTGGACTCGATCACGACGTCCACGCCGAGTTCTTTCCACGGCAGGCCTTCCGGCGTGCGGGCGCTCACCACCTTGATCTCGTGGCCATCGACGACCAGCACGTCGTCTTCTTCCAGGTCCGGAGAGGACTTCTTGGAGGACACGGTGCTGGCGAATTTGCCCTGCGTGGAGTCGTACTTCAGCAGGTAGGCGAGGTTGTCCGCCGGCACGATGTCGCCGACGGCGGCAACCTTGAAGGTTTTTCCGAGGTGGCCTTGTTCGACGAGCGCACGGAAGACAAGACGTCCGATGCGGCCGAACCCGTTGATGGCGATGGTGGTCATGGTTGTAGGTCCGCGGAAACGTTCGCGCGGGCGCGGAATTGTGCACTTGCTCCCCCCGCCGTCAATGCCCCCTTCAGTCAAGAACTCGTTACAAATTCGTGGCGGAAAACCATCATGAACACAGATATTCCAACATATTCGTAGAGTCCTCGAAATCAGTCCTCCGCGTCCGACCGGAGCTGGAAGCCGGGGCAGCCGCTGCGACTATGGATCACACGGCCTTGAAAGGGGCCATCGACGCAGCAGCAGCAACCGTAGTTGAACAAGGCGAAATCGGCATTCAGGCGGGCGAAGAAGTGGCACCGGGAACAATCTCCGGGAGAAGGCTCGATCCGCGGGATACCCCAGCGCTTCGCCAGGGTCTTCCCTGCGACGATTTCTTCCTCCCTTTCCGCCCAGTCTTCCTCACTCGGTGTCCAGGGATAGCCTTCTTCCAAGACAAGCTGTCCCGCATCCACTGCCAGCCAGTGGCCATCGGGAAGCTTGATCGCCCACGCAGGGTCGCCGGCAAACATGTCCAGGGTGCGGAGGAAGAGCCCGCCGGATAGCTTCACCACCAGCTCGGGTAAGCCGCCCGTGAATCCAATCGCTTCGATCTTCTTCCCGCGGAGGAATTCCAAGGCTCTAAGGACACGCGGGAGATTTCCCGAGGTGCCGTGAAGGACCTCCGTTGCGGTCTCGATCCGCCAGTGATGGAAGGGGACGATGCAGGCTTCGCCACGGTCGTTCAGGCGACGACCGGTGCGCGGGTGGAAAGTCTGAGTCAGGGCTCCGAGTTCCAGGAAGACGGAGCTGCCGACATTCCTCCGCGGGTGAGAGATATCGAGCCCGATCAGGGGCTGGACGAGTTCCTGGAATTCTCCTTCATCAAGCGCTCTCAAAGCCATGGGCGATTCCCCTCAAGATAATCGCCAGCCTCGCAGACCGGCGAGCAGAATCCTATTCCCGGAACTGCGGGCAGCCGCTCCGGATATTGACCACCTGTCCTTCAAATGGCCCCTCCGCGCAGCAACAGCAGCCGTGGTCGTAGAGGTTGAAATCGGAGTCCAGGTGGACGAAGAAGTGGCATTTGTCGCAATTCCCCGGCGCAGGTTCGATCCGTGGTACACCCCAGCGTTCCTCGAGTGTTTCGGTTGCGATGGGCGCTTCTTTCCGTTTCGCCTTTGCTTCCGAGCCCGCTGCCGAGGGATAGCTCTTTTCCACGACAACTTGGCCCGCGTCGACTGCCAGCCAGCGGCCATCGGGAAGCCTGATGGCCCACGCGGGATCGCCGGCAAACATACCTAGGGTCCGTAGGCAGAGTCCGTCCGATAGCTTCACCTGCAACTCGGGCAAGCCGCTTGTGAACCCGATCGCTTCGATCTTCTTGCCGCGGAGTAGCTCCAGGGCCTTGAGTATCCCCGGGAGATTCCCTGATGCACCGTGAAGGATCTCGGTTGAACTCTCGATCCGCCAGTCATAGTAGGGGGCGATGCCCGCCTCGCCCCTCTTGGAGTCGTGGAGCGAGCCATCCCGGCGGCGGTAGGACTTCGTAGTCAGGGCTCCGAGCTCCAGGAAAATCGTGGTGCCATAGCCCTTCCACGGCCGGGAGATCTCAAGCCCGATCAGCGGCTGCACGAGTTCCTTGAACTCTTCCTCATCAAGCGGTCTCGGAGGCATGCGCGATCTTGGATGCCTAAGGCCAAGCTTCCGGGCGGGCGAGGAGAAAATCGGTTCGTGAGCGTGGCGGGCAGCCACAGTCTTGATCACTTCGTCGCGGCTCGCATGCCGCTCCAGCCCCCCGATCCTCCGGGTCTTCTACCGCTACCCGCAAGAGGCGCGAACGAATCCGGCAAAACGCAAGAGAGCCCGGCCGCATGGCCGGGCTCTCACTTGTTAGAAAGGGGTCGGTGCGTGGATTGCTTACTCCACCGTCACGTTCTTGAACTCGATCTTCATCTTCACGCCGGGGTGGATCTGCAGGCCCAGCGGGCCCTCGTCCTTGGCGGTGTCGGAGGTGTATTCGATCACCTGCTTGCCGTTCAGGGAGACGGTGTAGACATTGCCCTTCGCCACGATCTTCATGTGGTTCCAGTCGCCCTCCTTGAGCAGCTCCTTCACGCCCTGCGCTTCCTGGGGATACTTGCCCTTCGAGCCGATGTAGGGGGAACCGGTCATGTCCCGCTTCAGCGAGCGGGAGGTGCCGATCTGGATCTGGTCATTCTCCCCGCGGACGAAGACGCCGGAGTCGATGTCGCCCGCGAACTTGAAGTCGAGCTCGATGGTGAAGTCCTTGTAGTTCTTCTCCGTCCAGAGCGTGGAGGCCTGCTTCTTGTCGTCGCTCTCGCCCTTCAGCACGCCATCCGCGGCGGTCCAGTATTCGCCGCCCTTGACCTTCCAGCCCTCCAGGCTGGTGCCGTTGAAGATCTTGGCCGGGTCGGCGTTGGCAGCGGCAGCCGAGAAGATCAGGAAAGCGGCGAGGAAGTGGTGTTTCATCGGCGGCATTACCGCAGATGTCGGACAGATCTTCCATCGAATTTTCCCCGGCGGCCTCCCTCAAAGCGGTAGGTCGCCCCGGGGGACAAAGCGCCCGCTTGCAGCCCCTGCGGCGGCTCTCTAGGCTGCGGGAGATGAAAGCCCACTTCCTCGTTTCCAGCCTTGCCCTCGCGCTACCCGGCTCATTGCTGGCGCAAAATCCTGACGTGAATCCGGCCGGGAAGATCCCGCCGCTGTTCAAATTCGAGGGCGAGGCTACGGCGAACAACGAGGTTGCCGGCATTGTGGTCTACGTCGCGGACAAGGACCAGATGATCGAGACGACGGCGTGCGGCCTCGCCGACTTGGAGAAGAAGACGCCGATGACCAAGGACTCGATGTTCTGGATCGCCTCCATGACCAAGCCGATCACCGGCACCGCGGTCATGATGATGCAGGAGGCGGGCAAGCTGAACGTGGATGATCCGGTCTCGAAGTATCTCCCCGAGTTCAAGGACCTGAAGGATGCGGAGGGCAAGCCGGTGGAGATCACCATCAAGCAATGCCTGACCCACAGCAGCGGCCTGAGCGACGTGCGCGGGCCGGAGACGGATGATGTGACGACCTTGAAGGAGCTGATGCCGAAGATCGTGGCCAAGCCACTGAAGTTCGCGCCCGGCAGCAAGTGGGAGTACTGCCAGTCCGGCATCAATGCCGTGGGGCGGATCGTGGAGGTGGTCTCCGGGGAGGACTATCCCTCTTTCTTGGAGAAGCATCTCTTCACCCCGCTGGGCATGAAGGACACCACCTTCTATCCCACGGAGGAGCAGGCCAAACGGATCGCTACTTCCTACAAGAAGGGTGCCAATGGCGAGCTGGAGAAGACCGGCCTGATGTTCCTGGGCAGCAAGGCGGTCACCAGCAAGGACCGCTATCCGTTGGCGAATGGCGGGCTCTTCTCGACTGCGGCGGACTACGGGACCTTCACCCGCATGATTCTGCGCGGCGGCGAGCTGGATGGGAAACGCTACCTGAAGGAGGAGTCCGTGAAGCAGATGACCACCGTGCAGAGCGGGGACCTGCAGACCGGCTTCACCCCCGGGAATGGCTGGGGTCTCGCTTGGTGCGTCATCCGCGAGCCACAGGGCGTGACGGCCCCGCTCTCGCCCGGCACCTTCGGCCACGGCGGTGCCTATGGCACGCAGGTGTGGATCGATCCAGTGAAGGGGAGGGCCTATGTGATGCTCATCCAACGCGCGGATTACCCGAACTCGGATGGGTCTGATCTGCGCAAGGCCTTCCATGAGGCGGCGGCGGGGCTGTGAGGGGAGTGTCGCTGGTATTGCGCAATGGGGATATTGGTAATATCATCATCCCATGACCACGGTTTCGTTCGAGATTCCCGACGAGTTGGCCGCGCGTTTGGATGCCAGCGCGCGGGCGCGGCATACCACCCGCTCGGAGTTGCTCCGGGAGGCTGTCGAGAAGCTGGCCGAGGAAGAAGTGCCAAAGAAGAAGGTCAGCGTCTTGGATCTCGGGCGCGACCTCTGCGGGATTATCGATAGCGGAATCACGGACCTTGGCTCGAACCCACGTCATCTCGACGATTTCGGGAAATGAGCCGGGTGATCTTGGATACCGGGCCCCTCATCGCATTCCTTGATGTGAGGGAGTCGTGCAACGCGTGGGCGGTGGAGTGGTTTGACAAGCTGGAGCCTCCACTTTTGACCTGTGATGCCGTCCTTGCGGAGGCGACATTTTTGCTCAAGAGAGTCGGCAAACCGCCGGAGTTGCCGTTGGAAATGGTGTCTCGCGGCATGATCAAATCGGTCTATTCGGTCGACCGGGATGCTAGAGCTTTGACGAATATGATTCAGCGTTATCGAAACGTCCCCATGTCCCTGGCAGACGCCTGCTTGGTCCGCATGGCGGAGATTTACGATGACGCGAGCGTCATGACCATGGACTCCGACTTCACCGTCTACCGCAAGTTTGAGCGGCAGGTGATTCCCGTGATCATGCCCGAATAAGGCGGGGGCCCGCCGCGCACCAGCGATTGCCAAATGGCGTGGTGCGGCGCATACCCGCAGCTTGCCGAGCGAACCTGATCCCACACGCAAGCGTCTCCTCCTCGTCGGCTGGGACTCCGCCGACTGGAAGATCATCCACCCGATGCTCGATCGCGGCGAGCTGCCCGCGCTGCAATCCCTGATCGAGGGCGGCGTGTCCGGCAATCTGGCCACGCTTGAGCCGCAGCTCTCGCCGATGCTGTGGACCTCGATCGCCAGCGGAAAGATGGCCTATCACCACGGCGTGGCCGGCTTTACGGAAGTCGACCCTAACAGCGGCCACATCGTGCCGGTGTCCGCCGCGACGCGGAGGTGCAAGGTGCTGTGGGAGATGCTCGGCGAGCGCGGCTTGAAGAGCCATGTCGTCGGCTGGTTCGCCACCCAGGGCGAGCGCGATCTGAACGGCTGCATGGTCTCGAATCTCCACGCGCACTTGAAGGATGTGGGGCCGGAGCAGGACCCCGCGGACTGGCCGCCGCCACCGCCGGGCACGTACTGGCCGCCGGACCTGGCGGCGGAGCTGGATGAATTGCGGGTCAGCCCGCACGAGATCGATCCGGAGCAGATCATCCGGCTCTTCGTGCCACGTGCGCACGAGGTGGACCAGGGCAAGGACCAGCGCCTCGCCCTGCTGGCGGAGCGCCTTGCCGAGGCCTATTCGGTGCAAGCCGCGGCCACCTGGCTGCTGGAGCAGCGCGAGGACTGGGACTTCATGGCGGTCTACTTCCGGGCGCTCGATGAGATCAGCCACATCTTCATGCCCTTCCACCCGCCGCGGATGGAGAGCGTGCCGGAGCAAGACTTCGCGGTCTATCAGAACGTGGTCTCCATGGCTTACCGCGCGCACGACTTGATGCTCCAGCGCCTGCTGGATTTGGCAGGGCCGGACACCGCGGTGATGTTGGTGAGCGACCATGGCTTCCACAGCGATCACCTACGGCCTGCCTACACGTCGGATGTCCCGGCCGGCATTACCGTGTGGCATCGTCCGCAGGGGATCTTCATCGCCCGCGGGGAAGGCTTCCAGCGCGATGCCCTGGTGCATGGCGCGCGTCTGTTAGACATCGCGCCCACTGTCCTGCACTGGTTCGGCTTGCCCGTGGGTGCCGATATGGAAGGCCGGGTGCTGCAGGAAGCGTTCGAGGGAGACGGTTCGGTCGCATCGATTCCCACTTGGGAAGAGCCCGTGCGGACGCAACGCCACGCCTCCGCCTTCAGCGCGGCAGAGAGCCAGGCCCTGCTCGATCAGTTCGTGAAGCTCGGCTACATCGACGGGATCTCCCCCGATGCGGAGCAAGCGGCTGCCGACACCCGCCGCGAGAACGCCTGGAACCTCGCCCGTGCCTGCATCTACGGTGGCCGTTGGGAAGAGGCGCTGCCGCTGTTAGAGGACTGCCACCACGGCTTCCCCGAGCGCAGCGACCACGCCCAGCTCTTGTCCCGTTGCCAGTTGCAGCTCGGCCTGCTGGATGAGGCGGAGAAGACCGCGGCCATCGCCCTCGCGAATGCGGGCCAGCTCGGTGGCGCGCGCCTGATCCAGGCTTACATTGCCCTGCTCCGGAAGGACCACCGGCAGGCCCTGGAATTGTTAGAGAAAGTCGCGGAGGAGGAGCCTGAGGCCCCGCTGCTGCTGCACTACCTCTCGCTCGCCTACGTGGCCCTGCACCGCTGGGATGCCGCTGAGCAGAGCGCCCGCAAGCTCTTGGCAAGCGACCCGGCCAACGTGCAAGGCCACCTCGCGCTTGCCCGCTGCCTCCTGCATGCGGGACGCTTCGGTGAAGCGGCGGAGGCCGCGCTTGATGCGATTGCCCACGACTACTCGAACCCGCGCGGCCACTACCTGTTAGGCGCGGCACTGCTGCAGGCCGGTGATCTGGCGAATGCGGAAGCGGCCCTGCGGAACGCCGTCCAGATCGGCGGTGTCTTCGATCTTGCCAGCGCCTGCCGGATGCTCGGCCAGATCGAGCGCCTCCGCGGCAATCCCGCTGGCACCGGTGCCTGGCAAGTCCGCGCGAGGCTCGCCCTCCAACAGGTCCGCGAGGACGATCCCGCCCGGCTTGCCCGCTTGCGGAAAGAGATCGCAACGCGCGCCCATATCCGCGCCGCCGAATTGGCCGCGAAGCGGGCTGCCATTCCGCTGCCCGCTGCCATCCCAATCCACGCCGGGTTGGAACTGCTGATCGTCTCCGGCCTGCCACGCTCCGGCACCTCGCTGATGATGCAGATCCTGGAAGCCGGTGGCATCGCGCCGATGAGCGATGGCCTGCGCGAAGCGGACAGCGACAACCCCGCCGGCTACTACGAGTGGGAAGCCGTGAAGCGCCTGCCCACCGATCCGCACTTGATCGCCCAAGCGGAGGGCAAGGCCGTCAAGGTCATCTCCGCACTGCTGCCCCACCTGCCGCCCGGCCACCGCTACAAGCTGATCTTCATGACCCGCCCGGTGGCGCAGATCGCCCGCTCCCAGCAGACGATGATCCGTCATCGCGGCGAGGCCGAAGCGGATGATTCCACGGCGATGGAGGGGACCCTGGCGGAGCACGCCTCCAAGATCCTCGGCGCCCTGCGGCGGGTTCCTAACATTGAGCTGCTGGAGATATCCTATCCGGACCTGGTCAGTGATCCCGCTCCGTGGATCGCCCGGCTCGCGGAGTTCCTGCCCGCCCTGCAAAACCAAGAGGCAGCCGCTGCTGTGGTGAGGAGGGATCTCTTCCGCAACCGCTGAGCCGAGAAAACGCGGAGATATTACGGGATCGCGGAGGGTATTCACGTTGACCCGATATCTAAGTTTTTCTAACATGCGTGCTCTTCCCGCACCCTCTCCATGACCACCCGCCTCCTTTCCTACGGCTCCCTGACCCTCGGCGCGACCACCCTGCTCTCCGGCAATGCCGATGCAGCCACGGTGGTGATTGTCAACTCGACCAGCTACAATACGGGTCTCTCCAACATCGGCACCGCGACCCTCGCGGTCACCCCGGCGGGCTCCTATTTCAAAGGGCAGTTCCAGCTTGGCGGCCAGCTGGTGGGCACGGGCGAGAACGTTTTCCAGCGCGGGGGTTCAGGGGTTTCCTTCACCCCGGACGGCAGCTTCGACGGTCCCACGATCGACTACAGTTCCAGCTTCTTCCTAAACATGCAGAGCGGAGCGGTGGTCGGCAGCGACAACTGGCTCTACGCGGTGAGCAGCGTGGATTCCTCGCAGCGGGTCTGGCTGCAAATGAATTTCAACCAAGTCACCGGGTCCAATCCAGTGACCGGCTCGATCGTGAAAGCCGTGTTCCCGAGCTTCGCCGGTGAATTGCCAACGGCCCAAGCTGCCTCCTCAGCGGTTCCGGAACCCTCCGCCATGGCGCTGCTTTCGCTCGGTGCCACCGGCCTGGTCATGCGCCGCCGCCGTCGCGCGGCCTGATGCGCCCGCTTATCATGACCGCGGCAGCACCCCGCAGTTTGATCTTTCGCCCGGCCTATCCCGATGAGGTAAGCCGGGCGAACTACGTCGAGGGGGCGGCCACCTGGCGGCAGCCCGGGAGCTTCCAATTCCTCGCGGTGGAGGAGGGGACCTCCGGGCGGATTGTCGCGGTGATCCGCTGCTCGCGGCAGGCGGAACGTGACGATTTTCCGGCACTGATCGACTTCCGTTTCTGTGCTGGTCCTGGCGGCGAGATCGCGGGCCAAGAGGATCAATTCCTGGCTGCCTTCATGGGATTCATTGGCAGGGACTTCCGCGGCACCCTGCGGCATTTGCCCCTGCTGCCGGAGACCCATCCCTTGGCGCAGTCCCTCGCAGCGGCGGGCTTTGCCCCGCGCTACTCGGAGCATCATCTGGAGATCCCCTGGCAGCGGGCGGCGGACCGCGGCGCGGAGATGAATGCGCTGATGCGACGCGTCCCTTCGCCCCTGCAGACGGCGCGCATCGTCCCTGCCCGCGATTGCCAGCCGGAGCAGGTGATTTCCCTCCTGGCGGCGGCCCAGCTCATGGGCGAGGCGGAGATCCGGGCCATCTGGGACTCCAGCGACCGCCGCCGCTTCGATCGCGATGCTTCGGCCTGCCTAGTCTGGAAGGGCGAGACCATCGGCACGCTCATCTGCGCCGATGCGGGCAAGGATCTGCTGGTGATGGCCATCGCGGGACGGGAGGATATCCCCGGCACGCGCCGCCGGATCATCCCCTGGCTGACCCACCACCTCTTCCTCACGAACGCCGGGCGCGGCTACGAGCGGGTGATCTTCCGGGCGAATGCCCAGAGCGCCGCGCAGACCCGCAATCTCGCCCACCGGGCGGGCGGGTCCACGCTCCAGGTGCTCCAGCGCTACGTCAGGGAGATCCCTTGAGTGCAGCCTCGCTGCAGACAGGATTTCCCCGCGTTCCGGCACAGGTTCTGATAGGGTGGGGGCGATGACGCAGCCGCCGTCCCCGCCATTGCCAAATGCAAGCGCTCCGGGCATACCGGGGGCCATGCCGGCTGCGGCCTCACCCAAGAACACCCTGCCCGCCGACTACCGCCGTGGTCCCTGGGACGAAATGCTCGGCTCCGATGGCCGGGTGAATCCCTCCTGGTCCCACGTTTCCGCCTGGCTGGGCGGCCTCACGCCGGAGCAGGCCACGGCCACCGGCGCGGAGATCCGCCGCCTGCTGCGGGAAAACGGCGTGACCTACAGCATGCACGGCGAGGCCGATGGCGAGCACCGCGCCTGGCAGCTGGATGCCGTGCCCTGGGTGGTCTCTGGGCAGGACTGGAAGATCATCGAGGCCGGGCTGATCCAGCGCGCCGAGCTGCTGGACCACGTGCTGGCGGACCTGCATGGGGAGCAGCGCCTGATCAGCGGTGGCTGGCTGCCCCCGGAGCTGATCCACGCGCACCGCGGCTACCTGCGGCCCTGCCACGGCATGCGCTTGGCCTCGCAGCGGCAGCTCATTCTCTACGCCGCGGATCTGGCCCGCGGGCCGGACGGGCGGATGTGGATCGTAAATGACCGCACGCAGGCACCTTCCGGCAGCGGCTATGTGGTGGAAAACCGCGTGGTGATGACCCGCGCGATGCAGCGGCTCTTCCATCGTACCGGGGTGCGGCGCATCGCGGGCTTCTTTCGCACGCTGCGCCAGACGCTTGAGTCCTTTCCTGCCCACGCCGGCGCGCGTGAGCCGCGGGTGGTGATCCTCACGCCGGGCCCCTTAAGCGAGACTTACTTCGAGCATGCTTTCCTGGCCTCCTACCTCGGCTACTCGCTGGTGCAGGGGGAGGATCTAACAGTGCGGGATGGCAAGGTGTGGCTGCGTTCGCTCGGGGGGCTGGAGCCGGTGGATGTGATCGTGCGCCGCGTGGATGCCTGGTTCTGCGATCCGCTGGAGCTGAAGGAGGATTCGCAGCTCGGTGTGTCCGGCCTGTTAGAGGCGATGCGCGCGGGAAATGTGGCGGTGGTGAATCATCCCGGTAGCGGGGTGTTAGAGAACCCGGGGCTAATGGCTTTCCTGCCGGGCATCTCGCGCCACCTGCGGAATGAAGAGCTGATCCTGCCCGCCGCCGCCACCTGGTGGTGCGGGCAGAAGCAGGCGCTGGAGACGGTCTTGCAGAAGCTGGATAAGATGGTGGTGAAGTCGATCCACCGCGCGCCGACCTTTGGCACGGTCTTCGGCGGCACGCTGGATGCGAAGGAGCTGGCCGCGCTGCGGGAGCGCATCCTGGCCGCGCCGGAGTGCTACGTGGGGCAGGAGCAGGTCGGATTTTCCACGCAGCCTTGCTTGAGTGGCACGACCATTGAGGCTCGGCGTGGCGTGCTGCGCGGCTTCGTGACTTCCACGCCGGAGGGCCGCTACATCGTGATGCCCGGCGGGCTGACGCGCATCGCGGCCTCGCCGGATGCGCTGGTGGTTTCCAGCCAGCTCGGCGGTGTGTCGAAGGATACCTGGGTGCAGGGGCAGGACAGTGAGCCTTTTGTCAGCCTGTGGAGCGAGACCGAGCAGGCGCAGGTGGATCTGGATGCGCGCAATGTGCCGAGCCGTTCCGGAGAGAATCTCTACTGGACCGGCCGCTATGCGGAGCGCGCAGAGGGCACGGCCCGCCTGCTGCGCCGCGCGGTGCTGAGCTTCGTGGAGGCAATCGGCGATGACGAAGATCAGCTCCGCCGCCACCGCGAGATCCTGATGGCCGGCCTGGTGGGCGTGACGAATGCCGCGCCGGACGCCGCTGCCAAGAATGCCTCCGTGATGCGGGATGAGGAGGAAGTGGCCGCGCTGCTGACGAATGCGGCACGTGCCGGTTCGCTGCCCGGCATCCTGCGCTCTTTCCGGAACTCCGCCTATGCCGTGCGTGACCTGTGGTCGCCGGATTCCTGGCGCGTGATCGAGGCCCTGATTCGCGAGTGGGTGGACGGCCGCCACGCCGCCAGCCGCGATCTGGATGCCTACACGGATCCGCTCAACCAGCTCATCCTCCATCTCACCGCGCTGCTCGGCCTGAATCTGGAATCGATGACGCGCGATGCCGGCTGGCGCTTGCTGGACTCCGGCCGGCGCATCGAGCGCGCGCAGTACTTGCTCTCCGTGATCCGGAATTTCCTGGTGGAGACCCGTCCCGCGGCGGAGGAGCAACTGGTGATGGAAACGGTGCTCGCCGCTTCCGATAGCCTGGTGACCTACCGCAAGCGCTACCGCACGCACCCGCGGATCGAGCTGGTGCTGGAGTTGCTTCTGTTAGAGCCGAACAACGCACGCTCGCTGCTCTATCAGGTGCAGCGTTTGACGGCGAACATCGAGCAATTGCCGCGGCAGACGCAAGGTGCGCGGCTTACGGCAGAGCAGCGCCTGCTGGTGGAGGTGACCAGTAAGCTCCGCTTGGCGGACATCGGCCAACTCGCCCAGTCCGGCAATGGCAGCCGCAAGAAGCTGGAGGCCTTTGTGGGGCACATGGCCAGCGCGCTGAACCAGCTTTCGACCGCGCTGACGCTGACCTACTTCCGCCACGCGGAGAGCCCGCACTTCCTGAGAGGGTAATGACGCGCAAGACGAAGATTCGAGGGATTAGTGCCGGATGCCTCGGCTTGGCGGGAGTCGGTTGCTTGTTGTTGCTCGGCATCGGAGTGGCCGCATTCTTCTTCGTTTTCGGGACGACCTATTCGGACACGCCCCGCGACAGGGCGAAGCTCCGTGCCATCCGCGATCCCTATGCGCGGGTGCCCGCCGCGATCGAAGCGCAAAAGAAAGCCCGCGGCGGCTATCCGAAGGATGTGGCCGACTTCGATCCCGCGCTTCCCGGCGCTGCGGATGCGATACGGCTTCTCAGCGGCGGCAGGCTGCACTACAGCTCCAGTGAGCCCATTCGCTACACCATCTACATCAAGTTGAATTGGGACGGCGGGCTCGGTTATGGCAGCGATGACCCGAGGTGGACTTACGGAGCGAACGACGATCCGGAATGGCCCATTGATTGATTCGACCTTAGCGCCCCATGCATTACCGCATCCGCCACCGGACCAGCTACCGCTACGACGTTCCCGCGAACCTCTGCCACAATGAGGCGCGCTTGCGGCCGCTTGATTTGCCGGGGCAGCGCTGCTTGTCGTGGAAGCTCACGATCGGCCCTGAGCCGGAGTTTCACCGCAGCCGGCGGGATTCCTTTGGCAATCATATCGACTACTTCTCGGTGCAGCGTCCGCATCCGGAATTGGTGATCACCGCGGAGAGCGAGGTGGAGGTGCTTTCCCACGGGCAGCTGCCGCTTGCCGGTGGCGGTGCTTGGGACAAAGTCCGCGGCACCCTGTTGGCTGCGAAGGATGCGGCCTCGCTGGATGCGCGGGCCTTCACGTTATCCTCGCCGCTGATCCCGAGCTCGCCGGTGCTCGCGGAATTTGCGCGGCAGGACTTTCCCGCAGGGCGGGATGTGTATGAGGCCGTGGCTGCGCTGAACACGCGGATCTACCGTGAGTTCAAGTTCGATCCGGACTTCACCACCGTGGCCACGCCGGTGATGGAGGTGCTGGAGAACCGCCGCGGTGTTTGCCAGGACTTCGCGCAGTTGATGATCGCTTCACTGCGCTCGATCGGTTTGCCCGCGCGCTATGTGTCCGGTTATCTTGAAACACTGCCGCCGCCGGGGAAGGTGAAGCTGGTGGGGGCCGATGCCTCGCATGCCTGGGTCTCCGTGTTCATCCCGGGGCAGGGGTGGACGGACTTTGATCCGACCAATAACGTGCGGCCTGGAGAGCGGCATATCACGGTGGCGACGGGGAGGGATTATCGGGATGTCTCGCCCTTGCGCGGTGTGACGGTGGGTGGAGCGAATCATCACCTGAAGGTTTCGGTGGATGTGACGCCGGTGTAGGGAGCCACTGGGTGCGCCGGCTTCAGCCGGCTTGGATGGTAGGTGAACTAAACCAGGCTCGGTAAGATTCTTCGTGCTGCCTCATGACCGCGGCGCAGCCGCCCTTGGACTGCTGCGATGATTCGCAGCTTTCGAGTGCAAGGTGCGGTGCGCTTCCCCGGTGGGACCAGGCGACCTGTTAGGACCGCTGCGTTCTGCCAGAACGGCGCGCCCCATTCTGGGGCAGAGGCGGCCCACCAGGATCGCTGCGTCCCTCCAGAACGGCATGACCCTCCCTCCATTCTAAAGCTGCGAATCATCGCAGCAGTCCATGGCGGCTCTGCCGCTTTCATTGGGGTGACCTGAGATAACTTCCCAACCATCCAAGCCGGCTGAAGCCGGCGCACCCAGTGGCCGTCCCCGCTCCTTACGCAATCCCCCTCAATCCCTCCAGCACCAGCACCGGCCTCTCTTCCGTATCGCTGCGATCCAGATCCACCTCCACCCGCAGCAACCAATCGTTCAGCTCATCCGGGTCCACCAGGATCTGCTCGAAGCTCCACCTGCGCGGGCTATCTTCCTCCATCCGCGAGTGCTTCGTGGCCCGTGCCTCGGGATCCAAGCGGATGCGCAAATGCTCCGCGAAGTAGCCATCTAACAATCCCTCAATCCGCGCGGCATTCCACGCTTGGTCTTCCACATCCGCCGGCTCCACCTGTGCCAGGATCGCCGTCACGTTTCCCTCCGCGAAAGCCCTCACCAAGGTGAACACCGCATTTCTCAAGGCCCGCGTGAATGCCGGGCGATTCCTCGTAAAGGCAACATGCTTGCGCTGCTCCGGCGGCTTCTCCGCTTCCGGAACGTAGTCCGGGTTCCGCAGCTTCTCCCACTCATCCAGGAGACTGGAGTCCACGCTGCGCAGGATATCGCCCAGATACTCCTCTGCCTCCACCAGCTCCTCCGTCTTGCTCATCGGCGGCACGGTCTGGGACAGCACCTTGTAGACCTCCGAGAGATGCCGTAGCAGCACGGCCTCACTCTTCTCCAGGCCGTAGGTCTTCACGTAGTCCTCGAAGGACTGCCAGTTCTCGAACATCTCCCGCGCGATCGACTTCGGCCGCACCGCCGCCTCCTTCATCCACGGCCGCTCGGCCACGAAGGCATTGTAGGTATCGTAGATGAAATCCTTCCCGGGCTTCGGCCACTCCACCTCCTCCAGTCGTGCCATGCGCTCTTCATACTCCACGCCCTCGTTCTTGAGCTGGCCGATCAGCTCGCCCTTCAAGAGATCCACCTGACGACGCAGGATGACATCCGGGTTCTCCAGGATCGCCTCCACCAGCGAGATCACATTGAGCGCGTAGTCCGGCGACTCACGGTCGAGGTGGGGGATCGCATCGAGCAGATAGAGCCCGAGCGCCTGGTTCATCGAGAAGTCCTCCTGCAAGTGCACATGCAGCGCGACCTTCGCCGGGCCGCTGCGCTCGGCAGGTGCCAGGATTTTCAGGATATTGCCCTCCACCAGTCCGCGGAAGATCTGGAAGGCGCGCTTGCGGTGGGCCTTCTTCCTTGCCGCGGTCTCGTGGCTGTCGTTGATGATCTTGCGCAACGCCGCACAGCCGTCTTCAAACTCGCGTCCCAGCACGTTGAGCAGCGTGGAGTGCTGGATCCGGAAGCTGGAGACGAGCTTCTCCGGTGGCGAATCGATCAGACGGCGGAAGGCTTTCTCATCCCAGTTCACGAAGCCCTTCTCCGGCGGCTTGCGTTTCACGAAACTCTTCTTCCCTGACTTCGCCGCCTTCTGCTCCAGCCGCAGGTTCTCGATCACATGCTCCGGCGCCTGGCAGACCACGTAGCCGATATTATCGAAGCCACGCCGGCCCGCGCGTCCGCAGATCTGCTTGAAATCCCGCACGGTGAGCGTCTTGGTACTGCTCCCGTCGTACTTGAAAAGCTGGGTGAAGAGCACGGTGCGGATCGGCACGTTCACGCCCACGCCCAGGGTGTCCGTGCCGCAGATCACCTTCAGCAGGCCGCGTTGGGCCAGCTTCTCCACCAGGATGCGGTACTTCGGCAGCAGCCCCGCGTGGTGGATGCCGATGCCATGCCGCAGCAGCTTCGAGACCTCCTTGCCATAGGGGCTGCGGAAGTTCGCATCGTGCAGCGCCTCCGCGATCCGCTGCTTCTCCTCCTTCGTGCAGAAGTTCGAGCTAGTCAGGTTCTGCGCCGTCTGCGCGCAGGCCAGCTGCGTGAAGTGCACCAGATAGATCGGTGCGCGGTTCTTCTCCACCAGCTCCGCCACCATCTCCTCCAGCGGCGTCTCGCTGTAGTCGAACTCCAGCGGCACCGGCCTTTGATCCGACTTCACCAGGACCGTGGGCTTGCCTGTTAGCTTGGTGATCGTCTCTTCAAAGAACGAGGTCTCGCCCAGCGTGGCGGACATCAGCAGGAAGTTCGCCTGCGGCAGCGTGAGCAGCGGCACCTGCCAGGCGAAGCCGCGGGACTGGTCCGAGTAGTAGTGGAACTCGTCCATGATCACGTCGTCCACCTGCGCATTCGCGCCCTCGCGCAGCGCCAGGTTCGCCAGGATTTCCGCGGTGCAGCAGATCACCGGCGCGCCGGGATTCACCGTGGCATCCCCCGTGATCATGCCCACCTTCTCCGGGCCGAAGACGCGGCACAGCGAGAGGAACTTCTCATTCGCCAGCGCCTTGATCGGCACCGTGTAGTAGGAGCGCCGATTCTGGCAGATCGCCTTGAATTGCACCGCCATCGCCACCAGCGATTTGCCCGAACCGGTCGGCGTGTTCAGGATCACGTTGTTCCCGGCGAAGAGTTCCAGGATCGCCTGCTCCTGGTGATCGTAGGGCTCCACCCCGGTCTCGATCAGGTAGTCCAGGAAAACGCTCAGCACCTCGTCATTGGAGGTCGGATTCGCGAGCTTGGCGGGATCGAGCAAAATCATCGGCGGGCGCAGGGTGGGGGATCTGCGGCGATGCAGGAAGGGGTAAATTCTGCGTAAAGCGCCTCGACGGACTCGCGTTCGGGGGCCCGTCGGCCCAGCTTGCTGCCATGAGAAGCGTCTTCGCCGGTATCTGGATTCTTTTGAGCCTCGGCGCGTCCGCTGAAGAAAAGCCAACGGCGGAGAAGTTCGTCATCCATGATCCGTCGACCTCCCCTGTGGTGCTGGAAGAACTGATCTTCCGCGACCCGCGCCCCGCTGGCCTCTTCCTTCATATCCAAAAGGGCGAAGACGAGGCGAGCCCCACCATGACCGCTCGCTCGCTGCTGATCATCTGCTGGATGCCATCCCCGGAAGGCAAATGGAATGTCTACCAGATCTCCGGCGTCGAGGGTTACCATTCCCGCGAGAGGGTGGAGAGCTTTCTGAAGCACTACTATCAGCTTCCACCATTCAAAGGGGAGGAGACCACCAACGTCATCGTGACGGGAAACAACTGGGGTGCAGGGATGGAGCTGACGGCTTGCTTGAAGCAGCTCTCGAAGGAGCATCACTTCGATGTTTTCCGCGCGGACCGGGGTTACTTCAAGGAGGCCCGTCTTGAGAAGGAGCCAGCGGACCGCCAGGAGCAGATCCGCAAGGCCTTCGAGGCCTCCGCACCAGCGGAGCAGCCTGCGGAGAGCAAAAAGCAATGATGCCGCCGGCTCCGTATTTCCACGCAGTTGGCTAACGTCACAGGTCCCGGCTTGCCCGCGTGGCCCGTTTGATGCTTTTGTCCCGCGTGTTTCCCCGCGCCGTAGCTCTTGTCGCCGCTTGCCTTGGCCTCATTTCCGCCGCTTCGCTGCGCGCGGATGAGGTCGTGAAGATGCTCGCCGGGAACATCAGCAGCGGCAATCTGCAGTCCTACGACGACGGCCCCGGCAACCGGATCCTCCAAGGGCTGAAGCCGGACATCGCGATGCTCCAGGAGCTGAACGTGGGGAACAATACCACGGCGGAATACCGCGCCTGGGTGACCGCGAATTTCGGCAGCAGCTTCTCCTACTTCGTGGAGAGCGGGAAGAACATCCCGAACGGCATCGTCAGCCGCTACCCGATCCTGGAGGCCAACGTGTGGGATGATAGCCAGCTCACAGACCGCGAGTTCGTGTGGGCGATGATCGATATCCCGGGCGATACCAACCTGCTTGCGGTGAGCGTGCACCTCAAGGCAAGCAGCAGTGACTCCGGCACTCGCAACACCCAGGCGACCAACCTGCGAACCTACATCCAAGGGAAAGCGACGCACGGCGAATACGTGGTGATCGGCGGTGACTTCAATACCGACAACCGCACGGAGTCCTGCATCGGCACGCTATCCACCCTCTTCAAGACCACCGCGCCCTGGCCGGCGGACCAGGCCAACAACACCAATACCAATGCCGCCCAGGCCAAGCCCTACGATTGGGTGCTGGCCAGCACCAGCTTGGCCGCCCGTACCACCCCGCTGGTGATCGGGACGAACACTCATACCAACGGCTTGGTCTTCGATAGCCGCGACTATTCGCCGCTTTCCGCCGTCTCGCCGGTGCAGTCCGGTGATAGCGGCGTGACCGGCATGCAGCACATGGCGGTGATCCGCGCCTTCTCGTTTCCCACCAATAACGCACCGGTCATCACCCAGGGTGATTCGGTCGCCGTCACGCTTAGCAAGAACAACACGCCCACCGCCTTCAGCCGCAGCCTGAACGCCACGGATGCCGATGGCAATACGCTCACCTGGTCCATTCAGACCGCGGCGACCCATGGCACCGCGGGCATCGTGGCCCCGGTGACCGGTGGCACGGTGAGCCTGAGCTACACGCCGGTGACGAACTACACCGGCAGCGATTCCTTCGTGGTGCGCGTCTCGGATGGCCAGGGCGGCACGGATAGCATCACGGTGAATCTCACCATCCAGGAACCGCCGAATACGGCGCCGGTGATCACGGAGGGTATCTCAGTGGCGGTCACGCTCTCGAAGAACAATACGCCCACCGCCTTCAGCCGCAGCTTGAATGCGACCGATGCGAATGGCGACAGCCTGGCATGGAGCATCGCCACGCAGGCGGCCCATGGCACGGCGGGTGTGGTGGCTCCGGCCACGGGCGGCACGGTGAGCCTGAGCTACACGCCGGTGACGAACTACACCGGCAGCGATGCTTTCATTGTCCAGGTCTCGGATGGCAAGGGTGGCACGGACACGATCACGGTGAACCTCACGATCCAGGAGCCGCCGAACACCGCGCCGGTGATCACGGAGGGCACCGCGGTGGCGGTCACCTTGTCGAAGAACAACACGCCCACGGCCTTCAGCCGTAGCTTGAATGCGACGGATGCCAATGGCGACAGCCTGGCATGGAGTATCTCCACGCAGGCGGCCCATGGTACGGCGGGCATCGTAGCACCGGCCAGCGGGGGGACGGTGAGCCTGAGCTACACGCCTGCCACGAACTACACTGGCAGCGATACCTTCGTGGTGCAGGTCGCGGACGGCAAGGGTGGCACGGATACCATCCAGGTGAACCTCACCATCAATCCGCCGCCGAATACCGCGCCGGTGATCGCCGGTGCGGATACCCGTGCGCTGGTCATCTCGCAGAACGGCTACCCCGCGCCCTTCCAGCTCACCTTGCAGGCCACGGATGCGGATCAGGATCCGCTCACTTGGTCGGTGTCCAACCCCGCAGGGCATGGTAGCGCCAGCTTGGAAGCAACTGGCAATAGCGCCGCGATTTTCTATCAGCCCGCCGCGGGCTTCACCGGGGCAGACAGCTTCACCATCCAGGTCAGCGATGGCCAGGGCGGCAGCGATACCGTGATCGTGCAGGTCACGGTGGAGAATTCCTCCGCCTTCGATGCCTGGACCTACGCCGCCTTCGCCCCGCTCACGCCGGAGACCGAGGCCACCGTCTGGGGCGAGAATGCGGACCCCGATGGCGACGGCCTGAGCAACCTGGAAGAATTCGCGAATGGCTTGAACCCGCAGCTCAGCGATGGCGCGCCGAACCTCGTCCAACTCGCCTTCGCCACCGATGGCGAGCAACGGCAGTCCACGCTCACGCTCAAGCTGCGTATGGCCAATGGTGTGCCCGCGCTCCACTACACGCTTCAGACCACTGCGGATCCTGCGGAGGGTTGGCACGATGTTTTGCCGGAAGACTACACGCTTGTGAGCGAAGTGGATCTGGGTGGCGGCTTTGTTGCCCGGACGGTACGGATTAGCTTCGGGAGCGATGATGCCTTCCGGGCATTCCGTCTGGTTTATACGGCGGAGTGAGGAGCGGGGACGAATGGCGCTTGGTTGAGCGAGTGAGCGAAATGTGCCGCCTCACCCGGGGGCAAAAAAGGTGGTCCGCACTGCTTGCTGTGCGGTGAATGGTACCCGGCAGCGGACTTTACCCGGTGCCCCCGGATGAGCTCTGATTCACCCTCTTCCTGCTGGTTAGTGTAGGCCGAGGTGTGCCTCACATCCCGCACCTCCCGGTGGACCAATTTCCGGACGTGCCGGTAAACCGCAGCCCGATCCTATGCTCACCACGCCCCGGTCACCTTTCGCGGAGGTTCACCCGGGGGCACCCGATTTCCCTCCGCTGCCGGGAACCATTCGCCGCACAGCAAGCAGTGCGGACCACCTTGCTGACGCCGATCTCAGGCCGTGAAATAGCTTCGCCTACCAGTGCCAGCGACAATAAGGTCGCCGCTCCTTACCACGGATCCTTGTTCTCCACCGCCACCCGCTGCTGCGGCAGCGCGGGTGCTGGCACCCGCCGTTCCGGCCGCAACATCGCGGGCTTCCAGCGCAGCAGGGCCAGGATGAGGAGACCCGCGAGAAGCAGCCCGAGCAGACGAAATCCATTCATCCACAGCACGACGTTCGGAGACACCGGCATCGTGGGAAAGTCCCCGAGTTTCGCGTGCTCATTCGGCGGGCGAAGCGTCTCGCCGGGCGGCGCATAGCAGCCTGCCTCCACGATCAGCTGCTTCACCATCGCGAAGCGACGCGCGAAGTCCTCATCCTTCGCCAGCCCGGTCAGCACGGGATCTTCACCGGGACCAAGCAAGAGCTGGCCCCATGTGCCCTTGAAGCCCGCCGCCACGGCCTGCTCTTCCAGCAGATCCTGGAGATTGATGATGTCAGCCCCTTTCGAGCTATCTTCCCTCGACTGCGGCCCGACGTGGAGACCTTTCGCGGCCATCTCCTTTTCACGGACCGGAGTATCCAGGTAGAGGGCGAGCTCACGCGCCACGTGCCGGGCATCGGCCGGGTCGGTCGAGCGGACCTCGATGGTGACTCCGTCCTTGTCCGGCTTCAGTCGCACCGCCTTTTGGATCTTCTCCGCGGCAGCGTCGAAGCTGGGTGCCCACCTCTTTTCGAAGGTGCCGGTGCGCAGCGCCATCTCCGCCCGCAGCCGCGTGATCTCCTTGGCGTGGCCGCTGTGCTCCGTGCCCTCGATCCGTGCCAGGGCGGCGTAGATCTTGGGCATCCGGTAAATGATTGCGCCTCCGATCAAGGTGCCCAGCAGCCCGCCGATGACCAAAAGTCCGGCGATCCGCAGCATCGAGACCGGATTCCGGGAGGAATCCGCCGGCGGGGCAGGGGAGGGGGATTGGTCGTCGTCCATGGCTTGGTCCGGTCATGCAAGCAGAAGCCGCTGCCGGAGGCAACCACGCGCGCGAGGCCGGAAGGGTCCGCGGATTTTTTTCACGGGGGCCTGTAACGAACCCGGAGAAAGGAAATAGAGCCCATCAGCCGGGCCTTCCTCCACTGAGGGGGCAGCTCCAGTTCCAAGCCGAACCTTGCCACCATCATGAACCGAAAAACCGCCACCACTGCCGCCGCCCTCCTGCTTCTCGCCGGGGTCGCGTCCGTCGCCATTCCCTCCCTCACCAAGGACAGGAATGCGCCCGCATCCGCTTCTGCCTCCGCATCCGTCCCGGCAAACACCGGGGACACCAACACCACCGGGGCGGATGCCGGGGGCGCCTCCTCACCCCGCGCCAAGGCCAGGAATGCCGCCACCGCCCGCCTGAGCGAGAAGTACGGTGACTCTCGTACCAAACTCGCCGGCCACATCACCACCGAGCTGATGGGCATGGCGGACGATCTCCTGTCCATCATGGACCTGGCCGGCAAGACGAAGCTGGGTGAGGCGATGTTCAATGACCCCTTTGAGGCCCTGGATGCCGCGAAGGAATCCATCACCCTCACCGATGAGCAGAAGACCAAGATCACCGAACTCCAAGCCGCCTCCACCAAGCGCCAGGCCGACGAAGCCCGGAAGTTGGTGGGCGAGCTGAAGCAAGAGCCGGAGCAACTCATGGAAGCCCTTCTGCTCTCCGATGCCTTCAAGCGCGGCGATATCACCAAGGATGAATTCGATTCCGCCATCAAGGCCCTGAGCCTCCCGGAAGACGCGATGGATCTGACCTTCGACCGTCACGGGAACGACAACGCCGAAGACGATCCCATCTTCGTGGAGGAACTCCTCCGCGTGCTCGATGAAGCCCAGGGCGCCGCTTACAAGGAAGCGCTGGCAGCCCATCAGGATGCCAAGGCCAAGGAGGCTTCCGTGGCGGAGAAGGAGGTCAAGACGCTCGAGGAATACGACAAGGAGATCGGCTCCACGCGCAAGATCCTGAGCGGTGCCTTGCAACTGATGGAAGGCATCTCCGATAGTGGCGGGCTCGGCATCACCGTGGAGAAGAATTGACCGGTGCATTTCTCTGGAAGCCGGAGTGGCTTGTGCCGCTCCGGCTTTTTCTGATCCGACAGATCAGTCGGATCTGTCCGATCTTGCATCTCAATCCCCGCCACTCACCCACAGCGAGCCCAGCCACCCGAGCAGACAGGCGAGCGAGACCCCGTTCTTCATCTTCTCCCAGGTCATCTCCTCATCCTCCGGCTCCACGGAGCCCATCATCGGCACGCGGTCCAGGCCGCCGCCGGGCACGGTGTAGAATTTCTGCGCCTTCTCCTTCTCATTCACCTGGTGCAGGTGCTTGCCGCCCGCGCGCCACCACTCGGTCAGCCGCCGCAGCTCGCTGCCCTCCAGCCACACCCCGTGGATTCCGCAGCGGTCCAGGATCACCCCGCTCGACCCGCCGAAGTTCAGGTGGCTCATCCGCTCCCCGCACATCGGGCACTTCCGGTAGACCACCTTGTGCGTGAAGCCGTAGTCCGCGGCGATCTGTTGGAGCTGCACCGGATCGATCCACACCAGCGGGTTCGTCTGCGCATCCAGCAGCGCCTCCAGCTCGCCGGGATTGAAGAAGGTGCCGTAGCACTTCCCGCAGCGCTCGATGCGGATCGCGGGTTCCGTGTCGAACTCGATCACGGAGAGCGGCTGGCCCTCGCACTCCGGGCAGGGGAGTGCGGCATCCGTCCCCAGATCGCGGAAATGGATTTGGCGCAGGTTCACGTCCTGCCGCACCCCGCAAAAGGGGCAAAAGGTCATCGTGCCCTCCAACCGGCCGCCGCAACTGCTGCATTTCACGCCCACGTTCTCTCCCGGCCGGGGTGCCGCGGTCAATTCCACTTCCCGGCGCGGATTCCCCCGGACGCGACCGATGGCACAATCTCGGGCTTGCTTTCCCCCCTCGTCCCGCGAGCCTTGCCCGCGTCATGGCCGCCGATACCCGTGCACTCGCACCCGCTCCCCCGCGCCTGCGTTCGCTCGATGCCCTGCGTGGCTTCGACATGATCTGGATCATCGGGCTCGCGCACCTCTTCGTGACCTTGGGCGATGTCTCGGATGTCAGCTGGCTGAAGTCCTTCGCGCTGCAGAACGAGCACGTCGATTGGGAGGGGCTGCGGATCCACGATCTGATCTTCCCGCTCTTCATGTTCATCTCCGGCATGGCGGTGCCCTACGCGCTGGGCCGGAAGCGGGAGCTCGGCACGCCCCGTCCCGGGCTGCTGGCCGGGGTCTGGCGCCGCGCGCTCGTCCTCGTCCTGTTAGGCATCGTCTACAATGGCGGGCTGAAGGTCGGACTCGGGGACCCGCGGCGCTACGCCAGCGTGCTCGGCCAGATCGGGATCGGCTACGGCATCGCCGCCACCATCTACCTTTTCACGAACAGCTGGAAGGGCCGCGCCGCCTGGGCCCTGGCCATCCTGCTCGGCATCGCCGCGCTGCAGCTGCTCTTCCCCGTGCCCGGCGTGGGCGCGGGCGTGCTGACCCCGGAAGGCGTGGTCAACGGCTGGTTCGACCGCGGCTGGCTGCCGGGCCGCCTGAATGACACCCTCTTCGATCCGGAAGGCTGGCTCTGCACCATCAGCGCCTCCGCCCTCACCCTGGGCGGCGTGATGACCGGTGACTACGTGCGCGGCTTCGGCGGCCCCTCCTACACCCCGGCCAGCCGCCTGCTGGTCGTGGGCACCGCGCTGCTCTTCCTCGGCTGGCTCTGCTGGCACTTCGGCTACCCGCCGATCAAGAAGGCCTGGAACCCCACCTTCAATCTCCTCGCGGCGGGCATCGGCATCTGGCTCTTTGTTGCCTTCTACCTGCTGATCGAGTTCAATCCCTACCAGAAGCTGAGCTTCCCGCTGGAGGTAATCGGCATGAACCCGCTCACCATCTACCTGGCGGCGCGGGTCTTCTCCTTCACCGCCGCCTCGCAGTTCTTCTTCGGCACCCTCGCCTCCCTCTGCGGCAAGTGGGAGGAAGTCGTGATCATCCTCGGCCAGCTGCTGATCGAGTGGCTGCTGCTCTGGTTCCTGTGGAAGAAGCGGGCTTTCCTCCGGGTGTGAGGCAGAGACGCAAGACTGGAAGACGCAAGACCCAAGACTTGAAAACAGCCGGGGACACATCCTCCCAAGCCGCAGAAGAAAACGAAACCCGTCCCGCCAGACGGACGGTCCTCAAGTCTTGTGTCTTGAGTCTTCCAGTCTTGCGTCTTTCTCTCTTTCCCCTGACCGAAAACCTTCTGGCGTATTCGCGGCAGCGGCGCTTAGTGTGGCATCAGTGAAATTGCGCTCCATGGGACTCCGGGGGAAATTCGCCCTGGCTCTCGCCATCGCCGCCTTGTTGCCCTTGGCCGTCGGTCTCGTCGTCCTCCAGACCTACGGCTACAAGCACCTGCTGAATACGAAGGGCCGCACTTACGAGGCGGAGGCCCGCGCGCTGGCCCGGTCCCTGGAAAGCTCCGTGGAAGCCCAGGCCGGAAACTTCTGGAATTGGGTGGCCGCGGATCCCGCACTGCCGGAGTACCTCTCACACCCGCCCGCCGGCCCCCTGCCCGACATCAAGGCGACCGACAAGGCCTGGACCTCCCTCCCGGAGAGTGACCCGCTGCTGCGCCAGATCCTGGGCAATGCCGGCTCGAACAGCCTGCTCCGCTTCACCGCCGGACAGAAGGCCGTGGCGGAAGTCCTGGTGGCCGATCTCGACGGCCGCGTGGTCGCCGCCTCCCGCAAGACCAGCGACTATGACCAGTCCGACGAGACCTGGTGGCAGGTCGGCAGCAAGCTCCCGGAAAGCGGCATGTGGACGGACGTGCTCCACTTCGACGAAAGCGCCGGGGTCTTCTCCCTGGATCTGGTGATGCCCGTCCACCTCCAGGGGGCGCGCCTGGGCGTGGCGAAGATCGTGCTGGATGTCACCCCGCTCTTCCAGCAGCTCCGCAGCACCCGCGATGACGATGGCGGCCAGCTGGAGATCCTTCTCCCGGACGGCCGCATCCTCGCCCGTTCGGGGAATGAGGGCTACCAACCGCTCGGGGCCGCGGTCGATCCCGACTCGCTGCTCAAGATCAGCTACGCGCTGAATGGCTGGTCGCTCACCAACGCCGGTGGCAATGAGCGCATGACCGGCTTCGCCGCCATCCAGTCACACAGCGTGGACCGCCGGCTCAGCGGGGCAGGCGGCTATGTGCTCTTTTCCTCTCCCAAGGATATGGCCACCGCACCGCTGCGCCGCCAGATCTCCATGATCGGCTTGGGTGCGGGGCTCGCCACGCTGCTCTGCCTGCTCGGCGGCTATGCCCTGGTGGACCGGAAGATCCTGCGCCCCGTCGCCGTGCTCAGCCAAGCGGCGCGCTCGGTGGCCGCCACCGCCCACCTGCGGCACGATGGCAGCATGTCCGACAATGAAGCCTTCGCCCTGCGCAAGACCGCGGAGGAGGATCTGCAGCGCATCCAGTCCATCCAGACCGGCGATGAAGTCCAGGAGCTGGCCGAAGACCTGGGCGCGATGACCGGACGGGTGATGCAGTACCACCGCGAGCTCGAAGCGGAGGTCAATGCCAAGACCGCCTTGATCCGCGAGGACCTGGAGATGGCCCGCGAATTCCAGCACGCGCTCATGCCGACCAGCTTCCCGGAGATCCCCGCGCATCTTGCGAAGGACCCGCTGCGCCTCGGCTTCGCGCACTTCTATCAGCCGGCCTCCACCGTGGGTGGTGACTTCTTCGACCTGGTGGAGCTGGATGAGCACCGCACCGGCGTGCTCATCGCGGATGTCATGGGCCACGGCGCGCGCTCCGCCCTGGTCACCGCCATCCTGCGCGCGCTGGTGCGGAATCACGTGGCCGCCGCGTCCGATCCCGGGGCCTTCCTCGGCGTGCTGAACCGCGGCCTCTTCGAGGTGATCGAGCGCAGCCACCAGACGCTCTTCGTCACCGCCTTCTTCATGGTGCTGGACACCCGCGAGTGCAAGGCGGCCTGGGCCGTGGCCGGGCACCCTGCGCCGCTGCGCGCCCGCCGCAGCACGGGCAATCCGCCGCAGATGCTGTGGAGCGGGGCCCAGCGCCAGCCGGCCCTGGGCCTCATGCCGGAGTCCGTCTATCAGACCTCCACCTCACCGATCCGCGCGGGAGATGTCTTCCTGCTCTACACCGATGGCGTGGTGGAAGCGGAGAACCCCAGCGGCAAGGACTTCGGCATCCAGCGCCTCGTCACCACCTTCGATGAAGCGCTGGACGGCCCTCTCGCCGCCATGCCCGCGAAGGTCGTCTGCGAAGTCGCCGCCTTCCAGAAGCGCCGCCACCATGACGATGATGTGTGCGTGGTGGCCGTGGAGGTGAGTCCTGGTGCGGTGGCGGAGGTGGTCGCGGGTCCTGGGACTCTGGAGGCCGGGAGCGCCAGGCTCTAGCCTGGCCGAAGCAACCGGTGCAGCGGCATTTCAGGGACCGTTCAGCCAGGCTGGTGCCTGGCGCTCCCGCTCACTCGTCCTCCTCTTCCTCCCCCATGTGCTGGAACATCGCCCCATAGGGCCCCAGGCCCTTCGTCTTCAGCTCCTGCCGGTATTTCTCCAACTGCGCATCATCCAGCACCGGCCTCAGCTCGTTGACCTTGTCCTCCACCAGCTTGTCGATCTTCTCTTGGAAGACCTTGGCCATGGCCTTCTGGTCACCACCCTGCAAGCTTCCCAGCTCGCTGGTGGAGTCCATGAAGATCTGCTGGATGCCCAGGTCGTAGGGATCCATGTCGATATTCATCCCGGCACCGCCGCTGAAGGCATCCGTCAGCGCCGCCATTTGGTTAGGCTGGGCCAGCGAGCGCTCCGCCGACTCCGAGAGCACGCGGTAAACCTCATCCCGCTGGCCTTCCTTGAACTCGATCAAACCCTGCAAGTGTGACAGCTTCTTCAGCGCCTTGGCATCCACCTGCCGCGCCTTCTCGCGGGTCTTGTAGGAATCGAAGGCGGTCTTCTGTTCCGGGCTGAGGATCGCGGCCAAGCTGGCATCCAGCGCATCCGGACCCATGGGCGGCAGGTTCTTCATGAAGTCCGCCGGATTCTCATCGGCATCCTCCCGGCTCATGAGCTTCTTCACTTCCTCCAACTGCGCTTCGATGGCCTTCTTCAAGGCGTCCTTCTGCGCCGGAGTCAGGTTCAGGTTTTCGTCGAGCGTGGCCAGATATCCTTCGAGCTTCTTGCGGTAGCTGTTGGACAAGACATCCGTCATCCGGTCCTTCGACTCGGCGACCTTGGCTTCCTGCGCGGCGATATCGGCATCCAGCTGGGTCTTCTTCTTTTCGAGCGTGGCCTTGTGCTCGCTCTTTCCGGAACGGGATGGGGCAGGATCTGCGGACGCCACCGGCCTGGCAGCCGGGGCAGCCGCCTTGGCCAGCGCGACTGGTTCGGCGGGCGCCTGGGAATCCGGCTTGGCGAACCAGCCGATGGCGATTCCAAGGCCGAGCGTCGCGAGGGGAGTGATGACGGAGGAGGACTTCACGGCCAGCACGCTAGGACGCCGTGGAACAGCCCGCGAGCGAAAAGGGGGGAGGGGATCGATCCTTCCCGTGTCCAGTTACCGGAGCGCCCCCCGGGAGCGCCGTGGCACCGCCCGGCTTCGACGGTTGGCAGCCGGAAGCACCCTTGCTGCAGAATAGGTCTTGCGGGACGAATGGGACTTATCTCGCCTCTGGGGTGAGTTACGCCGCCCGACCGTCGAAGCCGGGCGGTGCCACGGCGGTCCCGGGTGGGCCGCCCGTTCTTCCGGCTTCCGGGATCTCCCGCGGCCCCGCTCCCCACCCCCTGTGACATTCATCTCCCCACGCCGTACTTGACTAGCCTGCCCCCCGGGAGCTACCCCCGCCCCATGGCCAAGCTCTCGATCCGCGACCTCGACGTGAACGGTAAGGAAGTCCTCATGCGCGTGGACTTCAATGTGCCCCTCGAAGACGGTGCGATCACCGATGACACGCGCATCCAGGCCGCCGTGCCCTCCATCCAGCATCTGCTGAAGGGTGGTGCCAAGCTCGTGCTCGCTTCCCACCTCGGTCGCCCGAAGGGTGGCCCGGAGCCGAAGTTCTCCCTGGCCCCCGCCGCCGCGCGCCTCGCCGAGCTGCTCGGCCAGGAGGTGAAGCTCGCCCCGGACAGCATTGGGGAGGCCACCGCCGCCCTGCGCGCCGCCCTCCAGCCCGGCCAAGTGCTTCTCTTGGAGAACACCCGCTTCTACCCCGCGGAGGAGGCCAATGAGGCCGACTACGCCAAGGCCCTTGCCGGCAGCGCCGAGATCTACGTGAACGACGCCTTCGGCACCGCGCACCGCGCCCACGCCTCCACGGAGGGCGTCACCCACTTCATCGCCAAGAGCGCCATGGGCTTCCTCATGGAGCGCGAGCTGGAATACCTGGACGGCAAGCTTCAGAACCCGGAGCGCCCCTTCCTGGTGATCATGGGCGGCTCGAAGGTCTCCGATAAGATCCAGGTCATCTCCAAGCTGATGGAGAAGGCGGATGCCTTCCTGATCGGTGGCGCGATGGCCAATACCTTCCGCAAGGCCCAGGGCTACAAGACCGGCAACAGCCGCGTGGAGGCCGACAAGCTCGACCTCGCGCTCGACCTGCTGGCGACGGCGAAGGCCAAGGGCGTGGGCTTCCTGCTGCCCGCGGACACCCGCGTGACCCAGGAGTTCAAGGAAGGTGCCGAGACCAAGTGCACCGCCCCCTACGAGAAGGGCGGCGAGACCCCGGACGGCTGGGAGGGCATCGACATCGGTGACGTCGCCGTGGAGGAATTCGTGGCGGAAGTCGCCAAGGCCAAGACCATCATCTGGAACGGCCCGATGGGCGTGTTCGAGATCGACAGCTTCGGCAAGGGCACCAAGGCCGTGGCCGAGGCTATGGCCAAGAGCAGCGGCACCACCATCGTGGGCGGCGGCGATTCCGTCACCGCGGTGAACAAATACGGCCTGGATGATGACATGACCTTCATCTCCACCGGCGGCGGTGCCTCGCTGGAATTGCTTGAAGGAAAGGTGCTTCCCGGCGTGGCCGCACTGACCGAGGCTTGACTTGGCCCGAATCCCGCTATTCATCCGCTCCGCACCCGCATCCGTCGCCACATGTTCCGCAAGCCCATCTTTGCCGCCAACTGGAAGATGAACAAGGGCCCCTCCGAGACGGAGGACTTCGCCCGCAGTTTCCTTTCCAAGGTGCAGAACCGCACCTTCCCCTGCGACATCGTGATCGCCCCGCCCTTCGTCTCGCTGACCAAGGCCGCGGAGCTGATGGGGAATGTGTCCAGCATCGCGCTCGCCGCTCAGAATTGCTCGCAGTTCGATTCCGGGGCCTACACCGGTGAGATCAGCGCGATGATGCTCAAGGAGTTCTTCGTCCACTACGTGATCTTGGGCCACAGCGAGCGGCGCGCGATCTACGGGGAGACCGATGAAATGATCAACGCCAAGGTCCGCAAGGCCCGCGAGGTGAACATGAAGCCGATCTTCTGCGTCGGTGAGACCCTGGAGGAGCGCGAGACCGGCCGCCTGGAGAAGATCCTGCGCACCCAGGTCAGCCTCGGCCTGAAGGGCCTGAGCGAGCGCGACCTGCTCGACACCGTGATCGCCTACGAGCCCGTCTGGGCCATCGGCACTGGCGTGACCGCCACCGCCGCCCAGGCACAGGAAGCCCACGCCTTCGTCCGCTCCCTTGTGGCCGAGCAATTCGGCGCGGAGAGCGCCGCCAAGATCCGCATCCAATACGGTGGCTCCGTGAAGCCGGGCAACGCCGCCGAGCTGATGGCCTGCCCGGACATCGACGGCGCGCTGATCGGCGGTGCCTCCCTGGAGCCGCAGAGCTTCTTGGATATCATCCAGAACGGGGCACCGGGCTGAAGTAGTCCGCTCAGTCCCCTGAGCGGACGAAGCTATGGAGCGCGGCTTTGCAAGCCGCACGAAGCAGTTCTGGCGGCGTGCCCACACTTGGTGCCCCCGGAGTGAGGCCCCGCGGAAGGTCACCAAAGCGTGGTGAGCACAGGGCGTGCGAAAAAGGTGGTCCGCACAGCCCTCTGTGCGGCGAATGGTTCCCGGCAGCGGACGGAGACCGGGTGTCCCCCGGGGGTAGCTCGCGCGAGTTGACCGGGGTATGGCGCCCATCGGATACGTCTACGGTTCGCCGGTGCGCCAAAAGGTGGTCCGCACTACTTGTTGTGCGGCGAGTGGTTCCCGGCAGCGGACTTCACCAGGTGACCCCGGGTTGGGTCTGATTCGCCTTCTCCAGGCTGGTTAGCGCGGGCCCAAGCGTCCCTTCATCCCGCATCCCCCGGTAAACCAATCTGCGGGCGTCCTCGCAGTCCAAGACCGTATCCTATGCTCACCACGCCGCGGTCACCTAACGCGAGGCCGTCCCCGGGGGCACACGGTCTCCGTCCGCTGCCGGGAACCACTCGCCGCACAACAAGTAGTGCGGACCACCTTTTGCCGCCCCCTAGGCTCGCGGCCTATATAACAAACCTGTCACTTTCCACGCGACAGATTGCCCCTTTGCGGGTTAGCTCAGGGACCATGCGCCTGTCCCTCCTTACCTTCCTCCTTCTCACCCCCGCGGCCTTCGCCCAAGCCGAGGACCCCTTCGCCTCCGCCGATACCAACAAGGATGGCAAACTCTCCAAGGAGGAAGTCCCGGAGCAGTACCGCCAGTATTTCGCCCTGGCCGACAAGAACCACGACAAGTTCATCTCCCGCGATGAATTCCTCGCCGCCGCCTCCGGCCAGACCGCGGGCACGGCCACCACGGAGGTCGACCTGTCCCAGCTCCAGAACATCGACTACGTCGGCGCGGACAATCCCCGCCAGAAGCTCGATCTCTTCGTGCCCAAGGAGAAGGACAAGGACGCAGCCACCGCCAAGAAGCGCCCGCTGGTCGTCTTCATCCACGGCGGCGGCTGGCTCTCCGGGCGGAAGGAAGACGGCACCAATGTCGCCAAGCTCATTGCCTCCAGCGGCGACTACGTGGCCGCCACCATCAACTACCGCCTGACCCAGGAAGCCGCCTGGCCCGCGCAGATCTACGATTGCAAGGCCGCTATCCGCTTCCTCCGCGCGAAGGCCGCGGACTACGGCATCGACCCCGACCACATCGGCGTCATGGGCCTCTCCGCCGGCGGCCAGCTCGTCTCCTTGCTCGGCACCAGCCACGATGAACCGCTGCTGGAAGGCACCCTCGGCAAGTTCGCCAAGGTCAGCAGCCGCGTGCAGTGCGTGGTGAACTTCTTCGGCCCCACCGACTTCCTCACCTTCTTCGGCAAGGACACCACCGCCCAGCGACTGCGCGATGCCGACATGATCTCCAAGCTTCTCTGCGCCAAGAAGGACGATGCCGACGTCAACGAGAACGCCCGCCAGGCCTCAGCCGTCACCTGGATATCCAAGGACGATCCGCCCTTCTTCACCGCCCACGGCACGGACGATAACCTCGTGCCCTACGCCCAGGCGGAAGAGATCCACTCCGCCCTGACCAATGCCAAGGTGGAAAGCTACCTCGTCAAGATGCAGGGCGCCGGCCACGGCTTCACCAACAACGAGCTGAACCAGCGCATCAAGATCTTCTTCGACAAGTGCCTCCGCGGCATCCCCGGCGAGATCTCCCAGGCACCGATCAGCGTGCGCTGAAAGGTTTTAGCCGTAGGCGTGCTGGTGACAGCACGTTTCCCGGGAGCGCCAGGCTCCAGCCTGGCAGAGCGGTCCCCAATTGCCGCCCACACCCCACGCTTCTCCGAACGGTCCCTTGAAGGCCGCCACTCCTCCGCGTCCTCACGAAGCCGCCTCCACGACCCGCTCCACCCACGCTACATCCTCCGGCGCCACCACCACCGTCCGGAAGCCGTGGCGTTCCCCCTCCATCGCCACGCCCTCGCTGTCGTCCACATGCAGGTCGATCCCGAACAACCCTGGATGCTTGCTCGGGCAGCCGCCCTTCTCGAATCTCGGCATCACCTCCTTGGCATGGCGTGCGGCATTCACCACCAGCCGGACCTTGATGCCGTAGCATTTTAGCCAGCCCCGGATGTAAGAGGCCCCGCGTGCCGAGGTCGTGTAGACCGCGATCTCCCAGCCCATCGCTTCCAGCTCCCGCATCAATCCCACCGTCCCCGGCCGCAGCGGCTCCGGCCACGCGAAGCGAAACAGCCAAGCCCAGCGATGCGGCTCGCGTGGCACGCCTTCTCCGTGCAGACGCAAGGTGTCGTCCAGATCGAAGGAGATGATCCGGCGCCTTGCTTGGCCACTCATAGGACCACCGGCCGCTTCGCGATGACATGCAGCGGCCAGTCCGCCGGGAAGCGCTCGATGAACTCGGCGCTCCTCTCCTCCACGATCAGCTGCCGCTCCGCTTCCGTGATTGGCACCACCCACAGCAGCATGACCCGGTCACCATCCATCCGCAGCGGATTGATCTCCGGCGCACCCGGCGGATGATCCACCAGCAGCACCGCAGTAAAATGGCGCAGCCCGGGATCTTCGGAGAAGGCGTCGCAGGGGACGGTATGACCATTGCCCAGGAACGTGAGATTTTCCCACGGCAGGTTCGACTGGCCGGAGAGATATCTGGCGAGCTGCATGATGGTCTGCTCATCCGTGCCTGGTACCAGACATGCCGCGAACTCGAAGCGTCGCAAGTCGGCAGGGTCTTCATAGTGCAGCTCCACCTGCGGCTGCGGGCGCAGGGAAATGCCAAGCGTGAGGAGGTAGCTGCCTTCCTTGGTATCGGTCCGGACCATCGCCTTGTTTGGCCAGCGTTGGCCGTCGATCGCAAAGTAGCGGCTGCGGGGACCAAGCACGCGCTCGTATTCCGCGAGGAAGGCATCCTGACACTCCTTCCAGGGACTTCCGTTTCGCCACCAGGTGATGGCGGCGCGCACTCGTTCTGGAATAGCTTCGGCCCCGCTGAGACCCCATCCAAGCATGCTCTCCCCACGGGCGTCCCGCGCGTAGCCCGGGAAGTCACCGGTGATCCCCCAGGACGGAATGACGGCCAGCGGCTTTCCATCTTCTAACAGTGCGATGCCATCGCCTTCCGGAAACCACACGATTTCCAAGCGCGTTGCATCCAGCGGTGCCATCCCCTCCGGGTGCAGGCAATGTTCGCGCGGTAGCATCGGTGGGATGCCTTCCTCCATTCCGTCGCGATCCAGTTCCTCCGGGGCCGGGGCCAGATTCCTCAGCCAGCACGAGCGTGTGCCCAGATCCTCCCTCTGCAGGGCGCGGACGTAGAGATAAGCCACCCGCTCATCCTGCTCGACGATCGCTTGCAGATTCCCGTGGGGCGAGGTGTCATCCAATACGACTTGGGGTTCTTTCATGAAACTGCGGGCAGGCTCGTATCGAGAGGGTGGGGGATGGAAGCTCCGGATCCCTCCCATCAGCGGGGGTGTTGTTTTTCGTACTCCTGATGGAACCTTTCCCTGATCCTCGGCTCGCGCTCTTTCGCTGGCTCGCCGGACTCCCAGTCTTCCTCGTCCACGGCCTTTTTGTAGATCTCTTCAAGCTCTTTCATGATGGATTGGCCATGCTCGCGGGCATCGGAGCAACCGTCGATCCAGCCTTCACTCTCTGAATAAAGGGCTCCGCCTTCGAGGATCTCAATCTTGCCGCCGCCAGGCCCTCGCCGCCATGTCTCGTAGTCCCGGCACTCTTTCCAAGCACGCAGGTAGCCTGCGGAGTAAAACGCCTTCCGGGTTTCCGTTTCGTCTCTCTTTGCCGGCTTGGCCGCAAGTCGCTCTCCGAATTCCTTGCTGTTGAGGTAGTCATACATCTCCCGATAAAAAGGCATGACGAAGGCATCGATCGACTTGGCCTCGGGCACCGCAAATTCGACCCGAACGCGCGTCCCGTTGCACGCTTCCAGCACCGGCCTCACCTTCGCCCACGGGATGTCATCGGCCGCCATGATCTTCACCGTGACCGGTTTTCGGTTGGCCTTCAGCTTTGCAAGTTTCGCTTCGAGATCGATGATTTCGATCCTCGCATTGTCGCTCGTCAGGGTGCCCTCCGCGTCAATCTCCAAGGCGAGGGTTTGGCTGCGCGGGTCATTGCCGCCGGGACCACGGATGATCTTCGAAAGGAAACGGACCCGCTCATCAAACAATGCGGTTTTGAAAGAGATTTCGTTGGCTTCATCTTCTTGGTCGTCCTTCGTCCAAGGCGTGAATTTAAGCTCATGCCCCGGGTCATTTGCGATCTCTGGCATGGTGAAATTTGCCTTGAACCCTTCCGCAGCCGCGGCGGGGAATTCAATCTTTGCCCTCGCCTTCGTTCCTCCCATGCCCACCCCGAAGAAAAACTCGAACTCAAGGAAGCCGGGCCCCGAGGCCAGTATCTTGGCCTCGCCGTAAGACATCCAGAGGTCCTCTTTGGCCCTGTACCGTAGGAACAGTTCCGGCTTCTCGCCACCCATCTTCAGTTCATAGCGGTACGGCCAGCCGGACTTTTCATTGGCGGGCGCACCGCGGAACCAGTGGACCTCCTCTGCCGCGGACAGAGCGGGTAGCAGGAAGACGAGGAGAGCTTTCATGCCCGTGCACGATAGGGTAGTGCCGCCGCTACTCCAGTCGCTTCTTCATCACGCCGGCCTGCACGCCTTTCGCGCCGACCCGAACAGGACAAACAGGCCGCAGGCCAGGGCCGTCCATGCAATCCAAGGGCTTGATCCGGCCTCTTCTTTCCAAGCACTCGCGATGCATACTCCCGCCAGCCCGGTCCATCGCATGGCCCTCCACCAGCCGCTGCGCAGCACGCAGCGCTGCCCAGTGGTCGAGGTCAGGTCGAGCCAGCTCAAGCCTCCGAGGGCGGCGAGGACGCCCGCGAGACTGAAGAGCTGTTCGGTGTGGCTCATGGCGCTGCTCCGTTGAATCCGCGGCCACTCTTTCAATTTCGGCGGGAATTTCAATCCCCGGCCCACGGCGGCAGACTCCAATCCCGCCGCATTTCTCCACTTGTTGAACCGGCCCCGGATCATGCAGTCTGTTGGGGTGAGCGAAGAAGTCCTCTGGAAAGGCAGCCCCTCTCAGGTGCTGAATCTCGGCAAGTACCTCCTGGTCCTCCTGCTGGCGATTGCCATCGGGGTAGGTGGCTTCTTTTTCTTCCCGGCTTGGGCCGCCCTGGTCATCCCGCTCTTCTGGGCGCTGTGGATCTACATCAATACCCGCAGCATCCGCACTGAGCTCACCACCGAGCGCATCCGCCTGGAGGAGGGTCTCTTCAACCGTAAGCTCGATGACGTGGAACTCTACCGCGTGAAGGACACCTCCATGGAGCGGCCCTTCTGGTACCGCATCTTCGGCCTCTCCACCCTCATCATCGAGACCTCCGACCTCTCCCAGCCGCGGATCGAGATCAAGGCCGTGCACAATGGCGACGCTCTTCGCGACAACCTGCGCAAGCAGGTGGAAATGCTGCGCGACAAGAAGCGCGTCCGCGAGGTCGACTTCGACCACATGGTAGGCGGCGATGGCGGCAGTGATCACGGCGACATGGGTGACATGGGCGACCACGGCGGCGTGGCTTGATCGGAACGAACGAACCGCAGAGGCGCGGAGGTCGCAGAGGCGAACGCGGAGAAAAGAGTGATCAACCGCCAAGACGCCAAGTTCGCCAGGGTCCTGAAACTTGGCGTCCTTGGCGTCTTGGCGGTTCACTTTTCCTCCTGCCTCTCTCCGCGATCTCCTCTGCGACCTCTGCGCCTCCGTGGTTCGTTCGCTTCAAATTCCGCGTGCCAAGCCGGGTGATCTCCTTTCTCCTTTCCGCATGACCGACTTGCCCGGACGCACGCCGCACACCCCCATCGCCGTGAACATCGAGATGTGGTTCGAGGGCGACTTCGTCTCGCGCATCGAACAGGCCGCGGCCCTCGGCTTCCCGGCGATCGAGCTCTGGACCTGGCGGGACAAGGACCTCGTGGCCGGCGCGGAGGCCCTGCGCAAGCACGGCATGACCGCCACCCAGTTCACCGCCTGGGGTTTCGGCCAGCAGATCAATCACCCGGACTTCCCGGTGGAAGACTTCGTCGCGGAAATCCGCGCGGCCTGCGCTGCATCGCACCTGCTGCCCGGCTGCGAGCGCATGACCGTGGTCTGCGGCGATGACATCCCCGGCTTCACCAAAGAGCAGATGCACGAGTCGATCATCGCCAAGCTCGCCGCCGCCCTGCCGGTGCTGGAGGCGGAGCGCAAGATGGTCATCATCGAGCCGATGAATCCCTACAACCACCCCGCCCACTGCCTCTACGGCAGCGCCGATGGCGTGGCCATCTGCAAGGCCCTGAACTCTCCCTGGGTGCGGATCAACTGGGACCTCTTCCACATGCAGCGCTACGAGGGCAACCTCATCGACAACCTGGAGATGCACCGCGAGTGGATCGGCTACGTCCAGTTCGCCGACTCCCCGGGCCGCAACGAACCCGGCACCGGTGAGGTCAACTACAGCGAAGTCTTCCGCCGCGCCCGTGAGCTGAATCTCCCCGTGCCCTTCGGCGCCGAGTGCATCCCCCTCGGCAGCGATCCCCGCCGCGCCGCCGAGCGTCTCTATCAGGTGGACCTGGCCTCGGCGTGAGGCTCTGGAGTGCCGCTCTCCGAGCGCCATTTCAAGGACCCGCTTCTTTCAGAAGCCAGTGCTCTCCCCGCGGCGCAGCCGCCTTGGACTGCGGCAAGCCTCTTGCCGCTTTCGGCAGGCAACCCTGTTGCCGTGAAGCAGTCGGTTACTCCTCCCTTTAACGCGTCAGCGGCCAGCGCTAGCCCTCACTTCGAATGGCACTAAGCTAAGGCGGATTGCATCAAAGGCAGGGACCGTCGCTCCGCGCGGTCAGGCAGGGGGCGTCTGCCTTCGGCCCCAAGGTCGCCGAAACTCATCACGTCCCCGCCTGAGCACAAGCACGCCGGGGAGAGGCATGACACGATGTCGATGAGTGCCGCCCTTCGCCTGACCGCGCGGAGCGACGGTCCCTGCCACCGTTGGCAGTAACCGGCAAGTTAGCGACATTCAAGCCACCTCAAGCGCCCTGCTCCAGAAAACGCTTCAGTTCCTCGAAGGCATCCCCGCGTCCTTCCGCCTCGCACCACTTCCTAACAGCCGTCAAATCCACCGCGGTCTCTTGACGGCGGCAAACCAAGACGGCCTGATCGAGGCAATCGCGCGACTGCCAGTGAATGTAGGAAGCGAGCCGATCTTTCACGCAATCCGTGGGCGACAGAAGCTTGAGTGAGCGCCCTTGAAGCTCGATGACCGCAGGCTCGATCGGGAATTCATCGCCGATCTCCACCGGTCCCTTGGGGAACTCCAGAAAGAGGTGATCGCATTCGGGATGCTTGAAGTAGCGGCTCTTCGACGGCAGGAAGCCGATGCTGGCGAGCACCGGCTCGAGCCGGGGTCTCTGGAAATCATCCGGCACCATGTCCAGATCCCCGGACCGATAGAGCCCGCCGGTGTAGATGGCTACCACCGCTCCTCCCCACCAGCACCGACGGAATGCCTTCATTTATGACTTGAATCATGGGTCAAATGACCCGAGAATCAAGTCATGAATTCCACCGCTCTGGCGGACCTTTTCGGCAGTCGCGCGGCGGAGGCGGTGTTGCTCCACCTCTATCATTACGGCGAAAGCTACGGTCGCGCGATATCGGCGGATTTTACCATCTCGCTCGATTCCGTGCAGCGCCAGTTGGAGAAGTTCTCGCGGGCCGGCGTGCTGGTATCCAAGCATCAGGGCCGCACACTGGTCTATACATGGAATCCCAAATCGCGCCTCGCCGCGCGCCTCAAGGATCTGGTCGCAGTGATCCACGAAGGCATGGGCATGGAAGCCCGGGCACGGCTTTTCAACACGAGACGCCGCCCCCGGGCCAAAGGAAAACCCGTGATCCCGGCATCCGGGAGCGGAACTTGATCCAAGGCCAGCGCCTACTTCTTCTCCTCCTCCTTCTTCGGAGCCGCCTCCACCTTCGCCCCGCCCGCCGGCACGAACTTCAGCACCGCACCATTGATGCAGTACCGCTGATCCGTCGGCGTGTTGAAGCCTTCGCCCTTGAAGACGTGGCCGAGGTGGCCGCCGCACTTCGCACAGTTCACCTCCGTGCGCACCATGCCGCCGGAGTAGTCATCCTTGGTCGTCACGTTCTTCGCCTTGGAAGGATCGTAGAAGGACGGCCAGCCGCAGTGGCTGTCGAACTTCTCGTTCGACGTGAAAAGCTCCGCACCGCAGGCGGCGCAGTAGTAAGTCCCCGCACCCTGCTCCTTGAACTGCTTGTAGACAGCGCCATTCGCCGGCTCCGTGCCGGCCTGGCGGGAGATGCGGTACTGCTCCGGCGTGAGGATCTTCTTCCATTCCTCTTCCGTCTTCTCGACCTTGCCGGTCGGCTGTTGTGGGGCGGTGTTAGCGGTTTCCATGGGCTTCTCCTTTTTTTCTTCCCCCTGGCAGGCGCAGAGCAGCGTGGCGAAGGCGAGCAGGCAGGCAGCTTTCATCGGCGGAGACTTACGCATGGAGGGCAGAGGATGCAAGGGGCCGGGTATTCCAAGTCCGGCGGCCCTTTCCACGCGGGACGAGGCAAGGAAGGGGACCGCTCAGCAACTCCGCACCCATACGTCGCCGCCCGCCACGGGATTTCGCCGCAGCTCGAATCCCCAGGGAGTCGCCGGATTCACCGGCCCCGCGCCCTGCATCCGCCGTTTCACGAAACCGCCCACCAAGTACCAATAAATTCCCGTCCGCGTCTTCCACTCGGCCACCGCGGGGGAGCTGGCCGTGACCCAATCCCCGACATGGCACTTCAGTGGGTCAGACTGGAGGCGGGGTTCTGTCGCATTCATAAATAAGCAAACAATCGATTCACCCCCATCATCCTCCACACCCCGCCTCCTGGCAAGGGGGCGCAACTCGCTTCACCGCGAATTCACCGGGCTGTCACCTCGCCGGAGGCAAATGCGCTGAAGGGAGGCACCACGAATGAACAGCCAATCTCACAAATGAATCAGGAAAAGCCCGGTTGCGGACCTCTTCTCCTGATTCGTAGGATCGGCTGTTGATTCGTGGTGCCTCCCTGCCCGAAGTTCAGGATTTTAAGTGCTCTTTCCGCCGTGCAAGCTCCCCCGCATGTCCGACTCCATCTCCGGCCTCACCGCCCGCATCCGCGCCTTTGTCGAAGCCCGGGAGTGGCAGCAATACCACAACCCGAAGGACATGGCCGTCGCCATCGCCGCGGAGGCGGGGGAACTCCTCCAGCATTTCGTCTGGCAGCAGCCGGATCAGGTGGAGCGCCGCGCGGACGAGCGCCGTGACGAAATCGCCTCCGAGATCGCCGATGTCGGCATCCTGCTCTTCGAGATGGCCGACCTGCTCGGCATGAACCTCGGCGAGATCATGGAGGCCAAGATCGCCCGCAACGAAGACCGCTACCCGCAGGACAAGGCGCGGGGAAACAATCTCAAGTATAACGAACTCTAGGCCCATGAAAGCCGCCGCAGCCGCCCTCGTCATCATCGCCATCGCGGCGGCCTTCTACTTCACGGCCTGCGATGACGAGGCTGCCAATGCGAATGGCGAGGCCACCCGGTCTTCCCATGCGGGCAACCCGGCTGGCTCGGCCGGCGAATCCGATGCTTCCGGCGAGGAAAGCGGCGCAGCCAAGTCCACCCGGCGCCCGCCACAGGAAAGCACCAAGACCACCGCCAGCGGGCTCAAGTACAAGATCCTGAAGCACGGCAGCGGCACCGTCAGCCCCACCGCCACCGACAATGTCACCGTGCACTATCAGGGCAGCCTCCTGGACGGCACTGTCTTCGATAGCTCCGTGGACCGCGGCCAGTCGGCCACCTTTCCGCTCAATCAAGTGATCAAGGGCTGGACCGAAGGACTGCAGCTGATGAAGGAAGGGGACAAATTCCGCTTCGAGATCCCGGCGAATCTTGCCTACGGAGAGAACGGCGCCGGCGACAAGATCCCGCCGAATAGCACCCTCGTTTTCGAGGTCGAGCTGATCAAGGTCAACTGAGTGGCATACTTCATCCCGCCTCCCGGCTTGACCTCTGCCCGAGCCGCGCAAGATTCATGGGTTACTTCCTCACACGAAGAAATCCATCCATCCATGAAGACCACCGCATTCTCTCTCGCCGCGCTCGCGGCCCTCGCCCTGCCGCTGATGGCAGAACCTGAGAAGACTCCTGCCAACCCGGAAAAGGACAAGGCACCGGCCGCGGCCACCGAGAAGAAGGAAGAGCCCAAGGACACCAAAGCCGCCGAGCCGAAGGTCACCGCCAGCGGCCTGAAGTACTGGGTGCTCAAAAAGGGCGACGGCACCGTCCACCCGAAGGCCACCGACAAGGTCACCGTGCACTACCATGGCACCTTTCCGGACGGAAAGGTCTTCGACAGCTCCGTGGAGCGCAAGACCCCGGCCACCTTCCCCCTGAATGGGGTGATCGCCGGTTGGACCGAGGGCGTGCAGCTCATGGTGAAGGGCGACAAGTTCAAGTTCGAGATCCCCGGCAAGCTCGCCTATGGCGAACAAGGCCGCCCGGGCATCCCGCCGAATGCCACGCTCATCTTCGAAGTCGAGCTGCTCAAGATCAACGGGGAGTGAGCGGCCTTTGTTAGAAAGGTAGCAGTATTTTTGATGAAGCCCGGCAGGACCTGCCGGGCTTCTCTTTTTCAGAGAATGGAGGCACCACGAATCAACAGCACAATCTCACGAATCAAAGAGGAATGGGCGGCAAGCCGACTGCCGCTGCCTTCATTCGTAAGATTGGGCTGCTGATTCGTGGTGCCTTCCTCACCCTCACGCGAACCACTTCACCCCGGCCGCGAAGATCGGCTGCTTCTTCTCGCCCGGGATGTTCTTCGCCACGCGGGTGCCGCTGCGCTCGGTGTGCGCCATCTTGCCGAAGACCCGGCCGCAGGGGCTGGTGATGCCTTCGATCGCATAGGCGGAGCCGTTCGGGTTGTGGTGGATGTGCATCGAGGGCTTGCCCTCCGCATCCACATACTGCGTGGCGATCTGGCCGCGCGCGGAGAGTTCCATGATCACCTCGCGGTTTGCGAGGAAGCGGCCTTCGCCATGGGACAAGGGCAGGCTGTGGGTATCGCCCGCGGCCATCCCCGCCATCCACGGCGAGGTGGTGCTGACGATCCGGGTGTTCACATAGCAGGAAATGTGGCGGCCGATCGTGTTGAAGGTGAGCGTCGGCGCCTTGGCATCCGGATCGCGGATCTCGCCGTAGGGCACCAGGCCGGTCTTGATCAGTGCCTGGAAGCCGTTGCACACGCCCAGGATCAGGCCCTCGCGGTTCTTGATCAGGTCCATGATCGCATCCGCCACGCGGGCATTGCGGATCACGGTGGCGATGAACTTGGCGGAGCCATCCGGCTCATCCCCGGCGCTGAAGCCGCCGGGGAACATCAGGATCTGGGATTGGCGGATGCTCTTGGCGAAGATCTCCAGAGACTCCTCCAGGTGCCGGGCTGTTAGATTACGGAAGGCCAGGATGCGCGCCTCCGCGCCCACTTCGTTGAAGGCCTTCGCGGAGTCATACTCGCTGTTCGTGCCGGGGAAGGCGGGGATCAGCACGCGCGGCTTGCCCAGCTTGTGCAGGCCCGCGCTGCGGCGGTCCGGCCGACGCTCATTCAGGCTGAGCTGGCCGTTGTTTTCCTCCCCGTCCCAGCGGCCCACGCCGCTGTCCGGGATGGTGGGATAGACGGGCTCCAGGGTCTCCGTCCAGTCATCGCGCAGGATCGCGGCATCGTGGCTCTTGCCACCGGCGGTGATCTTCCACGCATCCCGCGTGCGGCCGATCAGGCGCGCATGCGTCTGCAGGTCTCCCGGCAGCTCGTCCACGTGCTCGACCAGGAAGCTGAAGTAGCGCTCGCGGTAGAGATCCTCCGCCGTGATCAGCTCCGCGCCGATCTGGTTGCCGAAGCTGCACAGCGCCAGCCCGTGCAGCAGGCCGCCGGAGCCCAGCGCCTTCATCGAGACGATCTTGCCCGCCGCATTCGCAGCGTGCAGCGCGGCAGCGATCTCCCGCAGCGCCGTGAAGACCGGGAGCTGGTCGGCATCGCGCGGCACCTCCACCAGCGAGAGCGAGTGGCCCGCCTTCTTGAATTCCGGGGACAGCGCGAGGCTGGCCTTGCCCGGTGCCAGCGCGAAGGACACCAGTGTGGGCGGCACATCCAGCTCATTGAAGGAACCGGACATCGAGTCCTTCCCGCCGATCGCCGCGAGCCGCAGTCCATGCTGCGCGTGCCATGCGCCGAGCAGCGCCGCAAAGGGCAGGCCCCAGCGCTCCGGATCGCCGCCCAGCTTCGGGAAATACTCCTGCAGCGTCAGCCGCACCTGTGCCAGCTCCGCGCCGGCGGCCACCGCCTTGCACACGGATTCCGTGACCGCATAGACCGCACCATGGAAGGGCGACCAGGAAGAGAGCCGCGGATTGAAGCCCCAGCTCATGTAGGTGCAGACATCGGTGTCACCCTCTAACAGCGGCAGCTTCGCCACCATCGCGTCCGGCGCGGTAGTCTGGGTCTTCCCGCCGAAGGGCCACAGCACCGTGCCCGCGCCCACCGAGGAATCGAAGCGCTCGCCCAGGCCTTTCTGCGAGCAGTGGTTGAGATCCGCCATCAGCTCGTAGGGCGCGCCCGCCTGCTGGAAGGCGGAGTGGAAGCTGCCCTTCGGCGCGTTCACGATGATCCGCGCGGTCTGCTGCACGCCATTCGTGTCTAGGAACTCGCGGCTCAGGTCCACGATCGTCTTGCCGCGCCACTTCATGCGCAGGCGGCCGCTGTCGGTCACGTCCGCCACCTTCACGCACTCCAGGTTTTCCTTGTCGCACTCCGCGATGAAGTACGAGGCATGTAGTGGATCGATGCACACGGCCATGCGCTCCTGCGACTCGGAGATGGCTAGCTCCGTGCCATCCAGGCCTTCATACTTCTTCGGCACCGCATCCAGGTCGATCTCCAGCGAGGGCGCGATCTCACCGATCGCCACCGACACGCCGCCCGCGCCGAAGTCGTTGCAAATTTTGATCTTCTTCGTCAGCTCCGGATTGCGGAAGAGGCGCTGGATCTTGCGCTCCGTCGGCGCATCGCCCTTCTGCACCTCCGCGGAGTTCTCCAGCGCGGTGTCCGTGTGCTCCTTGGAGGAACCGGTGGCACCGCCCACGCCATCGCGCCCGGTGCGCCCGCCGATCAGCAAGATCACATCACCCGCTGCCGGTGTGCCGCGGAAGACCTGCGAACGCGGAGCCGCCGCGACCACCGCGCCGATCTCCATGCGCTTGGCCACATAGCCGGGGTGATAGACCTCCGCCACCTGACCCGTCGCGAGGCCGATCTGGTTGCCGTAAGATGAGTAACCGTGTGCCGCGATCTGGCAGATCTTCTTCTGCGGCAGCTTGCCCGGCAGCGTCTGTGAAAAGGGCGCGAGCGGATTCGCAGCACCGGTTACGCGCATGGCCTGATAGACATAGGCACGACCGGAGAGCGGATCGCGGATGCAGCCACCCAGGCAAGTCGCCGCCCCGCCGAAGGGCTCGATCTCCGTGGGGTGGTTGTGCGTCTCGTTCTTGAACATCACCAGCCACTCCTCGGTAGAAGTTGATGGTTGATCGTCGATAGTTGATAGTCTGGAGATTTCGACGGGGACGACGATCGAGGCCGCGTTCACCTCCTCGGACTCTTCCAGGTTATCGAGCTCACCGCTTGCCTTCAGCTCGCGCATGCCGATCAGCGCGATGTCCATCAGCGTGACCGGCTTGTTCGTGCGGCCCAGCTTCTCGCGGGTCTCCTGGTAGCTGTCCCATGCCACTTGGATCGCCTCCGTGCCTTCGTCGAATTCGATCTCGCGGATGCTGGTCAGGAAGGTCGTGTGGCGGCAGTGGTCGGACCAGTAGGTGTCCAGCATCCGGATCTCCGTGATGCTCGGGTCGCGGTGCTCCTGGTCGCGGAAATAGTTCTGGCAGAAGGCCAGGTCGGCATCGGACATCGCCAGGCCCAACTCCTTGCGCAGCGCCGCGAGATCCTCCGCGCTGCGGTGGATGAAATCCTTGAGGATCGCCACATCCGCCGGCGGATGGACTACCGGCTCCAGGCTCTGCGGCACATCCAGCCGCGCCTCATGGGAGTCCACGCTGTTGATCACGTAGCCCTTCACCCGGGCGACTTCCTCCGCAGCGAGCGTACCCTTCAGCAGGATCACCTTCGCGCTGGCCACCAGCGGGCGTTCCTTGCCGGTCAGGATCTGCACGCACTGCGCCGCGGAGTCCGCGCGCTGGTCGAACTGCCCCGGCAGATATTCCACCGCGAAGACGCTCTCGTCCGCCGCCGTGGCCAGCTCCGTGTAGGTCAGGTCCACCTGCGGCTCCGACAGGATCAGGCGCACCGCCTGGGAAAATTCCTCCGCGGACAGCCCGTCGATATCGTAGCGCTGGATCACGCGCACCCCTTGCAGCCCGCTCAGGCCCAGGGATTCCCTCAAATCGTGGAGGAGGTGGCGGGCCTCGGCGTTGAATTCAGGCTTCTTCTCGACAAAAATGCGGTTCATGGGCGACTGGCGACAGCGGCTGCCCGGAAGCTCCTGCGGCCTCCGGGAGCGCTGGATGCTAGCCGCGCTCCCCCGGAGGGCAAGTCCCTCCTCCTGCCTGATAAACGATGGGAATTCCCGCGCGGGTACCCCGGAAATCCGCCGGGGCACTGATAATCCCGGCAAATCGTGGCCGGACCCGTCTCCCCGCCGCGGATTTTGCCGAGGCGGGGACTACGGAATTCGATTGCTCAGGTCGCGCGCAGGAAGAACTTTGTCGGGGTTTTTCCCTTACCGCTGATGAAGCGCGAGTGCGGCTGCGGCCTCTGATTGTCAGCGATCACCATCTCGTCTTGGTCAACACACTGTAGAACCAGATAAACGTGGTCGAAACCGTGATTGGGAGTAGTGCCACAAGTGGAACCGACGTCGCCCGGCTGTTGCTGGCCGAGGGGGATGACCTGCCAGCCGCGGTGGTCGCGCAGATGGGTTCCGAGTTTCAGAGCTTGGAGGACATCGGGGACGGGTATGCCGCCCGCCTGCAGCAAGTCGGAGAGATTAATCGCGCAGCCGTCGTGCGGCCAGTCTTCACCCGCCAGCCTGAAGAGTTCTTCAGCGGCTTCTTTCTGCACTGCCTGATAGGCCGGGGGATCGTTGGCGATCTGCAAGACCCTCAGCATCTTATTTTTGTCGCCGTTTGTTCCGTGGGTCGCCGGGGCCACGGGAGCTGCTGCTGCTGCTGCAACCCCTGCTCCTGCCGTGGCGGGCTGAGGCGCCGGAGTTGCGATACCGGTGTTCAGGAAGGTCTCAAATTCTTGGACCGCATCCTTCCGCACATGCGAGATGACCTGGAGGGGATTGTTGATCGTGCCACACCAGGTCGTGTTAAACCGGAGCAGCCGGGCGCAATATTCCACTGCCAGTGCGTGGTCGCTCTTCATCTTGCGAATGAAGGTATCCACGTCGTGGGCACCTGCCACCCGGTCCATGCAGGCCTTGAGGCTGGGGTCCCTGCTCATCGAATCCCATGACACCTGGAAGGCCCCGGTTTCCTCGCCTTCCCGGTGGGTCATGGAATGATGATTGTTCCTATCCACCTCCTCATCCCACTTCCAATCGGACTCGAATGCCGCCTGAACGCGGAGAACCTCGCACATCACGGCCTTGCGGTGCAGCAGGCTGGTATAGGGTCCCAGAGTGCTCTTCATCACGGCATAGATGTCGTGATGATCGTTCTGTTCGAAAACACTGTCGGGTAGGGGATCGATGGCATCGATCAATTGATCGAGGAATGCAATCGGGGGGCGGAGATGTTGGGTGCTCACCGGAATGCGGGTGGCATCATAATTGCGAATGCTCATAGGGGGATTTGTTTTTGTCAGGGTTTGGATTGTTGCTTTCTGATGTCGTAGTTCCATCCTCCGCGATTCGTTTTGAGCGCGGGGAGGGATGAAAGCGCGGAGCGGCCCCGGGGCTTGGAGTTTCCAAGAAGGGCCGGAGGTACGGCATGTCAGGAAGTCATGTCTTTTCTTGTGGAGACAGCTCCGCCGTCAGCAATGCCAAACGAGCCGGGAGGATATGATGGCGTGTCAGGGAGTGCATGGGGGAGATGCACCTCACTTGTTGAGTGGAAACTCTCCAATGGGAAAGCAGGAATTCGAAATTTTTCGACCCCTTGCGCTCTTCCGGTATGTCTTGCAGATCGTCACCGGAGTCCCGGCCTGAACATTCCCTGCAGTGATTTTCCCTATCGGGCGGGGAACAAAGAAAAACCCGCTGGCGCCGTTGGGGGAACGAAGGCAGCGGGTTTTCCCTTTGGGGGGGAGGTCGGTCGCCATCGGGGGGAAGGGCGGTCGGAGAGTTTCGCAAGTCCTCGCGGCGGGGGGATCGTTCAGGCTTACGGGAGTCATCATGGCCGATTTTTCCCCGCTTCCAATCACGTGATCGTGGGGGTGAAATCGGACATCATGGCGAGTGGGGGCGGCCGGAGTCGGCGTCAGCGAGGTGGTCCGCACTGCTTGCTGTGCGGCGAATGGTTCCCGGCAGCAGACGGAGATGGGATGCCCCCGGGTGCGACTCCGCGGAAGGTCAACGGGGCGTGGTGAGCATAGGAGCCGACTGCGGTTTTTGGGGGCCGCCTTGGAGATTGTCGGCGGGAGATGCGGGATGAGAGGGGAGCCTGGGCCTGCACTGAGTAGCCGGGAGAGGGTGAATCAAAGTTCACCCGGGGGCACGGGGTGGAGTCTGCTGTCGGGTACCATTCACCGCACAGCAAGCAGTGCGGACCACCTTTTTGCCCCCCGGTAAGGCAGCACCCAAAGGCCGCTTCCCCGACCAGTGCCAGCGACAGTGAGGTCGCTGCTCCTTCCCCCTTTACCGCCGTGAAGATCACGTAGCGCATTGCGCCTGTTAGGTAGGCAATCCAGATCCTCGCGAGCGTGATGGCGAAGACCCGGTTGCGGCTGTGATCTTCTAACAGGTAGCGCCGTAACCGGGCGTCCGTGAAGAACCCGGCAATCGTCCGGCGGATGCAGATCGGCCAAGTGCGGCGGACCTTGTCGCTCACGTCCTCCGCGGACTCCAGGCTCAAGCCCGCAGCAGCCAGCCAGCCGCGGTAATCCGCCTCATTCCCCATTCCGACCAGGCAGCCCTCCCGGCAGATCGGCTCTAACAGATGCCGCGTTTCCCAGGGCTCCGGATCCGCCCCGGCCATCCACGCGCAGATCACCAGCCGCCCGCCCGGTGCCAGCACGCGGGCCATCTCGCGGACGCCGTGCGCCACGTCTGGCAGGTGCTCGGTGCTCTCGATCGCGATCACCGCATCGAAGGACTCGCTGGCGAATTCATTCGCCATCCAGTCCTGGAGCACGAAGTGGGGATTGTTCCCGCCATCGCCATCGGCCAGGGCACCTTCATACTGGCATCGCGAGACGGTCACGCCGGTGACCTGCGCGCCGTAGTCCTGCGCCAGCAGGTGCGCCGTGCCGCCGTAGCCGCAGCCCACATCGCACACCCGCTGCCCCGCCGTGATCCGCGCCCGTTCCGCCACCCGGCGGCTCATCGCCAGCACTGCTGCCTCCGGCGATTCGCGCCCCGTCTCCCACAAGCCATGATGGACGTGCTGGCCCCACAGCGAGCGGTAGTAGGGATCGAGCTCGTCGTAGTGGGAAGCCACGGCTTCCCCGGTGGTCTCGGCAGTGATCACGCGGCAGTGTAGCAGCTCCCGGGGCTAGGACAAATGCGAGCTGTGGCCGAAGTGCCAAGCCGCTGGCGCGGAAGTTCCAAATTCCAAGTTCCAAGTTCCAAGGGAAGGCAGGGAGAGCTCCATCTTCCTCCGCGTTCACCTCTGCGACCTCTGCGCCTCCGCGGTTCGTTCCTTCCGAAACTTGGCGCGTTCACTCCAGCGGATCCCACTGCTTCCGGTCGATCGCCCGGCCGAGCAGCCAGCAGCCACCCGCGACCACCGCCGTCTCTAACAGGAGGAAGTAGGGTAGGATCTTGAAGCTGTCCGCCGCGATGGCGATTCCCGGGATCAGCATGGCCAGGATCATCACCAGGAACATCGTCCAGCCGCGGGTGGCGGACTTCGCTTCCTCGGTGGGCTTGGCGAGTGGCACGCATTTCTCAATCGCGCCCGGCATCATGGCGAAGAAGGGCATGGAGATGAGTCCCGGCAAGACCAGCACGAGCTTTTCGAGCGGCTGCGGGAGGAAGCAGACGATCGCCACCAGCACCAGGGTGGCCGGCAGCGCCAGGCAGACCACGGTCGCCCGCACCGCACCGTGGATGAAGGGGCCCGGCCCGCTCACCGGTGCCACGCGGTAGAGATCCGCCGCCGCCCATTGCTGGGAGAACTGGAGCATGGTCATTGCCATCATCGGGATCAGGCCGAGGTAGCCTGCGGCCAGGGCCACGCCTCCCGACCAAGTGCCGGGATGGGTCACGCTCTGGAAGATGAACATCACCGGCATCCCCAGCATGGGCGCGATGCTGGGATAGACCCGCAGCTTGATATCGCGGTCGCGGAAAAGGTAGGCGGCGCAGAGGCGGAAGGAAGCCAGCGTCGCCGGGTCCCGCAGCAGCCAGGAGAGCGGTGGCAGCGCCACAAGCACATCCATGAAGCGGCGCTTGCCGGGCCGCTCTTTCTTGCGCGGCGCACGCGGACGGCTCTCCGCCAGGGTCTGCAGGCCTTCCTCATAGGACCGTGCCATGAGACCGAAGGCCAGCACCAGCACGATGCTCGTGGCCAGCACCCCGGCTCCGGCCATCACCACGGTCGTTTCCTTGCCGCGGCCGAGCAGGACCTCATCCAGCGCGGCGAACCACGCGGGCGGCAGCGCGAAGAGCCAGGCCCGGTTCGCCAGCGGGTCGATGCTGCCCCGCATGCTGGCCATCAGCGTGGGCACCGTCTGGCTGCCCACCACCAGCACCACTGCCAGCAGCACCTGGGCGGTGGTCATCAGGTTGTCCAGCCGCTCGCGGCCGAACCAGCGCAGGCAGGTCTGATAGAGCAGCACCACCGATCCGGCGCAGAACAGCGCGGAGAGACAAGTCGAGAGGAAGTGCACCAGCCCGAAGAAAGGCGAGCCCTTCGCCGAAAAGCTGCCGGCGATGAAGCCGACGAGATTGAAAGCGCAGGTGATCCACAGCGAGACCCGCAGCAGCACCGAGACCTTCGCCCACAGCAGCGTGCGGGAGTCCACGGGCCGGTGCAGCAGGATCTCCGGCTCCTCCTTGTTGAACAGGACCTCCCCCGCCGAGCTGGCGATGTACATGCCCAGGAAGAACAGCGAGATGCCGTGCAGGTAGAAGGACAGCATGAAGCTGCCCTGCCCGACGAAGTTCAGCGCCATCATCCCCACCAGGGCATACACCAGCAGGGTGACCCACAGCTTCCCCGCGATGGAGCGCGGGACCTTGTCCTTGTTCAAGCCGCGGGCACTGCGCCCGCGCAGGAAGAGGGAGAGATAGAGGCGCTCCAGGGCCTTGGCTTGGCTGGGGGCGGGCTCGCTCACGGCGTCTCAGGGCGGAAGGTTTTCGCGAAGTCCTCCGCTTTTTGTTCGAGATCGTGCCCGCCGGTCAGGCTAGTGAAGAGCTGCTCCAGCGAGCGCGCATCGTGCGCTCTGACCAGCTCGGCAGGCGCGCCATCCACCAGCACCTTGCCCTTGTCGATGATGATCACGCGGTCGCACACGCGCTCCACCACATCCAGGATGTGGGAGCTGTAGACGATCGCCTTGCCCTCGCGCGCCAGGGTCTGGATCAGCGCCTTGAAGCCCACCGCGGCATTCGCATCCAGGCCATCGAGCGGTTCATCGAAGAAGACGACCGGCGGATTGTGCAGCAGCGCTGCGGTGATCACCACCTTGCGGCGCATGCCCTTCGAGTAAGCGCCGAGCAACTTGTCGGTGAGCGTCTCGAAACTCAGATCGAAGAAGGCGATGAACTGGCGGATCCGCTCGCGCGCCGCTTCCGCCGGGATGCCGTAGAGCGCGGCCACCATCTCCAGATACTCCAGTCCGGTGAGCGATTCGAAGACCGCGCCCGAATCCGGCACGAAGCCCACGTGGCGCTTCACCTCCATGGGCTCCCGCAGCAGGTCATGCCCGCAGATGGTGGCCGTGCCGGAGCTGGGCATCAGCATCCCGGTGAGCATCTTCAGCGTGGTCGATTTCCCCGCGCCGTTCGGGCCGAGCAGGCCGACGATCTGGCCGGCGGGAATTTCGAGAGTCAGGGAATCGACGGCGGTCTGGGTGCCGAAATGTTTGGTGAGTCGGTCGAGCGAAATCACGAGGGAGGTGTGGAATGCAGGAAGGACTTAAACCCGGGAGGCGAGAACTTCCAAATTCCAAATTTGACGCGAAAATGTAGGGCGGCGAATGGCCGTGGTCTTGGAGTGCGGCGGCATGACGACATCTTTTGATGACCTGGTCGCGGAAAGCTCTATCGCTGGGAGCGCGGAGCCACTGGCCCGCAGAACGGTTCCCGACTGCAGTCAGCGGAAAGGGTCTGTAGCATCGCCACGGCAGGATGCTCCGGAGTCTTCGGTGTTGCCTCGCCTTCGGGGACCACTCTGCGGGCCAGTGGCTCCGCGCTCCCGGCGGTAGAGCCGCCCGTCGCTGAAGCCGCAGGGGACCATTCGGCAGATGCAAGATGCGGGTAGCGGCAGGTCGAAGTCACTTCAGCCACCCCGCCTCACTCGCCGAGGCCACCACGGCCTCGACCCGCTCCATCAATTGCGGATAGCGCTCGCGCATGAATTCGGCGCGGGCCAGCACCTGCTCCGCTCGCACACCATTTTCGAGCCAGCTGCTGCCTTGGTTCGCATGGTTCTGGAGCAGCGGCATCAAGCGGTCCATGGCATTGGCGAAGTGGGCCTCCGGAGTGGCTCCTGCCTCGAACTCCCGCCACAGCGCCATGAACTCCGCCGCGCGCTCCGCCGCAAGCAGGCCGAAGATCCGCTCCGCCGCGGCCTGCTCCCGCTCCTGCTTCCCGGTCTGGTCCGCATAGCAGAAGGTGTCCCCGGCATCGATCTCCACGATGTCATGCAGCACCAGCATCTTCATCACCCGCAGCAGATCGAGCGTGGGTTCGATCTCCGGGCCCAGGGTCATGGCCATCAGGGCAAGGGTCCAGCTGTGCTCCGCGGAGTTCTCGCGGCGCGCCATGCCGACGGGACGGGAGCGCCGTTCGATGGCCTTCAGCTTGTCACACTCCAGGATGAATTGCAGGGCGGAATCGAGCATCGCGGGCGCGGTGTAGGCGGGGACCGCGGCGGATGCAATGCCGGCCTCACTTCCGCACGGTCTTGATCCGCAGGAAGCCCGCGCGGCCGGTGCGGGTGATCTTGGCGGTGCGGATCTGGTTCGCATCCGGGCTGCCCAGGATCACGCCCGTGCTGGTCCATTGCTTCAGGTCGCTGCTGGTTTCCACAGTGTAGGCCACGTCACTACGGCCCGCGTAGTAGTTCAGGCGCATTTCGGTCCCGGTGATCTCGGGCTGCGGCATGCTGGGCAGGGTGGAGTGGTGCGGGTCCAGGTTCAGCGCGTAGGCAGTGAAGAGATTCACGCCATCGCCATCCGGATCGGTATCGAGGTTCACATTGCCAGGCAGGCCGTGGCTGGTAGTCCAGACCGGCAGACCATGGGCATCTCCCAGATTCACGCAGGGGTAGCCCATGAAGGTGGGGGTGGTGAAGCCGGTCCTGCCATTCACGAAGTAGATCGTGAAGCCAGGGCCCATGCTCTGGAGATATTTGAGATCGCCGTACTGCGGGATGGCATTCCCCAGGAAGACCATGCGGGTCATGCTGGTGCATGAAGAGAAGGTGCCGTAGCCGATCTTGGTGAGGGCGGCGGGAAGGGTGACGCGGGGTAGGCTCGCGCAGTTGCCAAAGGCACCGTTGCCCAGCTGGGTGAGCGAGACCGGCAAGCTCAGGAAGCTCATGGCACTGCAGTTTACGAAAGCGTAATCGCCGATCACGGTGACACCCGCGGGGATCATCACACCCTCCAGCGCACTACAGCCGGAGAAGGCCTCTGCGGTGATCGAAGTGGGGCCGGGAGCGAATTCGACGCGCCGCAAGCCGGTGCAGCCGATGAATCCCCGCTGGCCGCAGTTCCGGATCGAGGCCGGAAAGGAGAGCGCGCTGAGCCCGGTGCAGTCCTTGCCAGCCTCGATGGCCACATCGGTCACACCCGGTGGAATGGCATGGGTCCCTTGGTATTTCGGCGGGAAGGCGATGAGCTGGGTCTTCGCGGCATTGTAGAGCACCCCGCCATCAGTCGCCAGGTAGGGGCTGCCGGAGGCCACGCTGATCGTGCGGATGGAGGTTCCGACGATGGCCGCCGGATTCAGTGACTTCATGCTGGCTGGAAGCGCCAGGCTGGTGAGGCTGCTACAGTTCACGAGCGCCGCCCAGCCGAGCGTGGCCACGCCCTCGGCGAAGGTGATGCTTTGCAGGGCCGTGCAGTTCTCAAAGGCATTTGGCCCGATGTTTGCCACTCCGCCCGGCACCGCCAGGGTGGGGAGCGAGGTGCAATACCTGAAGGCCTGCGAGCCGATGGCCGTGAGGCTGGAGGGCAGCGTGAGGTCGGCGAGCTTGGGGCAGCCGGAAAAGGCGCTTTCGGCGATGGTTAGAAGGCCGGGCGGCAAGCTCACGGTCCGCAGGTCGGGGCACGAGTAGAAGGTGTAGATCCCGATCGCCTGAACGGCACCGCGGATGTGGACGGCTTCCAAAACGGGGCAAGACCTGAAGGTCCAGGGGCGGATGACCGTGACCGTGGCTGGGACCTCGTAAGTGGTAAGCCCCTTCCCCTTGGGGTAGGCGATCAGCTCGGTGTAACTCTTGTTGAACAGGATCCCGTCCTGCGTGGCGAAGGCAGGATTGTCCGGGTCCACGGACACCGCGGAGAGCGCGGGACAGTCCACGATCACTCCGCTTCCAATGTCCGTCACCGAGGCGGGAATCTGGAGGGCATGGAGCGCCGTGCAGTTCATGAAGGCGCCCTCACCGAGGCTGACGAGCTGCGTCGGCAGCTCTGCACGCTGGAGCGTCCGGCAGTCGGAGTACGCATAGGTGCCGATCGTGGTGAGGCTGTTAGGAAGGTTCAGCGATTCAAGTTTGCCGCAGTACCGGAAGGCAGAGGGACCGATCGTGGTGAGGCCTTCTGGCAGCCAGGCTACCGTGAGTTTGGCGCAGTTGCTGAAGGCGAGGTTCCCGATCTCCGTGATCCCCACCGGGACCGACACGCTCGTCAGGCCGGTGCAGTACTCGAAGGCAAAGGAGGGGATCTTCCCCATACCCGCGGGGATCTCTACGGATGACAATGCGTAGCAACCAGACAAGGCGCTCGTCCCCAGGCTGGTCAGACCTGCGGGCAAGTTGATCGAGGTCGCCGCGCTGCAATATCGAAAGGCACGGTCACCGATACTGGTGACGCTTGGCGGCAGGGTGATGGAGGTGATCCGGTTGCGGTTACTGAAAGCATCCGCCCCGATGGCGGTGACCGGAAGGTCCGCGATGGTCGCTGGGACCACGATGGCCCCGACCGCTTGGCTGCTATCGGCGCTGGCGAAGCTGGTGATGGTCACCTTTCCGTCTGCCACCGTGTAAGTGTAAGGCCCAAAAGTCGCTGCGGTGGCAGCCTTCAGGAGGCCGAACGCGAAGGCGGGGAGGAGCAGCCGGAAGAGGAAGTTCCGCAGGGGTGTGGTCATCGCCCCTGAACGTCAGGGGAAGATTTGGTATTTACAATGTAAATCCAGTCTCTTCACCGGTTTTTCATGAAAGCGGGGTGGTGGCGGGACCGCGGTCTCAGGGTTCAACGTTCGGGTGGAGGCTCGGGTTTAGCGGCCGTATCATCCTTCACCTGCCGCAGGCTCGATTTGATGACTGTGCCATCCATCAGCACGAGGCGCTGCACCTCCGAGCCGCCGATGATCATTTCGATGAAGTAGAAGGGCACGTAAGACTTGTGCCCTTTCGGATCTTCTCGCTCGCGGGTGAGGAGTTCGAGCTTGGTCACGTTCTTCTGCGGGCCGGTGTAGCCGCTGTCTGCACTCGCGCGGGCAAGCTCGATGGCCTTCTCCGCGGGCAGGGGCAAGGGTTCACTGAGCCTCTCATCGGAGAGGGTGAACTGGCGGTGCCAGAGTCCGGCATCCACCATGAACTCGCGGATGAATTTCAAATCGCCGCGGCCATCATCGGAAGGACTGATGAAGACGGGGCCCTCGTAGACCTTGATCTCCTTTGGTTCCTGGCCATGGGAGGGAAGGGGAAGCGCCATCAGTAGAGCAGCGCTCAAGCACGCGACATTTTTCGCCAATGACATGGGGCCATCCCTAGCTTGGCGAGCGCGTGGTGACAACCTCTCGCTTGGAATTTGAAATTTGTGATTTAGAATTTTGTTACTGAGCACTTGACTCCACCGGGGCGCTTCTGTTAAGCATTTCCTCCGACAGCGGATTGGAGCAGCCCGGTAGCTCGCCAGGTTCATACCCTGGAGGTCGTTAGTTCAAATCTGACATCCGCCACCAACTTTATTTGCCTTCTTCGATGTTCATTTTGCGAAAGACCAATGCGCGTTCCTGCTTCATGAGAAGCAGACGAATGCGCGTGGCTATTCGAAAATGAAGTGGCGCGGACTTTTGCCGCAGCGGTTGACTGGATCGGGGAAATGGCCTGCTACAAGGCATTTGCGCCCTATTGACGTCACCGCGCCTCCATGCCCGTGGGTAGCTTAGAGGTAGAGCATCCGGATCATAACCGGACGGTCGATGGTTCGATTCCATCCCTACGGACCAATTTCATGCTTGGGTAACTCAGTCTGGCCAGAGTGCCGTCCTTGTAAGTCGGAAGTCGTGGGTTCGAATCCCGCTCCAAGCTCCATTTCACAATACATACATATGCCAGGTAGCACAGTTGGTAGTGCAGCGGATTGTTACTCCGTTGGTCCCAGGTTCGAGCCCTGGCTTGGCAGCCAATCCATCAATCCATCAATCAACCCGCAGGTAACTCAATGGGTAGAGTAACCGGTTTTTACCCGGTGAGTTGGAGGTTCGAGTCCTCCCCTGCGGACCATTTTTTTCTGTCTCGATCTTCGCGCCGGAGGTGGGTCTGGCTCTTTGCGCCGGAGGTGCATGGGAAATTAGCCGGTGGTGAAGGCTTTGCGGAACCACCGGTGAACGTGGCAAACATCATTGAGCCCCGGCAGGGGCGACGGAAGTGTCGGAAGCATCAAGGTGTTTCCGGCATGTGAGTTGCCGTGCCGGGGAGACAAGGAAGTACGATGTCTCCAGTAGAGGCGGCTCTTCCGCCGGCCCTCCGGGACGGGAAGCCTTGTGGCGGCCTGTCCGGTGGTTCCGCAAAGCCTCCACCACCGGCTAATTTCCGATGCGCCTGCCGGCGCGAAGAATAGAACCTCGGCGGCTTGAGGGTAAGGGCCGGTCTTGCCGCGGCTCTCGCGCATCCGTGGAGCAGAGCAGTGGTGCTCCCTATGCGCGCCGAAACTCCTGCCTTTTCTCCGCGCTTCCTCTGCGACCTCTGCGCCTCCGCGGTTCGTTCGGATGCCTCACTTCATGTCCCCGTCGTCCAATGGATAGGACTACCGGCCTCTACCCGGTCGATGCAGGTTCGAGTCCTGCCGTGGACACCAAGTTTCAGCGCTCCGCAATCGCCAGCTTCATTCCATTCTTCGGCCTCAGCGTGATCAACGGATCAGGCACGACCTCGAAGCCGGGCACGGTGCTGAAGCGGAAGCGCTTCAGGAAGACGGCGCTCATGATCACCAGCTCCTGTAGCGCGAATTGATTCCCGATGCAGGTCCGTGGGCCCGCGCCGAAGGGGAAGTAGACCTCCGCGGTGGGCCGGCGCTCCGGCAGGAAGCGGTCGGGGTCGAACTTGAGTGGCTCGTCCCACCATTGCTCGCTGCGGTGGAAGTGCATGATCGGGATGATGAGATTCGTGCCGCGGCGGATGTGGTAGCCGCCGAGCTCATCCTCCTTCGTGCAGCAGCGGCCCACGGACCAGATGGTCGGGTAGAGCCGCAGGGATTCCTCCACCACGCGGCGCGTGTAGGGAAAGGCGCTGATGTCGCCGCGGTCCAGCGCATCCCCGGCAGCCGTGATTTCTTCTAACAGCTTCGTCTCGATCTCCGGATGGGTGGCCACCAGGTAGAGCAGCCAGCACATCGCATTCGCGGTGGTCTCGTGGCCGGCCACGAACATGGTCATGACTTCATCGCGCAGCTGGGCATTCGTCATGCCGCGGCCGGTTTCCTCATCGCAGGCGGAGAGGAACATGCCCAACAGGTCATCGTGATCCTCCGCGCCCTGGCGGCGGCGTTCGATGATGCCGTGGACGATCGCATCCAGTGCAGCGCGGGCCCCGAATTCGGTCTTGGAAAAGGGCGTGGGGAACTTCCGCGGCAGGAAGAAGCGCCAGGGTTGTGCGAGCATCTTCAGCGCGGTCTCGTTCAGCGTGGCGATGTGGCGGCCCACCTCGCCGGCGGCGGACTCCACATCCGTGCTGAACATCGCGCGCGAGATGATCTCCAATGTGAGGTGCGAGAAGGCCGGTGCGATGTCCACCGGCTCCTTGGCCTCCGCAGCCAGACGATCCGTGGCGGAGCGGGAGCGCTCCACCATCATCGCGAAGATCGCATCGAGCCGACGGCGGTGGAAGGCCGGCTGGGTCAGCTTGCGCTGGCCGCGCCAGAATTCCCCGGCGCTGGTCACCAGGCCATTGCCCATCAGGATCCGCAGCACGGCGTAGGAGCGGCTCTTCTCGATGTAGTGGGAGTAGCGCTCCACCAGCACCTGCCGGGCCAGCTCGGGGCTCGTCACCACGGTGATGCCACCGAGGCGCGAGGAGACGGAGAAGAGATCGCCGTGCTCCTTCGCCCACTGCGGCAGCCACTTCAGTGGATCTTGCCGCACGTAGTAAACCGGCCCCATCAGCCAGTGGCGGGGCTCTCTAACAGCGGGTGCGACGCGGATCATGGCGATGGTGGCTTAGGGCTTGGGGGTGGCGAGTGTGAGCGTGAAGTGGTAGGCGCGCGGCTTGGCCGTCTTGCGCTGGAGCGCCACGAGTTCCTCATCCTGCTTGCTGATGTCCTGCAGCAGGCTGGGCCCGACAGTGGAGGAGAGCAGCGAAAGCTGGAGGCGGTTCGCCTCGCTGAGCTTATCCCGTGAATCCACCAGCTCCTTCACCACGCAGGATTGTGCGTCCCAGGGTCCACCAGGATACCAGGGATCGCCGGTCTTGGAGGCGATGTTGATGCCCTTCGCAAGCTCGCCTGCCTTGGCCGTGCCGACGGAGCGACCGTCGGCCTTGATCTCGTATTCACCCTCGCTGAGGTTGCGCACCGTGAGCATGTAGCGGTTGATGCCGTCCGGAATGGTGATCCAGCGGTACTGCAGGCCGGTGAAGGGCCCGAAGTTGATGGGCAATCCTTCATCGAGCCGCGTGAAGGCCACGCCATTCGCGGTGAAGGCGACTTCCGAAATCGTGCAGCCCTTCGCCTCGGGGTTCGCGGCGTTCTTATCCAGCGTGGCGGAAGAGACCTCCTCCGGTGCGCCCAGGCCCTTGAGCATGGCATAGGCCATCGCCATCTGGCCGAGGTCCTCCAGGTGAATGCCATCCTTCATGTGCATCTGCACCTTGTCCTCCGGCTTGGCCTTGCTGTTGTGATCGAGCACGCGGCGCTGCACCTCGCGCATGCCGCGCTGCAGGTCGATCGTCTCCGCGCCCAGCGACTTGGCGAGCGCCATGCCCTCGTCGGTCATCGTCTGCAGGTAGCCCTTCTCCGCTTCATCCGGCAGCACGGAAGTGATCGCGGGCGAGCAGATGATGGGCCTTACCTTCTTCTCCTTGCAGCGCGCGATGATCGTGCGGATGCCATCGAGGTAGAGCTTCTTGTGCTCGTCATCCGCCTTCACGCCCCAGCCGATGTCATTGATGCCGAAGGCCACGGTCACCACCGTCGCGCCCTTGTCGAAGACGTCGCGCTCCAGTCTCTGGAGGCAACCGCTTGCGGTATCGCCGCCTTGGCCGGCATTCACGAAGCGGACCTTGCGATCCGGGTAGCGCATCAGCGTGTAGTGCTCCACCACCTTGGTGTAGCCGCGCGCCGCGGTGATGCTATCGCCCAGGAAGGCGAGCGTGTCACCATCGCGCAGCGCGAAGTCCGCACGGGCGATAGAGATGGTGGCGAGGAGAAGGAGCAGAGGTTTCATCATGGCAGGAGTCCGTTGACGAGGAATTCGAGGGTGGAGCGTTCGAAGCTTTCTTCGTCCAGCGCGGCCAGCCCGGGATCGAGCGGGCGCTGGAGATTCGCCCAGGTGATGGATTGGATGATCAGCGCCGCCGTGCTGGCGGGATCGGCAGGGGAGCGGAATTGCCCACCCGCCGCGCGCAGGCGGATGTAGCCCACCAGCTGCTCTAACAGCTTGTTGCGCAGCCCGAAGACGAAGACCTCCGCCAAGCCGGGAAACTCCAGCGCGGAGCGGGTGAGCAGCATCAAGCCGTGGCGGTGCTGGCGGATCAGCGCATACTGCTCGCCCAGCACCCCGGCCAGTTCCGCCGCGGGATCCTTCACGCGCTTCTTGCCCAATGCGGCGGCGAGGCAGGGCCACTCGGTGTCGTCGAAGACTTTCTTCAAATGGGCCAGCGTGGCTCCCGGGGCAGGGGTGCGCACCGGAATCTCCAGTGCATCGAGCCACGAGGCATCCGGAGTCGAGCCATGGCGGATCACCAGGTCGAAGAGCGCCTCCTTGCTCTCCACGTAGAGATACACCGTGCCCACGGCCACGCCCATCGCCTTCGCCACGTCCGCCATCTGCGAGCGCTCGAAGCCCTGGCGGCAGAAGACCTGCAAGCCAGCCTCCGCCAGCTCGCGCAGGCGCTTCCCGGAAATATCAGCCTTCAGCACGGGCATGCGTGAACGATGACTGAATGAGTCATTCAGTCAAGAGGTGTTTCCCGGCCCGCGAAACGACGTCCGGGCATTTTCCCAAATCCCGGCTATGTTGGCGCATGGCCGGGTCTCCCGTTCGCGTGCTCACTGCCGTCCCCCTCTGCGATGGCCACGACAGCGCGATCACGGCGATCAACTTCGAGCTGATCCGCCAAGGGATCGAGGTCGTCTATCTCGGCTTCCATCGTGCGGTCGCGGAGATCGTGCGCGCCGCGGTGCAGGAGGATGTCGCCGCGGTGGGCATCTCCAGCTACAATGGCGGGCATATCGATTTTTTCCGCGAGGTCGCGGCGTGTCTGCGGGCTGCCGGTCGGGCGGAGATCGGGCTCTTCGGCGGCGGAGGCGGGACCATCACGCCGGACGATGCCGCCCGGATGCATGAGGAAGGCACCGACCGGATCTTCCTCCCCGGCGCGACCTTCGACGAGATGACGGCCTACATCCGCAGCCGCTTTGCGCGGACGCTGACAGCGCCGCCGGCCACGGCTCTCTCCGCGGACCCGCTCGTGCTTGCCCGGCGGATCAGCTGCCTGGAAGAAGGCATCGATCACGGCCGCGAGCCTCCACCGCGGGGCCGGGCAGTAGTAACCGGTGTCACCGGTCCGGGCGGAGCGGGCAAGACCACCTTGATCGACGAACTGGTGCGCCAGTATCTCGAAAAATTCCCGCGGCACCGCGTCGCGATCCTCTCGCACGATCCCAGCAGCTTGCAGGCCGGCGCGCTGTTAGGCGACCGCGCCACGATGGTCTATGCGCAAGACGACCGGGTCTTCCTGCGCAGCATGGCGACCCGCGGGCGGCAGGGCGGGCTATCTCCCGCCAGCGAGCCGGCCCTGGCTTGGCTGGCTGCCGCGGAGAGCGGCTTCGATCTGGTGATCGTCGAGACGGTGGGCATCGGCCAGGAAGCGCTGCCCTTCCCCGCGGGGATGGTCGATCTGCGCCTGCTGGTGATGAACACGGACTACGGCGCGCGCTTGCAGCTGCAGAAGATCCTGATGCTGGAAGCTGCGGAAATCGTGGTCGCCAACAAGCACGACCGTCCGGGCAGTGCCACCGCGGTGGCGGAGATCCGCCGGCATCTCGATGCCTTTGCGCCGGGCAAGCCGCTGCTGCCCGCCGTCGCCAGTCGCCATGCCGATCCCGGCATTGCGCGCCTGCTTGAACTCCTGCCCACGCCACTCCCGTGAATGATCTGGCCGAGATCGCGAATGCCGTCCGACGCTTCAATGCGACAGTGGAGGACCGCGTGGCCGAAGCGCGGCGCGATCCGGCGGCGGGTGAGGCCTTGCTTGCCCGCTGGCGCGAGATCCAGGCGCGGATCCCGCGGATCGAAACGCCCACCGGCCTGTCGCTGCCGCGGCTGGCCCTGCCAGAACTCGATGAACCCGGTGCGATTGCCCGCTTCCTGCATGGCGAGGGCCTGCCCGGCGAATTCCCCTTCCTCTCCTCCGCCTATCCCGAGCTCTATCTTGACCCGCTCGATGCCCCGCGTGCCGAGGAACCCACGCGGCTCTTCGCCGGTCTGGGCCTCGCGGAGGATACGAATGCGCGCTTCCACCTGCTCACCCGCAACCAGCGCTCGCAGCGCATGAGCACCGCCTTCGACGGGCCCACGCTCTATGGCATGGACAGCGATGAGCCCGGCGTCTTCGGCAAGATCGGCGAAGGCGGCGTGGCCATCGATACCGTGGAGGACATGGAGAAGCTCTACGCGGGATTCGATCTAACAGACCGCGCGACCTCGGTCTCGATGACCATCAATGGTCCCGCGCCCGCCATCCTCGCGATGTTCGTGGCGGCGGCCAAGCGGCGCTTCGGGCCGGATGCCGCGGCGCGCCTGCGCGGCACCGTGCAGGCGGATATCCTCAAGGAAGTGCAGGCGCAGAACGAGGTGCTGTTCCCCGTCGGAGACTCGCTGCGCTTCCTGTTAGACATGTGCGTGCACTGCGTCGAGCGCATGCCGAAGTGGTATCCGGTCTCGATCAGCGGCTACCACATCTCCCAGGCCGGGGCCACGCCGGTGCAGCAGGCTGCCTTCACCCTGTCGAATGGTTTCGCCTACGTGGCGATGCTGCGCGAGCGGGGCCTGGCGGTGGAGGACTTCGCGCCGCGGCTGTCCTTCTTCCTGGATTGCTCGCTGGATGTGGAATTCCTCGCGCTGGCCCGGGTCTGCCGGAAGCTGTGGGCGATCGGCATGCGCGACGTGTTCGGCGCCTCGGCCCACGGGCAGCTCTTCAAGCTCCACACCCAGACCAGCGGCCGTTCGCTGGTCTCCGCGGAGTACAAGAACAATCTGACCCGCACCGCGATCGAGTTGCTGCTGGCCTGCCTGAACGCCACCAACTCCTGCCACAGCAACAGCGCCGATGAACCCTTCACCACCCCGGGTGAAGAGTATGCCCGCCTCGCCTCGCACGCCCAGTCGATCCTGTTAGAGGAAAGCGGGCTCTTCCGCCACAGCATGAACCTGCTCGCCGGATCGCCGGGGATGAAGCAAGTGGAGCGCACGGTGGAGGACGCGATTCTCGCCGAGTTCGAAACCATCGCGGGCCTCGGCGGCGTGCTCGAAGCCATGGAGCAGCGCTACCAGCGCTCCTGCATCCAGGCCGCGGCCTACCGCTACGAGCGGCAGATCCTCGATGGCACCCGCCCGGTGATCGGTGTGAACCGCTACCACAGCGATGCCGCCCCGCCGGAGCCACGCCTTGTAAGGATTCCCGACGAACGGAAGCGCGAGCAGATCGACCGCCTCACGGCCTTCAAGGAGCGCCACCGCCACGCTGCCCCGGCCGCCCTTGAGCGGCTCACCCGAGTGGTGCGCGAGGGAGGGAATGTCTTCACCGAACTCCTGCAAACGGTGGAGTGCTGTTCGCTCGGTCAGATCACCCACGCTCTCCAGGACGCCGTGGGCAAGTTCCGGCCTTTGATCTGAGGAATCAAAGCTTCTCCCCGGAGGGAGAGCAGATCGAGCTCAGGTGATCTGGTCGTTGCAGATATTCGACGGGGCGCCCAGCAGGTTGGTCACGGTGGCGCTGATACCATTGGCATCGTTCTTCGCGTTGTTGAAGCGGCAGTGGCCGATCACGCACTTGCGGGGCTTGGAGGAGAAGACGGGGATTCCGTTGCCACCCTGCACCACGATGATCTCGGAATTGGTGATCGTGCTGGTGTTCGCGAGCACCAGCGCCACGCCGTGCTGGTTCTTCGTGGCCATGGTGATGCGGCTGTCACGGATGGTCGCGCCGTCCAGATTGATCGGGCGGGTGTTGCCCAGCGAGGTGCAGCGCACCATGGTGCCGCTATTCTTGGCCGCGGCATTGTTGGCATCGCTGAGTGAGGTCCGCCCGCCGAATGAGTCGGGCCCCGCGAAGCAGTCTTCCGCATAGCCGGAGAAGACCCCGAGCTCCGTGCCCGTGGCACTGGCACCAAAGCTGGAGGCCCCCGCACGGCAGCGGATGAAGGTGCCGCCAGCGGTGGTCCCCACGCCGAAACTATTCGGACCGGCGCTGCAGTCGATGAACTGGACGGACGAGGTGATCGGGAGACCGATCGCGGTGCAGCCGGCGAAACTCGCAAAGCCGGATTCGCCCGAGATCGGGCCGTTCATCTCGTAGTGCTTGCCCAGGGTGCGGCAGCGCAGGAGCCGCGAGTTTTCGGCGAGGTAGTTCTGGTGCGGATAGGCGTCTCCCAGGAAGCTGAAGGGACCGGCCTCGCAGTCGCTCATGTCCGCCTCGAAGACGATGCGGGCGGGGAAGTTGGTGAGGTCGCCATAGCCCGGACGGAAGGAGCAAGAACTCGAGATGCAGTTCCGCCAGGTGCCGCGGAAGGACCAGTAGGCGCGGCAGCCGCCGAACTCCTCGTAGTAGTTCGCGGTCGACCAGAAATACATCGTATCGTAGGTTGAGGGACTGTTGTTCAAGTCCAGTCCCGCCTTGCCGATCATGAAGGCACCCGTCGGCATGGACATGGCGACGAGCCACAAGGAAGGATTCCCCAGCAGCGCGATCCCGAAGCCGCAGAGCCGGATGTCTGCCGCGGATTGGATCACCGTGGATTTCTGGGTGCTCCAATCCGAATAGACCAAGGTGAGCGGCGGCCGGAAGAAGGCGCGGGAAGTCCCCCCATCCTCGGGATGCTCATCAACGTCCGTGGCGCGGCGAGGGCCCCCGGCCTGCGGGACTTGGGCGACCAGATCGACGAAGTTGGTGTCGAGCTCGAAGCTGTCTGTCACCCGGTAGTTCCCCGGCGGCAGGATGACACTGGCGCGGTTGCTCGCGCTCAAGGGATTGCCACCCGGTGTCAGGAGCCTGGCGGCAGCGTAGGCGGCCAGCAGATTGGTTCCACGTTCGGTATCGGTAGTGCCGGCTGCGACGAAGATAGTGCTGCTGTTGGAACTCATGAGGTCTGGGATTGGGATAGCTTGGCTTAACTGAGCCCGGCGTTTTTGCCAAGTCCTAGCCCCGCCCGGGTTTCCCATGCGGCAGATCCGCCTTGCGCCGAGGTCTCCCGGGGGGTGAAATCAGCCAGCTTGCGGGATCGCCTCCTTCTCCTCCCTCCGCCGGCCATTCCCCCTCGCCGTGGTTCACGATTTCGACCCGCCCCCGAATTCCTCGCCTGACGCCTTTCCCAAGACGCGCTGGAGCATCGTCTGGAGCGCGCAGGATGATGACCCGGTGGCGATGGCGGAGCTCTGCAAGGCCTACTGGTTCCCGCTCTACTGCTACGCGCGGCGGATCTCCCGCGACCAGGATGAGGCAAAAGACCTGACCCAGGGCTTCTTCGAGATGCTGCTCTCGCAGCAATCGTTAAAGGGTGTGGATGCGGAGCGCGGCAAACTGCGGGCCTTCCTGCTCACCGCGTTGAAAAATTTCGCGGCGGGGCAGCATCGCCGCGATCGCGCGCAGAAACGCGGCGGTGGCGTGCCGGTGATCATGATCGATGCACTGAGCGCCGAGCAACGCTACGCACTGGAGCCGCGCGATGAGCTTTCGCCGGAGCTGGAGTTCGACCGTGCCTGGGCGCGGCATCTGTTAGGCTCGGTGCTGGCGCGGCTGGGCGATGCCTATCGCGATGCGGGAAAGGGCGAGGTCTTCACCGCGCTGCAGGACCACCTGACCGGCGGCGATACCGAAAGCTACGAGGCCGCGGCCGGAAGCCTGGGCCTCTCGCCCGCGGCCGTGCGCTATGCGGCCTTCAAGCTGCGCGAGCGCTACCGGGCGCTGCTGCGCGAGGCGATCCAGGAAACCGTGACCACGGAGGAAGAAGCGGCGGAGGAGATGTCGCACCTGCGCGGTCTCTTCGCCGGTTAAATGCCATGGCCGGGGAAGTCTGCCGCCGTTGTGGAGCGCCGCTGGATGCAGAGGGGCACTGCGGGTCCTGTCTCATGGAGACTGGCATCGGCACGGAGGGGCAGGGGACCGCGGAGCGGATCTTCCGCGCGGCGCTGTGCTACGATCCCGTGGAACGCACCGCCTTCATCGAGCTGGCGGCGGGTGGCGAGACAGATCTGTTAGAAGAGGTGAAGATGCTGCTGGAGGGTTATGCGGAGGCCGGCGGCGATCTGGCCATGCCCACGCTGGGCGATGCGCCGAATGCCCGCGCCGCCTGGGCCGCGCGGCGTGGCGAGGAGCCGGGCACGGTGATCGGCCACTTCCGCCTGATCCGCATGATCGGCCAGGGTGGTATGGGCTCGGTGTGGGAGGCGGAGCAGATCGAGCCGATCCGCCGCCGCGTGGCGCTGAAGGTGATCAAGCTGGGCATGGACACGCGGGAGGTCGTGCGGCGCTTCGAGCGTGAGCGCAGCACCCTGGCGCTGATGACCCATCCCTGCATCGCACAGGTCTTCGAGGCGGGTGCGACTCCACTAGGCAGGCCGTACTTCGCGATGGAGCTGGTGGAGGGCGAGAATATTGCCACGCATTGCACGGCGAAGGGGCTTGGCCTGCGTGAGCGGATCGAGCTCTTCCTGGATGTCTGCGCCGCGGTGGAGCATGCGCACCTGAAGGGCGTGATCCACCGCGACCTGAAGCCTTCGAACATCCTGGTCTCTTCCGCAGGCGTCCGCGTGATCGACTTCGGTGTGGCGAAGGCGACGCAGGACGATGGTGGCGATGGCCTGCTCTACACGCGGCAGGCGCAGGTGCTCGGCACGCCGGCCTACATGAGCCCGGAGCAGGCGGCCTCCGAGGGCGTGGACGTGGATACCCGCACGGATGTTTATTCGCTCGGCGTGGTGCTCTATCAGCTGCTCTCCGGCGCGCTGCCCTTCGATCCAAAGCGCCTGGCGAGCACGGGCATCAGCGAGATGCAGCGGATCCTGCGCGAGGAGGAGCCGCCGCGCCCGAGCACGCGGCTCAAGCGCGCCGGTGAGGGAAGCGATGAGTTGGTGCGGCGGATCGAATTGCATGGCGATCTCGACTGGATCGTGATGAAGGCGATCAGCAAGGACCGCGCGCGCCGCTACCGCAGTGCCGCGGCCCTGGCCGATGACCTGCGCCGCTTCCTGGATGGCGAGGCGGTGAACGCGGTGCCCCCGACCCTGGGCTACCGCTTCGGGAAATTCGTGCGGCGCAACCGCATGGCGGTGGCTGCGGTGAGCGCGGTGATGATCGTCCTGGCCGCCGGCTTGATCGTGAGCCTCTACCAATGGCGGCGCGCGCGGCTTGCTCTAACAGGTGAGGCGGCGGCGCGCGAGCAGGCGACCTTCACCCTTGCGGACATGTATGCGCGCTCCGGCCTGACCGTCGCGGAGCAGGGGGATAGCACCCGCGCGGCCCTGTGGTTCGCGAATGCCGCAGTGATCGCGGCGAAGGATCCCGAGCGCGCCGCGGCCAATGGCTTGCGCGCGACCACCTGGCACCAGCAGTCGGCCAGCGCCCTGCGTGCCTTTCAGACCGGCTACGAGCATCTCCACGATCTCGCTTGGAATCCGCGCCAGCCCGCGTTGATCGCGCAGGCGGAGAATGAAGCGGCCGCGCAGGTCTGGGACCTGAAGCAGGAAGTCCGCTGGCGGCCGGAGCTGGCGATCTGCCGTGCAGCATGGTCACCGGATGGCACCCATCTCGCCGCACTTCTTCCGGATGGCGCGCTGGTGGTGCTTTCCTATCCGGCGGGCGTGGAAGAAGCGCGCATCGTGATCCCTGCTCCATCCGGGATCGGCTGGAGTCCGGACAGCCGGTCGATTGCCACGGGCGGAATGCTGTGGAGCTGGCAGCAGGGCCATGCCGCGAATTTCCCGCAGCCGACCAGCAGCTGCCGCTTCAGCCCGGATGGCGCGCGCATTCTCCTCCACTGGAACCAGCTTGCCGCAGTCTGCGATGCCTCTGCGCCGGACAAGCTCTTGTTTCCCCCAGTGCCTGCGGATGCTTCCTCTTGCGCGGACTTCATCGGGGATGGCAGCCGCTTCATGACCGGGCTGCCGGATGGCGTGGTGGCGATCTACGAGAGTTCTAGTGGCAGGCTGCTGGAGAATCACGCGCGGCAGGGGCGGCGTCACTCCAAGGATGGTCCCCTGGAAGCCAGCGCCGATGGCCGCTTCATCGCGCGGCGCTATGAGCCCGTGCTCGACCGACAAACGGGGCAGGAGCTACCCTTCCCGCTCCACGGTGGCGGCGGTCCGGCCGAAGCACGCTTCAGCCAGGATGGCGCGCTGCTTGCCAGCGGCGGCTACGACAACCGCCTCGAGCTCTGGTCCGTCGCGGATGGAAAATTCCTCGGCCTTGTCGGGCATCATCACACCGGCGTGATGAATCTCGCCTTCTCGCCGGACGGCCGCAGCGTCGCCTCGGGGGAGGATGGCTTGGTGCGGGTCTGGCGCTTGCCCGAGCCCCAGGCCCGGCACAGGATTCCCGCCGCAGGGCCCACGCTGTCGGCGCTCTCTGCTGATGGCGCGGCGGCCGCGATCGCCGGCTTCACGAACCAGGCCAGCGAGCTTCACACGACCCGCGTATACGACCTCGCCACCGGCAAGCCGCTGGGCCCGGAGATCGACTGCGGCGGCCTGCTGATGGACGCAGTCATTGGCCCCGGCGGTGCCTGGCTGGCCACCGCAGTGAGCACCACGGCAGACCGGCCGCAGCAGACCTTCGGCATGCTGGGCGGCAGTGGTTGCGTGAAGTACTGGGATTATCGTACTGGCCAGCCCATCGGTGAAGCGGTCCCGCTGCCCGCCGAGCCACGCGCCCTCGCACTGCATCCCTCCGGCAAATGGCTCGGCGTGGCCTGCGCGGGCGGGCAGGGCGTGGAGATCGACAACAAGGCCCGCAGCGCGAAGGTGCTCTATGATCGCCACGCTTTCGTCCACGCCGGGAACACGCTCAACAACGGCCGCTGCGCTTACAGCCCGGATGGGCGGATCTTCGCCTCCTGGGGCATGATCACCTATTCCAGCCTGTGGGACCGCGAGCAGGGCAAGGAATTGATCCCGCCCGATCCCAAGGCGGCCAATGCCTTCGATCTCGATTTTCACGGCGATGTCGCGGCGCGCGCGCTGGTCGCGAGCAAGATGCGCCTTGAGTTCAACAGCACGCGCGATGGCAGCGCGGCGCGGTCGAGCATCGCCTACACAAACTGGCCTTTCGTCAGCCGCTTCAGCGCGGATGGCAAGCTGCTGCTCAGCGCGGGCGGCGCGGGCAGCGCCCAGGTGTGGGACTGGCGGGAGGGCCGCATGGTCTGCCCGGCCCTGAGCCATGGCCCCACCACCATCATGGCGGCTGCCTTCCTGGAGAACACGCCCTGGTCATCACCGGCAGCCACGATGGGACCGTGCGTTTCTGGGACCGGCGGAGTGGCATGCCCGCCCGGCCTCCTGTGTCCTTTCCCAATTGGGTGCTGGATTTCAAGCTCAGCCCGGATGCGAAACACCTGCTGGTCTCGGGCTTCTTTGATGGCATTGAGGTCATCGATCTCCCGCCGCTCCTTCCGGAAAGCGATTTGGATCCCCAAGGCCAAGTATTGATCAACGAAATCGACGCAGACGCGGCCCTCTATCCCGGCGGGGGCCTGGCACCCCTCACGCCGGAAGACTGGCTGGCCAAGTGGCGGGAGTTCCGGAAGCGCTACCCGGACTATCCGGGACACCGGATGGAGTAGCGGGGAAGGAACCAGACTGGTTTTTGGCACCCCCCGGGCGCGAAGAAGAAAATTCGCCTGCCCGCCAACGCCGCGACGGGAATTGCATAGAAGATGGAGAACTCGCTCATCCCCCTCGGTCGCCCTCCCGGCCCGCCTCTTGCCAGCAAGCGCTGCGAGAGGCGGGCTTATGCGATGGAGCGTCCTGTTAGACCGGCGGTCCCCGCACTTCGCGGCGCAGCCGCTTTCGGAGTGCGTGCGAGCATCGCCGCTTTCGGGGCGGGCGTTCCCCGGAGGGCGTCATTCGGGTTCTGGGGAGGTCCACCCCCGCGTGCCTCGGGACGTCCTCCCTACCGAAAAGCGGCGCGAGGCACCCTCCAATCCTCCCCTAAGCTCAAGTTTCCCCCAATCCCGACGGGGCCGACTCTCCGGGAACTCAGACGGCGCGCTCCGGCCCCACCCGCCCAAAAAGCGGCGATTCCCGCCGCACTCCGAAAGCGGCTGCGCCGCGAAGGGGGTCACCACTCGATTCCTACGCCCTCCTCAGGTATCAGGATCTTCTCGCTGATGCCGAGCCGGTCCGCCTCCATGAGAAGGCGCTCGACCGGCTCCCCGATCGGCTCATTCCCCAGCGGGAAGGTGCCGTAGTGCATCGGGATCAGCACCTTCGCCCCCAGCTCGGCGAAGGCTCTAACAGCTTCCTCCGGGTTCATGTGCACGTCCCGGCCGCTGGGCGCCTCGTAGGCACCGATCGGCATGAGGGCGACATCGATGTTCTGATGCCGGCGACCAATCTCCGCGAAGCCATCGAACCACGCGCTGTCGCCGCAGTGGAAGACGCTCTTGCCGCCGGACTCAATGATGTAGCCGCCGTAGTCGCGGTGCGTATCGTGAATGTAGCGCGCACCCCAGTGATGGCTCGGCGTGTGGACGACATTGAGCGAGTTGTACTCGATGTTCTCCCAGACCTTCATCTCATGAATGGCCGGGAAGCCGAGGCGGCGGACCAAACTGGCGCTGCCTTGCGGGACGACGATTCCACCGCGAGCCTGCAGCACCTTCAGGCTCGGCTTGTGCAGGTGGTCGAAGTGGGCGTGGCTAACAAGCACGAGATCCAGCTCCGGGATCGAGCGCAGCGGCAGGCCGGGCTCGCGCAGGCGCTTCACGAAGCCGTGCCACTTCGCCCAGTTCGGATCGATGATTACCGAGTGATCCGCGAACTGCAGCAGGAAGGACGCGTGGCCGATCCAAGTCACGCGCACGCAGCCATTCTCCGGCACGGTTAGCACCGGCTCCAGCTCGGCCCCGCCGCGCTTCTGGAAAATCCCGGGGACGATGCGGTGGCGGAAGAATTTGTAGTTCCGCCCCGGCCAGCCTTTTTGCGGCATGAGGCCGGAGTAGTGGGCGGTGATCTTGCCCGATCTCAGGTATGGCTGTTTCTGGGGCACGGCACGTTCCCTTCAGACTAGCGTGGATCAGCGGCTCACGCGACTGCTTCTTGATAGGACTGCGCAATCCGCTCCGCCCAGCGCTTGGCCCGCTCGCCGAAGGAGAAGCCGTCGTCCGCGTAAAGCACTCCGCGCGAGACATTGATGACATCCGGCGCGCTGCGCCGGGCGGCCGCCAACTCCGCAAGATCCCCGCCCTGGGCACCCAGGCCGGGGATGAGCAGCGGGGCATCCGGAATTTTGCCCAGCACGCCGCTGGTGTTAGTCAGGCCGACGACGTAGCCGACATCCGTGGGCAGGCCGGCGGCGCGCTCGCCCAGCGCGGTGACCAGCTCGAAGACCGAGCGGCCGTCCGCCAGGGTCTGGCGCTGGAAGTCCGCCGAGCCGGCATTCGAGGTCACGGCCAGCAGGTAGATGCCCTTGCCCTCCCAGCCCAGGAAGGGCTCGATCGAATCGTAGCCGAGGAAGGGGTTCAGCGTGACCGCATCCACCTTCCAATGGGCGAAGTAACTATGGGCATAGTACTTCTGGGTCTCGCCGATGTCGCTGCGCTTGGCATCCAGAATCACCGGCACTTCATCCGGCATCTGCGCCAGCAGGTCCTCCATGATGTGGAGCCCGCGCAGACCCATGGCCTCGAAGTAGGCGATGTTCGGCTTGAAGGCCGCGGCGTGCTCCCAGGTCTCGTCCACGACCTGCTTCAGGAAATCCGGCACGGCCTCGATCCCGCCCTCCCCGGGCCGGGGGTCGAGACCCACACAGAGACGGGAACCGGTGGCGGCGATCCGTGCCGAAAGGCGTTCGCGGTAGCGCATGCCGGGAGTCTTAGCACTCACGGGGGCGGGGGCAAGTGGAAGCAGGGGGAGCCGTTTATTCCGCCGGGATCGCCGCCTGCACACGCTGCCGCGCCGCCTCGGAGAGCCCGAGCTTCGGCGCGATTTTTTCCAGATACGCCACGCGGCTTTCCCGGCTGCTCATGCGCATGCGCGGGTCCTTTTTTGCGAGAGCTTCCGTGAGGGCTTGGACCCGCAATTCCTCGGATGGCAGGGCCTGCAGGATCTGGAGCGAGTTGCGTTTGCCATTGTAGTCATTCCGCATCGCGGCGAGCGCGAGTTGGATCCGGTCGCGGTCCTCCGGCAGGGCGGGGACCAGCGCCGCCGCGCGGGCCGCGGAGATGTCCTGGGCCAAGTTGCTGACCGCCATCTCGCGATTGTAGCCGGAGGATCCGGCGATGAGCGGCGCGATCCAGCGGGCGGCTTCTTCCTCACCGGCCAGCAGCGCGCGGCTCTCCAGCGCCTTCCCGAGCACGTTGTCCCATTCTGCGCCATCCTTTAGTCCGCGGGCAATGGCGGCACCGGCGGCTTCTGGGTCCCGGCCCACCCAGGCGACGAGTGGCCCGGCGGGAATGCGGCCTGGCTCGGCCTTGGCAAGGAATGCGGCAAAGTCGAAGTCCGGGGCGAAGTCGGGAATATTGTCGAAGCCGGTGCCGTCCCAAAGTTTCTGCACCTCCAGCAATTCCGCCGGGCCCCGCAGCGCCGCAGCGTGCACGCCGGCCGCGGCGTATTCCCAGCCGGTGCCGCCGGGGAAGGCGGTATGGTAGGTGATCGTATATTTTTTCGAGGCGGCTGGATCGGCGGCACACAGCGCCTTGAGCAATGCGGCAAAGGCTTCCTTCTTGCCCGTGCTCGCCACCCAATCGAGGGCGGGGATGCCCTCGCGACGGAAGAGCTCCGCGCCGAGCGCATCACCCGCCTGATAGAGGACGAAGTCGCGCTTGGAGATTTGGCCCTTTTCCCAGCTGATCTCCGGCAGCTTGAGGAGCATCTCGCGCAGCTCGCCATTGCTCATGCGCGCGGCTGCTTCCTCCGCTTCTGCCTTCTCCGCGGGCTTGGCGACCCGCTTCACGTAGGAGGCGAAGTTGAGGGGCATGGACGATTCCTTGGTGCTTGTGGAGCGCTGACGTTCCGCCGAGCGGCTGGCGGCCATGGGGGACTCCGGCTTGGCAGGAGCCGCGTCTCTAACAGGCACACCCTTGCCAGCCAGCCAGCCGGCAGCGATGCCGGCGAGGGCACTGAGAATCGGGAAGGTGAGGCGGCGGTTCATGGCAGCGAGCTAGTGCGGGTTGATGGCCTTCACCAATTCATCGATGCGCTCGGGTGCGAGCTTCCATCCGGCCAGGATCTGGCGCACCGAGCTTTCCTCGCTGGGGGGCATGCGGAGGAAGCTGCCTGTCTCGCGGGCGGCCAGCACTTCTTCGAGCGCCGTGGCGCGCTCTTCCGGTGAGCGGCCCTCCGTCAGGATCTCCAGGGTGAAGGGCAGGTCCTTGGCCGCGGTGCTGCGCGCGATGGTGAGATTCGCGGCGGCGCGCATGTCCATGTCCGGCAGGGCGGCGCTGAATTCACGGAGGAAGGCCGTGTTCCCGGAGAGTGACTTGGCCGCGGCATCGAAGACTGCCTGCTGCTCCTCCGGAGGTAGGGAGCCGGTCCCGCCCGCGATCTCCCGGGCGCGACCGGCCAGCACCGCGGGTTCTTCCGTGCTGCGGTAGATGCCGTCGAAGATGCCGCGGCTGACGGGCTTGCCCTGCTCGCGGTTGAGCGCGAAGAGGAAGTCCATCGCCACCTGTGGCTCGCGCCTCATCCAGGGCTCCATTAGAAAGGCGGGAGCTTGGGTCTTCAGTAGCGCCGCCATCTCCGGGCTGCGCGTCCAGCCCGCGAAGTCGAAGCCCGCGGGGTAGTCGATCTTGAGGAAGGGCATCTGCATGCCCTCCCGGCGCAAGATGCCTAACAGTTCATCCGCGGCGGCGGTGCCGCGGCTGGCGGCGGACTCGAGGGCGCGGGGGAGGAGGGGTGCGTAGCTATAGCCGCCGCTGTTTTCAAAGTAATCGCGGTTGGCGAGGACCAAGGCCAGTCCTTCCTCCGCGCGGTTGGTCGGCCAGGCAGCGACCAGCGCCCCGCCAAGATAGGCACGCATGGCTTCCGATGGCAGCGCCTGTAGCCATGCCCAGGCGGCATCCGGATCACGCTTGCAGAATTCGCCATAGAGTGAGTAGAGCGCCCTGGTGGCATCGCCCGATGGCAGAACCACCGCCGGATCGCTGATGCCCTGCGCCAGCGCGGCACGGATCTTGTCGAGCGGCCAATCCTTCAGTTCCGCGCCGTAAGACTTGTACCACGCGCCGTAGGGCTCCATCCGCGCGCTGAGTTCATCCGCCCAGGCGTCGAAGTCCTGCGGGCTGCGCGGATGGCGGGGCCTCCCGGGGGATGCTGCTCCGGCCGATGGTTCCAGAGCAGCGGGAGCTTCCGCGGCTGCGGGCCGCCGTGAGATCATCCAGCCGGCAATGCTTCCCAGCAGGAAGATGACGAGGAGACGGGCGGCCATGGTGGAGGAGCGCATGAAGCTGAAGGGCTGATCAAGCTAGGAGGCGGCTGCGCGGGAAATATTCAGACGCTTTCGTCATCCCCGGTGAATTCCAGTTACAGCGTGATGCGGGCGTGTTAGGTGAAGCGCGCACCCATGGAAGAACGCATCGCGCTGATCGCCGACGGCAAATTGATTCTGGCCGGAACCGACGGCCGGTCGAAGCGGCACGACTGCGAATTCGCGGCGGAGATCGAGCGCCGTGAGCAGCGCTCCGCCGAGAAGAATTCCTGGCTGCAGAGTGATGAGGGTGGCGGCGGGAATCCCTTCGCCATGCGCAGCACGGTCTGGGGCCGGCGCGGGGCGCCTGCGCCCAGCTTCCGCCCGCGGATCGTGGCGGTGGCCAGCGGCGAGCAGCCGGGCTCGATGGTCTATGCGCTGTGGACCGGGGTGGTGGGCGCGGTGCTGGAGTATGATTTTGAAGAGGCCTATGAGCGACGGGTTTTCCATCGTGAGCGCTTCCATGCAGCGGAGTTCCACCGGCATCCGCAGGACGGGCGGCTGATCTGCCGCTTCGGCGAGGAGATGTCCTCCAGCCTGGCGGTGCTGGATGCGGATGGACGCAATGCGCGCGCGGTGACGGAGGGCGATTCGATTGATGCGGCGCCATCGTGGATTCCAGGCGTGGAGGAAGCGGTGGTTTATCATTCCGCGGGCCTCTCGCGCGATCCGAATGGAATGGTGCGCGGCCTGGGACCTTCTTCAATTCACCGCATCGATCTGAAAAGCGGGGAGTTGGAGACGGTGCTGGAGAATCCGGAAAAGGATTACCTTTCACCGCGCATGGATGCGGCGGGGAACTTGTACTATATCCGTCGTAATTACGAAGGGCCGCACGGTGTCCGTCCGCCGCTGTGGACCACCTTCAAGGATGCCGTGTTCTTCCCCTTCCGCGTGATCCGCGCGATGGTGGATTTCTTCCAGATCTTCTCGATGATGGTCAGCAAGAAGCCGCTGACCACCGCCGGCGGCCCGAAGGCCCAAGGCCCCGAGCCGGTGCGGATGTGGATCCACGGCCGGATGATCGACGTGCAGAAAGCCTCCGCCACGAATGCGCCGGATGGTGCGCTGGCCCCTGCCGACTGGGAGCTGGTGAAGCGCGCGCCGGATGGCAGCGAGAGCGTGCTGGCCAAGCACGTAGTGGCCTACGATCTCGCAGCGGACGGCCGCATCGCCTGGAGCGATGGGAAGAACCTGCATCTCATCGAGAAGAGCGGCGGGAAGAAGAAGCTGCTCTCCGAGCCGCTGATCGATAGCGTGCGGTGGTTGTAGGAATTCAAGTCGGCGGAAAGTAAGCCAGAGTGACGCGGTGACTGCGACCCCGGCGATGACTCACCTGATAGAGATCAGGCAGGGCTCGCTAGCGGCTGTCTCGCCCTTGGTCTGACCCAGCTTGCTGGTAGTCGCATGAACGGTGATCCAATAGCGTCGTCCGGGTCGGACCAAGCTCACCTTCGGGGGATAGGCAAATTCCTGCATCAACATAAGCTGATCTCTCCCGATTTGCTCTAAAAAGATCCGGGTCACCGATGAGGGTTCACCTCTAAGGCCGGCGATGACGATATCGGTCACGCCGATTCCATCCCTCACTGGTTCACCTTTTTCGGTTCGAACCTCAGTGTTCACTGACTTGAGCCTTCCCGGCGCAATCTTCCGACCATTCTCCTTGATGACAAAAACCAGCTGGCCTTTGTCCGCCGAAAGGGTGGACGAGGAACGGAAGGGATCACGCTCAATTCGCAGAGCTCCGCCTGTGTTCGAGGATGCGGAAGGCTGTGCACAGCTCCCGAGAAGAGCCGCTGAACTTGCAAGAATTGAGATGCTCCGGATTTTCATTTGCAACTAAGGTCAAGCGGCGGCGGGGATGTCAATGTGCCACGCAGGCTGAATGCTGGGGGTGGATCTGAAGGGTGTACGGAAATGCGCCCCGTTTTCGCTCGCAAATGCGTCGGAATTGCGTCATATTTCCGGCATGAGCATGATTACCCTGACTCCTACTGCCGCTCGCAGCAATCTTTCCCAGTTGCTCCGGATGGCTCTGAAGGGGGAGGATATCGGTATTTTGGTGGACGGCAAAGTTGTTGCTCTCCGCCCCGTGACCGTTGAATCCACGGACTACGCCCAGCGCGAGTACGGTGCGACGGCCAAGGAGTTGGAAGCCTTCGAGAAGAGAATCCATGGCCGCGTCAAAAAAGCCCGGACGGAAGGGAAGCTCCGCGAATTCACCGGAGACCTCGAAGCCCTCGTGGCACGTAAAGGTCGCTGAGGAGTTGCTTGAGCAGATCCGCTTGCGCAGCAAACGGGAGCGCCGGGAGATTGGCGTGGCGATGAATCGCGTACTTCAAGCATGGCGGCAACCGCACGCGCATGCGGGCATCGGCATTCGCCGCTTGACCAAAACGATCTACGAGTGCCGCGTCGGACTCGATGATCGCTTGGCTTTCGTGGTCGTGGTCACCGAGCGAGAACTGGTATTCTTCTTTCTCGGCAATCACGACGAGATCCGGAGATTGATCCGCGGGAAAGCGTGAATCCTTGGGGGCGGGAAATTCCCGTCACAAAATCCCGCGCAGATCTCAACCTCATCGAGGGCGGCATCCTGCACGGGCAGGCAGCTAAGATTTACCCACGCTTTACCAAAGAAGTCCCTGGCCGCGGTGTCTTCCCTTATGGACGCGAAGCAATCCTGCTTTGCGAATGACGCCTACACGCCATGAAACTGAGAATTCTACCCTGCGCGGCGAGCCTGGTCTTCGCCGCCCGTTTCCTCCACGCGGAACCCGCGCTCGCTGAAGTCACGAAGGATGCGCCTCCCGCGCCGCCGCCCGCTCCAACCCTGGTGGTGGGCGAAGGTCCAATGGCGCCGCCGCCGAAGGCCGATGCCCCGCCAGCCGCCGCGACCGCCACGGTGGAAGCAAAGCCCGCCGAAGCGGCCAAGCCTTCAGATCCGCCGAAGCCCACCGATCTCCCCGCACCCAAGGCCTTGGGCGATCCGGTGAAGAAGGGCCTCACCTGGCTGGCTGCCCACCAGAATTCCGATGGCGGCTGGGGTCAGGGCGGCGGCTGGCGTATCGCCACCGGCCAGAGCCGCGGCGAAGGCAATGGCCGCGTGGAAGGTGCCAACGTGCCGGACCCCTCGGACATTGGGAACACCGCCATCGCGCTGCAGGCCTTCCTCCGCTCCGGGGCGAAGCTCGATAGCGGCGAACACGCGGAGGTCGCGAAGAAGGCCGCTGCCTTCATTCTCAAACGAGTGGAAGCCGCGGATGAAGACAGCCTCTACGTGACCGATGTGCGCGATACACAGCTGCAATCGAAGATCGGCACCTATGTGGATACCTTCCTGGCCGCGCAGATTCTCTCGGACTTGAAGGGCCGCTTCCCGGATGCTGCCGATGAGGAGCGTCGCACCAAGCTGCTCGACAAGGTGGTGGCCAAAATCCAGAAGCACCAGCAGGCCAATGGCGGATTCGCGAACAACCGCGGCTGGGCTTCCACGCTTTCGCAGGGCATCTGCAGTGGCGCGCTGAACTCCGCATGGGCTGCGGGCGCGAAGGTGGATCTGGCCGCGCTGGAGAAGGATCACGTGCAGAATGCGGAGGGCCTGAACCGCGGGGATGGCAGTGTGGCTTCCGTGGGCGGCGCTGATGCTGGCGTGGAGATCTACCGCTATGCCTCCAAGCTCGGAGGGATGTCGAAGTTCGCCGAGAACAACGTGCAGCGCCGCGCGGGGCTACAGCAAACCGCCGATGCTGCTGCTTCCACGCCGCAGGAGAAGGAGCAGGCCCAGCAGGAGATCAGCAAGATCGACCGCTCGGACGCGGATCAGAAAGTGCTGTTAGAGCAAGTTGCCGGCAAGGCGAAGGAAGCGCGCTTCGTGGGAGGCTTCGGTAACAATGGCGGCGAGGAGTTCATCAGCTATATGAATATCGGCGAGGCCCTGCGCAACAAGGGTGGCGACGAATGGAAGAACTGGGATGAGTCGATGACCAAGACGGTCAATGCCGCGCAGAACGAGGACGGCTCCTGGGCCGGCCAGCACTGCATCACCGGCCGGACCTTTTGCACCGCCAGCGCAGTGATGGTCTTGATGACCGACCGCGCGCCAGCCCCGGTGGCTCCGCCGGTGGCGAAGAATACCGGTGCGGATGAGAAGAAGGCTCCCTGAAGTGAGATGAATCGTGCAGCCTTTCTCCGATTGCTGGCGGTCGCCCCTTTTGCGGGGTGGCCGCCCTTGCTGCATGCGGGTGAAGCGCAGGCCGCGGCACGGAGCCGGGCGATCTTGTGGCTGGTCTCGCGACAATCGGAGGATGGTGCGTGGCGCTCGGAGACTTATGGCGCTTTCCGCGATGGCCGGGCGCTCACGCCGGTGGTGCTGCGGGCCTTGGCGGGAAGCGTGGAGGCGGCCGATGCCTGTCGGAAGGCGGCGGCGTGGATCACGGGGCAGGGCGCGGCGGTGTTTGAGGAGTATCCGGTGCACCATGCCGCGGCGATCCTGGAGGCGGCGAAGGATTGCGAAGGTCTGGAGGCTCCGGTGGCGCTGGCGAAGCAGAAGCTGTTAGAGCTGCGCTGCCCGCGCACGGGTGGCTGGTCCTATTCCACCGTGCCGATTCCCGCGAGCGGTGATCTGGCGCCGATGCAACAGGCGAATCTTTCCGCGACTGCGATGGCGCTGGATGGCTTGAAGGCAGCGGGGCAGGTGGATGCGGACTTGTTTGCGAAGGCGCTGGGTTTCTTGGGGGGCTGCCAGAATTTCGGAACGGGGGAGGGGGCTTTCGATGACGGCGGTTTCTTCCAGATGCCGGACGATCCCGCGCGGAACAAGGCGGGAAGCGCGGGGGAGGATGGCCGCGGGGTGGTGCGATATCTCTCGTACGCCAGCGCCACGGCGGATGGCCTGCGCGCGATCTTGCATGCCGGGGAGCCGCTGGACTCTCCGCAGGTGAGGGCAGCGGTGAAGTGGCTGGAGGGATTTACGTGGAGTGCTGCGGGCGGGAAGAATGCTCCAGCGGACTTGTGCTACTATACGGCCCGTAGTTTGAGGAAGACGGCGGGGATTTGTCCGGAGCTGGGGAAGGGGTGCGAGCGGATCAGGCCGTTGCTGGAAGGGGCCCAAGGGAGGGATGGAAGCTGGTGGAATGCCGCGGCAGAGATGCGGGAGGACTGCCCCGTGGTGGCCACGGCGCTGGCGGTGGAGGCGCTGGCCGGGAGCGCCAGGCTCTAGCCTGGCCGAAGCACCCTTGCCGATGGCGACATCGCGAGGCCGACCGGATAGCGCCGTGCCGATTCTGCGGACCAGGTGGTGATGAGACACTGGGGGACCGTTCAGCCAGGCTGGAGCCTGGCGCTCCATGGCCCTACCTCCTCAAATCCAGCGTCACCGGGAACTCCATCGTCGGGTCCTCCATTGGCACTTCCACATAGGAAACCGCAGGTCCGCCCGCCTTGTCCTCCACGCGGTGGAAGCCGTAGCCGCCGGTGGAAGCCGGCTCCATCACCCCAGGCGTGTGCCCGTGCTGCCAGAAGCGGTTCACGCGGCGCGACTCCGCCTCATAGGCATTCACCGGGAAGCTCTCATAGCTGCGGCCACCGGGATGCACCACGTGATACACACAGCCCCCGAGCGAGCGGCGATTCCAGATATCCATCACATCGAAGGTCAGCGGAGTGTGCACCCCGATCGTCGGGTGCATGGCGGACCACGGATCCCAGGCTTTGTAGCGCACACCCGCAACATGCTCACCGCGGCGGCCGGTCGGCTGTAGCGGGATGCGGCGGCCATTGCAGACCAGCACATGGCGGCCTTCCACCATGTTGCGGAGCTTCACCTGCACGCGCTCCACCGAGGAATCCACATAGCGCGCCGTGCCAGTGGAGCCGCTTTCCTCACCCAATACATGCCAGGGTTCCAGCGCCGCGCGGATCTCCATCTCCACGCCATCGTGGCAAACGCGGCCATAGACCGGGAAGCGGAACTCATGGAAGGGCTCCAGCCACGCCGCCTCGAAGGGGATGCCGGACTGCTTCAAGTCGAAGGCCACATCTAACAAATCCTGCCGGACGAAATGCGGCAGCATGAAGCGGTCGTGCAGCTCCGTGCCCCAGCGCACCAGCTTCTTGTGGTAGGGCTCGTTCCAGAACTTCGCCACCAGGGATCTAACAAGGAGCATCTGCACCAGGCTCATCCGCGCATGCGGCGGCATCTCGAAGGCGCGCAGCTCCAGGATGCCCAGACGTCCGCTCGCCGCGCCGGGCGCATAGAGCTTGTCGATGCAGAACTCCGCGCGGTGCGTGTTCCCTGTTAGGTCCGTCAGCATGTTGCGCAGCACGCGATCGACCAGCCAAGGCGGGTCGCCGTTTTCCGGGAGCTGGTCAAAGGCGATCTCCAGCTCGAAGAGCCGGTCATCCCGGCCCTCATCCGCCCGCGGCGCCTGGCTGGTGGGGCCCAGGAAGAGGCCGGAGAAAAGATAGGAGAGCCCGGGATGGTGCTGCCAGTAGGTGATCAGGCTGCGCAGCAGGCCCGGCTTGCGCAGGAAGGGGCTGCGCTCCGGAGTCGCCCCGCCGAGCGTGACGTGATTGCCGCCGCCGGTGCCGGTGTGGCGGCCATCGAGCATGAACTTCTCCGTGCCCAGGCGCGATTGACGCGCGGCCTCGTAGAGCGTGGTCGTGTTCTCGACGAGGTCGCGCCAGTTCGTCACCGGGTGCACGTTCACTTCGATCACGCCGGGATCCGGCGTGACCTTGATCCGCTCCACGCGCTTGTCCCAAGGCATCTCGTAGCCCTCGATGACTACCGGCAGCTTGAGCCGCGCGGCGACATTCTCCACCGCCTCCAGCAGCATCAGGTAGTGCTCCAGGTGCGTGACCGGCGGGAAGAAAACGTGCAGCTTGCCATTCCGCGGCTCGAAGCAGAGTGCCGTTTGCGTGAGCGGCTTGCCGGAGTCCGCCGGCTCCGGATTGTCCGGCGTGAAAGGCGTGCTGGTCTGCAGCGTGCGTCCGGCCGGTAGCAGGGCACCATGCACGGGGAGAGCCTTCACCGGCTCCAGCGGCGAGGCTTCCAGCAGCGCCTGCTTGGTCCGCGCCTCCGCATTGACCTTCGGCAGCGAATCGAGCGGCAGGCGGAAGCCCATCGGCGAGCCGCCGGGGATCAGCGACATCCGTCCGCGGCGGAAGGTCCACAGCGCGCTACGCCAGATCTCCTGCTCGGGGACCCACTCCACCGGCAGGGCGAAGCCGGTGGGCTTGGAGAGACCGCGGTCTAACAGATTGGCCAGGTAGCGGCGCTCCAGCGGGTCATCCAGGTCCGTGGCGTAGGGATCGACATTCGGCGGCAGCGTGCTCTCACGCCAGGCATAGTAGAAGGCATCCTCGAAGCCCGCGATCAAGTGGCCCTGCTCGCAGTTGAGCTCATCGGTAACCATGGTGGCGAAGCGCCGCGCGTCCTCGATGCCGTGGCCGGGATCCGAGTTCGGATCGGCCAGCAGGCGCTCGTCTTTCCACATCGGCTCACCGTCCTTGCGCCACAGCACGGTGTAGGCCCAGCGCGGCAGTGGCTCGCCGGGATACCACTTGCCCTCGCCATAATGCAGCAGGCCGCCGGGGCCGAAGACCTCCTTCAAGCGCGTGAGCAGGGTCAGCGCCAGCTTGCGCTTGGCCGGGCTATCCGCGGAAATGTTCCACTCCGCGCCCTCCATGTCATCGATCGAGACAAAGGTCGGCTCGCCGCCCATGGTCAGCGCGACATCGCCCGCGTCTAACAGCTCGTCCACCTTCGCACCCAGCGCATCGATGGCTTCCCACTCGGTATCCGAATAAGGCTTGGTCACGCGCGGGTCCTCGTGCACGCGGGTCACCACATTCGCCCAGATGAACTCGCTCTCGCAAGGGTCCACGCCGCCCACCACCGGAGCCGCGCTGCCCGGCTCCGGCGTGCAGGCCAGCGGGATGTGGCCTTCTCCCGCAAACAAGCCGGAAGTCGCATCTAGCCCGACCCATCCCGCACCGGGGATATAAACCTCCGCCCATGCGTGAAGGTCGGTCACATCCTCCGTAACCCCTGCCGGCCCCTCCAGCGGCTTCTCGTCCGGCGTCAGCTGCACCGAGTAACCGGACACGAAGCGCGCCGCCAGGCCCATGTGTCGCAGCACCTGCACTAGCAGGTAGGTGAAGTCCCGGCAGGACCCCGAGCCTTTTTCAAAAGTCTCCTCGCAACTCTGCACCCCGGCCTCCAGGCGGATGCCATAGCCGAGCGATTGGTTGATCCGCGTGTTCACATCGACCAGGAAGTCGATGGTCCGCCGCTTCTCGCGCGAGATCCCGGCCAGCCACTCCGTCAGCCGCGGCCCGCTCTCGCGGATCTTCAGGTAGGGCGAGAGCTCGTGCCGCAGGTGCGCCGGGTAGGCGAAGGGGAATTCCTCCGCGTATTCCTCCAGGAAGAAATCGAAGGGGTTGATCACCGTCAGGTCCGCGATTAGGTCCACCGTGATCTTCAGGTGCCGGGTCTTTTCCGGGAAAACCACTCGCGCCGCCCAATTTCCGAAAGGATCCTGCTGCCAATTCAGGAAGTGGCCTTCCGGCTCCACTTTCAGCGAGTAGGCCAGGATCGGTGTGCGCGAGTGCACGCAGGGCCGCAGCCGGATGACGTGGGGAGTCAAGCTGACCTCGCGGTCGTAGCGGTACTCGGTAAGGTGGTGAAGGCCAACGCGGATTGCCATGGGGTAAGTCCCCATGAAGCGCGGGGAATGCCAAAACATGCAAGGATCGATGCATGACCCTTCCGCCGCTGGAAAGGCGGGCCCAAGCGGGGCGTAGTGACAGGATGTTGACGCTCAAGCTGATTGGATGCCTCCTCCTCGCTGCTTCCGCGGGGCTTTCCGCCGCTCCCGAGGAAGGTTTCGAGGCGATTTTCGACGGTACCCTGAAGGGTTGGGAAGGCGATCCGACCTACTGGCGGGCCGAGAACGGCGTGCTGATCGGCGAGGTGAAACCGGAAACCCTGCTCAAGAAAAACTCCTTCATCATCTGGCGGGGCGGGGAATTGGGGGATTTCGAGCTGAAACTCGAATACCGCGTTTCGGCCCAAGGAAACAGTGGGATCAACTACCGCAGCATCCAAGTTCCGGACCCGGAGACCAAGTGGGCGATGCAGGGCTATCAGGCGGACATCGACGGGCAGGACCAGTGGAGCGGGCAGAACTACGAGGAGCGCGGCCGGACCTTCCTGGCCTACCGTGGTCAAAGCGTGGTTCTCAAACCGGGCCAGAAGCCAGAGCTGGTCAAGGACCTCGGCGACCGCGCCGAACTCCAGAAATCAGTGAAGAAGGAGGACTGGAACGAGATCCACCTGATCATCCGCGGCAATCTCCTGCAGCACTTCACCAACGGCGTGCTGATGGCCGAGGTGAAGGACGAGGATCCGGAGAAGCGGAGGATGACCGGCTTACTCGGAGTGCAGGTCCACGTCGGCCCGCCGATGAAGATCGAGTATCGGAACATCCGGGTGAAGAAGCTGTGAGCCCGACTCCAGGTCACCGCGGCTCAGAGAAATTCTGCCGCGATCCGGTCCAGGTCAAAGGGTGTCAGGCCGCGATCCACGGCGAATACCGTACCTGCCTCTTCCGGATGGGACACCGCGTGGCCCCGGGCGGCGATGTGCAGGCTGAAGAGCTCATGCAGCGTCGGCTTCCGCAGGCCCAGCATGGCGCGAAGCATTAGCCCGACCCCGCTGAGGTTGTTCTCCACGTTGTTCAAGTAGGGCCTCGATCGCAGGGCGATATCCGTCCAGATGACCTTCCGCTCGACCAAATCGAAGACCGCGGGCAGACAAACCCGCGTGTTGCTCGCCACGTCGACTTTGTCCTGCACCGTCCGGGGCTCGAAGATCTCCCCTGAGCCGGCATTTTGGCGGGCCATCCAGCCGGCGAAGCATTCGGGGAGGTCGCAGTAGGGCTGCATGGTGAAGCTGTTCAGGGACATCACGATGAAGCGCACGCCGGCCTTTCGCACCCTGTCGAGGTCCAGGTCGATGAACTCGGCCGCTCCTTCCGGCGCATCCACGATGTCGCCGCTGTGGCAGCCACCGAAGTTCTTCAGGTTGTAGTAGGCCAGGACGTCGATGTAATTGAAATCCTCCCCATAGAGGAGGGCGGAGAGATCGATGTCCGTGCGGTCGCGGCCATTCCGCCACCAGATGAACATCCGCAGCACCTGCGCCTCCGGCAGCGGGAGACGGCTGCCGCGCACCAAGGTGCGCAGGGCCTTCGAGGCCGACCGCTGCGAGAAAGGCACCAGATAGTCGGCGAGGCGCGGATCGAGATAGCAGGCACCCAGCGGTGGCAACTTCGCGAAGCGCTCCAGAAGGGCGGACCGGCAGATTCCCGCGATCGCGTCCGCGACTCCGGGTAGCAGCGGGGGCAGCTTGCTGGGGATCGCTTGCACCTTCGCGACGTCGCCCTTTGGAAAGAAGGTGCGCAGGCTGCCCGGCGGCGGCCGTCGCTGGGAATGCACCATCACCTGCAAGAGCAGCGGGCTGGCGACCTTCACGGCGAGGCCGCGGAAGCCATCGATGACCGACTCCGGGTGACTTGCGGTGCGGAGCAAGTGATCGAGCTTGCGCGCGAGTTCACCGGGGCGGGAGCGGAGCAAGTCCACCGCGCCTGCGCCATCGCCCGCGGCCAGGCATTGCTCCACTTGGGAATTGAAGGTCTGGAAGGGCAGGTCATTGCGCAGTACGGCAAAGGCGGCGAAGGCCTTGGGGAAACGCTCCGCATAGTCGCCGGGATGCAGCTTCTCGCCCAGGCGGATCCAGCGGCCCTTCCAGCGCAGCATGTCCTCGGTGGCATTCGGGTGACGGTCGATCCACTCTAACAGCAGGGCACGGTAAGGGCGCGGAAAATTGCTGAAGCGGCATGCCTCCGCGAGTGACACGTCGCCTCCGCTCATGGCCACGGCCAGACGCAGCACGTCGGTGGCCGTGTCGATCCGCGGTGCGAGCCATTCCGGGCCGATGCCGGTGTGGCGCATCAGCGCGGCTCCGATCACGGCGAGGTTCTCCTTTATCGGTATTGCGTCAGGCAGGAGCCGGGCAATATCGCTGCGATACTGCCGGACAAACCAATCGAGATCGGTCTTGTCTTGCTCCGAGAGGGATGTCTTGGCAGAGGCCAAGAGAGTGAAGATGCCCTCGAAGTCTTCGCGGGACCCCAGGCCAATCACCTTGAGTTCCGTGTTTTCGAGCAAAGGTGTGCGCTCTCGCTTGGCAAGGGGTTGCAGGCGGTTTGTGCAATAGTGGATGAAGGCGTTCCAATAGAGTTCCGCCTCACTCCTGGCCATTACCTGTCCGGGGAAGTCCGGATACATCGGCCGGAACTCGCGGTGGGCTCCGACCATCTCCTTCAGTCCCGCCACCAGGTCCTGATAGAAGCTGGTCACCCTAGCCGGCGGCAGTTTGACAAGGCCCTCGCAAACTTCCGGCCCGAGGATGAAGCCGAGGTTCTCGATATTCTTCTGCAGCGCCGCGATGACCTCCCGGCCCGTCTCACCGCTGTCAGCAAGGAGCACGACCTTCAAGCGGCGGCGCAGGTAGATGGCGTTCATGGTTGGGTGCGGAAAGAGCACGCCCGTCTTCTGCATGGAAGCGGAAGACGGGCGAAGTGGCGGAAAGCGGAAACCCTATATGAACTGAGAAGGAAGGACCTCCATAGCCGCCGCGGTGAAGATGACGGGAAGCCGCGGCGAGATGCAAGACAGGACTAAGCTGACGGAGGGCGGACTCCTTGCTTCACGCTTGTGGAATATCCATGGCCCGCCGCCTGACGGCGCGCCAACGCCAAACGAGCAGCGGAACGCAAAGGAGCAACCAAGCCAGCATCGCGAGCCAGTGGGGCAGGCGGAAGCTCATCTGCTTGGCACCCACAATGGCCGCCCACGCTTTGATGTCGGTATTCCCCAGTAGGAAGCCTCCAGGAGCAGGGGTCAGATCCTTTTCATGCCAGCCATTCCACACCGGAGCCGGGAAAAAAGGGCCCTCGGGAACAGGAGCAGGAGCGGGCGGAGCAGGGGCCCATACCCCGGAAAGAACGGGAAGTCCGCGAAGCGAGCCAGGCGTGGGAGGTGCGAAACCCATGTTCGAGATTTCACGTTCGATTTCAAAACTGCCTCCGAGGTTTTTCAGGCGAACGATCTCTTTTCCGGCGTGGAACTGCTCCTTCTGCGGAGCGATCCACGATGTAACCCACAGCCCGCCCATCAGGAGCAGGACCAGAGCGCAGTACCAGAAGCTGCGGAGCCGGAGGAGCTGTCTCACGAATTCGCGATCGTCCGGTTCTTCCGCCGCAGCATCTCGCCGATCCAGCCGCGCACGGCGCCGAAGCCACGGGACAGCGCGGTATCCCGCACGCCGGCCGCCTTCAGGTGACCCGCCATGTCTTCCTCCCAGCCGCGGTAGCGTGGCAGGAAGAGCAGCAGCTTGGTCTCATCGCCACCGCCGCTCGGGCGATGGAAGAGGGCGGGTGAGAGCAGGCCCTTGGCCAGCACGCGGTTGCCTTGCGGCAGGGGAATCGTGCGCTCATCCAGGATGCACCAGCGGCGATAGCGGAAGACTGCCGAGCCATCCTCCAGGATCACAATGCGGCCACCGGTCCGCGCCGGGAGATCGCCGATCCGGCCGAGGGTGAAGGCATGCGGGCGCTCCGGGGTCGCGCGCGGCTTGCTGCGCCAAGGCAGCAGGATGTCCCCGGCGAAGCGCGCACCGAAGATCGCCAGGCGCATCGCGGAGGGCGCGAGCCAGATGGCGATCGCGATGATGATCAGGCACAGGATCGCCGCGAGCCAGGGCGCGATCATGTACATCACGCCCACCATCGCGAGCAGGCTGGTGCGCATCAGCTTCAGCACCGCATCCACCGTGGAGAAGGGCGAGAGGATGATCAGCACATTGATGGCGTGGCTGCAGACCCAGACCATCAGGAAGGCAAAGATCGAGAGCGGCACGAAGAGCCAAGCCATATCAATGAAGGCGAGGCTGCTGCCGAAGATCTCCGCGGTGGGCACGGTCGCGGCATCCGGATGCAGTGCCTTGAAATGCTCTGCCATCTGCGTGGCCACCACCGGCACGAAGGCCGCGCTCGCCACCGCAGCGCTGGCCTTGTTCTCGAAGAGCTCGATCATGTCGAAGGGCTTCTTCAGCACGCCCGGCATCGCCGTGCCCAGCGAGTCCTTCAGGAAGCACAGCGCGAGCATCAGCAAGCCGGTGCCCCAGGCCCAGGGCTGGCAGAACCATGGTAAGTCAGCGCGCAAGGCCGGATCCGTGCGCCAGTAGCGGTAGGCCCCCACCGAGCTCACGCCGAGCAGCGGTGAGATCGCGACGCCGGTGACTTCCGTGATGCCCTGTGCAAGCGTCACGCCGGGAAGATGGGCGTCCGGCTTGGCCGGGGCGCTGTTGGCCGCCGGAGCTGCAGCCGGCGGCGGCGCGGGCTTGGGGCCCTCAGCCTCCACGCCCTGCGCGTGCAGCGGGGCGAAGGCCATGAGCGCGATCGCAAGCACCGCGCGGCAGATCCAAGAGTTCATGCCGGGCGTGGTAACAAATGCCGCGACCCGAGGCTACCGGAGAATGGAGATCGGGGCTTCCAAAGCGGCGGGGATTTTCCACGCGGCGGCAGGGGAGAAATTCCAAATCCTGAATTCCCAATCTCAAATTTGAGATTTCAGATATTGTGCCGCCCGCATCAGTCATAGCCCCAGCGCGTGACCGATGGCGGAGAGAATCCCCTCCAAGATCAAGCCGACCCCTTCCGCAGCGATGGTATCGAAGACCGTCTCAAGGGTGCGCATCACGCCGAAGCATCCGAAGACCGCCAGCAGGCCGCCGCCAATGCCCAGCAGCACCTGGTGGTTATCCCGGGGAAAGGGCCAGCCGGTGAAGGCGCCGACGATCATGAGCAGGCCCAGGATCACGAGTGCCCAACGCAAGGCATTCGGCAGGATCTGGATCTTGAGCTTCAGAAGTTCTTCCAGCTTGAGGCGGCGGTGTCGGCGCTTGGAGGCACGGATCCCGGCTTTGATCGCGCGTTCCTGGATTTTCTCGGGTGGGAGTGCCATGGCTTGAATGAGAAAGCCCGGAGGATAGCGCCGTGTAGTAGCGCGCGGCACTGCAATCGGAACGCGATTTTTCAATCGCTAGCGTCCCCGAAACTCATCCAACTTTTCGAGAATCTTTGCCAAACCCGCCAAGGTCCGTCTCACGCCGAAGAACGCGAAGATCACCAGCGCCCCTCCGCCCATGCCCAGCAGTGTCTGGGTGGATCTGATGGAGGAAGGCCAGCCGATCCCAGCGCTGAGAATCATGGCCGCGCCTGCGATCAAGAGCACCCAGCGGAGGGTGTCGGGGAGAATGGGGGAGCTGAGATTGAAGAATCTCTCCCAGCCAGAATCTTGGCCGCCACGGGCACGGCGCTTCCGGGCGCTGCTGCTCCCGCGCTTGGAAGATTCCTTTGGTGGCAGGGCCATGGGAAAGCGGGGATACTAGTGCGGCAGTCTGAGGCACGGCACTGGAATTGTCGCGGGATTTTCCAAGGCCCGGGCCGCCGCGCCGAACCGCTTGGCAGCGGGCCCTTCCCGGTCCATCCTTGCCCGGGCGGGGACAAGTCTCTGTCCGCGTGGATTTCTCAAAGGACACATGGCGACGACATCGAAACTCAAGGGCCGCCTGGTGGCGCTGTTGCTTCTGGCCGTGGTGCTGGCCCTGCCGGTGATCCGTGTTTTCCAGCTGCGCGACGGGCGTGAAAGCGGAGCCCCGCCGATGCCCCCCAAGACGACCAACACGAAACCTCCCACTGGGCAAAATCCTGGGCACACGAAGCCCCCGGCCCAACCCGGGATACTGGAGTCGGCGACGCCGGCTGAAGTCGCGAGCTTCGGCCCGGAAGAGGGGAAGAAGCGCTTGGAGGAGTTCCATGCGGCGGGCACCAGCTTGGAGCAGAAGCGGGCGATCCTCACTGACTTGCTCGCCATGACCGCGGACCTCGACGAACTTTTGAAAGCTGTCGCAGACATGCCGGAGGATGAGCGTCCGGACTGGTATGCCCAGGTGGCGGGCCGCTGTGCGAAGGAGCAGACCGCCCAGTATTTCAAGATCCTCGATGGCATGCCGCCGGGAGGCAGCCGCGATGAGGTGATCCGGGCCGGCATGGACTCGCTCGATTTCCCGAACCTGCAGCGGATGATGGATCAGATCCGCAAGCAGGGCAGCGACGAGGAGATCGCCAGCATGGCGAAGAACTTCCAAGCGCTCGAAAACCCCGCGCTCAAGTCCGCGGATCTGTTAGGCTACGCGCGCAAGCTGCCGGCCCCCACGGAGGAGGAAGCGGAAGGCAATCTCCCCGGGGATCCCGCGACCTTGCGCGATTCGATTGCCTATGGCGCGGGCGTGCTGGATGCCGGCTCCGGCAGTAAGAGTGACCTGAACCGCGTGCGCAGTGACTTCGGCGAGGACACCGCCCAGCACTACATCGCGGGCCTCGGCACCGCGCTGTTGGACGATCCCGCGGAGCCGGAGAAATTTACCGGCTTCCTCGCCGCGACCAAGATGAACGAGGAGACGCGGCAGTACCTCGTGGACGAGTTCGCCGATCGCGCGCTCCAAGGCGGCGCCGCCCAAGCCGTGGCGCTGGGGGGCAAGCTGCCCGCCGCGGATGCCAATACCTTCTATGAAGAACTCGGCATCCAACTCGCCAGCCGCGATCCCAAGGAAGCGGCGCGGGTCCTGGGCAGTCTCCCGTCCGGCCGCGCCCGCCAAGTCATGGCCGCCCGGCTCGCCCAGGAACTGGAGTCCCGCGGCATGAGCGAAGAAGCCGCCCGCTGGCGAAAGGAGCGGTAAAATAGGCACCACGAATCAACAGCCCAATCTTGCGAATGAAGACAGGGTGCCCGGGCTGAGAAGCCCAATTCTTGATTCGTAGGATTGGGCTGTTGATTCGTGGTGCCTCTTTTTAGGGCCTCCCGCAAAACTGCTGGAATCGTTGATATTTCGGAATCGACCTTCCTCCGGAAATGCCGATGGTCGCGGCGATGTTCGCCACCACCCGTTTCGCCCTGGCAGCTGCCTTCACCCTGCTGGTCCTGCCGGCGCATGCCGACAAGGCCCCCGGCCGGACCACCGCGCTGGAGATCCGCAAGCTCCACAAGGAGGCGGAGGCGAAGGTGGCGGCGGAAGGCTTCTCGCCGCTGCCGCGGGCCCCGCGGATCATCGGGGGGAACCAGGCCTCCGCCGGGGAATACCCGTGGATGGCCGCGCTGCTGCACTCCGATGTGGCGGACGCGCATGATTCCTTCTTCTGCGGCGGGACGCTGATCCACCCCTACTGGATTCTCACCGCCTCGCACTGCGTGATCGGCAGCAAGCCGGAGGATTTGGAAATCCTGATCGGCACGAACAATCTCGACAATACCGCGGGTGCCCAACGCATCGCCGTGGCGGAGATCGTGATGTCTCCCAAGTACAATGACATCACCCTTGACTCTGACTTCGCGCTGCTGCGCCTGGCACAGCCCGCGAACGCCAGCATCACCCCGATGCCGCTGATCGATGCCGCGGCGCTGGCCGCGCCCGGCGTGCTGGCCACGGTGACCGGCTGGGGCGACCGGACGAATGGGAATGGCGACTACCCGGCGAACCTGCAGGAAGTGCAGGTGCCCATCGTCGACCTGGCGGTGGCGAATGCCACGACCGCCTATGCGGGCACTCTAACAGAGAACATGCTGCCCGCAGGCCTCGCCCAGGGTGGCAAGGATTCCTGCTCCGGGGATAGTGGCGGCCCCTTGCTCGTGCCCGCGCTGGTGGGGCCGGGCTGGATGCAGGCGGGAATCGTGAGCTTCGGGGCGGATGGCTGCGGCCTGCCGGACAACTACGGCGTTTATAGTAGAGTGGAGAAGTTCCGGCGCTTCATCATCGGCCAGACCATGCCGAACTACGCGGCCTGGGAGATCGCGAACAACCGCAGCGGCGAGCTGCGCGATCCGGATGCGAATGGCTTCACCAACTTCGAGGACTTCGCGCTGCCGGGGCATGTCTTCCAGAAGGCATTCAGCACCGACAAAGTCTTCTTTTATTGGGATCGGCCAGCCATGGCCGCGGAGGTGGAGTACATCCTGGAGAATGCGCCCACGGCCGCCGGTCCATGGACTGCGAAGACCGCGGCAAGCTTCGCCTCGCAGCAAGCCCTCCCTGGGAATCTATTGCGCTATACCGTGAGCCTGCCGAAGGCTGAGGATACGGGCGTCTTTCGGGTGCGGGCGGCGCTTGCGCGCCATGCAGCCCGCGGCCCGCGCCTGATCGAGTTCGGCAGCGGCGTGAGTGGCGATTTCCTGGGCCCGGAAGCGAACAGCGGACTGACGCTGGGGGACTACCGGGGCTATCGCCTGACCGGCCTGACCCCGGGGCAAACGGTCACGGTGACCTTGCGCTCGAACGACTTCGATGCAGCTCTTGTGCTGCAAAATGCGGCGGACCTGAGTGCCAGCTTGCAGACTTCCCAGGCGAATGCGGCTGGCGGCATGACCGGCCAGGACGAGAGCATGAGCTTCGTCGTCCAGCCGGGCATCGACTACTTGGTGAGGGTGGATGGTGCCGGGAGCGCGGGCGGCCACTACGAGCTCAACGTGTGGGATCCCTCCGTCCATGCCGCACTGCCGGCGCTGGAGGTGCCTCTCAGGAAGTCCAGTGTGGTGAAGGGCAAGCTGACGACGGATGACGCCTTCGACCCCTTCTTCCTGCCGAGTGGCGAATACCTGAAGGATGACTACCGCCTGGTGACCTCGGAATTGGCGGGTGCCAAGATGGTGGAGCTGCACCTGAAGTCCTCCGGTCGCGGTGCTGCGGGCGTGGACAGTGCCCTCGAGCTGATCGATGCCGAAAGCGGCAGGCTGATCACCGGCAGCGATAGCTTCACGCAACGGACCGCCGATGCCGGGCTGCGCTTCCTGCCAGTGCCGGGCAAGGCCTACACCCTGCGTGCTTCCTCCTCCGTGGAGAACGACACCGGCTCCTACACCGCCACCGCCACGATGCCGAAGCTGGGCCCGAAGACCCCGCTCGCCACACTCGCCCTGGGTGCCAGTGCGACGGGCAAGCTCAGCAAGGGCTCCGAGCTCGACGAGCACTACTTCGTGGCCAAGCGCGACTATCTGTTAGATGCGGTCCCGGCGGATACCCGGGTCTCCGTGACCCTGGAGTCCTCGCAGTTCGATGCCTACCTGATCGTGCTGGATGCCACCACGCTGCAGGTGGCCACAGAGGCCGATGGCGGCGGCCCGGCGGGCGGGAAGCACAATGCCGGCCTGGAATTCACCGCGGAGAAGGGCAAGCGCTACCTGCTGCGCGCCATGACCTACGCGGAGGGCGAGACCGGCGCCTACAGGATCACCGCCACCGCTGTGCCCTGAACTGAATGATGCGAAGCGCGGGGTTGGCCTGCGCGGGATCCTGGTGCTAGGCTCACCGCATGCCGTTCTACGAGGAGACTTGGTTCGTGCCCGCGATGCTGGGCGGGGTGCTGCTTTTCCAATTCCTGCTTCTTGTCGCGATCCTGATGGTCTCCGGCAAGGTCTCCGCGCTCACCCGCTACATTGCTTCCCGCGAGTCATCTCCCGGACCGGAGCTGATCCAACGCAAGGAAGAGAACTCGGACCAGAAGAAGTTGTTCGCCGCTTTCCTGGAGGAAGACCCGGCCCGCCGGGAGCTGCCGAAGAGGGAGCAATTCGCCGCCTTTCGGAAGTGGCGGGAGGACAAGGGGCTGAACTGGAAGGCACCAGGGGAGGGGTGAGGCGCTGCAGTTGGAGCCTTGCCGGATTTCCGCGCTCGTGCAGGATGGTCGTTTGATATGAAGGCCCTCTTGTTCGCTGCCATCGCCCCGCTACTGCTAGCCGCCCCGGCCTCCGCTGCCGGGGAAGCAAATGAGAAGCTCAACGATTTCGGCTTTCTCTATCCGAAAGCCACGCTGCGGGATCTGCTGGAAATCGCCGGTGAACTGGCCGGGAAGAAGGTTGCCGTCAGCAATGAGGAAGATCTGAAGATCGAGGCCACCTTCAATCTGCCGGGTCCGGTCAAAAATGGCACTGCGCTCAAAGCCCTCTCCTCCCTCTTAATGCTCGAGGGCTTCGAGCTCGTCGATTCGGGCAAGGAACTTGAGCTCCGCCGCGTGCTCACGCCAGATCAGGTGAAAGCGCTGCGGGAAGGGCTCCACCTGCCTGCCACCACCAAGGACCAACAACCCATGGCGAGGCCGCGTAGCCGCGGGGACGGTGACTCGGAATCCCGGATCGTGGTCAAGCCGGCGCCTGTGCCCGCAAACAAGTGAAGCTTCTCAAAATCTACATGGCCCTGAATGCGGTGCTGCTCAGCATCGCGATTCTGGTGCTGCCAGCCGTGGCCTTGGGAAGCTCACTGCGGAGTATCAGCGATCTCTGGGCGACGCCGGTGATGCGTGAACTCACGCTTGGCTTGTTCCCGGGTCCCGTGATGATGCTGGCCTTGTCGCTGCTCCTGTTCGCGATGACCCTGTTCCGTCGGCACATCCCATGGTGGCTGGTCGTGATCGGGATGCTAGGTGCGAAGTTTTCGGCGGACCTGCCCGATGGGATCGGCCACGACTTCAGCCACGTCATCTTCGGCGCCTGTTCCGGCTACGGCCGCTTGGTCTTCTGGCTCTGCATGGGGCTCGGAGCCTGCATCCTTAGCTTGGGAGAGTTCCAGCAACTGAAGCCCTTGGTCCGCCGCTTCCACGCCTGGCGCTTGGGCGAGGGCTTGGACGAATCGGGTGCCGAGCGGCGTCGCGATTGATCGAGTGCGCGGGAAAAGAAAAACCCGCTAACGCCGTGGGGGGGAACGAAGGCAGCGGGTGGTGAAATCAGACGCAAAAGAAATCCGACCCAAGCAGGCAATTCTTGACGGCCACGGCTTCGCGCGATCGGTTTAAGAGCCGGATACTCTTTATGGGCGTTTCACCGTCAATGTCTTGCCAACCGACTGCGTCCCCTCTGGCGTTTGGACCACCAAGGCGAAAAACGCTTGGTTCCCGGCGGTGGGAAGCTGCTCGGTGTTGGTGAAATATTCCAAGGATTCCCCTGGCTTGAGTATTTTTACCACCGTTCCCCCGGAGACCTCTCCTGTGGCTGTCGCCAGTTGCACCAGTTCGTAAGATTTTACCCGTTCCTTTTCGTTGTCGGCGGGAATCCAAGAAAGGCGCATCGCGTTTTTCGCCGTGTCCCATTCGGCCTTCAACGCAGGCACTACCACCTTTGGCGCGGGCTTCTCCGCCGGAGACGACAGGGGCTTTTCCCCAAAGATCGCATCGAAGGTGACCTTGCCGATCTTGTGTGCGACGAGTCCCATGAAAGCGGCTCCGACGAAGTCGTTGACCGTAACGCTGATCGGCAACATGGCCATATTGCCGCTTGCGAGGAGGAGCAAGACGATTGCCACCGTGACACTCGCAGTTAGCATTTGCAGCCATGCAGTGCGAAGATGCTCCGGACGGCTGAGTTTCAGTGCCGCTGCCAAGTCGAGTCGTAGAGAACTCAGCGCGGTTTTCACTTCATCGGGACCAGATGGAGCAGATAGTTTCAAGGCGTTCCTCTCAGCGAAAAATTTATTCACCACGCTGAGCCTCAGATAGAGGTAATAGAAGATCATGGCGAGTAACGCGCCTAGGATACCGCCGAAAACCATGGTCCGGAAAGGAGTCAGGAACTGGACATCGATTGTTTCGCTGATGGATCCAACCTTGTCGTCACTGGAGTAAAAGAGCTGAACGGTCATCGGGAGTTGGCGGTAGCGCCAACTTAAGATGCTTGGCGTGAGATACCAACGCGTGCTTTCGCTTGCGTCCGGCATTATTAATTGAAAGGTGCCGCTTTCTCCCGGGCCGAGCGGTATGTCTGCCTTGATGAAATCCTCGGTGTCCCATGTGTAGAAAGGTGTTTTATCATCTCCCGTTTGAAGGGGCGGCTTGCCGCGCGTCGCAACCAATTGCGCAGGCAATAGCCATTTCAGTTGGCTTAGGGTAACGGCTTTATCCGAGATGTTCTCCACGGTGACATTTAGTTTCCACCCTTCGAGCAGTTCGATCGGTTGACTGCTCTTTGCGACAGTCACTTTCAGCGGGAGGCCGGCGCCGGCGACAAGTCCGGGAGCCAAGATCGTGAGTGCTACAAGTAATCGTATCATCGCAGGTATATGTGGAAAAGTCAGAGTTGCATGTGGAGGAGCGCGTCTATTCTATCGGGCTTAGGTGCTCACACTCTCCTTGTGTGGCTCCCTCAAAAATCGGGTTTGGATCCTCTCTTGTCATGGAGTTCCTTTTGCTCAGGAAACCATAATTCGCTTCAAGCGCATCATAAGCTTTTGTTGCTTCGATCAAGCCTTTCCAAGCCTTCATTTGCACACTTCCCGTGCCCGCCCTCCTAGCTTTGAGGGCATTGCCGTGGACTTCGATAATCAACTTCCGCCACTGGCCAAGGACTTTTCTTCCAGTCCGAGCGGGGCCTAGATTTGCGTAGTCCTCCAAGGCCTTCAATTCCATCTGACTTGAGATCGCCTGTCTTTCCTGTGTGGATTTGTCCTGTGATTCCAGTTGCGAAATGCGCAGCCTGCAATAAATCTGATGGTAAGCTGCCAAGTCCGCGGTCTTGAGCAATCTCGCTCTCTTCTCATTTTCGGGCCTGTCATGGCTGGGGTCGTTGAGAAACTCCCATTCGATGTAGTCATCAACCACCATCCAATGCTCCAACGCCGCCTTGTACCGCGGCAGCCGTTCCGGTCTGATTCTCTCCGCAACGGCCTCCCTCAGTTCGCCCACTCGGAGCATCAGCCAAGCGCGCTCGCTAAACCAAAACTCGCCTGAAGGCGGAAGTTCTAAAAATTCAGAATCTTCTGTCCAGCAGTCTATCGATGGCACAAGCAGCTCGGGCTTGTCTTCCACCTCCTTCTCTCGAAGAGTTCTCAGGATGCTGAGTAAGTCAGAATAATTTGGATAGTCTCTTGGCGCTTGCCATGCAATGCCGTCGTAAAGCCTGCGAACCAAATTTTGGGCAGAAGTTGATCCTGTGGAAAGGAAAAGTGATAGAGCCGCCCAAAACGGGATGTGGAGACAAAGACCAAACTTTCGACAGATCATGTTGGGGGAAGGGAGAATCTTGGAACAGCTTAAGCTCCTAACATTCGCGTGTCATCCCATCAATGGAAAATCCGTATGCGTGCCTGATAATAGGTTGAAGCCAGGTCCACGAGCCTCACGGATCGGTTCCGGGCAAATGATGCCACGAGGCCGTCCGGTGGGATATTTCACGAGGCGCTTTGCTTGGCCTTTCTTGATGAAACACCACTTCATGGCCAATAGAGGGCAGGGGAAAAGAAAAACCCGCTAGCGCCGTTGGGGGGAACGAAGGCAGCGGGTTTTCCCTTGGGGGTGGCTTCCGCCTCGGGGGGAAGGACGGGTCTGTTTGGCGGGGGGGATTCGCAAGTCCTCGCGGCGGGGGGATCGCTCAGGCTTACGGGAGTCATCATGTCCGATTTTTCCCCGCCTCCCATCACGTGATCGTGGGGGTGAAAGCGGACATGATCCGTGGGATCGGTCGGATCGGGCTGATCCTTCCGATCTTTCCTTCCTTCCGGAATAAAACACTCGTTTCCCTTCTCCCGAATGGAGTTGCCAGTCTAATAGGCTCTGCTCATCTTCCGCGCATCCGCCGGGGCTCCGCCCTGCCAGTGGCGGATTGATCCGTGTTCCACGCGCGCCAGGTCCCGAAAAGCATGAATATTTTCCAGCGCCTCGCGTCGAACCCCGTGCTGGGACCACTCGGGTCCGGCGGCGCCGCTTCCGGAACGCCCGGAAAGACCGGGACTGCTGCCGAACCGGACGACGAAGCCTTGGTGTTGCGCGCGCAGGCGGGCGACCTCAGGGCCTATGACGAACTGGTCACCCGGCACCGAGGAAGGATTTACGCCATGATCCGCAATATGGTCAAAAACGACACCGACGCCTGGGACCTCTCCCAAGAGGCCTTTATCAAGGCGTGGCAGGCCCTGCCACGCTTCGAGGCGAAGGCGCGTTTCACCACTTGGCTCTACCGGATCGCGCACAATTGCGTGTATGATTTCACCCGCAAGCGCCGCCCTGAAGGGGGCGGCGACGAGATCAATGACGAACTCCTCAGCCGCGAGCGGATCGACCCCGCGGCGGTCGCCACCCCGGCGGAAGTCCGCAGCCCGGACGAAGCCTTGGCCGGCGATGAGTTGCGGGTGAAGATTGAGGCCGCCCTCGAAAAACTTTCCCCCGAACATCGCGAAGCAGTGATCTTGAAAGACGTCCAGGGTTTGGCGTATAAAGAAATCGCCGAGGTGATGAGCTGCTCGCTCGGCACGGTCATGAGCCGTTTGTTCTACGCCCGCCAGAAACTCCAATCCCTCCTCAAGGATGAATACGATGCCCGATGAAGAAGTGCTGGCCCTGTGGGTGGAAGACGAGCTGCAGGGCCCGGAAGCCGCCACTGTGGATGCATGGGCTGCCACCCAGCCGGAGTGGCTGGAGCACCGTGCCCAGGCGCGCGAGATGAAGAGCCTGCTGCGGGCGCACCTGCCTGCGGCGGAGGAGCCGCCTTACGCGGAGTTTTTCAACACCCGAATCTCGCGCGAGATTGCCCGCGAATCCGCGGCTGGAGCTCCGGAGGCCGCGCCGGTGTTCCGTGCGGCCTCCTGGCGGTCCATGTGGCGCTGGTTCCTGCCGGCGACGGCCGTTGCCGGCATGGCGCTCTGCTTCTGGGCCGGGACCAAGCTGGTCCCGGAAATGAAGACTCCCGGGCCGGTGGCGGTGGTGCCGGTGCTCTACACCCCGGAGAAGGGCGTGAGCGCGGACTATGTGGCTTCCAAGGATGCGATGGTGATCGTGCTGGATGGCGTCTCCGCCATTCCGGATAGCTTCGAGATCCCGGAGACTGCTGCCGTGGAGCAGGAAAAACCGGCGGCTACCGCGGACCTCGATACCAGCCCGCGATGAAGCGCCGCCTGCTCCTGCTTTCCGCCCTCGCGCTGCTCTTGCCGGCGTCCGCTGTCTTCGCCCAAGCCGAGCCTGCCAAGGTGCAGCTCGATCCGGGCAAGGAGGTTCTCGGCTCGGTGAAGGTCACCGTCTATCAGGGGACCAACGGCGATCCCGCCCTGGCCGGTTCGCGCGCGAAGGAAGTCTCCGCGGAAGTGGCCAAGCGCCTGGGCAAGGAGCAGAAGCTGAAATTCACCAAGTACCTCGAACTCGCGAAGGACAACCGCGCGCTCTACCGCAGCTACGACAACTGGTCGCAGCCCTTCGAGCCCAGCGATGAGATCATGCTGCGCTTCGAAGCCCAGAGCACGCTGCACGATGGCACCATGCGCCTGGACTTGGAGCTGTGGCTGAGCCGCAAGAAGATCCTCAAGACCGATGCAGCGCTGACCCACGGCAAGCCGCTGCTGGTGCTCGGCCCCGAATGGAAGGGCGGACGCCTGATCCTGGAGGTGGAGCTTTCGCCTGAGAAGAACGGCAAGCCATGACCACGATGATGAAGGGAGTCCTCGCCTGTTTCCTTGCGCTCGTGTTGCCTCTGGCCGCGGGCTCGCTGACCTTTGAGAAGACGACGGTCGAGCAAGAGTTGGCCTTCGATGCGACCACCGCGGACTTCGACTTCAAGTTCAAGAATGAGGGCAAGGATGAGGTGATCATTGATCGCCTTCAGGTGAGTTGCCCTTGCCTGACGGTGGCCATCAAGGGCGGCAACATGGTGGTCGGTCCCGGCAAGGAAGGGGTGATCCGCGCGACCATGGATGCCGGTGCCGCCACTGGTGTGGTGGACAAGATGTTCGCCGTGTTCCTGAAAGGCGATCCGGTGGAGAAGCCCTCGCAGGTGCTCAATGTCCACGCCAAGATTCCCGAGCTGGTCTCGCTTGAGCCGAAGGCCCTGATCTGGGAGATCGGGGAGAAGCCGCTGGCCAAGAAGGTGACCGTGACCATGAGTGGGGCCACGCCGATCAAGATCACCTCGGTGAGCGGCGCGGACCAGAAGTTCACGCAGGAGTGGAAGGCGATCGAGGAAGGGAAGAAGTATGAGATCACCCTGACCCCGGTCTCCACGGAGAAGGCGGCCACCGGTGTGGTGCGGGTAGATACCGACTGCACCTATCAGCGGCACAAGGCGCACAGCCTCTTCGCCGTGGTGAAGCCGAAGCAGGTGAAATAAAGGTGGTTCGCACAGCCCTCTGTGCGGCGAATGGTACCCGGCAGCGGAGGGATATCATGTGACCCCGGGTGCGGTCTCGTGGAAGGTCACCGGGGCGTGATGACCATAGGATAGGGCCGTGCTTAGCGGGGCGGCAAAAGGTGGTCCGCACTGCTTGCTGTGCGGCGAATGGTACCCGGCAGCAGACGGAGATGGACCGCCCCCGGGTGCAGTCCCACGAGAGGTTTACCGGGACGTGGCGAGCATAGGAAAGTGCCGCGGTTTGCAGGTGCATCTGGAGATTGGTTTACCGGAAGATGTGGGATGAGAGGTGCACTTGGGCCTACGCTGACCAGCCGGGAGAGGGTGGATTAGAGCTTACCCCGGGGGGCACCAAGTAGAGTCCGCTGCCGGGTACCATTCACCGCACAGAGGGCTGTGCGGACCACCTTTTCACCGGAGATGCGGGATGCACTTGGGCCTACGCAGACCAGCCGGGAGAGGGTGGATTAGAGCTTATCCCGGGGGCACCAGGTAGAGTCCGCTGCCGGGTACCATTCACCGCACAGCAAGCAGTGCGGACCACCTTTTCACCCCGCGCTTGCACCGGCCTGCCCTACAGTCCATTAGTCAGCCATGAAATTCTTCGCCACGGTCTTCTTCGCGCTGTGCCTGCCCTTGGCCGCGGCGGAGCTGAAATTCGAAACCAAGCTCCGCGAAGCCACGGTGGCACCGGATGCCGACAAGGTCGTCACCCAGTTCCCCTTCAAGAATGAGTCGAAGGAGACGGTGAAGATCATCGACTACAGCGCCTCTTGCTCCTGCACGACGGCTGCCATCAGCCCGAAGGACAAGCTGGAGTATGCGCCGGGAGAAAGCGGCATCATCCTCGCCGAGTTTGAACTGAGCGCCCTCGCCGGCACGATCGAGAAGGGCGTACAGCTGCGCCTCGAGGGAGACAAGGAGGATGCTCCCTCGGTGAACCTCATCAGCCGCATCACAATCCCGGAGCTGGTCGTGGTCGAGCCGAAGACGCTGACCTGGACCAAGGGTGAAGAAGCCAAGCCGAAGACGGCCACGGTGACCATCAACTACAAGGACCCGATCCACATCAGCTCGGTTTCCACCGCGGATGAACGCTTCACCCAAGAGCTGAAGACCATCGAGGACGGCAAGAAGTACGAGATCCTCGTCACCCCGAAGAACACCGATGCCTTTGCCCTGGCGGTGATGCGGATCGAGACGGACTGCAAGATCGAGCGGCATCGCCTCGTGCGGATGTTCATGCAGGTCCGCAGCACGCAACAAGCGGCCGCGGCGGCTGCTGCCTCTGCCACGAACGAGCAGAGCGCCAAGCCTTAGTTCGTTCATTCATTCATCCATCCATCCATCCATCATGAGGACCATCACGGAGTTGGCGCTCGTGCTCTGCCTGGCTTCCGCCGGTGCGGTGGCCACGTGGAAGATCGCGGGTCCGCCGGATCGCTCCGTGGCCTGCGATCCCAAGCAGATCAGCGAGGAAGAAGTCTGCCTGGCCACCGTGAAGGCGGAGTGGGGAGAAGTGCTGTGGATCGATGCGCGCTCCGAGCAAGACTGGAAGCGCGATGGACTGAAGGGCTCCATTCACATCACGACGATGGGCAAGGTCCCCTTCGACCAACAGGTGGAGGCTTCCATGGAAGCCCTGGCCCAGGGCCACAAGGCGGTGGTCTACTGCAATGGCGTGGGCTGCGGCCTGAGCAAGGAAGTGGCCCGCCAGCTGCGTAGCTTCGGGCTGGTGCCGGAGGTGAAGGCCCTCCACGGCGGCTACGATGCGCTGAAGGCCGCGGGGATGATCAAGGAGTCCAGCCCAGCGAGTTGATATCGATCAGCTCGAGATAGGGCATCTCCGGATTCTCCTTGTGGTTCCACTGCAGCGTCACGGTGCTGCGCAGGCGCGTGCCCCAGCGCAGTGAGGAATCCGGATCATCCAGCATCTTCTTGAAGCGCGAGCCGGTGGAAACGTAGGCGCGGGAGGTCTCCTTGCCCACGGTGCTGGCCAGCAGCTTCAGGGTGAACTTGCGCTCCGGGTCCGGCACATTGTCTTCGTAGCAGCGCGCCACCGGTTCGAGCACCACGCGGAAGGTGGTGGGCTCCTGGGTGTTCGGCTCGCGGCAGAAGTTCGCGAGCCGGCCGCCGGCGAGATCCAGGAAGGCGGGCAGGAAGACCCGTGGTGCCTGCTCGCCGCGCTGCCGCACGATCATCGCGAATTCCACATTCTTGCGGTTCGGGATGAAGAAGGAGACGCGGTAGGGATAGTCGGTCACCTGCTCCTTGGGATCGTGCTGCGGCAGGTCGTTGAAGATCTGTGCGACCTCCCAGAGCGGGCCGCGGGTGACTTCCCAGGTTTGCAGGTCCTGCAGGCTGGCTTCCGGCTCCACCAGGGCCTGGCGGGACTTGCCGTCCTTCGCCTTCAGGAAGGCCTCCAGCGCTTCCGTGGCGCGAACGGAGGGGGCGATGGGGTCTTCCACTACCGTGGCGGCCGGGGCCGGGGTCACCGGCGCAGGGGCGGGGGGATCGCCAGCGCTGCTGGGCGAAGGAAGGGCGGGTTCCGGCTGCGGAGCGGGTGCCGGGGTGGGGGGCTTCTTCGCCAGCTCGCTCTTGGGCGGGGCCACATGCAGGGGTCCGGAGGCCTTGTTCAAGGTCTGCCACGGGCCGTCCGGCAGGTAAAAATAGAGCAGCAGCCCGCTGACCAGGGAAGCGAGCGCGAAGAAGACGATGGGGATCAGGACCACCTTCAGCCGGGTGGGGCGCTTGTTCTTCGCGCGGATCGGGCTCTGGCGGCGCATCCGCTCGTCCGCGGTGCTGTGCCGCACCTTCACCGGCTCGGCAGCGCCGCGCTCCTTCATCTTGCGCGGCTCCGGCTTGATCTTCGGGCCATCCGGCACCAGCGGTTCCTCCTCCCCGACGGGAGCTGCCGCGGGCAGCACCTCCACCGGCGCGGTCACTGGCGGTTCCTCGCGTTCCTGCGGCTGCTCCGGGGCGGTGGAGGTGGGCAGGGGGCTGAGCGTGGGCGGGCCTACCTCCTCGAAGGGCGATGGCCCCTCGGCCGGCACCGGCGCGGTGATCGCCATCCGGCAGTTCGGGCAAGGTCCCTTCACTCCGGCCAGTGCGATCGGAACGGTGAGCCGGATATCGCAGTGCGGACAGAGGAAGCTAAGCGTTTCCGTCGCCATCAGGAGGGGTAGTAGTCGGGACCCGGTGACGCTATCGGAACCGGGCAGGGGCGTCAACGGCGCGACCGTTGTTCAGGTGTGCTTGTGCGTGCAGGCCAGTCTTCCGGGTGATGCCCCCTTTCGCGGCTGTGCCGCTTTGGAGTGCGCGCGAGCATCGCCGCTTTTTGGGCGGGGATGACCGGAGATCGCCGCACAAGTTCTCGGAAGGTGTCCCCCTGGTGTCGGGGGCGGCCGCGCTTTGCCAGCGGGTGGACCGATCCACAAAAGCTGATCTGCGTCTTTTGGGGCGGACCGCTCAACACCGTGGGGTGCAGCTGCCGAGAACTCACATGCCGCTTTGTGGGCACGCGTGCTCAAAAAGCGGCGATGCTCGCGCGCACTCCATAGCGGCTGCGCCGCGAAGGGGGTCACGCTTCGTGATGCGGGCCGGCATCAAAGGGATCACGGCCATGCCAGATGTCCCAAGGCGGGGAGATCTCAAAGCCCGAGACCAGCTCCCTCGCACCGAGCCAAGACTCCAGATCCGCCAAGGCCGCTTGCGGAATCTCCCGCAGGCGTGGACCGGGATCGATCACGCCTTCCCAGCCGGATTGATGCGAACCGCCACCCCCGAAGAGCAGGCCCTTCGCTTCGATCCAATCGATGAAGTCATCGATGAACTTGTCGAAGGCGGCTCCATCCAAGCCATCGGCGAAGCGCACGCGCAGGCTCACGCCGCGCACGGCAAACTCACCGAGGAACTTCTTCTTGCGCAGGCGCTTCTTCATGGATGGAGATCGGGAGAAAGAAACAAGGCGGGCTATGTCAGCCCGCCTTGGTGGTTCAAATTGTGGAATGAGCAGTTCTCAATGCTCCATCGGGCTCTCGCCCGAAGCATCGCCGAGATGTGAGGACTTCTCCGGCAGGAACTTCTTGAAGCGCGTCTTGTCGATCGCCTTCATGTAGGCTTCTTCCGGCGCGATCATGCCGGCCTGGAGCTTGTCCCAGATCGAGTCATCCATGAACTGCATGCCCTCGCCCTTACCGCCGGTGATCACGTCGTAGAGCTTCTGGGTGGCACCTTCGCGGATGATCGCGGAGACGGCAGGGGTGGCGAACATGATCTCGTGCACGGCCACGCGGCCCGGCTTGTCAGTCCGCTTGCACAGGAGCTGGGCCAGCACGCCGCGCAGCGAGGCCGCGAGCATGGTGCGCACCTGCGACTGCTGGTCGGCGGGGAACACGTCGATGATACGGTCAACGGTCTTGCGCGCGTTGTTCGTGTGCAGGGTGCCGAAGACCAGCAGGCCGGTCTCGGCAGCGGTCAGCGCCAGCGAGATGGTCTCAAGGTCACGCATCTCACCCACCAGCACGATGTCCGCGTCTTCACGCAGTGCGGCGCGCAGGCCATCGGAGAAGGAAGGCGTCTGGATCGGCACCTCGCGCTGGGTGATGATCGAGCGTTTGTTAGAGTGCACGAACTCGATCGGCTCCTCGATCGTGATGATGTGCCGGTTGAAGTTGATATTGATGTAGTCCAGCACCGCGGCGAGCGTGGTGGACTTGCCGGAGCCGGTCGGGCCAGTCACCAGGATCAGGCCGGAGCGGATCTGGGCGAAGCGCTTCACCACATCCGGCACGCCCAAGGACTCCAGCGACATGATCTCGGTGGGGATCAAGCGGAAGACTGCAGCCAGGCCGCGGTTTTGCTTCAGGTAGTTGCAGCGGAAGCGCGACTCCTCGTCCATCGCGTAGGCGAAGTCGAGGTCCCCGGTTTCGAGATACCTCTCGAAGGACTTGGGGTCGCAGATCTCCTCCAGCATCTGGCGGAAATTCTCGCCCTCCAGCACCGGCTGGTCCGGGATGGCGACGACCGCGCCGTGCTTGCGGATCTTCGGCGGCTGGCCTTCCGAAAGGTGGAGGTCCGAACCCCGGTTCGCGACGAGGTACTGGAAGAGTGAATCAATGCGGGCCATGGGAAGCTTTCGCGGAAGTAGGAAGAAATCAGGATTGGAAGAAATTGCGCATCTGGACCTTGTCCTCACTGCGGAAGTAGCATTCTTCCTGGGTGATCAGGCCCTTGACGTAGAGTTTGCGCAGGGACTCGTCCATGGTGATCATGCCGACGTTCTTACCGGTCTGCATGATGCCGGGGAGCATGAAGGTCTTGCCATCGCGGATGGTGGCGGAGACGGCGGGGGTATTGACGAGAAGTTCGAGCGCCATCACGCGGCCATTGCCATCGGCCCGCGGGACGAGCTGCTGGGAGAGCACGCCGCGCAGGGACTCGGACACCATGATGCGGATCTGCTCGCGCTGGTCGGTGGGGAACACGTCGAGCACGCGGTCCAGGGTTCGCGGGGCATTACCGGTGTGCAGGGTGCCGAGCACCAAGTGACCGGTCTCCGCGGCGGTGAGTGCCAGCGAGATGGTCTCCAGGTCGCGCATTTCACCGACCATGATCACGTCCGGGTCTTCCCGCAGGGCACCGCGCAGCGCCTTGGCGAAGGATTCGGTATGCAGGTGGACTTCCCGCTGGTTCACCTGGCAGCCCTTCGACTCGAAGACGTATTCGATCGGGTCTTCCAGGGTCAGGATGTGGTCCTCGCGGTCCTTGTTGATGAAGTCGATCATCGCCGCCAGCGTGGTGGACTTGCCGGAACCGACCGAGCCGGTCACCAGGATCAGGCCGTTGTGATAGCGGGTGAGCGGCGTGAGGTGCTCCACGGGGAGATTGATCTCCTCCATGGTCTTGATCTCGGAATTGATGATCCGGAAGACCATGTCCAAGCCCAGGCGCTGCTTCACCACGGAGGCACGGAAGCGGCCTTCCGGGTTGTAGTAGGCGAAATCGACGTCGCCCTTTTCATCCAGCCGCGCCAATTCGCGCGGTCCGAGAAAGGATAGGGCGAGCTGCTCCGTTTCCTGTGCCGTGAGCGGCGGGTGATCATTCCAGATCGGGATCAGCTGGCCGAAGCGGCGCCAGGCCGGCGGGTAAGCGGTCGCGAGATGGATGTCCGAGCATCCGTACTCGCGCCCGAGTCTCAGGTATTCGTCAACGTGGTCTAGAACGCGGTGCTCGGACATGTGGGCGTGCTTTAGAGCGAGTAGATTCCGGCTTGGGAAGGGGGAAATGCGACTTTCTCCTACGGGTGTTTATCTTGTGGATACTTGGGCTGTGCGAAGCGTGACTGGAACTCGCGCAGGGCCCAGTTCTGCAAGGCCGGGCGGGCGAGTGTGAAGGCTCCGCCGAGCAGCATGCCCCACAAGCTCTTCTTGACCACTTTCTCCGCCTTCTCCGAACGGTGGGAGCGGCGGCGCCTGAGGAAAATGCTGGCCACAAAGCCCGCACCAAGTGAACCACCCAGCCAGGCCAAAGGTTTCGAGAGAACCGATTCCTTCACCCGCGCGGGCACGTCCAGACGGTAGCGCAGCTGCGCCAGCTCACCGGCCACCGCCACGCGGGAGGCGGCGATGCGTGCGCTCAGCGCTTGGAGATCTTGTCTTGGTTCAGCAGCCATTCGCGGTCCTTGGCGAGTTCAGCTTTGGTATGGGAGAAGGCGGGAGGCGCGGGGCGGCGCAGCAGCACGAAGGCAATCCCGGCCACGATCAAGTGGACGGCCGCCGCGCCCAGGGCAGCGAAATACCATGGCACCCCGGCCGCGGCAATCCAACCGATCACACCGGCGACAATCGCCAGCCACGCCATCACGGCGCAGAAGGCGATGATCAGCGCGAATACGGCCTTCCGCCCGAAGAAGGCACCGGCCTCCTTCGCTTCCAGTGAAAAGAGTTCCGCCCGTGCGGAGATGAATTCCACGACAGCTTCCCGCCAGCTGGGAGGCGGGGGGGATAGCGGATCCGGGTCGTTGGTCATGGGGGCAAGATACCCGTCAACGCGCCCGGCAGCGGGCGCGTTTCACGGGTGTGGCTTGGCTGAATCTCCCGGCTTTCTTCAGCGGCGGGCGAGCAGGCCGATCACGAAACCTACCCCCAGCGCGCCCACCACGCAGCGCGTGGGGTGCTGGCGGATGTAGTCTTCCGTGGTGATGTGCATCTCCTTGGCCTTGTCGCGGGTCTCGCGCCACTGGTCGTCGGCGGCATCGCGGAATTGGCGGGCGCGGTCGCCGGCCACCTGCTTGAGCTGCTCGGCGCGCTCGGTGGCGGCGCTCTTGAAGGCGATCGCCTTCTCGCTGGCCACGTCCTTCAGATGCGCGGCCTTTTCCGAGGCCACGTCCTTGAAGTGCTGCACGGACTCCACGGCCTTGTCCTTCAGGTCCTTGGCCTTGTCGCTGGCCTGGTGGGCGACTTCGCGCGCCTGCTGGGCGACATCGCGGGCCTTTTCCCCGGCAGCGGCGCGGAGATCATTGGCAGCTTGGCCCACGGAGGGTCCATCGGGGTTCGCGAAAGTGTCTGACATGACTTTGGTAGGTTGGGGATGGAGTGATTGGTCGGGACAGCTAGCGCCCCTCCCCAAACGCTGGCACGGATGCCGGGGGGGCGCAAGGGAGGATCTGTTGGGGAAAATCACGGAATTTCGGACTTTGAAGCTTCCTGGTTCCGGAACATTCGGGATTTCAAGTTGGCAAGCGACGCTTCAAGCTTGGGTCCGTGCGCTCTCTCTCGATGTTCTCCGCCCTTCTACTGGCGCTTTCCGGCGCGGCGTGTCGGAGGTCTGGAAGCGTGGAGACGGCACGGGAAGCCGGGAGCACCGGCCCTTCCTCCGCACGTCAGGAAGCTGTGGACCACAGCGCGCTGGCGAAGACCCAGCGTGCAGAGCCAGGGCACCTGTCCGAACCGGATCCAGGAGAGGTGATCCTGGGTGCCAAGGCACTGGGTTGCCTGCCGCGGTTGTGTAGCGCCGATGACGGAGAGGTGAACCGGGATCTTATCGGCACTCTGGGATTGCCGGAGGGAAGCGCAGAGGCACTTGAGACCGCCACAGGCGGGCTGATCGTGCGGGCGAAGACTGAGCAGCTTGAGCCCTTGGAGCCGCTGGAATTTCCGGTGGACCGGACGGTGGTGATTCCTGCCTTGGCTCCGGAGAAGATCGAGGGGTGCGTGGCGGACTTCACCGCGGCCATTCCAGATGGCGTGGCAGAAGGACTCTCTCGCCTGCTGGTGCAGATGTTTCGCCAAGTCCTGACGGAGAGCTATGGCGAGGAGATCCGCATCACTCTCCGCACCAATAGTGTCGTTACGATTCAAGACATCGGCAGCGGGGACCCGGATCTGCGCGGAGTGAAGTTCGAAGTCGTGCAACGCTCACGATATGGAGGGAGCCCGATGTTCCATCAAGCGGTCCAAGTGCCGGGCAGCCGCCTCGACTTCATGAAGGTGCCTCAGGGAGTGAAGGGGAAGAAGGCCCCGGAACCGAAATGAAAGAGGGACGCTGGCGCTGGCTGTTGCCTGGATGCTTGTTGTTGCTCGCGGCGCTGCTCTGCCTGTGGCGGCAGGGAGATCCTCCTGCGGCGGAAGAAGATGCGCGGGCCTCTCTGGCGCGGGCAAAGCTCCATGGGGAAGCAGGAGGCCAGGAAGCGGATACGGGGAAAGGCAGCACCGCGGAAAAGGAGGCGGTCACCCTGCCCCTGGCGCTCGTGCGCAAGATGGACTGCGAGGTCTTCGATGAGGACAGCGGCAATCTGACTCCGGCATTTGTGGAGCTTCTGCGTCTGACCCGCGAAGAGCGCACGAAAGTGCGGCCGGTCATCGCGGACCATCTCGTAGCCTTTGGCGAAGTGGAGCTGGCGAACCATGAAGTCGATCAGAAATGGGGCTACCCGGTGCTCACGCTGAGGCCCTGTGAGGAGCAATCCGCCGCGCTGGGACAGAAGCTGGTCGCCGCGCTGGAGCCGGTGGTCGGGCCATCGCGCGCGCAGGCAGCGGAGATGCTGGTGGCCCACCAGTTCCGCGATGGCGGGAGATACTGGGTGGAACTCTCGATCACGCAGCGCTCGGATGGCCTCGGCTACGATTTCAATCGCAAGATCGGGGACCGGCGTGGTAGCGCAAACTCACAGATCCAGACCATCGTGCCCAACTGTAATTATTCGCGCTCTGCCCGCTGGCGGCACCTCGACCGGATCGATCCGGAGGAGGGGAAGTAGGGTGGAGCGGTGGAAGCCGGGCGAGGACTCGTGTCCAATTTTGGGAGTTCCCCGGGGCAAGAGGCTCAGTGCACAGGCGAGACTCTCCAGATCGTGCCATTGCCATCCTCCGTGACGAGCAGCGCGCCGTCATGCGCCACGGCCACGCCCACCGGGCGGCCCCAGACGCCCTTGGCATCCGCCACGAAGCCGGTGAGGAAGTCCTCGTAGCTGCCGGTCGGCTTGCCGTTTTCAAGCTTCACGCGGATCACCTTGTAGCCGGTGCGGGAATTCCGGTTCCAGGATCCGTGAAGGGCCACGAAGAGATCGCCGCGGTAGTTCTCCGGAAACACGGAGGGCCCTGCGGTGGCAGTGTAGAAGGCGATGCCGAGGGCGGCCGAGTGGGCCTGTAGCAGCACGTCCGGCACGGTGGCCTTACCCGCCAGGTCCGGGCGTGCGTTCTTCAGGCGCGGGTCTTCGTTCTTGCCCATGTAGTACCAGGGCCAGCCGTAGTATCCGCCCTCCTTCACGGACGTGACGTAGTCCGGCACCAGGTCATCGCCCAAGCCATCGCGTTCATTGGTGGAGGTCCAGAGCTCACCCGTGATGGGCTCGATGCCGAGGCCGACGGGATTGCGGATGCCGGTGGCGAAGATCTTCACCGGCTCCTTCCCATCCGGGCTGGTGACCAGCACATTGGCGCGATGGGTTTCCCCGCCCCAGGCCGCGCCGAGGGCGTTCTCGCTTTCCCACTGCTTGAGCTCATCGGGCGATTTGGTCGGCATGCCATCCGCCACGTTTGAGCCGGAGCCGACCGAGATGAAGAGCCGCTTGCCATCCTTGGAGAAAGCGATGTCCCGGGTGGTGTGGCCGTTGGTCGTGTCGGAGAGCTTGGGCACGATGGTCTCGGCCGCGCCGCTCACCTTGTGGTCGCCATTGTGGTAAGGGAAGCGCACCACCGAGTTGTTGTTCGCCACATAGATCCACTGCGGGTCGGCACCGCTTGGATAGAATGCAATGCCGAAGGGACGATCCAAACCGGTCGCGAAAATCTCATCCAGTTCGGGCTTGGTGGCACCGTCCGGTGCCTGCAGCACGCGGATGCGATTGGCCCGTGTCTCCGCGATGAAGATATCACCATTCGGTGCCACGCGGACGATGCGCCCGTTGTCCAAGCCTTTCGAAAAGAGTTCGACCTTGAAGCCCTCCGGCACCGCGAGCTTCGCGTCCGGCGGTTGTGGCACGACCTGTGGGGAATTGCCCGGTGCGGAGGTGGCGTAGGGGGCGGGCAGTTCGTCCGCCTTGATCGTGTGGGCCGTGCCCGGGTTCTGGTGCCGCCAGTCGTTGGGATCGGTGGCATTCGGATCGACCTGCGGGCTGCCCCTGCGGCCACCACCGCCGGGGGCGGGTGCTTTCAAGGTGGAGAGGAAGGCGATGATGGCGGTCCGGTCCTCTGCGCCAGCCACCTGCACAACCATGCTGGTGCCCGGCACCACGGCCGTGGGATTCGTGAGGTAGCGGTCCAGCGACGCCGCATCCCAGGTGAGACCGGAGTCCTTCAGCGCCTGGGTGTAGTTAGCCTCCGGCACCGTTGCGGCCTTGCGCCCGACCACGCCAATGAGCGAGGGGCCCTGCCCACCCGGCATTCCCGGTCCCGCGGCATGGCAGACGGCGCAGGATTGCTGGAAGAGCGCCTTGCCCTTGTCGGCAGGGGCGGGGGTGTCTTGCGCGGCGGCAGAGCCTGCAAGACCAAGGAGCATCAGGCCAATGGGGAAAGCTGGTTTCATGACGCCTCTATTTCAGGCCAAGTCCGCCACGAGTCCAGCGCCGGGTGAATCAGACTGATCTGCCCTCTCACCTCCGGTTCGCCGGCAGCTTTGGTCTATTGGACTTCGGGGGCGCTTTCAGGACCTCGTCCTCGTCGTCCGGCGGGGAGGTGAACATCACGTTGTCCCACTTCGGCTCCTTGAGCGGGCCGGTGCCGCGGAATTGGAAGAGGCCATCGACCACCGGCTTGAGCGGCAGGGTGACCAGGCCGAGCAGGCCGCGCGCATTCATGCGGATGGTCATGTCCAGGGTCTTGCGGTTCAGGTCCGCGCTGCCATCGCCGGTGAAGACCAGGGAGGGGGTATCGGTGTAGAAGTCCCGGGTTGTCAGCACGCCCTCCTTCACCTTGAAGGTGCAGAAGGCTTCCTTGGCCTGCTGGAAGCCGGTCTTGCGGTTGAGAACCGCGCTGAGGATGGGCGAGAGCGGCCCGAAGATCGGCACCGAGAAGAGTTCGCCTTCCTGCAGGCCGATGTGGCCTTCGCCACTCAAGCCGGAGGCCGCCTTGCCGCCCTCGTGCCGGAAGTCCATCCGGCCGAGCACGAGGCCCTTGGCTTCCTTGTCGAAGCCGCAGGCGCGGGAGAGTTCGGGCAGGCTCATCTGGGACCAATCGATCTCGCCTTCCACCCGTTGGGACCCGTTGCCATCGCCATAGATGGTGTCCAGGTTCAGGTGCACCGGGCCATCGAAGAGATCGAAGCCGAGGTTGCGGACTTCCGTGCGGCCCTGCTTCACCCGCACGTCCGACTCCAGGCCGGAGAGCAGCAGGTCCGTGCCGGCGAACTCATAGGAGGTCTTGCCCGGGGTGGCCGCGTGGATCTTGAAGTCGGTCTTCTGCGGCGCGCGCTTCAGGCCGATGGTGCCGCTACCGGTGAGTGCCGGAGTACTATGGAAGCCGTACTCCTCAATGTGGTCGGCGGCCTCCGGCAGGAACATGCGCAGCACCGGTGCAGGCCAGAAGTTGCCCTTGATGTCCTCGATCGTCAGCGTGTCCGGCTCGTGGTTGTAGCGCACGCGGGCCACCGTCGCCTTGCCGGTCGTGGGTCCGCCGTGGAGTTTGCGCAGCGCGTAGTTCGAGTAGTCGAACTCGACCGAGCCATCGGTGAAGTCGAGGAAGTCGTGGTCGAGCTTCATCGTGACCTGCGCGCGGTTGAAGGGGATGCCCTTGTAGGCCATGTGGGTTACCCGCACGGTGCCGCTGCAGCCCCAGTCGTGCGGGTCGATGCGGTTGGCGTGGCCTTCCACGTTGCCCTCCACGGTGGTGTTGTCGCGCTCGCTGAAATCCAGCAGGATCTTGCCGAGCGGCACGCTCTCGAAGAAGTCGCGCCAGACGCTGGATTTCAGGTTGGTGGAGGCGGAGTAGCGGATATGGTCGCCTTGCATGAGCAAGCGGGCCTTGAGATAGCCGTCTGGCCGGGTGGCCACCAGCTTGTCGAGGAAGAGGTTCTTGCCATCGAAGGAGACGTCGCTTTCGAGTCGGCTGGCAGCGTGGTGGCGGAAGCTGACGTTGTTTGCCGCCAGGTGGCCCATGATGTGGAAGGTCGGAGGCGCGTCTTCCGGCCACTCGAATTTCCCGTGCGCGGCGAGGTCCGGGCGCGATTGGAAGCCCACCTCGCGCAGCAGCCCGTCCGCATCCAGTTCGCGCAGGAGCGGCGGCAGGTCCAGGTTCGAGCGCGCCTCGAAGTGGCCGGAGCGCTCGGCCAGGTCATACTCCACGCGGCCACGCAGGGCACCGCCGCCATCCGCCACCTCCAGGGAGTCGAGCACCAGCAGGCGGCCGCGCATTTCGCCGCGGGCATCGATCCGGCTGATGCGCAGCCCGCCGCGCTCCAGGGCACCGCTCTTGAGGGCCACATCGGCGCGCACGGACTTGGGATCGTCCAGATCGCCCTCCACGTGGATGCGGATCAGCGGCGGCTGCTTCTCCTCGAAGGACCAGGGCTCGAGCAGGCCGATGATGCGCGAGAGCAAGCGGCGGCGGTAGAGCTCCGCTTCCTGCTTGTCGGGTGGTGGCGTGAGCCGCTGCCGGTAGCCCAGCACCATCGCCTCGAATTCCAGGTGCACGCCGCTGACCTCGCCGCGGGCATCGAGGATTTCCAGGCGGCGCCCGCCGGGCATCAGCACGCGGCCGCTGGCATTCTTGACCTCCAGGGACTTCGACTTCGGGTCATCCGGATCGACCGTCAGGCTCAGCGAGCCACCTTTCAGATCGAGGCGTTCCACGCGGACCTTGCCGCGGGCCAGCTTGGTGCGGTCGACATCGAAGGTGACCTTGCTGGCGCGGGCCAGCACGCGCTGCCGCGTGGCGTCGGTGAACAAGGTCACCTGGTCGGCCTCGATCCCCTGCAGGGGCCAGTAACGCAGCTGGCCGATGTCCGCGAACACGCCCTGGGATGCGAGGCCCTTCTCGATCTCGGTGCGCCATGAATCCGGCAGCCCGGTCCGGTTCGCCCACCACAAGCCGCCCCCCGCCGCCAGCACCGCCACGAAGAGCAACAGCGCGAAGATGGTGCGCAGGCTGTGGATGAGGCGGATGTGTCTCACGGGCGCAGCTTAAGGGCCAAGTGAGGAAGTGCCAAGTGCCAAGGGAAGGCACTGGATCTACCGCATTTTCCCCGGTTCAAGCGGCTGTTTATTGGCACTTGGCACTTTTTCTTCACTTGGAACTTTGGCCGCTTGGCACTTAGGCTCCGCGCGTGCGGTTCATCGTCCTAGGCAGCGGCAGCGGGGGGAATGCGGCGGTCGTGGAGGCCGGCGGCGTTCGCTTGCTGGTGGATGCCGGGTTGTCCGCGAAGCAGCTGACGGACCGCATGAAGGCGAGTGGGGTAGAGCCCGCCACGATCAACGCGGTGCTGCTCACGCATGAGCATGGCGATCATGTGAAGGGCCTGCGCGTGCTGATGAAGCAGCTCGCGGTGCCGATCTATGCCACGCCCTCGACCGCAATGGTGGTGCGGGATGGCGGGGTGGGGGGATCATGGAAGATCTTCGAGTCCGGCGCGGGCTTCCGCATGAATGGCCTGGAGGTCCAGTCCTTCGCCGTGCCGCACGATGCGGTGGAGCCGGTGGGCTTCACTTTCCGGCATGAGGAAAAGGCCTTCGGCCTGCTCAGCGATACCGGACATGTGACCAAGCTGATCATGGATCGCCTGCGCGGCGTGCAGGCGCTCTTCGTGGAGGCGAACTACGATGATGCCCTGTTAGAGGCGGACATGAAGCGCCCGTGGTCGACCAAGCAGCGCATCTCGTCGCGCCACGGCCATCTTTCGAATGCGCAGACCGCGGCGCTGGTGGCGGAGCTGATTCCGCTGGGCCTGCGCCGCGTGGTGCTCGGCCACCTCAGCCGCGATTGCAATTGCCCGGTGAAGGCGAGCGCCGCGGTGCGAGCGCAGTTCATGGAGGTGGACGTGTGCTGCGCGGAGCAGGATAGGACTTGCGGGTGGTGGGGGTGATAATCTTTGACTGGTGCTTGTCCTGCCGCGGAATTCAGGCTATTAGGAAAACATGATGATTGAAAAGATTCCGGGGGTGGCTGGGCTCACCACTGCGGAAAAGTTCGTTCTAGCGACCGAACTGTGGGACGACGTTGCCGCTCATCCGGAAGATATTCCCGTCAACGAGGAACAACTTGCAGAATTGGATCGCAGGATGGAGGCCTACCGGGCGAATCCGGACGATGTCACCACTTGGGAAGAAATCCGGGCGCGATTGAAGGAGAGTCTCTGATGGACTTGGTCGTCCTGTGGTCTGCCGATGCCGACGTCCAGGCGGCCTACGAGTTTCAGGAGGATATCTTCGGCAACGGTCAGAAGTTTCTGGATCGCCTTGATGAGGCATTCGGACACTTGCGCCAATTCCCCGAGATGGCTCCATTCTTCACCCGACGATACCGGCGCATGCTCGTGCCCCGCTTTCCCTATGGGATTTTCTATACGGTGGAAGCACGGGGCATTGTTGTCGCGGCGGTCATGGATCTGAGACAAGATCCCCGGGTGATCATGCGTCGGCTGAAAGGTTGAAGTGGGCTGGTGCCTTCTCTGCTCTTCGCGGACGATCATTGGTAATCCATCATGGCCCGGAAAAAGCACATGATCCACGGGAAGATCCCGATGCCGCGCCGCAAGCGCACGCAGGCGGACAAGGATCGGGATGATGCTGCGGCGGAGCGGCGCTTGCTGGCGAAGTTCCGCAAGCATGGCGCGGTGGTGATCGACCGCTCGCGCTTGTTCTCGCGGAGTATGTTTGGTGGATACTTCCGGGTGCCGACGCTGGGGATCTTCTACAAGGACTACCAGTTCACCTGCCGGGATTGCGGGGTGCAGCAAACTTGGACCGCAAGCCGGCAGAAGTGGTGGTATGAGGAAGTGGGCGGCGAGATGGAATCCGTCGCGATCCGTTGCCGTGCCTGCCGGGTCAAGGAGCGTGAGCGCAAGGCCGAGGCCCGGCGGATTCACTTGGAGGGCCTGGCGAGGAAGGCTGCCACGAGCGCAGCCTCCGGCACCAGTCCGGTGCCGGATTCCAAGCCATAGGCTATTGCCTCACGGGCTCGTCGCCTTCAAACGCAGGAAGCGGGTGAAGGCGGTCGCAGGCGTAGCGCTATCGGTTAGGATCACTTGTCGGGTATTACCGCTGCCGGTCTGTTGAACGGTCACGCCCGGGGCGAAGTTGCCGAAGGGCGCGCCGTCCGTGCTCTTGGCGAGGTCGGTCCAAGTGCCGTCGAGCAGATTGCTCGCTTGGATCACCAGGGTGACTCCCGGGCGGTCGGTCGGGCGGCTGAAGCTGTAGGTGAGGTGGCCGCTGCCATCCTTGGCGAGCTGCGGCAGGATCGAGATGCCGGTGCTGTTCCCGGTAGGGTCTCCGCCCAATGCGTACTCGATCAGGTTGGAGATGCCGTTGCCGTTCGGATCCGCATCGTCGGCCGCAGTTCCCGCGTTCGCAGCGCTGCCGAAATGCTGCAGGCGCCAGGACTCGAGCGGGGTGTAGACCTGCACGCCGGTGCCGGTGAGCTGCAGCGTGTAGGGGCTGGTGGGATCGTTGCTGGGGATCGTGAGCGTCGCGCTGCGCGGGCCGGCGGCGGTCGGCGTGAATTGCACCTTGAAGCTCGGCGTGGACTCGATCCGGATCGCGTCGATGGCGGAGGCGTAGTCCGCGTTCTCCTCGCGCCAGCCGGTGAAGCTGAGCGTGTGGGTGCCGGGGCTATCACAGTGGAAGGGGATGCTGAAGCGCCGCCACACATCGTCAGGCTGGCTGGCGTTCGGCACGGTGCCGATGGTGCTGCCATCCAGCTTCGCCATGATGTCCACGCCCGTGTAACCGCCACCGCGGCGCACGGCGGCGAAGCTGAGCAGGTATTCGCCGGCTGCGGGGAAGTCGAAGCCGCGCGAGATCGTGGCTGCCGCGGGATTGCTGTTGGCCTGCCGCTGGAGGAAGGCTGCGTGCTCGCCCTCCGTTGCCGACTGCACGAACCATGGCGAGCCATTCCTTGCGCGGCCCGTGGAGCTACCATAGGTCCAGGCAGTGCCGCCCGGCGCGTAGCTGAAGGCACCGTTACCCAGGGCCGGGGTCTCGAAGCCCTCCGTGAACAGGGGCGCGGGGGCCACCACCGGCAGCACTGCCGCCGGCTGGACCGTCACGCTGAAGTCACCCGCATTCGCCCCGCCAATTACTACAGGTGGCGTACCAGAGAACAGCAGATCGACGATGCCGGTATTCTGCAGGGTGAAGACCATTCCGGCGGAGCTGCCCACATCCACGCTGCCGAGGTCGCGGCTGCCACCGCTTGGTGCGGGCGTGCCGGGCGGTTGCTCCACGGCGAGTTCCGCCACGTTGCCCTGGCCGCGGCCGCTGAGCGCGATCTGATAGGAGCCTTCATCTCGGTCATTGCTGGCGATCGTGAGCGTGGCGCTGCGCAGGCCGTGTGCGGAGGGCCTGAAAGTCACATCGAAGTTCGTGCGACTCGCCAACTCCACGGCGTCGATCGCGGAGCCGAAGTCGCCGCTGCCGCCACGGGATGCCGAGAAGCGCAGCGTGTGATCGCCCGCCGCGGTGCAGAGGTAGGGGATTTCAAAGGTGCGCCAGGTATCGTCCGGCTGGCTGCCATTCGCCACTGTGCCCAGGGTCGTGCCATCCATGGCCACCGCGATGTCCACCGCCGCATTGCTGGCAGCTCTCCGCACCGCCTGGAAGCGCACGAGGTAGGCGCCCGTTTCCGGGAAGTTCACGCTGCGCGAGATGGTGCCCGCGGCGCCCGCGCTGTTGTTCGACTGCAGGAAGACAGCCTGGCTGCCTTCCGGGGCATTGTTCACAAACCAGGGTGAGGCATTGCGGGCCAAGCCGGCCGCGCCTTCGATCGTCCAGCCGCTGCCGGCAGGCCGGTAGGTGAAGCCACCCGCGGACTGCGCCGGCGTTTCAAAGCCGGCCTGGAAGAAGGCCGGGCCGCTGCTGCTCCCCGGAGACACGCTGCCGGGCGGCTGCACCGCCACGCTGAAGTCCGCGGCATTCGGTCCGGTGATGGCTACCCGCGGCGTACCGGTCAGGTTCAGCGGGACGTTGCCGTTGTTGCGGATCGCAAAGCTGAGGGTCTGCTGGTCGCCTAACAGAAGCTTGTCGAACTGGCGGCTGCCACCACTCGGCACCGGCACCGAGACCGGCTGCTGGAGCTCGATCTCCGGATCCATGCCCAGTCCGCTCACGGTGATATCGTAGGGGCTCTCGTCAGCGTCGTTGCTGGTGATGTGCACCACCACGCTCTTCGTGCCGGCGGAGGAAGGATTGAAGCCTACCGAGAAAGTCCGGCTGCTGCCCGGGGCCAGTGGCGTGGAAGTGGGCGGATCCAGCGTGAAGTCCGCACCATCGGCGGGTTGCGGGGACTCGATCGTGGTCTGCAGGCCCGCGAGGTCCGTGTTGCCGGTGTTCCGCAGCGTGAAGACTGCCGTGACCGGAGATCCCGCCGTCACGGGGCCGAGGCTGTAGGTGCCGCCATCCGCAATCTCCGTGCCACCCGGTTGCAGGATCTGGATCTCCGGCTTCTTGATCAGCAAGCTGCCGACCGTGAATTGCCCCGCGGGAAAGGCGAAGTAGCGGACCTCATCGATCAGCCCTTGCCAGCGCTCGCCGGAGGGGTTGCCGGGATTCGCACCCACGGTGAAATTGCCATCGGGAGCATTCGGGGAAATTGTGCTGGTGGCCACGGCATCGCCATTCACGTAGAGCGTGGTCACGCCACTCGTGCGCGCCACGGCCAGGTGGGTCCACTGGTTCGTCGTGACCGTGCCGCCGCTGAATTGCACGCGGCCCGCGCAGTAGACATAGTAGGCGCTGGCATCCTGGAAGATGCCCCAGCCGTTGGAGTTGAGATTGCCATTGTAGAAGACCCAGTGGCGGCCGGTCGATGTCGTCGGCTTCGCCCAGGCCTCCATGCCGAAGTCCTCCGTGAGCTGCGGCTGCAGGGTCACGCCGGTGGCCTGCACCGCGGCATTCCCGAAATCGATCGCCAGCGTGCTATCCGGCGCGGCGGCGGAGCTATAGAGCGGCGTGCCGCCAAGCGTGAGATGGCGCGTGCCGATGCTGTCCCGCGTCTGCGCCGGGGCACCGCCCGCCACCGCACCCGGGTCCGCCTCGCCGAAGCGATAAAGTGTCAGCGGCGTGAATGCGGCGGCCGGCGTGAGGAAAGTGGCCACGGGTCCGTAGATCGTCCCCGCGGTACTGATGGCGTAGGGCCGGTAGGAATACTGCGTGACGGGAGCCAGGCCGGAGACTGCCACGCCGAAGGCACCGTAGTCACCGCTCGCGATCTGCTTGCCCACGCCCGTGCCGCCCACCTGCGGGTCGCCATTCTCCAGGGTCTTGGAGAAGACCACGCCGCGCTCCGTCACCGGATTGCCACCGCGCGAGGTCACCGTGCCACCAAGCGTCGCGCCGGTCGGCGTGATGTTGGTCACGGTTGGCGAGTTCACATCCGGCGGGATGCTCTTGATCAGCATGGATGCCGGGCTGAACTGCCCGTTCGCGAAGGTCGAGAGCCGCACTTCATCGAGCTGGCCGCTGGCGCGGAAGTCGTAGTGGTAGCCCTTGCCCATCCAGAAGCGGGTGCTGCCGCTCGGTACGGCGGAAGCCGGCCGGACCGTCGTGCCGGTCGCCACGCCGTTCACGTAAAAGGTGGCCTTGGAATTCTGGACCACGATCGCCAGGTGAACCCACTGGCCGATCACCACCGGCGCATAGCCGAAGTCTTCGATGAAGCCGCCACGCCACTGACCGGCGAAGTGGTCCCCGTACTGGCCGATGCCATAACCGAAGGTGCCATCACCATTGAAAAGGATGAAGCCGAAACTGTTAGGCAGGGTGGCCGCGGGCTTGACCCAGGCTTCCATCACGTAATTGCCGCCGGGTGCGAAGAACAGGGGAGCCGAGGCATAGGAGCGGCCTTCGCGGAAATCCAGGGCACGCGTGCTGCCCACCTCCGCCGCCGCGCGGGCATCCACGCTGGAGCGGAAGAGGGGCGCGGCGGTGATCACCGGATCACTCACATCCGGGTCCACCAGATCATGGCCGCCCACGCTATCGTGGATCGTCTCCATCACGCTGTCCGCTGCGATCTGGGTGCCTCCCGGGCCGTCGTTCTCGCCCAGGCGGTAGTAGGCGGCCACGGTGAAGCCGTCGCTCGCGCGGGTGGTGAAGGTCTGGTCCTGGCCCGTGCCGGTGCCGCTGGCATTCGTGGCCACCACGCGGTAGTGATAGAGCGTGCCGGGCGTGAGGCCGGAGAGCGTGGTCTCGAGATTGAGCGTGGTCGTGATCGGTGAGCCGCTCGCCGCCTGGGTGGAACCGTAGGCCGTGGTGGTGCCATACTCGATGGTAACCGTCGTAGAGATGCCATCGGGATTCACCGTGGAGCGCACCACTTCCTGGCTGCTCAGGCCGCCGGAGTTCGCGTTGCCGGTGGTCACCACCGGAGCTGCGGGTGCGCTGCCCTTGAGCGTGATGGTGTAGGGCGACTCGTCGGGATCGTTGCTAGGGATGGAGAGCGTGGCAGTGCGCGCGCCGGAGGCTCCCGGTGCGAACTTCACCGAGAAGGTCGTCGCCACGGGGATGAAGTCCACGTCGTCGATCGCAGTACCGTAGTCGCCACCGCCGCGCATGCCCGTGAAGGTCAGCGCGTAGTTGCCCGCCGCGGGGCAGGTGTAGGGCAGGGTGAAGGTGCGCCAGTTGTCATCCGGCTGTTGGGTATTCGAAATGGTGCCGATGATCGCACCATCGACCCGCACTTCGATGTCGTTGCCGGGATAGTCGGGCCCGCGGCGCACGGCGGCGAAGCGGAGCAGGAAGTTCCCGGCCGAGGGCATGCTCACCGGGCGAGAGATTTTGGACCCCGCCTGATTGCCTTGGATGAAAGCCGCCTGCGCACCATCCGGCGTGGGATTGACGAACCACGGCGAGCCATTGCGCGCGACACCCGCGGAGCTGCCCACGGTCCAGTCGGTCGCTGCCGCGCCGTAGGACCAGCCATTGACGGGCAGGGAGGGCAGCTCGAAGCCCGCATTGCTCACGTCCACCAGCGGCAGGTTGGGCTGCGCGGTCACGGAGAAGTCGCCCGCATTCGCACCGCTGAGCGCCACCCGGGGCGAGCCGCTCAGGAGCAGGTCGCTCAGGCCGGTATTGCGCACGGCGAATTCCAGCGTGCGGTCTGTGGTGGTGCCCACGGTGCCGTAGTCGAGAGTGCCACCGGTGGCGATGCCCGTTCCGTAGGGCTGCTCGATTGCGATGTCCGGTGCCCGCACCATGAGGTCGTCGAAGCGGAACTGACCGCCGCCGAAGGTGAAGAAGCGCACTTCATCCGCATTGATGGCGTTGCTGTCGGCCCCCTCGCCGTTGCGGGGGCCGATGGTGAACACGCCGGATGGCGTGGTAGGTGCCGTGGTGGAACTGCCGCGTGGCGTGCCATTCACGTAGAAGGTGGCCGTGCCACTGGCCCGCACCAGCGCGAGGTGGGTCCAGGTATTCGCCGGGATGCTCACCGCTCCGAATTCCGTGCTGCCGATCTTCGCCTTGAAGGAGCCGCCGGATTGGACGATGCCCCAGCCATTGCTACCCGGGCTGCCATTGTAGACCAGTGCGTGGTCCACGGCGGTGGAACTCATCTTGATCCAGCACTCGACCCCGAAGTTATCGGTGGCGGTGTTGCTGACATTGCGGGTCAGGTAATTCCCCGTGCCGAAGAACAGCATCGAGCGCAGGCTGCCGGTGCGTGCGGTGGCCTCCGCAGGGACATCCGTGGAATAGAAGGGCCCGCCGGGAGCGGACATGGTCTGGCCGCCCACGCTATCCTGCGCGTTGATGGCGATGCCGGACGGCAGGCCTTCACCCATGCGGTAGAAATTCTGGACGGTGATGGTGGCATCCGCCTGTGGCAGCAGGTGGAGCAGGACCGCGGTGAGGGCAAGGCGCTGGAGCAGTTTCATGGGTTGCCGGGGAGAAGGGACGGCGGATGGATAGGCGAGGGACGACGGGCGACCGCCACGAGATAAGGTCCCGTGGTGGCATCCAAGCGGGATAGCTTGAATGTTTAGCTTTCCATATAAATTCGCCTGTTGGCTGTCGAACTGAAAAGGTTTCTCCTACGCGAACGCGGGGGGTAAGTGGCGAAATCCCTGCTGCCGGGTTTTCCGTGATGGTTTTTCGCTCCGAATCCGTATTTTAGCGCCATGCTCCGTGCCGCTCTCCTCGCCCTGATCGCTCTCACCGCCGCCCGTGCCGCGGAGAAGCCGAACATCGTCCTGATCTATGCCGATGACTTGGGCTGGGGGGATGTGTCCTGCAACGGCGCGAAGGCGGTGCAGACGCCGAACATCGACCGGATCGCGAAGGAGGGAATCAATTTCAAATCGGGTTACTGCACCTCGGCCACTTGCACGCCCTCGCGCTTCTCGCTGCTCACGGGGAAGTATGCGTGGCGCCAGCAGGGGACCGGTGTGCTGCCGGGGGATGCAGCGCTGATCATCGATCCCGCGCAGCCGACCCTGCCGGGCATGTTGAAGAAGGCCGGCTATCGCACCGGCGTGGTGGGCAAGTGGCACCTCGGGCTCGGCGGGAAGGAAGGCGTGGACTGGAATGGCACGATCAAGCCCTCGCCGAATGAGGTGGGCTTCGACTTTTCCCACATCATGGCGGCCACGGGGGACCGTGTGCCCTGTGTGTATGTGGAGAATGGCAAGGTGGTGAACCTGGATCCCGCCGATCCCATCGAGGTCTCCTACAAGCAGCCCTTCCCCGGACTGCCCACCGGCACCAAGAACCGCGACACGCTGACCATGGACTGGAGCCAGGGTCACAACATGGCGATCGTGAATGGCATCGGCCGCATCGGCTTCATGAAGGGCGGTGCGAAGGCGCTCTGGAAGGACGAGGAGATGGCGGATCACTTCACGGCGCAGGCGCTGCGCTTCATCCGCGAGTCGAAGGACGCGCCCTTCTTCCTCTACTTCGCTCTGCACGACATCCACGTGCCGCGCGTGCCGAACCCGCGCTTCGTGGGCAAGACAACGATGGGTCCGCGTGGTGACTCGATCGTGCAGGCGGACTGGGAAACGGGCGAGGTGCTCAAGCTGTTAGATGAGCTGAAGCTCGCGGAGAATACGCTGCTGATCTTCTCCAGCGACAATGGGCCGGTGCTCGACGACGGCTACAAGGACGGTGCGGTCGCGAAGCTCGGCGAGCACCAGCCCGCGGGGCCCTTCAGCGGCGGCAAATACACCATCGATGAAGGCGGCACGCGCGTGCCCCTGCTTGTGCGCTGGCCCGCGCGTATTCATGAACAAGGCAGGACCAGCGACGCGCTGGTCAGCCAGATCGACTTCGGCAAGAGCTTCGCCACGCTGACCGGCGGCGAAGCGAATTTCCCGGATAGCCAGGACGTGCTGCCTGCTCTGCTCGGTGAGTCCAGTGATGGCCGCGACTACGTCATCGAACACACGCAGGGTAACAACAACCTGCTCGCGATCCGCTTGGACAACTGGAAGTACATCCCCGCCGCGGGCAAGGAGCCGGAACGCCTCTTCCACATCGTGAAGGACCCGAGCGAGAGCTCGAACATGGCCACGACCTTCCCGCAGAAGCTGCAAGAGCTGAAGGCGAAGCTGGCGGAGGTGAAAGGCAAATAGGGACAAGGACCCATCAGACCGGCGGGCCGTCTTCTCCGGCCAGCGGCTCTGCGGCCTTCCACCAGCGCCTGCGCAAGAGAAGGATGGCCACCCAAGCCAACAGGTAAATGATGCCCACCAACCATTGTGCCACCTGGACCTCAATTACCTGCCGTGTGCCGATGTGCCAATCTGTGTTGATGTCGAGGGGCCTCGGGAGCAAATCGCTGGAGAGTAGATCGACTTTCTCCGGGGTGATGGAGAAACCGCGGGGAGGCCGCGGCTGGGAGATCTTGACCGCGAAGTCGCCTGCTCCTTTCAGGTCGCGCAGCGTGTAGTGGAACACCCCCTTGTCGCTCATCAAAACAATCCATCCCTCCTCACCCTCATACTCGGCATAAGAGATCCGCGGGAAGGAATCCATCCACAACCAAACCAGGAAGACGAATCCCAGCACTCCCAGCCAGAAAGTCAGAGAGCGGCGGAGTGGCTTCATTGCGGCAGAGATGGAGGAGTTAGGACCAAGCCCGAGGGAAAGGAAAGTCCTGTCCTGGCAGAGGATTTTCTCCAGACGCTTCATTCGTCATTCGGGAATTCGTGATTCGGCATTCCCACTCTTAGCCTTGCTTCCCCCATTAGCTCGGCTTTCCTCCCGGCATGGATCTGGATGCCCTGAAAATCGTGCTGGCTGCCTCGCCGGACAACGTGCCGCTGCTGATGATGGTCGGCAAGCTGCACGAGGACCGCTTCGAGCTGGCGGATGCCCGCGCTTGCTTCGACCGCGTGCTGGTGCTCCAGCCGCAGCATGGTGAGGCCCAGGTCGGCATCGCGCGCTTGCTCGATCTCGCGGGTGAAAGCTCGGAGGCTGCGGTGCGGCTGGAGTCGCTGTGCTCGCTCCAGCCGGAACTCGCGTCCGCCTGGCTCCTGCGCGCCCGCATCGCGCTGGATGAAGGCGATGCCCTGTCCGCGCGCGCCTGGTATGATACGGCGGTGGATTTGGATCGAGCGCTGGCCGATGACGAGTTGCTGCAGGCGATCCTGAAGGCGGGAGGCAATCGCCGCGTGGCCGTGACGAGCAGCGGTGCCGTCCAGGAACTGAATGATGCCGATGACGACGAGGGCGACGGCAATCCATTCCAGGGCTTGGATGCCGTCGTGGCCCGCGACCTCAACCTGGAGTTCCGCGTGCGCGCCGACATCAAGTTCGCTGACGTGGGCGGGATGGATAAGGTGAAGGATGACATCCGGATGAAGATCATCCACCCGCTGAAGAATCCCGAACTCTTCGCCGCCTATGGCAAGAAGCCCGGCGGCGGTGTCTTGCTCTATGGCCCTCCCGGCTGCGGCAAGACGCTCATGGCCCGCGCCACCGCGGGGGAGATCAATGCCACCTTCCTCTCCGTGGGCCTGCACTCGGTGCTGGATATGTTCGTCGGCGGCTCGGAACAAAAGCTGCACCAGATCTTCGAGCTGGCGCGCAAGTCCGCGCCGTGTGTGCTCTTCTTCGATGAGACGGATGCGCTCGCCGCGGATCGCCGCGACCTGCGTTCCTCCGCCGGACGCAATCTGATCAACCAGTTCCTCAGCGAGCTTGATGGCGCGAATGCCGCGAACGATGGCGTGCTGATCCTGGGCGCGACCAATGCACCCTGGCACCTGGACAGTGCCTTCCTGCGGCCCGGCCGTTTCGACCGCATCATCTTCGTGCCGCCGCCGGATGGGCCGGCGCGGGAGGAGATCGTGAAGATCCACGCGAAGGGCAAGCCGCTGGTCGACTTCAATCCCGCGGATCTGGCCAAGCGCACCGATGGCTTCTCCGGCGCGGACCTGCGCGCGGTCTTCGACCAGGCTACCGAGGCCGCTCTAACAGAAGCGATGAAGAAGGGCAGCGTGGTGCCGGTCAGCGGCAAGATGCTGGGCAATGCCGCGAAGGAGGTGAAGCCCTCCACCCGCCGCTGGTTCGAGAGCGCGAAGAACCACGCGCTCTATGCCAACCAGAGCGGCTTCTACGATGACGTGCTGGTCCATCTGGGGTTGAAGAAATGAGTTCGTCGCTCTCCCGTGCCCAGGTGCTGCGCCAGCACCGCCGCCACGATGAGGCGGTGGCGATGCTGCATGAGCACTTGGCATCTTTTCCGGATGATGCCGTCGCGCATCTGGAACTCGCGCTGAACCGCATCGAGATTCCGGGGCAGAAGGCGCTGGCACTTGAGGATGCGCGCCGGGCCACGGGCCTGCGGCCGAACGATGCCTTCCCGCTCGCGCTCCAGGCGAATATCCTCTCCCAGCTCGACCGCGAGAAGGAGGCACTGCCACTCGCGGAGGCCGCCATCGCGCTCGATCCGGAGGATGTCTACGCGTGGAATGCCAAGACGCTCGCGCTCTGCGGACTGCACCGCTGGAACGATGCCGAGCAATCCGCGCGGCATGCCCGCGAGCTCGATGCCGATGATGAGGCCGCCTCGAACCTGATGGCGCACGTCCTGCGCTTGCAGAAGAAGCTGGATGAATCCCAGGCGGAATCCCGCCGCCGCCTGGCGCGTGATCCGGACAATGCCTTCTCCTTCGCGAATGCCGGCTGGGCCGCGCTGCAGCGCCGCCAGGTGCAGGAGGCGGAGAACTACTTCAAGGAAGCGCTGCGGCTGCGGCCGGATCTCAAGTATGCGAGAGAGGGCCTGAAGGAATCCTACCGCGCGCGCTCCGGCTTCTACCGGCTCTTCCTGCGCTGGGCTTTCTTCATGCAGCGCTTCAGCGAGAAGCACCGCACCATGATCTTCATCGGCCTGATCGTTGGGGTCAGGATCATGGGCGCGCTGGCGAAGCTGGTTCATCCGGCCCTGGCGGTGCTGTTGATCGTGGCTTATTACATCTTTCTCTTCGGCACTTGGATCGCTCCCGGTATCGCGAATTTCCTGATCTTGAAGGACCCCATCGCGCGGATGTCGCTCGACCGCGGGGAGAAGGTGGAGGGCGTGGCGATCGGCACCCTGTTCCTCGGCGGCATGCTGATCTTGATCACCGGTCTCGTGCTCGACCAGCTGCCGCTCGCGGTGGCGGGCGGCACGATGATGGCGGTGGCGATCCCCGCGTCGATGATCTTCACGAATGAATCGCGGCTTGGCCAGTTGGTCTTCGGGGTCTGCACGGCGCTTGCCCTCACCCTCGGTGGGATCACGGTGTATCGCATGACAACTCCTCCACAGGGCGATGCCGATTTCTCCTTCTTGGTTCTGGTGTTCGGGATTGTGGCGGCTTGCACCTGGCTGTCCCGGGTCCCGGCGCTACGGCGGGTGAAGCCGAGCTAGGGAGCGGTTGAGGCAAAGTGGAGCTTTTCCACGGGCGGATGGATCGCTAGCTTGCTCCCGCCCCCATGCGAATCTTCCTCCCCCTCCTGTTGTTGTCCCCGCTGCATGCAGCGGATGAATTCGTCCCCCGCATGCCTTCGGAGGCCCGGCTCTTCATCCGCGTGCCGGAGGAGTCGCCGCCGTTGAAGGCATTGAGCGTTTCGATCGGCGAGGCGACTCCCGGCACTTTTGAAGACACGCTGGCCAAGCGGGAGCGCACCACGGATATCCGCTTCCCGGTGCGCTGGTGGGACTGGCGCGAGGTCACGCTCAAGTTCACCCCGGCCCACGACGGCACGGTGGAGCTGGACCTGAATGGTCCCTGGGGCGAGGCCAGTCCGGGCGTGCTCTATGACCAGGAGATCCTGTGGGACGACCTCTCCGCCACCGGCACGGAGATCCCTAACAAGGACTTTGAGGAGCTAAAGGCGGGCAAGCCGGAGGGCTGGGAGTCTCCGTGGCGGCCCTATCCCGCCGCGGGCACCTGGCCCTTCTCTAACAATGCGGCGCTCAAGGGCAAAGTATGCGGCGCTTCCTGGCATGGCCGTCCGCTGGTGGCCAAGCTGCCGGTGAAGGCCGCCGTGCCCGTCACGCTCAAGCTCCATGCCCGCGCTGCGGTCACGCCGGGCTTCAGGGAGCCGGCGCGCCTGGGGAATGCCACGCCCGCGCACCGTGCCTGCGCCACGCTCAAGCGCGGGGTGAACCTGGGCAATGGCTGGGAGGCCGAGCCCGGCACCTGGGGCATCAAGTATGATGCCGCGGACATCGACCGCATCGCGGCGGAGGGCTTCGACCATATCCGCGTGCCGGTGGCCTGGCAATTCTATCTGGAGAATGGCGCGCTCAAGCCGGAGTTCATCGCGGACTTCGATGCACTGCTGAAGCACGCGCTGGAGAAGAAGCTCTCCGTGATCGTGAACTGGCACAACTACGGCGCGCTGTGCAAGGAGCCGGAGCAAACCCGCGCCGCATTCGTCGCCGGATGGGAAGTGCTTGCGCGCCACTTCAAGGACTGGCCGCCGCAGCTCTTCCTGGAGCTCTTCAATGAACCCAATGGCGCGCTCGATTACGATGCCCTGACCAAGGTCCATGCCGAGGCCATCGCCGCGATCCGCAAGGTGGACCCGCAGCGCATCCTGCTGGCGGATCCGCCGCAGTGGGCCAGCGTGCCGGGTCTGGACCGCTTCTTCCTGCCGGATGGTGACAACCGCATCATCGTCACCATCCACAGCTACGAGCCCTTCCAATTCACGCATCAAGGCGCGGCGTGGGTGGGCTATCAGGATCTACGGGGAGTCTCGTACCCCGGCCCGCCCGCCAAGCCCGTGGCGCTGCCGGATTCGCTGAAGGACAACGCCGGCATCGCCGCCTGGCTGGAGGCCTACAACACCCGCAAGGGCACGGACAATCCCTGCACCGTGGCCACCATCAATGCTCTTCTTGACGATGCCGTCGCGTGGTCCGCGCATTTCGGCAGGCCCATCCATGCCGGTGAATTCGGTGCCGTGCGCGATGCCGACCCCGCAAGCCGCCAACGCTACATCCGCGATTTCCGCACCGCCGCTGAACGCCGCAAGATCCCTTGGGCCATGTGGGATTGGAAAGCAGGCTTCGCCTACTGGGACAGCGAGAGCAACAAGCCGCTGCTGCGTGATGCGCTGTTCAAGTAAACCAAGGTAGCAGGTTTATTCGGCTCGTTTCCGAGTGCCGGGGCGGCTTGTGGAGTGCGGTGGCACGACACCGCTTTGGCTGTGGGAGCGCTTGGACTCTCCGGTTCGTGGCCGCCCACCGCAGCGTCACCCATGCATCGGCCGGAGGGTGCTCTCATCGTCAATTCGTGGCCGTTCGTCGCAGCGGCACCTAAGCCCACCGGAGAGTGCGCGCATCGCCAATCCGCCTCCGTTCACCGCAGCGGCACCAACCCAAAGCCAAAGCGGTGTCGTGCCACCGCACTCCACATGCCGCTCCCGGTTGTAGCAAGCGGCCCGGAAATGACGCGTCACCCCGCCGATTTTCCTCTTCCTCCTTGTCACTTCTTCCCTGCGACCCTCCACTATGGCCGTGCCCGCCAGATCCCAGCGCACCAGCGGCTCCGTCGCCATGGACGATTATCTCGAGCAGATCCTGCATCTGATCGAGACGAAGGGCTATGCGCGCGCGGTGGACATCTCGAAGAACCTGGGTATCTCGCAGGCCAGTGTGACGAACATGTTGCGCCGCCTGGATACGGAGGGCCTGGTGAAGCACGAGAAATATCGCGGCACCGTTCTAACGGATGAAGGGCACCGCATCGCCCGCGCCATCATCGAGCGTCATGAGACGCTCACCCGCTTCCTGCGCCTCTTCGGGCTGGAGGAGGCCACCATCTACCGCGATGTGGAAGGCATGGAGCACCACGTTTCCCGGCCTACCTTGGCCGTCATCCGCGCCATCGCGGACATGCTGGAGAGCAATCCTCGTCTCCTGGAGGAAGCGCGCTCGAAGATCGACCCGCGCACCTGAAGGGCCCTGCGGCCCGTAGCGTGGCTCAAGCCTGGCGGGGAGCTTCCGCGGCGAAGGCCAGGTCAAAGGCGTTCAGGGCGATGCCGATGCGCGTGGCCGGAGCGGGTGCCTTCGGCAGGACCGGGGTGGCAGTGCGCATCTGGTCGAAGGAAGCCATGTAGGTCGCCGGGCGGGGCGCGCCTTCGATCGGCATGGAGCGGAGGGCGGCGTTGGCCAGTTGGTTGACTCGTTCTTGAGTGGACATGGGAGTAAAGGAGTGACGCTGACGATCTAACCGCAAACGAGGGGTTTCCGGTATTACGTTTTCGCGTGACACCACCCCACGGGATTGCGTGGTCCCGCCGCTAAAGTGCCAAGGGAAGAAAAGTTCCAAGTGCCAAGGAAAGGCAGGGAACAGCCGGGAGGCCAGATTGGCCCGTTTCAAGCCCGGGGGAAGAGGGCGTGTGGAGGCATACTCCCGGGGAGGGAGGCGTGCGAATGAACTGCCGTGAGAAAGGCAGCCTGGGGAGAGATCGATCGGGTAGGGGAAAAAGGGGTAGGGAAAGACCCGCACCAGCCCCGGAATGAAGAGGCAGGAAAATCTGCCGTGAGAGCGGCAGCCTGGGGAGAGAAGGAGAGAGAACCGCGCTCCGCCCCGGGTGAGAAGTCCGGGAAGGGAGCGCGGGAGAATCTGCCGGGTGGGGCCCGGCGAAGCGAAAATCAGAACTTCACGTCAGACTCGGCCTTCTGGGTCTTGGGGGCCATGTCCTTGCCGAGCTTGCCGACGATGCCGAACTTCTGCTGCAGCTTGGCATCGCGCTCGGCCACGGTCGGGCCGCCGCCTTCGCCGGTCAGGTCCTTCATGCCTTGGTCGATCGCGGCGCCTTGGGCGGAGGTATCGCCAGCCGGGTCCACGCCCAGGGCGGCGGTGGCGGCATCGATCCGGGCGCCCTGCACGGCCACCTTGTCGAGTTGCTTCTCGTAGGTGCCCATGATCGAGCCCAGGGACTTCACGTCCTTGCCGCTCTGCTTCACGGCGGTGACCAGGGTGTTCATCTTGGTCCGGGCGGTGGGCGAGAAGGCCAGCCAGCTACCACCGGCGGCGAAGATCAGGAGCATCGCGCAGCTCACCAGGCGGTTGTTGCGCTTCTCACGCTTGACGCGCTTCTCGTCGCGGGAATCCAGGGCGTCCTTCAATGTAGCATCGCTCTTGTGTTCCACCGGGGCGACCACGGGCTTGGCGGCCTCGACGGGGGCGACAGCGGGAGCTGCAAGCGGGGCCGGGGCAGCGTCGGCGACTTGGGCGGCCTTCAGGGCGGCGGCAGCAGCGGCGGTGGCGGCCACGGGGTCGGTGGCGAACTCAGGCGTCTTCAGCTTGTCGAAGGAGGGCATGAAGGTCACCGGCTTGGGAGCGGTGGCCGAAGGCGGGGCGGAACGAAGTGCAGCGCCGGCCAACTGATTGATTCGCTCTTGAGTGGTCATCGGAAGGAGTGGTGGGTGTGAGTGTTTGGGGTGGGATGTGTGAACAGGGGCATTAATTCACGATCCCGAAATATCAGGCATCACGTAATCGCGTGTTTTGCACTACGCGACTCCGTAGAGGGGGAGAAGCCTGCAAGATCAAGGGCTGCAGGGCCAAGAGGGGAGCTTGATGGTCTAGGGTTGATGGTTGATAGGAGCAGCCGGAGAAGCCCCGGGAGCGCCAGGCACCAGCCTGGCCGAAGCCACCCTGGCAGCCGACCTCACTCAAGGCTTCGCAGGGTGTCGCAAGGCGATGAGGCACCGCGACACGCTATGGGCGACCGTGTTGGCAGCCGTGAGGGACCGTTCAGCCGGGCTGGAGCCCGGCGCTCCAGCCCCTTCCTCAGGCTACTAACCATGGACTCTCAACCATCAACCCGGCCTTTTGCCCGCCGCGGCCGCTTCAGCAGCAGCACCAGCAGGCCGAGCATCACGGGCATGGCACCGCCCGGCTCCGGGATGGTGGAGGAATCCCGCCCGCCCTTGCCGGGGCCGCTGAAGGCCGCCAGGCCGCTGGCCGTAGCCTGCATCCCGCCCATGCCGCTGATGCTTCCCAGGGAAGAAGACGAGGAAGAACCGCCATCCAGCGAGGCCAAGAGGCCTTCCCCTTCGCCGAATGCCGCGCCACGGCCATCCAGACCACCGCCCAGCGCGGCGAGCACCGGCTCCGGCAGGACGGCCTCCTTGGCGGCGATCGCCAGCGCGTGCTGCAACTGCGGCTCGGCCGCCAGCGGATCGCCAGGATCGATGGAGCGGCCCGTACCGCTGCCGTGCTCCGGTAGATCCGGCAGCTTCATTTTGGCCAAACCCTCGTCCTCTGGCAGGCCGCCGCCATGGGCTGCCAAGCCCGTGCCGGAGTCTTCTCCGGAATCGATGGTGATGGCCGCCGGAGTCGTGGCGGACATTTCCGCGAGGCCGGACGGGATGTCCGCCGCTCCGGAGACCGGGGCCACCGCCGCGGCGGTCGCGGGCTTTTGACCCGCACCGTTAGAGAAGAAAGCCCCCGCCGCCAGGGTGATCGCTGCGGCGGCGGACAGGGCTGCTGCTGCGATCCCGCGCCGACGGGCCGGGCTGGGCACCGTGGCCGGGGCGGCTGCCGCGGCGCTGCGCCGGAGGGCGGCGCGGAGCGTGCGCAGGAAGCAGCGCTCGCCATCGAGCGCGTCCATGAAAGTCTTGTCCCCGATCATCCGCGCCATCAGGTCGGTCGTAGCCGGAGCCTCGCCCACCAGCCAGGCGAAGCCCGCGCTCTCATCCGGATCGGAGCGATTCATTGGCACGACATTGTCCGGCAGCACGCGGTCACTGGCGGCGGCGGCCTCCAGCAGGCGGCGGCGCATGTCGTGGCCCAGCTCGAAGTCCGGGCCGCCGAGCGTTTCCTCCAGGAAGTCCTCGAAGGGATCGGGCGTGTTCATTCCTCGCCTCCTTCCCGCTGCCAGCGTTCCTTCAGTTCCTTCACCGCGCGGTGCAGGAAGTAGCCGATGTTCCCCTGGGAGATGCCGGTGAGCTCCTCGATTTCCTTGTAGCTCAGGCCGACTTGGAACTTCAGCCGCACCAGCTCGCGCTCGCGCTCCGGCAGCTCGGCCACCATGGCGGCCAGCTTTTCCTCGCGCTCGCCCTTGGCCAGCTGGTGCATGGGGGATTCCGAGTCGTCCTCGATCTCCGGCAGGTCCCAGCCGAACTGCACGATCTTCTGGCGGCGCAGGTGATCGGTGAGCACGTTCCGGCATACCGTGAAGAGCCAGGCGGTGAGGTTGTCCGGCATGCCTTTTTCGCGCGTGCGGATCAATCGGAAGAAGGTCTCCTGCACCGCATCCCGCGAGAGCTCGCGGTCCGAGCACAAGCCATAGGCATGCTTCAGCAATGGCTTCTCGTAGCGCACGAGCACCTCTGCCAGCCAATTCCCCGATGGCTCGATGGACCTTGCTTCGTTCACTTCAGCTCACTTCAAATCCATCCCTCCACTCACTGCCCCTCGTTCTCCGCGCGGATCCCGGCGATGACCTCGGCGGCCTCTTCGGACTCCGACCAGGCGGGCAGCTCCAGCAGATCCGCCGCTTCACGGAAGGAAGCGACTTCCTGCGGGTCCTTCAGCTTGGAGGCGGCATCGCGGAGCAGCGGCACCGCATCGCTCTCACCGAGCTGGACCATGCCATCGCGGGCGGCGGCGCGGACTTCCGGATCAGCGTCTAACAGATAGGGGCGGATCGCCTTCACGCCGGCCGGAGAGTAGGTGACCACCGCGGCATCGATGTCGCTGTGGGCGTCATCGCGGTGGCGCGGGTCGGCGTTCTTGGACTTGACCGCGTCAGCGTTTGCGTCGGCTTCGGCGGTGGCCGTGGAGGGACGCGTGTGCGACTTGGAGTTCGGGCTCGGGCTCGCGGGAGCGGCTGGGCCCGGCGTGCCGGCGGTGTCCGGGGTGAAAGGCTTCGGCGGCACGATCACGATGAGGGCAACCCATGCGGCCAGGCCAAGGAGGAGAAGTGGCGTTTTCATGTTCTTTCGGAAAGCGGCCCCGCCGGCAGGGTCCGGCGGGGCGGGATGGATGGGATGCGAAGCAGAAGGGGAACTTCAGGGAACGGTGGCACCGGGGAAGAACGCGATCAGGTTGCCCAGAGCCGGCCGCTGCATCTTGTAGCTGCCGGAGATCACGCCGTTGCCGGTGGAGGTCTTGCCGTTGATGGCGTAGTTATCCACCTCGGTGGCGACGACGGTGTTGGTATTGCCGATCTGCACGGTGCCGAACTTCAGCGTCTGCGTGCCGGTGGCGGAGCTGGCGCCCTGCTGCACATTCAGCGTGGCGTAGATCTTGCGGATCAGGTTCGGGCGTTGCGCACCGGTGGCCGGGATGATCGTGCTGCCGGTGGTGGCGGTGCCTTGCACGGCGGGCTGCGTGAGCAGGTTCGCGGGCACGGCCACGGCGGTCTTGCCGGCCTTGACCGCATAGATGTTCCCGGCGTTCGCGGCATCGGCGGCGCGCACCAGGCTCCAGCCGGTGATCGTGCCATCCAGCAGCGCGGCGCTGCGCATGGCATCCAGGATGTCGCGATTCACCAGGCGCGTGATGTTGGTGCCGAAGATCCGGCGCTTCGCTCCCTGCGGGAGGTTCACGTCCACGGGAGTCTTCTCCGTGGTGACGGTGGCCTCGAACAGAAGCGGCGTGATGGAGCCTGGCTTGGACTGCGCATGGGCGGTACCGGCGATGGCGAGCAAGCTGAGGAGCGGGAAGACAATCGATTTCATGGAAACGTAGTAGATGATGATCGGGAAACCGGCGGCGGGCCTTGCGGGTCCTCAATGCCCTTGTTCGCTGGCTTCACAGAGCAAGTCGGGCAGTGGGTGAATTCCTTGGTACATTTCCGGAAAATTTTTCAGGGTGGTGATGTTCCGCGCATCTCGATGATCCGCGCGTTTTTATCCATCCGCACAAACCCTGCCTTCGGTTTCAGGGTCAATGCGTCATTCTTCGCCTACACCGAAAGTATACCGTCGGGAGTGCGTGTTGCATGATGGGCGAACCGTGTGAGCGAGCTCTGTCCGAGGACTGCTCTTTCTTCAGCCGTGCCCCCTTTCGCGGCGCAGCCGCTTTCGGAGTGCGGCGGGAATCGCCGCTTTTTTGGGCGAGTTCTCCCCGTGGAGCGTCATTCAAGTTCTAGGAGAGTCCACCCCTATGGAAGGGGGCGAGTGTTCCGGTGAATCGCCGTGGGGTTCTTTGGGCACATCCCCCCAACTCTCGGGGTGGACGTGCCGAGAACTTGAACGGCGCATCGCTACGGAACCGCGCTCAAAAAGCGGCGATCCTCGCACGCACTCCGAAAGCGGCTGCGCCGCGAAGGGGATCACTCACCCCATGCTCCACCACCGGGCGTGAGGATCCTCACGCGCTCACCCGCATCGGCATGATAGGTCACGGCTCCGGGCAAGCTTGTTTCACTGTCATCCGCAAGGATCCGCTGCTGCATGCCAGGTGTCCCGCTTTGGCCACCGTGCAGGCCCTTAGGGCCTTCCGTGCGGCGCTGGGTGAGGAAGGAGACGGTGAGCGGCTTGAGGAATTCCACCTCGCGGATCACGCCATCGCCGCCACGGTGTTCGCCTGTGCCGCCGGAGTTACGGCGGATCTCGTACTTCCACAGGCGCACGGGGAAGCGGTGCTCCAGCACCTCCGGATCGGTGATCGCCGTGTTCGTCATGTGCACATGACGGCCGGAGGCACCGTGGTGGTGTGGGCCCGCGCCCGAGCCGCCGGCGATGGTCTCGTAGTAGCCGAAGCTCTCGTCGCCGAAGAGGAAGTTGTTCATCGTGCCGGGGCCATTCGCGGCCAGGCCGAGCGCTTCTAACAGAATGTCGGTGAGCCGCTGGCTGGTCTCGACATTGCCGCCGACGACCGCCGGTGCCTGCGCGGCATCGTGACCGAAGTCCGGGGAGAGAATCCCCGGCGGGATGATGATCTCCACCGCCTCCAGCAAGCCTTCGTTCAAGGGCAGATCCTCATTCAGCCACAGTCGCAGCGCGTAGAGCACCACGCTGCGGACGATGGCGGGCGTGGCATTCAGGTTGCGCGGATGGACTGCACCCGTGCCGCTGAAGTCGATCGTCATGGCCCTGCCGCCGATGCTCACGCGCACACACAAGGGCGTGCCATCATCAAGCGCAGAGCTCACCTGCTGCTGCGTGAGGGCGCCAGCCAGGCGCTGGCCCATCAAGGCTGCGGAGCGGTGGAGGATGCCGCGCAACTCACCGCGCACGGTTTCCCCTCCATACTCTGCTGAGAGCATTTCGATCGCGCGCATGCCATGATGCACGGAAGCGAGCTGCGCCTCCAGGTCCGCCAGATTGTCGCCGATCCGCCGCGATGGCCATGGTCCCTCGCGCAGGAGAGCCTCCACATCGCCGAAGCGCGGCGTGCCCGCGGCCACCAGCAGGCGCGGCGCGATCACCACGCCTTCCTCCGCCAGCACGCGTGCATCCGCGGGCATGGAGCCCGGTGCCTTGCCGCCGATCTCCGCGTGGTGCGCGCGGTTCGCCACGAAGGCCACGCGCTTGCACTCCTGATCGAACACCGGCGCGATCAAGGTCACATCCGGCAAGTGTGAGCCACCGAAGGCCGGGTGATTCGTCACGATCACATCGCCCGGTCCGGGATCAATCGCTTTCAACACTTCCCGCACGCACACGCCAAGAGCGCCGAGGTGCACCGGCACATGCGGCGCGCTCGCCACCAAGTGCCCGTCTGCATCAAGCAGCGCACAGGAGAAGTCCAAGCGCTCCTTCACGTTCGTCGAAAGCGCCGTGCGCCGCAGCATCTCACCCATCGCGGTGACGATTCCCTCGAAGCGGCTGCGAAAGAGTCCCGCCCGCACTGCCGTCATTTCGTTGCTCTGGTTTCTGGCTTCTGGATTCTTGCCTCTCTTCTCCAGCAGCAGCGTGCCCTTCGAGCCCTTCCGCATGATCCATCCCGCCGGCACTACGCAGGTTGAAAAACGATTCTGCAGCAATACGGGACCCACCACGCCCTCCTCCTCAAATCTCTCATCCTCTCGCGGAAGACCGCCTTCCTCCGCGACAACCCGCAGCGCCACCAATTCCACCACCCGTCCCGCAGGCGGCGGATAGCCGTAGAGCGCCTGATACTCCGCCGCGAACTTCCCGGTCAGCTTCTCCACCGCTTCCCCGGCCTCATCCGCTTCCGCTGTCAGCGCGCTGTCCTGTCCCTTCAAGCGCAGATCTGCCAGCCAGCGGAACTCCGGCGCATCAAGCCCTGCCGCGGCCTCTTCCGCCAGCGCCCGCCATGCCCTTGTTAGATCCGCCACCTCACCGAGTGGCCTCAAGACCTGTCGCACCCGCTGCTCCTGCCTTCGCGCACGCTCCAGGCCCCAGGCACTCAGCAAGCCCGCGTCCGCAGGCACCAGCACCTTGGCCACACCCAGCTTCTCCGCCACTGCACAGGCATGCTGCGGACCGGCACCGCCGAAGGCAAGCAGGGCAAAGTCCTCCGGCGCGCAGCCTTCCCGCACACTCACGCCGCGGATCGCCTCTGCCATCGTCTCCACCGCGATGTCACGCAGGCCGGCGAGCAGGGCAGCAGCATCCGCCCTTTCCCCGGCCACGCGCATTTCTGTTAGAAGCTCCTCCAAGCGTGCCTGCGCCGCCGCGCGATCCAGCGGGATGCCCGCCTTGTCCGGATCCATCAGGCCCGCGAGCAGATTGACATCGGTAAGGGTGAGGGGACCACCGCGCCCATAGCAAGCCGGCCCCGGATCGGCACCGGCGCTCTCCGGTCCCACTTCCAAGCGACCCCGACGCCAGCTACAAATCGAGCCACCGCCCGCCGCGACCGTCTCGATCTTCAGCGCGGGCGCGAAGACCCGCGCAGGGCCGATCTCCTGCTCCTGCCGCCAGACGAAGGGCCCATCGATGCGCGCCACGTCCGTGCTGGTGCCGCCCATGTCGAAGCTCAGCACGCGCGGGAAGCCCGCGGCACGTGCCAACTCCGCCGCACCTACCAAGCCGCCCGCCGGGCCGGAGAGCAGCGAGTCCTTCGGCCGGAAACGGCTCGCAGGCACCAGGCCGCCAGCGCTGGTCATCAGCCAAGGCTCGCCACCATCAAGAGCGGAAGCCACGCGCCGCACGAAGTGCTCCATGACCGGCGTGAGAAAGGCCTCCGCCACCGCCGTCTCCGCCCGCGGCAAGAGCCGGATCAGAGGCGCGATCTCCGCGGAGAGGATCACATGCCTGAATCCTTCTTCACGCAGGATCGCACCAGCGCGCTGCTCGTGCCCGGCTTCCTTCCACGCATGCAACAGCGCCACTGCCGCCACCGTGCAGCCCGCGGCCAGTGCCTCGCGTGCCGCCTCGCGGAGGCCTTGTTCATCCAGCGGCAGCAGCTCCTTGCCCTCGACATCGAGCCGTCCGCCGATGGCCGCGGTGAAGGCGGGCAGCACCTCATGCTCCGGCTGCGCCAGCTCGAACAAGCGGGCCCGCCGCTGGTCGCGGATCTCTAACAGATCGGCGAAGCCCTCGGTCGTGAAGAAGGCCAGCCGCGCGCCCTTCCTCTCTAGCAGCGCATTCGTCCCGCGCGTGGTGGCCACGCGGAAATCCACCGGCGGCAGCTTCTCGCCCGCGGGAGTGCCGGTGAGCAGGCGCGCCACGGCCACCGGCGCTTCATCTCCGCAGGTCAGTTCCACGATGGCTCCGGCTTGGAAACCCGCCCCGGAGAGACGCAGCAGGCGCACGCCCTCGCGGCTGTCCTCGACGACAGCATCCCCGCAGCGCCAGCCGCGTAGCGTGCCATCCGGAGTCACGAGTTCGGAATCAGTCCGCCACCAGCCCCCGGACTGCTGCTCGAGCAAGCGACAGCGCAGCGTGCCATCCGAGAGGATCTTGCCACGGCGCTCGATGCCATCCGGGCCCAGGGCCCACGCGTCCGTAAAGGTCCCGCCGGTGTCCACCCGGATGCGCCACATTGCTGCCATGGGGCTATCGAACCCTTACCCGGCGGCGGAGTCAACGGACGGCTCTACCGCTGAGAGCGCGATGCCTCTGGCCCGCAGAAGCAAGGGAGAACTTCCGCTTCACCCGCGGCGTCGAATAGGTCCTATAAGTCCTATAGGACCTATGCTGCAGCCAGGGTGCGGCGAGTTCCAAGGGACCACTCTGCGGGGCAGTGCCTCCGCGCCCCCGGCGGTAGAGCCACCACGCATATTGGGCATGCCAAGCTGCGGGCGAGGTGTTAGTCCTCCGGCTGTGTTCATCGGCACGCATGCCCTTTTGCCCGTCTGCGGCGCCCTGGTGATGGAGAATGTCTCCCTGGCGAGGGGCCGCGGGCATGTCTTTCCGGCCTGGTCCATGCCGGTGATCGGCCTCTTCGGCGCGCTGCCGGATATCTGCACGCCGCACCTCTCCCTGGAAGCCCGCTACACCAGCTGGTCCCACACCGCGTGGTTCCTCATCGGCGTGGCGGTGGTCTGCCCGATGGTGGCCAGCTTCTACCCGGCGCAGCGCTGGCGCGTGGCCCTGGCCTGCTGGTTCGCCTCGGTCCTGCATCTCGCCTGCGATGCGATTTCCGGCGGCATCGCCTACCTCTTCCCTTGGCGGCCGGAACTCATCGTCGGTGCCTTTTACGTGTATCCGGACTACTGGTTCCCGCTGGACGCCTTCTTCATCCTCCTCACCTGGTTCTTGATCCGCCTCCGCCCGCATGCCGAGGCACGGGGCATGAGGCGAAACCGCAAGGCGGATACGGAATCCTAGCAACTGCAGCGCTGTCTACGGCGCAGGACCAGCACTAGACCCACCCCCAGCAAGGCGCTGGAGTGGAGCTCCGGGACCGTCTGGTACAGGCCCGCCACTTCGATCTGGTCAAAGAAGATCCCCTGGCCCGCGCCCGGCGAGTAGCCGTAGATGCGGAAGGTGATGTCCCCCGCGGCCATGGAAAAGCCGGTGAGGGTCATGGTAAAATTCTCCATGGACGGTGCCAGGCTGGCTACCGGGGAACTCGCAAGCGCCTGGCCAAAGCCATCCAGGCTGCTGCGCACGGACCAGCCGCGCGGTCCGGACGCCCCGCCATTCGCCGCGAGGAAGGAGAGCGTGAGCGGCTGGAAGACCCGGCCATCCGCACTGGAAAGCGTGAACTCGAAGTACTGGTCGTTCGTGAAGGCATCCGCCGCAGTAGAGGAGGCGACCGTGGGGTTGAAGAACACCGAGCCTGAAATGAGCACGCCCGCCTCCAGGTTCGCGGCGGAACTTCCCAGGTTGAGCGAGCTCCCGGCCAGTCCGGTGGCAGCGGAGCTCGGCGCGAATTCATTGCCGGCCGGGACATCGTAGCGCAGCAGCACGCCCTCCGTGAAGACGGTGGCGGCGCTCAGGCAGCCGCAGCCCAACAGGGGGAGGAGGAAATGGAGGAAGAGTTTCATGGTCGGGAAGCAGGGGGGTTAGTTGGCCAAGGGAGTCACATTGAGGCGGGCGAAGTTGCACTTGCCGCTTTGCGGGATGGGGATGCGGACTTGTTCCAGGCCGTCGGTCACCTGGATGCTGAAGGGATCGCTCAGGTCCACCCACTCGACCAAGTCGGAGGAGACCTGCACCTGATAGCGGTAGGGCAGGCCGGCGGGCCGCTGGAACTCGAAGACCCTCAGATCGCCATCCGGCACGATCCGCGTCACCGGGCGGCTCGCCGGATTGTCACTGTCCGTGCCCAGCGCGGCCTCTAACAGATCGTCCGCGCCGTCGCCATCCTTGTCCTTCACCGGTGCGATCGCCAGCGGTGGAGCGGCCCCGGCGGCCGGGGTGAAGGTGATGTTGCGGAACTCGGCGTAGGGGTTGATACTGTTCGTGAAGTAGGAGATTCCGACCAGGTTGCCAGCGGAGATGGCGCGTGAGCGCGTCACAAAGGAAGCAACCGGACCGACGGTATCCACCGCTGTATTGTCCACCGTGAGGGAGACGCTATCCGTGCCGCTGCCGAGGTTTCTGACCTCGAAGCTCAGGGTGCCACTCACAGGCGCGACGAATGTCAGCATGGGTTGTCGCCCGAGGTCGCTGAAGGCGGGATCGAAGGTCCGCGGGGTCCGCATGACTTGGGGCGAATCGCTGGTGTGGGTCCATGGCTGGCCGCCGCTGCTGGTCCAGAGCCTGCCGCCGGACAGCGCGGGAAGCGGCAAGCCATCGAGATTACTGGTGTCAGCCCATTGGTAGGCAGAGCCGCGCGGGCGCTGGTAGATCCGCCCGGTCTGCTGATTCCACGAGACTTTGGAAGAACTGAATTGCGGTAGCCAGCCGAGCACTGTGCCAGCGCGGGTCACAAGGCGTAGTGGCGGGGGTGAGCTGATGTTCCTCAGGAGGAAGCGGCTCCCATCGGCGCTCACGTTTGAGATCCCATCGGACAATTGACCGGCCAGACTCAGGTCCGGGTTGTAGAATCCCTGGCGGTAGAAGATCGTATTGCCATCTTCAGAAATGCCGAAGTCCCCCGTCGTGCCTACCAGGCTTGAGGCGACCGGGCCCGCGGTCAATTGAGTGCCCGAAAAGTCATAGCGCCGGAGGGTCGGGGAAATGGTGGCCGTGAACAAATAGAAACGGTCCCCAGCCGGATTGCCGGCCAAGCGCGGGGAATTGCCGAAGCTTACGGGGATGACCGCAATCTGATTGCCGGAAGTAGCTTCATTGACGGTGAGCCCCACCGCGTCTTTGATCCAAGCAAGGCGCCCGGGCCCGGCGGGACAGATTTCGCCTCGGGGCGTCTCTATCGGCACGTCGGTCTCGATCCGGTAGGCGGCGGTGTTCACGCCGATCAAGCGGCCGCTGTTAGCGTAGATGAAGTAGACCCGCCCGTCTGCGGGATGGTGGCAGGTGAGGAGGTTGCCAGCGTTGGTGTAGTTGATCCCGAGATCAAGCGTCTCCACGTGTTGAAGCGTCTCTGAATTCACCTTCATCAGGTAGAGCGGTCCGTTTCCATTGGAATCACGATTGCAAACGAAGACGTGGAAGAAGGGCCCGTTCTTCTCCGCCAGGTGATCCACGGTGGCATACCCGTAGTTCTGCATGGTCACTGACAGGGTTGCGGTTTCTCCGTTGGAAGTGACGATGACAGTGCCTTGCTGGCTACCTGCGAGGAAACCGGTGGGGTTGACCCGGATGATGAAGTCGCCGCTGCCCGTGCCGCCCGGCTGTGGCAGTTCAATCCACGGTGCAGTGGTTGTCAGGCTCCAGCTTGTGCCAGGGCTGGCCACGCTGATGCTGTTGCGCGCCTCGGTGGAATTGCTGGCTACCGGGCACAGCACTTTCATCGAGGCCTTGGCAAGGCTGAGGGATGGCGTGACGAAGGACCACACCGGGCTGGATGAAGTTCCGCCCGGACCCTGGGCGATCACCTTCCAGAAGTAGGTGCTGGCCTTCAGCAGCGGCAGCGCCTGGGACCACTGCGCGGCGGAGATGACACCCAGCTCCAGCGGCGAGCCGGGCCCGGCTGCAGCCACCGCCGCCTGATCCGTGCCGAAGAAAACCCGGAAGGAGTCCGCCGCGGGCATGTCCGACCACTTCAAGATCACGGATTGCCCGGAATAGAGGCTGCCATCCGGGATCTCCGGCACCAGCGTGCTGCCATCCACCTTGAGCAGCGGCTCGAGCGGCAGGACGCTGTAGTCCGGCACGCCGGAATTACCGGGAATATAGTAGACCAGCGTCTTGGCGGCGTCGCAGAAGCCGAGTCTGACATACTGCCCCACCTGGTCGCCCGGGAGGTCCGCGATCTTCCGCAGCGAGCGCGTGTGATAGATCCCGGACGAGCCTGCTACCACGCTGGCTTCCGCATTCGTGCGCAGGGCCACGAAGTCACTGCTGCGGAGCAACTGCAGGTTCGCATCGAAAAACATGTTTCCGTAGAGCAGCAGCGAGCCATCCTGCGACATCAGGATCCGGTCGGTGCCACCGTAACGGCGTGAGAACGAGGCCGTCTGTGGCAAGTTTGGCAAGGTGGCATCGTGGCGGAAGACTGAGTTGACCTCTCCGCCATAGAGTGACTTGCCGTCGGGCGAGAAGGCACTCAAAGGATTAACCGGAGTAGTGTCGTGACCCAGGATGGCGCCCGTCTGCCAGTTGAGCAGGGTGCTGCCGGTGAATATCTTGCCGCCGGCAGACAGGGCCGTCTCAAGGTCACCGCTGCTCGAGTTGTAGCCGCTTGTAGCCAAGAGATGCTTGAGCCGGGAAAAGTCCGCGGCCTTCAGGATGTCCACTCCCCCCGTCACCGTGCCTGGCAAGCTGACCCCGCTCTCGACCGCCAGCTCGGACTCATCCCGGGAAAGGGCCAGCGAGCGAGCGCGGAAGCCGGCATTCAGGCACTCCAGCATGTCACCGTTCGCGGGATCCAGGCGCGTCACGAAGAAGGGACCGTAGTAGTTGTTCGGGTCGTTCACGCTGCGCGATTTCACCAACGTGAAAGCCCTTGAGGTCGCGGGCCCGGTCAGCATCATCTGATGGTCGGTAAGATGGAGCCGTACTTGCAGCGGTACTGCGACCTGCGTTCCGTGCAGCGTGTAGCCCAGCGTCGCCGTATCGCCGCTTCCCGGCACCAAGGTGCTATCCACCTCGAAGGAATTGCCGGACGCAGCGACCTTCAGCCACGGCTTGCCCACTGTCAGCGTGGGACTGGCACCCGGGGGGAGTAGCAGGGGTGGCACGATGGGCTGAGCCTTGCAGCCCTTCACCACATCCACGGTCATGCGCCGTCCTGGCACCCCGAAATCCGTGACTCCGAAGCTCCGCACCGTGCCGCGTACCAATCCTGCCGGCCCCATCGCATCCACCCGCCAATACCAAGTCTCGCCCGCGGCCATTGCGACGGGGTTCACGATCCGCGGCGCGCTGCTCTTGGCCTGTGCCGCTGCCGCCGCGGGCTGGCTGCCTTCCAGGTCGTACGCGCTTTGCGAAAGATAGATCCGGTAGTCCCGCGCCCCGTCCACCGGCAGCCAGCTCAATCCGGCCGGTGCCGGTCCTTGCGAACCCGGCGCAGGGAAAACGCGGATGCCCGCGGCTTCCGCCCCACCCATCGCCGGCACATCCACGAAGCCGTAGCGGAAACTTGCCGCGTAGAAGACGCGGCCTTCCGGCGTGATCGCGATCGATTTCGGGTTTTGCGGCAGCGGCATGTCCGCCAGCATCGTGTTGCCGCCCGCGTCGTAGATCCGGCGGTCGCCCACCACGAAGCCGCCCTCCGCGGAGATCGCCTTCACCTGCTCGGGGAACTGTCGGTTCGTGCCTTGGAAATTGCCCGGTGTGAAGACCCGGTCCGCCATCCCCAGAAGGCGTCCATCCGCCGAATTCACCATCGAGGCAATACCGGTGGCGGAGAAATCAATCGCGCCGATCCACGCTGTTTCGGTGGCTGGCTGCGGCGTGAGCGAGCCATCCGCGGAGATCTGCCAAGTGTAGACCGGTGGCAGCAAGGTGGAAGCGGTCTCACCCTTGTAGTGGAGCGAATAAAGCCTGCTGGCATCCGCTGAGACCCGGAACCTTCCGAAGTAAGTCTCCGCCCGGTCCGCGAGATCCAAGCGCTGGATCACGCTGCCCGTCCTGGCATTCACCGCGTAGAGCGAGGAGGCATAGTCACTATTAATGAAGTAGAGGGTCCCGTTCGGGCCGGAGTCGAGATTGCTGAAGAGTTCATTCGTCCGCGTGACCTCCGGTCCCAGCGGGACCGGCGCGCCCAAGGTCATGCGCTGCAAGTCGAGCGAGAGGATGTGGTTGTCCGGTTTTCTCAGCATGTGCAGGAAGCTGCCGTCCCTTGAAAGCGTCATCAGATAAGCTCCCGGCACCTGGATCTCGCGGATCACGCTGCCCTTCACCGCGTCCAGTACCAGAAGCCGGCTCGGGCTCCCGGAATGCAGCAGATAGACGCTGTTGCGGCCTGGGTCAGCCAGCATCGCCACATAGTTCGGGGTCTCCACCTTGATGTTGATGGTGACCACCTGCGTGGTGAAGCCGGCGATGACGGTCACCGTGGTACTGTAGCTTCCTGCCGCCAGTCCGGTGGTGTCGAAAGTAAGATCCACCTCGCCCGGGCGGTTCTCCGATGGGACGGCCTTCAGCCAAGAGGCGCCGCTGCTCGCGGTCACCGCACCGAGTGTCACCCCGGCGGCGGGTGTCAGCACGATCTTCTCACCGTGCTGCGCCAGATCGGGCAGGACACTGAGTTCCGTCACCGGCCCGGCTGCCGTGAATTCCGGCGCGACCACGGTGAAGCTGCTGGCCGTGAAATCGCCGGCCGGCACGCTCGCCGCATCCATGCCCTTCGGCACGATGCAGTAGCTTGAATGATAAGTTCCCGGGGCGAGACCGGCGGAGTCGAAGCGCAGGGGGATGATGGCACTGCCGCCCGGCCCGGCAAGCTGGCCGGACTTGGCCGGCTGCAGCCAGGGCGCGGGTGCATGCGTGGCCTCCAGGAAGCGCTTGGCCACCGCCAACATGGTGCTTTCCGGAAAAACCGTGAACTCCCGCGTGAACCACAAGTGATGAATGCGGCAGGAGGCCGGCAGATTGTTGAGCACGAAATTCTCCGTCGTGGCCCCCGCCGTCGTGCCGGTGATCGCCGGATCATCGGGCGTCAGGAAGACGTGGTGCACTACCGGTCCATTCATCCTCGAGATGCGGTAGAGCCATGCCTTCCACTTCAAGCCGTGGACCGTCAAGGTGGCGCTGGAGCTCAGCGGATTCACCGGGCTGGTAGCCAGATTGCCGTTGACCTCCAGCTTCGTGACGTTGGTGCAATCCGCGGACAGCACCACGAAGCCTTCCGCGACACGGGTCGTGTGGCGCACGGTTCCCGTGACCGAGAAATCCTCCTTGGTGGTCACCACTGTCTGGCCTGGAACCAGAGGAAGGTCCTTCGGGGATCCGCTGTTGAAGGTGGAAAACGCATGGCGGTTCCCGTTGGATTGGTAGGGGATATCCTGCAGGACCCCGGAGGCCGGTATGATTTCAGGAACCTTCTGGAAGCGCGAGCTGATCTCCGCGAGGATCGAGTCCTTCGCGATGTCGAATTGCCGTGCTGCCGCATCCAGGTCCGGCTGGATTCCCGGCGGACCCACCATGTCCCATTCGAGCGGCGCGCTGTTCGAGGTATTGGCCACCGTGAAGGACTTGTTCACCGCCTGGCCGAAGCCCGTCGTTTCATCGAAGCTGGCCGGGCCGGCATCCACCGCGGCGAGTCCAGCATAGGGGACCACCATACGCAGTCCCGCGCCGGAGGCCGTGGTCACGATCTTGGCATCGCCCGCCGCGACCGTTCCGCTGTAGCTCCCCACGCCTCCGCCAAGTCCGCTTGCCACGCGTTCCCAAGGCTTGCCGGCGATGGTCATGATGGTCCCGGACGCGGCCCCTAACAAGGACTGCACGACCGGGGATTCGGCCGCGGGGATGCCGAGGCGCCCCATGCCATGCAGGGCACTTGCCAGCTCGCCCGTCACCGCCGCGTCGAAAACCGCGGTGTCGTCGATCCAGCCATCCCAGTCGCGGGCGTTGTTGGTCCCGCGGTTGCCGCCGGTGCCGATCAGGAAATAAGACTCCAGGTTGCCTGTGTTGGTGATGGTCGAGCTGGTCGGATTCGCCAGCCGGACCCCATCGAGATAGAGGATATAGGGCGCGCTGCCCGTGGCGCTGGTGAGGGCCGCGTGATGCCACTGCCCGTCCATCGGGCTGGCGGTCTGCCAAGTGTAGCTGGTGGTGCCGGAGTCGAAGGCCAGGCGGCCATTGCTGTTGTGCAGGGTTTGGAGCGCGAAGCCCTGCTGCCACATCCAGCCCACGAGATTGTCCGTGGCGCCGATGTCGCTGTCGCTCCGGAACCACAAGGAAACAGACCAGGGCAGATTGGACGCCGGTGGTGTGACCACTCCGCGCACAAAGGCACCGTCGTCCCCACGGTAGGAGCCCCCCAGCAGTGGGCTGGTGGTGTTGCCCGTGACCGCGGTGCCCTGCAACTGTGCGGGCGATGCGCCTTCCGACGGGGAGCCCGGATCATCGAAGGTCCAGAGAGCCGTCATCTTCGCCGTCAGCGGCGCGGCAAGGAGTAGCGCCGCAAGTCCGGCGGCGATGGGGGGACACCATGATCGTTTCACGCTTCGCTGCCTATCGGTTCGCTCCGCTTACAACAAGTCCGCAAGCTGCGCGGAAGCCGGTCTTCACGGAGATTTTTTGTTCTTTTTCTTCTGGAAGCGGGTTTGTGGTCACAGGGGGGTCACTTGCAGGCGCATGAAGGCGCGGCTGCGGCCCGCGGGGACTGGCATGTCCACATGCTCCTTCCCTTCTTCCGGCTCTGTGAGCCTGGCGGCATCCGCTGCCAGCGTCTCCCAAGTCTGCAGATCATCCGAGACCTGCACCTCATAGCGGTAGCGGAGGCCGGCCGGACGCTCGTAAGCGAAAGTCCACACTCCATTCTCCAGCCCGATCCGGGTTGAGGGGTAGCTCGTGGCGCGCTGCGGATCGCTGCCCAGCGCCTTCTCCAGCAGGTCGCTTGCGCCATCGCCATCGCTGTCCATGCGGGCCTCGTCCAGCGGCTGGCTTGCGCCCGAGAAGGTCATGAAGATGTTCCGCAGCTCTCCGGCCGGGGCGGTCCCGGCGGTCCCGCTGCCGGGCTTGTAATAGGAGAATTCCACGGTGGAATTCGTGGGCACGATCACCGCGCGCGTGACGAAGGAAGTCGTCGCGCTGCGGGTTTCCACCGAGGTGCCGTTGATGATCAGGTCGAAGATCTCGGACCCGTTGGTCGTGTTCCTCCAATCGAAGTGGAGCGTGCCCGTGAGCTTGCTCTTGAAAGCGAGAGTCGCCGTCGCAGAGATCTCGCTGCTGGCGGGCATGACCGGTGCCGGCGTGCGCAGGACGCCGCTGCCGGGGCTGGTTTCCTTCCAATCCGCCGGGCCGCTGGTCGTCCAGCCGTCGCTGCCGATGATGGTGGGCAGCGGTAATTCACCCGCTGCCAGCGTCTTCATCCAGTCATAGCTGGAAGACGAGGTGCGGTAAAACATGCGGCCCCTGGTGGAATCCCACTGGACCTTCGGAAGCCCGTGCATCTTGAAGCCCGGCAGTATGGGGTCGCTGCCGCTCTTGGCGGCCCAGCGCGTCACCCCGCTGCCGCTAGAGGCCAGGAATTGCGCGCCGTTCGCGCTGATGGCCACGATGCGCTCCGGAGCGGAAGGCACGTTCGGGATCGAGCCGAGGAGGGTCAGGTCACGGTTGTAGAAGCCTTGGTTGTAACTCACCGTGCTGCCGTCCGCGGAGACCTGCAGTTCCACGCCGAAGAGTCCGACGCTGCTCGCCGCCGTCGTGCTCGGTCCGATCGAGTTCGCGCCCAGATCGAAGAACTTCGGCAGCCGGTCGGGGTTCAGCGCGTAGAGGCGGTCTCCGGCGGAAGGCACCCGCATCACTGAGTAGCCCGTGTTGTCATTGCCACTCGTCCCATACAGGTTTTGGCCATCGCTGGCACGCACGATGGCGATTCCCCCCTGGGGCAGCGAGATCGCCAGCCGCCCCGCGACTCCGCCGGCGGTCATGTCGCCCGGGAGATTGCTGCCAAGCAGGGGCGTGGTGCTGAATTGCGAGACCACGTCGTAGGGGGCCTTTTGATATCCCACTACCTTCGCTGCCGTGGAATGATAGACGTAGAGCCGGTTGTCCTGCGGATGCACCACCATGCGGGTGGTGGCATGGGTGTCGCCGTTCCCCTGGTGCTCCAGGCCGGTATCGAAGACATCCAGCACCGCCAGTGTCTGCAGGTCCACCCGCATGAGATAGAGGCGGTCGAGCCCCAGATCCGCCAGCACCGGTGCCACCAGCAGGTGCATCACCCCCAGCGCCGGATCCACCACGTAGTCGCGCACCCGGTAGCGGAAGGAGAAGAAGCTCACCGGGAGATCCACCACCTCGCTCCCGATCGTGATCCGGATCGAGCCCGTGCGCGTGCCCTCAGTGGTCGCCGGTATGGCGCGCACCTCGAAGTTGCCGCTGCCGTTTCCGCTCGTCACGGGGAGCTGGATCCACGGGGTGGTGGTGGAAATCGTCCACGGCCTGCCCGCTGGTGCGGTGATCGTGTTCTTCGCCGAAATCAGGGCCCCGGCCACCGGGCCTAACAAGGCCATGCTGTCCTTCTGAAGGCGGAAGTCGGAAGTGCGGAAGGACCACAGCGGGGAGGAGGAACTCGCATACGGACCCTCCGCGATCACCTTCCAGTAGTAGTTCTGGAAATTTGCCAGCGGGATCGCGGTGGGCCACTGCGCGCTGGTCACCACGCCAAGTTCCAGCGGCGAGCCCGCCACCGCCGCTGCAACTGCCGCCTGGTCCGTGCCAAAGAAGACCCGGTAGCTGCCGGCCGCAGTCAGGTCGCTCCAGCGCAGCGTCACCGTGTCGGTGGTCACCAGCGAGTTGCTAGGCGTCGTTGGAACGATGCTTCCGCCATTCAGCGTGAGCGAGGCATCGTAACTGGTGATGGTGAAATTGAGATCCGAGCTACCGGGGATATCTCTAAAACGGACCAAGGTGCGGGCCACGTCGGAAATTTCGAGGTTCTGGAGCGGCCCGGGAGAATTCCCGAAGCGCCGCAGGGAGGGAATGTGATAGAGTCCCTCGTTACCCAGCAGGATCTTCCCGTCCGCACTCATGGTCCGGATGTCGTCCGTTCCCTTGGCGATCACTTGCAGGTTCTCATCCAGGACCACCCGGCCGGAGGCCAGGCGGCTTCCATCGCGGCTGATCGCCGGGCGATCCTCGCCGCCGGCTGCCGGATCGGTGTAGGTGGCGAGCAGAGCCAGCGTCGGCGAATTCATATCGAAGGACTGGATCACCGAGCCGTTGCTGTAATAGCCCTTGCTGCCATCCGGCGAGATGACCGAGATCGCCCCGTTGTTGCTGGCGCTGCGCGCGAAGATCTGGCCGGTCCGCCAGTTGATCAGCCGCCCGGCGTGCGCCATCCGGTCCGCGGGGCCGAAGGCGCTTTGTTGGGAAGTTGTCGAAGAAGGACCGGTGAAGTGGCTCACCCAGACCGCCTCGCGCGAGTAGTCGCCGGCCTTCAGCACTTCCACCCCGCCGCTGTTGGCGAAGTTCCCGTTGAGCGCCCGTTGGATCCCCAAATGGTCTCCATCCGGCGAGAGGCAGATCCGCAGCCCGCCCTGGCCAATGTACTGCGAGTCTAGTATTGTGCCGTTGGCCGCATTCACCCGCGCCACGAAGTTCGCCCCATCTGCCGAAATCACCAGCGCATGGACGAGCGGTGCATTCGGATCCACGATCAGGTCGTATCCGGGGCAGGAGTGCAGGTTCACCGTCAGCAGCACGCTCACCTGCATCCCCGCATTCTCGAATAGCAGCACCGTGCTCTCCCGCTTGGAGGGCATCAGGGTGGTATCGATGGTGAAATCCCCGCCGCTTTCCACCGGGGGCTTGAGCCAGGGAGCGGATCCGCCGCTGATGCTGAGCGCGCCGTTGGCGGGCAACACGGGTTGCAGCTTCACCCTTTGCGATCGGCAGCCCTTCACCACATCCATCTCGATCGCCCGCGCTTCGATCCCGAAGTCCGCGACGGAAAAGCTCATCACCGGACCCCGCACCAAGCCGCCCGGTGCCAGCGCATCCACCCGCCAGTAGCGCGTTTCACCGCGGCTCATCGCAAGCGGGTTGTCCAGCCAGTACTGGCGCGAGACGAAGCTTTGGGTGCTCCCCGCCACCTGCACCTGCGGTGACTGCAAGGCGGCGGCATCCGTGGCGAAATACACCCGGTATTCGCGGGCTCCATCCACCGGTGTCCAGCGGAAGCGCAGCGGCGCGGGACCGGCGGAGCCATCCCGCGGGTGGACCGGGAACAGCGTGGCGGCATTCGCCGCGGGTGTCGTGGGATCCAGGATCCCGAAGGCGGAGGAGACCGCGTAGAAGACGTGGCCCTCCGGGCTCACGGTCATCGCTTGGGGAGTGCCCACAAAGGGCAAGACAAGGAGCTTCCGGGTGCCATCGTCGTTGTAGATCCCCGCGTCTCCCGCCACGACCTCGCCATCGGCACTCGTCCCGCGCACGTAGGAGGGGAAAGTCTTCTCCGTTCCGGTGAAGTCCCCCGGCTGCCAGATCCGGTCTCCCAAGACGGCCAGCCGCCCGCTGCCGCTCATCGTCAGCGGCGCATTGGCCGTGGTCGGCACCAGCAGCGGCCGCTCTGGATCCGCGACCGCGCTGAGCGTGCCATCCGCCCCGACATCGTAGCGCATCAGCAGCTCGAAGGGTCCCTGTGTTCCAGTCACCGTGACCGCCGCCACGGAGGCACACAGGCGGCTGCCATCCGGGGACAGGCAGAGCCGCCCGAAGGATGAACCCGCGGTCGGCGGAGTGTTGATCTGCTGGATCACCGTCCCCGCATTCAGGTCCACCGCGAAGAGCTTGCCGGACAGCGCGGCATCCAGGAAATACACCACCTTGCCATTCCCCGCGCACAGGCTGCTGAAAGTCTTTCCACTGCTGGCGGTCGCGGCCGGCAGCGGGATCTCTGGCTCCGCCCGCATCCGCTGCAAGTCGACCCGCATGACGGCATTCGCCGGGGCCTGCATGGTGTAGAGATATTTCCCGTCCGGGGACTCCGACATGGAGTGCGCGCGTTTCACCGCGATCTCCCGCACGAAACTTCCGTCCACCGCATCGAGCACCACGATCCGGCTCTGCAGGGTGGCGGAGGCTCCGTCCGCCAGGAGATAGACACGGCTCCGCCACGGGTCCGCGATGATCTGCTTGATCTGGTTGGACGCGGAGACCTGCATGCTCACCGGCACCGCTTGCGGGGTGCCGCCGGCATTCACGGTCACGCTGGTCTGATAGGTGCCCGCGGACATCCCCCGCGGATCGAAGACCAGATCGATCTCGCCGCTGCGGTTTTCGGAAGGGACGGCCTTGAGCCATGCCGCGGCGGGCTGGGCCGAGACGGCACCGAGACTGCTGCCCGCCTCCGGTGTCAGGCGGATCAACTCGCCGCCCTGCGGAAAGCCAGCCAGCACCTGCACGGTGGCTGGAGGTCCGCTCGCGGTGAAGCCAGCAGCGCTGACGGCCGGCAACAGACTTGCAGAGATGAGCAGGACCAGACGGGGGAGATGCGCCAGAATCACTGGTATCTCCTAGGCAGCGCCGTAACTCCGCGCAAGCCCGCGCACTCCGCAAGAGTCCGTCTTCACGGAGATTTCATGATCCGCCGCCAGACGTTCCGGCGTGAGTCTGCCTTGCACCCAAGCATCCAGCGCGCGCTTTACCGCAACCGGCATCCGCTTGGAACTCCATCCTGCCTTCAGGCACTTGGCCAGGCGCTGTTCTTCCCGGCCGGACAGGCCGACGAAGGACATGCCCTGCTCGCCGCGCAGCCAGCGGGCGAAGGGTGTCTTCTTTGCGGCGGCGGCTTCCGCGAAATTCTCCATCAAGTAGGCGCGGGGGATGATCAGGATCTCCGCCTCATGGTGGCCGGGCAGGCGGGTCCATTTCCATGGCTCGCCCTCCTGCCCGCCGAAGCAGCCGAAGAGCCCTTCCCGCAGGAAGATCCGGTGGTCCTTGCCCCAGATCACGCCCTCGCCGGAGGCATTCACCCACAGCCAGAGCTCATCGTGCAGGCGGTGCTGCCAACGCCGCGAGGCCCCGCGGAGGTCTCCCCGCAGCCGCCATGCCTCGAAGCCATCTCCTTGCCACCAGCACTCGAACATGGCGGCAACTTATTGAGAATCGTTCGCAACAGCAAGGGGGAATATAGGAGGAACGAACCGCGGAGGCGCAGAGGTCGCAGAGGAGGTCGCGGAGAGAAGATTGATAACCGCCAAGACGCCAAGTTCGCCAAAGGTCCTGAAACTTGGCGTCCTTGGCGTCTTGGCGGTTCAGTTTTTCTCCTGCCTTTCTCCGCGATCTCCTCTGCGACCTCTGCGCCTCTGCGGTTCGTTTTTTTCAAACGAAAAAGGCCGGAGCAAACGCCCCGGCCTCGGAAATTCATTCGCCTTCGAAGGAGGCCTCAAGCGAGAGCCAGAAGCTTCTGCTTGAGCATGTCCTTGGTGACATTGGCGCCAACGATCTGGTCCTTCACCTCGCCGCCCTTGAAGAAGAGCAGCAGCGGGATGGAGCGCACGCCGTATTTGACGGCCAGGTCGCGGGCTTCGTCCACGTTCACCTTGCCGACCTTGGCCTGGCCTTCGACTTCACCGGAGAGCTGGTCGATGACCGGCCCGATCATCTTGCAAGGCCCGCACCACTCCGCCCAGAAGTCCACCAGCACCGGCTGGTCGGAATCGATGACTTCGGACTGGAAATTGCTTTCGTTGAATTGCTGAGCCATGCGCGGAAGGTGGAGGGAGACCGGGAAAAGTCAAGGGCCGCCCCGCCGCGGTGCGGCAGGACGGCCCTTTGGAAAAGCAGTGCCGGGGCTCAGTTGAGCGGGGTGCCTCCGGCCATGATGGCGACCGCGAGAACCGCACCGCCGAGCAGGAGAGTGATGATGGGATAGATCATGTTGGGATAAAGTGTTGGTTAGATGGGGACGCCGGGCGGCTCTTTATTCGAACAGCTTGCCGAAGTCGCCCCACAGATTGAGCGTCTGGATCTGGAACACCACCACGGCGGCGGCGGCCAGGAAGCCGACGATCGAGAGCACCATCGGGATGGTCTCGTTGCCTTCTTCTTCCTCGTCGTCGATCGAGCGGATGGTGGCGGCCTGGCTCAGGGACGCGCCGGCGGTGCCGAGCGGCTGGGTCGGCGGCTGGAGCTGGACGGTGGCCTTCGGCAGCGAGACGGTGCCGGGGCCGCCGCCGAGCGGCACGGTGCGGGCCGGGGCAGCGGCAGGCGCGCCCGGGGTATTGATGCGAATGGTCGGGGCCGGGCCAGCGCTGGGAGCGGTGGGGGCACCTGCGGGGCGCAGAGCGATGGTCGGAGCCGGGGCCGGAGCCTTCGGCGCGCCACCCACGGTCGGCGGGCCGACGCTGGGAGCGGGCGGAGCGGAACCGAGGCCGGAGGGTGTCGGCGGCTTGGTCGGAGCGGCAGACACCGGCGCATTCGGCGTGGCCGGCGGCGCATCGGAGGCCTTCAAGGTCACCCGCACGGTTTCCTTCTTGAGGGGAATCGAGGAGGTCTGCTTTGGGGCCGGGATCGAGGACGTCTGCCTCGGCGGCGGGATTTCGTTTTCGCTCATTGCTAGCTAGGCTTTTGGGATTGCAGGTTGGGAAAACCAACCAATCCGCCGGGGGACTGTCAAATAGACTTCGCGCGACGTGCACGATTTCGCCACCACGGCGCGACAAATTGCGGGTCTTGTATTTACGCAGTCATCGGACGGGGCGTGGCGGCGTCCCTCGCCCGGCAGGTTTCAACCGGAGAAATCGATGGAAACCAGACGAATGGCGCCGCCCTGTACCCTAGCGAAATGATATGAGACCGACCAATCTCCCTCACCGCCCGCGCTATGGCCATAGAAGATCGTCCAGCCGCCCTCATCCCTGGTTTCCCCATTCAGTGATGAATCTAGAAGTTTCTGCCGCGCGTTTTCTTGGAAGATGTCATCGAAGTGTTTCAGGAAGCCCTTGCGGGACTCGACGTCCTCGAAACCTTCGACCCCGACCAAGGCGTTCTCCAGCGGGAAGCGGGCAAGGCGGGCGACAGCGGCCGGGTCGCCGCTGCGGAGGGCGGCCTTGAATTCCGCCATGAAGTCGGCGGGGGATTGGAGCTTGGCCTTCCGCGGGGTTGACTTCGCCTTCGGGACGGTCTCCGCGGTAGGCGCGGCCACCGGCTTCGGCGGCGCTGCTACTTCCGGCGACGGTGCGTGACATGAGCTCAGGATCATCCCGCAGAGAGCGAGCGGGCCGCAGAGGTATCTTCGCATGGAGGTGCAGCGGCATACGGGAAGCGGAGCGCCGGATTTCGTCCGCGGCGGTGAAGAATTGGTGAAGGCGCAATTCCTGGCCAAGGCTAGCGTAAGCGGCCCTGCGCGAACGATCCCGCCGACTGATGAACTCACCGCTGCTTGCCCTACTTCTCCTTGCCGCTTGCACGGTGCCGCGGCTCCACGCGGAGGGGGTGACGCTTCCGGAAAATGACCCCTACAATCAAGGTGCGATGGGCGCGGGAGGCGCGGATCCCGAGCGTGAGGCGGCGGCAAAGGAGCCGGACTTGCCCGGCAAGATCCGCGGCGTCGACCGCTTCGACTTGAAGGAAGTGCGGCAGCGCTTGGCGGCGAGCCTGGCCGCCCTTCCCGAGGGCCCAGCAGGCCGCGGCTCGCCCTGGCTGCCGAAGTTCAAGGCGGTGGAGGCGGGCTTGGACAAGGTGCTCGCCAGCCGCACGCAGGAAGATTGCCTCGCCCTCATTCCCTTGGTGGCCGCTGTCCTGCCCGCGTGGGCGGACCACAATTCCGCATTCAACGAAGCCGCCCGCCACATGAGGGATTCAGGGACGGCCCTGGTCCACACGGCAGCGTGGTATGTGGAGGAGAAGAAGGGGAAGGTATCGAAAGTGAACCTTCAGCGCTTGGTGATGCTCTTCAGTCGCGGCTGCGACGGCGGCGAGTGCGATTGGGAAGACGGGCCGATGCCCATCGACCGCGCCGGGGTGATGATCCTCAATCCCGTGGCAGTGATGGAGCAGCTGAAAACCCTTCCCCCGGAGGAGACGGGCCTGTTTTACGGGAACTGGGATTTGAAATTTGCCTTCGAAGGCTACGAGGAAGCCGGGCATGGCATGCCCTTGCTGAAGGCGCGCTACGCGGCGAACCGCGAGCAGATCCGCGCGAAGTGGCAGGAGCTGGCGGACTGGGTGGCCAAGCATCCAGAGAAGGAGCCCGGCGAGTGAAGACTGCCGCGAGGCAATGGATGCCGTCTTAGCCTACTCCTCATCCGGGAAGGCTCGTTCCAGCCAGTAGGCTCGTTCCAGCCAGTAGGCGCGGTCACCCAAGACGCGGTCGAGCAAGGCGGGTTCCGCGAGGGCTTCCAGATGGGGAAGCTTTTCAAACTCGTGGCTCGCGTATTGGCCGCCGAAGTTGACCGGCCCGGAGTCCAGGGGCAGGACTCGTCCGTCCAGGATCACGTAGCGCTTGCCCGGCTTCACATCACGCAGGATATCCTTCATGTCGGTGACCCAGGCCACGACGTTTTCCTCCGCAGGCTCTTCTTTCCACGAGTTCCGGATGTCTTCCTGGGCCAGCTCCTCCCAGGTCGCCTCGATCTCCACGCCCTCCGCGTAGGTGAAAGCCTTCTGGCAGGTGATGCAGGTGAAGAGCCAGCCGCAGCCGCACCACGGGCAATCCATTTGAGCCGGATAGCCGATGCGGCTTTCTTCGCAGCTACAGTGGGAGATCACTTCGTTGCTGGCCTTCTTGAGATAGACGATCTTCGTTTTCACGGTCGGAGATTCAGGCGGTCTTGCTGCGACTTGCTGCGTTTCCTGGGGGAAAGTCCGCGCCGGCTTCTGCCACTGCGGCAGGCGCAGCGCCAGCAACACGGCGACAAACGCGAGCAAGAAGATCGCATCGAAGATCCGACGTTTTCTGCGGGCCGAGCATCGGAGCTATCGACTAGGCGCAATCCCCGCGCGAGGCGATGCAAAACCGGAAGCCGGCTGCGGCTTGCGACGATTTCGCCACGCGCGCCGGGGGGCTTGACCGCTGGCGGAGCGGGCGTTCTCTACTGAAGCCATGACTTCCCGACGCGCCTTCCTCGGCACCGGCACCCTGGCTTTCCTCGGCCTCCAGCTTTATTCCCGCGCGGCGGTTCCCTCCAGCCGCTTGATCGAGCCCTTTGGTCCGCTGGTCACCGATCCGCAGGGCATCCTCGATTTGCCGGAGGGCTTCTCCTATCGCGTGCTCGCCAGCCGCGGGGAGCGGATGAGCGATGGCTTCAAGGTCCCCGGCCAGCCGGACGGCATGGCCGCCTTCCCCGGGCCGGATGGCAAGGTGGTGCTGGTCTGCAATCACGAGCTCGGGAAGCCCGAGGCCGCTTGGGGACCTTTTGAAGACAACACGCGCCTGCCGCAGGGCTTCGATCCGGCCATGGCCTACAATCCCGGGGATGCGGGGCTGAACCCGGCCCTCGGCGGGACCTCGAATCTTGTCTTCGATCCGGCCACGGGGGAGAAGACTTACCATTTCCTCTCGCTCTTCGGCACCGACCGCAATTGCGCCGGGGGCAAGCTGGGGGACGACACTTGGATCACCTGCGAGGAGCCGGATGACCTGCTAACCAGCCGCGGCAAGCTCCACGGCTGGTGCTACGCGGTGAAGGCCAGCGCCACCCCGGGCCTGCAAAAGCCGGTGCCGCTGAAGGCGCTCGGCCGCTTCCGCCATGAGGCCGTGGCGCTCGATCCGAAGACCGGCATCCTTTATCTAACAGAGGACCGCGATGATGGCCTGCTCTACCGCTTCGTGCCGGAGACCCGCGGCGACCTCAGCAAGGGCAAGCTGCAGGCGCTGGCGGTGATCAACCGGGCCTCCGCCCACCTGCGGAATTTCCGCGCGGACTCCGCATGGCCCGTGCAGGGTGAAGAGATCGCTGTCACGTGGATCGACTTGGATGACATCGAATCGCCGAAGGACGACCTGCGGGTGCGTGGCAACGATGCGGGGGCCGCACGCTTCCCGCGCTCGGAGGGCATCCACCTGGCGGACGGGGCCTTCTACATCTGCTGCACGAATGGCGGCCCGCAGAAGCGCGGCCAGATCTTCCGCCTGTCGCCCTCTGTCGATGCCGCCAAGCCGGATAGCCTGATGCTCTTCCTCCAGCCGGAGATCAGCGACCTGCTGACCAATGGCGACAACCTCTGCCCCGCGCCCTGGGGCGGGATCGTGATCTGCGAGGATCTGGTGGATGAACCGAAGCCCGCGGCGCACGTGCGCTGCGTGACGCCGGAGGGAAAGATCATCACCCTGGCGCGGAACCCGGGGGAAGGGGAGTTCGCCGGTTGCTGCTTCGCGCCGGACGGGAAGTGGTTCTTCGTGAACCTGCAGAGCCGCGGGCTGACGGTGGCGGTGACGGGGCCTTGGGAGAAGGCTTGAGAGATTGCGGATTGGCGATTGCGGATCGCGGATTGTCCGCGGTGAGAGTTCAGCGTGCTTCGAGCGAAGGAACGTTTCCCTGGATGATGTGCTTTTCAGCACGCTTCTCCGCCATCTCCTTGCCGAAGTACCATGCTTGAACTTTGAAGAGCATGTCGACCAGAAGGTAGCCGTCCACTCCCTTGCGGAACTTCGCGGCTTCTTCATTTGCTGTCGCTGCTTTGTAGTCTTCGTTCAGAAGAATGGCCCCGGGAGGATTAATCCGGTAAACAGTCCGGTCGAGGCTTGTGCCCTTGTTCCGGACGGTAAGACTGTTGACCACGCCATCCTGGGACTTCTCGCCCAATCCGGTTTCCGGAACCTTTTTGATCAAGCCGGAGAGGTATTCCCCGAGGTTTTCCGCGTTGATGAGATCCTTGGTGAGCGTCAGGTCCGTCTCCCGGTCGAGGATGGTCACCTTCTTGTGATCCGTATCGATCGTCATCACGAAGCCCTTGGTCCAACCGTGGTCATAGTCCCAGACGATCTCCATCCCTCTCGCCGCCACAGAGAAGAGTAGCAGGCTAAGGGCAGCCAGGACGCGCGCTATCGGGCGGAATTTCATGTGCATGGAGTAGCTTGGGAAATCTCCGCGAGAGGTCAAGGAGACGAGTTCGAGAGGAGGGGGGCGTCGGCTGCGTAACTGGCACATGAAGCTGCTTCAAGTTCTCGCATTCGGCCTTCTCTCTGCGCTGCCTCTCCACGCGGCGGAAGAAGCCGCGGAAACCGTCGCCACCACGCTCGATGGCGCGCGACTGGAATTCCACGCCCGCAAGATCGAGGCCAAGCAGCGCAAGGCCGGCGATGGCTATGTGGTCTTCGAAGGGCAGCTCTATCGCGCCATCGGCAGTCCGCCCTCGCGGGTGATGACGGAGGGCAAGATCCGGATCGGCGAGCAGGACATCGCGCTTGATGTCTCCGGCCTCGGTGATCCCTGGGTGGAGGGGAAGCTGGAGAAGCGTTTCGTTCAGCTGAAGAAGGACGAGTTCCCCTCCGGCCCGATCTACACCCTGCGCGTCTGCTTCGTGAAGGGCGGGGCGGAGGACTACATGGTCGAGTGGGTGATCAAGGACGGCAAGTCGCTGCGGCTGGCCATCAAGGATCTCGGGGACACCATGCCGGATTGGGCGAAGTGATTGCGGAATAGACGGAACCGCGAGGAAGCTTTCAGCTCTTCGAATCCGCAATCCGCAATCGCCAATCCGCAATTCTTAGCCCTCCACCGCATTCTGCTGGCGGGCGATGTCGTTCAGGGTGAGCCAGCCTGTCAGCTTGCTTGGCTCCGCGGGGCTCACCACGGGCACTTGGCGGACCTTGGCAGAGAGCATCCGGTGGGCGGCGTCGCGGATCGGTGTCTCCGGGGTCACGGTGATCACTTCGCGGTCTAACAGAATGGCTTCGATGCTGGCCGCATCGCGGTTTGTCTCAAGCTCGCGGCGTGAAATCACTCCGCGCAGATGGCCTTCCGCATCCATCACGGGATAGGCGCGGAAGTTCATGTCTTCCGCCTGGGTGCGGTGGAGAGCGGCGGCGGGCGGCTCGCTCGCGTCCAAGGCCATGACCTCATGGGTCATGATCACTTGTACGGGCAGTTTGCGATAGTCCTGTGCGCCGCGGTAGGCAGGTAGCTTGCGCAGCGAGACGCCATCCTGGAGCAGCAGGGCATTGTAGATGGAGACCGGTTGCAGGCTGCGGGCGATCTGCCAGGCGAGCATGTTGCCCGCCATGAGCGGCAGGATGAGCGAGTAGTTCCCGGTCATCTCGAAGATGATGATCAGCGAGGTGAAGGGGCAGCGCACCACGGCGGCGAACATCGAGCCCATGCCGAGCAGCACGCAGGCGCCAATGACCCGGGCGTCCCCCGGAAACTCCGGGATCCACGGCAGGACATGCTGGAGATTCGAGAAGGCGGCGCCGACCAGGCCGCCGAGCATACCGCCCAGGAAGAGGGTGGGGGAGAAGAGACCGCCGCTGCCGCCGGAAGCATAGTTGATCACCACGGCGCTGAACTTCGCGACGAGCAGGATACCCAGGACGCTGGCCGCAAGCTTGTTCCCGAAGGCGGCATCCAGGCTATCATAGCCGATGCTGAAGACGGAGTTCCGCGCGTTCCCCGCGAGACTGGTGAGATAGTAGGCGGAGAGCGCGAGGATGCCGCAGGCCAAGCCACCGCTGGCAGGAGCGATCCACGTGGCCTTCACACTGCGCCGCTTGAACCAGCCCCGCAGGCCCAGGGTGCTGCGCACGAAGAGATGACCGATCAAACCGGAGGCGATGCCCAGGGGCAGAGCCACCAGCATCCACGCGGAAGTCGTGTAATCCATCGCGATGCGGGCCGGCAGGACCGGCTCTTCCCCGAGGATGCTCCGCGAGACGGCGGCGGCCACGACCACCGCCACCACCATGCCACCGAGCGCGCGCATGGAGAAGTTATCCAGCAACTCCTCAAAGACGAAGGTGAGCGCGGACAAGGGCGCATTGAATGCGGCAGCGATCCCGGCGGCCACACCCACCGGCAGCATCGACTGCACGCGGTTGGGATCGCGGAAGGCCCAGCGCCCGATGCGCGAGGAGATGGCCGCGCTGAGATGCACCGTGGGACCCTCGCGCCCGAGGCTATTGCCCAGTCCGACATAGAGTGCGCCGAGGATGAAGCGCCAGATGCCGGCCTTTGCGGAGACCTTACCACCATGATTGTAGTAGGCGGCCTTGGTCTGCGGGATGCCGCTGCCCGCGGCCTCCGGGGAGAGGTGGCGGACGACCAGGCCCACCATCAGGCCCGCAAGCGTGGGCGCGAGCAGCAGGATCGCCGCGAACCATGGCGAAGGCCGCGAGGATGCCGTATGCCAGAGCCACTCGAAGAGATGGCGGATCGCCCAATGGAAGGCGACCGCCGCCAGCCCGCAGACCAGGCCAGCCAGCAAGCAGAGCAGGAAGAAGCGCTGGCCATCGCTGAAGCGGCGGCGCAGCCAGTCGGGCAATGTTGGGCGTGCGGCAGTGGTCTCGGTCATCGGGACCGGCGCCCGTAACACGGATCGGCAGAGCGGGCTAGAGGTGAGCGGAACCGTGTTTGTAGAGGGGCGGAGACCCTGCTACAGGCGAACTTCCTTCACGGCGGCTTTTAGTGCGCATGAATCGGGTATTGGGAATCCTCCTGCTGGTGATCTGCCTCACCGGAGCTGTCCGCGCCGAACCCCAGCCACGGGAGAACCGCGCCGCCAAGATCTATGAATGGTGTGAACGGGGCGAGTGGTTCGATTTTCCGCCCCAGTTCATGCCAGATGGAAGCGGGGCACCCACCATCGGCAGCGGCTGGTTGGTGGAGGATGCCAAAAGAAGCGAGCTGGACTGGCGCTATATCCACGAATTGGAATTCCATGCCGGGGTGATCTCGCGCTGTGGGACTGCTGCCGTCGGGCTCTCCTTGGAAAAGCTCCGCTCGGATGATCACTACATCGCGATCGTGGCGGCCCTCGCACTGGACAAGCTGCTGGGCGTGGAACTCGGCTACGATTTCGCCCATGGACGTGCGACCTTGGAGGAGGTCGCGAAGGCCTACCGCGAGCGCGCGGATCTCTGCTACCCGGAGCGCGGGAAGGAAACGCCGCGGCCTGAGCCCGCTGCGGGGATCAAGCAGTGATGCTCAGGCAGCCGCACGCCGCCGGATCTCCCGCCAGTATTCCTCCCTCACGTCCTCATCCACTGCTGCTGCGGGGCCATGGGCATACAGGGCGTCATGCCCGTCGCGGCGCGGGCCGGAGATCCAGAATTGCGCGCCGCTTTCCGTGTCGAAGTAGTTGGCCTTGTAGCCGCCCTTCAGGCTGCGGAAGCTCCGGCCGCGGTAGTAGAGCGTGCAGCCAGACTTCGAAAAGGTAACTCGCCCGATCCGCGCCGGGCCGACCAGGCCGCCGCTCTTGTCCTCGATATACATGATCCGCGAGCGCATGTGTTTGGGCTAGCGGGGGGCGGGGCCAAAGTCGAGAAGAGACGATCTGCGGCCTGTGCCGATTGGGATTGCTTCCGTCCCTTCAAAAGGCGAGATGATCTAACAGATGAAGCAACTCTTCGGCAAACTCCGTGGACTCTTCGGCGGCGGCACTGGGCCGCTCCTGACTCCGGATGAATTCACCCGGGAGGTGGCGGCTCTGTTCCGGAAGAAGCGGCGGGACGTGGAGGTGGAGATCGTGAAAGAGCTGGAGCTCAAGATCGGGGCGAGCTTCACCGCCTTCCTGAACAACGCCTACGACCTCTACCGGAGAGACCCCTCGGGCAAGAAGCGGATCATCAACGATGTCCTGGCCACCGGGATGGAGGCGATCGATCGCGCGGACCAGCAGATCAAGCGGGAGCGGATCGTGCCGGTGATCAAGGACCACGCCTGGCTGGAGGAGAGCCGTCTCGCGATGGCTGCGCGCGGACAGGGCGAATTCCCCGTGCCGGTGCATGAGGACTACAATCCCGAGTTACTCATTTGCTATGCGGAGGATTCCCCGCGGGGCATCCGCTATCTCCAGGACGCGGATCTGGAGGAAGCCGGCATCCCCCGCGAAGGGCTGCGCGAGCTTGCCATCGCCAATCTCAAGCAGCTGCTTCCCCAGGTGAAGTGCCAGGGGGTGGAGGGCGTCTACATGATGGTCGCCGATGGCACCTATGAAACGAGCCTGATCCTGTTCGATGAGATCTGGACCGACGGGAAGCTCGAGGTCCGGGGCGAAATCGTGATCACGATTCCCTGCCGCGACCTCCTGGTGGTGACCGGGAGCGAAAATGCCGAGGGGCTGGCCACGCTGCGTGAGATCGCGGCGGAAACCGTGCAGAACGATGCCCCTTATCGCTTGACCCCCGAGCTCTTCGTTTACCGCGGCGGGAAGTTCGAGGTGTTTCGCTGAGGCGTGTGGCCCGATCTTCCGGGATGGAAGATCGGGCCTGTGAGTTCCATCTACTTTTTGTAGGCCAGCGCGACTTGGCCAACCAAGGTCGCCCACGCCATATCGAGCGCGGCATAGACCGCGCCCGCTTGGGAATGCGCGTTGTCCTTGAGTATCTCAACCATCAGGGTGGCGTAGTCGGATACGATGACTCCTGCCTGCTGCATGCGGAACAGGTTCACCTCGCGCTTCGTCTGGCTGAAGGTGCCAGAGGCATCCACGGCCACATAGGCATCGAGCCCGCGCGAGACGGCGGTCATAGCCGGGAAGGCGGCGCAGACTTCGAGCGAGATGCCCGCGAAGATGAGTTTCTTGCGGCCGGTGGCTTCAATGGCGGCGGCGACCTTGGGATCATCGTAGGCATTCACGGAGGAGCGGTTGATGATCTCGATGCCGGGCAGGGCTTCGACCAGTTCGGGAATGGTGGGGCCCCACATGCTGTCGCGCGCGGTGGTGGTGACCACGATCGGAAGCCCGAGCGCCTTGGCGGCCTTTGCCAGGGCCACGACGTTGTGCTTCAGTTCACCCGTCGAGTAGTCGCGGACTCCGGTCATCAGGCCTACCTGGTGGTCGACGAGGATAAGGGCGGCATTGTCGCGGGTAAGGGGATCGTAGGGATGCTGGCTCATGGTTGTTAGATGGCGTGAATTTCGAAGACGCCCTGAAACTATGCCGTGGACGCTTGGCCCGGAAGTGGCCAAAATCGGGACGCAGCGTTCAGCTGGCTGAACGCTGCGCAACCCGATCCCCGGGCCAAAATGCTGGATCTGAATGACTTTTATTTCTTCGTCCAAGTGGTGGACCGCGGAGGCTTCACCGCGGCGGGCCGCAGCTTGAACCTCCCCAAGTCGACCCTGAGCCATCGCATGCAGAAGCTCGAAGCCGGCTTGGGTGTGAGGCTGCTCAACCGGACCTCGCGGCACTTTGGGATGACTGATGCCGGGCGGGATTTCTACCGGCACGCCCTGGCGATGCTGCGCCAGGCGGAGATGGCGGAGACCGTGATCCGCTCGCGGCTTGAGGAGCCATCGGGGACCCTGCGCTGCACCGCTGCCCTGGCGACGATGCAGTTCGCTCTCTCCCCGCTCATTGCGGATTTCCTGGCGAAGCATCCCAAGGTGAACATCAACGCCTACGCCACGGATCGCATCGTTGATATCGTGGCGGAGGACTTCGATCTGGCGGTGCGTGCCCACCGCGATCCCTTGCCGGATTCGAATCTCGTGCAGCGTGTGCTGGCGCCGGCGCCATGGTATCTCTTCGGCGGTGCCGAATACCTCGGAACTCACGGCGAGCCCAAGCAGCCCCGCGATCTGCGTGACCATCCGGCCCTGCTCACGAGCTGCGGCGGCGTGGAGTGCACATGGCGGCTGCGCCATGCCCGGCAAAAGAAAGAGCAGATGGTCATCCCGCTCAAGCCGCGGCTGATCAGCGATGACATGGCGGGCTTGCAGGAGGCGGCCATCAAGGGGCTGGGGATTGTGGCGCTGCCAGGATACGTTTGCCGGGATGCCGTTCAGGCCGGTGCCTTGAAACGCGTGTTGCCAGAGTGGCAGGCGGGTGATTCCACGATCACCGCGCTCATTCCCTACCGTCAGGGACTACTTCCCTCGGTGAGGGCCTTTCTCGATCACCTCGCGGCGGAGTTTCCCAAGCGCGTGTTGATTTAGATCGTCCCAGGTCTTGGACGCAGCGTCCGGATTTTGACCTCTTCTTCATCGCGGGGCGGGATGTCATGCTCGTGCGAGTGACGAATACAAAAACCTTCCCCATATCATCCCTTGAACAAGAGCTCGAAGAGAAGCTGCGCGAGCATTTCGCCCGCTTCTGGAGCACGGCAGCAGGAACACCCCGGGAGATCTATGATGCTTTCATTTCGGGCTGCCCACTCGTGAACGGGGTGTCGCTCGAAAGCGTGGATCGCCCGGGTCTTCGCGGTTGGTGGGTGCACCCGGCGCAGGGCCAGCCGGGCCGGGCCATCCTCTTTCTTCACGGCGGCGGGTATGTCGTGGGTTCGGCCAAGGCGTATCGTGGATTTGTTAGCCAGATCGTGGATCGCAGCGGTGTGCCCGCGTTCATCGTCGAGTATCCTCTTGCACCCGAAGCATCCTTGCCCGCGGCACCGGCGGCCGCTCTTGTGGCGTGGGCATGGTTGGTTGAACAAGGGTTCAAGCAGATTGCGATTGTGGGGGATTCCGCCGGCGGTGGCTTGTCGCTGGTGACGCTGCAATCTTTGGCGCAGAGTTCGAACGGGGTGATGCCGGTGGCCGGTGTCGTGTTCTCGCCGTGGACCGATCTGTCCTTTAGCGGAGCGTCGATGACCGATACCTCGCTCACCGATCCGCTGATCAGCTACGAGTATCTGCAGAACTGTGCCAGGGGTGTCCTCGGCGGGAGAGATGCGCGGGATCCATTGGCCTCGCCTCTATTTGGAGATCCCAGGGGGCTGCCTCCGCTTCTGATTCAAGTGGGCACGGATGAGCGGCTGCTGGATGACTCGATCCAATACGCCGCCCGCGCGGCGCAAGCGGGGGTGCCGGTGCAGTTGGAGATATGGGAAGGAATGCACCACGTTTTCCAACTGGATGTCACCCATCTCGAGAGCAGCCGGACCGCTCTGGATCATGCTGCCGGATTCCTCGCCCAGGCCTTCGGGAGCTAGGAGGACATCCCGGCTGCGCTTTTTCGGAAATGGGCCGCGCATTCGCCACTTGGCACCCCTTGCGGGTCGCCCCTACGCTGGAGCCATGTCCGCCCGCGTCACCGATCTCCACATCGCCCGCAATCTCCCGCTGCCCTCGCCCGCACGCTTGCAGGCGGAGATCCCGCGCGGGGATGAGCGGGGCGAGTTTGTCTCCCAGTCGCGGGTGAATCTGCGCGCGCTGCTCAGCGGGGCGGACAAGCGCTTCCTGGTGATCGTCGGTCCCTGTTCGATCCATGACGCGGAGGCGGGGATCGAGTATGCCCACCGGCTCGCTGCGCTGGCGGAGCGGCTGCGCGACAAGCTCTACATCGTGATGCGCGTCTACTTCGAGAAGCCGCGCACGACCGTAGGCTGGAAGGGCCTGATCATGGACCCGCGGCTGGATGGGACGGATGACATCCCGGAGGGGCTGCGCCGCGCGCGGCAGTTCCTGCGCAATGTGATCGATATCGGCCTGCCGACCGCGACCGAGCTGCTGGACCCGATCACGCCGCAGTACATCGCGGACCTGATCTGCTGGTCGGCCATCGGCGCGCGCACGGCGGAGAGCCAGACGCACCGCCAGATGGCCTCCGGCCTCTCGATGCCGGTAGGCTTCAAGAACACGACCTCCGGTGATCTGGTGGCGGCGATCAATGCGGTGCGGGCGGCCTCCATGCCGCAGACCTTCCTGGGCGTGTCAGAGGAGGGGATTGCTTCCTCCGTGACCACCACGGGAAATCCAGATTGCCACGTGATCCTGCGCGGTGGCGACAATGGGCCGAACTACGATGCGGATAGTATTTCCGCCGCCCGTGCCGCGCTGGAGAAGGCCAAGCTGCCGCCCTCACTGATCGTGGATGCCTCCCACGCGAACTGCGGGAAGGATTGTGCGAAGATGCCGGACGTCTTCCGCGAAATCGTCCGCCAACGCGCTGCGGGAGACCGCAGCATCATCGGCGCGATGCTGGAGAGTAACCTGGTGGCTGGCAACCAGCCCTTCCCCAAGCCGCTGGATCAACTGGTGCGCGGGCAGTCGATCACGGATTCCTGCATCGACTGGGAGACCACGGAGGATCTGCTGCACGAGGCGGCGGGGATGCTCTGAGAAGAGAACGAACCGCAGAGGCGCGGAGGTCGCAGAGGGGGGCGCAGAGAAGGGCAAAGGGGAAACATCGAACATCGAACGTCCAACATTGAACGTTGAAGTGGAGAGCGAGCAGCTCAATCCGTCTCCGTGAAACTGGGCTTGAAGTCCTTTCCCAGCGAAAGGTGATAAGTTGGTCCTCCCGGATCGGTCCCGTTCACCCGCGACTTGACCAGAAGCTCCAGCTTCTCGTCCGTGCTGCTCACTATGCTCTCGTCAAGGCTCAGGGAGCCCTCGGCATATTGACAGCCGAAGATCGGCATGTATCGCCCTTCCTCCACCTCGGCGATGATGAAATGGTAGCGGTCGTAGTAGGAGTCCTTCACTTCCATGGTCACTTCGAAGACGTTCCTGCCACGGAAAGTCGTGAGCAGGCGCACCTTTGCGGAAGCAGGCTTCAGCCCCTCTTTTCGATCTTGGTCAGCTTCCTCGTGACCGGCCGGAATTTCGAGGAGAAAGCGGTCCAGGGAAACGGGGCGGTAGGGTAAAACCACCTTCCGGTCGCCCTTCGCAGCTTCCCACGGGATTTGCCACTCCTCCGCCGGGAGGCAAACTGGGGATGAAGCGACAAGCATGGCCACGATAACTGTGGGAGCTTGAGCTGCTTTCCAAAGGGAGATCATGGCTTTCATGAGCGGTCGTTGGGTAAGGTTGGGACTACTACGCAGGCTGAGCATTCGCTAGAGTCCGGCTTCAGCCCCGCGGGCGAACGCGATCCGTCCAAGATCCAGGGCGTCGTTTTTGGTGCATCACCGAAACAATCCAAACCTGCTCCGAGGCGGGTTCACACTCGTAAAAAATCTTGTACGGCCAGCGATTCATCCTGAATACGTGCGAGCCGTCCCCTACGACCTGATATCTCTCCGGATCCCGCAGTATCGCATGAATCGCCGCCAAAACTGCAGCCGCAAAATCCGAGCCCAAGCCTTCGCTCTGATCTTCATACCAATGGACAGCCTCGGAAAACTCCTCCTCGGCTTCACGATAAAATTCGTAGCTCATTCCTGCCTGCGAGCTTCAAGAGAGGCTTGAATCCGCGCGAAGACTGCCTCACCCGAATCCCCGGAATATTCGCCAGCTTTCCGGGCCGCGATACGCCGCTCAGCCTCTTGAATCTGTTCCTCCTCCAAGTCGCGATAGCCTGGCATGCTGATGATCAGCCGCTCTACCAAGTCCATCCGGGCATCTTCCGAAAGCTGTAATGCCTCTTGAAATACCGCGTCTGCCTGCGAGACCATGACGCAACCTTGGACTTTCCTGCTCCGCTTGGCAAGAGCAGCCGTTGAGCGCCTGAGTCCCCTCCCTCCGCGGTTCGTTCCTTCCCCTCAATCCCCCGCGTAGTAGATCCCTTCGATCTCTGCCTCGTCCGGCATCACGTTGGTCTTCATCTTCCACCATCCGAGCAGGCCGAAACGAGTCTTCACCAGCAGGTGATCTTTATCGCGGAGCACCACTTCCAAGGCATCGCCGGCAGGGATGGTGGCGATGGTTTCGCCGCCGTCCTTCTTCGCCAGTAGCCTGAGCTCCACCTTGGCCTTTGATTGCAGGCCGACGTAGGAGAAGGGTTGCTGGACCTCCACCAGCTTGCCATCGCGGATGGCATACTTGAGGTGCTCCAGGTGCATGCGGTTGGCACGGCCCGCCGCGTAGATGAAGCCATTGCCCGGGATGGCAATGCTCTCGGCACCGATGTTGCCAATGACCTTGCCGCTCTTCTGCTCGATGATCGTAAAGCCCGGATCCGCGCTCGGGCCGGGATCGAAATCGATGAAGTAGCGCGCCTCCGTGTCTTTGCTCAGGCGGGTCGAGATCATCCGCCGGATCTCCGGCGCGCCTTCCTCCTGCGGCAGCGGCTTGTCGATCACCTCGGCCAGCGCGGCTTCATAGGCCACCTGTCCCGGGAATGGCGTATCCTTCTCCGGGATCGCCAGCTTCTTCAGGCCCGGGAAGGCCGCGGCGGCGGAATCGGCGGATTTTTCCTCCGCGCGGGCGGAGGCCAGGGAGACACAGATGGCGAAGATCGTGAGGAAGCGGGAGTGCATGGGATGTTGGAAGATGAAGCTTCCCACCTCTAACGTGAATCCACCTTCCGGCTAATGAAATTCCGGCGAAGCTCACTTGCCTTCTGCCGATTTGCGCAATGCCGGATCCTTGACTCGCTCCAGCAGGGCCTTTGCTTCATCCAGCCTGCCATTCAGCAGATGCACCCGTGCGGTGCCGGCCAGAACCGTATCAGCGAGGGGATGGTCCGGGTTGGCATTGGCCCATTCGATCGCGGACTTTGGGTTGCGCGAGGCAGTGCTGACGACGAAGTCGAACGGCTGTGCCGTGTCCGGATACTTCTCCATCACCTTGTTCATGTAGTCCCAAGGGGCACCACCGTTCGCGATGATCTGGGTGGCGGCGGCACGCTGCTCGCTGGGATTGGCAGCCCAGGTCTGGTCCAGACGCTTGATGAGGAATTCCTCCACGGCTGCGGGGCCGGAGCGGCGCGCCATGTTTTCCAATAGCACGCGCAGGGCTTGCCTTTGGAAACGCGGGGGATTTGCCGGCAGGGCATCGAACCAAGCTTGCGCCTCTGTCATGCTCGACTCGCGGATCACAAGGCCCGAGATCTCCCCGGCGGAAGACCACTGGAGGTCGTCCGGAAGCCGGGCCGCAAAATCGACCGCTGCGGCCGGGTCCGCGCCTGCCAAGCCCCGCGACAGTCCTCCCAGCGCCGATTCCATCAAAGGCGAGCCGCCCAGATTTGCGAAAGCGTCAGCAGCTCCCTTGGGATCGTAGAATGCCCAGGCTTTCATCAGGTCGGCTATTCCGGTCTTGCCGCCTTCATTGGCATGTTCGAGGGCGTAGGCCAGCGCTCCCTTTCCGTCTTCCTTCCCCCAAGTCTGCCAGAACAAGATGGTCGCGGTCGGGTAGTCGCGGCCATCCCGCTTCTCTGCCGCCAGCAGCTCGGCGACGGCCGCGGCATTCCGGGGCACCGTCTTGGAGAGGAGCTGGATCCAGCGCTCGATCCGCACACTGTCGACGGTTTGCCCCAGCACCGCTTTCGCCGCAGCCGGGATGCCCGCCTTGTTGAGCTCTCCGGCTGTACCGTGCCCCCGGGCATTGTCCTGCGCCCGCTCGGTCCGGCTGCCATTGCGCTGGGCCGCGGGAAGCTCCGCATCGCCGGGGCTTGCGAAAGCACCGCGGCCGGAGCCAAGCCGTCCCGCGAAGAATCCCGCGCAGCCGATGACCGTGCAGAGTAGAGCCACGCGGGGAGTTTTCACTCCCATCATTTGGCGTGGAGCCGTGTGTGGCATCAAGGGATTTCCGGGGAGTTTGCAGGGAATTTACGTGGGGCAAGGATGTTGTTACGGTCCCTCCAAATCCGGAAATGAGGCTGCTTTGTCCCGGGTGTGCCCGGCCATTTCGGGCTCAGAATTGGCGTGCAAATCCCCCGATCCCGGCTCCAAATCCGCCGCGCCGCTACGGCGGCACCTCTTCACTTCGGCGTCCGATGTTGGATGTTCGATGTTCGATGTTCGATGTTTCCATCCCAAGCCATGTCCGACAAAACCGCCATCACCCCGACCCGTGCCCAGGATTTCCCCGAGTGGTACCAGCAGGTCATCAAGGCCGCCGACATGGCGGAGAATTCGGAGACCCGCGGCTGCATGGTGATCAAGCCGTGGGGCTATGGGATCTGGGAACTCATCCAGCAGCAGCTCGACCGCAAGTTCAAGGCAACCGGCCACCAGAATGCCTACTTCCCGCTGCTGATTCCGCTCTCCTATCTGGAGAAGGAAGCGGAGCACGCGGAGGGCTTCGCCACGGAGTGCGCGGTGGTCACGCATCATCGCCTGGAACTTCAGAAAGACCCGGTGACCGGCAAGCCGAAGATGGTGCCCACCGGTGAGCTGGCCGAGCCCTACATCATCCGCCCGACTTCTGAGACGATCATCGGCGCAGCCTTCTCGCGCTGGGTGCAGAGCTACCGCGACCTGCCGCTGCTGATCAACCAGTGGGCGAACGTGATGCGCTGGGAGATGCGTCCGCGTCTCTTCCTGCGCACCGCGGAGTTCCTCTGGCAGGAAGGCCATACTGCGCACGAGACGCAGGAGGAAGCGATCGCCGAGACGCGACAGATGCACCGCGTGTATGAGGACTTCCTAAAGAACCACCTGGCGATCCCCGTGATCCCCGGCGAGAAGACCGAGAACGAGCGCTTCCCAGGTGCCGAGATGACCCTGACCGTGGAGGCGATGGTGCAGGACAAGAAGGCGATCCAAGCCGGGACCTCGCACTACCTCGGCCAGAATTTCTCGAAGGCGCAGGACATTTCCTTCACCGGCCGCGATGGCTCGAAGCAGCATGTCCACACCACCTCGTGGGGCGTCTCCACACGCATGATCGGCACGCTGATCATGGCGCACTCGGATGATGATGGCTTGGTGCTGCCTCCCCGCGTGGCCACCCAGCAGATCGTGATCATCCCCGTGACGCCGAAGGAGGACACCAAGCAAGGCGTGCTCGATGCCTGCCAAGCGCTGGCCGAGACCCTGCGCATGGAGAAGAACTACCATGGCGATCCGCTGCGCGTGCACGTGGATGCCCGGGATATCCAGGGCGGCATCAAGAAGTGGGAGTGGATCAAGAAGGGCGTGCCGATCCGCATCGAGATCGGGCCGCGCGACATCGAGACCCGCAAGGTCTGCGTGCAGCGCCGCGACAAGGGTACGAATGAGAAGGAGTTCATGGACAAGGAGGACTTCCTCCGCGTGGCGACGGACATCCTCCAGGAGATCCACAGTGCCCTGCTGGAGCGCGCCACCGCGTTCCGCGACGCGAACATCGTGCCTTGCGACTCGCTGGAGACCTTCCACGCGCATTGGGGCCAGGACAATCCCGGCTGGGTGATCACCCCTTGGGCCGGCAGCCCGGAGGAGGAAGACGAGATCTCCAAGCAGCACAAGATCACCATCCGCTGCCTGCCGCTGGACAAGCAGGAGGAGGCGGAAGCGCCGTGCATCCTGACGGGCAAGGCAACCAAGTCGCGCGCGATTTGGGGACGGAGTTATTGAATCACCCCAAGCGTGAAGCAATGCCTGCCCGCCGGGAGCGCGGAGGCTCTGCCCCGCAGAAGCAACCGGTCCGGCTCGCTCAATCTTTGAGGGCTGGATGAGAAGCGCGGTGGCCTCACTGCGGCCTTTTCGTGCTCACCACTCCCAGCAACCATTCTGCGGGGCACAGCCTCCGCGGTCCCGGGGGGCAGGCATTTGCTCGCGCGGCCTTGGTGCGACGGTCAGCATCCTTGACTTGTCCATCCGGCATCGCAGCCTGATAGGGATTCCTTGAAGCCTCCCCTCAAACACCGCTGGAGCATCTCCCACAACTACCTCACGGGCATCACCGCGGGGGACTGGTGGCGTTTGCTTCAGGACAATGATTTCGCGGTGGACCCGATCTATTGGCACCGGGCCGCGGTGGTCAGCGTGCTGAGTCTGGCGAATTCCTTCTATCGTCTCCGCGAGGACCGCGAGTATGCGGAGCAGATCACCGCCACGGTGATCGAGAGGCCGCCGCTTTTCATCCTCGGCCACTGGCGCAGCGGCACCACGCACCTGCACAACCTGCTGGCCCACGATGACGGGTCCTTCGCCTACGCGAATACCTATCAGGTGGTGAACCCGCACATCTTCCTGACCACGGAGGAAGTGCGCACCCGCCGCTTCGCGAAGATGCTGCCGGGCAAGCGCCCGATGGACAACATGGCGCTGACCTTCGAGTCGCCGCAGGAGGATGAATTCGCGCCGCTGCTCATCACCTTGCTCTCCTCTTACCTCGGCGTGTCCTTCCCGCGGCGCGAGGCGCACTACAACCGCTATCTCAGCTTCGATGGCGTGCCGCGTGAAGAGATCAACGCGTGGATCAAAGGCCTCGAGTGGTTCCTAAAAAAACTCACGCTGAAGTATGGTCCCGCCCGCCGCCTGCTGCTGAAGTCCCCGCCGCACACCGCGCGCGTGCGCCTCTTGTTGGAGAGATTCCCGGATGCGAAGTTTATCCACATCCACCGCCGGCCGGAGGAGGTGCTGCAATCCTTCCGCCACTACTACGACACCGCGATGTGGCACACCTACCTGCAGCGCCCGGATCGCAGCAAGATCGATGGCGAGATCTTCCAGCGCTACCGCGAGCTGATGGGAGCCCTCATCCGCGACCGCCCGCTCATCCCCGCGGGCAACTTTCACGAAGTCGCCTTCGCGGACTTGGAGCGCGATCCCATGGGCACGGTGGCCGGGATCTATCAGGCGCTCTCGCTCGATGGCGCGGAGCAGGCTCTGCCGAAGATCCGCGCCTATGCGGACACCCTGAGGGGCTACGAGAAGAACCACTTCAAGCCCCTCGACGAGGCGACGAAGCAACGGCTCCGCGAGGAGTGGTCGTCCATCTACGAACCCCTCGGCTATCGCGTGGAATGAGTGCGCGCCTTGCTCCCAGCCCGCCGGGCAATCTTCTCACCGGCCATCTCAACCGCCTGCGCAACGACGTGCTCGGCCTGCTCACCGATGCAGTGCGCGATCACGGTGATATCGTGCGCTTCCGCGTGGGGCCGCTGGTGATGCATCTGGTGAATCACCCGGACCACGTGGCCCACGTGATGATCCGCCAGCGCAAGAACTACGACAAGGACTCGCGCAGCTCGGACAACATCGCGCTGATCTGCGGGCAGAGCCTGCTCACCGCGAATGGCGATGTCTGGAAGGAACGGCGGCGCATGGTCCAGCCGATGTTCCATCGCAGCGCGGTGGAGGGCTTCGTCCGCACCATCGCCGAATGCACCGCGGAGATGCTGGATGCCTGGGCGCTGAAGGCGCGGGCAGGGGAGCCGGTGGACGTGGCGTCCGAGATGATGCGCCTGACCTTCCGCGTGGTCGGCCGCTGCCTCTTCGGCAGCGAGTTGGAGCGCGATGCCGTGTCCGTGGAGGATGCCATGCACCTGATGGTGCTGCACACCTATCACCGCTGGCGCAGCATCCTGAATCCACCGCCATCCTGGCCCACGCCGGGCAATCTCCGCTTCCGCCGCGCGGTGGCGGAGGTGGATGAAATCATCGCGCGGCTCATCGCCCGCCATCGCGCAGCGCCGCCGGAGCAGCCGAATCTCCTGAGCATGCTGCTCGGCAGCGGCGATGACTCGCCCTTGGACGATCAGGCCGTGCGCAACGAAGCGATCACCTTCCTGCTGGCCGGTCACGAGACGACGGCGAATGGACTCGCGTGGGCGCTCTACTTGTTAGAGCAGCACCCGCAGCATGCGGGGCAAGTGCGCGAGGAATTCACCGGCGTCTGTCCCGAAGGCCTGCCCACGACCAGCCAACTCTCGCAGCTCCCGCAGGCCTTGCATGTCTTCGAGGAAGCGGTTCGCCTCTACCCGCCGATCTGGGCGATGGAGCGCCACGCCATCGCCGCGGATGAGATCGGCGGCTATCACATCCCGAAGAACTCCGGCGTGATCCTCAGCCCCTACACCTTGCATCGCCACCGCGACTTCTGGAACGAGCCCGAGACCTTCAAGCCGGAGCGCTTCGAGCAGCGCGACCACCCGGCCTACTATCCCTTCGGCACCGGGCCGCGCTTCTGCATCGGCAGCGAGTTCGCCCTCGCGGAGGCGCGCGTGATCTTGCCGATGATCCTGCGCCGCTTCGACATGCAAGCCGTGCCCGGCCAACGCGTCGAAGCGGAACCGGCGATCACCCTGCGCCTGAAGCATGGCTTCAAGGTGCGCCTGAGCGAGAGGTAGCGGGGGAGGGATTCAAGGCTGTGCCGCCGGGGCGGGAGCGGGGATCTGCCCCGGACCGCCATTGCGCGCGGGCAACTCCGTCACCGGTTGTCGCAGCGCGTGGACGTAGTAAACGATGTGCGGCCTCGAACCCTCGAAATGGATCTCCTTCGGTTCGGTATCCGTGATGCGGATCGACTCAGCCGGAATCTCCTTCCACTTGTCTTCACCGATCAAATGAACTTCGAATCTTTTCATGGCTCCTTTATCATCAGCAGGTTTCCCGTGTTGGGGCAAGCGATTCCGGCGGGCCCGAGCCCGGGGAGGCGGTTCGCCGCGGACACGGCATGAAGTATAGAACCCCGCGAACCGCCGAACTTAGTCAATTTCGGGTAAAATTCACAGAGCAGGGCTTTCCACGCACGGACTCACTGTCTCATGCTCTAACACCACATGATGAAGCGTCTCCTCCCCATCCTCGCGCTTGCTGCCCTGGTGCCGTCGACCCGTGCAGCCATTACTCCCAAGACCGAGCGGACGGAGGCCAAGACCTTCGCGCGGGTGGACAAGGATGGTGACGAGAAGATTTCCTACGAAGAGTTCAAGGCCCTCCTCACTCCCCTGAAAGCGGCGCTGCGGAAATTCCCGGTCACCGGCCGTGGCGATGACCCGGCGGAGTTGTTGGAACTCTGCGACGCGGTCTTTGCCCTCTTCGATAAGAATGTCAGCGGCTTCGTGGAGTTCAATGAATGGCTCGCCGTGCGGCGCAGCCCCGCCGTCGGGCCATTGGCCGATGTATTGAAGAGCGTGCCCGGTCTCGACCGGAACGGCAACGGGCAGGTGAGTATCCTGGAATTCCTGCCGCTGGTGAAGTGCTTCGTTCCGGCTGCCACCGCGAAGGACGCCTACTACTCCATCTTGGCCGCCCACGCCTCGTCCGGAAGCAGCTCCGGTGGCCTTGTGATCGTGGGGCTTGGCGAGGCTTTGCCCCCCTCGGCTGCAAGCACCGGTGGAAGAGGCTCCGGCGGCCCGCAGACAGGCACGCCTTCGGATACGGGGATCGGGACCACCGCCGGCATCAGCGCGGGGTCGGCTGTTTCGACTTCGTCCAGCGTCGCCGCGGCATGGGCCCGTCAGGATCCCAGTGCTGCTGCGGCATGGGTCCAGCAGCTCCCGGACGATTCCAGCGACCGCTTGCCGCCCGAGTTTTGGGAAAGGTTCTTTGGAAATGGTGATGGAACCAGCGAAGGCACGGTACCCGTGGAGGAGCTGAATCGCGGGCGGCGCACGGGTGTCCCGGCGGAATAGGTCCCATGGTTTTCATAAGACCTATCCCGCTTACGGGATAGGCGCGAGGCTTAGGGATTAGCCGCTGCCGTGACAGGCGGCAGCGCCAGCATCTCCACTGCCTTCGCTGCCTGCGCGGGATTGAAGTTCGGATTCAGGCTCAGCGCTTTTGCGAAGAACTGCCGTGAGGTGTTATCATCCTTCAGCACCTGATAGATCATCGCGGCGTGGTAGAGGATCGCGGCGTCCTGGGTCTTGCGCTTGAGCGCTTGTTGGATCAGCGGCTTGGCCTCCTCGGCTTGACCGTTCAGGCAGAGGCACCAGGCCAGGGTGTCGATCACGCCCACGTTCTTATACTTTTCGTAAGCAGCCTTCGCCTGCTTCAAGGCGTCTTCAAGGTTGCGGCCTTGGTCGGCATAGAAGCGTGCGAGCTGGGCATTCGCACCGAGGTCGGGATGCGGATACAGCTTGCCATCCGCATGCAAGTGCGGGGCCGTGTGGTAGGTGACCACCGCTTCGAATTGCTTCTCCGCCTTCTCCTCCTGTCCGGTCATGCGGTAGAGATCGACCAAGGGCGCCAGCGCATCGTGCGTCGGCGTGATGGAGATCGACTTTTCATAAAGCTCGATCGCCTTGGGGTAATCCTTCTTCGCCGCGAGGATGCGTGCCATTGCGGCGAGCACCCGCGGGTTATCCGGTGCCGCCTCCATCGCCTTCGCGGCCATCTGCTCCGCGGGCAAGAGAGCGGCACGATTGAAGAACATCAGCGCGAGTTCCGCGCGGCCCCACGCGGTGTTCTCCGGATAGGGCCCGCCAGCATCGATTGCCTGCTGCATCAGCGCGCAAGCCCGCTGTGCATCGCCGGTCATCCATAGCAGGTGGGCGGAGCGGCTCAGTGTGGAAAGATCCGGCCGCTGGTTCATCGCGAGCTGATACTCGTGGGCCGCGCCTTCGTAGTTGCCGAGCTCCAGGAAGCCATCGCCGATCAGCGCGTGGGCATCCGTCTGCTTGTCATCGGCTTCCAGCGCCTTGTCCGCCCACATCTTCCCGGCGGCGAAGTCGTGCTCGGAATTCTTCACCCAGGCCATGCCGGTCATCGCATCGGCATAGTCCGGCTTCAGGGTCAGTGCGCTGCGGTAGGCTAGGTAGGGCTCACTGAAATCATGGCTCACGGAGTCGCGCGATTTCTGCATCAGCGCATTGCCGAAGTTCACCCAGGTATCCGGACTACAGGCCGGGTTCCGAGTCAGGATCTGCAGCTTGGCGATCTCGCGGTCGAGCGGCGTGGCGGGCGGCTTCGGGGCGGACGGGGTGGGATCTTGGGCCTGGGCCAGGCCACCGAGAACGAAAAGCAGGGAGAAGAGGGCCTTCATGAGCGGAGCGTGTGAAAGGAGGGAAGGAAAAGGAGGGAAGGAAAAGGAGGGAGCCGGCGGACGGGGGGATCCACCGGCAGGTTTTTTTGGGTTTGGGAGGGGGAATCTACCGGGGGATCAATTGCCCGGAGCTTGCCGTTGGTTCACCGTGGGGCCGGCGTGGGGTGTGCCGAGGTAGGGGAAGACCTGGTTGTAGACCTGGTCATTCGCCGGGACATTGTCACCTACTACGGTAATCGTAGAAAAGGTCGGGCCGCTGGCGACCGCGGACAGCGCAATGTCCACCACGTCATCCCCGATGCGACGACCATTCGGCCAGCCCAAGGTATCGCCGCCGATCAGGCTCAGGCGGTTGAAGCCCGCTTGGCCGGGCAGCGGCACCGGGGCGGTGGTGGTGTCCACGCGCAGCACGTCCGGCAGGAAGATCGCCGCCAGGTCGGTGCGCCCGGTAGTGGCCAGCGGGCCGCTGCCATTCGTGCCGAAGAGCACCGCGTTGATCAGGAAGGCAACCTCGGGATTCTCCGCGTAGGTGCGGAACTGCTCATCATTGAGCGGGACCGTCCGGTTGTAGAGATCCTTGCCGCGCAGGGCCACCAGCACTTCGTTGAAGAGCGGATTGCCCATGCGGTTCACTTGGACCCACTTGCCGCTGCTCTTCGGCGCGGCCTTGGCGGTGCGCTTGGTCAGGGTCGGGCGGCTGACGGAGGCGAAGACGCCCACGCCGCTGCGCGCTCCAACCAGAGGCTCGGCGTAGGCCACGGGCGTCAGTTGCGACACCGGGATCTGCATGGCGAAGGTAAGGACATTGAAGCCCTTGAAGCCATCGACGCCATTGCCATCCTGCCCCAGGCCGTCCGCGGAGTTGCCGTCATTGTCGATGATGCGTGGATCCAGGAAATCGAAGATCCCCGGGGTATCCGCATAGAAGCCGTCTTCGCGCGGCCCCGCCCAGACCACGATGCCATTGTCCAGGGTCTTGATCGCTTGCTTGGTCAGGGAGTCGAGCGTGGCCAGAGTCGCCGCGCCGGAGACGGCCCTGCCGTTGGCATCATTGTAAGCCGGAGTCGTCCGCTTGCCGACATTCGGGGGTGAGGTGGGCAGATCCTTGGCGACGAAGGTGCGCTTGTACTCCCCGCCACGGATCGCACGGGAGGCGCTGAACTCGTAGGTCTGCGTGAAGTTCTGCTTCCCATCGCCGATGGTGGTGATGGGCCCTACCTCGGTGCCGCGTCCATAGGACAGGATGGTGTCCGGGTTCTTCACATCGGTGACCGAGGAGAACTGGAAATCGAAACGCTCGGTCACCTTGCCGGTGGTCGGGTCAGTGAGGTTGATCGTGTAGATCGCATCATCCGCGAAGCGGTCGAAGATCACACCATCGCCCGGTTCGGAGAAGGGCCGCACGGAAACGAGGATGTTGAGCACCTTGACCGCGGCATTATCATACTTGGTGCCGATGAAGGCGTAGACATCGGTGAGGTTGGCCTGCGGGTCCTGCTTGATCAGCGGGGCATCGCTATGGCTGGAGCCGAGCGAGATGGCCGGCGCGGCCAGGAGGCCGAGAGAGAGCTGCCGGAGGCGGGCAGTGAAGTGGATGGAGGAAGTCATGGTATGGGTCGTTTGTCGTTCTTCAGGAGTGTTACTGTCAGGAACCCATCCAAGCACCCGCGCGACTACCTGTCGAAAAACGCTGCGGCCCGATATGAAATGGGGGCATGCGGTTTCTTTCGGGAGGAGCGGGGGAAGGGGGGGATTCAATTCACGCTTTTGCGGGAATCACCTTGCCCTTAAGCGGGGGAATCATGGATGCAAACGATTCCGCGAAACTGCGGAACGGCAAACGCCGCGGAAGTGGGTCTTCCGCGGCGCCGGGTTCTTTTGCAGGATGACTTCAGTTGTATAGCTTAGGGGCCTTGGCGCTGGCTCACCTTCGAGCCGGCGTGAGGCGTGCCGAGGTAAGGGAAGACCTGATTGTAGACCTGGTCGTTCGCCGGGACATTGTCGCCAACTACGGTAATCGTCGTATATGCCGGTCCGCTGGCGACGGCAGACAGTGCGATGTCCACCACATCGTCACCGATGCGGCGCCCATTCGGCCAACCGAGCGTATCGCCGCCGATCAGGCTCAAGCGGTTGAAGCCCGCTTGACCGGGCAGCGGCACCGGGCCGGTATTGGTGGCCACGCGGAGCACATCCGGCAGGAAGATTGCTGCGAGATCGGCACGACCCGTGGTAGCCAGCGGTCCGCTGCCGTTGGTGCCGAAGAGCACCGCATTGATCAGGAAGGCCACCTCGGGATTCTCGGCGTAGGTCTTGAACTGCGCATCATTCTCCGGGGAAGTGCGATTGTAGACGTCCTTGTTGCGCAGCGCGACCAACACTTCGTTGAAGAGCGGATTGCCCATCCGGTTGACCTGCCGCCAGACGCCCGTGCCCCGCGGATTGCTGTGGCCGTAGCGCATGGTGATCTCCCGGCGGCTGACGGAGGCATAGACGCCCACCCCCGTCCGCGCGCCCACCAGCGGCTCGTTGTAGGAATATGTCTTCAGCAGCGTCAGCGGGATTTGCACGCCGTAGCTCAGGACATTGAAGCCCTTGAAGCCATCCGTGCCATTGTCGTCCTGGCCCAGGCCATCATTAGCATCGCCGTCGTTGTTTATGATGCGCGGATCGAGGAAGTCGAAGATCCCCGGCGTATCGGCATAGAAGCCATCTTCGCGCGGGCCAGCCCAGACGGCGATGCCGTTCGGCAGCTTGCGGATGGCCTGCTTGGTCAGCGAATCGAGCGAGGCGTAGTTCGGCGCGCCGGAGACTGCCTTGCCGTTGGCATCATTGTAGGCGGGGGTGGTGCGCTTGCCCACATTCGGCGGGGCCACCGGCAGGTTCTCGGCCAGGATGGTGCGCTTGAGGTCGCGGTTCTTGCCCGGCGAGCGCGAGCCCTCGAAGGTGTAGGTCTGGGTGAAGTTCTGCTTTCCGTCGCCGATCGTGGTGATGGGGCCGACCTCCGTGCCGCGGCCGTAGGACAAGATGGTGTCCGGGTTCTTCACCGCATCGATGGCAGAGAAGCTGAAGTCGTACTGGTCCACCACCACGCCCGTATTCGGATCGGTGATGTGGATGCTGTAGAGCGCATCATCGGCGAAGCGATCGTAGATCACGCCGTCCCCGGGCTCGCAAAAGGGGTGGACGGAGACAATCACGTTGAGCACCTGCTCAGAGGGATCATCGAACTTGGTGCCGATGAAGGCATAGACATCGGTAAGGTTGGCCTGCGGGTCCTGCTTGATGAAGGGCGCATCGCTATGGCTGGCCGCGAAGCAGAAGACCGGGAAGGCCAGTGCGCTGCGGAACAAGTTGCGCGATAGCTGCTGGAGCGTGACCGGCCGGCTGAACGAGCCCAGCGGGGCCCTGCCGGTTGAGGAGGTGGAGGGGGGCGTTTTCATGATATTGATTTGGCGACTTGGGGTTTTGGAGTTTTTCGGCGTGGCGAATCAGATGCCACGGATCGCAGCCAATCACCCCCAGCGCTCCTGGTCGAAGGGTGAGGGTCACTCATATCGCATGGGGGTATGCGGATCGGGTTGCGCGGCGGCATTCACGCAGCTGCCGCTTTTGCTAGGGTTGCTGGCATGAAGATCATCGCCTCCCTTGTGATCGTCATCGCCTCTCTTGTGATGGCGATCCAGTCCGGCACCCGCGGCCAGACTTTCAACCAAGCAGCGCCATCCGCTGCCGCTACCAAAGCTTCCGCCGGAGATCGCCATGAGAAGTTGCCACAGCGGGAGATCGTGAAGCTCGGCGTGGAGGACTGGGAGACTCTCTTCCGCGGCGACTACCGGGATCTGTCCGCAGAGACGCGGGCAGACATCCGGCACGTGGCAGCGAGCCTGCAGGCATACCTAGCGGGCGGCGGGGATCCACGGGGCGAAGACGCGGCAGTGTATGCGGACGCGATCCGGGCGCTGGTGGCTTTCAAGGGGGAGTGAGGCCCCGGATACCCGCGTGGAGTTTTCTTGAATGAAAACGACAATTAGCGCCGTTTAATCCGCGTGAAATTGACGATTTCTACTCTGCTTCTCCTCCCCGCGCTCGCCCTCGCCACTCCCCAAGAGGAGATCGCCAGCAAGGTTCCACAGGCCAAGGCGATCCTGGATGCCTGGCAGGGCAAGGATGCCGCGCGGGCCGAGAGAAAGGTGCACATCGTCTACTGGACCCCGTCCGACCGTGAGCCCCAGCCGCGCTACCGCGAGCGACTGGATGCGATCATGAACGACATCCGCGACTTCTATGCGCGCGAGATGAAGGGCCTCGGCTTCGGTCCCATGAGCATCCATCTCGACCACGCGGAGGATGGCCTCCTGAAGGTCCATGTCGTGAAGGGCCGCAAGCCCTATGCCGAGTACCAGGTCGACTCCGGCGGGCCGATCCGCAACGAGTGCCTGGCCACCCTGCGCGCGGCGGGCCTCAATCCCGACAAGGAGACCATCGTCATCTTCTGCAACATGTCGAACTGGGACGCGGGCAAGTCCACCATCTCCCAGAACAGTCCCTACTATGCCTCTGGTAGCAACCGCTCCGGCACGGCGTGGCAAGTGGACTCGCCGATCCTTGACCTCGACTCGCTGGCCAAGAAGGAGCCGCGGGTGAAGGACAAGCAATACGGCGACATCTCGGTCGGCCGCTACAACTCGATCTTCATCGGCGGCATCTGCCATGAGCTCGGCCACGCGCTCGGCCTGCCGCACAACTGCGCGCGCCCCGATGAGAAGGAGGCCTTCGGCACCGCGCTGATGGGCGATGGCAACCGCACCTATGGCGAGAACCTGCGCGGCGAGGGCAAGGGCAGCTTCCTCTCCTTGGCACATGGCCTCAAGCTCGCCTCGCACCCGATCTTCTGCGGCTCGGTCAAGGGCATGGACCTGCCCTCAAATGCCAAGCTGGACGAGCTGAAGATGGCACTGGCAGGAGAGGGGAAGAGCTTCAACTTCTCCGGCTCGGTCAGCGCGGATCCGCCGCCCTACGCGGTGCTTGGCTACATGGATACGGAAGGCGGCGGCGACTACGATGCCACCACCTGCACCGCGATCCCCGATGCCGCCGGGCATTTCACCCTGGAGGCGAATGCACTCACTCCCGGGAAGGCCGGCGTCTTCCGCGTGGTGGTGCTGCAGGCGAATGGCGCGGCGAGTTCCTTCGCCGGAGCGAGCACGCCTTTCACCTTTCCCTACCTGGTCGCGAAGGATGGGCAGGTGGACATTTCCGCCAGTGAAGCGCAGCTCCTGCTCAAGCCGCTGATGGCTGCTGCGGCCAAGAATGACCTCGCCGCTGCTGCTGCGGAACTCGCCAAGGTGGAGGCCGCCAAGCCCGCTGCCAGCGTGCTGGAAGCAGCCCACGTGCTGGCCGTGAAGTCCGTGCAAGGGCCCGCTCCCGCCGAGGCCACGGGAGCGAAGTGCTCACTCTCCGAAGCAGCCACCAAGTCCGCCCGGGTCGGCTGGGGCCGCGCCGCGATCAACCGCTTGCCGGAAAATGACGTGCTCTTCTCCTGCGGCTCGCGCCTCTTCGCCCGCGGCATCTTTGCCCACGCGCCCGCGCAGCATGTGTGGGACCTGGGTGGCAAGTGGAAGACGCTGACCGGCCATGCCGGCATCCCCGATGCCCGCGATGGCGGCTCCTGCGTCTTCGTGGTGAAGGCGGATGGCAAGGAACTCTGGCGTAGCAAAAAGAGCGAGCCCGGGACCCTGCGTGACTTCAAGCTGGATGTCGGTGGCGCGAAGGAACTCGAGTTCATCGTGGAGGATGCGGGCGATGGCAATGGCTCCGACTGGGGCTGCTGGTTCGAACCGGAGCTCACTGCTGAAAAGCCCTAGCAGTCATTTGCCCGTGCAATATTCCTCTCTAACGAGGGCGAAATGCATGGCCGTTTTGGCTTGCGCAGCCATGTCTCTCTAGAAATTTGGGGCTCCTTTCGGGTCTCCGAATTGGCCCGCGTTCTGCGATAGCGCGGCGTGCTCCTGCCAAGCGACGCTTCCCCCCACTCCCCCCGAACAGGAGATGTGGCGGGCACGATGCACCCCCGTCACCGCGCCCGCCGCCTCATCCGCACGGCGTTTGGATTTCCAGGACATAGACCGAAGCATCGATCGAGCTGCGGCCGGGTAACATCCGGCCGCAGCTTTCGGCTTTCGTGCCATGGCGTCATTTTCCCTGCCTATCTTTCCCGCCTGTGACGGCTCGCGCCGCACGGGCATCTCTCAGAAATTAGCTCTCCCCTCCGAGCTAGAGATCATGCAAAAACTATCCCTTCCCTATCTGTGTTTCGGCCTCGCCATGCTAGGCGCTACAGGCTGGATCGCTTGGTTCGTCCTCAGTGCCTACCCGCTGCTCTGGTGGCCCGCCGCCGTGCTGCTGCTGGCCCTGGTCTTCGTCGATTTGCCGGTGTTCTGCGACTTTTGCGGCTCGCCGCTCGATAGGACGCGGCGCTTCTGGAAGCTCAAATTCGGCAAGAAGACGGCCTGCCCGGAATGCGGCCGCCACATGGAGGCGGGTAAGGAGTGACTTGGCGGACCTCCTCTTGCGGATTTCGGGCATGCAGGATTTGCAGGTTCGAGATCCTTGGCAAGTAACCGTCATTTTCTTTGGGCAGATGTTCGTGACAGGTGGCGTGGCGCCTGCTACCCGAGATGCCGATCAAAAGATAGCTCTCTCCTCCGAGCTAGATCATGCATAAACTGTCCCCCCTCTTTGCGTGCATTGGCCTCGCCATGCTCGGCGGCTTGGGCTGGATCGCTTGGTTTGCCCTCAAGGCATACCCGGTGCTCTGGTGGCCCGTCGGGCTCGTGGTGCTGGCCCAGCTTTTCGTCGATCTGCCCGCGTTCTGTGACTTCTGCGATTCTCCGATCGAGAAGTCGAAGCGCGTGTGGAAGATCGGCTCCAAAAGCAAGACAGCCTGCCCCGAGTGCCGCCGCCACCATCATGTGGAGCCCGCAAAGGCTCGGCCTGCGCTATCGGGCGAAGCGGGAGTTGAGGAGCAGTTGGGCGAAACAGCGAGGCTGGATGACAGGGCTGGATTGACTCGAACAAGTGGCCTTGGCTAGAAAGCGGCCCGAGTATGGGTGCCGGGGACGAGCAAGCGACGGATGATGCGAAGACCGGTACCCCGGGTGTGAGCGCGGACCTGCGTGAACGGATCGTGAAGTCCATCAACAAGATGGTGCTGTGGGGCGAGCCCCGCGATGATGTGATGCGCAAGCTGGCGGCAAATGGAATTATCGGTGACGAGGCGGAAGCCATCTATGATGCGGCGATGGTCGAGCGGGTGAGGATCGTGCATGTCCACTATCGCGGGGAGGCCACCAAGGGCCTTTGCTTTTTAGGGCCCGGTCTCATCGGCTGCCTCCGCTTTTACCAAGTCTTCAACTCGCGACAGTTGTTGGGAATCTTCTTGGCCCTGGGTGTCGGCTTCTGGTTTCTGGGCAAGGGCATCGGGGGCATGCTCATGGCCAAGGACCAGGAAGGCTCCGTGGCAGACCTGGAGTAAACAAGAGAGCTCCCTCTCAGGCTACCTGCTGCCCATAAGCGAGTGAACCACCTGCTTCTTCGCGCTGGAGGCGCATCGGAGATTAGTAACGGTGGTAGAGGCCTTGCGGAAACCACCGGACAGGCGGGGAGGATATCACCAAGCTCGCGACTTGTGGGCCAGGGGCAGCTTGCGGGACCGTGATCTGGCCGACACCGCATCACTCCCGCACCAGCACATAGAAGTAGCAAGGACTGGTCCCGCCGGGGATATCCACATACTCCATAACGCCGCCATTGCCTAGCTGCGTGGGCGCAATCGGTGTCCAGTCGGTCGCGGGATTACCCGTCGGCGTGTCCGAGCGGCGCACTGTGAAGGATACCCCGATCTCCGATTGATAGCGGATCCGGATGCCGTTGGCCTCATGCGAGAAGGGCAGGGCATCGATGATCTTCGGTGCATCCGTCGCCCACTCGTGGGCGCCGATCTCCTGGGCACTTCCCTGGAGCGAGGGCCCGCCGAAGAGATCCCGCGGACCGGCATCGATCCCGAATTTGCTCTTCAAGTTGAGGCCCTTGTTGATCAGCGGCGAGTCCGCACGCAGCCGGAAGGCCGCAAGGTGCGCCAAGGAATCATCTCCGGCACCGGCAGTATTGAAACGTGGATCGAGGGTCGATCCGGTGGACTTTCCGCTGAGTTTCTCCTGGTCTTTCGCGCTGCGCCACGAACTCAGGGAAGAGTAGGTGGAACCATTGTCCCGGATCACGAAGCTGCCGCCGCTGGACCAGTAGTCGTTGCCGGCGAAGACCACATCCGCATCCGAGTCCTGATAGACGAGCCGCGTGCCGCCGGTGGTGACGAAGATGTTGTTGCTGATGGTGATCTGGTCCGGATCGTTGGTCGAGGTCTCCATCACCTTGATCGCGGGAATGGTGGTATTCCCCGGCAGGGCGCTGATGCTGACCGTGTTTCCGGTGACGTTGAGATCATCCACATTGCCACACACGCAGATACCGGAAGCGGCGGCGGAGCCGGGATCGCGGCCGTCGTTCTCGGAGACGTTGTAGCGGATCACGTTGCCCGAGTTCCCGTTGCTACCAGGCTTCCCGTAGGTGAGGTAGCCGGCCCCCGCATTGTCATGGCTGTAGTTGTACTGCAGGACCGAGTGGGTCACGCCGATGTCGAGATCGAAGCCGCCGCCATCGCCATTCGAAGTAGTGTTGTGGTGCGACTCGTTGTTTTGGATGACGACGCCGCTGGCGGTGTAGGCCCAGATGCCGACCGGACCTTCGGTGGGCTGGTTGTTCGCGCCGTTGTGGTGCGCCACGCAGTGCTCGATCAAGCCGCCGGTGACGCCGCTGAGCGCGATGCCGCTGCCGGTATTGATGGTGCTGGCAGGATCCCCCGGCTGGTAGCTGGCGCTGCAGTTCGAGACGGTGACATTCGTGAGCGCCGTGGTGGAACCCGTGAAGCCGAAGGTCTGGATGCCGCAGTTCAGGTTGTGATGGGCATCCACCCGGGTGATCTTCACGTCATCGTAGCCTGAGTTGCCATTGTAGCCGCCCACGATGACGCCGCGGTGGCCGAAGCCGCTGACCTCGATCTCATCGATCCGGATGTGGTGATATTTGATATTTCCCGGGGAGTCCGTGTAGCAGGTGAGCCCGCTGGAAGTGCTCGTGGTGCTGCCGTCATCCGCCACCCCGGAGCCTAACAGATTCAGCCGGCTGATCTCCACCCCGCCGGCATTGTAGACGTAGACCCCGGGGTCATCCCCGGCGAGAATCGTGGCCCGTGCCTCACCCGTGCTGGTCACGACGATGGGGGCGATCAGGTTGCCCTGATCATCCGTGCCGGAATCTTCCGGGCCGAGGTACAAGGTGCCCCAAAAGATGTTTCCCCCCGCCAGCAGGATCCGGTCGCCGGGCGCGAAATCGATATTGTTGAGGGCATCGTATTCCTCCTGCGTCGCGACGGGGTAGTCCGTGGCGGAGCTGATCGAAGGCACCAACAGGAAGGGCAGGGTGAGGGCTGCCAAGGTGCGGAGCGGCAACGACGAAAAAGCCTGTCCTTCTGTGGCTCGCAGCGGCTGACACGCCGTGCAAAAACCAAGGGAGGAATTAAGGCTGAGAGTACTACTGGCTTTGCTCCGCTTCATGCGTCCGTGAAGCTACTGCTGCAGGCGGGATGCCAGCCGGGGGGAGCGGCGACGTTTGGGGGAAACGCGCGCGCTAGATAGCACAGGCCTCCTCCAAGTCGAGCCAAATTGCTTCAAACAGCCAAGCGCACAAGCTTGGCTCGGTCCTGCTGCCAGACGCTGTCCGCCCGGGTCTCAGGCCCAGCTCCAGCGCTCCATCCACCAGCGGTACTTGTCCCCGTCCTGGAGGATGTGCCCCAGACCCGGCCAGGGCAGGTGGAAGGCGTAGCAACGCGTGCGCTTCTCCGCGACTTCGCTCCAGTATTTCTTCCGCGTGACCACCGCGGTCTCCGGATCGTGGTCGAAGGCGATCGTCCAGTTCGGATCCGCGAACATCAGGAGGTGATGGTGCGCCAGGTCCATCATGTGCAGCAGCTCATCATTCCCGGAGCGGATGCGGAAGCAGGCATGGCCATCGGTATGGCCGGGCGCGCCCTCGATCTTCACCAGGCCGCCCAGCACCTCCGTGCCCGGCTTCACCGGCCGCAGCTTGTCCTTCAGGATGTCGAAGTTGGTGTTGACCTCCTTGATCATCCCGGGGATCGCCTTCTTGTCGCGCTTGGACTTGGAGAAGTCCGGCTCCGGCTTGCGCCAGAAGGCCAGCTCTTCCTCCAGCAGGTAAATCTGGGCATTCGGGAAGGTCGGCTTCCCGTCGCGCACGAAGCCATTCAGGTGGTCCGAGTGCGCATGGCTCAGGAAGCCGGTGGTGACCTGCTCCGGCGAGATGCCGATCGCGGCCAGCCCGTCGTAGAACCAGCCCATCTGCGGGTTGTTCCCCTTGCCGAAGCCGGCGTCGAAAACCGCGATCTCGTTCCCGGAGCGGATCACCAGAATGTTCACGTAGAGCGGGATGGCATCGAGCCGTTCTCCGTGGCGCTCCATCTCATCCTTCATCTTCGGGCGGTCCTCCTCCGGCCACATCAGGCCCAGCCCTTCGCGGAAGCCGAGGTTGCAATCGCTGATCGAAAAAGCTTCCAGGCCGCCGATCTTGAAGCGGTAGACGAAGGCATCCCGGAAGCCCGGAGCGGCCTGTGCATCGCTCGCCAGGACGCCCGGTGCGCCCGTGGCTCCCAGTGCCGCCATGCCCGCCAGCGCGGCTCCGACGAAGCCGCGACGTGAAATTTCAGGAGATCCGGAAGGATTCATGTGATCGGACTACGTTTCACCAAACGGGTTTCCATCAGCGAAACGCGCTGGATGCCAAAGAAAATCGGGGGTCTTGCCACGCGGGGATTTTTAACCGCGAAAAACGCGAAAAGACGCGAAATTTGAACAGCCGGGAAAACCACAAGGCAGGAGATCAGGGCACCACGAATCAAAACCCAATCTGACGAATGGAAGGCGATGAAAGTTCAGACCGCCAATCCCTTCTTCATTCGTAAGATCGGCTGTTGATTCGTGGTGCCTCCCGTCTTCCCTGCCTTTCAAATTTCGCGGATTTCGCGTGTTTCGCGGTTCCCTTCTTCGCCTCAGTCGGTCTTCGCCTTGTAGTCAAAAACGAGCGCCTTATCCAGCAGCGGCTTGAGCTTCTCCACGAAGGCCTTGTGCGCCTCGCTCGGCAGGTAGGCTTCCAGGTCGGCCTTGTCCTTGAAGGTCACCAGGAAGCAATGTGTGAAGCCATCGTTCAGGCCCTCCACGCTCTCGCTCTTGCCCCACTCGTAGGCCTTGATGCTGGTGATCTTCTTCGGCAGCTCGGCGAAGGCCTTCTCGATCTCCTCCACCTTGTCGGCAGTGGCCTCCGGCTTGAACTTGAACATCACGACGTGGCGGAACTCATCGGCGGCGGAGAGCGTGGCGGAACTGGCAAGGGCGGCGGACATGGCGGCAATCAGGAGGGTTTTCTTCGACATGGCCCATGCTTCCCCGCGGCGGGCGGCGCTGTCAAATGGAGGAGACGTCACGGGTCTTGGAATTCACCTTGGAATTCTTGATCCGCCGCGGTCCGTCGAGCAGCGTTCGCCGCATGGAAAGTTCTTATCCACCGCCCCAGGCTCCGGTGCCCCATTCCTTTCCGCCGCAGAAGTCGAACCTGGCGATCGTCAGCCTCGTCTGCGGCATCCTCGGCGTTGTGACCTGCGGTCTCGGCGGCGTGGCCGCGGTCATCACCGGCCACATGGCGCTGTCATCGATCAAGCGCGCCGGTGGCATGCTCACGGGACAAGGCCTGGCGATCGGCGGATTGATTGCCGGCTACCTGTCGGTCGCGATCATTGCCATTGCCGCAGTCTCGGGGATTGCGGCTCCGGTGATCCTGACGCAGCGGCACCACGCGGAACGAAAGGCCAAGCTGGCGGAAGTGGTGGACCTGTGGGCGGCCTTGTCCGCATTCCACACGAAGTTCCATGCCTTTCCGTCGGATGCCCTCGCTCTGAGCCAGCCGGAATTTTCCGGGATGAGCGGTCCGCTGGTGCTGCAGCAACTCGAAGCCGCCGGAACGATCAGCGACCTCCAGGCGAAGCTCCGGGTTGGAAAGTATGCCAAAGGGGAGTGGGCTTACTTCACCGGTGTCGCGGCCGCCGGACCTTCTGCGCCCACTCCGGTGCCACTGCTGATATCGCCGCAGATCGGCGTGAGGTGTCTCGTCCTGTATTCAAATGGTGCCGTGAAGGATCAGGGGGATAAGGAGGTTGCCGGTTTCCTGGTCGCGCCCCATGTCAATCTCCCGACGCCGCGCAAGTAGCTGTTAGCCCTTTCCAAATTCGGCCCCGGATTCCCATGGCGCGTGCGCGAAAGCCGCGCATGATGGGACCCGGAAAAGAGAAATGGAAAGACCCCAAACGCACAGCAAGCTGATCGGCTATCTGCTCTGGATCTTCGGCTTCACCGGCGCGCACCGCTTCTACTTCGGGCGGCCGGTCTCCGGCACCATCTGGATGCTCACGCTCGGCCTTGGCGGCGTCGGCTGGCTCATCGATCTCTTCTTCATCCCGTGGATGGAGCGTACCGCTGCGAGGAGATATACCGCAGGCCGGATCGACTACAGCCTGGCGTGGATCCTCCAGACCTTCCTCGGCTACTTCGGCGCGCACCGTTTCTACATGGGCAAGGTGTGGACCGGCATCCTCTGGCTCTGCACCGGTGGCCTGTTCCTGATCGGCTATCTCTACGACTACTGCACGCTCAACGGCCAGATCGACGAGATCAATGCGGGCGAGAAGAACGTGGTGCGGGGTCCGATCATCGGGCGTGCCTGAGATCTTCCGCGGGAGAAAGAGGCACCACGAATCAACAGCCAATCCACACGAATGGATGGCCGGGTAAAGCGCGCTGCACCCTCCTCTTCATTCGTGTCAATTGGCTGTTGATTCGTGGTGCCTTCTGCCTCCCCGCCTGGCCTCGGGCTACTTGTCCCCCCACTCGAAGTGCTCCTGCTGGAGCTCATTGAAGCGCGCCTCCGCTTCCTTCGCGCCCTTGCTGGGGAGCATCGCGTGCTTCTTCGCCAGTCCGATCGCGCCCTGCCAGTCGTGCTGCTTTTCCAGGAGGGCGAGCGCGTTGGCACCGCACTTGTCCACCCATTCCCAATCGGCGGGCGGTGACTTGGCGGCGGCCTGAAGCACGGAGTAGTAGACCTCCAGCGCCCGCCGGCTGTTCTCCGGCGTCCGCGGCAGTTGCTCGATGGTCAGGCCGCGGCGGAACTCGATCTTGAAGCGGTCCTCATCCTTCGGTGGCAGGCCGACCAGCAGGTTTTCGTAGAGGGCGATGGTGCGCTCAAGCTTGGGGACGTCCGTGCCGGCGGCGACGTAAAGTGCCTCGCCGAGCACCAGTCCCGTGGTCACGCGGAAGCGATTGTCCTTCTGCATCGTCTTGAACCACGGTTCCAGATCGGCGACCGCGGCATCCAGCCGCTTGAGATTGTAGATCTGCACGCGGGCCTTCTCCAGGCGCGCCGCATCCGCCAGCGGATCCTTGGTGGCGGCCAGGCTGGCGATCAGCTTGTCGAAGAGCGCGAGGCTCTCCTCCTGCGCCTGGGTGGTGCCGATCAAGGCCGCGGCCCGCGCCGCGCGGAAGAGCGCCGCGGGTGCCAGGGGATCCTTGGGGTGGTCGATTGCCAATTGCCGCAGGACTTTCAGGGCCTCGTTGTAGTCCTTGTTCTCGTAGCGGGCGTCCCCCAGCTCGAAGCGCACGGCATTGGCCTCCGGCTCACTCGGGTGGTCCTTCAGGAAGGCTTCCGCGATCGCCACGGCATCCGCCAGACGCTTGTCCCGCGCGGCCAGCCGGATGCGCGCCAGTGCCAGGGAGGCCGGTGGCAGCGCGGCCTCCTTGTCGGCGGGGATGCTTTCGAGCTGCGCCTTGGCAAGCGGGAGGTCAGGCGGAATTTTCTCCAGCGCGGCATGCGCCGCCGCCAGCCGCGCCTCCGCCAGCCGCGGGTGCTCCGGGTGGGCGATGATGAAGTTGTCGAGCGCCTCCATCGCCCCGGGGTCCTGCCTGGAGGTCAGGTACAGGGCCCGCTCCAGCGCCAGGTCATCCGCAATCCGCGGGTCCTTGCCTTGCGCGGCGATCAACTTGTCGGCACCTGTTAGATCGCCCGCAGTCAGGCGGGTGATGGCACCGTTCAGGATCGCCTTCAGCTTGGCCTCGCCATCTAACAGCGCGCTTGCCTTGTCCAGCTCCACGGCGGCGGTCGCGTAATCCTTGCGGCGAAAGGCGGAAGCAGCCGCGGTAAGGGAGGCACCGGCCCGGAGCTGCACCGCCACACCGCTATCCTCCAGTGAAGCCATGGCCGTGGCCGCCTGCTCGCGCCGGTCGTCATTCAGGTCCCAGCGGATGCCTTCTAACAGCGCACGCGTCGCCAGTGGATGCGCCGGATAGTCGGTCCGCAGCCGCGCCATCAGGTGGCGCGCCCCGACCTTGGCATCGTCGGTCCCCATGCGGCGCAGGCCCAGCGCAAGATGGAACATCGCCTGCGTGCCCAGCTCATCTGCCACCGGCGCGACCGCGGGCGGCCAAGCGATCACGCTGTCATTCGTCCACGGCGGGCCGGAGCCATTGATACCGGCAGGCGGGATGGCGAGCTGCGGCGGCGGGCACCACTCGCGCAGGCGGGTGAGGATGATTTCATCCGGCGCGGGCTTCTCCGGCAGGCACTCCATCAGCAGCGTGAAGAGTTCGCCGAACTTGGGCGACTTGCGCTCCTGCTGGATGAAGGCGAGCAGCCCATCGCTGGCGGAGGCAGGATTGTCCGCGGCCAGCTGGGCCTTCGCCAGGCCGGCGGCGGCGTCCTGCCGGTAGAAGCGGAAGGCCGGATCATCGGTCTTCTGCAGCACGGCGGCGAAGAGCGCACCGGCGGCCTGTGTCTCGCCCTTGGCCAGCTCCGCGCGGGCCCGCAGCACCTCGGAGCGGGCCTTTTGCTGCGAGTTCATCTTCTCCGTCGGGACGGGCAGCCAGCGCAGTGCGTCATCGGGTTTCTTCTGATCCAACTGGATCTCCGCGATCTCCATCTTCGCCCGCAGGACAGTGGCGGGCTGCTCGTTCTCCGCAGTGAGAATCTCCAGCGCCTGCAAGGCTGCGGCGGGATTGCCCGCGGCCCGCAGCAGGGTCGCACGGGTGAAAAGCGCCTCGCGGCGATGCGGGGCCCCGGGCGCGATCGCCTTCTCATCGAGCAGCGCGCGGGCCTCGTCGTACTGGCCGGAGGTGATCAGGGCCTGGGCTTTCCAGAAGGGTAGCTCCGGGTCCTTCGCGAGCGCGGGATTCTCCAGCACCTTCAGCGCCGCGGCGGACTCCCCGGCCCGGATCCGCGTCTCCACCAGGCGCAGCAGCACCGTCCGGCGCGAGTCCGCATCCAGCTCCGGCTGGGCCAGCGTGGACTCGAAGCGCAGGGCCGCGATGTCCCAGAGGCTCGCCGCCATCGCATCCAGCCCGTCCTTGTAGGCAGGGATCGACTCCGGCGCGGCGGATGAGACCGCCGTGAAGGCGGCCAGCAGCGGCAGGAGAATCGTCACCGGGCGACGGAACGGCATGCCGCGAGGCTAGCGTGGGGAAGGGGGGATGGCAAGATGAGCCCGGAGTGCCGCTCTCCGAGCGACATTTCCAAGGACTGGCTTCTTTCGAGAAGCCAGTCTTCATGGAAGGAGGTGAGGATCCGGGGAGTTGCAGAGGGCCCCAGCCTCTCTACTCGGCCGGGAAGCCGAGGTCTTCACCGGGATGAAGCGCCAGCCCGATCCGTTCGAACTGGTTGTTCCGGCCATTGTACCACAGGCGCCACAGGCGGGCCGTGGAATCGTAGATGGCAAAGGGCTTGTAGACGGCAATCTCATCCCATTTTCCACGACCCGGGCCGATGATCGGATTGCCCGCAAGACGCTGCCAGCCGGTGATGCCGTCCTTCGAGCGGGCGATGCCGATGCGGGCCAGGTCGTTGTTCTCGAAGCCGATGTAGAACATGGTCCACCAGTCCCCGTGATGGACGATCTGGCAGGCGGTGACCTTGTGGCTTTCCCAGCGTTGGGTGGGATCGGCCGCGAAGATCGGGTTGGAAGCATGCTTGGTCCATGCATCGCCATCAAGACTGGTGGCGTAGCCGATTGCATCCGGCTCATACTGTTCACCGCCGGAATACCACATGCGGAACTGTTTGGCAGCCTGGTCCCACTCCACGTGCGGACACATCACGGCGACCTTTTCCCACGGCAGCTCCGCGCTCATCACCGGCTTGCCGGAGGTCCGGGTGAATTGGAGGCCATCGGGACTGGTGGCGTGGCAGATCACGGATTTGCCAGCGGCCTGCGCGGTGTACCAGAGATGATAGACACCGTCCTTCTTCAAGATCGCGGGACGGTTCAGATCATCCTTCTCCCAAGGGTAGCGCTCGTCCGGGCTCAGCACGACCCGGGGCTCGCTCCAATGCACGCCATCGGCACTCTCCGTGTAGCCGATGGCATGCCGCGGACGCCAGGAGAACCACATCCGGAAGCGCCCCTCCTCCTGGAGCATGGTGATGTCGAAGCAAGTGCCCAAGGCCGCGCCGCCTAGGACCGGGTTGGCCGCGTCCTTGGACCATCCCGATGAAGTTTCCGGAAGCGTCGTCTCATCGGCCCGCGCGGTCGCGGTGAGGGCAAGGGCCAAGGCAAGCAAAAGGGAGAGCTGGGGCTTCATCATGACTTCGGGAGTTGGAACTCAAGCACGCCCAGATCGGGCCGGGTGGCGGCGGCCTTGCCATCGACCAGGATCGTCAGGCCCTTGCCGCGTTCATAGCGGCTGCCCTCCTGGTCCCAGAGAATCGTGAGGTCGTGGCCGTGGTAGCGGATGCGGTCCAGGCAGAACCAAGGCCACTGGCCCTCAGGCAGCAGCGGGTCCACGCGCACGGTGCCATCTTCCCGCGGCTGGAGCCCGGCCAGGCCGGAGATGATCAGGTCCGCGTAGCAGGAGTGGTTGTAGTCCTTGCCGCGCTCGCGGGGAGCCTGGTGGCGCTCTAACAGAAGCTTGCGGGCGAGCCAGACGCCGGTGAAAGGATCCAGGTTCTCATCGATCCACGGCTGGTCCTTTCCCTCGCCCTGATCCTGCCTCAGGCGATGGGAGCGGGTGTAGGTTTCCAGCACCTTGAAGTAGTCGGCGCGGCTCAATGGGAAGGGTCCGCCGGCGTGCAGTTGTCCAGCCATGGCTTGGAGTGTTAGAGAAGTGGCGAAGGGCCAGCTCGGGCCATTCCATTGGCACTCGTGGCCTTCCGTGCTCACGGTGAAACGCGGGTGGCGGCGCTCCGCCGTGGTGGGACCGAAGGGCGCAAGGAAGCCCTGCGGGTCCATCAGTTGCTTCCAGGCGCGGGCGTATTTTTCCTCCCCCGGGACCAAGCCGGCGGCGAACCATGGCGTGTAGCCCAGCAGTTCGCGGACATCCGCCCTCCGCTCCTCCGTCTCACCAGGCAGCGCCTTGAAGAAGCCGGCATCCTCATCCCACATTTTTTCCAGGATCAGGGAGCGCAGGCGGGCGGCCTTGGCCTCATAGGCGGTGGCCAGTTCCGCTTGCCCGGCGAGACGGGCACTGCGGGCGATCACACAGGCCTCGCCGTAGAGATAGGTATTGAGCGTGGGCCGCCGGCCGGAGCCACTGATGGAGACCTCCATGCCATCCGCGTCGTCGGTCTGATAGAACAGGCCGTCCGGGCGGAGATGGGTCTTCTCCCAGCCTTCGTAGTTGGCCGTCATGGCTGGCAGGAGCCGGGTGAGGAAGGCCGGGTCCGGATCGACCTCCTGCAGTGCCCACAGGCCCATGCCGAGCCAGTTGCTGTAGTGGCGCAGGTGCTTGCCCTCGGTCTTCGTCAGCCAGAAGACGGCATTGTCGCGGGCGATGTCATGGCTGCGGAGCCAGCGCGCCTCGTAGAGGTGATGTCCGGCGGGGCATGAGATCATGTTGTCCTTTCCGGCCCAGGGCACGTCCGGCAGGAACTCCGTGATCAAGCGGCCGCTGTCCGTGGCGCGGATGTGTTTCCGGAAGCTCCACCAGCGGAAGTAATAGGTGCGCACGAAGTCCGGGTCAGGCGCGTCGAAGAGCGGGATGTTGGCACGCAGGAAGTCAAAGGCCTCGCGATTGGGAATCGACTGCGGATAGAGTTCCTCGTCCCGGGCGTTGAAGGCCTCGACGTAGGTCTTCAACAGCGCGTCATCCGGCATGGAGGCGGCAGGGGATGGAATCGCGGTGAGAGCAGCCAGCAGCGGCAGAAGGATCGTCACCAGGCGACGGAACGGCATGCCGCGAGGCTAGCGGCTGCAAAGAGGGATGGCAAGGTGGGGGAGCGACGGGAAAGGTTTGACCGCGGAGCGTCCGGTGGGCAGGGCTTTGGGGAGATGATGCGTCCCCCCCTGATGCTGCTTTTGTCCGTGGTGCTGCCGGTCGCCGCGGCAGATGATCTGCCGCTGCCGCGGGTGGAGCTGCTGGCACCTTCGCGCTCCTTCCCGTATGCGCTTGAGGCAGCGGATCTGGACGGGGATGGAGATCTGGATCTGGTGAATTTGCCGGATGGATCTGCCGCCACCAACGATCCGCAGATCTACTGGATCGAGAACCTTGGAGGCCGGGAGTTCGCGCCATTGCGGCTGATGCAAGTGGTACCGCGCACCGGCGATCAACTGCTGAAGCACGCGGCGGTGATCGATCTAACAGGAGATGCGAAGCCGGAAATTTTCGTGAGCCGTAGCACAGGCTGGCAGCCGGGATCGGCCCACGAGCCGCTGGCACTCACGCCGGGTCTGGCGCAGAGCGGCCCGGCACCGGCGAACGGCAGCTTGCTGGCACCGGCCTCGCCGGCGGGCTCCGACTCATGGGCAGCGGTGGACTTGGATGCGGACGGCCAGGCGGAATTGATCCGGATGGAAACGGATGGCTCGCCAAACGCCACGACTGCCACGCTGCGGATCTATGAGCGCCAAGCGGACCAGAGCTTCGCGGAGTCGGCAGTGGTGGAGACGGAGTTCCATGGCTTCCCCCTGAAGTATGAGGCGGTCGATCTGGATGGTGATGGCGACCTGGAGTTGAGCATGAGCCTGGATTCCAGCCAGCAGGTGCTGGAGCGGACCGGGCCGCGGGCGTTTGCCGCCGCGCCGCTGGCGATCGACGCGGGCGAGTCGTACCCGGGAGAGTCGCGTTGGGTGGATGTGGATGGGGACGGTCTGCCGGAGTTGAAGTGGTCTCGTGGAAACTGGGCGGAGAATCACGGCGGGCTGGACTTCGAGTCGAAGGAAGGATGGGAGGGTTCCGGCCTGTTCCAATCGTCGCTGATTCAGGAGGTCGAGCCGCGGGCGGGCCAGCCGGCACTCATGCACGCGGTCCTGGCGGTGGAGCAAGGTAGCACCTACGAGTGGGTGAAGATTCCTTTCAACACGGCAGAACCGGTCTCGCGCCAGATGCTGCCGCTGACCTGGGGGAACATGCCGACGCTCCTGAAGATGGCGGATCTGGATGGGGATGGCTGGCAGGATCTGGTCTTCCGCTACGAAACGCCGCTCTACAGCCAAGAGCCGGGCTATCTGCTGGCAGTGGCATGGGGTGCCGCAACGGATCTACCGGTGACGATGCAGATCTTGAATGTGGGGCCGGGGAAGGGATACCGGGTGATCACGGGAGACTTCAACCGGGACAAGGCAACGGACCTGATCGCGGGTCCGGATGTGCTGGGGCACTACAGCATGCGCTTCAATGCGGGCAGGGCGCCTGCCACGGCACCGGCGGGCACGGGTGAGTGGCTGTCGCTGGAGGGTCTGGAGATTCCGGGGACCACGCTGGAAATCATCGGCGCGGCGCGGATCGACAGGGACAAGGTGCTCGACCTGGTTTGCAAATACTCGTTGAAACCCGGCCCGAGTCTGGACCCCTTGCATGCAATCGTGGTGGTGCGCGGGCGGAAGGATGGCTCCTTCTACAAGCCGGAGCCACTGGCGGCCGGGATGTTTTCCTCCCTGGATTTCACGGCGGAGGGAAGCCAACTGCTGGATTGGGATCGCGACGGTGATCTGGACCTGGTGGGCGGTGGATTTTGGCTCAGGAATGAAAAGGGGACCTTCGTGCCCTGGACGACAACTTTCCTGGTGTGGCTCGGATCGATACCGGGCCCCCGGGAAAGCACCTTGCCATTCGGCGAGACGGTGACCGGGGATCTGGATGGAGACAAGTTTCCGGACATCATCTCACTGGCCTACGGGCATGCTGAAACCACCCAGGGGCCGGGGCTGGATAGCGGCCTCCCGGAGAAGATCCTGATCGCCTTCAACAACGGGCAAGGTCACACCGAGGACTGGCTCGAGCTGCCGATGCACCTGGCGCAGTGGGATTACTTCACCAACGAGCCGCTGCTCGGGACCGTGGTGATGACGGATCTGAACGGGGACAAGCTGCCGGACTTGTGGATCCGGGAGCTCAAGGGGATCGATGCCATGGCCAATCCGGTGGCGGTGGACCATTGGCTGGAGAACCCGGGGCACGGCTCGCGCAACGTGGCGGAGTGGGTATCGCGGCCACTCCCGAATACGGTGACGCCGGGCCTGTCACTCGCGGACTTCGACGCTGACCGCAAGCTGGAGTGGGTGAGCCCGACCGGTTTCCTCAAGCCGGCGAAGCAAGGGCCGGTGCTTTCGGAAGCGCATGACTTCAGTGGTGGACTAGCGCTCGGCTCAACCGGGATGCGGGCAGGAGTGGACTACGATGCGGACGGGGACGTGGACTTCCTGATCGGCGGTGAGGATGAGCCTCTGCTGGTGCTGCACAACCTAAGCGCGGATGGGCTGAAGAAGCGGGGCGTGATGAAGGTGAAAGGCGTGAAGTGGAGTGAAGCCGTAAGGTGACGGAGTGCCGCTCTCCCGAGCGCCATTTCAGGGACAAGCTTCTTTCGAGAAGCGAGTCTCTCAAAGCTCCCCCGCAGACGCCAGCGACTGCGTGTTCCCGGAGGCCAGGATCTTCCGCAACTCCGCCGCACTCGTCCCGAGTTCAGACGCAGCCTCCTTCAGATCCCCGTCGTGGCGCTCGAGCACGCAGGCCGCGAGTTCACGCGTGATCCAGGCCAGGGCATTCTCCCCGGCAGGCACGGAATCCAGGATCCGGACCAGTGCCGGTCGCAGCCCGCCCTTCTCCGAACCCGGCGCGGCAGCCAGCGGGATATCGCTCGGCAGCAGCACGGTGGAGGAAGCCAGGGCACAAGCACGAGCGATGGTGTTCTCCAGTTCGCGCACGTTGCCCGGCCAGCGGTGCTGCTGGAGCGCGGCGATCGCTTCCGCGGAGAGGCGGATGCGCGCCATGCCATTCTTCCGCGTGATGCGTTGCAGGAAGAACTCCGCCAGTAGCGGGATGTCTTCCGCGCGCTCGCGCAGCGGGGGCAGGCGGATCTCCACCACATTCAGGCGGTAGTAGAGGTCCTCACGGAAGCGGCCCGCGGCCACTTCATTCGAAAGGATCTTGTTGGTGGCGGTCACGATCCGCACGTCCGCGCTGAGGGTCTCATTCGAGCCCACGCGGGAGAAGCTACCGTCCTGCAGCACGCGCAGCAACTTGACCTGCACGGACAGCGGCATGTCGCCGATCTCATCCAGGAAGAGCGTGCCGCCGTCCGCTTGCTCGAAGCGTCCGGCACGCCGCGCGATGGCACCCGTGAAGGAGCCCTTCTCGTGGCCGAAGAGTTCGCTCTCTAACAGGTTCTCCGGAATCGCCCCGCAGTTGATCGCGATCAGTTCCTGCTGGCGCCGTGGCGAGTATTCGTGGATCGCCTTTGCCACGAGCTCCTTGCCGGTGCCGCTCTCGCCGGTGACGAGAACTGGCGCATCCGAGCGTGCCACGCGGCCCACGATCTTGAAAACATCCTGCAAGGCGCGCGACACGCCGATGATCTTCACCCGGCCATCGAGCGTCGGCATCTCCGCGGCGGGCGGCTCGGCAGTGCGGCGGTCGTCCGCGGTCTGCAGCGCGCTCTCCACCACCGGCCGCAGCTCGAAGGGCAGGGCCTCCTTGCCCAGCACGTCGTGCGCGCCGCGCTGGGTCGCCTCGATCACCTGACCGGTGCTCGGGAAGCCGGCGGTCAGGATCACCAGGGTCCCGGGCGAGGACTGGCGGATCCGCGACAGCAGCTCCAGGCCATCGAAGGGCTGGAGCTGGATGTCCGCCACCACCACGTCCACGGCAGTCTTCTCGACCACCTTCACCGCGTTGTCAGCATTGTCACAACGCAGAATTCTCAAACCTTGGGCCGTCAAATGCTTCGTAGCCCACTCCAGGAAGTCGTGGTCTTGATCGACGATGAGAATCGTTTGCTCCGGCGGGACGTCGGCCATGGGTTGCTGCGAGAACGAATCATCGTTGGCCCTTCGAACAAGTGCAAGCGGGGGGTGCGTCACTTCGTGCCCGCGTCGATGAGCTTTATTCATGGAGAACGTCGTTTACTTCCAGTCGCCGCATGAGTTCCGGCGAAAATGCCTGCTAACTTCGTAGTTTCACGAAGCCTGACCCACGCGGCGGGCTGTTTTCGGGCAAAATGTTCAGTTTTGCCTGCTTGGCGAAATTTGCCGGGAAGCTGACTTCCATGCGCCAACGCTTCGATTCGACCGGCGGGGGCCGTTTTCGTTCAGCTCCCGGGCTGCCGCAGCGCGTGCCGCTTAGCGCTCCAAGCCGTTCTCCCGGGCGAAGCTTCCGGCGGCGTCGGGATCTTTCGACTGCCACGAGTGGTAGATCGCCTTCAGCACTTCTTCTCTCTCCGGGCTGGCAGGCAGGGCCTCCGCATGCTGCGCGGCTTCTCCGGGAGACAGGTCGCGGATGAGGTCGGCATATTCCAAGGTGAGCTGGTTTTTGGCCGCGCCTTCCGGATAGCGGTCCAGCCATTGGCCCACGGCGGCGTAGTCCGCGAGCGACCAAGAGCGGAGATACCTGCGGAGCGGGTGTTGTTCATCCACCTCGCCGCCGATCTTGCCAAACCAATCCGCCCACCGTTCCGGCGTATCGAGATCCGTGAAGCCCGCCATGTTGCGCGCGGTCACGAGCTTTTCCACGGGGCTCAATTCGTCGTCCAAGAGCGTGGTGACATCATCCACGGTCCAGATCTTGAGCTGCGCGGGAAGTTCATTGAGATAGGCCGCGCGGATTTGCGCGAGCACAGTATTGCCCGGAGACTTCTCCGCGACTCGTCGCAGGGCGGCGAGATAGCTGGCGTGCTCGCGTTCATCAGCCAGGGAAGCGACGGTCTCTGCCGCAAGCTTGTTGATCTCCCGGGTCGTACTGGCATCCGCAGGGAGAAGGGAAGACGCGAGCTGCAGTCCGCGATCCGGGTCGGAGCGGAACAGGGCTCCGATCGCTTGCCGCCTTAGTTCGGGATCATCGGTCGCGGGATTGCCCTTGCGGAGCTGCTCCTGGAACCATGCCGCGGCTCCCGCTGGATCCGTGGCCGACCATTGCCGGAGCGGATAGCAGAGTTTCGATCCGTCCACCTTGGGCAAGCCGAGGAGAATCGCCATGGCCTTCTCCGGATCTTGGCGTGTGACCAGATAGGCGAAGTGAATCTCGAAATCCACTCGCTCCTGTTCAGGCAAGGCCGGGTCCGTCTTCAATGCTGCCATCAAGGCGACGAGGCTGGCGACGTCCATGGAGCGGGTCGCAAGAACGAAGCGTTGCTCTTGATCAGGGCCCACGCCATCCGGCGAGCAGACGATGCCGAAGAAGGCCGCCTTGGCTTCGGGGAGCAGGGCAGCGCGTTGCTCCGGGCTCAGTATGGGAGCGGCTGAGGCTGGAGCGGTAGAGGAGGGGGCACCCGCCGGAGGATGAGCAAGCGATTCTTCGAGCCCGCGCGCTTGCTCCTTGAGGCCACTCAAGGTCGCTTGCTGGTGAATCGCGATCGCGCCGACCACGGCCACTACCACAAGCTGAAGGATGATCTGCGAAGGTCTCACGGGTTGGAGTAGAGTTCAGCTTTGGCCTTGAGGAAATCGACCGCCTTCTGCCGCAGCGCGGGATCCTTGATGCGGCTTGTGAGTTCCAGTGCCTCGGGGATATGGGCGGATAGATCCCTGCTTTTGGTGAGTGCCCAGAAGGTCAGATCGTCCGACAGGATGGCACCCGCGCGCACTCGTGCCAGGGCCTCCGCGGCCTGTTGGGAGGCCCGCTGCCCGGCCGCCTCCCGGGCTTCTCCGAGGATTTGCTCACCGCGCCCGGGAAGGAGCTCTTCCAGGCATTCCAGCACTCCTGGATCGAGGGGCATTTCAGATTTCTTATCGTATTGCCAGCGATCGGTAAGAACGGAGTCGAACTCCTTCTCGGCGACTGACCGGGCCAGAATCATCGTCTCTGCCGAGGTCGCGCCGGCACCTGCCAGCACCTGACGCAGGTTCTTCCAGTCGGTTCCTCCCGCAAGCTTGGCCAGCATCTGCTCTTGTTCTGACGCAGGAAGGCATTCGCGCACGATCTGCAGAAAGGGTGGCAACCAATCATTGGGCAGATCGTCCCGCATGTTGGTCAGCCACAGTGTGTTCATGGTCTCCCTGAGAAGTTCGATGCGGCCGGTTTCGGGCATACCATTCAGGTAGGAGGCGGCTTCCGGGCTTGAAGCGCTGATCAAGCCATAGAGGAGATGGCCCTCCAGTTCCTCGCTGGCGGTGGAACTGGTGCTTCCATCGGTCGATGTCTGGGGGTGGACATTGAGCTTGGGCAGATCCTTGTTTTCGCGAAACCAAGCGATGGCGGCCGCGGGGTTCTTGGCTGCCCATTCGGACAAGGTGGTGTCGATGCTTGCATCGAAGATCAGCTCTCTCGCCGAACGGCCTTCCGGCAGACCCTGCACTGCGGCGGCTACGCCACGCCCCGGATCGGTTTTGGCAATCGTGCTCAGCAATGCTCCGAGCAAGTGGGTCTTCTTCTCCTTGCCCAGCGAGGCGGTGCCGGTCTTGCCGATCAGATCGGCCAAGGTGTCTGCATTCAAGCCATCGAGCTTCGCGTCGAAACGGCGCTCCGCTTCACCGCCGATCCGGATGGAATCCGCCTGCTCCTTGGCCAGCACCATGAGATCGATGCTGCCAGAGATGGCGTTGTTAGATGCACCCGCGTGGTTGCGGGGAAGGGGACTGCTCTCCGTCTTGGAGGAAGCTGCCAGCGAGTCGTGTAGCGATTGGATATGGTCCCGCTCCCGGGCGATGGCGAGTTGCTGGAGAGCCAGCGGCGTGGCGAAGAGCAGCAAGGCAAGCGGGATGACCACTTTGGGCTTGGAGGCGATCATGGCGGTGAAGGAGAACGCGAGAGGTGAAGAAGAGCCGGCCAGGGCGAAGCTGCTCGCGGTGTGAAAGAAGGCCTCCGGCACCGCCTTCGCCGTGTGAGTGGCAAGGCCCGCTCCGAGAGCGGTAACGGAAAGCGCAATGCCGCGGCCGCGCAGGATGCGGGACAGCTTTTCCAAAGCGCGCTGCGATTGCTTCTGCACGGCGGCAACATTCTTGCCCAAGCCCTCCGCGATGCGCGGGAAAGGGTGCTCCTCGAAGTAGTGGAGCAAGAGGATGCGCCGGTCGGATTCCGGCAGCTTGTCCAGCGCGAGGTCCAAGTGGGGCAGGGCCTCCTGCCAGACCTTGTCCTCGGGCCCCGGAGTGTCTCCGGCGGGGCTCAGGTCCAGGCTCTGTTGCTTGCGCCGCTGGTAGGAGGATTCCGCACGCATGGCTTTGGAGGCTTCGTAGAGGGTGGCACGGTGCAGCCAGCCGGGAAGGCGCTCTGCATCCTTGGCCAGCGCGGCGGACTTCCGGGCCAGGGCGAGCAGGACATTCTGGCTGATCTCTTCTGCCAGCGGCCGGTTGCCGGTGCGGCGCAGCGCCGTGTGGAAGATCAGTCCGAGATGGCGCTTGGCGAGCAGGCGGAAGGCTTCCTCATCGCGATTCGCCGCGAAGGAGTGGAGAAGCTGGCCGTCGGTGTCCGTCATGGGGTTTCAGACTAGAACACCCGCCCGAGCCGTGGCGTGGACAATTATTTTCGTGGGCCGCGGTGGATCACGCGGTTTGCCTCATAGGTCCTATACGACCTATCGGACCTATCCCGCCGCCAGCTTCAAAGCCCGCCAAACCTCCGATGCCGCCGCGCGTATTCCTGCGCCGCTTCGAAGAGGTCCGCCTGGCGGAAGTCCGGCCAGAATTTTTTGAAGATCACGATCTCCGCGTAGCTGATCTGCCACAGCAGGAAGTTCGAGACGCGCAGTTCGCCGGAGGTGCGGACGAGCAGGTCGGGATCCGGGATGTCCGCGGTGTAGAGGCGGGAGGCGAAGGTGGCGGCATCGATCTTCGCGGGGTCGAGCTTGCCGGCGGCGGCATCCATGGCCAGCGAGCGGGCGGCTTCCACGATCTCCTCCCGCGAGCCGTAGGAGAGGGCCAGCACCAAGGTCAGTGAGGTATTGCCGGAGGTGCGCTCGATCGCCTTGTCCAGCTTGCGGCGGGTCTTCTCCGGCAAGCGGTCGAGATGGCCGATCGCGGCGAGCCGGACGTTCTGCTTCATCATCTCCTCCGCCTTTTCCTCCAGGAACTTTTCCAGCAGGGCCATCAGGGCGGCAACCTCCGCGGCCGGGCGGTTCCAGTTTTCCGAGGAGAAGGCGTAGAGCGTGAGGTACTTCACCCCCAGCTCTTTGCAGGCCTCCACGCACTCGCGCACGGATTCCGCGCCCGCGCGGTGGCCCTCCCGCCGCGGCAGGCCGCGCTCCTTCGCCCAGCGCCCATTGCCATCCATGATGATGGCGATGTGGCGGGGGACATCGGAGGATTCAGACATGACCGGCGTGGACTGCGAGGCGAGGAAAGGAATCATGAATGGAGCCGATGAAAGGGGGAAGACATGAAACTCCGGTGAGGGCGGGCTGAAAACGGAGCAGGAATCTGCGAAATTTCCGTGACGCGGCCCTTTGAGCGCAATCCGGAAAAATGCCCGGTTCCTGCCGCCTTCATCTTCAAGCCACGAGGGTTTGAGAGCGATCCGGACCCACGCCCACGAATTTCACCGGCGTGCCGCAGAGCTCGCTCAGGCGATCGAGGTAGGCCTTCGCGTTCGCGGGGAGCTGGGCGTATTCCGTGCAGGCGGTGGTGTCCTGTTGCCAGCCGGGAATTTCCTCATACACCGCGGTGGCGCGGTCCCAGGCATGGCGGTCAGCGGGCGGGAGCTCGTGGAAGTTCCCGTCGATGTCGTAGCCAGTGCAAATACGAAGGCTCTCGTAGTTGTCCAAGCCGTCGAGGTTGGTGACGGCCAGGCCGGTGGCGCCATTCACCATGCAGCTGTGGCGCAGCAGCACGGCATCCAGCCAGCCGCAGCCGCGCGGGCGGCCGGTGGTGGCACCGAACTCGCGGCCGAGGTCGTGCAGGTATTGCGAGAGTCCTTCATCCGCGGTGGGGAAGGGACCGGAGCCGACACGGGTGGTGTAGGCCTTGCACACGCCGATGACTTCCTGGATGGCGGTCGGCGGCAGGCCGGTGCCGGTGCAGGAGCCGCCGGAGGTGGTGTTGGAGGAGGTGACGAAGGGATAGGTGCCGAAGTCGATGTCCAGCAGGGTGCCCTGCGCACCCTCGAAAAGGATGACCTTGCCCTCCTTCCATGCCTTGTGCAGCACGGGGATGGTATTGGTCACGTGCGGGCGCAGGCGCGCGAAGGCGGCCAGCACTTCCTCCGCCTGTTCCTCGGCGTTGAAGGTGGGCAGCCCGAACTTCGCGAGCACGTCATTCGCATCGGCCGTACGGTGGGCCACCATCTCGCGGAAGTACGTCTCGTCTAGTAGATCGGCCACGCGCAGGCCGCAGCGGTTGATCTTGTCCGCATAGGCCGGGCCGATCCCACGCTTGGTGGTGCCGATCTTGCGGTCGCCCAGCGCCGCCTCACGGGCCGCATCCAGCTCCTTGTGCAGCGGCAGCACGATGTGCGAGCGGTCCGAGATCAGCAGCTTGTCCGGCGTGATCGAAACGCCCTGGCCTTCCACCCGCTCGATCTCCGCGACCAAGCCGACAGGATCGAGCACCACGCCATTGCCAATCACGTTCAGCTTGCCATCCCAGAGGATGCCGGAAGGAAGGAGGTGCAGCACATACTTTTTCCCATGCGCGATGACCGTGTGGCCCGCGTTGTTCCCGCCCTGGCCGCGCACGACGACATCGGCGGATTCAGTGAGATAGTCGACGACCTTGCCTTTTCCTTCGTCTCCCCATTGGAGACCGGTGACGATGGTGTTCATGAAAATAAAACCGCGGATGAGCGCGAGCAGAATGGATTGGAAGAGGTTTTGAACCGCGAATGGACGCGAATGGACGCGAATGAAGAAAAAAGTCTGCTTACAAGGAGGTTTCGGGCTCCGCTGGCTGGGTGAGGGCGATGCGGACCCATTCCAGCTTGCGGTGCTTGAAGTTGATGATGAGACCTACCGAGAGCTTGGTGATTCGGAGATAGTTCATCATCTGGCCGCGTTCGTGATCGGTGATCTTCTCGATCGTTTTGGTATCGATGATGATTTGACCGTAGGCGATCAGGTCGGGGACATACTCGCCCAGTTGGACTTCTCGCCAGCAGACGGGGAAACGCGGTTGCTGGACGAAGGGGATGCCGCGGTGGCGAAATTCAACCGCCAATGCGTTCTCGTATGGCTTCTCGTAGAGGCCGTGGCCCATGCCGTTGAGAATTTCAATCGAGCAGGAGATGACGGAGTATACCTCTTCCTTGAGGAGGAGAGGGGTGCCTTCGATTTCCATAGTGGTGGGAGGTGAGAATTTTTAACCGCGAATGGACGCGAATGGACGCCAATGAAAGACAGGAATGGAGTTGGCCCCGCCATTTGGCGAAGCCGCTGGAAAATTTGGAAACCGCGTGTCCGGAGCAAGGAAGAACGTCCTGCAAGCCCTCAGCCCATTCGCGTCCATTCGCGTCCATTCGCGGTTAAAAATCCTCTTCAAACCTACACTCCCATCCCCGCCGTTCGCGGAAGCCTTTCCTGGCTTTCCATGCTTTCGCATTCGCGGTTGAGGAAACCTACTTTACTTCGTCTGATCAATCAGCGCCGCGAACTCCTCGAAGAAGTAAGTGGCGTCGTGCGGGCCGGGGGCGGCCTCGGGGTGGTACTGCACGGAGAAGACCGGCATGTCCTTGTGGCGGATGCCTTCCACCGTGTCGTCGTTCAGGTTGATGTGCGTGACCTCGACATTCGAGGGCAGCGAGTCCGGATCCACGGCGAAGCCGTGGTTCTGCGCGGTGATCGAAATCCTCCCGCTTCGCAAGTCCTTCACTGGCTGGTTCCCGCCGCGGTGGCCGAACTTCAGCTTGTAGGTCTTGCCGCCGAAGACGTGGCCGAGGATCTGGTTCCCTAGGCAGATGCCGAAGACCGGCTTCTTGCCGATGAGCTTCTTGATCTCCTCGTGGATGTAGCCGAGCGCGGCCGGGTCGCCGGGGCCGTTCGAGAGGAAGATACCGTCCGGGTTCATGGCCAGCACGGACTCGGCGGAGGCGCGGGAATTCACCACGTCCACCTCGAAACCGGCTTGGCGCAGGCGGCGCAGGATGTTCCACTTGATGCCGAAATCGTAGGCCACGATGCGGTGCTTCACCGGCGGCAGCTCAAGGTAGGTCTCGAGTTGGCCAGCCGAGGCATTCGGCAGGGCGAAGCGGCGCGAGTCGTCCTGCCAGAGGTAGCCGGCATCCGTGGAGACTTCCTGCACGTAGTCCATGCCCTCCATTGAGGGGGATGCTTGGGCCGTCTTGATCGCGGCCTCGGTATCCAGCTCGGTGGTCAGGCAGGCGCGCATGGCACCGCGGGAGCGCAGGTGCTTGGTCAGCGCGCGGGTATCGACATGCTCGATGCCGACCACGCCGTGCTGCGTGAAGTAGTCCGGCAGGGACATCCGCGAGCGCCAGTTCGAGGCGACCGGCGAGAGTTCGCCGATCACGAAACCGCGGACGTGAGGGCCGGCGGACTCGGCGTCTTCCGGGTTGATCCCGTAGTTGCCGATCTGCGGATAGGTCATCGCGACGATCTGGCCGCGGTAGGAGGGGTCGGTGATGACCTCCTGGTAGCCGGTCATCGAGGTGTTAAAGCAAATTTCACCGGTGGTGGTTCCGGTGGCACCGAAGGCACGGCCTTCGAAAAGGCGGCCGTCTTCAAGGGCGAGAATGGCTTTCATGGACACGGGACGACCGTGGCGGGTGGGCAGCCCGTTCGCGGCGCGCGGGACGGTAGGGGAGGGGTGGCCAAGGCCACAAGTGGAAACCGGAAGTTTTCCCGCGGTACCTCTTCAGGGCGTGAGCTGGAGGAAATTCAGCCCGGGAAACTTGGCGAAATCGGCGTCGAAGGAGACCACCCGGCAGCCGTGCTCCATGGCGATCGCGGCGATCCAGCCGTCGGTCCAGAGTTTCGGGGTGAAGAAGGGTTCGCTGGCCCAAGCGGACAAACGGGCACTTACGCCTGTCGAATCGCTGATAAAGCTTACCTCCGGCATTTGCAGCCAGTCGCCGGCCTTTTGGGCGGCCACGGCGGGGCTGAAGGGATTCCCGTTCATGGGTGCGGCCTGCGTCAGAATCCGCAGCATCCCTGTTAAGGTCACTCCGCAGAAGGCGATCTTATTTGCCCGTGCCCCGCCCCAATAGGCCTTTGCCTGCGGCCGATGGAGATGGTTGGTGTAGGAGAGCGCGACCCAGACGTTGACATCAGGCAAATCCGTCATGGCTCAGCTTTCCCTTGGGCCGGATTTGCTGGTGACTTGTATCCCCAGCGCTCCAAGTCTTCGTGGAGAAAAATTTCTTCAATCTCCGCATTGGTCAGTGCAATCGGAGGCCCCCCCCGAGAAGGAAGAGGCTCGGGAAGGGAGCTTCGAACCGGTTTCGCCTTCTCCCCCGAAGGCTCGTAGAGCCCTTTCTCTACAAAGCTTCGCAGAAGATCCTTCAGGGCTACCCCCTCCCGCGCAGCCTTGATCTTCAAGTCGCGGAATACCGGATCCGGCAGGTCGAGCGTCGTCCTCACCCGCGCATATTCGCATCAAAATGCGAAAACGTCAAACTGGGAGATTGGGCACTCATTTTGCAGGCTTTGACGTTGCCTCGGTTTGGCCTCATGGTCTCACCGTGGCACGGAGCCTCTTCCCGGTCGTCAAGGCCAGCCTGATTTCGCCTTTGGTCGTCGTCCCGATCAGCTTGCTCATCGCCATCCCGTTGGTGATTTTCACGGGGAACCTGAAAGAGGCGAGGGCGTTTGTCTTCTTCTATATCGCCTTTGGCCTGCCCGTCGCCTATGCATCCCTGCTTGTGGTGGGCCTGCCCGGCTATCTACTCGCCCGCTGGCTCAGGATGGTGAGCTACCCGGCGGCTTTAATCACCGCTGCGGTAGCATGCATGATCGCCAGTTGTCCGTTGGGAGATGGGACGCTCAATGTATTTGCCTCCCTGATCCTATTCGCCTTCGGCGCACCGATCGCGACAGTCTTTGTCTGGATCGTCCGCCGGGAGTCTCCGATTGCTTACTTGAGAACGCTGCTGGATTGAGCGCGTTTTGAGCGCGTTCCCGTTTACTCCTTCTCTGCCACCTGCCGCCGCAGCTTGTGGGCGCGGGCCAGATTGTGCTCGTAGATCCCCTCCAGCCGCTTGGTGAACTGGTGGGCGCTTTCTTCCGGGCCGATTTCGAGCGGCTCACCCAGCTCGAAGCTGAGGCGGATCGGGAGCTCGGGGCGCCGCCACAGCGGCCAGCCCTTTTCCAGGAAACGGGTATTGCTGCGGATGAAAACCGGCCGGACCGGGGCGCCGGAGCGCTTGGCGATGAGGGCGCAGCCGCCGCGCAGGGGATTGATCCAGCGGGCCTCGTGCCTGGTGCGGGTGCCTTCCGGGAAAAGCAGGAGTTGTCCGCCGCCTTGCAGGGCCGTTGCTGCCGCCTTCACCATCCGGCCGGAGCCGCCATTCGGGATGTAACCGGCCAGTCGCGCCCCGCCGCCCAGGAAGGGATTGCACAGGATCGACTCCTTCATGATGCAGATCGGCTGCGGCAGCATGGAAATCACGAAGACCGCATCCCACAGGGAGGTGTGGTTCGGCGCGATGATCAGGGGGCCCTTCTCGCTTCGCAGCGTCGTCAGCGATTCCAAGTCCACGTGGACCAGGCCGGTGAAGCGCAGGTAGCCCACAAACACCCGGAAGGCCCGGTGTAGCAGGCCGCGACCGAGTTTTTTCGCCACCCGGCAGGGCAAAACCACCAGCAGCGGCAGCGAGACCACGCTGAAAAGCAGGCCGAAGACCGCCCAGTAGGCGAAGGCTCCCAAAGTTGCCACGAGATCCAAGGGCACACGCCAGCCGCGTTTGGACGCAGTGGTGATCGAGGCCGGCGTAGCGGGCAGGCTGTGGCTCTCGGCGGGCGGCATGGAAGGGACGGGGGGATTCTAACGGCTTGGCCCCTAGGCGGTCGATTCAATTTTACATTGCAAAATCCCGCTTGGCATCCGGTCTTGCCAGAGCCCCGCCCCGCGGGATGGATGGCACCCATGAACGACCGCGATCCCCTCGCCGCGCTACCCCACGGGCCGGAATTCCGCTTCGTGGATGCCCTCGACTCGCTCGATCCCGGGAAGTCCGGCACGGCGCGCTACACCGTGCGCGGGGACGAGGCCTTCCTGGCCGGGCATTTTCCGGGGAATCCGCTGATGCCGGGGGTGATCCTGATCGAGGCGATCGCCCAGCTCGGCGGGGTGGTGGCGCAGAGCGACCCGGAGATCCCGCCCCTCGCGAACCTGATGCTCACCGGCGTGCGCGGGGCGAAGATCCTGGGCGCGGCCCGGCCGGGGGAGACGCTCACGCTCCGCGCGGAGCTGGAAGGCCGCCTCGGCGGGATGATCCAGATCTCCGGGGAAGTGACGGTCGGGGAGCGGGTGCTCGCCACCGCGAAGATCATGCTCAGCGGGGAGTAATCTGGGCGCGGAGGAATTCCGCGCGCTGGCTGCTGACGGGGAAGTTGGAGCGGACGGTGACCTCGTCCACGCTCCCGCCCAGCGGCGTGGTGGAGATAGTCTTGGTATTGCCGGTCGTCCAGGCCTCGCCGAGTCCGAGCGTGAGACTGCGCTCCACCTCCACCTTGAGGAATTGCAAAGCCCAAGCATTGCAGCGGTAGCTTAGGGCAAAATAGCGGACCCCGCCATCTTCCACGATGGCCCCATGTTGCGGGTTCACAAAGTCCGCGTGCCGGGGATCGAGCCCGAAGAGAAACTCCAGCCGATTGTCCAAGCCATCCTGGTCGTCATCGCCGTTGGGAGTGAGCGCGGTCGGCGAGGGCGGTGTGGTGGCAGAGAGCTCGAAGGCATCGGAGAGACCGTCGCCATCGGTATCGAGCTGGTCGTTTTGGCCCTCATAGGCACCGAGATCGACCGTGGCATGTGTGATGCGTGGTGCTCCGGCGAGATCGGTGCTGACGGTGACAAGCGCGTTGTCACCGGTGTCCAGGGCCGGTGAGTCATGGGCGAGCTCGAAGTGCCCGGCGGAACTGGGGGCCGCGGTGGGCGGGACCGGCACCAGGAAGCGTGGATTGATATCGCGGTTGCCGCCGGCATTCACTCCGGACTCGGGGTTCCACGCGCTGCTGCCACCGGAATTCGCCACGATGCAGTCCTCAAAACTTGTCAAAGGCGTGTCATAGGGGATGGCTCCCGTATCGAGCGAGGCCTCGGGAGTCGACTGTGAGCCGTCCGCTTCATTTGCCCACAGGATGCTATTGCGGATCCGGATCAGACGCGTGCCATCAGTGTAGAAGGGTTCGTCTTCAAATACCGCGCCGCCGGATTGGCCGGAACGATTCGCGGTAAAGGTGCAGCTCGCGAAGATGGCGTCCGCGGTTCGCAAGTAGATGGCACCGCCCTGAACCAGGCAGGAGTTTCCAGTGAAAAGACAATTCGTGAAGCGGACAGGCTTGAGACTTGATATGAAGACTGCTCCTCCGGAATAGCCCGAACTATTGCCGGAGAAACGGGTATCGCGGCATTCAAGTGGGAAAAGAGAGCCGACGAAAGAGAGCGCGCCTCCCCCGAAGCCACCTGAACGATTGTCCGCGAAAGTACAGCGTAGGATCGTTGTGGGTGTGTCGTCGCAATACACCGCTCCACCGTCAGCAAAAGAGGTGTTGGTGGTGGTGGAATTGAAGAAGCGACAATCCGTCAAACTCAAGGCGATGGATTGCATGGAGATAGCTCCCCCTTGTCCCTCGGAAGCGTTCGATTCGAAATCGCAACGGGTAAGGGTGAGCGAGGTCCCGCCGTAGCCTCCGATCGCACCGCCGCTACCGCCGTCGATCACACGGTTGGAGCTGAAGTAGCAGTCCTGCATGGTGACAGCAGAGTTAACGATATATGCCGCCCCACCTGAGCTGGCTTGATTCCCGCTGAAACGGCAGGTGCCGAGAGTCGCGGACCCATCTTGCACCCGGAGCGCTCCACCTGAGCCTCCGCGGTTGCCTTGGAAGCTACAACCTTGCAAGCTCAGGGTGCCACCGGTGGAAGAAAGTCCTGCACCATTGTCTCCAGCAGTGATCACGCAGCCGTCCAGCACATCACCTGCGCGGCTGGCATCGGCATTCACGATGGTTCGGGCATTTGTGCCCACAATCGCATCCGTGTTCTCCGCAATGAAGTTACCGTCGCCATTCGCATCGTCCTGCGCGAGGTCGCCGCTCAGGATCGTTGGATGGGCCTGCGGATCGCGCGCGGAACGCTGCGTCTCCCCACCCGCGAAGCCGCCATAGAGCCTGCAGTTGGCCGGCAAGCGGAAGGTGGAGGTCACGCTGTCCGCCGTCTGCCCCGGTCCTTGGTCGGGATAGTAGACGCCTTGGGCGACCCAGATTTCGAGCGTGATGCCCTCGATCCTCGGCACGACGAGCGCCGCCTGGAGGGTAGGGAAGGCATCCGCCCAAGTTAGGCCATTGGCCTTGCCAGTGGCCCCGGCCTTCACAAACACCACCGGCGGGAAGACATCCACGCTCACCGTGTGGTAACTCGAGCGCCCGGCGCCGTCCGTCGCGCGAACTACGATCCATGTCGTACCAAAGGCATCAGGGAGCACCGTGATGTCGAGAATGCCGGTCGCGGTATTCACCGCGGCACTCACGATCTGCTGGCTGCTCTGAGCCTCGACCTCGAAGCTCACGGCGCTTCCAGCGAACAGAGTCTTGAGATCCAGGACCGCCGCATGGAGGCCGCTCAAGGAATCGAAGCGCAGGCGCGGGGCGGCCGCGATCAAAGCCGGGCCCGTCTCCGCTTCGTAGGCACCGGGATCCGGGCTGCCTCCGGCTACGCGCGGCTTCCCTGCGAGGTCGAGCGGCAGCACTTCCGCCGTGTTGCCATCTCCATCCACATCGCCCACATCGGCGGGCAGCGAGGACAGGGAGCCTGTGTTGATTGCGGGCGAACCGGCTTGAAGCCGCAGGTCGATAGCTTGGGGCGCGGCGGCGGGATCAGGGGAGAGGAGAAAACGGGGGTCGGCATCGAGATTCCCGCCCTGGTCAACGCCGAGTCCGGAATTCCATCCCGCACTGCCCCCCGAGGATTCGACCACGCAATGGAGGAAAGTCGTGTCGATATGGGAGTCGCTGGAGTATTCGACTGAACTCACCGTCCGTGGTGTCGGGCTGCCTCTTCGATTGTTCCATACGATAGAATTCGCCAATGAGGGCTTGGGCGCACTGGCACTGTCCAAGGTGAGGTTGAAGATTGCTCCGCCTTGGGAGGCGGCAGTATTGCCCGCCAGCGTGCATTGGGCCAATGCCGGGGAGGAATCCGTGTTAAGGATAGCGCCTCCGTTACTCGTCGCACGATTGGCGGCGAATGCGCAGCCGATCACCAGGGGATTCTTCTTCCTGAAATGAGCCGCGCCCCCTTGGTAGGCGACGTTCTCCCGAAAGAGACAGGCGGTCGCCGTGAGCAGGGAGTCGTCGATCTCGATGGCACCGCCCGAGCCAAAGGTCGCCGGGCACTGGTTGCCCAGAAATTCGCAGTCATGAAGCAGGACGGATGACGACATCGCAGCAAATGCTCCGCCTCCAGAGCTGCTTGAACTGCCGGTGTTCTGCGTGAAGCTACAAGCCCTGAACGACACGCTGGAACCACTGCTCCACACGGCGCCACCGTCCCCTGTCACGGTGTTTCCGCCGAAGTGGCAATCGTTGAAGGCGACATTTGCCGAATTGGTCAAGGCAACGGCCCCGCCATTCAACCCGGTGTTTCCGCTGAATCGGCAGCGCGTGATGAAAGGACTGCCGCCGGAAATCCGCAGGCTTCCCCCGGAGCTCTGGGCGAGCCTCCCGGCCGCAGTGAGAATGAAACCATCGATACCCCTTCCGGTGGGAGCCCCGCTCAAGATGACCAAGGTGGTGGAATTCGCACCGGTGATGCTCCCGGGAGTTTCGGAGATATGATTTCCATCGGGGTTCAGGTCATCGCGTCCTACGTCCCCGCTCAGGATGGTCGGGTGAAGGTCCGGATTGGCCTCCCCCGCGCTGGTCTCAGTCCCCGCGAACCCCCCGCGCAAGCTTACACCCGGAGACACTTGGAAGCTCGCATTCGCGTTTCCTTGGGTTTGCCCCGTCCCCAAGTCAGGATAGTAAATACCCTCCGCCACCCAGATCTGGTGGCCGCTTCCGCCGAGTGTCAATGCGGCCTGAAGGGTTGGGAAGGCATCTTGCCAGCTTAGCCCGGTCGCCGTCCCGCTCGCATCCGCATCCACGTACAGCACCGGTGGAAAGACCTCCACTGTCAGTGGCACGAAATTGGAAATGCCAGAGGCGTCGGTGGCGCTCAGCATGATTTGCAGCGTGCCCGCGAAGCCCGCAGCGGGCGTGACGTCCAATGCTCCGCTCACCGGATCCACGATGACGGTTGCCTTCCCTGATGGCGTGACAGAGCCAAGCGAATAGCCAACCGCGCTCGAATCGAATACCGCGGCAAGTTGGAGCACTCCGGCATTCAGACCGGAGTTTGGCAGAAACTTGATCACTGCAGGCACTGCAATCACCCCGGGTCCACCGGTTTCGAAGACTCCCATGTCCGGGGCCGCGCCGAGCACCCGCGGCTGCTTGCCGAGGTCGAGCGGAAGCTTTTCAGTCAGGTCCCCATCCCCGTCGAGATCCTGGCTGTCGGCGGGTAGATTCGTCACTGTCCCGGCGTTGATAGCGGGGGATCCGCTGATGAGACGGAAGTCCCCCGGCGCTCCAGCCAAGAGGCCCGCAGCCGGCAAGCGCAGGAAGCGGGGATCAATATCCAGATTGCCGCCGGAGTTCGACCCGGCAGCACTATTCCACGCCGCGCTGCCGCCTGAACCGGCAATGAGGCAGCGCGAAAATCCCAGGCCCGGAAATACGGAAGCGTAGACCGGGATCGTGGTGGCGGTGGCACGGTTGCCCCAGATGATCGAGTTGCGGACCATCACTGAGCTCGAATTGGAGGAAAGAGCTCCGACTTCAGAACTATTGGCAGCAATGGTGCATTGGTAGAGGTTCGCTTGGCCGAATGAGTTGTTGTTCGCAAGCGCTCCGCCCCGCCCCACGGAGCTGTTGGAGTCAAAGAGGCAGTTGGCGAATGAGTTCGTAGGGGAGGTGGACGAGTTGTAGACGGCGCCACCTTCGCCGCCCGCTGAATTCCCGCTGAAACGACACTGGAGGACTGAGTTTGCGCCGCCGTACCACGCACCGCCGTTTGTCCCGGCGCTGTTCGACAGGAACAGGCAGTCCATGACGGCGCTCCCGCTGCCAGCCCAGGCACCCCCGTTTGCGCCGGCGGTGTTCGACTGGAAGATGCAGCTGACGACCTTCGCCTCGGCGGAAGTATAGAGTCCGCCGCCTTCCACGCTGGCACTGTTCCCCGAGAAAGTGCAGTGGATGAAACTTGAGGTGCCAAACGAGTTGTAAACGGCTCCGCCGCTCCGGGCGCGGTTGCCGCGGAATTGGCAATTGGAGACTGTGAAATTCGGGCGCTGGATTACCATCCCGCCACCGGTTGATGTCGAAGCCCCGGCCGTGATCGTGAAACCGTCGATCGTCCCCGTGGAAGCACCACTACGGGAGAAACGGACCACGGTGATCGAGTTGGTTCCCACGATGTCAGCGCTGGTTTCCGCGATCCGGTTGCCGTCGGTATTCACATCGTCCTGGTCGATGTCGCCGCTGAGGATCGTTGGATGGAGCGCCGGATCGCGCTGGGTGAGCAGGGTTTCGTTACCCGCGAAGCCGCCGTAAACGGGCACCAGGGCTTTCAGGTAAAAGTAGGAGTTCGCCCCGCTGTCGGCCTGGCCGGTCTTTTCGTCCGGATAATACACACCTGCGGCGACCCAGATCTCGTCACCGGTTGCCGCTGCGTCCAAGGCATCCTGAAGGTGGGGAAATGCATCCACCCAACTGCTGCCATTACCGGCCCCGCTCGCACCCGCCGCCACGCGGAGGATGGCGGCCTGGGACGCGGGGAGCAGCGCCAGGAGGAAAACGATCAGGAACCGGTGCATGCACCCCGAAGTTGATCGAAACCTCGTCTCATGTCGAGGGGCGCAATTGTGGCGAAAGGTGTCACATGCCGGGTAGCGAGGCTCCGCCTCACAGAAGCGATCGCGGGTCATCCGGACATCTCCGCCTGTCCCCACCGCGCCTTCAGCTCCGCCCGGCCCAGCCGCCACAGCTCCTCCCCGGCATCCGTCACCCAGTGCCGCGGGCACTCCCAGCCGGCGAGCTTGGTGAGAGCAAGCTGGCGCAGGTCTTCTAACAGGACACCCGCCTTTAGCTCCACCATCGCGGTGATTTCCTCCACGCGCTCGGGATCGTGCGCCGGCACGCCGTAGACCTTGGCCCTTTTGATCAGTCCGGTGGCTATCAGCACGGCCTCCACTTTGGCCGGGCCGATCTTGCGGCCGGCCACGTTGATGGACTCCGCCCCGCTGCTGCCGAGTTGCAGGCGGTCGGCATCGATGCTGCCGAAGTCCTGGGTCAGGAAGCGACTCTCTCCGAGGATCTCGCCGGGACGGGTTTCGCTGTAGCCGATGGCGACCGAGCTGCTTGCGACAAGGAAGCGGCCGGACTCGTGGACTTCCACGCTCACGCCATCGAGCAGCGTGCCCAGATCGCTGGCGCAGCTCCGCGGGCTGCTACTACTGTCATAGGAGATCCCGCCGCACTCGCTGGCACCGTAGAAATTGTGGAGCTTGAGCCCGCAGCTTTCGAAGACAGCGGTCTCCAATTCAAGCGAGAGCGGCGCGCCCGCGGAGACTGCCAGGACGATGCGCGAGCTGGCATCGGTTAGAATGCCGGAGCGCTGCCAGGCCCGCCAGATGGAGGGCACCGCGGGCACCACGATCCGCTCGTGCATGGCCAGCGCCTCCGCCACCACGCGGGGGAAGGGGACTTCCACCGCCTGCACCGGCACGCCATGGAGCAGCAGCGGCAGGATAATACTAGAGAAGCCGTACGAATGCGTGACCGAGATCGCCGCCAGGTTCGGCACCGCGTGGCTCAGCTCCATCGCGGCGGCGATCCGGTCGCCATCCGCCGCGATCTGTTCTGCCGTGAAGAAGACCGCCCGCGGCTTGCCCGCGATCCCCGGGGTGAGCTTCAAATGGGCGATGCCCGCCGGCATCTCCGCGGGCAGCTCCGGCTCCGCGGCATCCTTCTCCAGCGGCAGCACCGGCTGGCCATCCCGCCAGCCGCGTAGCGTGGCCAGCGCCACATCCGCCACCCCGCCACGGGCGAGCACTGGTCCCTGCGAAACGGGCAGGACGCTCAGGCCTTCCGCAAGCTCACCGAAAGTCCAGGTGTCCCCACCATCGATGATCGCGATCTGATCACGGAATCTGCCAAGGGTTTGCAACCAGCGGGAGTAGGGCATTCAGAATTCGGGAATAGCGCGGGTGCGGAGGGAAGGCGACGGAGCTTGCGTGGGCACGGGGGCGCGGTCAATTCGGACGAAGCAGGTTCAAAGGAAACGCCGCGCTTTGAGCTTCACTCCGGTAAGCGCTGGAGGAACTGGCGGGAGGGGTCGCAGAAGACCAGTGATCCCAGCCGCAGGTGCCCTGTGGAGGTGCGGGCACACCTGAATACTCCAAGCCTTGACCACGTCTCTTGGAAATCCTCTATCTGATTCCGTGCGCTATCTCATCTTTGCCCTGCTTCTGGTTGCGAGTCACGGACTTGCGATCTGGGCGGGCGTGGAAGCGCGCGGCCAGGGCAAGAAAGCGGTCTCCACCCCGGCCGCGGGTCATGCCGGTGTGGGGGAGAAGATTGAGCTCAGCCAATACATGCGGCCTGAGGAGCCGAAGGCCCCGAAGAACAATCCGGCAGCCATCGATTGGAGCGCGCGCTATGAGGCAGCCCTGCAATCCTTCCCCGCGGATGCGGACCTCGCGGCGATCGTCAGGGCGGGTACCGCGGACAAGAACGGGATCATCACTCCCGAAACCCGCGCCGCCTTCGCCGTCTGGATGGAGCGCAATGCCGAGGCCGCGTTACGCTGGCAGGCGGCGTGGTATGCGGCGAATGGCAGCACCCTCGACGAAGGTCTTCGCCGCTATGTCGGCTCGCATCCGGTGAGCGATTTGGATCAGTTGCTCCGCAGCGTGCCGGAGGGGCGGGACACCTTGCTCGGTGCTGCGGTCGTCCTGGCGAAGCAGGAGGGTGCCGATGCCCTTGCCAGGCTCGCCACCGGTCTCTCCAGTGGCAGCGACCGGATGTGGGTGTTAGCTGTCGGCCTCCGTTCCGCGGAAGGACTGGGTCCGCATCTGGCGGCGATCCGGAGCGGCATGGATGAGCGCGCCATGCGCGAGTTCCTGGGGAATCTTGGCAAGCTGGAGCATGCGGGGGATTTGCTGGAGTCCGTGAGGGCGGCCGGCTTTTCCGAGGATGCGGTCCGCGGTTTTGAAAAGGCGGTGGGGGACAACGCGGAATCCTGGCGGCAGAAGTCCATGGGCGTGGCCGAGCTGCTCCGCAGCGGTGGTCTTGGCAACCGCGACACCGCCTACCGCCTGGAAAGCAAGCTGGCCGCCGAGCTGCCGGACTTCGCCGGATGGTGCAGGGACTTCGGCGATGCGCGCCTGACTGTGGACGAGGTCATGTCGCGCATGAAGGAAGGCATGGCCGACTCCGCGGGGATCGACGATCCCTTGCGCGAGCTGCTCTTCCGCAAACTCTATCCGCTCGATCCAACTGCTGCCGTGGCGTGGCTGCGGGAGAACCGCAAGGATTGGCAGGGGCTGGTGAAGCAAGTCTCCGGGGATGCCCTGAACGAGGTGTCCTTGGAAAAGCTGCACAAGATCGCGGACTCGATGTCCAAGGAGGAACTGGAGGCCAGCGGCATCCAGCGCTGCGTGATGACCCGCTATGACTGGTGGTGCCAGCGCGACCCGGTAAACTGTGTGGCGGCGGTGGAGCGCTTGCCTGATGGAGAGTTCAAGCAGCAGGTCCGCGCGCGGATCAAGGAGCGGCAGGAACGGGAGGCGCGCCAGTCATCGCAATGAGCCAGCGCAAGACCAAGACCATCGCATGGATCGTGGTGCTGGCCGCCAGCCACCTCGCTGCCTTCCTCGCGGCGAGGCAGCAGCCGCAGCCGGATGCGCCTGGCACCGGGGCAGTCGCGGGCGGCGATTTCGCGCGCGACACGAAGTCCCGGGAGCGGGACCCGGGGGCTTCGCGCTATGGCCAGCTCTGGCAGAAATTGCTGGAGACGCCGATGAGCCGCGCCGACTTTGAGCGCGCGCGAGACAATCTTCTGCGGGACTGGATGAAGCGCGACTTGGGCGCGGTCTTGGATCTTGTCTATGGGCCGGAGGCCTCGGGGGGCTTCGGGCGCCTCCGCAGGATGGAGGATCTTGATGCGGAGATTGCAAAGAATCCGCAGCAGGTGATGGATTGGATCCGTAGCGGGCGCTTTGGCTCGTGCCGGCAGGAGGTGTTCCAGCAGTGGTTCTCTGCGCTGCAGCGGGATGGACAGGTGGAGGTGATCCTGGCGGCGCTGCCGGAGGGCACCAAGTATGAGCAAAGCTGGTCACTGGCTTCGCTCGCGGGTAATGGGAAGGAAGAGGCGCTCGCCGGGGTGCGCAAGGCGCTGGAGACTTGGTACCGCGAGGGGACTGCACGGAAGTCCGTGATGGATAGCTATGCGCGGCGGAAAGCCCAGTTGGCTGCCGGCGATACCGCGGCGCTTTTCGCGCAGGAGACCGATCCGGAGATCCGCCAGTCACTCGGAGATGGTTGGGTGGATGCCCGCATCGGCTATCCGCCTGCCGCGAGCCGCATGGGCGAACTACGGGAACTCCCGGAGGACGCTCGCGCCAGGGCGGTGGCCGGCATCATGACCACCTTCGACGACGATGGCATCAAGGGCGTGGCCCCCGCGCTGGCGGAGATGAACCGGCTGGCCATGTGGAATGAACTTGCCAGCGAGGGAACACGTCAGGCGGTGCTGGTCTCCGCCGAACGGGGCGGGGATCAGCGCGCGGTGCTGGAGAGTGTCATGGCGATCGCCGATGCCGGGACCCGGGCCAAGCTGTTAGAGTCGGTGGGCCAAGGCATGCCCCGCGGCGGCGATGGGGAAGCGGCCTTCGGCACGGTCTTCGAACTCCTGCCGGAAGGTGCGGACCGCGATGCATGCCTGGCCGGGATCGTTACCGCGCTCCGCCCTAATCATCCGGACCAAGCCAAGCGGGGACTCCAGCACATCGCGGGGCAGGCGGTGCGGGCGCGTCTGTTAGAACAGATGCCGGACCTGACGAAGTGAAACTTAGCGCCCCGCCAGCGCCTCGACCAAGTGCCGCATCTCCTGATCGATATCCGCGGGATCATCCAGGGTGGCAGCGATCTCCCCGCGGACCAGCTCCCGGAAGCGCTTGCGCAGGCGGTGGATCGCCACCTTCAGCGCTCCGCTGCTGATGCCCAGCCGCGCGGCGCAGGCCTCTTGCGGTTCTGGCACCGCGGCCCCGGCGAGCCAGGGTTTCAGAGCCTCGAAATGCGCCGCCTTTCCCGCTTCCTCCTCCTCCGCGTGCAGTGCCGCGAGCGCCCGGTCGAGAATCGCCAAGGCCCACTCACGGTCGAAGAAGGCATCCGTCACCGGAGCGGTGATGTGATGCTCGGCTTCCAAGGGCAGATGCTCCGCATCCCCGCCGCGCTTCTCCCGCGATTCATCGCGCCGGCGCTTGGCGAGGAAGTGCTTGAGCGAGCCTAACAGGTAGCTGCGGAAGCGCCCACGGTCGCTCGCCGCCTCACCGAAGAAGTCCCCGGCCAGCACCTTCGAGAAGAAGCCGTGGGCCAGTTCCCGTGCGCCATCCTCATCCCGGCCCTCGCGGCGCAGGAAGGCGAGCACCGGGCCATAGTAGAGTTCGCAGAGCTGGGCCAGCGCATCGCGCGCCTCCGCGCTGTCGCCACGGGAATTGCGGACCAAGGTCCAGCGCGTGGTGTGGAAGCTGCGGGTCATCGCGATGATTTCTCCGCCTGCTCGCGGTCTTGATCCACCTGCTTCTGCAGGAAGGGCGTGACCTCGGGCTGCTTGCTCAGCACCAGGCGGAAGCGGCAGATGGCACCGGAGAACCCGTAGCCCTGGGGATCCACCGGCTGTTCCAGGACCATGGGCCCCCGGTAACTGCCCTGCGACGTCCCGAAGTTGTAATTGATGTCTGCCATCAGGCGTCCATCGCGCTGTGAGATGCGGCCGGGATTCTGGCCTTGGCCATAAATCAGGCAGCCGATCCGCGGGACCATGGTATCGATGCCGGCGGGAAGCTTGGGCGGCGTGGTGTAGTAGGTGGCGTGCCAGAGGTGCAGGTAGAAGTTCTCCGGCGGCGGCATCTTCTCATCGTCAGTCACGGCGATCAGCAGCGCATCGGTGCCGACGTGGAGGAGATCGAGCGGCAGGTTGCGCAAGCACTTGCCACTGGGATCGGCGATCTGGCGCATGCTGGTGGAGATCATCTCATAGCTGACGTGGCGGTTTGCCAGGTCCACGGTGCCTTCGGCCTTCGGCTGGGTGTTGTCCGTGACCACGGAGTAGTGCAGCACGGGCCGCTCCGCCTCGCTCACGACATAGAAGAGATTGCGGCGATAGCGAGTGGTCCCGCCCTCCGGCAGGAGCTGCACGGTCAAAGGCTCATTGCCCTCTACCCAGAAGTGCAGGTAGCCCGGCTTCTCCGCGATGACGGCAAGCTGCCGGACCTCGCGCACATTCTCTCCGGTCACCACGCTGGTCTTCTCCGTGAGCTCCAGGCGCACGTCGGTTTCCACGGCGGGCGCTTCTACTACCAGGTTTGTCGTAGATGGGGCAGGAGGCGTTCTCACGATAGGCACGGTGTCCTCGCCGAAGGCAGGGCGGAGCGAGGGCGGCAGGCTCGTGGACCCTGACTTGCCGCTCATGGAGAGTCCGGCAAAAACGGCGAAGGCCACCAGCGGCAGCAGGCAGACCAGCAGGACGATGCGGAAGAGCCAAGTGGCCACGCCTGTAGGTGCCACTTCGCGGGGCGGCCCTTCACGCCCGATCGCGACTGCCCGGACCGTCCAGGCGATGCCGAGGGCGATGGCGAAAAGATGGATCGCATTCAGCGAGAGCGGCCCGAGCGGATGCTCCGCCGCTGGCAGGGCGAAGGCCAGCACCAGCGCGGCAATCAGGAAGCACAGCCACAGCGAGAAGGAGCAGGCCGCCAGCCCATAGAGCGCGATGACCAGGGGCTGCGGACCTGCGGCGTTCGCCAGGAAGGAATCCAGGCGCGCCCGCGAGCGCCTCTTCAGCAGGAACCACAGGAACCAACACAGACCCGCGCCGATCATCGCCAGTCCCGTGATGACCCAAGGCGATTGCGCGAAGGAGATGCCGCCCGTTTCGAACGGCCCCTGGAAGCCGAATGCCGTCCAGCGAACCTCTCTCACCCAAGGCTCCCCGGCCCCGATCTTCGTAAAGTAGACGGGAACCTGCGACGGGAGGCGTGGCTCCTCGATGCCGCGATCCTTCCAGGTGGCGATCAAACCTAACAGAACCGCGAACACCGATGCGAGCCCCGCGCCGCTTGCGTGAATCATTTCCCCCGGCTCGGGCTGCGGCCGCTCGCGTGGTGTGTTGAACTTCACCTTCTTCCGTCCGAGCTTGATGCTGGCGTGCTCGCCCGGAGGCCGGGGTGGGGGGATCGGGCCAGAACTCAATGCGCGGGGCACTGCGGTGCTGGTCTCGGATGAGCGGCTCCGGGCCATGACCCGGGCGATGGTCCATGCCGCCGCGATGCCCAGTGCCAGCCAGGACAAAGTCGAGACCCGCAACGACAAGTCGGTCGTGGACCCGACCAACAAGATAAGCCCGGTACAGGTGAGGAAAAGCCAATGGAAAAAGGCGGCAGACCCGCAGAGCAAGCGCAGGACCGCACCTGCCCGCAGTTCGGAACCGCTTCCCAACACGGAATCCAGAGCTTGCCTGTTCCTCCGCTTGAAGAAGAACCACAGCACCCAGCAGAGCGTGGCGAGCAACATCGCCTTCTGGGAAAAAAGCCACGGAGAGTAATCGGGGAAGAGGGTCCCCACGGGAGGGCCGGGGTCCCCATCGTTCCAGCCGAATGCTTGGTATTCCTTGAACCAAGGTTCCAGCAAGCCGACCTTCACGGTCTTCACCATGTCATACCGGTCCGTGGTGCGGGTGATCCAAGTCCCCGCAATGCTGAAAACGATCGCGGCCCAAGCGAAGCCACGCTGGAGGGCTTCAGGCAGTGGCCGGGCTTGCACGGGAGCTTCTTGCCTTGCCGCGAGGGTCTCCACCTGGGTCTTCATCTCCCCCGCGCTGGACTGCCGCCGCTCGCGCTCGCTCTCCAGCGCCTGCTTCACGATCGCATCCACCCGCGGGTCCGCGGCGGACTTCGCGGAGGGCGGGGCGAAGTCACCGGCCAGCGGCAGCTCGCCTGTTAGAATCTCGTAGAAGACCACGCCGAGCGAATAGATGTCCGCGCGGTGATCCACCTCCGCGGGGCGCTCGCGCTGCTCCGGGGCCATGTATTCCGGTGTGCCCAGCGCCGCACCCGCTTGGGTGAGGAGGGGCCCGGACTGCGCTGCGCCATGGCTCGCGGCCTCGCTCTCTGCCGCGATCTTCGCAATGCCGAAGTCCGCCAGCTTCACCCGGCCCTTCGCGTCTAACAGGAGGTTCTCCGGCTTGATGTCGCGGTGCAGGATGCCCTCGTCATGCGCGAACTGCAGGGCCTCGCAGATCTTCGGGACGATGCCCAGTGCCTGCGCCGGGGTGAAGCGCGCCGCGCGCATGGCCTGGCGCAGGTTCACGCCATCCACATACTCCATGAGCAGATAGAAGAAGCCATCCGCCAGGCCGTAGTCATACACCGCCACGATGTTCGGGTGGCTGAGCCGCGCCAGCAGCTGGGCTTCCCTCTCGAAACGCCCGGCGAAGGCGGGGTCCTCCGCCAGCGAGTGCGGCAGCAGCTTCAGCGCGGCCAGGCGGTTGAGCTTCGGCTGCCGGACCTTGAAGACCGAGCCCATCCCGCCGCGGCCGATGATCTCCAGCACCTCAAGCTGCGGGAAGGCCGCGGCTACCTGCTCCAGCTCGGGCCCGGGGACCCGTGCCGCGGGCTCCGTGGGCAGGGCGGCGGCAGCCATCAGGCAGCGCGGGCAGAGACCACCGGCGGCCCCCGGCGCGAGCGGGGAGCCGCACTGCGGGCAGTCCGGGGAAGGCATATGCGTATCCATACACTGCCTTCCTGACCCGTGGCACGCGCGAGGTTACGGGAATTATGAAATTACCGTGAGAGACCGGCCATCCCGACACGATTCCTTGACCGGCGGAGAGTTCAGGCAATGTCTGGTGAGGTGCGGGGCAAGCTTGTCATCGGTCTGCTGGTGCTGAGCCACGGGGTAGCCCTGTGGCTGGGGATGCATCGGCACGCGGAGACGCCGCCTGCCGCCGGGCAAGGGCAGGCGAAGACCACCACGCCCGCGTCGAGCCTGGCATCCTTGGTCGAGAAGGGCCGGGCGCTGGCCGCAGAAGATGAGTCGGGAGAGGATGAACCGGACTTCCGGTCTCAGGTGGACGCGGCACGGGGAAAGTTCCCGGCGAACGCCGACCTGCGCGCGATCCTGGAAAAGGGAGTCGCGTCACCCTTTGCGGACTTCAGCGCGGAGACCATCGCCGCCTTCGGCACCTGGCTGGAGCGCGATCCCGCAGCCTCGCTTCATTGGTTCTCCGGCTTCTACCGGGAATACGGTTATAGCGAGTTCGTCGAAGAGCTGAAGTCTCACTTCCAGCGCGCGGGGGCGACATCGCTGCAAGCGTGGATCGCCGCGGAACCGCAGATCCGCAGCTGCTTGATGGAGTGTGCCGCCAAGAGCTTCGGGGAGCAGGATGGTGGGCGGGCCCTGCAAGTCGCGGCCAGCCTGACTTCAGCTTCCGATCGCGCCGAGTTCCTGAAGAACGCATTCAGCAAGATTTCCATGGCAGGTCAGCTTTCATCGATCCGGGCGCTGCTTGATCGTGATGGGGCGCTCGAGTTCCTCGATGACATCACCGGGGCCGGGAATGCAGGGCTTCTGGATGAAGTACGTGGCGCAGGTTTCCCGGAGGCGGCCCTTCGCCGCTTTGAGGAAGAAGTGTCGAAGGAACCGGAGGGCAAGATTGGCCGGAATAATATCGACGCGGTGCTCAACAACCCGAATCGCGCAGGGCAGAATTTCGCGATCCAAAGGAGCGATGTTGCGGATTGGACGGACATCTCGCCCTACCGCACGAATGTCGATTCCCCGGTATCGAACTTGAACATCGGCGGCCCGCCAGATTTTGCGGGGGAGCTGCATGCGCGGCGGGAGCAGCTGGCAGAGGGACGGCTCACGGTCGCGGATTTTGCCGCGTGGCTGGAGTCCGCCGGGCCGCCGCATCCGGAGCGCGAGCGCGAGATCCTCGCCACCGTTGCAGCCATGGGGCTCGACAAGGATCCGCGGGCGACCCTCGACTATCTCCAGCAGGCCGACCCCGAAGGATGGGCGCAAGTCGTGGCGACCCGCGCGGAGTGGCAGAAGCTTCCGCCGGAGTTGCTCGCGGAGCTTGCCCGGCAGATCCCGGAGACCGATCCCACGGGGTCGGGCCACGCCAGCTTGCTCAGGTCTTGTATCAAGTGGTATGGAAAGGATCCGCAGGCCTGCATGGAGGCTGTGCAGGCATATCCCTCCGGGCCGCTGAAGGACCGCTTGCTCAAGATCGGCGTGGAAAAGGAGGAGTCCGAATGAAAGCCCGCGCGATCTTCTGGACGGCGCTGCTCATCGCCAGTCATGCCGCCGTCTATCTCTTGCCGGGACACCATGCTGCCGCGCCCGCAGGCGCTGAAGCAGCGACTGCCGCTCCAGGGACTGCGGGTTCCGCGAAGGCGCGCGACCGCGGTCCGCGGAGACAGGATGCAGGATCGCCGGCAGGCCTCCTCCACGAGCTTCTTGCCGCGGACTTGCCTCCAGAGGATTTCAAGGCAGCTCGTGAAGCGCTCTTGCTCGATTGGATCAAGCGCGACCTGCGTGGTGCGCTCGATCTCTTCTTCCGGCCCGGCTCGCCTGCGGTCTATCGCAAGCTGGCGGGAGATTCCCCGCGGATCGAGGAAGCGATGAAACAGGAAATGGCGCGGCAGCCGGAAGCGGTGTGGGCTTGGATCCGCTCCGGGCGCTATGGCTCGAACCGCGTGGAAGTCACGGAGTACTGGAACACCGCCCTTATCGCCTCCGGGCAGCGTGAATTGGTCCTGGCAAATCTTCCTGCAGGCGGTCCTGCCGAGCGCGCGGATGCCTTGCAGAAGCTCTGCGAGCGGGCCATGCCCGATGAGCTGGTGAAGATCCGCGCGCTGTTGGATGAGGACATCCGGGGACGGAACGGATCCAATGGACGCAACTCTTTTGACGATCTTGTCGATGCCTACGCTGTCCGGCTCGTCAATGCGCAGGATGGCAATGAAGCCGTGATCTTCTCCAGCGAAGAGGACCCCGTCATCCGCGCGAAGCTATGCCACCGCTGGGTGGAGCGGGATCTGAGGCATCTCCCTGCATCCGAGGTGGCGGCGCGGCTCGAAGCGGTTCCGGCGGATCTGTTAGAGGAAATGCTCCAGACCTTGTGCAATGACCCTGCACACGGGAGGATGGCCGGTGTCGTGTCCATGCTGGAGGAGCTGGGCAAGCACGGCATCTGGGACAAGGTCGACGATGTCACTCCGATTTGGGTGGCTAGCAAGCTGGTGATGCAGGGCTACCAGAGCTACATGGAGCCGGAGGAAGTTTACGCGCAATTGGCAGCCATCCCGAATGCCGAGCAGCGTGAGGGTGCGCTGGAGCAACTGGGAATGGAACTATCGGATGCCGGTCCCGATACTTTGCAGATGATCGCGACCCTCCCGCAAGGAGCCGGGCGCGACGCGCTGCTGAACGGCTTTGTCGGGGAAATGGATCCACTCACGCCTTCTTCGCAATTGGATGCTGCCTTGGCCCTGATCGGGGATCCCGGGCTGCGCGCGGAGCTGGAAGCAAGGAAGGCCAGACTGCGGAGGGAGAATTTTGAGATCTCGCCGCCAGCCGCCGCAGACAGCTCCGGGGAGCCGCAACAGGAGGCCCTTCTCCCTCTCCGCCGCAGCCTCTACCTAGCCGAAGGTTTCTACAATCTCGGCAAATACAGCGATGCGATCACCCACTATGAGGAAGCGCTGAAAATCGATCCCTACAACGCCGCTGCCCTGCGGGGAATCGAGGCGGCACGCCGGGATGCGGGGGCGGTTCTGCCGCCAATTCCAAGCCGCTAGTTCGTTGCGGGACCGCTGCCGCCGGCATCCGGGCACGGGTTGATTCTTGACCCGCGGGAAGTTCAGGCAATCTCTTGAGTGGTGCGGGGCAAGCTGCTCATCGGTCTGCTGGTGTTGAGTCATGGGGCGGCCCTATGGCTGGGGATGCAACGGCATGCGGTGGTGGCGGAAGCATCAGCGGCAGATGCGGGGAAGCAGGCCACGGCATCTCCTCCCGTAACAATGGATGAAGCCGCGGAACTGCGTGCGAAACTGCATGGCTATGCCGAGCGCGGTGCGGCGCGGGAGAAGGAGGAAGCGGCAGCGAAGGAGGAAGAACCCAGTGAAGATGCGCTGCTTGAGCAGGCCCGCGCGCGGCTCGCGGCGGATCCGGGCGCTGATCTGGAGGCGATCATCTTGGCCGGCATCGCGAATCCCAATGCGGAGATCCCGGTGGAGGCTTATGCCGCCTTCGGCGTGTGGCTGGACCGCGATCCGATGGCGGCAGCCCGCTGGTTCGGGAAGTATATGAAGGACGGGCGGCGCGGTAACTTTGGCGACGTGCTGGGGAACTACTTCTTGCGCGCTGGCTTCGGGCGGCTCGGGGAGATGCTGGAGGTAGCGGGAAACGGGCGGGAGGAACTGATGCGCTCCGCCCAATTCGTCTTGGAAGTGCGAGGCGACCGGGACGAGGTAATGCGGGCAGCGGGCCTGATGAAGTCCGCCGCGGAGCGCATGGATCTCCTCACCAGCGTGATGGCCGCGCCGGGAAAGCTGGCGGGAAGCCTGGCGGCGATTCGTGCGGGTTTCGGCGATGCGGATGCGACACTCTTCCTGAGCAAGATTTGGGGCGAGCCGGGGGCACTCGCGCTGTTAGATGAAGTGCGCGCGGCGGGATTCCCACCGGAGGCCGTGCGGCTTTTCGAGAAGGCGGCGCAGGAAGTCGCCAGCAGCGAGGGCCCGGGAGCGGCTCGGGACAATGTCGCGTGGCTGGATTCCGACGAGGAATCTCAGGCGGAGAAGGAGCTCTGGCAGGGGCAGCTCGGCCCGCAGGAATTTTATGAGCGGATGAAGGCCGGGGCAGCACCGGGGACCAGCGAGGCACAGCTGCGCCAGCAGGTCTTCGACAAGATGATGAACGTGGACGCGCTGGCCGGTGTGGCATGGGCGCAGCAAGCCATGTCGGATTGGGGGAGCTTGTTCACGGCCCACGTGATGTCGAAGTCGGAGACGCTGGTGCCGGAGATGCGCCTCACGATCGCGGCGCAAGCATGGCGGGATGGCTTGCCGGAGGAGAACGATGGTGAGGCCGTGGCCCAATTGATGCAGAGCTTCGGCAGCATGGCCGAGGACGATCCGGGGACATGGCAGGACATGCTCGGGAAACTGCCGGCGGGGCCGTTGCGGGAGTTCTTGGAGAAGCAGGAGGACGGCCGATGAAGCGGCGCTGGATCATCTTGCTGCCCCTGCTGCTAGTGAGCCATGCCGCGCTCTACTTCCTGGCACCGCATGGCGCGGGCCCCGGAGGCGCGGTGGCCAGCGCGGGATCTCCCGCATCGAATGCAGCCATCACGGCCCCTACAAAGTCGCACGAACGCATCGTCGATGCCAACGCGGGCAGCGGCGGAGGAGCAAGCCAGCTCGACAAGATGCTGAAGACCCTGCTGGCCGACCCGGATCTAACAGATGCTGAGAAGAAGCAGGCCTTTAGCGAGCTGATGCGGGACTGGATCCACCGCGACCTGCGCTCGGCGCTGGAGCTCATCTACAGCCCGGCCACGCGCGGCCGCTACGGCTCCCTGTTGCCCGGCTTTACCCATCCTGAGCTCATGCGGGAAGAGATGCTGCGCCGGCCGGAGGAGGTCTGGCAGTGGATCAGCAGCGGCGGCTTCGGCTTCGCGCGGCGGGATGTGACGGAGCTGTGGAGCAAGGCCTTGCTCGCGGCGGGCCGGCGCGAACCGGTCATGGCCGCAATGGCGGCGGCCAGCCCGATCGAACAACACGATCTCTTCGTCGCGCTCTGCCGCGGTGCCGGTGCGGAGGACATGCAGCGCCTGCGCGCCATGCTGGATGGCCCCTTGGCGGGCAATGGCAACCTCACTTCCCTGCGGGACTACTACGCCAAGCAGATGGCGGTGCTGAGCGATGGCGACTTGAAGTCGCTGCTGGCGGGCGAGCAGAATCCAGAGATCCGCGACTTCCTCTCCCAGCAATGGGTGGCCCGGGATCTCGTCAACCTGAGCCCTGAGCAAATGGCCAAGCGCTTGGCGGAACTGCCGGCGGACCTGCAAAGAGGGGCTTTCCGTCAGCTTCTCGAAGGAGCACAGATCCAGGAGCTCGGCGACGTGGCGGAGCTCATTAACGACACCCAGCTCCTTCCCGTATGGGAAATGGGAGACAGCAGCGCGGACATGTACCGCAATCAATGGATCAACCTGCTCGACCGCATGTGGAATTCCTACCGGCAGCCGCAGGAGATCATCGGTGAATTGTCAGCCGTGAAGGACATGGGCCAGCGCACCGAAGTACTCATGGCCGCGGGCACCCGCTGGATACAAGATCGCCCCGCCGGCTTCTTGGAGATCGCGCAAGGCATGGAAGCCGGGCCGGAGCGCGATGCCTTCCTGGGCGGCGCGGCCATGTCTCCTTCCTTGGAAGATGATGACTTCGCCGCCCTGATCGGGGTGCTTCCGGAAGGCGCCTTTCGCGACAAGATCGTGAAGGAGAAGATGGGGAGTGAAGCAGGCCCCGCGAAACCCGGGAAATGATGCGGGTGGACCTTGTTCCCGCCTTGCATCTCCTCGCCGCACGGGCATCTTTATAGGCGCGCGATCACCGCTCCATCCTTCTGCATGCGGCAAGCCTTTGTCATCTCCGTGCTGCTTGCCACCCATGGTCTCGCGATCTTGGGCGGGCTCGCCTTGCGCGGCAGGCCGGCGGAGCAAGGTGCCGTGCAGGCTCCTCCTCCGCCGACGGCAAGCGAAGAGAAGCTGCTTCTCGGCCGCTTCATCAGGCCGGAGATCACGACGGGCCGCTCTTCATCCGAAACCCAGACGGAGTGGGAGGCGCGGATCATTGCAGCCCGGCAGTTGCTCCCTGACGATGCCGATCCGGCATCAATGGTGGAATCCATGGCCGCTGCCAGTGATAGGGAGTATGATTCCCTTCAAGCCGAGGCCGCTTACCTCGCTTGGATCGAGCGGGATGTGCTTGCGGCGCTGCGCTGGCGTGCCTCATGGGGAGGCGGAGATGAACGGCTGGAGGGACGCTTCCGGACCGCGCCGGTGATCTATCTGCGGGACAAGGGCCTGGCGGAGGTGATCCGCTTGCGCGCATCCGCGCCAGAGGCGCGAGGGCCGCTCCTCCGGGCCGCCGCCCAAGTGGCCGGTGAGGTCGGCATGCAAGACTTGGGGAAATTGGCCGTGGCCCTGACCGAGCCGGGCGAGGTGCTGTGGGTGCTCCAGGCAGGCTTCTACTATGCCGGTCCCCAGGGCGCAGCCTCGCTGCAGGGCCTTGCACCCTATCTTCCCGCGATCCGCCGTTTGCTTGATGATGGCCGCGCGTACGACCTTCTTTCGCGGCTGGGTGAGCGGGCAGAGGCCGCTTGCCTACGTGAAGATCTCGCCGCTGCGGGATTCGATTCTCGGTCGTTGAGAATTTTCGATTCCAAAATCTCTTCCGCTTCCCGGCTCAAGGAACAAGAGGCGGTGCCTCTGGCGGAGAGGATCCGCACGAAGATGGCAGAGGAGCACGTCTTGAACGCGATGCTCCTCCAGCACGCCTTCGCCAAAGAGGTGCCAGGCTATACGGACTGGTGCGCTGACTTCGGGGACTCGCGCCTCTCCGCGGCGGAGGTGTTTTCCAAGCTGGAAGCGGCGGTGCCCGGCTCTGCCGGGATCCGCGGCGAGATGCGGGAATTGCTCTTCCGCGAGCTGCTGCCGCTGGATTCGGCTGCCGCGATCCATTGGTTGCGCGGCGAAGCCGGCTGGGAGGGGACCTTGGCAAAGGTGCTGGAGCGCCCGCCCTACGACGTGAGCCCGGAATCGCTCTACCGCCTCGGCGAGGGGATGCCCGCGGGCGAACTCGAAAGCTCGTCCATCCGTGTGGTGGTGGCCCGCAGCTACGCCAGCTGGGCGAAGGATGATTTTGAGAGTTGCATGGCTACGGTGGAGAAGCTTCCGGAAGGTCCGCTCAAAGAGAAGATCCTCTCCGAATGCCGCATGGAGCACAATTGGGGTCGCTTCTACCGCGAAGCGGAAGAAAGGAAGAACGGACAGTCGCGATGAATGCCCCTTGCCGCCGCTTCGCCGTCATGGCGCTCTTGCTTGTCACGCACCTCGTGGCCTTCCGCTTGGCGAGGGGGCCGCTGTCGACCCTCCAGCCTGAGTCTTCGGGAGCTGCCATCCAGGAAGAGATGACTGCCCTTCCCGCGAAGTCCCCAGGGCGCGTGGATCGCGGTGAATCCCACGGGAGGCTCTGGCAAAAGCTATTAGAGATGCATCTGTCCCGCGGGGACTTCGAGCGGGCCCGGGATGCCTTGCTCGGAGATTGGGCCAAACGCGACTTGGGTGCAGTGCTCGACCTTGTCTACGGCCCCGAGACGTCGAATCGTTTCGGAGGGAAGCCCTTGCCCGGTGTTCTGGATGATGAGATCGCACGCCAACCTGAAGAGGTGCTGGAGTGGCTCCGAGCCGGACGCTTCGGGTCCAAGCGCGGGGACCTATACCATCGCTGGCTCCAGGCCTTGGCGGATCGCGGGCAGTATGAGTTGCTACTGGAGACTCTGCCGGAAGGAAGTGCTGCGGAACAGAAGGACGCCTTCGAGGTCTTGGCGAACACGGGGAAGGGGTTCCTGCTGGACGCTATCCGCAAGCGCTTGTCCAGCGTCCCTGCCGATCAGGAATTCCGCAACGAGCTTGTCGGCGACTATGCGATGGCTCGCGTGAGTTCCGCCACGGCTGACATGGCCTCTCTCTTCGCCGGAGAAGATGATCCTGCCGTGCGCAATGCGCTCGGCACAGCATGGCTTTTGAGGAAGGGCCAAGGCGTGCCGACCGCGGAGACCTTTGCCTGTCTCGGCGAGTTGCCACAGGATATCCGCCTGCTTGTGGGAAAGGGGATGCTTCAGCGGGTCTGTGACTTCGGGGAGGACGAGATGCTCATGCCGGCGCTTGTGGAGATGGGCCGGCTGGAGTTGTGGTCGGGCATGACGGGAAAAGACTTGCAGATGAAGATGTCTGAGGTCGCGGGTGATCGTGACACCCAGTCCGACCCGCTGCTGGATGGCTTGCTTTCCTTGAAGGATGCATCCGTGCGCCAAACCTTGCTGAAGGCTGCGGGAGAGGGCTTGGCTTCGCGGTACGACGCGGAGAGCGGGTCTGCACTGATTTTTGAAAAGCTGCCGCCCGGTCCGGAGCGGGATGCCGGTCTTGAAGGAATGGCCCACGGGTTCATGGGAGGCTGGGACAGGGAAGGTGGCAGAACCCGCGCACGGCAGATCCTGCCGATGATCCAGGACCCTGTGCGCCGCGCCGCGGCGGAAGATTGGCTTCGCTCGACCAAGGATTGATCCGCTTCCCTCGGCGGAGCGCGGGCTTTGCCATTGGCTTTGACAATCCTCCGCCACGGGGCCTAGTTGCCCCCGGTTTTCCCCAACGTTTCCTCCGTGGCCTATCACGCTGACCGACCCTATCCCGCGAGCTTGAGACCCGTTGCCATCACAGGCGCGGGCATCCTCACTTCCATGGGCGCGGACTGGGCGGGGAATGCGGCGGGCTTCCGTGAAGGTCGCACGGCCTTCCGCCCGGTGACCTTGTTCGATGTCTCGCGGCAGCGCGTGGGCACGGCGGGGCAGGTGAATCTGCCGGAGAGCTTGCCGGGGATCGGCGCGCGCGAGTGGCGGCGCATGGACCGCGGCACGCGCATGGCCTTGCTCGCCGCGCAAGAAGCTCTGGCGATGGCCGGGCTGTCCGGCGGGGCGATGCCGGTGGTGGTCGGCACTTCCGCCGCGGCGATGCCGGTGGGCGAGCAGTACTATCTTCAGGCGACGACCGGGACCTCAAAGCGCCGCCAACTCACGCGCGTGGAAACCTATCAGCCGCAGTACCAGATGGCGGCCATGATGCGGGCGCTCGTTGTGCAGGGTCCACTGCGCATCGTTTCGAATGCCTGTGCCTCCGGTGCGAATGCGATTGGCCATGCCTTCCAGATGGTCTCGGAGGGGAAGGCGGAGCGCGTGCTGGCCGGCGGCTACGATGCGCTGTGCCAGTTGGTCTTCGCCGGCTTCGATACGCTACAGGCGCTTTCGGTCTCCGGCATCCCGCGGCCCTTCGATGCAGCGCGGGATGGCTTGGCGCTGGGTGAAGGCGCAGGCTTTGTGCTGGTGGAATCGCTGGAGGCCGCGCAGGCCCGTGGTGCAGAGCCGCTGGCGCGCATCCTTTCCTACGCTGCGGCCACGGACATTCATCATCTCACGCAGCCGCATCCGGAGGGCGATGCCGCGCTCACGACCATGGAACGCGCGACCCGTGCCGCGGGCCTGGTGCCGGAGCAGATCGATTACATCAACTCGCACGGCACCGGCACGCCGCTCAATGATGTGGCGGAGGCGAATGCCGTGACGCGCTGGGCGGGCGATGCCGTGGGCAAGATCAAGCTGTCTTCCACCAAGTCGGCGATCGGCCACCTGTTAGGCGGTGCCGGTTCGGTGGAGTCGGTGATCTGCCTGATCGCCCTGCGCGAGCAATTCCTGCCCGCCAGCCTGGGCGTGCGGGAGATCGATCCGGCGGTGAAGTTCGAGCTGGTGCAGCAGCCGCGCGTGGCGGAGCTGAAGCGCGTGCTGACCAACTCCTTCGGCTTTGGTGGTGCGAATGCGACTCTTGTCTTTGGGCTTTGAACTTGGTTGGAATGAACGAACCGCAGAGACGCAAAGGTCGCAGAGGTGAACGCGGAGAAACAGCCGCGGGAACTTCGGTGACGGGTGCCGTGCTACGAGTTTCGTCGTATTTCAGAATCCTCCGCGCCCCACTCTGCGACCTCTGCGCCTCCGCGGTTCGATATCTTCTATGAAAATCACCATCACCGGCACCGGAGCTGTCACCCCTGCGGGCTGGGGTGTGGAGGCGATGATGCAGGCGCTTGATGCCGGCACCTGCCCCGCTCCATCCGAGCTCGTGCGTGAGCGTGCGGATGCAGCGCCGGTGCTGACTCCCGTGCTGCGCGTGCCGCCTGCACCGGCCACGCTGCCGAAGGGACCGCGGCTGCGCCGGGTGAGCCCGGTATCGAAGTTCGCCGTGGCCGCCGCGGTGGAGGCGCTGGGGCCGGAGCGCATGGAGAAGGTGGCGAGCGGCGAAATCCGCCTGGGCATCCTCTGCCCGCTGATGAACGGCTGCGTGAACTATTCGAACCGCTTCTTCGGCGAGGTGCTCGCTGATCCCGCGGTGGCCAGCCCGATCCTGTTTCCGGAGACCGTCTTCAACGCGCCCTCCAGTCATCTCTCCGCGCTCTTCAACTCCACCGCGCCGAACGACACCCTCTTAGGCGACACCGCGGAAATCTACACCGCGCTCGAGATCGCCACCGAGTGGCTGCTGCGCGGCGATTGCGATGGCGTGCTCGTTGTCGCGCCGGAGGAAGTCGACTGGCTTTCCGCGGAAGCGCTGCGGCTCTACGACCGCTCAGCCATCGCCGCGGAGGGAGCCGCGGCGCTCTACCTGGAGAAGGATGGCGCTGGCCCGCAGTTGCTCAGCGTGCCGGATCCCGTGCCACTCGCACCGGACTGCAATCGCGCCGCGGCACTCCGCGCGCTCGTACGTGACAGCGGGGCGGGGGACGATGGCCTGACCCTCCTGTCCGATGGCCGCAGTGGAATCGCGCATCTCGACCGCGCGGAGAATGAAGTCTTCCACGGCTGGCAGGGACCGCGGGTCTCCGTGCGCGCGGCCTTGGGCGATTCCTTCAGCGCTTCCTCCGGGCTGCAACTCGTCGTGGCCGTCCAGAAGCTCCTGCGCGGGGATGCCACGCGTGCGCTGGTCAGCACGCTTGGTGGGAATGAACAGGCCGCTTGCTGCGTGATCGGCAGCTAGGGAGCGCGGGTTTCCACGCCGCAGTGTGGTCTGCCCTCGCCAACGCACGGGGTTCCATGTTGGAATGTTGTAGTGCCGCGTCTCTCCACGATCTTGAGCTTCGTTCTCGCCTTCCTCGGGTCCCGGGCGATCGCGGCGCACAATGATTCTTATTTCATCCCGTCGCAGGATGGCAGCCGGCTCTTCGTGATGCGGCCGTCTTTGCACGACAGGCGAATTTACCCTGATGCGCGGGAGGGTCCCTATGTTTTATCCGATGGCAGGACCGTGGATGTCGCTACCACCTTCCCAATGTCAGGACTCTACGATGTCGCGACGCTGAAGCCGCTGTGGACATGGGATGGCTACGCCTACCAATATTACTTCGTGATCTCGGACGATCTCTCGTCCTTTGCCGTGGTGCAGTCATGGGCCTTGATACGGAATGACGAGGCCCTGATGTTCTTCCATGAAGGAAAACAGGTGGCGAGCTACCGGGCGCACGAGCTTGTGAGAGCCTTTCGAACCGAGCCCTATCTGGAGTCAGGCAGGGATGATTTCGTGTACTTCCCGGTATGGTATGATGAAATGAAAGTCGAGGGGCAGTCACTGGCCCTGACCACCATGCCCCGCCGCTACCTGCCTTTTTATCGGGAAAGCTACCGCTTCGATCTTGCCACCGGGAAAATGACCGAGGCGCACGTGCCCTCGCTGTGGCTGATGTTCGGCCTGCCAGCCTTGCTTTTCGTGGCGACGGTGATATGGCTGATTCGTCGGGCCCGGCACCGTCGTGGAATTGGAATAAAACCTGGAGCTCCATGATTCCCCCGCATGCACTCACTTCCCGCGATCGCGCTCTGCTGAAGATCGCGCTGCCGGTGACCAGTGCCGCTCTGATCGGCACTCTAGGTGCCGTGACCGGAGGTGCGCTGTGCGGCATCCTGCTCATCGCGACCATGGCGATGCTGAAGGGCTCACGACCCGCTGCGCCTCCGCACCGCAAGCCGCCGGGCCATGGTCCCCTCGGTGGTGCGCCGGTGCCTGCACCGCTGATGCCGCGGCCAGTTCTCAGCGGTGCCGCGGCCAAGTCCTTCCCCCCGCTGGAGGATTGAGTGGCTCAGGGATTGAGCAGGGATTTCAACTTCGCCCCTTCGTCCGCCAAGTGGCCCTCGCGTGCGGTGGCGAAGGCGGCGCGATCCTTGATCGTGCAGAAGAAGGAACTCGGGAAGAGGTTTTCCTCGCGTGAGAAGAGAGGATCAGGAAAGGCGGTCGCCAGTCCGGCGCGCTGGGTGTCAAATTCCAGCGTGCTGCCGGAGGACTTCACGGGAAGCTGCGCCAGATAGCCGATGATGATGCCTTTCCGTGACGCGATCAGCAGATCCGCCGTGCCCGCTTGCCGGTGGTGCAGGGCATCGTAGGGAAACTCCTTGAGGGAGGGGGAAGCACCTTCGAAGCCGGCCACCACACCATTGCTATCGACCGTGGCGGGCTTGGTCTCCGGGAAGCTCTTCAGGTAATCGGCAAGCGTCCGCGATGTGCCGGGGGCCGTGTCCTTCTCCACCCTGGCGGTGCCAGTGCCAGCACCGGCACCGCTACCCGTCACGAGCCCGAGCAGGCGCTCATCCTCTGCCTTGTGATAGCTCTGCATGGCCTCCTCGTAGGCCTTCGTGTTCAATACCGCTTGCGTGCGATAGTGGATATTTTTGTCAGCAGTGCTCCAGGTGGAGACGCTGTAGCTTTGCTGCTGGAAGCTCTCGGCGGGGAAGGGGGCATTGAGAAAAGCATTGATACCGTCGTGCCAGAGCTGCGTGTCGTCGCCGGCTTTCTGGAAGCGGAAGAGATAGCCGAAGACCTTGTCCCCATAGAGCAGGTAGGAGACCTGGCCGCGCTCGGACTCGCGGACATAGACGGCAGTCACGGGGTATTGCCCGTATTCCTCGCGGATGTCTCCACTGTAGCTCGTAAGGCCCGCCGGGCTCGCCTTCAGCTCGGTGAGTGTGGTGGGCGGCTTTGGTGTTTCAGCCAATGCGAGCGAGCAGAGGAGGGCGGCGAGAAGGAAGTTCCGGAGCATGCCCGGCACGATGGAGGGGAATGAGATGGAGGACAACATCTGACATGAGATGCGGTGAGGTGGGGTTTCATTCACCGGAAAAGCGGGTCACGCCAAAACAACGGCACCCCACCGGCAACGAGGCCGGAGGGGCGCTGCTTCCTCTGTGTGTGTCAGAGAGTCGTTGGACTGCTTGCTTACTTCGCCTCGCGCTTGCGGTCGGCCTCGTCCTCCAGGGCGTCGGCCTTGCGCTCGGCTTCCTTGCGGATGGCGTCGGCGTTGTCTTTCGCGGCATCAGCCCGGGCGTCGGCATCTTTCTTCTCTACATCGGAGAGATGCTTGGCGTCCTTGCGGGTTTGAGCGGCGGCCCTTTCGGCGGCATCGGCATCGGTCTCGCCTTGCTGACGGACGTCCTTCGCCTCCCGCTCCAAGGTGTCTGCCTTCTGTTCCAGCGAATCTTCGCGGGCTTGTTCTTGGCGCGAGTCGCAGGCCGTGAACAGGAAGGCATAAGATGCCGCGGCCATGATCGTGGGTAGGATTGGTGCTTTCATGGTTGGGAATTTAGGGTTGGCTAGCTCCAGGGGAGCTTGCGGATAGCTTTTGCAGCCGCCGTGCCGTGGCGTTTTTCAATGACTTATGAAGACGGTGAGACGGCGATCTCCGAGACTTGCATGCTTGCGCAGGGCAGGATGCACGGTGGGAAGGGTTCGGGGGCCAGAGTTCTGGGCTCCGGGAAAAGACCTGAGAGCATGTGGCTTCTCCGTGCCTTTTCCCTGACCCTTGGCCCATGCTCCCTGGCCACTCCTGCCTTGCCGGTTCGCTTCGCCTTTGCTGCGCTGAGCGCCGAATGAGCCCTGCCCCTAGTCCCGCGGATGTAGTTGAGATGCTGTGCGAAGAGGGGATCGTGGATCTGCGCGAGGACTTTCCTGAGCAAGGCGATCTCTTCGCCGCGGGCATGGATTCGATGGGCGTAATGCAGCTGATCGTGATCGTGGAGGAGCGCTATGGCGCGGTGATCCGGCCGGAGGATGCGGGGCGCGAGAACCTTGGCACACCGGCCGCCCTGGCCGCGCTGATCGGGAGGAGGCTCGCATGACTTGCGATGTCCTGGTGCTGGGTGCGGGCAGCGCCGGGCTGGCGGCAGCAGTGACCGCGGCGCGCGCCGGTGCGCAGGTCATCGTGGTGGAGCGACATGGCTTCGCCGGCGGCATGGGCACGGCGGCGCTGGTGCACACTTTTTGCGGGCTCTACTTGCCGGGCGAGGGCCCGCCGGTGGTGGCGAATCCCGGCTTCCCCGCAGAGATGGAGGAGCGCATGCGCCTGGCCACAGGGATCGGTCCCGTGAAGATGGGCCGGGTCTGGGTGCTGCCACAGCATCCGGTGGAATTTGTCAGGATCGCCGACGGCTTGCTGAAAGAGGCTTCTGTTAGAGTGCTCTATCATGCGGAGGCCCTGCGGGCGGAGCGCGATGCCGATGGCTGGCAAGTCGCTGTTGCCTGCCGCGGAGGTGAGCAGGGCATCCGTGCCAGAGCCGTGGTGGATGCGAGTGGTGACGCGGTATTTGCCGCGCTGGCCGGTGCGGAGACTTCTCTAACAGAAGCGGCCCGTCTCCAACGTCCGGCTTACATCTTCGGGATGCAGGGCGTGGCAGATGGAGAGGGTGGCTTGGTTCTCGCCGGGCGTCTCGCGGAAGGCATCCGCCGCGGCGAGTTGTCCAAGGAAACGCTGGGCCTGCACTTCCGCGCGAGCGGAAGGGCGGGGGAGATCTTCGGCACCATCGATCTGTCCGGTAGCGAGGAAGGTGGCGACTACGATCCACTGGATCCCACCTGCCTCTCGCGCTTGGAAAGCAGCGGCCGGGAGCTCGCGGCCGCGGCAGTATCTTATCTGAAACGCGAGGCGGAGGGCTGGGGCGCTGCCTACATTTCCCACTGGCCGGTGCGCGCCGGCGTGCGGGAGAGTCGCCGCTGGATCGGCAAGCATGTGCTCACGGGTGGGGAGATTCTAACAGGTGCGCGGCATGACGATGAGATCGCCTTGGCGACTTGGCCGCTCGAGTTGCGCGAGACCAACCGCGGGCCGAAGCTGCGCTACCCGGCGAACGATGCACCCGCGGGGATTCCCTTGCGCTGCCTGATCCCCGCGAATCTCGACAAGGTCTTCGTGGCGGGTCGTTGCATCTCTTGTGATCATGAGGCGCAGGCTTCGATCCGGGTGATGGGGACTTGCTTCGCGACGGGGCAGGCTGCGGGAAGTGCGGCGGTTTGTTAGATTCCTGGGGTGCTGCGACACTTTATCGGACGAGGACTTTTCCCCGCCGCGCAGCGGCCTTGGACTGCGTCCAACCCTGTTGCCGCTTTGTGCAGGCGATCCGATCGCCGCGAGCGAGTCTTGATGGCTACCCTTTCACCAAGCCTTGTCCGCCCGACCGTGGTGCGATGCCGCTTCACCGCCAGGGTGAGATCATCACCAAACCCTGAGCGTCGGGCACAATGAAGGGTGAAGGGCAACACCCAGAGCTCGCTCACGGCAACAGGGTTGCCTGCCGAAAGCTGCAACAGGGTTGCAGCAGTCCAAGGTGGCTGCGCCACGGGGGAGGCGGCGCAAGCCGCACCCCATATCAACCCGTAAACGACTTCCGCAAATGCGAGGGCAGGATCCCCAACTGCTCGCGGTACTTCGCCACCGTCCGCCGCGCCACGGGAATGCCCTGCGTCTTCAGCTGCTTGGCCAGCGCATCATCGGAGAGCGGCTTGCCTGGATCTTCCTTCGCGATGAGATCCTGGATCGCCTCGCGCACACCGGCGTTGGACACCTCCGTGCCATCCGCGGTCTGGTAACCGGCGGCGAAGAAGGCGCGCATCTCCATCAGCCCGTGGGGTGTCAGGACATACTTCCCGGCGACCGCGCGTGAGATCGTCGTTGCGTGCAGGCCGATCTGGTCCGCGATCTCGTTCATCGTGAGCGGCCGCAAATGACGCGGACCCTTCTGAAGGAAAAGCGGCTGGTGCTCGATCAGCTTCTCCGCGATCGAAAGGATCGTCTCCTGCCGCAGCGAGAGCGAGCGGATAAGCGTGCGCCCTTCGCGGATCTGCTCGCGCAGGAAGTGCCTGGCCTTCCGGTCATTTGTGGTGCGGCCCAGCATGTCCTTGTAGAAATCGCTGATCCGCAGCTTCGGCATGTACTCATTCGTCAGCCGCGCGCGGAACTCATCGTCGATCTTCTCGATCACCACGTCCGGCTGGATGTAGGGATTGCCGGTGGGATCGAAATCGCCACCCGGATTTGGCGTCAGGCGGCCGATGCGCGTGGCGGCATCTGCAATCCGCTCCACACTGGTGCCCAGGGTCCGCGCGATCTGCGGGTAGCGCTTGCGGGCCAGGTCTTCCAGGTGATCGCGGACGATCTTGTATTCCAAACTGGCACCCTCGCCATTCCGCTCGAGCTGCAGCAGCAGGGACTCCTGAATGCCGGAGGCGCCAATGCCTGCCGGCTCGAAGCTCTGGAGCAGTGCCAGCGCCTCATCCATCGTCTTCTTCGCGATGCCGAGGCGCGAGGCCAGCTCGCGGGCGGGCAGGTCGAGGAAGCCGCGGGGATCGAGGTTCCCGATCAGATGTCGCGCTGCCGCCCGCACGTCCGGCTCCACCAGGGAAAAGTCCAACTGGTAGGCCAGATGCTGCTGCAGGGTCTCCGGCGCGACGATCGAGTTGTAGAGATGCTCGCGGCGCTCTTCGTCGTCAGCGCTCCACGGATTCGAGCGACGCTCCATGATCTCCAGATCGCGCCAGTCGTCGTCCGTCTCGTTCAGGCTGGAGAGGGAATCCGCCTCTTCCGGATCCGGATCGTTTTCGTCCAGAGAGATCGATTCCGTGATATCCTCCAGAACGGGATTAATTTCCAACGCTTGTTGGACAAGCTGCTGGAGTTCCATCGAGTTCGCCTGGAGGATCTCCAGGCTACGCCGCATCTGCGGGGCCAGCGACTGCTGCTGTCCCAGCGATTGATGGAGCGAGGCATCTGCCATGGTTTCGTGTCCAGCCCTTGCGGCGGACACGGAGAACTAGACCGACAGTGCTGAGAAATACAGCAAATTTCGTGCCACCGGCGTATTTTATTTTCCTTGCGGGACTGGGGAACTTGTGGGAGGGGCGGTGGCGCTCCCGGATTTGCTAGGAAAATCCGTGGGTTGTCGTCAATCATTCCCCCGCTATGACCCAAGGAGATTTTGTCCCTTTTGAAGTGAAGATGCGCGCCGCCGGCGTGATGGAGGCCGCGATCGGTGCATTTCGCCACAACTACGAGGCGCTTTGCCGCAATGAGACCGGCCTGATCCCGGAGGAAGCGATCCGCCCGGCGGAGGGCTTGGCGGTCTTCGAGCCGGGCACGGAGGGCTTCGATCCCGCGCTGCTGGCGCAGACCGTGGTGATCAAGCTGAACGGCGGCCTGGGCACCAGCATGGGCCTGCAGAAGGTGAAGAGCGTGCTGGAGGTGCGCCCCGGCGTGGCCTTCCTGGATCTCATCGTCCGCCAGATCATGGCGCTGCGGGAGGCCAGCGGCTCGAAGGTGCGGCTGCTCCTGATGAACAGCTTCAGCACCAGCGAGGACACGCTTTCCTACCTGGAACGCCACGCCGCCGGCGGCTTCGCCGATGCCTCCGAGGTGGAGCTGATGCAGAACCAGGTGCCGAAGATCGACGAGGCGACCTTGGCCCCCGCCGAGTGGCCGGCGAATCCCACCATGGAATGGTGCCCGCCGGGCCACGGCGACCTCTACCCGGCGCTGGTCGGCAGCGGCTGGCTGGACCGCCTGCTGGCAGATGGCGTGAAATACGCCTTCGTCTCGAACTCCGACAATCTCGGCGCGGTGCTGGAGCCCGGCCTGCTGAAGCACTTCGCGGAGTCCGGCGCGCCCTTCCTGATGGAAGTCACCCGCCGCACCCCGGCGGACCGCAAGGGCGGCCACTTGGCCGTGCGGCGGGACAACTTGCGGCTCCTCCTTCGCGAGGTGGCCCAGTGCCCGGACTCCGATCTCGATGCCTTCCAAGACATCGACAAGCACCAGTATTTCAATACGAACTCGATCTGGTTGCGCCTGGACCTGCTGAAGGAGCGCTTGGAGCAGGGCGGGGGAGTCCTGCCGCTGCCGATGATCCGCAACCGCAAGACCATCGATCCCCGCGACAAGAACTCCACCCCGGTGATCCAACTGGAAGTGGCGATGGGTGCGGCGATCGAGTGCTTCGAGGGCGCTCAGGCGATCGAGGTCCCGCGCTCGCGCTTCGCCCCGGTGAAGTCCACCGCGGATCTCTTCGCCCTGCGCTCCACCGCCTACTCCGTCAGCGAGGACGGCCGGGTGGAGCTGGTGGCCTCCCGCGCCGGGGTGCCGCCGGTGGTGAAGCTGGACGATTCCTACAAGCTGGTGGACGCCATCGAGGGGCTCGGGACGCCCTGTCTGGAAGGCTGCGAGGAGATATCTGTGAGCGGTCCGCTGAGCTTCGCGGAGGGCGTGGTCCTGAAGGGCAAGGTGGGCTTTAAGGCGAGCGAGCCGCGGGTGGTCGCCGCCGGGGTGTATCAGGACGGCGAGTTCTGAGGCTCAATCTCAAACGAATGTTTCGGGGTCGCGCTGCCTGCGGGCGGGCGACCCCTCTTTTTGCGAAGGGGAAATTCCCTCTAAATAGACATTTTCCATTTGCGTTCTTGTCATTTTGAGGGGGTCCGGCTACCCCCGCGGCGCGCATGGCGAGCATCGGTGAAATCAATCTGTCGGCAGAGGGCTTTGAGGCGGTCATTTTCGATTGCGACGGCACTCTGGTGCACTCGATGCCTGCCCATTTCGAAGCTTGGTGCGAGGCTCTCGCGCTCCACGGTGCGGGCGGCATCTTCAAGGAAGACGTCTTCTACGCCATGGGCGGCCGCCCGACCAAGGACATCGTGGTCGAGATCAACGACGAGTATGGCCTGAAGCTCGATCCGGAGGCCGTGGCCTTCGCAAAGCGCGAGGCCTTCCTCCGCAAGCTAGGCAGCCTGGAGCTGATCGATGAAGTGGCGGAATTCGCCGAGAGCCTGCGCGGCAAGGTCCCGATGGCGATCGCCACCGGCGGCACCCGACTGGTGATCGAAAAGACCCTGCAGGCCGTGGGAGTGTCCGATCTCTTCGAAGAGGTGGTGACCGCAGATGATGTGAAGGTCGGCAAGCCGGCCCCGGATATTTTCCTGAAGGCTGCCCAGCTGCTCGGCGTTTCCCCGCTGAAGTGCCTGGTGCTGGAAGACGCGCCGGCCGGCGTGATGGCCGCCCAGCTCGCCGGGATGCAGGTCATCTCGGTGCCAGCCCCGCTGAACTTCGCGCGGAAGTAAGTCAGGAGCGCGGCTTTTAGAGCCGCATCTGGAGCGCGGCTTTGCAAGCCGCAAGAACGGTCCCCGGAAGCCGTTTACCCTTAAAGCTCCGCAGTAAAGGAGCGTGTTGCACCGTGCCTTCTCGCGGGGAGAGGCGGGTCCTCAGGGACCGCTCGTGCGGCTTTCAAAGCCGCGCTCCGGAGGGATTTCCGCATTCGCGCTTGCGTCGGGGTAGGCTCCTCTATTGACTCCGCCATGGCGGATATTTCTCTCGGACTCTCCTTTGACGACGTCCTTCTCGTTCCTGCGTTGAGCGAGATTCTTCCTACGGAATCGGACATTTCCACCTATGTGACCTCAGGCATCCGCCTGAACATCCCGGTGGTTTCCGCGGCGATGGACACGGTCTCGGAGACCGAGCTGGCCGTGGCGCTGGCGCGCGAGGGCGGCATGGGCGTGATCCACCGCGCGTGCTCGATCGCCGAGCAGGCCTCGATGGTTTCCCGCGTGAAGCGTTCCGAAAACGCGGTGATCCAGAAGCCGCTCACGGTGCGCAAGGAGCAGAGCATCGACGAGGTCCGCCAGATCATGGCGGAGCACGGCTTCTCCGGCTTCCCGGTGGTGGATGCGGATGGCCGCTTGGAAGGCATGGTGACCGGCCGCGACTTCCGCTATCTGGACCGCGCCGATGCCCGCGTGCAGGACGTGATGACCCCGCGCGAAAAGCTGATCACCGCGCCGGTCAACACCGAGCTCGAGGAAGCGCGCCGCATTCTCTATCAGAACCGCATCGAGAAGCTGCCGCTGGTGGATGCGAATGGCAAGCTGGCCGGCCTGATCACCGGCTCGGACATCGAGAAGAGGATCACCTTCACCAGCGCGGCGAAGGATGACGAAGGCCGCCTGCGCTGCGGTGCGGCGGTGGGCGTGGGCCCGGACTGCGTGGAGCGCGGCCAGGCGATGATCGATGCCGGGGCGGATGCCTTGTTCATCGATGCCGCCACCGGCCACACCAGCCGGGTGATGGAAGTGATTTCGAAGCTGCGCTCGCTCTCCGACCGCCCGGTGGTGGCGGGCAATGTGGTGACGGAGCAAGGCGCGCGCGACTTGGTGGCCGCCGGTGCCAGCGCGCTGAAGGTGGGCGTGGGCCCAGGCTCGATCTGCACCACGCGGGTCATCGCAGGTGTGGGCATGCCGCAGTTCACGGCGATCCAGAACGTGGCGAAGTATTGCCGCGAGGTGGGTGTGAAGGTCATCGCCGATGGTGGCATCCGCTACTCCGGCGACGTGGTGAAGGCGCTCGCCGCCGGTGCTGACCTGGTGATGCTCGGCTCTTTGCTCGCCGGCACGCGGGAAAGCCCCGGCCAGAGCGTCTACTACCAAGGCCGCCGCTTTAAGACTTATCGCGGCATGGGTTCGCTCGGCGCGATGCGCAAGGGCTCCGGCGACCGCTACGGCCAGAACAGCTCTGGCAAGCTTGTGGCAGAGGGCGTGGAAGGCCGCGTCCCCTACAAGGGCCCTCTGTCCGACGTGATCTTCCAGCTCATGGGCGGCCTTCGCTCCGGCATGGGCTACGTGGGGGCGAACAGCCTGGATGAACTTCGCAAGCGCGCTACCTTCACCCGCATCACCCCGGGCGGCCTGCGCGAGAGCCACGTGCACGACATCGTCATCACCGAGGAGCCGACGAACTATCAGCCGCTGGGCTAAGCGATGGGTCTGCCTTCAGACAACCAAACTTGGCTTATCGATGAGGGGCACGAGGTCATCACGAAGAAAGCCGAACGCGGTATCGAGAATCTCTCGGATCGCGAGCGGCTCATCTACTGCCTGTGGGTGGCGGACTATGGCGTGCGCAATGCCGGGGATCTTGAGACAGCCTCGGATCTCTATCCGCCTTTCCAGAAGGAAGCGGCGGAGCTGGCCGCGAAGTTGTGGCTCGGATTTGTTGCTGAATCCTTCTCGTTGCCCGGACCGCTGCTGGAGCAGCAGTATTTTGAGCGCTTTGAGCGCATCTGCGACGATCTCCGGCAAGTCCGGGATCAGGCCTGAGGTTTTCGCCGACGGCTTTGTTTGACCGACAAGCATCGAACCTTTCTAATTTTCCTTTCCCGACATGCAGGAGATCAATCACGTCGCCGTCCTCGACTTCGGCTCTCAATACACCCAGCTCATTGTGAGGCGGGTGCGCGAGCTTGGCTACTTTGCGAAGCTCTACGCCCTTGAGGACTTCCCGAACATCGGCAAGCCGGGCGCGGTCATCCTTTCGGGCGGGCCGAAGAGCACCTCCGAGCCGGACGCACCGGACCTCGATTTTGAGGCGCTGAAGTCCTTCGGCGTACCGGTGCTCGGCGTCTGCTATGGGATGCAGCTGCTCAACATCAAGTTCGGTGGCAGCGTGAAGGCGAGCAACCGCCGCGAGTATGGCCCGGCCACCCTGGTCCCCGGTGAGAGCACCGGCCTCTATGAGGGCGTGTCGAAGAACTCGCAGGTGTGGATGAGCCACTCGGACACGGTCGAGAACCTGCCGGCTTGCTCGGTGGTGATCGCTGCGAACCAGCATGGCACCCCCGTCTCGCTGAAGTGGGAGGACCGCTTCTACGGCATCCAGTTCCACCCGGAAGTCACGCACAGCCACGAGGGCAACCGCATCCTCCACAATTTCCTGCTCACCGCGGGCGAATTGGCACCTTTCCGCATCGATGACTTCAAGCGCGAGCTGATCGAAGGCATCCGCGCGGCTGTGGGCAACAAGCAGGTTGTCTGCGGGGTCTCCGGCGGGGTGGATAGTACGGTGCTCGCCGTACTTCTGCACGAGGCAGGGGTGAAGGTCCGCCCGATCTACGTGGACCACGGCCTGATGCGGAAGGACGAGACCGCGGAGGTGCAGAGCAACTTCCACCGCATGGGCCTGAAGATCGAGACAATCGACGCGTCCGAGAAGTTCCTCGGTGCCCTGGCCGGCGTGGCCGACCCCGAGGCCAAGCGCAAGATCATCGGCGAACTCTTCATCGATACTTTCTGGGAAGCCGTCGGTGATGCCGAGATGCTGGCCCAGGGCACGCTCTATCCGGACGTGATCGAAAGCGCCTCGAACGCGAAGTCGAAGGCCAGCAAGATCAAGACCCACCACAACCGCGTCGACCGCATCCTCGAGCTTCAGGCCCAGGGCAAGGTGCTCGAGCCACTGGCCGAGCTGTTCAAGGACGAGGTCCGCGCGCTCGGTGCCTCGCTTGGAATCGCGCACGATATCCTCTGGCGTCATCCCTTCCCGGGCCCCGGCCTCGCCGTGCGCTGCCCCGGTGACATCACCCGGGAGAAGCTCGACATCATCCGCGAGTGCGACGCCATCTTCATCGGCAAGCTCAAGGAGCACGGCTGGTATGAAAAGGTCTGGCAGGCCTACGCCGGCCTGATCCCGGTCAAGACCGTCGGCGTGAAGGGCGACGAGCGTTCCTACGAATGGTCCACCAATCTCCGTGCCGTGATCTCGGATGATGCCATGACCGCCGATTGGGTCGAGCTGCCCTCCCAGATCCTCCGCGAGACCAGCAACCGCATCTTGAACGAAGTGAAGGGCATCAACCGCGTGCTCTACGACATTTCGACCAAGCCGCCGGCGAGTATCGAGTGGGAGTGAGCGGAAGCGCCCAAACGAAGTTGCAGATCGCATGAGTATCCTTGATTGGTTCAGACGCCTCAAGAAGGTGAAATCCGAACCGCATCTTGTGCTGAAGCAGGCGACTGACTGGCGGTGGGTCAAACTGGTGGATCTCCCGGGATACCGGGAGTGGGCAGCTGACTACGATCGGCTGGAGCGGATCATACCCCACCTCGAAGATTATCATCTAGCTGTGCCCGTAGCGGACCTGGAGCAGCCGTCCGAAGGCTACTTTGAAAAGGTATTTCAGGGCAAACTAGACGCATTCACTGAGCACTTCGCTCATCTGGATCTTCCTAGAGAGGACGTCGCAGACTACCGGCGGGGAGGAAAGTTCTTCAACGACAATGCCTGATTTGTCATCAGAACAGTCATTCGGAAATGCCAACCGAATGCTTCACGACATCTCTACCGAGCCGCCGGCGAGCATCGAATGGGAGTGAGGCCCTAGCACGCATATGGAACGGAGGCTATCAAAGGCTGACGAGATCATGGAGCGCTATGGCGAGTCCGTCGTCTCGCCCGAAGAAGCTTCCGCGCCTGTCTATCCCTACGTCTACGTCACGAGCGAGGGACAAGTCCACGAGCTCGATGACGAGGACCGCGCGTACTTGGAGGAGCGCTTCTACCCCATGGACCCCGCCCGGCCTGCAACCAAGTTTGCCTTCGAGGACAAGGATGGGAAGGTCGGCAAGGGCTTCTGCCACCGCTCCTTGCTTCCTGCCGGGACGGTCGTGAACTCCGAACCGGTCGCGCGTAAGCCCAAGCCGGCGATCGAGCAGGGCGAGCGTCGTGACGGCTCCAGCACAGCGGGAATACCACTTCGCTTCCTGTTGGTGGGATGGCTGGTGATCAGTGTGATCGCCAGCATTCCTCTCAACGGCATCAAGTGGGGAAGTCCGGATGGTTTTCACGGCACTGGTTGGCCGTTCGCTTCGGTGTATTGGGACCGGCTTCAGGGTGCGGAAGATCTCGTCGATTTTCCGAATCCTCTCGCGCCTTTCTATAACATTGCGGTGATCCTCCTCGTTGGGGCGCTGCCTTTGCTCTTCCTTCGGTTGTTGATCCGCCTCTGGCGGGCTTGGCTCACCTGAACCGCCCGGCCCGGTCGCCAAATTTTCACCAATCCCACGGAGAACTCACGATGGGATCCGCTCGCGCGGTGCTAAGATCCGCGCTGATGCACCTCATCGTCGCCAACCTTGCTGCCATTCTTTGGATGGTGCTGCCGGTATCGACTTGGCTTTCGAGAAAGCGTTTGCCTTGGGTCGAGGGTCGCACGGGGCGTTGGTTTCTAGCCTGCGCGGCCTTGGGTACATTGCTCTACATCGCGGTGGTGATGGTGGCCGATGCCGGACTTCGATGGGAATGGGAGAAGTATGATCTGGACCACAACGGCGAACTCTCCGGGCCGGAGCTGACACCGCAATCGCAGGAGGCGATGCATCGCTGGGCGACCGATACCGGACGGAGCTTCGCGCTGCTTGTGGCGCTTCCCGCCAGCCTCGCATGGACCGCTGTGAACCTCGTCGTTCTCGGATTCTTCGGGTGGCTAGGGGGGCTAGGGGGGCTACTCCGGAAGGGGACGGGAAAGCCGGGGAAGATCGGCAAGAGGGTCCGGGTGGTTCTTCCCTACGAGCCGCCGAAGACCTAGGATGCTGGACCGCCCGGCATCCCATCTGTAATCTTCGGGTCTCCGATGAGCAAACTTGGATGTACCTGCGGGAACGTGATTTGGGATGGTCTGGTTCCCAATGAGGTCGAAGGTGAGATCCTCAGCAACAAGGGCTATCATCGCTATTTCGACTCGATGTCCGAGATCATCGACGATTTTCTGACGCACTTCCAAGCCGGGCGGCTTCCCGATTGGAGAAAGAAGCACCTCGACCCCATCTACGCGGAAAATGTAACTCCGGGAGAGATGCTCGCTGATATACTGCAGTCAGCCTACACGGATCTCACGCTTGCGATGCTTGAGTGCGATCAATGTGGCCGCCTGTGGGTTCAGAAAGCAGTCGGTGAAAACCACTATCGGCCCTATGCCTTCGATGGCGAGGAGCCGCGCTTCAAGGTGCTAGGTCTGAATTGCCGCGGCTCGAAATCTTGAGCTATGGACGTATTGACGTACGCTGCTTCCCATGAAGACGGTGAGTGCCATCAACGCCAGTGCCGATCTCTGCAGTCTCATCGAAGCCACCGTGTCGAATCACGAGCCGATCCAGATCACCGGCAAGCGCGGCAATGCGGTTCTCGTGGGCGAAGAGGATTGGGGTTCGATTCACGAGACCTTGAATCTCGTGAGTATCCCCGGCATGCGGGAGTCGATCCTTAAAGGCATGGCCGAACCGGTGGACAAGTGCAGCCGGGAGATCTTTGGCCGCAATGAGGATGATCGCCGCGGTCCGTAGCAGGTGACCCGTTCCGTGGAGCCGCCCTATTGGATCGCGCTTTCAGCGCTCGGATCATTGTCTTAATGGGTTCCCAGGGCGCTGCCCTGGGCTGCGATAGGATGCCCCTTTGGGGCGGGGGAGCCGATCAATCCCGATGCTTCGCCCCTTTCGGTGCCTCTTCTTCCAGCGCTTCACGCAGGTCCTCGAGCATCGCTTCCAGATTGATCTCCTCGATCTCATCTTCCGCCTCGACCCGCTTGATGATCATGTCGCCGGGGAAGACGAAGAGTTCCAGGTCCTGATACTGCAGCGCGAAGTCGCTGCCCTGCCCATCGCGGTAGATGACCCAGCGCAAGGGAAGCTCACGCGTTAGGATGTGGCCGAAGACCAGGCCGAAGGTTTTCAGTTCCTCGCCGGGGTCCGCAGTGTAGGGGCCTTCGCTGAGCATGGTATGGAGATTCGGGATGTCCTCCCGCGTGCCACTGAGCCGGACCTCGGTCTCGAATTCGTTGGCGAGGAGTTCGTTCACCCAAGCCGTGGCTCCGTCGAGAGTCGCCTGTTCTTCGGGATTGGGAGGGCGGGTGCTGATCTTGGACATGGCAGGGAAGCGTTGATCTTTTCGAGCGGGCGAGGAGACTGAGGGGAATGGCCGAACGGGTGATCCGCCAAGGTGATATCGTGGACACGGTGGCGGATGCCATCGTGTTTTCAAGCAATGAGCATCTCTTCCTTCCGGCGGGGCCGGGGCGAGCTTGTTAGGCAAGCATGGCAAGCCCTTGCAGGAGGCCATGCGCCGGATCATGGCAGGGCGGGGGATCAAGGTGGCCCCGCGTGGCAGTGTGTTCGAGATCGAGCCTGCGGCGACTTGGGGGCGGATGTTCGCGGTCGTCGCCGCGAATGGTTTCTACGAGACCAGCCGCGAAGATACGGAGGCGGCCGTGCGTGAAGTGCTGCGGCGTTGTGCGGAGATCGATGGCGTGAAGACCGTCGCGATCACCGCGCTCGGCACCGGCTACGGCAATATGGAGATCGAGGACTTCGTGGTGATCTTCTGTCGGGCGGAGATCCCCGCTTCATTGGAGTCCGTCCAATTGATCATTCCCGGAGACCTGTTCTTCGACTACGCGTGCCGGAAGAATGAAGCACTGGGTGGAGTGGCGCGGGCTGAAAAGTAGTCCGCGCAGTCCCCTGAGCGGATGAATGGTCCCCGACGGCACGCTCACCACGGCGGACTTCGGCTTTCAAGGCGGCTGCATTCCAGTCGAACGAAGCGCTTGGCAGGACCATTCTAGCGGCGTTCAAAGCCGCGCTCCAGATCACGCCACTGCCATCGGCGTCGCCGGTCCCGCCGGGCGGTTCCGCTCTAACAAGCGCACGAAATTCCTCACCAGCAAGGAAGCCCCCGCCGTCTTCCACACTGCCCACATGGTGAAGTCCACCTTCGCACGCTCCCCGACCAGCGGCAGCGTGACGATCCCGTGGCTCGCCCGCAGGTCCAGCACCACCGGCAGCATGCTCAGCCCTTGGTCCGCGGCGATCATCGTCAGCAGGCCCTCGAAGCCCAGCACCTGTCGCGAGCTGGCGGGAGTGGCCCCCGTCTCCTCGAACATCGCCAGGATGTCCTTGCGGTGGGTCGAGTGCTTCTCATCGCCGAGGAAGAGGAGCGTCTGGTCCAGCAGGTCTTCCAGCCGCAGCGAGCGTCGCGCGGCGAGGGGATGATCCTTCGACATCGACACGCCAAAGGTCGAGCGCACCAGCAGCAGGCTGGACATGCCCGGCACCTTTTCCGTGTCCCGGCCGTAGGCAAAGCCGAGGTCGATCTCGTCCTTCGCCAGCGCTTCGAGCTGCTCCGGTGGCGTCATTTCGACAAAGGCCACCTCCACGTCCGGGAAGCTGGTGCGGAAGGCCCTCAGTGCGTCCGGCAGGAAGCCCGCCGCAATCTGGCCCACGCTGCCGATCCGGAGCTGGCCGCGGCGGCCGTTCTGGGCCTCGCGGGCCCGCTCCACCGCCTCCTCCACATCGTCCAGAATCGTCTGGGCGTCAGCCAGAAAAACCTTCCCCGCATCGGTCAGGGCCACGCGGACGGTGTCCCGCTCCAGCAGCTTCACGCCGGTCTCCTCCTCCAGATCCTTGACCTGTTTGCTCAGGGCCGGGCGGGTGACGTTAAGGCGCTCGGCGGCGCGGCGGAAATTCAGTTCCTCCGCCACCGCTACGAAGTATCTCAAGTGCCGGAGTTCCATCGGGTCGCGGGACTGGTAATTCTAGGTTACCAGCTTGGAAACTTCAAAGTCATTCCGCTGCGCACTTTCCGATGCTAAGTAAGCGGGTGTCTGAAACGTCTGTTTTAGTTCCTCTGCTTCCACCCGGGTCCACCGTTACGCCAAGATTGAAAAGCTGCACGTGAAGTTTTCATCCGTTTCCCGTTTTTTCTTCCTTCTTCTTTCCCGTAACGAGCGACCTTTCCCGCCGACTGCCATGCGCCCGATCCACTTCCTGCCCCTCACCACGCTACTGCTTCTGCCCGCCTGCCAGAAGAAGGAGGGAGGAGCGCACGCCGGTGCTCCGCCCGCCATGCCGCCTGCGGCGGTGACCGTCCAAGCGGCGGCGACCGAGACGGTGCAGATCACCCGCACCCTGCCGGGCCGCATCGATGCGGTGCGGGTGGCGGAGGTCCGCGCGCGGGTCCCCGGCATCCTGCTGGAAAGGACCTTCACCGAAGGTGCCGACGTGAAGGCCGGCGATGTGCTTTTCAAGATCGACTCCGCGCCGTTGGAGGCGGTGAAGGAGAGTGCCTATGCCGCCAAGGTGCGGGCTGAGGCCACCCAGTTCCAAGCCGATAGCCAACTCGCCCGCTACAAATCGCTGGTGGGCTCGAACGCTGTCAGCAAGCAACAGTTCGACGATGCGGAGTCCGCCGTGAAGGTGGCGGATGCCGAGGTCAATGCCGCGAAGGCGGTGCTGAAGACCGCCGAGCTGCGCTTGGACTACGCCACCGTCACCGCGCCCATCTCCGGCCGCATCGGTCGCGCCGCGGTCACGGAAGGTGCGCTGGTGGGTCAGGACGATGCGACGCTGATGGCCACCATCCAGCAGCTCGACCCGATCTACTTCGACTTCACGCAATCCAGCGCGGACCTGATCGCGATGCAGCGTGCCAACAAGAGCGGCGAGACTAAGAAGACCTCCCCCGAGAATAGCGGTGCCAAGCTGATCCTGGAAGATGGCAGCGAGTACGCACTGCCCGGCAAGATCCTCTTCACCGAAGCCTCCGTGGACAAGACCACCGGCATGGTCACTCTGCGCGCGGAATTCCCGAATCCCGACAAGCTGCTGCTGCCCGGCATGTTCGCCCGCGTGAAGATCGTGCAGGCGGTGAAGGAAAATGTGGTCACCGTCCCGCAGCGCGCGGTCAAGCGCGAGGCCAGCGGCGCCGGCAGCGTGATGATCGTGGATGATTCCAACCACGCGCAGATGAAGATGATCCAGACCGCGGAAGCGGTGGGCGACAAGTGGGTCGTCAGCTCCGGGCTGAATGCCGGGGAGAAGGTCATCATCGAGGGCCTCATGAAGGCCAAGCCGGGAGCACAAGTGGCGCCGGCGCCCTTCGAGACGAAGAAGGAGACCAGCCAGGTCCCGCCTCCCTCTGACAAGAAGGGCTGATCCATCCGCGCCTCCCTGCCTCCCAAAGGAGTATTCCGCTCCACCGTCCCTTTCACGTATCCACGTCCCTAGCTTTCTGCAGCCATGGCCCAGTTCTTCATCGACCGCCCCGTCTTCGCCTGGGTGGTAGCCATCCTGATCTCGGTCCTGGGGATCATCTCGATCACCAAGCTGCCGGTGGCTCAGTACCCGCAGGTCGCGCCGCCTTCCGTCTCCATCACCGCGAACTACGCCGGTGCCTCCGCGGAGACCTTGACCGACACCGTGACCTCGGTGATCGAGCAGAACCTCAACGGCATCGACAACCTGCTCTACATGTCGTCCGCCAGCGATGCGAACGGCACGGCGACGATCACGATCTACTTCAAGCCGGGCACCAATGCCGACGTGGCCCAGGTGCAGGTGCAGAACAAGGTGCAGCTGGCCACGCCCAGCCTGCCGGCCACCGTGCAGCAGCAGGGTGTGGTGGTGGCCAAGGCCACGCGCAACTTCGCCATGTTCATCGCGCTGACCACGGATGACGGCAGCATGGATGCCATCTCGCTGGGCAACTACATGGCCGCGAACGTGCTCGATCCCCTGCGCCGCGTGGAAGGCGTGGGTGAGGTGGTCCAGTTCGGCACCCAGTATGCCATGCGCGTGTGGCTGGATCCCGACAAGCTGGTCAGCTACAACATGACGCCCGGGGATGTGAATGCGGCCATCCAGGCGCAGAACACCCAGGTGCCCGTAGGGCAGATCGGCCAGCTCCCCGCCACGGACAACCAGCAGCTCAACGTGATCTTGCAAGGGCGCGCCACCCTGCGCGAGGCGGAGGAGTTCAGGAGCATCGTGCTGCGGGTGAATACGGACGGCTCGCGTGTCTATCTGCGCGATGTCGCCCGGGTCGAACTTGGCGGCCAGGACTACTCGATCAAGGCGCGCATCGATGGCAAGCCGACTGCCGCTGCCGCGATCAAGCTTTCGCCCACCGCGAATGCCATGGACACGGCGGAGGCCGTGCACAAGCAGATCGAGGAACTGCAACAGTTCTTCCCGCCGGGCGTGAAGGTGATCTACCCGCTGGACACCTCCACCTTCGTGAAGATCTCCGTGGAGGAAGTGATCAAGACCTTGGTGGAGGCCATCATCCTGGTGTTCCTGGTGATGTATCTCTTCCTGCAGAATTTCCGCGCCACGCTGATCCCCACGCTGGTGGTGCCGGTGGCCCTGCTCGGCACCTGCGGCCTGATGGCGGCCTTCGGCTTCTCGATCAACGTGCTCACCATGTTCGGCATGGTGCTGGCAATCGGCATCCTGGTGGACGACGCGATCGTGGTCGTCGAGAACGTGGAGCGCATCATGAGCGAGGAAGGTGTCTCCGCGAAGGAGGCCACCCGCAAGGCGATGCACCAGATCACCGGCGCGCTGATCGGCATCACCGTGGTGCTGGTGGCGGTGTTCATCCCCATGGCCTTCTTCGGTGGCTCGGTGGGCACGATCTACAAGCAGTTCACCATGGCCATGGTGTCGTGCATGCTGTTCTCGGTGTTCATGGCCATGTCGCTCACCCCGGCGCTCTGTGGCACACTGCTCAAGCAGGTAAAGGCCGGTCATCACATCGCCAAGCGCGGGCCCTTCGGCTGGTTCAACCGCGCTTTCGAATCGACCACCCACGGCTACCAGGGCGTGGTGCGCGGCCTGCTGCGGCACGCCTGGGCGGGGATCGTGGCACTCGTGGTAGTGGCCTTCGGTGTGGCGCATCTCTATCAGAAGATGCCCTCCTCCTTCCTGCCGGAAGAAGACCAGGGCTACTTCCTGGCGCTGGTGGTCATGCCGGACGGTGCCACGGACGAGCGCACCGGTGCGGTGCTAAAGCAGATGGAGGATTACTTCGCCAAGCAGGACGACATCGAGCACTACTTCACCGTCGCGGGCTTCAGCTTCACGGGTAAGGCCCAGAACTCCGGTCTGGCCTTCCTGCGCCTCAAGCCTTGGGAAGACCGCAAGGGCGCGGAGCACCGCGTGCAGCAAATCATCAAGAACGCGATGATGGGCTTCGGCCCTATCAAGGATGCTCTGGTCATTCCCATCAACCCGCCCGCGATTCCGGAGCTGGGCACTTCCTCGGGCTTCGACTTCTGGCTGCTGGACCGCGGCAACGTGGGCCACGACAAGCTGATGGAGGCGCGCAACCAGATGCTCGGCCTGGCGGCCCAGAACCCGGTGCTGGCCGGCGTGCGCCCGGAAGGCCTGAACGACGTGGCGCAGATCAAGATCGAGCTGGACCAGGACAAGGCCGCCGCTCTCGGCGTTTCGCTGGCGGAGATCAATACCACCATGCAGACGGCCTTCGGGTCCTCCTACGTGAACAATTTCGTGAACGGCCCGCGCGTGCAGCGCGTGATTGTGCAGCTCGATGCGCCCTTCCGCATGACGCCGGAGGACCTGGGGAAAGTCTGGCTGCGCAACAAGGAGGGCACCATGGTGCCGCTCTCCTCCGTGACCAGCACCAAGTGGTCCTACGGTTCGCCGCAGCTCCAGCGCTACAATGGTCTGGCCGCGGTGAACCTGAAGGGCACCGCCGCACCGGGCCGCAGCTCGGGCGAGGCGATGGACGAGATGGAAAACCTGATGAAGCAGATGCCGCAGGGCATCGGCTTCGAGTGGAGCGGCCAGTCGCTGGAGGAAAAGATCTCCGGCAACCAGGCACCCATGCTCTACGGCCTCTCGATCCTGGTGGTGTTCCTTTGCCTCGCCGCGCTCTACGAGAGCTGGTCCATCCCGGTGGCCGTGATCATGGTGGTGCCGCTCGGCATCCTGGGCGCACTGGCCGCGGTCTCCCTGCGGGACCTGCCGAACGACGTGTATTTCAAGGTGGGCCTGCTCACCACGGTGGGTCTATCCACCAAGAACGCGATCCTGATCATTGAGTTCGCCATCGATCTGGAAAAAACCGGGAAGGGACTGATCGAGTCCACCCTGGAGGCGGTGAAGCTGCGCCTGCGCCCGATCCTGATGACCTCCATGGCCTTCGTGCTGGGGGTGGTGCCGCTGGTCATCAGCACCGGTGCCGGCTCCGCCAGCCAGAATGCGATTGGCACCGGGGTTGCAGGCGGCATGATTTCGGGCACAATCCTCGCGGTCTTCCTGGTGCCGATGTTCTATGTCGTCGTCCGTAAGATCGTCAGCCGGCTTTCTCCTGCCAAAAATCCGGAATCGGAAACACCTTCCTCCCATCCTCTAACCGGAGATATCAACCATGCGTAAGTCGCACCTGTTTTTCCTTACTCTTCCGGCCCTGGTGGCCTCCTGCAACATGGAGCCGCCGCTCGGCAAGGTGGATTCGCCCGTCTCGGAAAGCTACCCGGGGAATACCGGCGGCTCGGTCTCGGCGGACCTCGCTTGGAACAAGTTCATCGTGGATCCGCGGCTAAAGCGCCTGGTCTCCATCGCGCTGGAGAACAACCGCGACCTGCGGGTGGCGGCGCTCAACGTGGAGCAGCTCCGCGCCCAGTACGGGATCACGCGCAGCGCGCTCTTCCCTACCGTGAATCTTGGTGCCGCCTCCTCTCACCAGGGGATCGGCAGCTCGAACAGCTCCACCGGCCGCCGCCTGGAGACCCGCTCCTACGAGGTCTCGGTGGGCGTGGCCAGCTACGAGCTGGATATCTTCGGTCGGGTCCGCAGCCTCAGCGATGCAGCGCTGCAGCAGTACTTCGCCAGTGATGCCGCCCGTCTTGGCGTGCAGATCTCGCTGGTTTCCCAAATCGCGAATACTTACTTCATCCAGCGCGCGGCGATCGAGCAGATCAACCTTGCCGAAGAGACCCTCAAGTCGGTCGGAGGTAACTACGACCTGATGAAGAAGCGCTTCGATGCCGGCGATGTGTCCGAGCTGGACCTGCGCTCGGTGGACGTGCAGGTGCAGACCGCCAAGGCCCAGCTCGCCGTCTATCAGCAGCGGCTAGCGGAGACTAACAATGCCTTGGCCCTGCTCCTTGGCACCGCGGTTCCGTCCAGCTTGCCGGAAGGCCGGGGTTTGGAAGACTCGCTGGTCGCGGAGGTGCGGGCCGGTGTTTCCTCGGAACTCCTGCACCGCCGCCCGGACATCCTGGAGGCGGAGCACAACCTGGCCGCAGCGAATGCCAACATCGGTGCCGCGCGCGCCGCCTTCTTCCCGCGGGTGACACTCACTGGCAGTGCAGGGACGGCGAGCCGCAGCCTCGGCGACCTCTTCCAGAACGGCTCCGGTGCATGGGCCTTCTCCCCGCAGATCAGCGTGCCGATCTTCGATGGCGGCTTCAACAAGGCCAACCTCGATGCCGCGCAGATCCGCAAGCAGATCCAGGTGGCCAGCTACGAGAAGGCGATCCAGACCGGCTTCCGCGAAGTGGCGGATGGTCTCGCCGCCCGTACCGGGCTGAACAATCAGATCGCCGCTTACGAAGGATTGGTGGCCGCGCAGGCCAAGCGATTTGAACTTGCGGATGAAAGGTACCGACAGGGTGTTGACAGTTACTTCGAAGTTCTGAACGCCCAACAGGATTTGTTTGACGCGCGGCAATCGCTGATTCAACTGCGTCTCGCGCGCGCTGCGAATTCCATCGGACTCTACAAAGCGCTGGGCGGCGGGTGGTAAAATCACCCATGGACCGGAGTCATTTCCCGGTCTAACAAAATGCCGAGGGCGGTCGCGACGATCCGCAGCTCGTGGAGAAGCAGTTGAGCAGGTTCTTTCTGGGAGGGATGAGCCGCCGTCTGAAGCTTCACGTGGCTGCGGATCCTCCCGGCCGCCCTCTCTTTTTAAGTGCCAAGGGAAGAAGAAGTGCCAAGTGCCAAACCGCTGGCGCGAAAGTTCCAAGGACTAAGTTCCAAGTGCCAAGGAAGAGGATTCTGGGTTCGGTTCAATGATGCGTTTGGTAAAGCGGCCGTAAATTCGGCCATCATCGGGTCCGGCCCTCTTGACCCGTGCGGAGGAATCCCGTGCCTTGGGGGTGATGGAGCCTTCCACAAAAGCACGTGGCTGGTACTTGGCGGCCGGCTTGTTGCTGGCGCTCGCGCTCGTCGCATCCTTGCTACTGGCTCCCGATCAAGGCGGAAAGGACCGCGAGCCACCGGTCGCGGCCACGCGGGTCTCCGAACGCTCGTCGGCGGAATCCGCTACCGGGACGCGATTGGACCAAACACGGCGCGCTCTCTCGCGAGATGAGCAGCGGGCCGCGCTGGATCTGATCGAGCGGATGCGGGGCCCGGCCATGGACTTTCCGGTCACGCGTATGGCCAAGGAGGGTGAGGGCTTCCCCAAGGCTCTGCTCGATGAACTGGCTCAGATGAATGCCGGACAATTCCAGACTGTGGTCCTGGGGATCGCCAGGGATCGGACCATTCATGGAGCGACCCGGACCAAGATCGTGATTAAGATGAACGATGCCTGGATGGCCTCGCAGGAGAGCCCGGGCAGGCAGCAGTTGGGGATCGTGCTAGGCACCATTGAGGAGCTGCTGCCGGAGTTCCCTCCCGGCTACGATGTGCTGCCGGTGAATTGCGTGATCAGGATCGGGGTCCGCTGGGATCCGGAAGCGATGGCCGACTTCCTCGCCAAGCATTGGGACCGCTGGGGCGGGCCGGACAGCAGGGATGGGGAGATGCTGCGGCAGTCCATGCTCCGGCATGCCGCGGACCCCAAGGCGGCGCTGGAGCTCCTCAATGCCCGGCGCTAAGAAGTGATGGGAAACTTGAATTGGCATGAAATGGCTTTTAAATTGACCTAAAGTGCCTGATTCGAGTTTCTGTGGGCATGAAGAAGCCCCTCGGCGCTTTGCTCCTCGCCCTCACTGTCGGCCATGCTTTCGCGGCGGTGGAAGTTCCTGCCTTCACCGCTTACAGCGCACCCGATCCGAACCGCGGCGCGAATCGCCCGCAGGATGGCTCGATCACCAATTGGGACGCGAAGACCACGCTCTCCTGGTATGGCCGTCTCGCTGCGAAGGGTGACCTGGATCTCGCGCTGACGACGCTGGCGAAGACCGATGGCAAGCTGGCGCTAACGATCGCGGACACGCAGGAGAAGCCAGTCTTCTCCACGAAGCGCGAGGGCAAGGCGGAGGACGCGAGGGTCTCCTTCGGCAAGGTCACCGTGCCCGCGCCGGGCTACTACCGCTTCACGCTGGAAGGCAGCGGCAAGCTTCCGGACTTGAAGGCACTGGTGCTCGATGGTCCCGCGGCGGAGGGCGCGCATTTCTCCACCGTGGAGCGGCGCAATTCTGCATCGGTCCACCTAGCCTACGAGGTGCCCACCGAGGCGAAGGAGGAGGTGGAGTGGTTCTATCAGGAAGTGACGCCGAAGACCGATCCGCTGTGGAGCTACTACATGGCCACGGGTTGGCATCGCGGCTACTTCGGCATGCAGGTGAACAGTCCGACCGAGCGCCGGATCATTTTCTCCGTCTGGGATTCCGGTGGTGAAGCGAAGGACCGCGGCAAGGTCGGCGATGACAACCGCGTGAAGCTGTTAGCCAAGGGGCCGCGGACGGATGCGGGTGACTTCGGCAACGAGGGCACCGGCGGCCACAGTCACTTGGTTTATCCCTGGAAGCTGGGCGATACGGTGGACTTCCTGATGCGCGCGCAGGTGGATGGCGAGGCGACGATCTACACCGGCTGGTTCCGCGACTCGAAGAAGAAGGACTGGGAACTCGTCGCCTCCTTCCGCGCGCCGCGAGATGGCAAGTACCTGCACGGCCTGTATTCCTTCAACGAGAACTTCGGCGGGCAGAACGGCAACGAGCGCCGCATGTGCGAATTCGGCAACGGCTGGATCCGCACCAAGGCCGGCAAGTGGCTGCCGATCGAGAAGGCCGCCTTCACGCATGATGGCCACGGCAAGGATCAGCGGCTGGACCGCAGTGCTGGCGTGCACGGCAAGCGCTTCTACCTGGCGAACGGCGGATTCGTGGAAGACAGCACCAAGGGCGCGGTGACCAAGGCCTACGACAAGATCGAGGTGCCGGGGCCGGAAGGAAAGCACCCGGAGGATGCTGAGCTTGAGAAGCTCAGCAAGTAGGCCTGGCCAGATCCGGAGAAGCGGCCATTTATTTTGCGTCGGCATGCGCGACATGGGGTAGGGGTGGGGGTTGCATCTCAACTCACCCACCCATGAAACGCTCCTATTTCCTCGTCGCTCCGGCGCTGCTTGCGACCTCCGTGGCACTGCTCGCGGCACCGGGAGGAAGGAAGGCCAGGGAAGCGCGGGCAGAAAAGGTGGCAGAGGCACCGGTGACGCCGCCGGCCAAGCCTGCTGTCCCCGCGGCCCCGGGCCAGTGGCACACGTGGACGGCATCGGGCGGGGAGAAGCTGGAGGCAACTTTCAAGGCCCTTGAAAGCGGTATCGTCACCGTGGAGCAAAAGGACAAGCGCGTGCTGCGCTTCCCGCTCGCCCGCTTGAGCGCGGCGGACCAGGAGTATGCCAAGGCTTGCAAGAGCGCCCAGCCGCGCCCGCCGCTTTCCCAGGAAGTCATCGCCAAGGCGGCGGCCCGCATCGACGAATCGATCCAGGCCGCACTCAAGCAGAGTGGCACGCCCGCCAATCCTCCGGCCAGCGATGCGCAGTGGTTGCGGCGCGTTTACCTCGACACCATCGGGCGGATTCCCACCGGGCAGGAAGCGCAGGCCTTTCTCGACGACCATTCACCCGGCAAGCGCGCGGCCTTGATCAACACGCTGCTCAATTCGCCCGGCTACACGATGCACATGTTCAATTGGCTCGCCGATCTGCTGCGGGTCAAAGACGACTACGGCAAGGGAGCCCGGGCCTATCTCTACGAAGACTGGCTCAAGGAGCAGATCGCGATGAACCGGCCATGGGATGCGATGGTGCGCGAGATGCTCACCGCCGATGGCAAGCTCAATGAAAACGGCGCCGCGGGCTTCCTGCTGCGCGATGCCCAGATGCCGCTCGACGGGGTGTCCAACATGCTCACGACTTTCCTGGGTGCCAATGTCGCCTGCGCCCAGTGCCATGATCACCCCTTCGCCGATTGGTCGCAGCACGACTTCTATGGCATGGCCGCCTTCTTCGGCGCGACCGATGGCTATAACGAAGCCGTCTTCCGCAAGTCACGCCGCCTGGCGAAGAACGCGACGACGCCAGCGGAGAAGCTCATCATCAACCAGATCATGGCGCCGAATGCTTACGACCTGGTGGACTTGAAGGCCAACGGCCTGAAGTTTCCCACGGACTACAAGTACAAGGACGCGAAGCCCGGCGAAACCGTGAAGCCGGAGCTGATCCACTGGAGCAGCACCGACAAGACCAATCCCGCCTACCTGCTGCCGCAGGATGGCAAGCCATCCGAACTGCGCGATCAATTCGCGGCCTGGATGGTGCATCCGGACAATCCACGCTTCGCCGCCAACATCGCGAACCGGATGTGGAAGAAGGTCTTCGGCATCGCCGTGCAGGAACCAGTGGCTGACCTGGACGACCCGAAGGCGGCGAGCAATCCGGAGCTGCTCCAGCAACTGACGACTTACATGAAGCAGGCGAAGTTCGACCTGCGCGAGTTCCAGCGGATCCTGCTCAATACCGCCGCCTACCAGCGCCAGGCCAGCGAGGCTCCGGAAGATCCCAAGACATTCCGTTTCCCCGGCCCCACGCGGCGCCGGATGAGTGCCGAGCAGGCCTGGGACTCGATCATCGCACTCAGCTGTGGTGACGATGCCGACCAGTTGTTGTTCCGGCGTGGCGATGAACTCCGCGAGATGGCCGTCCCCGACAACGAGATCAATCCGGAGAAGCTCTCGGAGATGGTCGCCGACATCAAGGCGAAGGGCAATCCGCTGCGCGGTGGCGGCGGTGGTGGCAAGAAGGGTGCCCCTGCCAACCCGCGCCAGCTGGTGCGCTTCTATGAAGGTGGCACGCCGCAGATTCGTTCCGGCTTGCTCCTGGCCCGGGCCAGCGAGCTGCAACAGCCCGCACCGGAGACCCACTTCCTGCGGGTCTTCGGCCAGAGCGACCGCCTGACTTCCGATACGAACACCAGCGATGGCAGCGTGCCGCAGATGCTGCAGCTCATGAACGGGCCGGTGCAGGACATGATCACGAGTGGATCCGTCGCGCTTGCCCATGCGGGCAAGTCCGGCACGGCAGCGGAGAAGGTGTCATCGCTCTACCTCAGCTTCCTCAGCCGCCCGCCGGACACGGAAGAATCGTCCAAGGCGATCGCCGCGATGAAAGGCGGCCTGGGCATTTCCGATCTGGCCTGGGTGCTCCTGAACTCCCGCGAATTCCTCTTCGTTCCCTGATCTCCACTCAACTCCTCGCACGATGAAATCCGATCTGAACCGGCTTGGTGACTTCTCCCGCCGCAGCTTCATGGAGCGCCTGGCCCAGGCGACCTTCGGCATCAGCCTGTTGCCATTCCTGCCGGGGGAGAAACTCTTCGCCGCGCAGGCCGTGGCCGCAGATCCCGCCACCGCACGTGGCCCGGGATTCGGCAAGGCGAAGGCGGTGATCATGCTCCAGCTTTCCGGAGGGCTGAGCCAGATCGATAGCTTCGATCCGAAGACCGGCGCCTCGAAGGGGCCGGGTGAGGCCGTGAGCACCAAGGCCGGCTTCCAGGTTTCTTCCTATCTTCCGGAGATCGCGAAGATCGCGGACAAGATCACGGTCATCCGCAGCATGACGGCCAAGGTGGGAGTCCATGAGCCTGCCCGCTACCTCATGCGCACCGGCTTCGAAAAGCGCGGCACCGTCGTGCACCCCACGCTGGGTGCTTGGGCCCAGCACTATCTGGGTGCGAGTCATCCCACTCTGCCAAGCAGCGTCTGCATCAACCGCCCGGCGGATCATGGCAATGGCTTCTTCCCCGCCACCATGAGCCCGCTGCCGATCCTGGCCCCGGATGAGGGTCTCCGCAATGCGGTCTTCAAGGCGGATGCCGGCATCATGGAGAAGCGTCTCGCGTTGCTCGGTGAGATGGACCGGAAGTTCACCGAGGGCGCTAAAAGCAGCAGCGTGACGGCCTACAATGATTTCTATGAAAGCACCCTGCGCCTGATGAAGAGCAAGGACCTCGAGTGCTTTGATCTGGCGAAGGAGCCCGCGGCTCTGCGCGAGAAATACGGCAAGGGCCGCTTTGGCCAAGGTTGCCTGCTCGCCCGCCGCCTGGTCGAAGGAGGCGTCCGCTATGTGGAGGTGGAGAGCGGTGGCTGGGACATGCACAAGGACATCGAGGGCGGGATGGAAGAGCGTGGCTCGGAGTTCGATACCGCCTTCGCGGCGCTGATCAGTGACCTCGATTCCCGCGGGCTGCTCGATAGCACCATGGTGGTGGTGACCACTGAGTTCGGCCGCAAGCCGACCTTTGATGGCAGTGGCCGGGGCCACCATCCGCTGGTGTTCTCCTGCGCGGTCGCCGGGGGCGGTGCCAAGCGCGGCTACGTCCACGGTGCCAGCGATGCCGCGGGCGGCCGTGTCGAGAGCGACCCGGTCACGGTCGGTGAGCTTCACGCCACCGTCGCCCATGCCTGTGGCCTGCCGATCGAGAAAAGCGCGATGAGCCCCAGCGGCCGCCCCTTCACTGTCGGCAACAAGGGCCAGCCGGTGAGCGGTGTGTTTGCGTGAGGGAGGCCCGGAAGATGCGGAGTTGGAGTAGTAAACCTCGCTCCAGACGCGGATACCTTAGCAAGAAAGAGAAGTCTTGCGTCGGCGGCGCGACAACAGCGGGAGTGCAGCGCCGAAAAGTAGGGTTGAGCTGGGTTCCGGAACAAAGCCCCGATAGCCGGCTCCTCCGTTGTCATCGACCACGATCCCTTCGCTCGTGATCGCCTCGAATTTGATTTTTACATAGACCAGTTGCCCGCTGGAGTCGGGCGACTGCCACCACGCGCCGAAAGGGCTGGGTTCTTTCCAAAGTTGATCACCGGTATCAACTCCGACAGTTGGAAACGATCCTCCGAATCCGAGCGTCCAGAACTTGGTGTAGGCGGCGGTTTCCAAGCCTTGCGGGGACGAGGCCCAAGCGACGCTCATCGTTGCCGATGAAACCGATTGGCCGGGACTCACAGAGATAATCATCTGCCCGCCCGACAGCGAGGACCAGTATCCTATGTGCTGATAGTTCTGATAGTTGTCCGCGTTGACGACTGCAACAATTCCGCCGTCTGCGATCCCGACATATACCTTGGGGTCGAGAATGGTTGCGGACCTTGCGGAGGAAAGTAGTGCCGCGGTGGCGGCAAGAACCTTGAGAGGAAGCGGAAAGGGGAAGAGTTTTATGTTCATTTCGATCTTCGGGGGGGCTTGGAAGCGGGAACCCTAAGAGGGCTTGCGATCCCGAGGCAAGCACCTCCTGCGTCTGGCAACCGAGGGCCCTTTACCCATCCAAAGACTCCGGCATCGTCTCCCGTGTTTCACCGGGCAGGCACTCGGCGGCCTTGTCATGAGCTCCGGTGATAGCTTTTCCTAGACTGTGATGAATCTCCCGCTTTCCACGGTGGCCGGGCTGTTTGCCGTCCTGCTCGTCTCCTGCAACGAACGGCCCAAGCCTGGTGCTTCAGCCGCCGCTGAAGCACCCGTTCCGAAGCATGAGGCAAGCCTCCCGCTTGAACACAAGTGGCCGCCGCAAGCTCCCTTCAAGGTGGTCGCCTATCGCTTCGTGAATCCGCTGGGCCCTGGAGATGGCAATTTCACTTTGATCAAGGACTCCGGCGTTGATCTCGAAAAGCTCAAGTCCATGACGGTGGCTTCTGCCGAATTGAATGCGAAGCAAGCGGCAAGGCTGGTAGACTTCATCATTGGGAAACATCCAAAGGTGTCGTCTGCCGCTTGCTACGATCCGCACCACATCTTCGTCTTCTACAATGCCCGGGGCGAGGTGGAAAACGCCGTGGAGATCTGCTTCGGATGTACTTCCGTGATCACGCTTCCCGACGTGGGCGAGAAACAGTGGTATCACTACGACTTCCGCGGACTGGCCCGACTCTGCGAGGAGGCCGGGATCGGCATGCAGCGCGGAACCGCCGCCGATTTCATCGCGAAGATGGATGAACGGGAAAGGGAGTTTGGTCCATCCGCAAAGGATGAAGAAGATGACGACGATGGGCGCTGAGAGGGGGCTTACTTCCGGAAAAACTCCAGCGTCGTCGCCAGCGCTTCATCCAGCGAATGCTTCGGCACCCAGCCCGCCTCCAACAACTTCGCCGCGCTGGAGCGCGAGTGCTTCACATCCCCGGCGCGCTCCGGTCCGTGCAGGACCTTCGAGCCGGAACCGGAGGCCGCGATGATCTTGCCCGCGAGGTCGTTGATCGTCATCTGCCCGCCGTAGCCGGCATTGAACACGCCCGTCACCCCCGGCGTCTCCACCGCGAAGGAAAGGGCACCCACGATGTCCTTCACGTAGATGAAATCCCGCGTCTGCTCGCCATCGCCATAGACGGTGATGTCCTCACCCTTCAGCGCCTTCTCGATGAAGATCGGCACCGCCGCGGCATAAGCCCCCTTCGGATCCTGGCGCGGGCCGAAGACATTGAAGAAGCGGATGCCCGCCGTCTCCAAGCCGCGCTCGCGATTGAAGAGATCGAGGTAGAACTCGCCATCCAACTTAGTGATGGCGTAGGGGCTCTTCGGCTCGGGCAGCATGCTCTCGAGCTTCGGCACTGTGGGGTTGTCTCCGTAGATCGCGGCGGAGGAGGCGAAGACCAGCTTCTTCACCTTGGCCGCAGCGGCAGCCTCCAGCACGTTCAGCAGGCCGTGGACGTTGATGTCCACGCACTCGCCCGGCTTGGCCATGGACTCCGGCACGCTGACCAGCGCGGCCATGTGGAAGATGTAGTCCACACCCTCCACCGCCTTCGCCACTACCTCGCGGTCGGTGACCGAGCCTTCGATGAAGCTGACCTTCAGGCCATCGAGGTTCTTGCGATAGCCGGTGCGCAGATTGTCCAGCACGCGGATCTCCTCCGCCTTGCCCTGGTAGTGCTCGACGATGTGGGAGCCGATGAAGCCGGAGCCTCCGGTGATGAGGATTTTCATAAGAAAAGGCAGGGACTCAAGACGCAAGACTGGAAGACTCAAGACTTGAGAGCAGGACTCTTCATTTCAAGTCTTGCGTCTTGAAGTCTTGCGTCTGATTTCTCACGCAGCCACCACCACCTTCAGGCTCCCCGCGGCCGCCTGCACCATTTCCTCCATCCGTTCGAGATTTTCCTCGATCGCCTTCACCATCGCGAACTGGGCGCGGCAGCGGTCGATGTTGTGGCCGGGACGCTTGGTCTTGAAGTAGACGTCGCCCTGCAGGTGGTCGGTCAGGAAGCGCATGCCGCACTCCAGGGTCAGCAGCTTGCCGGAGAAGGCGAGGTGATCGATCTCCGCGCGGTTCAAGAAGCTGGACGCGCTGTCGAGATAGCCGCGCACCAGCGCATCGAAGCGGTCGAGGCGGATGCCGACCAGAGAGAGGTCCACCTCATCCTCACGCGTGGTGGGCGTGGCGGTGCGCACCATGTCGCCGAAGTCGTAGAGCACGCTGCCGGGCATGGTGGTATCCAGGTCGATCACGCAGACGCCTTCCGAGGTCACGTCATCCAGGAGGACGTTGTTGAGCTTGGTATCGTTATGGGTCACGCGCTCGGGGATGACTCCGGCGGTGATCAGATCGGTCACGCGGCGGCAGTCATTCGCGCGGGCCAGTGCGAACTCGATCTCCGCCTTGCAGTTGCGCGCGCGCCCGGCGATGTCGGCATCGATCGCTTCCTGCAGCGCCTGCAGGCGCTTGGGCGTGTGGTGGAAGTTCGGAATCGTCTCGTGCAAGCGCCCGCCGCCGAGATCGGCCGCCAGCTTCTGGAACTCACCGAAGGCGCGGGCCGCTTGCTCCGCCTGCAGATTGGTACGGATCTCATCGTAGCCGCGGGCGCGCTCGATGAAGGGGTAGGTCCGCCAGAAGTTGCCATCGCGGTCGATCACGTAGGGCTTGCCGTCGATGCCCGGCACCACGGTGAGTGTGCGGCGGTAGGCCTCCGGGTGATTCTGGTCGAGCAGTCGCTCCAGCGAGTGGGCGGTGACGCGCTGGATGTTCTCCATCAGCGCGGCGGGATCCTTGAAGATGTTGTGGTTGATCCGCTGGTGGATGTAGCGGATCCGCATGCCCGCCTGGTCATACCATGCGCAGTAGGTGTCGTTGATGTGGCCCGAGCCATAGGGCTGGGCGTCAACAAAGTCGGCCCTCATATCAAAGAGAGCGGACACATGGCGGACGTCGTGCATGTGAGTGTAATAGGGCATCGAAACTCCTCAAATCCAGAAAAAAATGAGCTAAACGCACTACCTGAAAGGGTGGATGGCCTCTATCCGCGGAAAATACCGGTTTTCATCCGGGTCAAGCGTTGGAAACGCCTAGCCTCGCCGCGGGATTTCGTTTGCCCGGGAGGGGGGAAGACAGGGAGTTTCCGGACATGTTCCTGCCGGGATTCCGAGAGCTGGTCAAAGAGGGTTGGGTCAAGGTGCTTGACGAGCTCAAGGTATCCGGCGGCCTGCCGGTCAGCGAGCTGAGCCGCCGGCTGGGCACCAGCTACATGGGCATGAAGGACCAGTGCGACCGGCTGGTGAAGCTGGGCTACCTGGAGCGCTGGCGGCTGCCGCGGCAGGAGGTCGGGCGGCCGGAGATCATGTACCGCCTGGCGGCGAAGGCGGAGGCGCTCTTCCCGCAGGCCGGGGTGAGCCTCTCGCTGGAGCTGCTGGATGCGGCGCGCGCGCTCTTCGGCGCGGCGGCGCCGGAGCGGCTGCTGCTGCAGTACTTCGGGCAGCTCCGCGAGAAGTGGCGGCCCAAGCTCCAGAAGGGCAAGTCCCTGGTGGAGCGGGCCACGATCCTCTCCAGCCTGCGCGAGAAGGAAGGCTGCTTCGGCCGCTGCAAATACGATCCCGCGAAGGGCTTCCGCATCGAGGAATATCACCACCCGCTTCAAGCGGTCTTTGCGGTCTATCCCGGCGCGATCACCCTGGAGCTGCGGATGATGGAAGAACTGCTCGGCACCCGCGTGGTGCGCAAGGAAGTGGCCGGCGGCAGGAGCGGCCCGGCGCGGATCGACTATGAGGTGGTGACGCTGGGCGTGGCGGGCTGAGGGCCGGAGCTCGGAGTCCGACTTCCGACTTCTGGCACCGGCCACTTTTTCTCGAATAGACTTCGCGCTGCGGCGTCGAATTGTCGTAATCCCAAATCCTCTCTCCCATGAAAAGATCGTCTCTCCTTTTGACCGCGTCGTTTTGCCTGGTGCTTTCCGCGTGCAACAACAAGCCGAAGTCCGGTGGCGAAACGGGGGGAGGGGGCGGCACCGATGGCACGGCTGGATCCACGGCGGAGCAGATGGCCGCCGAGCGCAAGGCCCTGGAAGACGAGCGCATGGACCTTGAGCGCGAGCGCCTGCAAGAAGAACGTGCCGCGCTGGAAGCAGAGAAGGCAGACCTGCAGCGCGACCGCGAAGCGCGGCTGGCCGACCGCGAGCAAAATGCCGACGACAAGGATGCCTCCTTGGAAGAACGGCAGCGCCAGCTCGATGCGCGCGAGACGGAGATCGGCGAGGCGGAAGGGGATCTGGCTTCGCGCGAGTCGATGCTGAGTGATCGCGAGGCGGAGACGGCAGGGCAGGAATACTTCGACAATTGGGAGCCGGAGCCGGCGCAGGATTTCTCCTCCGAGCCGGTGGCGGACTATGGGACTTTCTACGATGATCTGGAGCCATACGGTTCTTGGTATGAGACGCCGGAATACGGCTACGTGTATCAGCCGGCCATCGTGGTGGAGGATCACTCATGGCGGCCCTACACCCGCGGTCGCTGGGCTTGCACGAACCGCGGCTGGAACTGGTGCTCGGATGAGCCCTTCGGCTGGGCCTGCTTCCACTATGGCCGTTGGACTTGTGTGGAAGGCCGCGGCTGGTGCTGGGTGCCCGGCGATGAGTGGGCACCTTCCTGGGTCTGCTGGCGCGAAGGGGGCGATCACACTGGCTGGGCACCGCTGCCGCCGGAGACGCAGTGCGGCCGCCGCCACCCGTGGAACTCCTCGGTGGAAGGGGACTTCGGGATCGCCTCGAACTGGTTCAACTTCGTGCACAACAAATACATGGCGGATCCGCCGTGGAAGCACTGTGAGCCTGCGGAACGGAATCCCTTCCTGATGCGCCAGACGGCGAACATCACGAACATCCACGTGCAGAACGACCACATCATTTCCGGTGGTCCGAAGTGGGACAAGCTGCGCCAGCTGGTGGGCAAGCCATGGCCGGTTTATCAGCTCCAGCTTGATCGCGTGAATGCGCTGCAGCGCGCGATCGGTACGCGTGGGTCCGAAATCCAGGGCACTCGTCTCGCGGTCTTTGCGCCCACGCTGAACTCGAAGTGGAATGCGGGGCTCAAGCCCACTCAGGTATCGGGCAAGTGGGATGACTTGAAGGTGGTGCGCGCAGAGGGCAGCAGCCTGAAGCCGGAGTGGCGCGAGCGTTTCCGCGAGGCACGCCAGCAGCAGCAAGAGCAGGCCACCGCCTGGACCCGCGAGCATGGCGATGCCGCTGCCTCGCGCAAGGAGCTGCTTGTAGAGAACCGGAAGAAGGTGGCGGAAGCGCAGCGTGATCTTCAGGAAAAGCAGCAGCAGATCACCGTGGTGCGCCGCGAGCAATTTGAACGGGCGAAGCCGACGGGGAATGCGACTGCCGATGCCGGACAGGCCCCGGGCGTGAAGCCGGCCTTGATCGAGCGCCAACGCGCGAATGCCGAGCGCCTGCGCCAGCTTGAAGAGCGGGAGCGCACCGTCGTCCAAGGTAGTGGCAGTGGCAACGGGGGAGGCAAGGGCGGACAAGCTGCGGGTGCTGCTCGTGGCAATGGCAATGACGATGGCGGCGCCAACGGCAATGCCGGTGGCGAGAGCGCGGCCAATGCACGCCGCGAGCGGATCGAACAGACCCGCCGCGAGAACCAGCAGCAACGCCAGACACAGCAGGCGCAGCGGACGCAGGAGGCGCCGCCACAACAGCCGCAACGGCAAGACGAGACTGCGGAACAAGCGGCCCGCCGCGAGCGGATCGCGGAAGCACGCCGTCAGAATCTGGAGCAGGCCCAGCAGCGCCAGCAGCAGCAGGCCGCGGACAATGCCCAGCAGACGGCGCAGCGCCAGCAAGTGGAGGATTCGACCCGCCGCAACCAGCAGCAGGCGAACCGCCAGCAGCAACAGGACCAAGCGCGGCAGACGCAACAGCAGCAGCAACAAGATCAGGCGCGGCAAACGCAGCAGCAACAGCAACAAGAGCAGCAGGCGAACAACAATCGCCGCCAGCAGCAGCAAGAGCAGGAGCAGACGCGCCGCGAACAGCAGCAGGAACAGATCCGCCGCAACCAGCAGGAGCAAGCCAACCAGGAGCAGGCGAACAACAACCGCCGCCAGCAACAACAGCAGCAGGAGCAAGCGCGCCGCGAGCAGCAGCAACAACAACAGCAGCAGCAGCAGCAGGAGCAGGCGCGCCAACAGCAACAGGAGCGTGCCCAGCAGATGCAGGAAGAACGCTCCCGCCAGCAGCAGCAGGAGCAGGCGCGCCAACAGCAGCAAGAGCAAGCCCGCCAGCAACAGCAGGAACGTGCACGACAGGAGCAGCAAGAGCGCGCGCGCCAGCAACAGCAGCAGGAAGAAGCCCGTCAGCAACAGCAGGAGCGTGCCCGCCAGCAGGAGCAACAGGAACGCTCACGGCAGGAACAACAAGAGCGTGCCCAGCAGCAGGAACGCTCACGGCAGGAACAACAGGAGCGCTCCCAGCAGCAGGAACGCGCCCGCCAGCAAGAACAGCAAGAGCGCTCCCAACAGCAGGAACGCGCCCGGCAGCAAGAGCAACAAGAACGCTCGCGCCAGGATGATGACCAACGCCGCCGCGGTGGACGCTGATTAAGATCAAGACCACGCGCCGCTTCCCGAGAGGGGAGCGGCGCATTTTGTTTTGAGAAGCGTGCTTCCCGATGGAAGCGGCGCAGCCGCCATGGACTGCTGCGATCATTCGCAGCTTTCCGAGTGAAGAGGGGAGCCCTCAGCCCGATAGGATTGAAGCGATCCCCCAAAGCCGTCTGCGTCCTATCCCATCGTGTCCTATCATGTGAGCGGCTCTGCCGCTGGGAGCGCGGAGCCACTGGCCCGCAGAAGCAAGCATCACGCTACAACACGCCATAGGGCCTGAGCGGATACTGCCGCATGAATACTGCCAACCTCTACGGCTGCCTCACACAAGGACCACTCTGCGGGCCAGTGGCTCCGCGCTCCCAGCGGTAGAGCCTCCCGTCAATGCAACACACCATACGGCATGGACGGATACTGCCGCATGGATACTGCCAACCTCTACGGCTGCCTCACACAAGGACCACTCTGCGGGCCGGTGGCTCCGCGCTCCCAGTGGTAGAGCCTCCTGTGTATCGGGCCCAACTCTACACTCAAAAGATCAAAACGGCGCTTTCACCAGCGTCGCCAGCAGCTCTTCCATCAGCTCCGCATCCTCCGTATCTCCGCGCACGGACCAAGAGGTCGCCAGCTCTTCCACCACACGGACCAGCAGCTCACCGGGCGTGGTCGCGCGGGCGGCGATCATCCGCACTTCCCGGGGGTAGCGGCGCATGCGGTGGGCCAGGTCATCCGGGAGCACCCGGCGGCCTTTGACATGCGGTTCGCTCAATATCACATGCCCCTCGTTGTGATATCGGCACAGGAAAGATTGCGGGAGCATCAGCCCGTCCACATCGATATCCAGACGCCGGGCGACCAGCAGGAATAGGATTCCCAGGCCAACCGCATTCGAGGGATTTCCGGCCAGGACATGGGCCAAGTCATAGTTATCCGGATCGTCCTCCTCACCCTGCCGGGCGGTGAAGCGGTCGCTTTCAAACAGCGTGCGGTTGATTCCAGCGGCACCCTCCTCGCTGGCCACCAGTTCCAGCTCCTCGGCCAGCAGGTCCAGCGCATCGCCCACGGGCTGGCGCAGGGTTACCCCGTCGTGAAGATAATCGGAGATACTGCGCAGCAGGGCCTCGAAAAGGTCCCAGTCGTCGTGCACGTCATCCGCCCCGCCGGCTGGCACCACCCACTCGCGGCGCAGGCGCTCGCGGCGCGCGGGCATCAGCAGCAGGGAGAGCAGCTCCAGGTTCGGCTCGTCCAGCTTCACGCCGGTTTCCCCCAGTAACTCACTGACATCGCCACCAAAGGCGGTCAGAGCGTTCTCCACGGAGGCGCGCACGGGCGGCGACTCATCGTCCAGCAGGCGCAGCAAGACGGCCAAGCGCTCCGGTGAAGTATCGGTCCCGATGGTCACTACGAAAACTAAACGAGAAACGGAAAAGGGGAATGGTGCGCGATACTGGGATCGAACCAGTGACCCCCACCGTGTCAAGGTGGTGCTCTACCGCTGAGCTAACCGCGCTAATCTTTGCCCCCGGGGTCGGGGGCGGGAGAATGGGCGGCACCTTGGACGGATGCAACCCCTTTTTTGGCGATTCCGCGATCCGCCGGGAGGGGGCGCAAAAGACAAGGCAGGCACCACGAATCTTGCGAATCCAACGAATCTAGAGAGGGGACTTTGGCTATCCTCGCCCCGGATCGATTCGTAAGATTCGTCCGATTCGTGGTGCCTATCCTGCCTTTCCCGGGATAGCGGAAAAGAAAAGGGCGGGGAGCCGAAACTCCCCGCCGTTTGAGACAGTTGGACTCAACGCGAACAGGCCTTCAGGGTTTGCCCTCGGGCACTGCTGCGGATAGAGTGAAACCTTATTTCGCGGCCTTCTTGGCTGCCTTCTTGGCGGCCTTCTTTGCCGGAGCGGCTTTCTTTGCAGACTTGGCGACCTTCTTGGCGGCCTTCTTCGCAGCCTTCTTGGCCGGAGCCTTCTTTGCAGCCTTCTTGGCCGGAGCCTTCTTGGCGGCCTTCTTCGCTACGGTCTTCTTGGCAGCCTTCTTGGCGGCCTTCTTGGCGGACTTGGCGACCTTCTTGGCAGCCTTCTTCGCCACCTTCTTGGCAGGGGCCTTCTTAGCGGCCTTCTTCGCTACCTTCTTGGCAGCGGCCTTCTTGGCCGGAGCCTTCTTGGCAACCTTCTTCGCAGGCGCCTTCTTGGCGGCCTTCTTTGCTGTTTTCTTTGCAGCCATGGCTTTGTGTCTTTTGAGTTCGCGTTCGATGTTGGTTTTCTCTTCCGGCGTTAATGTGCCAGCGGAGAGTAGTGAGAGGATCGCCTCGCCAAGGCGGCCCCCAAAGGCGTTGGTAAGAAAGTCGTGCGCTGCACGGCGGACAATCGTGTCCTGGGAAAACGCGGCTTCATAAACATGGGCCCGGCCATCGCGCACTCGCTTCACCAGCTTCTTGCGCTCGAGGCTTTGCAATACGGACAGCACAGTCGTGTAGGCCCGGTCTTTCCCATCAGGGAGAGCTTCAAGTACGGCAGTTACCGTAGAGGGTCCTTCGTGCCACAAAACAGACAGGGCTTGTAGCTCGAGGTTGGAGGGGTGTGTAACGCGTGCCATGATGGTGTGACCGCCCGAATTGGTGGCACCATAAAGCTAGTAGTTCAGAAATCCGTCAAGTTCAAAGTGCTCGATTTTTTGATAAACTTAAATAATTTTCGCGCGCTCTTCCACCCTCCTCCGAGCATCTACGATATTTATAGTAGATCGTGGTCCGCTCTCACTTTCCTTCAAGCGCGGGCCGTTTCGCGATTGGTACAAGCTTTGAGAGCGCTTCCCACAAGTGATCTTCAGACGGATGTCCATTGAAGAGCACCTTGCCTTCCGCCGAGATGAGCACCATCGCCGGCACGCTCTGGATCCGCAGCAAGCGCGAGAGAGTATCCTTCTCGCGATCGATCAACCATGCACCCGGAGGCTTCGCGCCGAGCGTTCCCGCGATGCGCTTGGCATCCTTCACGGCCTCCGGTTCTGAATCCGCCATCAGCGAAACGACCGCGATGCCGTTCTTCTGCAGCTCCAGCGCGGTGACCTTGAAGTCCGGCATGCTCTCCTCGCATTCGCGGCTCCACGGCGACCAGAAGTGGATCAGCATGCCCTTCTTTTCCTTCATCAGCGTGGACAGCACCACCGGATCGCCGCCGTGGATGGAGCTGAATTTGCCGCTGAAATCCACCTTCACCGCGCGCATCGCCTCATCCATGCGCAGGCGGTCGATGTGCGGCGCGAAGGCCGCGCCCTGCTTCGGGCTTAGCCAAAAAGCCTCCGTGATGTGCTTCTTGAAGCCGTCCTTGTCGCCCTTTTGCACCGCGGCGATGGCTTCCACGTATTCGATCACCGCCAGCCAATCCTCGCGCACGGCGAAGATTTCCGAGTCCTCGATCTTGAAGCTGTCCTTGCGCTTGAGGAATTCCGGTAGCATCGCGGCCAGCTTGTCGTCATCGCGCCGGTCCACGTAGTAGAGGAAGGTCGCTTCCAGGATCGCCTGGTCCGCCACACCGGCCTCGCGGGCCTTCTTGGTTGCGGCGTCGAAGGCGGCGCTGTCGCCGCGCTCGGAGAGCATGTTCTCGAGCGCGGCCCGCTTCGGGTTCAGCTTGGCCTCCTCCGTGTCCGGCTTCTCATCGTGCTTCTCGTCGTGCTCCTGGGCAAAGGCCGCCGTGGCGATGACCAGCGGCGCGAGGTATTTGATGAGGCCGGACCAGCTCATGGGACGAGGGGTGTGCGATTCAAGGAATGCGGAGCTTCGAGCCGAGCACCACGGTGTCGCTCTTCATGTTGTTGGCCTTCTTGATGGCTGCCGAGGTGGTGCCATACTTGGCGGCGATCTTGCCGAGCGAGTCACCCTTCACCACGGTGTGGGTCTTGCCGCCGCTGGTGTTGCCGTGGCTGGGAGCCGCAGGGGCGGGGGCGGAGTGCGCGGCAGGATGTGCCGCCGGAGCTGCTGCCGCGCCGGAGCCACCCGGGATCACCAGCTTCTTGCCGAGCACCACGGTATCATTCTTCATCCCGTTGGCCTGCTTGATGGCGGCACCGCTCACGCCGTACTGCCGGGCGATCTTGTCGAGCGTGTCGCCCTTCACCACCACGTGGCTGCCACCACCCGACGCAGCGTGCGCCGCTGGTGCATGGGAAGGAGCCGGGGGAGTGTGGGTGCTGTGGGAAGGAGCCGAGGGCTTACCGGGGGTATTGTCCTCATACGCGGCGGGCGAGTAGGTCGGGTTCGCGTTGCTCGCATTCGCCGGCGGATTCACCGGCTGGTAGGGCACGGACTCGCCGGAGCCACCGCTGTCCGGCACGCCGTAGGGATTCGCATCGGCCACTGCGGTATCGCCGCCCGCCGTGTCGTAATCCGGATCCTTCTTCTTGAAGGCAGCACAGGAAGGAAGGCCAAGGGCGATGGCGGCAAGGGCGAGGTAGCGTGTCGAAGTCATGGATTTCAGAGTGTGGGCAAGGGGTTGGCAGGCGGCGCCGTGCCGGGACTGTGCATGCGCTTGAGGAGAAAACGAGGCCGTCTCCCGGCTTCGTTCAAATCATCCCGCGCCCTGTGGTCAATCGCGGAATGGCAGGAGTGCCGAGTGATCAGTGAGCAGTGATCAGTGGGAAGAGCCACCAAGCCGGAAGAACTTCTCCGCCGCGGCATTCGTGGCCGCGGCCAATGTCTCCAACGATTCACCGCGCGCCGCGGCAAGATGTTCCGCAACGTGGCGCACGTAGGCCGGTTCATTCCGCTGGCCGCGATGCGGCACCGGCGCGAGATACGGCGAATCCGTCTCCAGCATGAAGCTACCCGCCGGTAGCGCGACCGCGGTAGCCAGCACGTCCGTGGCATTCTTGAAAGTCGCCACGCCGCCGAAGGACACCAAGCCGCCGAGGGCAATCACCTCCCGTGCACTTGCCTCCGGGCCGATGAAACAATGGAAGACCGCGCGCACCCGCGCGGCATGCCGCTGGTAGATGGCCAGCGCATCGCGGAAGGAAGCATCGCCCGTGGTATCCCGCGTGTGGATCACCACATTCAGCCCGGCCTCCGCGGCGAATAGGAAATGTTCTTCCAGGAAGGCACGCTGGCGCGCGCGGTAGGCCTCCGTCTCCCAACCCTCCGGTGCCGGATGATAATAATCCAGGCCCGTCTCCCCGATCCCGCACACCCGCGGGTCCGCGGCATGCGGTCGCAGGTGAGCGATCGCATCGTCCGGCGCCTCATGCACCGAGCAGGGATGAATGCCGATGCAGACAGAGACCTCCGGATGCGCCGCGGCGATCGCGAGATTCGCCTCCAGATCATCCAGCCCGGTGACCAGGCTGACCATGCGGGTGATGCCCGCCGCCTTGGCACGGCTCACGAGATCCGGGACCTCGTGGCGGGGAAACTTATGGCTCGCCAGGTGGCAGTGTGAATCCTTCAGCATCTTCCTCGTTCTGCAGGTAGGTCTTCGGGCGGTAGATGATGGCGAAGGGAATGTAAAGGACCGTGGTCGCAAGCATCAGCCAGGTGAAGAAGCGGAAGTAGGCCGCACCTTCGAGTTTGGTCTGGCCGCCGGAGAAGGCTTCCGATTCATAAGTAGTCTCGGTCACCACCTTTGCCTGGGCGATGCCCAAGGCTTCCTTGCGCTGCTCCATCCAGGTCTTCTCCGGCTGGATCGCATCGAGCCAGGACTTCTGCTTTGGCGGGGCCGGCTTGGCCACCGTGACCAGCAGGCCTTGGTTCCACTTGTTGTCCGGCTTGCCCTCCGGTCCATTGCTGATCAGGCGGAAGGAGGTGGCGTCCACGATCTTGTATTGGATGGGCTGGCCCCAGGGATCCTTGCCCAGATCGGGAGCCTTGTCTTCGGCGGGCAGCTTGTGGTCCTGCGCACGTGCCAGGCCTTCGATGATCTTCGCTGCGCTTTGATAGGACTCCTGGCCGGGGATCTTGAGCGAGGCCACCGCGCCGCTGTCCATCTTTGCCTCGAAGTCATCCGCGGTGCCGGTGACCCCGTCGAAGCCAGCGATCTGGACGGTGCGCGGCTGCGAGCGCCACTCCTTCGGCATGCTGCCGATCTGATCTTCCAGTTGCACGGTCGCCGCGCTGGGGATCTGGATGTAGTGATTCAGTCCCGCGGTGAAGAAATTCCCCAGCGCCACCGAGAGCAGGTAGAGCGACATGATCATCGACTTCATCGTCTTCGGCGCCTGGGTGTAGGCAAACTCGAGGCCGACGATGGAGACCATGATCTCCGAGGCCGTGATAAGGATGTAGGCCAGGAACTGCCAGCCGATCGAGGGCTTCGCCCCGCCATCGATCCACTGCTGGATCAAGGCGGTGAGGCCGAAGGAAATCACCATCAGCACGAAGCCGATGCCGATTTTCCGCAGCGGGGTCAGCTTGAAGACCTTGCCCACCACCGGATAGATCACGAAGGTGAAGAGCGGGATGAAGCTCAGGATCAGGATCGGGTTGACCGCCTGGATTTGGGATTCCAGCCAAGTCACGCCCAGGAAATTCAGATCCATCTGCGCCGCTTGGAAAACCCAGGAAGAGCCGGTCTGGTCATATAGCGCCCAGAAGGCGGCGATGAAAACGAAGAGCGGCACCAGCTTCGCGATCGCCACCAGTCCGTCCCTCGAGAACAGCTCGTCGAAGAACTTGAGGCCTGCGGGCGGGATGTGGACGAACTTGTTGCGACCCATCCAGAACATCAGCGTCGCGAGTGCCATCAGCACCCCCGGCACGCCGAAGGCCCAATGCGGCCCGTACCATTCCAGCAGCCAGGGCGTGAGCAGGGTGGAGACGAAGGAGCCGAAGTTGATCGAGAAGTAGAACCAATTGTAGATCTTGGTCAGCAGGTGGGTGTTCTTCGCGCCGAATTGATCGCCCACGTGTGCGGACACGCAGGGCTTGATACCGCCGGAGCCGATGCAGATCAGCGCTAGACCGGCGAAGAGCCACCAGCCGGAGTTCCCGTGTGTGCCCATGCAGGCCAGCGCCGCATGGCCCAGGCAGTAGACGAGCGAAAGCCAGACGATCGTGCGGTATTTCCCCAGCACGATATCACTCAGCAGCGCACCGAAGAGCGGAGTGAAATACACCACCAGCGAGAAGGTGTGGTAGTGCTCCGTCGCCTGGGTGTTGCTCATCGCCGTGCCACCCTTGCCGTCTAGCAACCACAGGTACTTCGCCATGAAGACCACCAGAATGGTCCGCATCCCGTAGTAGGAGAAGCGTTCCGCCGCCTCGTTGGAGACGATGTAGGGGATACCGGGCGGCATCCGGTCGGTATCGACGGGGACAGAGCGATGGGCAGACATGCGTGGAATGCGGGAGCTTGGCGCGGACGCTAGGGAGCAGTTTTCGTGACGTAAAGCGCGGTGAACAGAAAGCGTGCGAATCCGGGGCGGGGGCGGCTGGCGTCGTCTATCGGAAAATAAGTCCCATGGGTCCCATAAGACCTATCCCGCAGCGGTGAAAATCCTCACCCCGTCCAAGAAATCCCCCGCGGCTCACCACCGCACCGCCGCCGCCGCCCAGGTCAGCCCGGCGCCGAAGACGACCAGCACCACATGGTCCCCGCGCTCGATGCGCCCGGTGCGGTGCGCCTCGTCCAAGGCGATCGCCACGGCCGCGGCCGAGGTGTTCCCGTACTTCTCCAGGTTCACGAAGATCCGGTCCGTGGGCACGGCCAGCCGGTCGGCGATCGCGTCGATGATCCGCAGGTTCGCCTGGTGCGGCACCACCAGCTTGATGTCCTCCGGCTTCAGGCCGGAGCGCTCGATCACCTTCTCCGCGGACTCCTTCATCCGCGTCACCGCGTGCTTGAAGACCTCCTTGCCCAGCATCGCCAGGGTCACCAGGTTTTGGTCGGCGTTCTCCTTGGTGATCGGGCAGGCGATCCCGCCGCCCTTCACATTCAGCAGATGGGTCAGGCGGCCGTCCGAGCCCATCTCGGTGGCCAGGATCGAGCCTTCCTCCGGCTCCGCGCGGCGCAGCACCGCGGCCCCCGCGCCATCGCCGAAGAGGATGCAGGTCGTGCGGTCCTGCCAATTGATGAAGTGCGAAAGCTTCTCCGCCCCGATGATCAGGGCATTCTTGAAAGTGCCGTCCGCGATCATCCGCTTGGCGATCTTCATCGCGTAGAGGAAGCCCGAGCAGGCCGCTGAGATGTCGAAGGCCACCGCCCCCACCGCGCCCAGCTCCTGCTGCACGTAGCAGGCGGTCGCGGGCGTGAAGGTATCCGGCGTGATGGTGGCCACGATGATCAGATCGAGGTCCTCCCCGCGGATTCCGGCCTGCTCCAGCGCCTTGATCCCGGCCTTGATCGCCATGTGGGAGCTGAATTCGCCCTCCGCGGCGATCCGCCGCTCGCGGATCCCCGTGCGGCTCATGATCCACTCGTCGGAAGTCTCGACGATTTTCTCCAGATCCGCATTGGTCAGGATTCTCTCGGGCAAATAGCTGCCGGTGCCGGCAATGCAAACCTGGTACTGCTGCGAAGAGGGCAAATCGCTCATGGACGGCGCGGAGTCTGGAAACCCCCCGCCGGGGTGGCAAGTGTGAAGGCGGGGGGAGTCGGCCCCCCCTCCCTCTTGCCGGAAGGCTGGAAATCAGTCACAACCCGCCCCTCAACACTTGATTACCGCCGGTTCCATCAGCCGGTCCGAAGCCGCGGACCGCTTCGATTTCCTCGCCGAGAAAGTCCGGGGGCGCAGAACTGCGCTCAAGGAGTTCACCCACACCGATCCCGATTTCGTCTTCTGGATTTATCCCGATGGGCGGCTCTTCGATGCCAAGGACGCTCATCGGAAGAACTGCCCCAAGGGCCATGAGAACATCCTGGACGACGAGCCCGAGTATGGCGGCTTCCTGCGCGGACGGGTCGCCACCCGCTTGGAGCACCAGTTGATCGTGGTCTATTGCCGGGAGGATGCGCTCTATAGTGATGCGGGGCGGATGGCCCAATTCCTCAAAGGGATCACCCGCCTGCCGGTGCCACTCGACCCCGGGGCGCTGGTCGTGAGCGACAACGCGGACATCTACGGAACCTTGGCAGATATCGAAGAACGGCTGCGCGATTTGGCTCGCTGAGCAAGCCTCCTATTTGAAGACCGGCGGCGGATCGGTGTCGATCGCGCGCACCAGCGACTCCACCAGCTTGATGTCCGCGGGCCGGCCCATCACGAAAATCTCGTTCGTGCGCGTGGCGGCGACAATCTGAACCGGGATATCCTCGCCCTCGGCCGTCGCTCCGGCTTCGGGAGGCGGTGCCAGGGCTTTGTTCAGGAACTCCGCCGCTTTCTCCACGGAGGCGTGTTGGAGTTTGATAAAGCGTGTCGGCACCCTGCCGGTCGGTTTGTCGACTTCTGCCAAAATCCCGGAGAGCTTTGTGCGCAACTCCTCATCGCCTCCATGCAGGGTGATCTGCGTCCCCTCTGTTGTGATTTCCACCTTGGCTCCCACTTGCAGCACGGCAGTCTTGAGGATGCTGACCATATCCGCAGGCTTGGCGTACTTCACTTGAAGGACCGTGGAGTCCGCCGCCCAAGCCGGATTGGCGCACAGGGCGAGCATGAACAGCGCGAGGGCAGGGAGCTTTCTCATGCGAAGGAAATGCCGGAGCTGCGGCAGATTGTCCCCGAAACCGTCGGGAGAGGGTCTGCGCATTTGCACGATCCCCGGGTGAATTTTGCACGGCCGCCCGCCGCAAGTCCCGCCGTGATGGTCCGCAAATGCTTAGCTTCCAAACGCCCCCGTCTTGGCACGCCCTTGGCCCGGAAGCTGATAAAGAGAGGGTCAGATGACCACACCCGAGTCCCGCGTCTACGCGGATACCTGTCGCCGTCTCATCGGCGTGGAGCTGTCAGCTGCCGAGACCTACACCGAGGCCTTGGACTACTTTCATTGCGATCCGGAGCAGTCGCTCCTGCTCGCCATTCGCGCTGGCCACGACGAGAATGTCGATTGCCTGGGCGACCATCTCCTCGCGCTCGGCAAGGACGTCAATGCGGACGTGGAGGCGCGCAGTTTCTTCTCAAAGGCGATCGAAGGGGTCTCCTCCACCTTCGGCGAGACCGCCACTCTGCTGGCCTTGGAAGCGGGGGAGACGGGTGCTCTCAAAGAGTGCCGCGCCGCGCTCGCGGAACCGCGGGTCCCGGACAGCCTGAAGGAGGATCTCCGCCTCCGCCTCATCCCCCGGCTCCAGCGCCATGTGGAGGAACTGGAGAAGCTGCGCTCCGCCCAAGCGGCGGACTACCTGATGGCGCAGGGCGCCTGATCTCTCGGTTGATTGAATGCATCCTGCCTGCGGGGCGGGGGAGTTTTGCCCGATCCAACATGAATCTCACCAAATACACCGTCGTCACTTCCGACGATTTCGGGAAGTTTGAAGATCGGGTGAATCAATTGCTGGGCGACGGCTGGGAACTCCAGGGCGGCGTCTCCACCTCCGCCCTGCCGGATACCCGGGGGAATGTGCTGCATGTCCAGTGGAGCCAAGCATTGATCCTGCCCGCCGGGGCCGCTGCGCTTGAAGCTGTGGAGGAGGTGGCACTGCCACTGCCGCAGGATTTCGAAAGCGTGATCCAGCCCCTGCCGCGACCCGGCATTGAGCCCGCATCCCGCCGCCGCCTCCGTCGCGGCATGCTGATTGCGAAGAGACCCCTCACATGAAAACGATCAAACTCAGCGAACGCCACGACCTGCAAGGCAAGCGGGTGGCCGTGCTTGCCAGCAATGGCTTCGAGCAATCCGAACTCCTGACCCCCGTCGATGTCCTGGAAAGTTGCGGCGCGCGGGTGGACGTGATCACGCCGGATGGCGACTCGATCCGCGGCTGGGAGGAGGAGAACTGGGGCCAGATCATCACCGCGGATATCAGCCTGGATGATGCGGACGCAGCGGACTACGACGCGCTGCTCCTGCCCGGCGGGGTGATGAACTCCGATAGCCTTCGTACTTTGCCGGAGGCGCAGGAATTCGTGAGCCACTTCTTCCAGGAGAAGAAGCCGGCCTTCGTGATCTGCCACGGCGGTCAGATCCTCATCGATGCCGGACTCGTGGATGGCCGCAAGATGACCTCCTATGCCTCGATCGCGAATGATCTCAAGAACGCGGGCGCGGACTGGCGGGACAAGGAGGTCGTGGTGGACGGCAACCTCGTCACCTCGCGCAGCCCGGATGATCTGCCCGCCTTCTGCAAGGAGATGTGCGAACTGCTCGACGCGAAGGAAGGTGGCACACGCTTTGCGACCGCGGGTGCCGCGAAGGGCAAGGCCTGAAGGGCCAAGGCAGGGACCGACCTCCGGGCGGTCCGGCGGAGGGCGTGCCTCTCTTTCATTCACAACTGCAGCACCCTCACGCCCCTTTTCTCAGGCCACTACGTGACCTCTTCCCGCTCCACATCGCTCGGCCCGCTTCTCTGGCGGAAGTAAGCCCATGTGGTGCGGGCGATGATCACCGTGGATACCCCGACCAGGCCAAGAGGCACAACGAGGCCCAGGATGTTGAAGAAAGCGAAGCCCGGCTCCTTCCAATCCTTGAACGTCTCCCATTCGATCGCGTTCAGCATCAGGGCGCCTTGGATCGCCATGGGCAGGAAGATCAGCCAGATCCCCGCTACCACGATGAACTTGCCCGGAGACTCCGTCGCATGCCGATAGACGTAGCCCTCTGCAAAGATCTTCTCAAAGGGCATCATGGGCGCCAGGGCGCTGACGGGCGCGCCACAGCGCCCGCAGAAATGAGCCAGTGGTCCGTGCGGCGTCAGACAGGCGGGGCAGAGATCCTCGCCATCTCCGGGCTGCTCGTCTTCCGGAAGGTCTTCCTCCTTGGGCTCGGGGGTAGAACTCATCTGTCGCCAGCTTGCCACAGATGTGGGGAGAGGTCGAGAACCTTCCGCCATGCGCTTGCCAGCCCACGATCCTTGCGACTGAATGCAAGCGATGATCCTCCGCGGCCTTTTCCTCCTTGTCCTGCTCATCGCCACCGCAGTCGCGGAGGAAGCCCGGCACTGGACTGTCTTCTGCGCGCCGCCATTGAAGGCCGCGCTCGAACCACTCGCAGAGCACCGCCGTGCGCAAGGCTACCAAGTCGAGCTGGTCGATGCCACAGACGGCTACCTGGAGAAAGCGGAGGCAGCCAAGGACATCATCATCCTCGCCGGCGCGCTCGATGAAAAGGGCGGGGGACGCGCCGACTGCATCCTGCCCGGCGGCACCGGCACCATCGCCCGCATGAAAGGTCGGCCCAGCGATGGCGTGCTCGCCGCCGATGGCAAGATCATCGGCCGCCTGCCCGCCGCCACGCCGGAAGAGATGGGCGCCATGGTGGCGAAGATCATCCGCTTCGAGAAGGAGGGCGCGGCAGCGGACCGCGGTATGGGCTGCATCATCGGCAATCCTCTGCCCGGTAGGGAGCACTCGAAGGTGGTCGACCTCATGCTGGGCCTGCAGATCAAGTCCACTTTGTCCGGCGTGAACCGCGCCTGGCGCATCGGCGGTGCGGCGGATCTCTTCTGGAAGCCGCTGCCGCAGGCCAGCCCGGACTTTCCTGCGGTGATGGGCTCTTGGATGGAGGGAACATGGGAGGTGCTCGCCTACTTCGGCCACTCGGGCGACACGGGAATCTATTCCTCCGGCACCACCTATGGCTGGCCGGATCTATGGTCGAATCCCACGGGCCCGCCGCGCGGCCTCTTCTTCACCTGCGGCTGCCATGCCATGGCCCATGAAGGAGCCTATGCCGTACAGGCCATGCGCGCCCCCTCCGGTCCTGCCGCTGTGATCGGTGCCAGCGCCATAAGTTACTCCACCATCGGCTACCTCGCTGGCAAAGGCCTCGCCGCCTGCGCCAGCGACCCGGAAGGACCCGCGACCGTGGGAGAGTGGTGGCTCCTCATCCGCTCCGCCATCGAGAAGGAACCCATGTCCACGCTCAGGTTCACCGTCTTCGACTACCTCGACGGCAGCAACGGCACCAGCCCGCTTGCCGAGCAGCGCAAGGAGCACCTGGAGATGTGGTCCCTGTTGGGCGACCCTGCCATGCGGATGCCGCGGAAGTAGCCCGTCCCTTGGAGTGCGGTGACATGATCTGCCCTTTGCACAAGTGCGTGCATTGCCCGGTTCTTCGCGCTGGAGGCGCATCGGAAATTAGCCGGTGGTGGAGGCTTTGCGGAACCACCGGACAGGCCGCCACAAGGATTGCCGTCCCGGAGGGCCGGCGGAAAGTGCCGCTCTACGTGATGTATCGTACTTCCTCGGCCTTCCCGTCACGGCTACTCCAAGTGCCGGTAACACCCCGCCGCTTCCGGCATTCATTTCCGTCGCCCCTGCCGGGGCTCAATGGTTTTTGTGTGCTTGCCGGTGGTTCCGCAAAGCCTCCACCACCGGCTAATTTCCGATGCACCTCCGGCGCGAAGAGCAAGCGCCTCCCGACTTATGGGTAAGGGCAAGTCGTGCCGCCGCACTCCAAAGCCCTACTTCTTCCCCGGCCTCGGCAAGGCTTCCGGCTGCTTGTCTAACAGCGCGCGCAGTTCCTTCACCACCTCCGGTTGCTCCTTCGCCAGGTTCTTCGCCTCCGGCACCTCCACGTCGTAATCGTAGAGCTCGATATCCGCCTTGTCCCCGGATTCCCCGAATTTCTTCCACTCCACCATCCGGTAGCGCGCGGTGCGGATCGCTCGCCCCAGGCGGCCCTCGCCGCGCGGGTAGCAGTGCGTGATGTAGTCGCGCGTCTTCACCGCCGGGTCCTTCAGCGTCGGCACCAGGCTCAGCCCGTCCATCGGCTGTGGCACCTCCGCCTTCGGCAGCCCCGCCAGCTCCACCAGCGTGGGATAAAGGTCCACCGTCTCCGCGAAGCCACCGGCCGAGCCCGCCTTCGTCACGCCCGGCGCGATGACGAGCAGCGGGATGCGCGTGTCCTCCTCGTAGTTCGTGTGCTTCGTCCACATCCCGTGATCGCCGAGGTGCCAGCCATGGTCACCCCACAGAACGATCACCGTGTTCTCCGCCAGGCCCAGCCGATCGAACTCCTCCATCACCCGCCCAAGCTGCGCATCCATGTAACTCATCGCCGCATAGTAGCCGTGGATCAACTCGCGGGAGAGCTCGTCATCGATCTGGCCGTTCTCCGGCACCGGGATGAAGTTCGTGATCTCCCCGCCGCGCTTCCCCGCATACGGCGGTGCTCCTTCCGGCGGCGTCTTCAGCTTCGCCAGCGGGAAGTCCTTCGGGTCATACATCTTCCAGTACTTCTCCGGCGCCGTGAAGGGCAGGTGCGGCTTCACAAAACCGCAGCCGATGAAGAAAGGCGTGCCGCGCTCCTTCGCCGCCTGCAGCCGCTTGATTACCTCATCGGCGATCTTTCCGTCCGAGTAGGCATTGTCCGGCACATCCGGCTTCTCCCACACCGCACCTTTCGGCAGTTGGCCGATGCGGCCGAGCTGCTCGTTGCCGAAGTAAGCCTCCTCGCGCGTCAGCTTGCCTCCGTCCGTGCTCTCGGGCTGCAAGTATTCCACCACCTTGAAGGGCACCGTGGGCACGCTCCATGAAGCGGCGTCATCGGTATTGCCATGACCCGTGTGCAGGATCTTGCCCACCGCCTCCGCGCGGTAGCCATGCTTCATGAACCACTGCGGCAGCGTCACCGCATCCGGCACCGCCTTGCGGAAGTTCACCGACAGGTCGTAGATGCCCAGCGAGGTCGAGCGCGAGCCCAGCAGGAGATTGTTCCGCGAGCACGCGCACACTGCCTGGTTGCAGTAGGCGCGGTCGAAGCGCATCCCCCGCGCCGCCAGCTTGTCGATGTTCGGGGACTTCGCCAGCTTGTCGCCATAGCAGCCCAGGCTCGGCTTCAAGTCGTCCACGCAGATCAGGAGCACGTTCTTGCGCGTCTCCTGCGCGCCCAAGGGCAGCAGACCGGCGAGGAACAAAACGAGAAGCTGGCGCATGATGGAATCTTGGGTGGAGCGGGTGAAATGGCGAATGTTTCCTATGACCTCATCCGGCCAACGCGGGCGGGCGCTTTCAGGAGTGTCGCCAAGCCCGCGGGTGTTCCCCTGAGCTGTGCTCCACAGGCCTTCCAGATCCATTGGAACAGGAGGAAAGGGAGGAAACAGAGAAAGGCATTTGGATTGCACCTCCCTTACCTCTGTTTCCTCCTGTTCAAATTCACGCTCCGGCCGGATCGCTCTTTACCCTTCCCCCCACGGCAAGTGCACCCTAGCTTCGGTACGGAAACGGCTCTCCTCCGCCATGACCGTCAGCCATCCTTCTCCTTTCCCCGTGACCCAGTGGACCCTCCTGGTCGCGGGTTGCCGTGCGTCCGATCCGGAAGAGCGCCGCCGCTCCATGGAGGAGCTGTGCCGCGCCTACTGGTATCCGCTCTATGCCTTCGCCCGGCGCCAGGGCGGCACGCGGGAGGATGCGGAAGACCTGACCCAGGGCTTCTTCCAGTACCTGTTAGAGAAGAATCTGATCGCTGCCGCCAGCCAGGATCTCGGCAAGCTCCGCACCTTCCTGCTCACCATCTTCCAGCGCTTCATTGGCGATGCCCGCGCGCGCGACCGCGCCCAGAAGCGCGGCGGCGGTGTGGCACCGATCCCGCTCGACCTGCGCGAGGGCGAGCAACGCTACGCCCACGAGCCCGCGGATCCCGTCACGCCCGAGGCACTCTACGACCGTTCATGGGCCATGGCCCTGCTGGCCCAGGCGCTCGATGAACTGCGCAAGTCCGAAGCCCATGCCGGCCGCTCCGCGCACTTCACCGTGCTCGAACCTTTCCTCAATGCCGCCGCCGTGGCCGATGGCAACTACGAGGCCGCAGCCACCGCGCTGCGCATGAGTGGCGATGCCGTCCGCAAGGCCGTGAGCCGCCTGCGCCACCGCTTCCGGGATGCCCTGCGCCAGCACATTGCCGCCACCCTTCACGATCCGGATGAAGCCCAGGTGGATGAGGAGCTCATGGCCCTGCGCATCGCCCTTGGCGGTGGCTGAGCTGGCTCAACTGGCCGTGCCCTCCAGCTTGAGCGGCACCTCCTTGATCTCCTCCCAATAGTCCACGATCACGGTTACCGTCTTGTCCACCTTCAGGAGGTCCAGCGTGGTCCCGCCATTCTCTTTGGCTCCGTCGAGCCAGTAGCTAATGACCTTCGAGCGGTCCTTGGCATCAAGGCTGACCTGGACCGCTGCCGGTCCACGCGTGACGCTCACCGTGAAAGGACCGATCTTTCCGGTGGAGGGCTTGGAGGAATCCTTGGGCACCTTGAGTTCCTGCCGTTCGCTTTTCTTGCCGCTGCCCGCCAGGGCGGTGACCTTGGCGGAGACCTTGCTCCCGGCCAGCTTGGTCACATCGAAGTTGCCCGTGGTGCTGAGGCTGATGCTGGTGCCCGAGCTTTGGGTGACTTTCCAATTCTTCGGCGAGACCTTCTTGCCGCCCACCTCGAAGGGCTGCACTTCCAGGGTATCGGCTTTGAGGGAAGCGAAGGTGCCGCCCTCCGCACAGCGCACTCCGAAAGTGAAATCAATGCTCGCGGGGGCTCCAGGATCCTCGCCCTTCTTGGGTCTCGGGGGCTGCCCGCTGGCTTTCTGGAAATACACCTCCAGCGCAGCGGTGGCACCATTGACCGGGAAGGGCGCGGGCGTGGGCGCGGCAGTGGCCCCCGCGGCCCGGGCCCGCTCGCGGTCAGCCTCCTGTAGATCCGCCAGGTTCATCGTCACGGTCTTGCCGGCGCGGGTGCGGAAGCTGACCGTCTCGGTCTCGCCTTTCGTTTCCAGCTTCAGGAATTCGAGTTCGGCCGTCTTGCCGTCCTTGCTGGTCCAGCGGGCGAATTCGGCGTACGCGGCGCTGGCACCCAAGAGGAAGATGAGGAGGGAAATTCGATACACAGCGGCACCCTAGCAAGGCGCCCGCCGGGCATCAAGGGTGCACTACCGGGCGCAATTGGCACTCCGGCGGAAAACCTCATTTTCCCGGTTCCGCTCTGGCGCGGCCTGTGCTTCCATGCCGCGGCATGGCTGGCGAACCGCCCACGTCCGCTTCCCCCGATCCGCTCACGGCGGCTCAGGCGGTGGCGCTCATGGATCTGGGTTTCACCCCCGGTGCGGACCAAGCGGCTTCCGCTTCGGGCGAATGCGAGGACCGCCCCGGCGATCTGATCTCCCGCTACCGCCTGGTCGAGCCGCTGGGGGAGGGGGGCTTCGGCTTCGTGTGGGCCGCGGAGCAGACCCGGCCCATCCATCGCGAGATCGCGCTGAAGCTGGTGAAGCGCGGCATGGACAGCCGCGAGATCATCGCCCGCTTCGCCGCGGAGAGCCAGGCCTTGGCGCTGATGGATCACCCGAACATCGCCGCCGTTCTGGATGCGGGCACCACGGAGGACGGGCGCCCCTTCTTCGCCATGGAGCTGGTGAAGGGCGAGCCGCTGGTGAACTACTGCGACTCTCGTAGCTTATCCCTGCGCGAGCGCATCCAGCTCTTCATCCCCGTCTGCCAGGCAGTCCAGCACGCGCACCAGAAGGCGATCATCCATCGCGACCTGAAGCCGTCGAACATCCTGGTGGCGGAGGTCGATGGCAAGCCGGTGCCGAAGGTCATCGACTTCGGCATCGCGAAGGCCCTCGGTGCCACGCCGGATGCCGCGCTCGATGCCAGCCTGCTGCAGACCCGCGCCGGTGCGATCATCGGCACGCTGCAGTACATGAGCCCGGAGCAGGCCGGCAGCGTGCCGGATGTGGATACCCGTAGCGATATCTACTCGCTGGGCGTCATCCTCTACGAGCTACTCACCGGCAGCACGCCGCTCGGCCTCGCCGTGCCGTCCCAGCGTGAGGCCTACGATGAAACCCTGCGCCGTATCCGCACCGCGGAAGCGGCGCGGCCCAGCACCCTGATCCGGGAGCCGCGGCAGCGGCGTGCCCTGCGCGGGGACTTGGATTGGATCGCCCTGAAGGCGCTGGAGAAGGACCGCCGCCGCCGCTACGAGACCGCCACCGCCCTGGCCGCGGACCTGCGCCGCTACCTCGACCGCGAGCCGGTGAGCGCCGTGGCTCCCACCTGGAGCTACCAGTTCTCGAAGTTCGCACGGCGCAACCGCGTGGCCTTCATCTCCGCCGGCTTGGTCGCCGCCGCACTCGTGGCCGGCACCAGTGTCAGCTTGAACCAGGCGGAACGCGCCAAGCGGGAAAGCGCGAAGGCGATGGAGCATCGCCGCGAGGCCGAGCAGAACCGTGCTCTGGCGGAGAAGAACCTGGCCAAGGCCCGCGGCGCGGTGGATGAGTTCCTCAACCGCATCACCGAGGAGCCGCGGCTCAAGAAGGGCGATTTCGCGGAGCTGCGGCGCTCCCTGTTAGAGAGCGCGCAGCCCTTCTACGAGGAACTCTCCACGAATGACGCGCCGGGCCTGCCCTTCATGTTGGAGCGCGGCAGTGCGCTCAATCGCCTGGGCATGATCTATCAGGAGCTCGGCCGCCCGGAGAAGTCCCTGGACTCCTTCCGCAAGTCGGTGGAGGTGAGCACCGCGCTGGTCGCCGCCGATCCGCGCAACCCGGAGCACCGCGAGTCGCTGCTGAAGGCTTGCAACAACCTCGCCCAGATGCTGGATCAATCGGGAGACCGGCAGTCCGCCCTGACTACCCAGGGCCAGGCGGTGGATGTCGCCCGCGCCTTGGCAAAGGATCATCCCGAGAACGGAAGCTACCGGGAGGATCTGGTGGGCATGCTCTTGGGGCTCGGCGATGTGCTCGCACACCAGGGCGATCACGAGAGCGCCATGACTATCACGCGCGAGGCCCTCGCGGAGAGCGAGCGGCTTCGCACCGACTTCCCGGAGGAGTCCGGCTACAGTGCGCAGCTCGGCCGCGTGCATGCCAGCCTGGCGGGGGTGATGCATTATGGAAACCAGCCGGGCGTAGAGGGCGAACTGCTGGAGGCTAAGAAGCTCCAGGTCCGCCAGATCGAACTCAAGCCGGCCAGCCGCGAGGACCGCCGCTTGCTGGCAACCACCTGCTTCAATCTCGGCCACGTGCTTGCCTTCTCCGGCGGACGCTCTGGCGAAGCGCTGGAGGTGCTTCGGGAGGCGCTCGGCCACTACCAGCGCCTGTCCGCCGAGATGCCCTGGTCCCCTGAGCTGCGCTCCTCGATGGGTAGTTGCCGCACTCTCATCGGGATGAGCTTGCTCAATCTTGGCCGCTCCTGGGAAGCGGAGCCCGAATTGCAGGAGTCCGTCTCCATCCATCACCGGCTGGCCGATGAGTTTCCGGATGACTACGAGCATTCTAACAACGAAGGCATTGCCCTCGACCTGCTCGCCAAGCTGAAACAGCGGGGAGGAGATCTCGCGCTTGCCCGTCCGCTCTGGGAACGCTCGATCGAGTGCCACCGCCGCGCCTTGGCAGTGCGGCCGGAGGATTCCCAGACGAGCGGCTTCATCGCAGAGCGCCGCCGCCTCATGGCCCGCATGGCGCTGGATGCAGGTGATACCTCGCAAGCAGTGGCCGATGCCGCGGGGATTCCCGAGAGTTCGCCCGGCCGCTGGCAGGAGCCGTCCTACGCCGCCCGCTTGGTCGCTGAAGCCGTGGCCGCCGCCACCAAGCGCAGCGATCTAACAGAAGAAGAGCGTGGCAAGCTCGCCGCCCAACATGCCAAGGTAGCGGTGGCTCTGCTCCAGCAGGCGATCGACCGCCGTTACCCTTACGTGCCGGAGCTGGGCACGGATCCCGGCTTCGAGCCCCTGCGCCCCTATCCGGAGTTCCAAGCGCTCAAGGAGCCTCCGCCCGACAGCCGCGACCTCAGCCCGGAGCGCTTCATCTTCGACTACCCGTATGATGATCCCGGCCCGCGCAATTGGCAGCGCGAGGGCGACCACTGGATCGAGACCCAGCCATCGGGCAGGCAGAGCGAGTTCCGCATCCTCGGTCGCATCCGCCTGCGCGGCGTCTCCGGCACGGAGCTTGTCCACGCCCGCGAAGAGGACTTCCACCTCTTCATCCCGGACAAGGACGCGACCGAGCCGACCCTCTCCATGCGCCGCGAGCCAAGCTCCTGGGTCAGCCTCGGCGCCATCCGCGGGATGAAGTAAAGGAGTGCCGCCCTCCAGGCGACATTTCCAAGGACCAGCTTCTTTCAGAAGCAAGTCTATCCCCCCGCGGCGCAGCCGCCTTGGACTGCGGCAAGCCTCTTGCCGCTTTCGGCAGGCAACCCTGTTGCCGTGAGCAAGGAGTGCGCACACCCGATCACCAAAGAGTGCCCACCCGAGCCGGCGTGAGATAGCTACCTCACCCTCCTGGCGCTTCAATCAACATCCCCCTCGCCCTCCTCCAATAAGCCACCACCGCCGCCACCACCATCAACAACGCGATCACCTGATACCCCGACAATCCCCCAAAGGGCTTCGGCGTCGCCCGCAAGAACTCATGAGCAAAACGGAAAATCCCGTAAGCCATCAGGTACAAATGAAAATGCTGCCCCGTCTGCACTCGCCTCGCCCGCATCACAAACAGAACCACCAAGGCCAGCGCCTGAAACCCGATCTCCACCCACACCGCCGGCCACCTCCCGAAGGAACACTCGATCCCCTGGCAACACCCCGCATGCAAACAACCGATCCGCCCGAGGATCAGCGGCACCGGAATCAACAGCGCAAAGCGGTCACCCGTCACCGCGCGATAATCCATCGCCTTCTTCACGATCTCCACGCCCGCCCAACCCCCGGGCAGCGCCCCGATGATCGACTTCCCTGAAAGCCACAACTGCCAGCGCAGCGGATGGTCCCACTGCATCCAGCCCTCCGCCGCGAGATAAGCCAGCTTCGCGCCAAGGAAGGCACCGACCAAGCCCCCGAAGTAGATCAAGGGCAGCCTTCCATCGTTCTTCGAAGCCCGGAACCAATACACCGCACCAATTCCGATTCCCGCCAAGATCATGAGGGAATACACCGGGCTGCCGTTGGTGAGGGGGATGGGCATCAGAAATTTCCCGAGATCAAGCAGTAGCCCCAGGCGATCATGAACCAGATGAGCGGGACGACGAAGATCTGCGTGATCACGAAGGTCCACACATGCGACACCATTCCCGCCCGCGGATGATCGCGGGTGATGCCCAGGCCCTGGCAGCGCAGCAGCGCATCGAAGTGCCCCAGATAGAAAACCAAGCCCAGGGCGATGCCGCCGCCGATGATGGTTGAAAAGGGCAGGATGCGGAGAAACGCCATTCCGAAGATACACATCGGCACGACCACCGAGGGCAGGATCCAGATCACGAAGCGCAACCACCCGAGCGCGCGTGGCGGTGGTGGTGGCAGAGGTGGATAGGGCGGCAGCTCGTTCACTTCGCGTCCGGAAATCCCGAGTAGTAGCGGCAGAAGGAATCCAGCTTCCCATCCGGCCGGATCACGTGCGTGCAGCAGCGGTCGATGCGATCCTGGTCCCAGGTCCAGGCATCCATGAAGGGCTTGATGAAGAGGCGGAAGGCATTCTCCTCCTTCATCTCGAAGCGGTGCAGGATCTCGCCCAGCTCCGTGTTCTCGCAGCCGCACTGGATCAGGTCGGAGAGCTCGTAGCGCACCTTGTCCCGCAGGAAGCCCTGCACGCTGGCGAAGTCGATGAACTCCGAGATGCTGCGCACCCCTAGCGGCGTGCGCAGCAGGTAGCCGATCGTCGCGCAGTTTGGATCGCCGCAGGGCAGGGGCGTGAAGTCCTCGTAACGCAGCCTGCCCGCCGCTTGCTCCACCGCGCCCACGATGATGTCCGCGGCATTCAGCGGCTCATCATCATCGGAGCTGATCCGGCGGCCGCTGCGGAACATCGGTTGGAAGGAGACGCCTCGGCATCTCTCGAAACGCAGGCCCAGCCCGATGGTCTCCCACAGGTGGCCGAGGTTCGCGCGCGTCACCGTCATCGCCAGGGTGAAGGGAATGGCCTCGCGCTCGCAGCGCTCCATCACCGTGTGCTTCATGTCGCGCAGGTCCGCGCCGCGCAGCTCGCGCTGCCCGGCATCCTGCGGGCCGTCGTATTGCAGGTAGAGCTGGAAGTGCCCGCGCCGCGCGCGTTCACCCAGGGCTGTTAGAAAGGCCGGCTCCTTCACCAGCCGCACGCCATTCGTATTCACCAGGCAGTAGTCGATTCCCGGCTCGGCGTGGATCCAGTCGAGCAGCTCGAAGAACTCCGGATGCAGCGTCGGCTCGCCACCGGACAGCTGGAGGATTTCGATCTTGCCCTTGCGCGCGATCACGCCGCGGATCCGCTCCTGCAGCTCTTCTAACGGATGATGCTTCAGCCGATCGCCCGCTGCCCCCACCGGCGAGTCCGCGAAGCAAGTCGGGCAGGCCAGGTTGCAGGAGTCCACGATCTCGATGAGAGCGAGACAAGTGGACAGCACCTCCACCGCGGAGTCCGTGGCAGCGGCATTCCTGCCCAACGTACCATCGCGCCCCGCGGGATCGGCGGCACAGGCGCAGCCCGGTCCGCAGGCATTCGCCGGATCGCCCTTGGCCAGCCAGTAGAAGCGCGCATCGCTGGCGATGCAGGCGGTGTTCTCGCCATGCTCCTCACAGGTCCGCGTGAGATAGACCCGCGAGGGACTGCCCGTGGTCTTCCATACCTCCGCCGCGGCGGGCCGCTTGCATTCCGGACAGCGGGAAGTCGTTTGCTTCAGGGTTTCCTTGAAGGTGGGGAGGAGCATGCGTTGGAGATCTAGAACTTGGTTCCCGTGTATGCCGCGACGCAGGTGCCGAACCAAATGGCGAAGCAAATGACCACTTGACCAATGAAGTAGCCGAAGCCGGACAAAACGACGCTGCTCCCGCGGTAGCGCACCCGCAGGCATGCGAGGAAGGGGATCAGGCAGATGATAATCACCAGCAGCCCGACCGGCAGCAAACACATCGACAGGCCTATGGCATTGTCGGCTCCGGAGGAACCCAAAGCCCCGACGCTCCCAAGCGCGGCGATAGCCAGGTTGAGGCCGCCGGTGAGCAGCGGCGGCACCAGTAAGGCCGTCCACAGTTTCCCCCGCGGGACTTGCGGCGGCTCTTGGGGAGTTGGGAGATGCTCCTCGTTCATGGGTTCCACTGCCCTAGCAAACGTGATTCATCGGGAAAGGCGATGAATTTCAACACCCCATGTGACTGATGATCGCGAAGAACAAGGCGACTCCGGCGATGCTGAGCACGACAAGGTGGAGCACGGTGAAGATGACCGCGCTAGCGATCATCCTACCCCGCCGCTGCCCGGGATCCTCTCCGCGTCCTTTGCGAGCGAGCAAGGCGCGGAGGTAGCCACAATAGGCGATTCCGATCACCAATCCCAGCATGAGAGCATACCAGAGCGGCGAGAAAGGCTCCACCCCGAGAACAGTAGTGAGGCACACGATGGCCACCGGAACCACCAGTAGCGGAGCCAGCCAAAGGGCGATCTCACACGCTAACAAACGCCGGCGAGCCTGGCGAACCAGGTGCTCGTCCACTTGCTGGACTTCATCCGGTGCATCGAAAGCACTCTCGTTGGCTGTCATTTGGTAACAGCATTCCTATAAGGGATCCAATCCCTTCGGGAAGAATTGAAAATAGCCTCCTCATCATTGGGAAAACCGATGTGCTAGCCCGCCAAGCCTCCGAGCAGGCCTTCATTGATGTCGTGCCTCGGAGATGAAGATGATCACGAACGGTATCACAACGCAGATGACCGTCGCCTGGAGCAGCAGGTAGCCTATGGTGTCGTAAACCACCTGCCTGGTGCATCGCTCGGGCTCGCGTCCGGCTCTCTTGCAGCGGAGCACGGCATGGAGAAAGCCACAGTAGACCACCGCGCCGATCACGATGATTAGCCCAAGGATCGAGACCAACAAAAGCGTCCAGTCATTCAGGCCGAGAAGAAATCTGGTGATGACCTCGTGGGCCATCCCGAAGAGCAGACAAAGCGCCCCCAGCCCGACGTAGGGTGCCGCCCAGATGGCGACGTGTAGCCAGAGAAGTCGGCGCCTGGCGCGGCGCTCCATGTCCGCACTGATGGGTTCCGAGGCTTCGGGGAAGATTTGGCCTGCGGGAAGATTCATCCAGCGATTCCTTGTTTATCGCAAGGTGTGGCCGCCGTCACGGGATATCCATGAAGCGGGCGGGGGAAGCCGTGACGATGACGCCGCTCAGGGTGAGAGTCTCTACTCCTCCGAGAAGGATCCGGGGTCGTTTGCCAGCCGGTTCAGCTGCTCTGTTAGATCGCCTGTCTGGCGTTCGATGATGCCCATCAGCTTCTCCGCCTTGGCCGGGTCGTGGATGGTCATGCGCAGCACGGCCAAGGTGGTGTTGATAGTGGAGAGCGGCGAGCGCATGTCATGCACCGCCTTCGCCACCAGCTTTTCCCAGGGCAGCACGTTGTCAGTGTCAGGTAGGGGGGTACTACTCATGCCGGGAAACAAGGCGCGGGAGGATTGCAAATGCAAGCTTGGGAGCGGTTGCATCTTGCACGTGCACCGGTCGCGCTTTGCACGGCGCGCCGTGCGAAGCGCATGCCAGCCCACTGGGGAAAACCGCGCCCATCTAACGAGGTCAAGGACTCCCGTCGTCTTTTGGGATTTGGAACAGGGCGTGCAAAGAGAGCCCTTCCACGCCCCAGACCCCACCCATGAGGAAAGCTGCCCGCTCCGCCGCCGCTGTCAACGGCACCCCTGCTGAAAAAACCGTGAAACGCCAGGCCGGCGATGCCGTCCTCAAGCAACTCCAGTCCGCCCTCACCGCCTTCAAGCGCGGTGACTTCACGGTCCGGATGCCGGAGGACTGGACCGGCTTGGAAGGCAAGGTGGCCGACGCCTTCAACGAGGTGATCCGCCGCAACGAGGAGATGGCCAAGGAGCTTGCGCGGATCTCCGAGGTGGTGGGCGTGGAAGGCCGCATCAACCAGCGCGCGGCCATGGGTGACGTGCAGGGCTCCTGGAGCGCGGCGATCGGCTCGATCAACGGCCTGGTAGCGAACCTCGTCCAGCCGACCAGCGAAGTGGCGCGCGTGATCGGTGCGGTGGCCAAGGGCGATCTCTCGCAGAACATCTCCACCGATATGGACGGCCGCCCGCTCAAGGGCGAGTTCCTGCGCACCGCACGAACGGTCAACACGATGGTGGAGCAGCTCGGCGCCTTCGCCTCGGAAGTGACCCGCGTGGCGCGCGAGGTGGGCACGGAAGGGAAGCTCGGCGGCCAGGCGAAGGTGAAGGGCGTGGCCGGCACCTGGAAGGACCTCACCGACAACGTGAACCTGATGGCCGGCAACCTCACCGCCCAGGTCCGTAACATCGCCACCGTCACCACTGCGGTGGCGAATGGCGACCTCACCAAGAAGATTACGGTGGACGTCAAGGGCGAGTTCCTAGAGCTGAAGGACACGGTCAACATCATGGTGGGCCAGCTCCGCTCCTTCGCCTCGGAAGTGACCCGCGTGGCGCGCGAAGTGGGCTCGGAAGGCGCCCTCGGTGGCCAGGCGCGGGTGGAAGGCGTCTCGGGCACCTGGAAGGACCTCACCGATTCGGTGAACTTCATGGCCTCCAACCTCACCACCCAGGTGCGTAACATCGCGGCGGTGACCACCGCGGTGGCGAAGGGCGACCTCTCGAAGAAGATCACCGTGGATGTCAAAGGCGAGATCCTGGAGCTGAAGAACACGATCAATACGATGGTGGACCAGCTCGGCTCCTTCGCCTCGGAAGTGACTCGCGTGGCCCGCGAAGTGGGCTCGGAAGGGAAGCTCGGCGGTCAGGCCAACGTGGAAGGCGTGGCCGGCACTTGGAAGGACCTTACCGACTCGGTGAACTCGATGGCCGGCAACCTCACCGCCCAGGTGCGTAACATCGCCGAGGTGACCACCGCGGTGGCGAATGGCGACCTTTCCAAGACCATCACGGTGGACGTGAAGGGCGAAATCTTGGAGCTAAAAGCCACGATCAATACGATGGTGGGCCAGCTCCGTTCCTTCGCCTCGGAAGTGACCCGTGTGGCGCGCGAAGTGGGCACGGATGGCAAGCTCGGCGGCCAGGCCGAGGTGACCGGCGTGGCCGGCACCTGGAAGGACCTCACCGATAACGTGAACATGATGGCGGGCAACCTGACCGACCAGGTCCGCAACATCGCCGACGTGACGACGGCCATCGCGAATGGCGACCTCTCGCGCAAGATCACGGTGGACGTGAAGGGCGAGATCTTGGAAATGAAGAACACCATCAACACGATGGTGGACCAGCTTTCCTCCTTCGCCGATCAGGTCACGCGGGTGGCGCGCGAGGTGGGCACGGAAGGGAAGCTTGGCGGCCAGGCCGAGGTGCGCGGCGTGGCCGGTACCTGGAAGGACCTCACGGATTCGGTGAACTCGATGGCCGGTAACCTGACCAACCAGGTCCGCAACATCGCCGAGGTGACCACCGCGGTGGCGAATGGCGACCTCGGCAAGAAGATCACTGTGGATGTGAAGGGGGAAATCCTCGAACTGAAGATCACGATCAACACGATGGTGGACCAGCTCGGCTCCTTCGCCTCGGAAGTGACCCGCGTGGCCCGCGAAGTGGGCACGGAAGGCAAGCTCGGCGGCCAGGCGGATGTGAAGGGCGTGGCGGGCACCTGGAAGGATCTCACCGATTCGGTGAACTCGATGGCCGGCAACCTCACCGACCAGGTGCGTAACATCGCCGATGTGACCACTGCGGTGGCGAATGGCGACCTTTCCAAGAAGGTCACCGTGGCAGTGCGCGGAGAGATCTTGCAGCTCAAGGACACGGTCAACACGATGGTGGACCAGCTCAACTCCTTCGCCTCGGAAGTGACCCGCGTGGCGCGCGAAGTGGGCACGGAAGGAAAGCTCGGCGGCCAGGCGGATGTGAAGGGCGTGGCCGGCACCTGGAAGGACCTCACCGATTCGGTGAATTTCATGGCCGGTAACCTGACCAACCAGGTGCGTAACATCGCCGACGTGACCACCGCGGTGGCGCGCGGCGACCTCTCCAAGAAGATCACGGTGGACGTGAAAGGGGAGATCCTGGAGCTGAAAGACACCATCAACACGATGGTGGACCAGCTCGGGTCCTTCGCCGCGGAAGTAACCCGCGTGGCCCGCGAAGTGGGCTCGGAAGGCCGCCTCGGCGGTCAGGCGGATGTGAAAGGCGTGGCCGGCACCTGGAAGGACCTTACCGATTCGGTGAACTTCATGGCCGGTAACCTGACCAACCAGGTGCGTAACATTGCCGACGTGACGAAGGCGGTGGCCAATGGCGACCTTTCCAAGAAGATCACGGTGGATGTGAAGGGCGAGATCCTCGAACTGAAAGCCACGATCAACACGATGGTGGACCAGCTCCGCTCCTTCGCTT